>Ga0213830_1000062_pt1 | contig 223781 bp, 181 predicted proteins | sample SWATP11_FD_161661 | JGI IMG/M metagenome (GOLD analysis project Ga0213830, IMG submission 161661) | Coastal seawater microbial communities from Marineland, Florida, United States - SWA TP1 #1 | ecosystem: Environmental > Aquatic > Marine > Coastal | place: USA: Florida | collected 2016-08-06 | reverse complement strand
AACGTGATTATTTGAATGTAGATCTATGCCGCAGTAGAGTGTCATAACAGCCTCCAATTTGAGTTGGTTTGAGCACCTAACAGCATAGCTGGTACTCAGATTGGAGGTCTGTCTAGAGGATTTTCAGAGTCGTTGGTTACTTTTTCTAGCTTCCGTTACATAGCTCTAACTCTTTTCTGTCCAAAAACGTTTCAAAATAGCCAATTTCTCACAAACCAAATTTTTCCTATTAATATGACTGCGAGGCACAATCGCTTAGCTAAGTTATGGTTTAACGCAAATAAAATAGGTTCTACTTGAGCAGTACGCTTTCTGGAATTCCACTATACCCGCTGCGATTTGAGAACGACAAAAATGCAACATTTTGACTTTTATTTTGGCGTTCCTTCAACCACTTCTATGACGAGCGAATGGGAGTCCATTGGTAATTTTCTCTGGGATTACTGGTATCAAGTACAAGGTTCTAAGTTTGAGCCGGGCAGCAAAGTTATTAAACCGCACCGCGATAATGACGCTTTTTATGGAAAAGGGTAATAACTAGATTCAGGGTAAAAATACCGATTAATGACAATACAAGAACGGACCAGGATGTGAGGAATAAGCTGGCGAGTAAAATGGTGGCATCAATGAAAAGCTGGGTTCTTCCAACGTTGATATGGTATTTCTTCTGCAAGATGATGGCGAGAATTGTGAATCCTCCGAGCGAAGTTTGGTGCCGTAATAGTGATAACAACCCCATGCCAAACAAAAATCCGCCTGCAATGGCGGCATAATATGGGGCGATATACTGAATTTGCAGGTAGTTGGGCAAGTGATCAGATATAAAGGAAATTAATATCGAACAAATCAGGCTCTTGATTGCCATGGATTTTGATAACTTAAAATAAGCCAAAATAAAAAATGGAACATTAAGCCAGATAAAACACTGTCCGAATGATAAACCCGTTAATTTATGGCTCAGTAACGCCAGTCCTGTAACTCCACCACTTAACATCCCTGCTGATTTAAAAAACAACACGCCTAATGAAATCATGACGGTGGCCATCAATATGGCGATAATGTCTTCCATCACCAGATAGGGGTGGCGCTTAAATAGTACGGCGAATTTGTGTTTTTTCATTTTGTTGGCTAAAACGCCTTCGGTTAGAAGGCGTAATTTGAGGTTAAGATTGAGCGTCTTTAAATCTCTGTTGCAATTGTCTCGCGCCCGCCAACATAAAACTATGATCTGAGCCAAGCAAAAATAAGGAAACTTGCTGTTCCAGCCAGTTTTCTAACTCATCTAAGTTGGGAATGAACATGCCCGTTGTGATCTTATTTTCCTGTGCTACTTTTATGATCCTATTCACCACTTCTATCACCTCCGGGGCGTTGGGATCCGTTTCGCCCAAGGCAACGGTTAAGTCCATGCGGCCTATGAATAAACAATCTAAACCCGGCACCTGACAAATTGCTTCTAAGTGATCTAACGCTTCGAGATCTTCTATTTGGGCAATAATGCAAGTGTTGTTTATATTGTGTTCTAAGTTTTGTTTTATGCCTTTCGTGGTATAAGCCGCCATACGTGTGGAGCCAGCATAACCACGACCGCCAGAGCCGTAATAACAATGTTGAACGATGTGTTTGAGTTGCTCGGCCGATTTAACATGTGGCACCACAATGCCGTCTGCACCTAGGTCTAAAACATTGAGCAGGGTACTGTGGTTGTCATCAGCAATACGGACCACAACATGTTGTTGATTGGCTCTTGCTGCTAAAACACAGGCGTCCAAATCAGCTCTGGAAAAGGGGGCGTGTTCCGCATCGAGGCAAATGGTATCAAATCCAGATAGGGCTAAAACCTCGGTGTTATGATAGTGAGGCGTTTTTTGAAAGGTTCCTAATAAAGGTTGTTGTTGACTTAATTTAACTTTAAACGGACTCATTAGTTTCTACTCCCCCAATTCTTGATCAGTTGCGCCATGGTTTTACTTTGCTCTAATAACGCAAAATGACCACTGTCGGGCAATATGTGTAACTCTGCATTCTGACAAGCCTTTACCATTCTTTTTTGTTGCGAAGGAGGACAAGGTAAGTCGTTTTCTCCAGAGATGAGTAAAACTGGGTGAGAGAAGGTTTTTAATGTTTCTAATGAGTCAGGCCTTTGTGCCAGTACCTTGATCTGTTTTTCGAAACAATCAAGGCCCAAATCTTCTGCCATTTTTAACACTAATTCAGCGTGTTCGGAGTCCGGCTCTGAAAAATAGACAGGTAAATATACGTCCTTCATTAATGACGTTAAGCCCTGTTGTGTTGCCAAAGCTAGCTGCTGTTGTCGTCCTTCAGCTCGGCCTGCAACATCTGCATGACTGTTGGAACTTAATAAAATCAAAGCCTGAATTTGATCGGTAGCCTGACGGATCAGCTCAAAGGCGACAAAGCCACCCATTGAAAATCCCACCGGAATAAAAGGGCGATCTTTAACTTTAGCCAGGACAGTTTGACACATTTGTAACAAGGAAGATTCTTGTTGAAAGTCGATAAACAAGGTATCGGCAAATGTTGACAGGTGTTCGTTAATGGGTTGGAACACTCTGTGATCACAGAGGGTTCCAGGGATAAATACTAAAAGTGGTTTATTCATTCTCGTTTTGCGGGTCCGACGGTTTGACCTTCAATCAGGTTGCCGCTCCAGACTCGAATTTGAGCAGGGTTATCGGGAGATTCAATTTGCTCTAACAATATGTCTACCGCAGCTTTAGTCAGCTGTTGCAGCGGCTGTTTTATAGTCGTGAGCTGGTAACTGTGCCATGCGACGGCGCTAATGCCATCAAAACCAACGACGGAGATATCTCCTGGGACAGATAAGTTGTAGTTTTCTCTGGCCTCGTCGATTACGCCTATGGCCATGGTATCGTTACTGCAGATCACCGCGGTGGGGGCCTGATTGCCGTCCATCCACTGGGCAAAGGCCTTACGGCCCGAGTCGTAACTATAATCCCCGTATAAAACCGGAGCTTGACCGTGACCCGTTCTCACTAAAGCTCGTTGAGCACAATCTAATCGCTCTTTTGCGACATCAGACTCATCAGGCCCTGCAAGTACCAGATAATCTTTATGACCGTGTTGGTCTAACAGGTTCACTAATTCTGAGATCCCCTGATCGTGGTTGACACAAACGGCGCTTGCGGAAAGGCCAGAAACCATGCGGTTATAGAGTACAACTGGAATATTGTGATCTTTGAATTTCTCGATGCTGTTATTGTCAAAGTGGGCTGCAAGGGCAATAACACCGTCAACTTGGAAGGTCCAAATTTGTTCTAATAAATCATCAAGCCCCGTGGCATCATCGAGGTTAAACAACAAGACTCGTTCGTTTTTTTCCGACAAGCGTTTGTTTAATAACGACAATACCTCAGGGTAATTGAGATTGGCGCGTGATGACAAGATAACGGCCACCATACCGGAGCGTTTGGTGATCAACATACGGGCAATGGCATTAGGTTTGTAACCTAGTTCCTTGGCCGTTGCTAATACTTTCTCGCGAGTTTTTTTCGAGACGCTGCGTCCTTTTAAAAATACTCGGGAAACGGCAGACTGGGAGACTCCAGCTGCCTTAGCTACATCGTATGACGTGACGCGTTTTTTCTTGTCCAATGTTATTTCTCGTATCTTCTCAATCGAATGTCTGCTTGCTCCTTATGGCCGGCAAAACCTTCTACGGCACAAAGACGAGAGCAATAGTTACCCACTACAACAGACGCTTCTTCGGTAACTCGCTGGAAAGTACAGGTTTTAATGAACTTACCAACCCACAAACCGCCAGTATAACGCGCTGCTTTCTTAGTTGGTAGAGTGTGGTTGGTGCCAATGCACTTGTCGCCATAAGAAACATTGGTTTCAGGTCCCAGGAACAGCGCACCGAAGTTCTGCATGTTGTCTTTGAAGTAGTCGACGTTTTCGGTCATGACTTGTACATGTTCAAACGCCAGTTCGTTAGCAACTTCTAACATTTCTTCATACGTATCACAAACGATGACTTCACCAAAGTCACGCCATGCCTGACCTGCCACTTCGCCAGTTGGCAAAATTTTCAGCTGACGTTCTACCTCTTTCATGGTGTCTTCAGCCAGTTTTTCGCTGTTGGTCAGAAGAACAGCTGGAGAAGTTGGGCCGTGTTCCGCTTGCCCTAATAGATCCGCCGCACAAAGTTCACCATCTACACTGTCATCGGCAATGACTAAAGTTTCTGTTGGGCCAGCAAATAAATCAATGCCGACTCGACCAAATAACTGACGTTTGGCTTCTGCAACAAAGGCGTTACCAGGACCCACTATCATATCAACTGGGGCTATGGTTTGTGTTCCTATGGCCATTGCCGCTACCGCCTGAACGCCACCAAAACAATATATTTCGTCGGCACCCGCGATATCCATCGCGACGACGATTGGCGCGGAAGGTTTTCCTTCAAAAGGAGGCGCACAGGCAATCACGCGTTTCACCCCTGCGACCTTTGCCGTTACTACACTCATGTGTGCGGAGGCGACTAAGGGGTATTTTCCGCCTGGGATATAACAACCAACTGACTCCATAGGAATGTGTTTGTGTCCTAGAACCACACCTGGAATGGTCTCAACTTCCACGTCTTTCATGGAGTCACGTTGAATCTGAGCGAAACGACGAACTTGTTCCTGGGCCCAGCGAATGTCAGAAATTGTTTGCTCGTCAACCTCTTCATAACAAGCCAGGATCTGTTCACGAGTTAACTTGAATGACTTCGGAGTCCATTTATCAAACTTTTCTGAATAGTTTTTAACGGCTTGGTCGCCATTTTTTTCTATGTCGGTAATGATGTCTTCAACGATTTGTTGTACTTGTTTGTTGGACTCAGACTTTTCCTCTTGCGTAGGTCCCTTCTTTATATAGCGGATCATGATTACCTCCTGAAGCGGTGTTTGTTTGATCTCAATTAATAAATTTTCTTGCTTATGAAATCATCGTACTTAATAATGACTTCGAATGCAAAATAAAAGTTTGAGGTACACATGTCTGGATTTAGTCACTCCTTACTTGAAGGAAAAACCATATTAGTAACGGGCGCGGGTAAAGGTATTGGAAGGGAATGTGCCAAGTTAATTGCCAACTGTGGTGCCAAAGTATTAGCGGTTGCCAGAACGTCAGAAGACTTAGAAAGCCTGCAAAAGGAGTGCGAAGGGCAAATTGAACCTTGGGTTGCAGACGTGAACGCCAGTGAGTTTTTAACTCGTCTTGGCGAGTTACCTGAATTACATGGTTTAGTTAACAATGTGGGAACTAATCGTGTTGCCAAGATGATGGAGCAGGACGATGAAGATCTCGACGTGGTTTTAGATCTTAACCTTAAGAGTTTATATCGAACAGCAAAACAGGCGCTTAGACCCATGGTTAAGTCTGGCGGTTCAATCGTCAATATGTCTTCGCAAATGGCTTTTGTCGGTTCGCCAGGCCGAACACTGTATTGCATGTCAAAACACGGAGTGGAGGGCTTGTCAAAATCCATGGCGGTGGAACTGGCACCAAATCAAATTCGGGTTAATACAGTCGCACCGACTTTTGTCCTAACGCCAATGACTGAACCTATGTTTGAAAACCCGGAATTTAAAGAATTTGTCTATGACATGTTACCTATGCAGCAACTTGCAACAACGACTGACGTAGCCAATGCCTGTGTTTTTTTACTGAGTGAGCTGTCGGCCATGGTGACGGGGACTTGTATCAAAGTTGATGGCGGCTGGACCGCAAAATAACAATTCACGGTTGGAGTTATTCCAACCGTTTTCTGCCACTTTGTCCATATTGAGCTGTTCGGTTGATACAAGCAAATAAGGGCAAAAGGGCACATTTTATTAAACAGAACGTTGAGGAAATATATATGTCGTTAGAGCAAAGAGCCGTGCGTTATCAAGAACTTAAACCTTGCACCAATGCCTTTATTGATACACGAAGCCCAGGTTCAGATAAAAAAGAAAACTTCACTATTATTGGCCCAGGAGTGGCGGAAAATCCAGACCAGCATGTTCACATCAGTATTCCCCATGGTTTTAATATTGGCGGTGCTCGTCAACCGGCGGGGTGTTTGAATTCACAACACAGTCACTTAACTGAAGAAGTATTTGTTGTGCACACAGGTCAATGGGCATTTATTTCTGGCGTGAATGCCGACGATGGAAAAATTACCTTGGAATCAGGTGATATTATTTCTATCCCAATGGATGTCTTCCGTGGTTTTGAATGTGTAGAAGGTATTTCTGAAGGGGGCGAACACAAAGTGGGTTACCTGCACGCTGTGTTGGGGGGAGATGATCCGGGCCGAGTATTATGGGCACCAAAAGTGTTTGATATGGCAAAGGATTTTGGTCTTATTTTGTTAGAAGACGGCTCATTAATTGACACCACTTTGGGAGAAGAAGTACCGGCAGGCAAACAGCCGATGCCAGTCACCTCACAAGCTCAAATTGATCAACACAGGATTGTGGATAGCCTTGCTCTTAACGACATTGTTATTCGAACTAAGGATTTTGACTGGCGTAAAGATACGGCTCTGGCTATGTATGATGGGGTAGAAGAGGTGTCTTTAGTTGGTGGCGAAAATCCAGCAGAAGGTATCAAGAAATCGAAATTAGGGTGGGAACATGGCTTTGTCGTTAGAGGTTTGAAGATACAGCCAAAAGCAAGAATCCCGAGTCATATTCGCGAAGAAGAAGAAGTGATCTTTGTCCATCAGGGCAGCGTTAAAATCACTGTAGATGGCAAGTCTATCCAATTAACTCAGGGCGATAACTTTACCACTCCGATAGGCGCAGTCAGGAGTTTTGAAAATGATTCTGAACAAGAGTCCATTTATTACGTAACACGTCGTCACAACCAGCCTCAGCCACCTAAGTTTATTTAAGCTTAAACTATTTAGTGAACTATACGCGGTCGTGTGGTTCACTTGTTTTGTTCGCCCTATCTAGAATTAACTTGCAATTTTAAGCGACGTTCGACTCTTGATATGTCTTGCTTCCAGCAAAGTTCATCAAAATAGTACTGACAAGTTTTATTCGTTGAACGAAACTCGACTTCTTTGCTCGTTCGTGAATAGTGTGGTCACCATCACCAAAAGGACCAAATCCATCAAGTGTCGGTACCCCAACACCGGATACGACATTTGCATCACTGACTCCGCCTCTTTTTTCTAATTTGAATCGACGATTTGTGAGTAGCTCTAGTCGGCGAATCCAATCATTTTGTTTCTCAGAACTTTGCATAACGTCGCGTTGCAGGCCACCCGAGAGGTTGGTGGTGATGCCGTCAATTTTTGGCGAGTTTGCAATTTGCTCTATGGTTGTCAAAACCCGATCTTTTTCGTTGTTGTTAGTAAATCGGGCTTCGACATGCATCACCGCACTGGGTGAAATCGTATTGGCTCCAATGCCGCCTTTCATTTTTCCGACGTTGACTGTGGTGCCTAAATCTAAATTGGTGAGTTCGGTGAGGCTGAGTAACATGTGTGCGGCGGCCAAATTGGCATTCAGCCCATCTGCGTAGTGGTTACCTGCATGGGCCGCTTTGCCGGTTAACTCAATTTGATAAGTGGCAATGCCTTTTCGCTCGATGACCACGTCGTTGTCTGGCCCAGCCGCTTCAAATACCAGACATAAATCGTATTCAGTAGCGATTTTGGCAGTCAGGTGTTTGCTGTCATCGCTGCCACTCTCTTCATCGCTGACCATAAGCACATCAATATTGGCGAGATAGCCTAGCTTTTCTTTTACTGCTCGCAGTGATTGCAAGATGACAAAATTACCACCTTTCATGTCACAGGTTCCCGGCCCGTATACCCAATCTTTGTCTTCGCTAAACCCTTCAAACGTGCCCGGAGGAAATACAGTATCAAAATGACCTAATAATAGGACTTTTGGGCCAGTGGCTCTTACGCTGCGATAATGGACATGATTGCCTATTTCATCACGTTGGTGAGTTTGAGCTTCAAAACCCAGTTGTGTCATCCATTGAGAATACAATCTAGCAACCGTATCAACGCCAGTCTTATTCTTAGTATATGAGTTGATATTGATAAGTTGTTCTAACTCAGAAAAGTCGATTGTGACTGCCATAGTAAATTCCGTCTGTAATGTCTTGCGCTGAATATTTCAGTCGAAATTTGAGACAAGGCGATGACAATAAGATGTCAGTCTGGTTAAGGGTTTTTGAACTTTATTCTGATAACAAATACTACAGTTCGGTTAATTATTTGTTGCATTTGTTCACTGTCATTTTTGTGTAATAGGCAGCTTTTATCTTACCGCCTGTCCGAACCTTTCTAACCAAATTGAATATTCATACGTATGCAAGTGCTTACTATGGTTTGGTTTTAGGTTGGCAAGAACATTATGAGTCTTATACAAACTTCAAGGATTAGGTAGAACAATGTCAAAGTATCGAGTTGGCACCTGGATATACAAAAATGGTGGCGGTAAGGCCATTCAAGATGAGATCACAAAACAGTTAAACGAACGGGACATTGAAGTCTTTTCCGACCTGAATTTAGCCCACGCTGTTGCACAAGGCGGTCATATCCTTTGCAAAGGAGTGGAGATGGAAACGTTAGACGCGTTTTTCTCGTATAACGCCGGTAAGCAATCTCAATATCAAATGTATTTGTATCAAACGCTTAACGACTACATTCCTTGCTTAAACAACTTTGATGCTTTTGCGTTGACTGAAGATAAATTTAGAACTTCTCATCGCCTTAATCGTTTGGGAGTTCGCACAGCCGATCATGTACTGCTTAATCGCAGAGACAAAAAGAAGTTAAAGAAGATCCTGTCGGGCTGGGACAACCGTTTAGTTTATAAACCTACCGACGGGTGGGGCGGTATGGGGATAGTCAAAATAGAAAATGAACGGGCACTCGATATGTTATTTCCCTTCATTGACCAAACTAATATCCCACATTTTTATGTAGAGCGTTTTGTTAACTATGACATGACGGATTATCGCATTGACATTGTCGACGGTGAGTTCATCGCTTGTTACGGCAGGAAAGCACCAAAGGACGACTGGAAAACCAACATCACGGGCGGCGGCAGTATCATGTTGCGTGAGCCTAGTGAAGAGGCGGTGAACATAGCGCTTCGTGCGGCCAAAGCTACTGGACTTGAGATTGCAGGTGTCGATCTGATTTATGATCTGGACAGAGAGGAGTATGTCGTACTCGAAGTGAACGGTATACCTGCGTTTGCGACGCCTGAACAAGAAGCGCTGGGATTGGATTTCAACCAGAAAAAGATAAACAAAATTGTGGAGTTGATTGAACGTCGTGTTCAGCAACATAACGCCACTTCTTACGCTGCTTAAATTGAATACTGCCGAGACTGACTTCATGAAAACAACTGTGACTTGGAAAAAAACACGACAATCTAAATCCGCTGCAGCAATAAAACGACCAAAGCTGGGGTTTTTGTACTTAGATCACGTTCTACGATTTTTTGACCGCTCTAATTTTAAAGGCTGGCCCGACAAAATTGAGTCTGTGACGTATCACTGGGGTAACGACAAACAACGTTTTATTAATGAAATCAAGCGTAAAAAGATTGATGTTCTAATAGGGAATATTCCCGCTACCGCGTATGAGACATTTCGTGAAATTAGTCGAGCTTTGCCAAACGTGAAGTTCATTCCCAGTTTGGACAGTCAGTTCGCGAATAAATCAAAAGAAAATGTGACCCACTTCTGTCAAAAATATCAGTTGCCGATCCCCAAAACCGAGATCTTCTATGAACAGGATGAGGCGATGGCGTATCTGGAAAAAGTAAGTTATCCGCGCATCATTAAAAAGTCTTATGGCCCGTCAAACTATGGTGGTTACTTTGTTCATAAAGTGGATAGCTGCGCCGCGGCTAAGTCTTTATTGGCAGAAAAACGATACTACCCGGTTTATGTACAGGAATTTGTGCCTATGGCGGCGGACATTCGTGTCATGTTAATTGGTCACAAACCGGTTTGCGCGTTTTGGCGCAGGCCACCGGAAGGGGAGTGGCTGACGAATACCAGTCAGGGCGGCAGCATGGATTATCAGAATGTGCCGCAAAAAGCGTTAGATATTGCAGTCAAAGCGTCAAAGGCAGCGAACGCAGAATACTGGGCGTGTGATATTGCATTGGGCACCGACGGTAAGTTCCGCATCTTGGAATGTGCGACGGCATTTGCAGCTTTTCCTTACATTCGTGATTGGATTGGCCAGTACCTGATGTGGCAGTTATCTGGTGGTCAAATGAAAGCACCAAACATTCCTATGTATAACTGGGAGGAGTTAAGCAAAATTCGTTCAGGGTTATTGCGTACCATGCGGCATATCACCTTCGGTGAATATACACCGAGTCAAGATTGTGCCGATGTATTAGCGGATTCCGATGTATTAGTGGATTCCGATGCTTACCATTTATTGCCCATGGAGTTGCGCCTCAATGAAGAGTGGCCGAGTGAAATTTGGAATTTTCAGGACAATTATGTTTGCAATACCAGACTCAAATTACAGCAACAGAGTATGGAGGTAACAGAGTTAGAAACTGGGGCTGAAGACAGCGAAAAAGTGCAAACCATGGAGAATACGAACAGTCTCAACGCTGCTGAAATTAAGGCGTTTTTCAGCTCGGTTAAAGGCATTGGCGACAAGATGTATCAGTCTATTATGGAAAGCTTGGGTGTGGACGGGGTGAACAAGGCGTTGCAGGGCCAACCAGAGTTATTTTTGCAGGTTCCAAACTTAAAACAAAAGAAGTTGGCAACCATTACTAGTCAGCTATCAGAGTTCTGGCCGCAATTTAGCCAAGCTAAATAAGATTGGATACATTAAGTAAAACCACATGAAAAAGCAGTACACCTCTTATTCTCAGACAATAGAGTTTTTGCAGCGCATGGTGGGGGAAAACCCCCACCTCATTCGCTTACAAAGCATAGGCGATACCTGGGAAGATCGTCCCATCATGTTAGTCACGATTTCCCTGGATGTTGAATACGCCGAGCAAAAACCCGCTTTGTTATACACAGGCACAATCCACGCACGTGAATGGATTGGGAATGAATTGGCGATCAGCTTTATAGAATATGTCGTTAATAATTATCAATTCAATCCTAAGTTGAAAGAAGCATTAACTCGTAACACCCTTTATATGGTGCCCTGTCTGAATCCAGATGGGTTTGAATACTCACGTAACCACTTTTCTTTCTGGCGGAAAAATAGAAGGGACAATGGTGACGGCACTTATGGTGTGGATTTAAATCGAAACTTTGGCGTACGTTTTAGTCGAAGTAGTGATACGAATGTAAATACTTACTCAGGACCAGAGGCTTTTTCGGAGCCAGAAACAAGAGCGATTCGTGATTTTGTCGAATCCCATAATAATATAACCATTGCTCTGGATTACCATTCGCAGGGGAACGTGTTTTTTCCCGCTCATAAGTTTAATCACGAAACGGAAATTGAAGGCACTGACTTAAATGTGTTGTGTGCAAACATGAATAGGGAAATTCATAAAGTGACGGGGCGGCAATATGGAATACATCGTGGTAAACCCCCCGCCAACTTAATTCACGGCAGTGGCCGTGAATATTATTATGCTAAAGGCATATTAGCGACGGTGGTGGAAGTGGGCTCCCGCAACATTCCGGATTATTTGGTGAACATGTCGCAAAGTGTCGATGAAAACATTCCTGCAGTATTGTACGCTTTATCTGAAGCAATTAACTTTTCTAAATTAGCGCCTGCAAGGCCAAATAATTTTTGTCTGGAATCCATCTCTGATAACAGTGCCACGATACGTTGGCAGTATGATGAAACGGCGGAAGTGTACTTTGAAATATATCGCTCCTCAAAAGTGAAAAGCGCTTGTTGTGATGAAACTTTAGTGGCTATTACACGAAACCAGAATTTTACCGACAAACAACTTAAAAGTGGCAACAAGTATTATTACAACATTCGAGCGGTAGACCGAGTCAGTAAAATAAAATCTCCCTTTAGCCCGGAACTCAAAGTAAAAACTGAGCTGGCATCTGATGAATACGCTCGTGGTTTGTTCCCCGCCAAAAAAGGAGTGGGATATGTCAGCCAACTTGGAACAGAGAAAAACCCTGAACACTTTGGTCATAACTCCATGTTTGTTGGTGTTAACAAACGCAAAGGCATTTGTTATGGGCTGGTGGCTTTTACGTTGGAAGGATTACCGGACGATGCCAAGATAAAACAGGCCAGCTTTTCTCTTTACCCAATGAACCGGGTGAATGCCAAGGTAGAAAATTTTGGTGAGTGGACGGTATCTATTCTGGAGCCTAAATCCATTAGTGATCTAACCGATTTTGAACAAGTTCATCATGCTAAACCCATTCAAACACTGGGCGAGGCGATAGAATCAGAGCTGTTGACTCAGGGTATTTGGAGTCACTGGACGTTCAACGTAAATGAACGCCACATTCTTAAACAAGCCATTGCCACTGGTAAAGTCATCTTAAGAATTGAAGGTCCGAAAAAGCTCCCATTAGGGGCAGACTCGCAAATGATGCAGTTTGATATCGGTTACGGCCGTTTTGGTGCTGGCATTCATTATCGGCCTAATCTGGAGGTCATTTATACACGAACACCTAAACAAGTAACCCTTAGACCAACTACTTTAAATACGATCGACAAGCAAAAAATTACTGAAGGCAGCTTACAGTCTGGCTTTGATGAGCAAGGTGAAATCGTATATGGCCAGATGGCGTTTACATTTCATGAGTTGCCGGAGCCGAATAAAACTGTGATCACCAACGCCTATTTAGTGGCACGAAATAAATCTGCCATGGTCACTCGCAAGGACATTCGGTTTACCATTGAAATTGCTGAATTGCAGGACATTGATTACCAAAGCATTAAGCAGCGGCAGAAAAAAGAGTTCATCGGCTATGAAGTCAGTAATGCCCAGTTGAGAGAAAGAAGTGAGCATCACTTCATGTTCGACCGTTATTGTCGGGATCAGCTAGAAGAAATGCATCAGGACGGCAAGCCCTGTTATCTTATTATTCGAGCGACAGCTTCCTCAAACGAACAATCCGCATTAGTAGACTGGAACGGCGAAGATCATGACTTAGCTCCACAGTTGGTTATTGAATATGTAGAGCGACGGAAAAGGCCGGTATCAGCGCCCACGGAATTAGAAACCAGTATTGAAAATGGTCTGGTAAAACTTAGCTGGAATAATCCGGATGACTCAGACTTTATAGGTTGTTTTGTGGTACGAAATCGCTTCCATCCACCCAAAACGCCCACAGATGGCGTCAAACTATACGGTGGTCCTGACAACTATACGCTGGATAATTTTGGCAATGCCAACATCCCTAAATATTATTCGGTATTCAGTTATGACGATGTGCCAAATTATTCAGAACCTGTCAGCGCGTACTACGCGGTAACGGAGACCATTCCTATTATTGAACAGGAATTTGAATTGCAGGACGGGGAAGACGAGATCAACTAGGCCGTTTCGAACTTGTAAGTGCAGATTGATTGCACAGAGTGAAACCGTTAACTTTTATTGAAGTTGACGGTTGCTTGAAAGTTAGTGTTTGCTAACTACATGGCATTGATGAAACCAACATCAAGTCTTGTCTAATAAAGCCCGTGTAGCAGGTAACGTTGTTTCGATTGCCTGTGGCAATGAGATAGTAGCTGATAACTCAACTTCTGCTTTTTTGATGTCTTGCTGTGTTGGTTTAACTATTTGAGTTGAGATAGGGGTTTCAGATGCTAGATATAAAATCAAGCCGATAAAAGTCACAAAGTTCACTTCTACAACATTAAGTTTAATGGCATTGAACATGTCTGCCTCCTTAAGCTATCTGGTGATACAAAGTTTCATTTTGTATTTCGATACAGCTCTCTTGCGCAAATATAATCCCTTGAAATTCAATGGTCGGTTGAAAACATTTGGCCTATAAAGAATAGTATTTACTATCAAATATGCAAATGGAAGTGAAGGATTTTAGAATTGGGAAAGAAAATGGCAACTTTTTAGAGCTGGCGTGAATATCATAGCGTAATCATTACTTTTTATGAGCTAATAATCGAAAGACCACTAGCCAGAAAGTTCTTCTTTAGAATTAAAATCGCTAGTTCGATTTTATGGAAAATCGACGGGTTTCTACGGGACTATTTCTCTCAAAGGCATAAGGTTAACCGCGTCGTTATACAATCAATTTGGCGATGCTCTCGATAACTATTTTATTAACTAAAATCAATATAGTCTGTGCGTTTTTTTTGCGATTGAGCAAGTGATTAAAAGTTACCTCACGCCAATATGAGAAACGTTAAGTTAGCGGATGATTTTCACTCAGCGTAGCCATAACTTCATAAATAACAACAACTTTTGTTTCTAAAGTACATACACTCTGTTAACATTGAGCGCAAGGAAGAAGTTCAATTCAAATGGAGTGACCCACATTGCTTAACGCCGCTCTCAATCGTCCGATTTTATATCTTTTAGTTCTGTTCGTTTCATTTAGTATTAGTTTTCAAACAAAAGCAAATCTAAATAACTTTAAAAACAAAACCTATGCCTATGAAACTAAACTCATCACGCCAAATAGCGCTTATATTCATCAATTAAAAGTCGCTGATATAGATTCAGATTCGGACCAAGATATTGCCGTAATCACGTACGACAACTTGTACCTACAACTCAATATGGGTAGCAATCAATTCAGTAACTGTTTTATCGCCGATTTAGTACCAGAAGACACTCGCGATTTATCTCAACGGTTTTATATGGAGCTGGCCGACACTAATCAAGATTCCAAAACCGATATAATTATTGCGGATATACGATCTAATACCGTTACTTTTTATCAGCAAAACGACAGCAAATGCAATTTTAAACCGCATAGCGTAAGCGTTGATATTTCAGGTTTGTCAAAGTTAGAAGTGTTAGATCTTGATGCTGATGGCGACCTAGATTTAATCGCAATTTTGGACTCGCAACTTGTCTGGTTTAAAAATGATGAACAGTTGAACTTCACTAAGACGATAGTTGATGACAGCAATCAGGATTTTAATGATCTGAACGTTATCGACATTGATCTGGATGGCGATTTAGATTTGCTTTCGGGAGACCTGACTCTTTATCTCAATGATGGCGAACAGAACTTCATGTCTCGCACCTTATTAACTCCTACACAGCAAATTGACACTATTGCCGTACTTGATTTTGATCGAGACGGTGACCTAGACATTGTCACAGATGCGCTTTTTGAAAACTCTCCATTTTGGCTAGAAAATGATGGAGAAGAGGGGTTTGGCACCCAAAAATTCCATAATGCTGACCCTTCAAACGCCGAAAACCCTAATTACCGTTTTACGTTGAGTGAAAGTTTTCACCTTTTGGATTTGGATCTGGATGGCGACTCCGACTTGATTTCATTTGATGGAAATAACCATTTCTGGTTTGAAAACCAAGGTGACAATGTACTTCGTATGCACTACATGTTCTCTAGTTATTACAGTTGGCAAGATGCAGATGACATAAAATATGCGTCTGTCGACTTAAATCAAGATACCGCAACAGAATTGTTACTTACCATAAGTAGCAGAACAAAATGGGTAGAATTTAACACCTTTTACATTGATGAACACGAAACCTTCGTAAACCAGTTTCCAACGTTTGATGAAGACGCTATTTATTCGGTTTCAGGCCCAGACAGTGACGCTTTAACCATTGATGCAAATGGGAAATTATCCTTAATACAACCTGCCACGTTTTATCATGATGAAGAAAATAAACATCAAAACATACTCAACGTTGCTGTTTCCTTGACGTATGATGACGAAATTGAAACGCGAAATTTCATCATAAAAGTATCCGATGTTGACGAAAGTCAGGATTACGACCAGGACCAAATACCAGATTATTTGGACACTGATGATGATAATGATGGTATTTCCGACGAAATAGAGCGTGAACAAAAAACCGATCCTAAGAACGAATATCTATATTTAGATAGAGACAAAGATAGCGTTCCCGACTCGCTTGAGGGGGCACCATACAGCGATGGAAATATTGCTGTCGCTGACGCATTAGATCAAGACTCGGACTCGATCATTGACTATATCGAAGATAATAATTACGGCAGAAACGATGCGCCTTTTTGGAAAATTTCCGGACCGGAAATCAAACAGACATTGTTGACGACCAAGTATTCGAAATCTCTTAATATAATTGGGCAGGACCTGCAAGGTAACCTTGTCGCATCATACAACGGTTGGCTGTCACCCAGAGTGATACGACTGAACGAATATGGATATGAAAACTTGGCCGTTGACCTTGATGCGGATTACACACTAAAAACTATAGTGGATCTGGATAAAGATGGCGATTTAGATTTCATAGGATACAAGAAAGAAGCTGACATCCTATACTGGCACGAAAACTTAGGCGAAAATCAGTTCACTTCACATGAAACAGAGATTAGTAAGAGACGATTTAAAGTTGTTGATCTTAATGGCGATGGTTCATGGGATATATCCACAGATATATATCATTATTACAATGACGGTGAAGAAAACTTCATTCGTCAACCGTACGTAAGAAACTCGCTTGATTCACCACGTGTTGATTTAACACCAAATTCTGGACTGGAATTTGTAGATCCTGAAGAAAGCTACTCCCATCTAGTATGGCGTGAAAAAGCAACCGAAGACTTCTACATTCGTCAATTTACAAACCTCAATACAGAGGCCTACGATAGTTATTCCTTTTACAGGGAAAACAACGCTGGGATCCTTTTATCAATACCAACTTCGAACCAGGATAATAAGGAAGCTTTCGGCCTATTAAGCTTTAGGTGTCCAGAAGGAAAAATTTATCTGCACGATAAATACAACGAGGAATTTCGTGTTCAGGTAGTGGGTATTATTGATGAATGTTACTACAGTAAATACGATGCTGATTTGAATGCATATTCGGACGACATAGACCAGGATGGTTTTGCTGATTTAATCGTTGTAAATCGCGAATTAAACAGAGTAGCTATCTATAAAAATGACAACAATACTCAATTCAATAAATACTTAATCGTCACAGATATTGAACATATAAATACTTTACAAATTTTGGACGTAGATAATGACGGCGTTAACGACCTAATCACCCACGGTGATTATGGCGTCTATTATTACCCATTAAACAAAATCAATGTTAGTAGCGAAAGCACGTTTCTAAATACGGTTAGGGGTGAAGACTTAGATGGAGAAAACGTGTCTATCTCTTTGGTCACCTCAACCCACTCCGATTTATTCGAATTTGATTCTGCCAGTGGCCTGTTAAGCCTGAAGCAACCAATAACAAATACATCACAGGTGCAGAACATTACTTACGAAATAACTCTTGCCATTGAAAGTGACAATCACAGAGTTGAACGTCAAATCTTTATCGAGCATAACACCGATACGGACGCAGACGGAAAAATAGACAAGTTTGACCTTAATGATGACAACGATCATGTTAATGACGAAAAGGATGCGCTGCCGCTTGATAGCAGCGAAACAAGAGATTTTGACCGGGATGGAATTGGTGACAATGCCGATTTGGATGATGATAACGATGGTGTTAACGACGAAGACGATAGGTTTCGTTTTAATGCAGATGAGTGGTTAGATACAGATCGGGATGGCATAGGCAATAATGCCGATGAAGATGATGATAATGATGGCGTTGCAGATGAAGAAGATTTATTTCCGCTAGATAGATACAACAGTAAAGATCATGATGGAGATGGCATTGGCGACCGCTCAGATGACGATGACGACAACGACGGAATAAAAGATATTTTCGATCGTTTTCCGTTTGACCCAAGTGAATCAAAAGACTCTGATTATGATGGCATAGGAAATAACGCCGATAATGATGACGACAACGATGGAGTATTGGATGCCGACGATGCGTTCCCACTTCGTTCTTCCGAACATATAGATACCGATGGAGATGGTATTGGCAATAACGCGGATTACGACGACGACAATGATGGGGTTGTTGATGAGTCCGATGCCTTTCCGTTAGATGCTAGTCGAAGTGTGATTCAGCCAGAGCCTAAAGAACCAGAAAAAAAAGGCTCTGGCGGTGTTATGAACTTCATCTTGCCAATTACCTTGTTAATCTTGTTCAGACGATTTAAAGCGATTGCTTAATCAGTAAATTAAATACTTTACGTTAGCCGTGAAAAAGTGGGCCACCTAAAGTGGCTCACACATGTTCAAATTCTTGATATTGGTATGTCATTTATAAAACACAAAATACCTTAATCTTAAGAACAAAAGCTCTTGTAGCGAGAATAAAAGCGTTTATGCGGTTCTTCTGGCAGTAGTATTTATCATCGCGGTTGGATTCACGGTACAAGTGTTGTGCTATCCGAATGGCAGCGTTATAGTCACATTAGGAGTAAGGTTTTAAGGTTGAAAATAATGCATATAAAGGTAGCGGTGATATTCAGTTTTATCATTTTTCCGTTACAGGTTTATGCAAAAAACACCATATTCTGGCAAACCTATCATCGGCCCCCCGGCATCATTATGATAGGCGATGATAAAGGCACAGGTTTTGTTGAAAAAGCCTTGGACTTGATTATTGAGAAGTTGCCAGACTACAAACATGAAAAGCCTATGACTACTTTGGCACGTGCGTTGTCTGACATGAAGGCTGGACAGTCGGTTTGCCATCCAGCACTTTTTCGCACAAAACAACGTGAAAAATTCATGCATTTTTCTCAATCGGCAATGATCAACCCGACTAACCGGATTGTAGCTCATCCCGGTAAGGTGGAGGTTTTGGCGAAAAAAGATGGCAGTGTCAATCTTATCGAATTATTGCAACTTCCTGACCTCACTTTTGCATTAGTGAAAGGGCGATCCTATACCCAAGTTATTGATGATGTCTTGGCGGATTATTTAGACCAAACTCATCTGTTTAAGATGACTAATACTGACCTTAGTTCTTTGTTTCAAATGATTGCTATGGGCAGAATTGATGTCTCAATCGCCTATCCTTTCGAGGTGAATTACTACCTTAACGATAATCCTAAAGAGCGTAAGGGTATTAAAACTTACGCCATTTCTGGTGTGGACAAATTTGCCTTTGGGGCAGTGGCCTGCCCTAAAACCAAGTGGGGTAAAAAGGTAATTAATCAAGTAAATATGGCATTGGACGAACTTAAACCCACTGAGGCATACCATAAAGCCGTCACAACCTGGTGGGAAGACGAAGCCGATAGTGAAGCGTTCAGACAGTTATATGTGAATGAATTCTTGAATCAGTAACTCATTCAAAAGCACTTTAAAAGAGCTGCGGTCGTCAATTTTGAGATTGATTTTAACAAGGTTACTACATAGAAGGTGTACATATATGTAGGACATTAGAGCAACGCAGGACGCGGTTGCCGAGCACCACCATTCTTTGTAATCAATGCCTTGCCTCTAAGGCTTTTAACTCGCTGAATGACTAAATATTTATAATGATTGGTATTAAATGAAGATCTTCGTTTGTTATGCAAATTTCCTGCATTGAGGAGTGTTAAGTTTCAAGATTAATTGGAAACGAAATCTTAAAACACGTACCCAATTTGGGTTTACTATTGCAGTCTATTTTACCTTTCAATTTTTGCGTAATGACGTTGTAAACGATGTGTAGCCCGAGCCCGCTGGCACCTTGATTCCTTGCGGTGGTATAAAACGGATCAAATATGAATTTGCGCTCTTCTTCGTCTATGCCACTGCCATTGTCTGAAATAGAAATAAAGACATGACTCTCATTCTGGCTTAACAAGATATGGATAGAGCCAGATTCTTGCTGGTGGAAGGCGTGTGAATTGGCGTTTTCTACTATGTTAGTGATGATCTGTGTGATGGCGCCCGGAATGGAGTTAACGATTAGCTCGTTATCTTCACATTCTAAATCTATTTGATTATTCGCACTTTCAACCTTAGGTTGAATGGTGGCTATAATCTTGTTTACATACTCTTTTAGGTCGAATTGTCGAATTTGATCTGAGTATTGGTCGACGGCAATTTGTTTGAAGTTGGCGATGAGCTCAGTGGTTCGGTCCAGATTAGTTTGCAATAAATCCATGGCGTTTTCGAAACGACCGTAACTTTCCAGATATTCGTTCTTAGTCAATTTGCCAGTTTTGACTAAATGACACATGCTCGAAAGCTCCTCTTTGATCAATGAAGACGCCGTGATGCATATTCCAAGCGGCGTATTTACCTCGTGTGCGATACCTGTTACTAATCGGCCTAGGGAGGCATTTTTTTCCTGTTCGACCAACTGTCTTTGGGTATCTTCAAGCTGATTTAGAGAATCGAGCGCCTCCTGAGTTTTGGCTTCTAGTTGTTTTGTTCTAAGTTCTACTTTTTGTTCGAGTTCACTATTCAGACTGTTTATTTCAACTTTGGAAACATTCAATTCGACGTTCGTTTCAACAATTTGCTGCATGTAGTGGTTAACTTGCTGATAGACACCATTTAGCTCTTTGATGATAGGGGTGAACTCATTATTTTTGTCGTATTCGATGTTACTGACAGCAATCGATTCGTTATCTTCTTTGGGATGGCTGATGGAGCTTTTTATTAACTCAAGAACTCGATCAAATGGTTTAAATGCCATGTGCATGAGCACAATGATCACCAGAATAAAGGTACTCCCAATTCCTGCACCTACTAGCAGGGTCATATTGGTGATTTTGTCTATGTCGCTCGCCATATCTGATAGTGGACTGATTGACCCAAAAATAAAGCCACTTTGGGTAATAGAGTAATAAATGTTGTGGGGTTGGCCCTTTATCAGGATGTCTTGTAATACAAAGAGTTGATTGGTTTCAGTGTGCTTCAGTAAGTCAACACCCCAATCTAACGTTGTGACTTCTTTTGTGATGAGTTGAGGGTTTGTGGCATGACCCAGGAATTGTTTTGACGCACGATGAACAAAAAACGGCGTGGAGTTTTCTGTAATTCGAATGGTATACAGGAAGTTTGTTAACTCTAATAAAGACCAGTCTACTGTCGCCATGCCAATTGGCTCTCCTTCTGGTGAGAGCATAACGGCGTCGACAGTCATCATGAGTGAAAAGGAGCCTGCATCGTCAACATAAGGTTCGGTCCAGAAAATAGGATGAGTGCGTATTTGGTCAATTCCCCAGTTCTGACTCGAGGCAATGGTGTACCAGTCCTGTGAATGATAGTCATATTTCGGGGTATTCAGGTCCCAGCTAAATTTAACGATATTACCGTCGTTATAAGCGTAAGGACCAAAATAGATTATGCTTGGTTCGATAATACCAGGCTCATACCAAATACCACCACCTATGGCTTCAGGGAAGCTCCGAAAATTTGCAATGAGCAACTCCTGAGCTTTTTGTTCTAACTCGGTTAACGACAAAAGGGCATTTTGTTTAAGGTTAAATAACTGTTCGCCGGCAATTGCCAGGTCGGTGACATTGCGTTCCATTAACAAGCTCAGGTTATCGATTTTCCCATTGCTGGCAATGAACGTCTGCTCGATTTCCTGATGTTTGAGTTTTAATAACTCTTCTTTATAGGTGTAATGATTAAATAGCTGAAGCGTGCTGTAAGCGATGATCTCAAAGACAATAACGAACAACAAAACACCAGTTTTTATTTTCAAGTTGATCATATTGACATTATCGACAGTAAGTTAAACTTTTCCCCAGAGTAAAATGTCGGCAAAAGTAACGAAATCACGAAACATCACCTCTTTATAATTGTTTAAAAACAACTGGTTAGCCATTTATCAAAAATCTAGGAACAAGAAATCTACCTGCTATACAGGCTTATTCGGCTGCGTTGGAATAATTATAGTGCAATTAATCTGGAACTGTATGTTTCAAGCCGCCTTGGCGGCACACTTAGCGTGGTCGAGTCATTATTAAGGGGACTTGACTTATGAACTTGTTTTAGTTCAATGAAATACACACGAGTTTGAAGAAACGAGCAAATAGGGCTGAGTCGCAGATTGTTACATACACCGCCCCATTTTGATTGCCTTTATTGGAGCCTTAGTTCTTCAATGATCTTGGCGTCAATCCAATACAAATCGGACTGAAGACGCTTAACATTATCTCCTGACGGCACCATCCTGTTAAAGAAGAGGTATTTGCCATCAGGTGTAATACTGGGACCGCCTTCTTCCGCTTTTGTATTTACCTTATCACCCATGTTAATTGCTTCGCCCCAAGAACCATCGGATTGCCGAAAGCTGATATAAAGATCACTTTCGCCATATCCGCTGTCCCTTTGGCCGTCCCACATAATAAAAGATTCGTCAGGCGCGATGAACGGATGGGCGTTCCATTTTCCCGTGTTGATGACTTTTGGCAAAGGTTTTGGTGCTTCACGTTTGCCATCAACCAGTCGGGAATATCGAAGTATTCCATTGCCGTCTCGTGTAAATTCGTCGAATACTAAAGTGCCATACAGAGAAGAGTGCAGGCCCATAATCGGTATCTCTTCAAAAGATGAACCGAGGCTTTTTTTCTCTGACCATCCGTTTTCCGTGCGTTCTTTATATTTACTGCCGTAATGTATAGTTTTTCCGTCGGGTGAATAGATGGGGTTGCGCGCTCCAGTCGGCAATTTTGTCTTATGCCATTTATTATCTACTTTCTGAAACTTGACGGACTGCGGCTCCTTATCATCATGAGAGTGCCGCCATCTGGAGACATAAAATTCGCTCATATCTCTGGAAAATCCCCCGGCATCTCCCCATTTTTTTGTGTTAACAATACCGGGTGCAAAAGGTTTTGAGGTTAAACCAGGTGGCGTTTGTCCAAGATATGGGCCAGTGAGATTGGTTAATTCGCTTTGACCATAACTACAGTTGCAAAAGAGCAAGTAGGACGTCGCCAGAAGTATTGTTGATACTTGAATTTTCATTTTGTGTTTCCTGCGTAATGTTAAAAGAAGTTATTAACAATGATTAAGCTGGCAATCTAAATAGAGGGACTGAAAAACGTTGGATTTTACACTGACATTTTGCTGATATTTTTATGACTGAGAATAAAGTGCTATATATCAATGGTTTAGATTTTTGCATTAAATTAGGTGAAAGATTAATCTAGGTATACACTGCGCACTTTGAGATTTTTCAGTACTCGCATTCATACACAGTAGAGGATTTATGACTCAGCAATTTTGGATTGGTGGTATTTACATTGATTTAACTCGCAATGAAATAACCCAAAACAATGAGTCCAAAACACTGGCTCCCCAAATGTTATCTGTGCTCACTTATCTTGCTCAGAATCAGGGCAAAGTCGTTAGCCAAGATGAACTATTGTCAGAGGTCTGGCAGGGGGCCGTGGTCGCGCCTAACACATTGCAGCGAAGCATTGCTCGTTTGCGGAAAGCGTTAGGGGACGATGGTAAAGAGCAAACCTATATTAAGACCCACTCCAAAAAGGGTTACAGCTTAGAATGCACGGTGCGCTGGTTGCATGAGTCTGATGAAGAGAATCAACAGCAAGCTTCTGTTCACACTAACTCACACTACACAGGTGATGAAAAAGCACTTAAAGAAAACACCTCTAATGAAATAAAGGCAAATCCAAAAAACAAAGCTGATTCGGGTACCTCTGAACCCTCGGTGTTTTCACACATAAACCTCAGTTTTAGTTTATTGCTGATTATTATCCTTGGCCTTGTTGCTATTCGTATGCTCGAAACTAAGCCTGTGCCTCAACTCAATGTCGTGGAATTTAGAGCAATTACCGATACAGATAATAAAGAGATCATGGGGAGTTACTCTCCTGATGGGCAATATGTGGTTTTTCATCGTTATGAAGGTGAATTTTGTCACAACAATATGTGGGCACGAAATATAGAGACGCAACAAGAGTTCAGGCTAACCAAGAGTTTTGATTCGTACGGTGCACATAGTTTTTCAAAGGACGGTAAGGAGTTGGTGTTCATACAGTCGACAAACTGTGCACAACCCGTCACGCAAAAGACTTGTTACCACTTGATGAGCCTTAACTTTGATGACGCGCTCAACTCGCCACAAAGTCCGAGGTTATTGCTCGAATGTAAAAATACTGAAATTAAAGATCCACATTGGCTCAATAACAACAATGTCGCCATGTTGCAGCAGTTAGAGGGACGTTGGAAGTTAATCAATTACTCAATTACCCAAGATACGAGTGAAACTTTATACCACTTACCTGACGGCAATTTGCTGACCTATGATTATTCTCCGAAGGATGATCTTTTTGCGCTTGTTAGCCTCAAGCAGGACGGCAAATATTATATTGAAATGCTCAAATCAAATGGCGAGCTTGTATCTAGTCATCAAATTAACTATCCCGAAGAAATAGCAAAATTTGAAACCATCAACCCAAAATTTTCGCCTTTTGAAAATCAGCTGATCTTCAGCACGGGTAGGCGTATGTTCACACTGTCTTATGATGGTGAGATCAAAAACCTCGGTTTGCCTATTGAGCAACCTATGAGTACCCCGAAATTCCATCCAACTGGCGATCGTTTGTTGGTCACAAAAGGCAATTACGATAGCGACATCATGTCTATGTCGTTAACTCTTTCAGGAAGTGGTGGCACCGCAGAGGAGGCGTACTCGGTTCTGCAAAGGTCAAACAAGGGTGAATACAATGGTGTATTCCAGCCTAATGGCAATTTGATGGCCTATAAAACGGCACGCACGGGTCAGGGGCAAATTTGGCTGTTAGATAATAATATTCCTCAACAATTCAGCAATTTTCCGATTGATGTTTATATCTATGAGTTTTACTGGGCATCCGATGGCGAGAGCGTATTAGCCAATGTCGACAAGGAATTACATCAACTTTTCCTAAACAAAACGGAGAAAAGCTACGCCTTTGAACACCCGGTAAATACCCTTTTTGATTGGGACAGTAAAGAACAGACCGCGCTGGCAGTCATGAGGGTAAAAGACGTGTTGAAGTTTGTCGAATTAGATTTAACCAATGAGAGTTTTCAAGTGCTCAATGACCGCAGAGTTTCCTGGGCTGGCAAAACCAGTGATGGCAGAATTGTTTATACAGATCAGTTGGACAGATACTGGATAACCGGCTCAGTTGAGGATCAGATGATTGAAGCGCTGCAAGAGCAAGGGAGCGACAAGCGGTTTGTCATCCATGAGGATGTCATTTACGGCGTAAATGAAACCCTGCAACTATGGTCTTATGATCTAAATGATGAGACATTTGAAGTGTTAGGTGATGTTCCGAGAAAAATTGATTACCTCACTGATGTTAACGACACTCACGCCTTGATGAGTGTTCGAGTCATGGCAAGAAAAGAGGTGGCGGAGTTATTGTTGGCAAAATAACTTTTTGCGAACCTTGAGCATTAAAAATTGCTCATCATGTATGCCGTCAACTCCCATCCATGGGGCTCGTATATCGCTTTACCGGGCGGGATGTTGAAATAGTAAACTATGAGGATTATCACTAATGTCTATGCATAATCCAGCGCACCCAGGCGAGATTCTTAAAGAGTTGGTAATTGAGCCAATGGGAGTCACGATAACTGATGTAGCTAAACATTTAGATGTTAGTCGTAAGACACTATCGAAAGTGTTAAACGCTAAAGGCTCAATTACCCCAGAAATGGCGGTGAGACTAGAACTAGTTTTTGGAAAAACATCAGCCGATCATTGGTTACGGTTACAGAGTGCATTTGATCTTTGGCAAATGAGGCAAGCCCAAAGTTCCTTACATGTATCTCCATATAACTTACAAATGGCGTAGTCGACGTATATCAAGTCACTTAAGTACAAGGACTCGTCACGGCTTGCTCGGGCTCCTTCGTCGCAGATTTTAGCAAGCCTAAACGAGCCTCTTAGTGATTCGTTAGGTAACACAGAAAAGTGAGTACTATCAAATGATTCAAATTATCAAAATAACACTGTTGGAAGGAATGTTTGCTGAGAATGCATGGGACTGCACTATTGAAATCCCCATTGATCATAGTTTGGCAGAGTTACACCAAGCAGTTCAAAATGCTGTTGGCTTCGATAATGATCACATGTTCGAGTTTTGTATAGCCAACTCATATCGCTCAAGAAATTGTCAAAAATACCAATGTGACGATGATGCTATATTTCAAATTACCGTTGGCAGAATATTGGAACAGTCAAAAGGTAAGAAGCTCTATTATATGTTTGACTACGGTGACAGTTGGCTGTTTCAACTAACTAGAAGCCGCAAGAAGCAATTTAATGCTGATCCAGAGGTATTTTATCCCAGAGTTATATCAGAGAATGGCTCTAAACCAATTCAATATCCGGACTGGGAAGAATAGTGTTACCTAATAAGGCGCATATGTTGGTTTTTTTTCAATCAAGTCACAATTTTTGCGGAGCAAAAATAATGTGCCATAATCTCCAAACTCCATAGCCGCGCGTTATGTGTTCTGACGAGGATTGTGATGTCTGGAAGTTACCCTGAAAAAATAAAGGAATTGCCTCTCTACGATGGTCGTTTTGATGCTTACAAACTAGAGGCTAAAGGTAGCGACGTTTTGTTCGCCTCGTACCCTGCGGGAACTGAAATTCCACCACATACGCATGATACCGACAATCATGGTGTAATAACTAAGGGCGAGCTGATTCTAACTATGGATGGAAAAACTGAGAAAATAGGGATCGGACAGTGGTATCACGTTCCTGCCCACGTCGAACATTCAGCTCGGTTCGAAGTAGAAACAGATGAAATTGAACTCTGGTTTACTAAGAGCACATAACAAACCGCTGAAGAAAAAGGGACTCGTTACCGCTTGCTCGGGCTCCTTCGTCGCAGATTTTAGCAAGCCAAAACTCGCCTCTTGGTGAGGCGTTTTAACTCAGAATAATTTTTTTGCGTCTCGGTAGAAGTTTTCATGGGAGCCGAACGTCAATAGTTCCAACACAACTGCTCCACTTTCGTAGCTGTACCCAAGTAGAGTAAGTTGCTTCACCATTTTAAATTTATATACGCGCATAAAAGAAAGGTCGCCTCTCTTTTGTTCTCCTAATAGTGGGTTTTCTATTAGTTCTTTAATCGCTTTATCGAGATCTGTTTTTTGCTTCTTATGTAATTTCTTTACTGCTTTCTTAAAACTCGCCGTTTGTAAAACTTTGGAGATTTTAGCCAAAATCATATTCCTCTAATTTTCCGGCTTCCTTTTCAGCTTTCGCAATAATTGCTTGTTTTACAAACTCATACGGTAAGTCAGGATTGTCTTCCATAATTTCACCGATCTTTGCCCAATGCTCTATTTGTTTAGGCGTTGTACGGTTTAACGCTTTAGCCATGATGGTGGCTTTTTCAACTAATTCTTGGTCTAATCTAATGCTAGCGGTTGCCATGGTATTCTCCTTTGTTCTAACTAATTGTAGTGCCTTGCTACAATTGTGGCAATGGGTTGTAACAAAGCAATTAAGAACGAACAGCTATAGGTTGGCTGGTGTTTCGCTCCTCAACAAGTTTAGCCAACCATTATCTAACCGCTTATTGCGGCGTTGGTCTAGGAAATATGGAAGTCGATTACACTAACTACTCATTATCTGAGCTATTAGAGGTTCGCGAGAACATTGATAAAGAAGCGTATCCTGAAAGGATTGAGCAAATAGAAAAACAAATCACGTTGCGTTTCAAAAAACGGCGATATAGGAGATACGAAGGCGCTAATTTGCTCAAAGGCGCAGGTGGAACTTAGGAAAGCATGGGCTAATATATTTTATGCGACGTTATTTCTTTTTTTAATTTGGGTTTTTATTAGTGTTTTAGCTATTGCAACTGCATACAATTTTTACAAAGCAGGAAAAAGGATTTACGGTGACGACGTATAACAAAACACTAAAGGTAATCGAACTTGAATTGGCTTGCTCATGTTCGTGCCTCACTAGTTTAGCAAGTCATCGACAAACCGCTTAGTGCGTTATATTTTTTAGTGTTGGAGTATCCAAATGGCTCAAGGCAACAATAAGAAATTACTGACCAAGAAAGTTCGAAAGGGTGACAAAGGCTACCCAATTGCAACTATTGCCTTTTATGGCCCCAACAATATTGTCGCTACAAAAGTAGTTTGCGCGATTATTAGCTATGAAGGTGCTGAGCCAGAACCAATGAAGAAATGGCTTTCTTCCACTGATGTTCGAAAGTCACAAAAAGCTCTAGGTGAAATTTTAGGCTTTATCGATGAAAATGGAGCTAAGTCGGTTAGTATGGTCGAAGAGATAATAGGCTGTCCTCACGAAGAGGGAATAGATTATCCCGATGGTAGTCATTGTCCTAAATGTATTTATTGGAAAGGTCGCGATAGATTTAGCGGTGAAATACTGCATTAAAAATATAACCAACTGATTTTATTACCTCTTGTCGGGGCTTTAAGTTTAGGACTTACCCAAAAAGTGGACGCCTGCTGTAGCTAGATTTCGTCTAATGTTTAGATCAAACATGACCAAGAAACACTGGGGGTTGTAATGGATGTCGACGAAGACAAAATTGACAAAGCTGCCTTAGCTTTGGTGTATCTTGCTCTGCACGACCATTGCCTAGCGTGGAAACAGATCGACTGAGATGTAACAAATAGGCTCTTTGAAAAAGGCTTAATTTGTGATCTTGTGGCAAAAACGAAATCGGTTACTCAGACTGATGAAGGCGCAGAACAGCCATAAAACAATGCAAGTGCAGACGGCACTTTTCCGATCCAATATATCTAATATCAAGATTTGTTTTCCAAAGTATGGTCGGCGTTAGCCGAAACTAAAGTCACTGAAAGGAAAATGGAACATCTCAGTTAAACGCAGGAGATTGCGGCCAACACCATGCCGCAATGACGTTTTGTCAAATCACTTTCCGTAACGTCCGCTTCTTGCTATCCATTAACGTACAAATACCGCTAATTCTAACTAATGTTCCCCGGTTCATTGAGTTCTTGCCATGCATATGAAATATTAGCGCCACACGCTTTAGAACTTAAAATTATAATAAAGGAATACCTATGCGTTCTTTTCTCATTGCAGCGCTAGCTGCCAGTACACTTACAGCCTGTCAATCAGACTCAGCAAACACGCAAAATTCACCTGCAAATGAAACCAGTCAGGTTGCAAGTGCTGTTAAACAGGCGGTTTCTGAGACTGAAAGATTAAATAATTGGTTTGCGGACAAATACGAAGAGCAGTTGCAACAAAGCCCCTTAATGTTGACGTTTTTAGGACGTAAAGACAAAAACGATGAATTCAACCTAATGAGCCGTGAAGAGACTAAAAAAGACTTAGCATGGCAAGTTGCTACTGCGAAAGAGCTAAAAAATAAATTTGACTACAATAAGTTAGATAAAGAAGCAAAAACCTCTTACGACATCTGGTTGTATCAGGTGGAGCAGGCCGTTGCGGCAGAAAAGTTCTACAAAAATAGTTTTATTTTTACTCAGATGAGTGGTCCTCAAGCCTTCTTAACGCAATTTTTAATTAACTTTCATAAAGTTGAAGATGAAGGAGACATGGTCGCCTATAACAAACGAATTGGCGGATTGGCGACTGCCCTAAACAATTTATTAGTTCAAGCTAAGGAAAATGCTGATTATGGCGTGCGGCCGCCTAAATTTGCCTATGAAGGAGTGATTGAACAATCGCAAAATGTCATTACGGGCAAGCCATTTGATAATAGTGATAAAGATGCACCTTTATGGGCCGATGCTAAGGCAAAAGTGGCGGCCTTGGTTGAAAAAGAAGCCATCTCGCAACAACGCGCCGATGAGTTGTTGGCAACAACTAAACAACAACTTAAAACGGTTTATAAATCTTCATATAGTGAGTTGATTGCTTGGTTTAAATCAGACATCAAGAACACACAAGAAATTGCCACTGGTGTAGGCCAAATGCCAAATGGCAATGCCTATTACGATATGCAATTAGCAAACAATACAACTACCAATAAAACGGCTGAGCAAATCCATGAAATTGGCCTGTCTGAAGTGGCGCGATTAACAGCAGAAATGGAAGCTATCAAAGAAAAAGTTGGCTTTAAAGGCAGCTTGCAGGACTTCTTTGTTTTCATTAAAGAAGATGATCAGTTCTTTTATCCGAATACTGACGTTGGCCGTCAGGGGTATATCAAAGATACGGAAACGTATCTGGATTATATCAATGAGCAACTACCTAAATATTTTGGAATTTTGCCAAAAGCAGATCTAGTCGTTAAGCGTGTTGAACCCTTCCGTGAGCAAGATGGCGCCGCTCAGCACTACTTCCCAGGCACACCAGATGGTTCTCGCCCTGGTGTTTATTACGCTCATTTATCAGATATGCGTTCCATGCCCAAAAATGAGATGGAAGCCATTGCCTATCACGAAGGTAACCCGGGTCACCATATGCAAATCTCAATTGCGCAAGAGTTAACGTCAATACCGGCGTTCAGAACTCAGGCTAGATTCACATCTTATGTAGAGGGCTGGGCCTTGTACTCTGAGTTATTGTCTAAAGAAATGGGCGCGTATGAAGATCACTACTCAGATTTTGGCCGTCTGATAACAGAAATGTGGCGTGCCGTGCGTCTGGTTGTGGATACGGGCCTTCACTCAAAAGGTTGGACAGAGCAACAAGCTATCGACTATTTCAAGCAGAAAACACCAATTGCCGAAGGCGCAGTGGTTTCAGAAGTTCGTCGTTATATCGTTATGCCTGGGCAAGCTACGGCATATAAAATTGGCATGTTGGAAATTCTTAAACTGCGTGAATCAGCTGAGAAACAGTTAGGTTCGAAGTTTGATATTAAAGGTTTCCATGACACTGTACTAGGTGGTGGAGCCCTGCCAATGTCTATCTTAGAGCGTCGTGTGAACGATTGGGTGAAAACGGTGAAGTCTGCGTAAACCGACTTAAAAAGTAAGCCCGTTGAGGATGAATTCCTCAGCGGGCTTTTTTATGCGGGCAAGGTCAGGGTTGCGATGGCACCAGAGCCTTTTTCTCTGTTCTTGAGCGTCAGGTCCCCGCCGTGATTGAACATGATCTGTCGGCTAAACACTAAGCCTATGCCATTGCCACCTGGTTTCGTTGTGTAAAAAGGGATAAACAAGTTTTCAACATTGCTAATTCCACAGCCGTTATCCTCTATTGATATCTGAACGTTGCCATTTGTGAGTTGCCATTGGATCTCTATCTCGCACTGTCCATTTATCGCCTGTTGTGCGTTTTGAATAAGGTTAACAAACACTTGGGCCAATTGTGTGGTATCCGCATAAAGCTCAATGTCGTTGCCGATGTCACTGACACAACTGTTAGGGTAGGTGATTGATACCTCACCAAACAAAGCTATTTGATCCTTTATAAAACTCAGAATGGAGAATGTTTTTTTGTCGGGAGCGGGAAGGCGAGCAAGGGATTGGTATTCTCTGATAAAGTCATTCAAGCTTAAGGCTCGGTTCGTGATGATGGCAAGGCCTTCCTTCAGTGCTTCTTGCTGCTCACTGTTTTGGTTCTTATTGTCTAATAGTGCGTTAAGCGATTCGCCAATGGACGCAATGGGGGCCAGGGAGTTATTAATTTCATGACTCAAGACACGCAATAACCGTTGCCATGCAACCCGTTCTTCATTCTGAAGTAACTTTTGGACATCATTGAAAAACAATAAGGTGTAGGTCTTACCATGCAATTGGTATTGATCAGTTTGCAAAAATACACGTTTGGGTACTTTACCGACCGTTAGAGTGACAACTTGCTGAATATCGCCTGACAAGACTTGTTCTTCAATTCCCAGTACTTTTGCCGGAACTCCCGACACATCATCAAATACGTTGAATAACTGTTGTGCCTTAGGGTTAACCAAGTGAATGGTTTGATTGTCATCGAGGCAAATAACCGCGACATTGATGTGCTCCAAAATTTTGGACATGGCAATGTGGTGTTCTTTTGAAACCAATCTCTGTTCCGCCAAATGCTCGGCCGCAGCATTAATAACACGGTTTAACTCCGATAACGTACCGTAATTGATTGACGAGTTTGGTCTAATTGTGCTGTCACCAGTGGTCAACGCTTCTACTAGGTTAGTGGTCGAGCGAATTTGATTTTGAATTCGGCGAAATATCAATAGGTGCCCAATCGCGAGGGTGGCGAGAGTGAATATAACGATTATGGTTTTTAAATAAATTGAGATATCGACATGGTATAGAGCTACCAACATTATTAAGGTTGGCAGCAGGCTCAATAACAAACCACTTTTAACTATTTTGTGCTCAAAGGAGTGTTGCAGATTCCGTTTCATGTTTGGTTATTGAGCTCGTATTTTTCAAGCCGACGATAGTAGGCACTGCGAGACAAGCCTAAAGATAACGCGGTTTTTTGCGGATCCTGTAGGTATTTATGCAGTCGTTCGATAATGACATTCTTTTCGATTTGCTCCAGGGTCGCTTCTGTTGACTCTTTTTTAACACTGTTGCTTTCAGAGTTGGGTAAATTAAGCGCGTCAACGCCAATTAGTTGGGTTTGCGACAAAAATAATGCTCTTTCCACCGTATGAGACAACTCCCTTATATTTCCAGGCCAGTGATAATGCAACATAGCCTCGACGGCGTCATCGCCAAAATGTTTTAGCTCTATATGATATTTTTGGCAAAGATGATCTAAGAATCCTGACGCTAAGGGCAAAATATCTTCTGCTCTGTCTCTTAGGGCCGGGATACGTATTTCTATGGTATTGAGTCGATATAATAAGTCCTGACGAAAATCTCCCTGCTCGACCAAATGATTTAAATTGGCATTAGTGGCGGAAACGAGTCGAACGTTGCTTTCTATGGTGACGCTACTGCCGACTTTTTCAAATTGTTTTTCTTCCAGTACACGCAGCAGTTTGGCTTGTTGTTTTGGGCTAATGTTGGCTATTTCGTCTAAGAATAGCGTGCCATTGGTTGCAAGCTCAAAACGACCTATCCTTGACTCTTTTGCGTCTGTAAATGCGCCTTTAACGTGACCAAACATTTCACTTTCAAACAAGGTTTCAGTGATCCCTCCCATGTTTACCGCGTGAAAACTTTGTGCACGTCTAGAAGAATGTTGATGTAAATAGGATGCCAGCATGGATTTCCCGGTGCCATTTTCACCAGTGAACAAAACATTCATATCGCTGACGGCAATTTGTTTGATTTGCTGTAAAACGCCTTTCATTAAAGGAGATTTAGCGATGATGTTTGTATCCCCTCTACTTTTTAACATGGCGTTTTCCTGGGCCAGTTTTTGGCTTTTTAACAGGGTATCTGCACGCTCAATTTGTTGTTGAACTCTTAGCAAAAGCTGAGAATTTCGCCACGGTTTTTCAATAAAGTCGTTAGCACCAGACTTCATAAGCTCGACAGCCAACTCTATACTGCCGTAGCCTGTGATGGCGATAACTGGCAGGTTTTGGTCTACCGCTCGAATGGCGTTTAAGAGCTCTAGTCCTTCCGTGCCGGAGGTGGTGTCTCTTGTGTAATTAAGATCCATAACCACGCATGAAAAACGTCGACGTTCTATTAGACTTAATACGTTACGTGGCGAATTAGCGGTGACCACTTGATAGTTAGCGCTCATTAATGCCATCTTAAGCGCCGACAAGATATCCTCATCGTCATCGGCAATTAGTACGGTAGCGGTTATCTCGCTCATGTTTCAGGCTCTATTCCATTTTTTAGAGCGGCTAATTAGCCGCTCTGGTTGACGTTAATCGTAATGCAAAGCGTCACTGGGTTCTAACTTTAATACCGACTTCGTTGGAACAAAGGTGGCAATAAGAACCATGACAATGATCATCGCAGGAATGCCTATTAACGCGATTGCGTAGCTTTCCGGATTGATCATGATAGTGTTGGACATATATTGCGTTAATACAATAGACAACATGACTCCGAGGCTCAGTCCGACAATCAGTTGCAAACCAGCTTGTTTCAGGAACATGGTCATGATGTTCTTATCGGTGGCGCCAATGGCTCTTCGTACGCCTATTTCTTGTGTACGTTGCAGTACCGTATTGGACGCCATGGCATAAATTCCGCTGGCTGCCAACATTACAGCAATAATGCCACAGAACAGGAATATTTTGCTCACAGAAAGCAACATCATCATAGGCTGCTTGATTAAGTTGTCATAACTTTGCACATGGTAAATACCAATATCCGGATCTACATTGGAAATGGCCTGTTTTAGGCTTGTTATGGCATCTTTACTTGAGCCAGAGTAATGTACCGCAATGTGTTGTCGTATACGCCCTATGTTATCAATTGGGCTATAGGTATTGTAGGAGGCACTTGACGATCGCATGGTAGAACCGTGAAAGGTATCGGAGACTACCCCGACAATTGTGAACCAATTTTCACTAGTACCGGTTCTGAATGCGCGTCTAATACGCTGGCCAACCGCATCGCCATCCGGGAAAAAATCTCTGGCGATGGATTCATTAATGATGACATTCATAGCGCCTTCTTCCGCGTCGCGATAGTCGAAGTCTCGGCCATCAATGATTTTCATGCCTAACGCATCCCACGAATTTCTATTAACCACTTCGTTATTACTGTAAGGGTTTTCGTTATAAACCGCGGCAGCTCGGCCTTCAATTTCAAAGTAACTGGTGCCTTCACCTCTGCCCGGTAATTGGCTCATTAAAGCGGCACCGTGTATGTTTGGCATGGTTAGTACTTCGTCTTGAACTCGATAGAAGGCTTGCCCTTGGTATACTCTGTCATGACGTTCATGTTCGGTATTACGGCGAAGTGGATATTTTTCTGGTGGTAACTGAAGTTGTGCTGTCAAACGTGATTCCGTTTCTACCCCGTAATCCGCCTGACTGGCAAAATAGCCCGTCGATAGCAGAATCGTGGCCATGACTAATACCACACAGGACAGAACGATTTCTGATGTCACCAATACCTTACCTGTAAATGCGGCCTTTTTACTCAGTGCGCCACGAGTTCCGTCCCGTATTACGGCATTAAAGTCGTTATTCATCGCTTTTATCGCCGGAACCAGACCAGTTACCAGTATCATTAACAAAACAGAAACGACCAAGATCACTATGGCTGTCGCATCTATTGATAACTCCCACCAAAACGGTTTTTGATTGTTAACCGCAAAGGTTTGGTCAAACATCTGGTTTGTTAGCTCAATACCGTATGCTGCAAAGAGCAAGGCCAAACCACCACCAATACAACATATAACCACGCTTTCCCATAACATTTGAATGATGAGCTTCTTTCTGGGGATCCCAAGTGCTACACGAATCGCAACTTCTTTGATCCGTTCATTCAGTCGGGCGAGTAACAGGTTGCTGACATTGATGCACGCCAATAACAGAATCAGAAATACCACGATCATTAGTGCGATAAACACGTTATAGTACTGCGTTATGCTTGCGCTTTTGTATGGCATTACCTGAAGGTAGTCACCATTAGCCTGAATACGTCGACGAAAGTTCTCACCTATCGTACTGGCAACCTCCTTATTAAAACCGTCTAATCCTGCTTGTGCTTCCTTAATTGAAACGTGAGGCTTTAGTCGAGCGTATGCATAAAAACTGCGGAATGACTCTTCGGTAGGGTTCGCGCTTCTATCGCCAATGGGTTGCCAAATCTCTGCGCTGTCTGGAAACGCATAACCTGCAGGCATAACCCCTACAATCCGGCCAGGGACAGCGTCTAGCGCCAGCTCCTGATTGATGACAGACGGATCGCCGTTAAAGTATTTTTGCCATGTTTTGTGGCTTAATACGACAACGGGTTCAGCACCTTCCAGAAAGTCACTTTCATTAAATCCACGGCCCAATAATGGTTGTGTGCCCGTAAACTCAAACACGTTCCAACTGGTATAACTTGAGTTAAGTTTTTGTGCATTTTGAAGTGCGTTGTGTTTGCTCGAGGTGCCGCCAATAAAAGTGGTGCCTTCGTTATAGAAGCCATAATTTTGGAAAATATCCAGCTTTTGGGCGGCCTGGTTAACGTGATAAGGATCAACGCCAGCTCGGTATAAGTGGTTATGGTCAAATTGGCCTTCAACTGCGACAATTTCTTGTTCACCGTTCAAGTAAAGTGGCTTGAAGACCAAGTTGTTTAACAGGGAAAATGCGTAAACGGTTAATCCTAACCCTATGGCAACAATCAAAATGGTCAGCGCGGTAAACACCGGTTTTTTTAATAACATTCGTAACGAATATTTAAATTCTATGGACATACTCATTTGGATTTCCTCACCCGGTATTAAACGGCAATCGCGCTTAATGGCTCAGATGGTTTGTCAGAGACAACTTTGCCATCGAATATTTCAATGATGCGATCGGCACGACTGGCAGATCTCGGATCGTGAGTGACCATGCAAATGGTGGCACCATTAGCGTGTAACTTGTCTAACAATTCCATTACGGCACTGGCATTTTTTGAGTCCAGGTTACCCGTCGGTTCATCCGCCAGAATAACATCTGGTTTACCAGCAATGGCGCGGGCGACGGCGACTCTTTGCTGCTGACCACCTGATAATTGTGAGGGAAAGTGCGTTGAACGGTGAGCCATACCAACTTGTTCTAATGCTTCTTTCACCATTTTTTGTCGCTCACTCTTAGAAATGTCATTGCGATAGGATAATGGCAGCGCCACATTCTCTTCGACTGTGAGGTCGCTGATCAGGTTAAAAGCCTGAAAAATGAACCCAATTTTTTCATTACGTATTTTTGCTCGTTCGTCTTTGTCCAGACTACTAACATCATGGTTTGCCAATAGGTACTTGCCTTCTGTAGGCACATCTAACAAGCCTAAAATAGATAACAAGGTGGACTTTCCGCAACCAGAGGGCCCGGAAATGGATATGTATTCCCCTTTTTTTATGTCGATGGAAATGCGGCTTAATGCGTGCGTTTCTACATCGTCGGCATAAAAAACTTTATTTAGTGCGTCTAATTTGACCAAGCTGTTATTCGTTTGTTTTGACATTTTTATTCCTTATTGAATCGCTTGTATTTGTTTTTCTTTCCACGATGAGACGTCGGATACTACAACATTGTCTCCAGCAAAAAGACCTTTTTTAATTTCAATGTGGGTTTGCGAGGCTCGACCGTATTCGATTTGTCGAAGTGTGACTCGGTTGTTATTTGGGTCTACGACATAAACTTCTGCCGCGGCGGATGCCTTGGCAAACATGGGGCGCTTAACATGTAAGGTATCGCTTAGATTGGCGACATGTATGATGCCGTCTACGCTTAATTCGGGTCGCGCTTCTTTTGGAAGTTGACCTGTAATTTCGATATCGACCTGCACGGAACCGTTAACGACAGCAGGATCAATTCTAATGACTTTACCTGCTACCTTCGTAGTTTTTGTGTCAATGGTTACATCGTGTTCCAGTGCTATTTGATAAATCTGTTTTTCAGGAACGCGAATTTCTGCAATAAATTCGTCACTTCGGGCTAATCTCGCAACGCTGCTGCCAGCTGTAATTTGTTGTCCGAGTTCCAGCGGCATTTCCTGTACGACACTGTCGATACTTGCACGAATTTCGAGGTTGTCGACCAATCGTTTGATCCGTTCAACGCCGCGCTGCATTCGTGTGAGTCTGGCATCAAAAGCGCGTTTTTGGGCCGCGAGGTTTTCCTTTGATTTAACGTGACGTTTTTGCTCTAGTGCCCACCTCTGTTTTAACTGAGTCACTTCAATTTTGACCTCTTCATGGTCAATATTCGAAATGGCGACAATGCCTTGTCCGAGCAAAGTTTCCTGTGCGTTTAAGGTTAATAACGTACGTTCGTAGTTGAGTTGACTGTTGATTACTAACGTTTCTTGGTCGAGCACTTGCGACTCAAGACTAACTAGTTGAGCATTGAGTTGCGCCTCCGTTTCCTCAAGTTCCCATTCGCTTTCTTCCAACTGTTGCTTGAGTGCAGGATTGCTTAATGAAACAATAATGTCGCCCTGTTTAACGACGGCACCGGCCTTGACAAATATATTGTCGACTCGGCCATTCACTTCTGTGGCAACATAATGAACTTCTTTTGGCACCAAAGTGCCTACGCCGCGAACGTCAATATTAAATTCTCCGCGACTAACGGTGTCGATTAATACGCTATTAGCGCTAACTTGGTGATTGATATTACTTGCTGATGAAAATGCCCAAATCATCAAACCAACGAGGCCAATGGCCGTGACGATTTTGGCTGTAGGTAAATTGTTACCCTTCTTTTTTCTTACTATATCCATAACGGTTCTCTTTAAAGTATCTTCCCTTAAATGGCAGAAAAAATGCCAAGATTAGAAAAGTCTTTTAAAACAGTTGGTTAATAAAGTTTTTGAAGGTGTGACTTTGTTTGAGTCTCGATATCGGGACGAAGAAAAATGCGCGAGAGTTTCGAAAGCGGGATGAACAGGAAATTCTGCGGGACTGTAACTATTCTTAAACAAGCGATTCAGTCATCTGACTTTCTAAGAAGAGACATGTTACGTTTTATTGATGATACTTACGACCTTAACTCGGCGTTAAGCGCCAATTATGACTATCTGTGGGTCGCCGTTTCTTTTTTGGTGGCGTGTCTTGCTGCATACACCGCCTGGACCATGGCTGACAATCTTAAGTTTCAAAAGGGCAAACAAGCCGCTTGGCACGTAGGCGGCTCTGTAGCTATGGGATGTGGAATATGGTGCATGCATTTTGTTGGCATGTTGGCTTTCGAGTTGCCAGTCCTTGTTACTTATGATCTCTGGTTGACTCTGGGCTCTATGGTTCCTGCAATCGTCGCCAGTAGCATTGCCATTTATCAGTTTGGCCAACCCAAAATGTTATTTAATCGAGTTGCGGCTTGTGCGCTCTTCATGGGGGCAGGTGTTGGATGTATGCATTACATTGGCATGGCCGCAATGCGGGTTAATGCGGTCATGGCATATGAACTTGACCTGTTCATTTTGTCTGTAGTCGTGGCCGTGGTTCTGGCATTTATCGCACTATCGATAAAGTTTGTTTATCAAAAAATGGCACAAAGCGGCCTTAGAAATTGGTACAAATTTCTCAGCATTGTTGTGATGGGATTGTCTATATCAGGCATGCACTATACGGCTATGGCGGCAGTATTTTTCTTTCCCGCTAATGAAAGTCTGCAAGTAGGCCAGGTTATTTCTAATAACATATTGAGTTTACTGGTATTGGCATTCACTTTGTTGTTATTGCTGCTCACCCTGGTGGCGACAGTCGTAGAACATCGATTACGTAGTTTATCAAATAATTTAGAAGCTTCACGTAAACGCATGGTCGATGCCATTGAATCGATTTCTGAAGGTTTTGTTATGTTTGACAAGGATGACCGTCTCATTATGGCAAATTCGGTTTATCAAGGCATGTACCCGGAATTAAAAGAGGGCATGTTGCCCGGTGTTTCTTATAAAGAGTTGATTCAACAAAAAGCACAGTGGAAGCAGGATGGCGGGTTATATGTTGAGAAAAGGCTGGCCTGGAGTCAGGCATCCGCTACGCCTTTTGAAGAAGCCGTGCAAGATGGCAGACAGTTTTTAGGAAGGGAGTGCCGCTCGATGTCTGGCGATCTCATCGGTGTTTGGAGTGATATTTCAGAGATAAAAAAAGTAAACGATAAATTGACTGATCAGAAAGCTCAGCTCCGGCAGATATTGGATATTTCGCCTGTCGCGATTTTTATTCAGAGCATTTCGAACAATCAGCTGCTGTATGCCAATACGGCGGGTTATAACCTGAATTTGCAACTCAAATTGTGTGTTGACGATAAGGTGACCAGCAAATTGCTGCAATGTGCGGAATACCGGTCGGTGAAACAACATGCCATAGATCGTGGGGCGGTGTTTGATAAAGAGGTGAGTGTTCCGTTCGAAAATCAAATGGTTAGCCTTTTGCTTTCTGCAACGGAAATGGAATTTGAAAATCAAGCCTGCTTATTGTTTACCTTAATTGATATTAGCGAGCGAAAAGAAACGGAAGAGCAGCTTAGAGTGATGGCTACCATAGACTCTTTGTCTCAATTAAATAATCGACGACATTTTATGGAGTTAAGTCACGAACATTTGAGTCGCTGCGTTCGTAATCAATTGCCGCTAAGCGTCTGCATGTTAGACATAGATCATTTCAAGCAGGTAAATGATAATTACAGTCACGCAACGGGCGATGAGGTGATTCAAGCTGTCGCTGCGATTATGATGCAACAAGTGCGAGATGGAGACGTTGTAGGGCGTCTGGGTGGGGAAGAGTTTGCCGTGGTATTGGCGGATAAAGATTTGAATACGGCACTGGTAGTCGCTGAGCGAATACGCAAAGCGGTAGCTGAGTCTAGTTTTGTATCTGCTTTTGACGAAACCTTTCAGGTCACGATCAGTATAGGCATAAGCTCTTTGGCAAATCGAGAGTTGAATGTTGAGGTGTTATTAGCAGAAGCTGACCATGCACTCTATAGGGCTAAAAATGGCGGTCGGAATCAGACCTGCGTGCATGAAATTGAAGAGACAATTACTGTACGTTAAAACAAATAATAAACAGGCCCTGTTGCTAAATTTTCGTAACTTCTGGTTTTAGCAGGGTATATAGGGTCTTTCCTAAAAAATGTTTGTACATTTCATCTATTTCTTCTTTTGATATGTTTCCGCCTCGTATCAACATTTCTTGTCGTTCGGCTGGTTCTGTCACCATGAATCCGGTAGAGACGAAACCATTTTTCTCATAAAAAGCTTTGCGCTTAACACGCTGTTGGTAATTTTCAGTAGATTCATCAAGTGCTTCAATATTCAGAACTATTCGTTGTTCAGTGTATGTTTGCTTTAACGCATTTAATACTTTGCTGCCGTAACCATGGGAACGCTGTGCTTCTGATATTGCAAAGAACTTTATGAAAACAATATCCTTATATTCTTTTGCGTAGATAAACCCTATCCAATTATCTTGCTCATAAAGGGCATGAAAACCAGCTTTGCCATTCCTCATTCTCAATTTAACCAGCCAAAAAGGCAGGCTCTGAGTTTTTGGAAATGCCTCGAAAAATAGCTTGATAACGTTGGAGTAATTAACGTCGTCTTTAGTTAGAAACTTGAGTTTAATGGTCATTGGTAATTCTCAGAAATGGCATATGAAAGAGAGACGTTTCAGGCAAAACTTATATCGTTTTGACAAGGTCAGCTAGCCAATCGAATGTAAAAACAGTGGTGTAGATCTTCAAGCCAATTATGCCCAAAGCTAAGAAAATTAATGCCACTTTAGCTTTGATACTCTTGAGGTTTTTCCAGTATAAAAATTTTGTGTGGAACTCGTTTTTAACTTCTGTAATGCCTTCTTTCACTAAGACTTTCCTTTTCATCTTATCGCTTGACGACTAAAACAAAAAGTTATCTGGCTTGCAAACAGTATGTTGTAACAAGAATTAACATAAACGACATCAAAACTTTGATGTATCTCGCAATTGCGCAGCAAATAACATCAACTTTTTGATTAATTGACCGAATTTAGCGTTTTGTTCGTTTATCAGCAAACCAAAGCTTGCTGCATTCGACTCTGAATAAAGGACTATTCGATGATGAGGTTTGACTTTGATAATGTTTGTTTTAGCTCTTGCATTGAGCCTTTGTAGTTCCAATACATAATGCGGCCATGTGAAGAGGTGACCAGAACATAATCTTCGCTAATGGATTGAATCCTGTCGATGTGGATTAACTTACGCATGTACTCTTGCTCGGACGACTCTTCGATAATCTCGGCGTTGTTTTCGTCATATCCATGAACGGTAAAGGCTGTTCTTACTTCTAACTCTATGTATTTCAAGTGTTGTTTCCTTTTAAATTTACATTCTTGTGCACTAAAAGTTTATGTGTGCAGCGAAATCGGCCCAGTTGGGGGGGGTCTTGCGAAGGGTTTATCTCTAATGTGCCAATAATTCAGCAATCATCTTGTGCTGTTGCAGGTTGATTTTATGGACTTCTTTTAGAGATTCAATAACAAAAACGGATAATTCACACGCTGCTTTTTTGTCGGATTTATTGGCGCTTGCTGCTTTTAGGTTTTGCATGAAGGTTTTTAGGTAAGGGGCTTTGCTTGCTTCAAGGGCTTTAAACTCATCATTTTTTAATATGTTGATGAAAAAAGCATTGGCCTCCTGTTGTGACCAAACGCCTCTGGCGACAAGCTCATCGGCTTTTTTAGAGTTTGTATCTTCAATCAACTTTTCCTTAGCTTTAATGGACTTCTTTAATTCCATCAAAGTAGGCATTAAGTTATTGGCGTATTTTTCTTGTCCGGCCACGGTGTCGCAGACGGCTGCCAGCGAGGGAATAGAAACCGAAAACAATAATAACGACAAACAAATCAAACGTTTTTTCAAAAGAAACCTCTTTGTCATTAGTAAACGATTTATTTGTTTATACAGTAGTCGCGAATTTGCTGCGGTGTGGGTTGATCTCTGAATGCCAGTTTTCCATCAATAAAGATGTTGGGAGAATGACGTATATTGTGTTCGCTCACTAGCTCAGGGTTATTTTCAATATATTCAACGTGATATTCCATACCTAAAATTTGAAACTCTTTTTTGAGGTTAGGTGTGCAGAAGTCGTTTTTGGTAACTAATAATGTGATGTCCATTTTTAGGCCCCTCATAACTTTGTATCGTTATATTCTGGTTCTCTTAAGTATAGAGAGGAATCACGTTTTAGCTTGTTGTCACCTTTGAATATGCCCACCCAGTTTATGAAGCTCTGGTAAACTGGTGTATTGTCATTGTTCACGTACAAGCGAGATATTGAATTCATTCTGCCATCAAAACCGATCACAATATCTGGGGTTATTTGATTGCCGTTTTCGAAAATCACAATGGCCTTGTTTTCCGGATTTTCAGTTATTTGGGTGACTCTGTGTTGGAAATTTACGGTTATTCCAAGCTCTGTCACCCGGCTGGCAAGGATGTCTTGCAAGTCCTTTCTCAAGATGGAATAGCTAGGAAACTTCATTAAGGCATTGAGCTTGGTGACTTCTACTGTGCCTAGTTTTTCTCCCATGTGCGACAATCGCTTCATCGCCTTAATTTGACCAGATACTTGAGCGACTTGTCCAATCAACCCTAGTTTGGAAAGAACAAAATTAGCATTGGGCCATAGAACGATGCCGGCACCTCTTTCATTGTGCGCCTTATGCCTCTCGTAAACTTCGACATTAAAACCAGCCTGATGTAATGCTAATGCCGCGGTTAGGCCTCCAGTTCCTGCTCCCAAAATAGCTATATTCACGCGGCACCTCTAGATTTTGATTGAAGCACGTGAACAAGTTTATGAGTTAGGTTCTTACCAAAAACCGTAATTACGAGTCCTGATAAAATGATGATCGCTCCCCATGTTTCCATTTCCGAGAGCGTTTCATTTAACAGAATATTTGAACTTAGAATACCGACAACAGGGATAAGCAACGCAAAAGGTGTCACTACCGCCGCAGCGTAGTTTCTTAATAACCAACCCCAAATCGCAAATGCCACTAATGTCGAAATGTAGCCTACAAACGCCAGCGATAACCAGGTTGAGCTAGATGATTCTAGCAGTAGCGTGATTGGCGAGGAGTTCTCAAAAAAGTAAGAAATGATAAATAGTGGAATCGGTGGTATTAAACTGGCCCAAGCCATGAAGTGCAACAAGTTTACGTTACTTGTTTTCTTCATGATTATGTTCGACACGGACCAGAACAAGGCGGCGCATACCAACAGCACTAATCCTGTCAGGGTAAGGTTGCCACCGGAATTTACCACGAACAAACTAAAACCCAATATGGCGAACCCAACACCAGTAAGCTGGTAGATATTCAGTTTTTCTTTTAACAACAACACACTAAGAATAATTGTGAAAGGAACCTGAGCTTGCAATAACAGAGATGACAACCCGGCAGATGCATCCGATTTCATTGCAACAAACAAGAAACTAAATTTAAGTACACCCAGGAACAATCCGACCCCAACCACATTCCAAACGGATGTTTTTGGGAAGGGTAAAAAGAATACGGCCGGTATAGCAACAATGAGAAAACGTAGGCCTGAAAATAAAATAGGAGGCAACTCTTCCAGGCCAAACTTAATGACCGAGAAATTAATTCCCCAAATCAAAACAACTAATATGGCTAAAGCGGCATTTTTAATGTTCATTTGTTGCTGTCCTTCTTAGCGTCGTCAATTCTGGATTTGGTATAACTTTTGTGTAGCTTGTTTTAACTCCGCTTGCGGAAGAAATTGATCACCAATAGTCAGGATGGCATGAAAGTTATTCCTAAGTTTATCGAGGTCGATTTCTCCGGGTTTTAGGCTGGTTTGTAATAAGTGGATGGCCATATCGGCCAGCAAAAACCTTTGTTTTTCCAACCAATCTTCATCACCTTCTGCTGCTGGCAAGGAGGCGTAAGTTGCTTCAATTAAATCATGAATTTGCCATCCCTGTTTTAGAATTTGTTGCTTTTGTTGATCATTCATACCCGGACCTGAACCTACTAATACGGTTAATAAATATTGTCTTCTGCTTAAAGACTTCGAGTGTGCGTTAAGGCAAGACTCGGATCAATATCAAAGAGTTCTTAGGTACTTGAATAGCTGCAAAAAAGCTCTGCATTTTTGTTACAAAATATTTAGCTGGCCCAGAGTTGTATACCTTCTCTCTAAAAATTGTTCCTGACCATTTGGTTAAATTTTGTTGAGTTTCTGTACCTAATTGGTAACATTTGTCCAATCCAAACAATAAAGCGATGTGGTTTTTTCGCACTAATAAATGGGAACCTCATAATGAAAAAGCTATTAACCGTGGCTTGTGCACTTGTTGCTGCCAATGCAAATGCCAATGTACTAATCACTGAGTATGTAGAAGGCAGTGGTTATAACAAAGTTATCGAAATATCAAATCTGGGCGAAAACGAGGTAAAACTCGGTGAACAAAATTATACTCTTAGCCTATACACCAACGGCAGTGATACACCTTCCAAAACCATGGAACTTTTTGGAGTTTTGCCGTCTGGGGCTAGTTTAGTTCTTCATAATAAAGGGTTTGAGCAAGCTTCAAATTTTGCGTCGCCGCTAGGAATGGCCAGTAATGATGTCATCAACCATAACGGTGATGACGCCTTTGTTTTGAAAAAAGGTGAACAGATTGTTGATTCATTTGGCCAGGTTGGTACGGACCCCGGTAAATTCTGGGGGACGGACGACAATAATAGCCAAGACCATACTTTAAGACGTGTGAGCACTGTTGTAACAGGCGACACCACTATATCGGATACGGTTTCTTTTGACGGTTCGCAATGGGCCTTCTTTGATAAAAACACATTTGATGGTTTAGGTTGCGCTGGAGAAAATGCTTGTTCTGGTGAAGAGGCTAAACCGACTGAAGAAGCTGGTGCAGTCGTCGATACGTGTATCTTCACAACATGCAGTGAAATTGAAAAAGTTCGTCAAAAAGCAGACTTTGTAGACTCAGAATATTACAGCAAAGCTTATCAATCAATGGATTCGAGTACCGCGGCTTTCCGCCAGAGTCTACATCAAGATATTAAAGCAGGGCATACACAACTGACTTACAATCAAGTTTGGACTGCATTGCTGGTGACAGATGAAGATCCGAATAATAGTGATAACGTCATTTTGTTATACACTGGAAAATCCATCAATAAGGCAGAAAACGCATCTGTTAATAACAATTCAGATGACTCATGGAATCGTGAACACGTTTGGTCAAAGAGTCATGGTTTTCCGGATATTGAACAATTGGGATATACCGATATTCATCATCTTAGACCGTCCGATGCCTCAATCAACAGCGCGCGCAGTAACTACGACTTCGATAATGGCGGCGATATCGTGTATGACGGAGATATTGCAACTAATAATAACCTGAACAGCGGCACCTCCTGGGAACCTCGTGATGAAGTTAAGGGGGATGTGGCGCGTATGATGTTTTATATGGACTTGAGATATGAAGATGGCAGTGACCAAGATATGCCAGATTTACGTTTGATCGACGAAGTTAACACCTCAGGCAGCGACTTTGGTAAATTATGTACACTTTTAGAGTGGCACGAGACGGATTCGGTAGATGTGCAGGAGCTGAAACGAAATGATGATATTTTCGAGTTTCAGGGGAACCGAAACCCCTTTATTGACCATCCTGAATGGGTAGAAACACTTTACGGACCTCGTTGTGGTGAAAATCCGCAACCAATGCCAGTAGTTAACGTTGGAGATGTCACTGTTAATTCAGGTGAGGCCGTATCTTTGTCAGTGGACAATCTGACTGAAGGACAAAGCATAAAATGGGAGCAGGAGTCGGGAACAACGGTTTCAATTTCCGGTGAAACTAGCGCTAATTTAACCTTTACTGCTCCGAACGTGTCGGTTAGTGAGACTCTGGTAATTAAGGTAACTGTTACGGACTCTTTAGGTATACAGGCATCAGATAAAGTTAGAGTACGAGTCAACACCGTCGCTTCAGAATCTGCAGAAAGTTCTGGCGGTGGCGGTGCGTTTTCCGCCTGGTTACTGTTGTTGTTATCACTCAGTTTGATGCGTCGTAAGCCATAACAACACGCTCTAACTACGGTTACACCTTTGCAGGTGTAACCGTTTTTTCATTTTGCTCTAAAACGCCATCTATCTTTGTTGTGGTTTCAGGAAATCCTCATCTAGACTTACCTTAATGCGTTCTCGAACTATTCGAGGTGAGGAGGCGGGATGTATAAACGTCTATTTGGCTTTTTGGCAGTGGTTATCGTCGTTTTTGTTAGCTCATTGTTTGTCTTAAGGTGGTGGGTGCTAAGTACGCCTTATGACATTCCAAAAGTTGCCAATGTATCTCCTCAAGAACCTAATTTTCTTCTCAATATAAAACGCCATATTCGCTTTACGCCTCGTCCAGATGAAACTTATGACTTTCCCATTCCACTTGGAGAGGTGGGCCCCAGTAAGAGTTTATATTCTGGAGCCAAACAATACCCGTTTTACTGTATGACCTTGGATTCTGGGCTAGGACAACCCGAGATTGATAATCAAGACGGGTACGGCGTACCTGTATATAAGGACATTAACAAACAGGAAACGTTGTTAGGTTTTAGTAAAGATTGCGGCGTCAAATCGCAAATAAGATATTACCGTTATATCGACGGCCATTTTCGATTACAGAACGATTCGCAGCTTATGCAAGCTCAACCTGATGACGGCCCGCTTTTTCGGTTAGAACATGGCTCAATTAATCGCTTTATATACAGCATTGTCATGCCTATCTCATATGAAGAAATAGGCGACAGGTTGGCGAAATCGCAATGGAATAAAAGACTTATCTATCAATTTAATGGTGGCGCGGGCATTGGGTATAGACAGGGACGACAGCGTGGTCATAGGGTCATGAAACGCGTTCAACAGCAATTGCTTGATGGTTATGCAGTCATAAGTTCAAGCGGCAATCGAACTAGTTATACATACAACATGTTATTGGCGGAAGATACCGCAAGGCGAGTGAAAAAACACTTTACCAGCTTGTATGGAGACCCTTTGTATACGGTTGGTATTGGCGGCTCAGGAGGCGGACTCGCGCAATATCTTATTGCACAAAATAGCACTGGCATTCTGGATGGATTGATCCCGCTTTATTCTTATCCAGATATGATCACCACTACGACCTATGCACTGGATTGCGATCTGTTCAATAACTATTTTACGTTTCGTGCAGAAAATCGCGGGGCATGGGACGACTGGCATCGCAGGCAGGTATTAGAAGGAATGAATGCATTGAATGATTTCCCTCAGGACTCCGGATTTCTGCAGCCCGTTAATCAATTAATGGCGGGATTTGTGCCTTCGTTCCCAAGCGGAAACAGCGAGTGCATTAATGGCTATTTTGGTCTTTCGAGTCTTATTAACAACCCCCGGCAGGGGTTTTTGAAGGATTTATTTGAGGACAAAGTCATTGAGCAAACAAAATGGAGTTATTGGCAAGATGTCTCACACATCTTTGGGAAAGATTCGCAAGGTTATGGCTTAACAACATGGGATAATGTTGGCGTCCAATACGGATTAGAAGCGTTAAAACAGAATCGAATAAGCATGGATGAATTTGTCGATGTGAATCGCAAAATAGGCAGCTGGAAACCGCAAGGACAAATGCAAAAAGAAACCATATGGAAACCCTTTGGACACAAATTACCCATTTGGTTATCGTTGTGGGGAAATCAGAATATTACTGAGCTGCAAAATGGAGTGGCACCTAGAAGAAAAGGATCGATTGAAGCCATGAATGCAGCGTATCGTTGGGGCCAAGTGTTTATTGGTGAAGTTGACTTGCCGATTTTGGATGTGAGGCATTATCTCGAGGGGGACTTGGATATGCATCATGTCTCTGCTTCTTTTTATTCTCGCTTAAGAATACAGCAGGCCAAAGGAAGTGCTGATAATCACGTCATCTGGATGGCTCACAAAGACCATGATCCAATTACTCCTGCGTTCGAAGTTATGGATCGCTGGTTGTTAAATGCAAAATCAAATAGGTCAGATTTAGAGCGCAATACTAAACCAAAAGACCTGATGGATCGCTGTTTTGATCAAGATGGAAATGTTATTGCAGAAGGCAGCAAGGTGTGGGATGGAGATTGGAATGATAAGCCAAATGGCCAATGTCAGCTCTCATTTCCAATGTTCAGTACTAGTCGCGTTCAGGCTGGAGGCCAATGGGCGGGTGACGTGTTCAAGTGTCAGTTGATTTCTATTGAGGTGGCGATTGCTCTGAACATGTATGGCGATGTAGACATTACTGCTTATAAAGAAATGTTAGAGCATGTATTTCCCGATGGAGTTTGCAACTATGCTGAGCCTGATGTTGGGCGTCCAGATGATATTTGAGATAATACTATAGAGAGCTTGTATTCGATTTGTGTATGGTGATGCACGGCGGTCAATTATCAAACTATTCTTGCATCCGTCAGCAGAAATGCATTTTCTATATTAGACTTCAGCTAAACACTGTCAAAAAGTAACAGTATCTTCATGAATAGTAAGTTGATTTCGTTCTTGTTAGCAGCCGCATCCTATTACTTTTTGGGCGTTGCTGGCTTAACTCTAGCGATTCCACCAGGTTTTGCGTCGGCCGTTTGGCCAGCGTCTGGGGCTGCCTTATTTCTCATGATTTTTGCTAATAGACCGGCCGTTTTAGCGGGAACCTGGGTTGGTTCGTTTGCACTGAATCTTGGCATCAATACCAACTTTTATGAACATATGAGTTGGGCTGCAGCATTTCCGGGTGTAATCATCGCGTTTGGTGCCATAATTCAAGCCTCTTTTGGGTACTACCTGTTTAAGCGCTTTATCGGTGAAACTGTTTTACCAGATACCCAGCATAAAGTAATTCGTTTTTTGGCCATTGTGGCACCGATAGGGTGCTTGGTTGCACCGACAGTCGCGGTCAATACATTGACTCAATTGGGTATCATCAGTACTCAAAACTTTTGGTTTAGCTGGGTAACCTGGTGGGCTGGGGATACTTTGGGCGTATTATTGTTTACACCACTTCTTTTAGCTCTGGCTTCGCCTGTCACAGAAGTTTCTCCAGATAGAAAGATTCAAATTTGCTTACCTATTTTGTTAATTTTCGTCAGCGTCTTAATGCTGTTTTTTAAATCTCTTTCGGTTCAAAACTACGCAGCGGCGAAAGATATTGAAGAAAGTGCCGGGCGTGTAGTGACATTGATTTCGGAACGGTTAAAACGTGTTAAAGAAACGCTGCTGGCCTACGATGCATACTTTTCTGGTTCCGAATTTGTAAGTAGAGCTGAATATCACGAATTTTCTGAAATTCTGCTGGAAGACAATACCGTATTTCAGGGGGTAGGGTGGACACAGATTGTTCCTAAACATGAAAGAGAATTGTACGAGAGTACTGCTCAAATAGATGGTTTTGATAGCTTTAAATTCACGGAGCTTGATAGCACGGGAGCGTTGTTTCCCGCGCCAGAAAGGGAGGAGTATTACCCCGTACTTTATATTTACCCCTATGTGTCAAATGAACGCGCTTTGGGCCTTAATTTGGCCGCCATACCTTCCAGACTTCAAGCACTTAAACAGGCAAGAGCGTCCAAACGAGCCGTCGCGACGGAGCCAACCAAACTTGCACAGGAGTCGGAAAATAAGCTGGCACTGATCATGTACCACCCTGTTTTTGATCGTACCATTTCAACAAAGACCGAGGTCGGTCAAAGTTCCGCAGATAATTTCAGAGGTTATGTCAGCGGTGTAATTAAACTTAGTGGAATATTAGATCAACTGGACGGCCCTTTATCACAACAAAGTTTGGGCCTGACCATCACAGACTCTACAGACCGTTCAAACCCTAAAGAATTAATCAATGTTGGGCAGCAGGCCTTCGAACACTTTAAGCCGGTTTATAGTTCGTTAAAATTTGGTGGGCGCGATTTGACCGTCAGTGTTTATGCAACAAAAGAGTATCAGCTGTCGTCGAAAGACTGGACGAGCTGGACTATTCTAACTGGCGGCATTTTGATTGCGGCGATTCTTCAGGGGTTAATATTGATTATTACCGGAGGGACGGAGTTGATCAAACTGGAAGTTGAGAGTAAGACAAGTGAATTAACTCGTACAATGAAACGTTTAGAATTAGCCGATGCCGCAAAATCTAATTTTACTTCTACTATGAGTCATGAAATACGCACGCCACTTAACGGCGTCATCGGTCTTTTAAATCAATGCCTCAAAACAAAACTCACTGAACAGCAGCATTATTATCTTAGTCAAGCGAAACTGGCTTCAGATACCTTGTTATCTTTAGTTAATCTGATATTGGATTTTTCTAAGATTGAGTCGGGCAAACTCGAGTTAGAAGAAGCAGACTTTTGTCTTCTTAATATCGTTAATAAAATGAGAGCAATATTCACGGAGCTGGCAGGGCAGAAAAAGATAGGATTTGACTTAGTCTTACCTGAAACTTTGCCGAGTATTTTGGTGGGGGACGCGTTACGAATTGAGCAAGTATTGTTAAACCTCTGTGGCAATGCGGTTAAGTTTACTGAGAAGGGGGGCGTCACTTTACAAGTAAGTTTAGGAGCAGAAACGAGCAAAATAACACCTGTGATGTTCACGGTGACAGATAGTGGAATAGGCATTCCACAAGATAAAATCGCCACCTTATTTGACAGTTATCAACAGGCCGATAACTCTACGTCACGTCGGTTTGGAGGAACTGGGTTAGGGTTAACCATCACTAAGCGTTTAGTAAACTTGATGGGCGGAGAAATTACCGTTATTAGCAAGGAAGGAGAAGGGGCTCAGTTTTGCTTTCAAGTTAACCTCAAAAGGGCAAATGGAAGTGTAGATGTGGCGACAAAGGATGCACAGCTAAATCATGTTGATTGTTCGAATATGAATGAACAAGATATAGATGGAAGTTATGAATGTGACACCGAAGAATTAACAGGACTAGAGCACGATCATCATAAGGAATTGTCAGGAGTTCACATTTTGGTTGTGGAAGATGTGGCCATCAATCAGCTAATTGCTAAGGAAATACTGCAAGAGCACGGCGCGCATGTGACATTAGCCGATAATGGCGTAATGGCTTTGGATGAATTGCAATCGGCTGAATTTGACTTAGTTCTTATGGATATTCATATGCCGGAAAAAGATGGGTATGAGACGACGAAGCTGATCCGGCGGTTACCGCAACACCATGAGCTTCCCATAATTGCCATGACGGCAAATGTGATGTCATCAGACGTTCAAAAGGCGTTGGATGCTGGGATGAATGATCATATTGCCAAGCCAGTTGATGAGCAAATAATGGTGGCAAAAATTAAGGCGTTTCTCGCCACTTAATAATCAAAATAAGTATCGACAAAAAGTTCGGATCTTAAGCTAAACTTAATAAACCAATACTGTTCATTGGACAGAACATTGCGCCGAGTTGACTCCATGGGTGATTTTCAACTATTGGTTGTAGAGAATGACCCTACCTATATACACCTCATTACTCAAAAGTTGAGTGATTCTTATCGGTTATTGGTTGCCAAAAGTGCAGCAAAAGCGATGGACGTTCTTAACAATAATCGTATTAACATTCTGTTAATTAACATAAACCTTCCGGATAACTGCGGGTTGGAACTGTGCAAAAAAATCAAAAGTGATAGAAAAAAATATGGGGACATAAATATAGTTTTTATGATCGGTGACATGACAAACGGCGAACCGCAAGAAGGTGTAAAACTTGGTGCAAGTGACTACCTGCTAAAACCGTTTGACGCCCATGTTTTGCAAACCCGAATAGACATACAGACTAAATTGTTGCGCCATTCATATTTATTAGAAAATTTAGCCCACCTTGATGGCTTGACAGAAATTCCAAATCGACAGGCGTTTGAATTAACTTTACCGGAAGTTTGGGCGAGGGCACAGCGTGATAGATCGAGTTTATCCCTTGCACTTGTGGACCTTGATTATTTTAAACAATTTAACGATAGCTACGGTCATCATCTTGGAGATGATGTGTTAATTAAGCTGGCACAGTGTTTTGCAGATACCTTCAAGCGGGAAGCTGACTTTTATGCACGTTACAGTGATGAGGTGTTTGTTGTCTTGTTATTCGGGTGTCAACTACAAAACGCCCTAAACTGTATAGATGAGTTACAGCACAAATTTGCTCAGTTAGCGATTAAACATGAACATTCAGAAGCGTCGGAACTAGTCACCTTCAGTGCCGCAGTATGCACGGCTAACCCCGGCGTTAATGAAATTTCTGAATTTTTACCATCGACCATGAAACTGTTGGATGACGCAAAATCACAAGGCCGGGCAAAAGTACTAGGAGAAGATCTAATACCAATCTGCATAAAGAATTAGTCAATTCAGAACTTTACCAGAGCTGCGAGAATAATCGAAACTTGTGCAGGTATAGTCGTTCTCGGCTTGGTCTCCTGAGTCGCCCTACCTCCTGCATCCATGCAGTCGTACAGCAAATAAGTTTTGGGCGATTATCGCAGCTCTGGTGAGTTCCCAAAGGGCGAGTTTAAAAAGCTTATATGCTGCGTTATTGATTTTAACAAGGGAACAACCATTCTCTGCAATCAATGCCTTGCCTATACACTTTTTCATTCTCGCTGAATGACCAATTCTTTATGCAGATTGGTATATGCAACTTAACTTGTTGATACAGCTTCTCTAAGGCGTTTTTGTTGAATGTAATGAAGCCCCGATTTGTCGAGGCAATAGGCAATAAGTTTAACTAAAACTTCTTAACATTTTACTTGGAATTACGCGAAGCACCCCTTGTACAATTGACCAGGGCCAGCCAGGAACAAAGCTGTTGGCTTTTTCTTTGTTGATAGCTTTAACTAGGGCCTTACAGCCGGTTTCTGTGTCGACAATAAAGGGGACTTTCTCTACGGTTTCGTTGATTTCGCTGCGAATGAACCCTGGGTGAATACAGCTTACTTTTATCGGAGTATTCATCACATCGACACGTATGCCTTCTGATAAGCTGGTAATTGCGGCTTTAGTGGCAGCGTACACTGTCATTGCACGGCGGAAACCGCGAACAGCACTAATAGAGGAGATGGTCACCAGATGACCGTGGTTTTGCTTGCGGAAAATTGCCATCGCGGCTTCAGCCTGCGCCAGCGCAGCAACAAAGTTAGTTTCAGCCGTTTGTTTATTGGCATGGAAATAACCTGTACCGACAGAAGCACCTTTTCCCATGCCCGCATTAATGATCACGCGATCGATATCGCCCATTTCATTTTTAAACTGATTAAAAACTTCAAACACATCATCGTGTTGATTTACGTCCAAAGGTTTGATCAAGACGTCGATGTTTGGGTTTACATTTAACAGTTCTGTTTTGATCTGCTCTAACCTTTCGATGCGGCGTGCACATAACGCCAGATTACAACCTTGTTTGGCAAATTCAATTGCCATGCCTTTGCCTAATCCCGAACTTGCGCCTGTTATCAAAATGTTTTTACGTTTCATGTTATGCCCTGATTTTGTTTTTAATTGTTGTTATTTGTTTCAAGTTTAGCTGTAAGTCATCAGATGGCGATTTTCAGCCAATTCAAACAGGTTATGCTCGTTTAGTGACGATAAGGTCGTGTTCTTGGTTTTAGTGTTTAACAGCACCTTAGTCAAACCCGCATTCACCAGATTCCAGTTTATTCGCATAAAGTGCTCAAGCGGCAGACCTAACAAGTGGCACGAAATCACACTTATTGGTCCGCCAGAGGTAAACACCAGCGCATTTTTTCCTTCAAACTCTTGGCTGAGTTGTTCAAAGGCTGATAACACTCGCTGAGTGAATTCCTGCCAAGTCTCTGGGTATTTGTCACTTTTATCTTTGGTTTGGATCCACTTTTCCATAGCACTTAAAAACAAGGTTTGAAAATGACTTTTCGGTAGTTGGTTTTTTACAAAATACTGTTTTATCCCATCTGGAGTAGCAAACTTAGAGTTGTAAGCAGTTAATATGGCCTGATGGTCGTATTCATTCCAATTGGCACTGATTTTAGCCTCTATATCGAAGTGCGAAGCAGCATGTGTGGCCGTCTCTTCATGGCGCAACATAGAGCCTCGTTGGATATGTTGCGGCCTGCTAATTTTATCTGTGAGGTACGGTGCAAGTTTTTTAGCTTGTTCGATGCCAGTTGCTGAAAGTTTATCGTAATCGGCCTGGCTGGCACTGGCTTGCCCGTGTCTGATCAAATATATCGACGCCATTAGTTTTTCCCTTGTTGTTTGATGGCTTTTTTACACCGCCACAATAGGTAATGTACGAAGATCCAGAAGTTCTTAAAGGCGGGGTTTTTGGTCTGGCCGTGGTGATAACGAAAATAAATTTGCTGCACTATGCCCGCCAGTCGAAACAGACCATAAACTTCATAAAAGGTGAAATCATCGATATCGATATTCATCTTGTTGCAATAGTAGGCTACTACTTCTTTGCGGGTTAACATGCCCTTGAGGTGCGTGGGTTGGCGGCGGGTGGATTGCGCTAAAAAATCATCGTTAGGTTCAACCCAGTAAGCTAAGGTATTGCCCAAGTCCATTAGCGGATCACCTAAGGTGGCCAGTTCCCAATCGAGCACACCCAATACTTTGGTGTAATCATTGGGATCTAATACCAGGTTATCAAATCGAAAATCGTTATGAGTCAAACAAATACGCTCTTGTGTTGGCATATTGTTTTGTAACCAGTTGATGACAAATTTGCCCGATGGAACGTTCCAGGTTTTGGCTTTTTGGTATCTTTCGCTCCAGCCGTCAATTTGACGTTGGGTATAACCGGCGCCTTTGCCTAAGTGATCGAGTCCTGCGGCGATATGGTCCACCTGATGTAATTCAATCAAACAATCTAAAACGTTCAGGCAGAGCTGGCGGGTTTGCTGTTCACTGGTTTTTAACGCTTTGGGTAGGTTCTTGCGCGGGATGATCCCCGTTAATTTTTCCATGACATAAAAGTCGGTGCCAATGACTGAGTCATCTTCGCAAAACGCTAACATGTCGGGCACATAGTTGTAAGACTCCCGCAGAGAGGCCTGCAGGCGAAACTCTCTGCCCATGTCGTGGGCTCCTTTGGCCTTAGTGCCATTTGGGGCGCGGCGCAAGATCACGGATTGTCCTGGATAGTCCAGGCAGTAAGTCCAGTTTGAAGCACCACCGGAATATTGTGTCACGCTGGCTGAACCCGATAAGTCGGGTAATTGTTGTTTTAACCAAATGTCGACCGCGCTCAAATCCAGTTCTTCGCCTTTACGAACTTGTTTGGCTTGATCAAGAAGTTGTTGATTCATTTGGCGACTCCTTTAACTTCTGCACTGTTTTGAGATGGTTGTAATTTAGACTCAGTATTCGGTTTTTTTAACATTCTACGGGTTTGTTTTGCCATCAGTTTTAAATACCAGGCGTTAGGCAGCAACTTCTTCAATAAGTAAGTTTTGCGGCCTTCATCATGGGTTAAGATCAAAAACGGTCGTTTTAGACTTTGTTTCAAGATCTGGTTAGCTACATCCATGGATGACAGATTGGCTTTTTCAAATAGCTTGTTCATCAGTTTGCCTGCATGAGCATCATTGCTTCTGGTGTTTTCATCCAGATTAGTGCGGAAGAAACTTGGGCACACTACGCTAACATCAACATTATATTGACCAAGTTCCAGTTTCATGGTTTCTGACAAACCGACCACAGCGGATTTCACCGCGTTATAACTGCTCATCAACGGAATTGGGGTGAGGCCTGCTTGTGATGAAATATTGATGAAATAACCGCGATTTTGCAGTTTGAATACCTCCAAAAAACACTGACTGACACGCACCATGCCTAACAGGTTGATGTTTAATACCCATTGCCACTGCTCTATCGTTTCACTCTGTAAGTCGCCACCCGTTGCCACACCAGCGTTATTGATCACTACATCCACACGAGACCACTTGTCCAACATAGCCTGTTTGAGTTTTTCTACGTCTTCAGCACAGGTGATGTCGCAATGTTGATAGAAGGCATCAACATTCTGTTGCTGAAGCTGAGTAACGGTTTCAAGTCCGCGCTGCTCATGCACATCGGCGATGCAGATTTTGAGTTTATTCCTGTTGGAAAACTCACTTTTATTGGCGAGGCTAATTGCGAGGGCCCTTCCAAGACCGGAAGCGCCGCCTGTGATCAAATAAACTGAATCCATGAGGTTTTCCTATTTGTATTTAGCCAGTTCCAGACGAGAAACCATGCCCATATGCACTTCATCCGGGCCGTCAGCCAGACGCAAAATGCGGCCCATGGCGTTAAAGCTGGCGATTGGGAAGTCGGAACAGACACCTGCGCCACCGAACATTTGCATCGCCATATCCGAGACTTGTTGCAACATGTTAGGCACGACAACCTTGATGCTGGAAATTTCCGTCATGGCGTGTTTTACCCCTAAAGTGTCGATTTTCCACGCCGCATGCAGGGTCAATAATCGAGCCTGATCGATGGCCATTCGAGCTTGTGCGACGCGCTCTAAATTACCGCCTAGTTTAATGATAGGTTTGCCAAAGGCGACGCGCTCCATACCGCGTTTGATCATAAGTTCCAGTGAACGTTCAGCCGCGCCGATTGCACGCATACAGTGGTGAATTCGACCCGGTCCTAATCGACCCTGAGCAATTGCAAAGCCTTTACCTAATCCCATGATCAGGTTTTCTTTTGGCACTCGCACATTGTTAAATTCCATTTCACCATGACCATAGGGTGCATCCAAATCACCATAGGCAGTTAACATGCGTTTAATCGTCACACCTTCTGAGTCCAAAGGCACTATGACCATGGAGTGTTGGCTGTGTTTATGATTTTCTGGGTTAGACAATCCCATGAAAATTGCGACCTCTGCATTGGGGTGACCTAAACCCGTGGTCCACCACTTCTTGCCATTCAGCACTAGCTCGTCGCCGTCGACTTCTATCGTGGCTTGCATATTGGTGGCATCAGAAGAAGCAACATCTGGCTCTGTCATGGCAAATACAGAACGTATTTCGCCCGCTAACAAAGGCGTTAGCCATTTTTCTTTTTGAAACTCGCTGCCGAAGTGAAACAAGACTTCCATGTTGCCGGTATCGGGCGCATTGCAATTAAAAATTTCTGAGGCGAATAACACCTTACCCATTTCCTCGGCAAGTGGTGCGTATTCTAAACACGTCAAACCTTCAGCGAGTTGGCCGTCAGGTAAAAACAGATTCCACAACTTGGCTTCTTTGGCTTTTTGTTTTAAGGCTTCCACCGTCGGTACGGTTTGCCAGCTCTGCCATTCTGCACTGTCATTTAACTTGTGGTTTTGCGCCAGGATGTCTTTTTCGGCCGGATACACGTGCTCCGTCATAAATTGTTTTAGTTCTTGTAAAAAAGCCTGGCTCTTTTCGCTTGCTTGAAAATTCATATTTAACTCTCGGTTAATGTTTTAACACCAATTTAGGGAAAATTTGATGATGAATGAAGTGAAGAATACTGATAGTGTATTGTGAATATTATTCATAGTTGGCTGTTCAAAGTTTATGGTTGGAAAGTGATGGACCTAAACAAAATTAAACAACTCGATCTGAACCTGCTGAAGGTGTTTGAATGTTTGTATCTAGAACGGAACATGAGCTCAGCCGCTAAAACTTTGTTTATTAGTCCGTCGGCCGTGAGTCATGCGGTAAAACGTTTACGTGATGCATTAAACGACGAGTTATTTGTCCGTCAAGGACAGACTATGCAACCTACGGCTTTATGTCAGCAGTTAGCTCCTAAGCTGATCGAAACTTTAAATTCCTTACGGCAGGTATTGTTAACGGCAGGGGAGTTTGAACTGGCCAAAACCACTCAGACTTTTAACCTTGCCATTCACGATGCGCTAGAGCCTTTGGTGGTTCCCAAAATCCACCAGACCCTAATGTCGCAAGCGCCTTTGGCATCGATGAACAGTGTCAAAATTGATCGTAGCGACATGACGAGGCAGTTAACTACCAATCAAATTGATGTGGCGATAGACATCGCGCTGCCCATTAAGTTACCTATCCGTCATTTAGTCTTATCCAGTGATCGCTTTTGTGTCTTGATGAATAAAAACCATAAACTGACTGAAAACCTGACTGCAGAAGATTACCTAAAACAAAAACACTTGGTGGTATCGTCGCGGGCTATCGGCAACGTACTGGAAGACTTCGCGTTTTTACAGTTAGGTATAAACCGACAAATTGATATGCGCTGTCAAAACTATTTAACCGCAAAACCCTTACTAAAATGCTCAAACCTATTATTAACTTTGCCAAAGATCATCGCTAATCAATTGTTAGACGATGAATTACAGCTGGTGGGACTGCCTTTTGAATTACCCCCTGTGGTGACACATCTATATTGGCATCAAAACACCGAGCAGGACGCGGCTCAAATCTGGTTTAGAGAAAAGGTGCAATCCTGCTTCTAAATGAATAGTTATTAGTTAGGACAGTCAGATAACGAAGCTGCTTTGTTATCTGCCTTGTTAACTAACTTAGACCACCAGACTAATAACGCTGGGCCAATATACATGGTTAAACCATAAACGCCTGCGGTGATGGCATAGGCAGGTTCGTTTAAAAACGTCACCGCAATTAACAAGGCCATAGCAGCGTTTTGTATGCCTACTTCAATGCCCAATGTAATGGCGTCTCTATGGTTTAACTGGGTAAGTTTAGCGATGGCTACACCGAGTGTGATGGAGATAAGGTTCAAACTCAAACTAGCGCCAAAGACTTGTTGGAAGGAACTGGCAAGAATGCCTTTTTCTTTGATGATGATGCCGATGATCATCAGGATCATAAATATCAGGGAAAAGCGGCGAAAATAAACTTCGTACTTGTCGGCAAAACTCTCATATTTGTGTTTTATTGTTATGCCTATTGTTACCGGCAATAGGGTGATCACGATTAAGCCAATCGATGTTTCCAACAGGGAAAACTCAGGTGGGTTTTCCATGGCAAATAGTTGAATAGAAAAATGGATAAGCCAAGGCGTAGTGAAAACACAAACAATCGTGCAAATGGAAGTCAGGCTAACCGATAATGCCAGGTTCGCTCTGGCTAACTGGCTGATGAGATTAGACATAGTGCCTCCCGGACACGCCGCCAATATCATCATGCCGATGGCAAGTTCTGGCGATAAACCAAAGCCATAACATAAACCCAAAGCTAACAAAGGCATTAACAATAACTGCCCTAATAAACCGACAAATATAGGTTCAGGGGCAGTAAACAAGCGGGAAAAGTCTTTTATCGTCAAACCCAGTCCCATGCCAAACATGATAAGGGCCAGCGCAAACGGCAATAGAATATCGGTAAAAATCGAGGCGCTCATGTTTAACTCGCTTTTTGATTTAATTTCACGGTCTGAACAACCCAATATTTGAAACAATATCCATGCAGTCGTTGTAGAATATCCTGCTCTATTTGTTTCATATCCGCAACTGACGATATTTTGATAGTGGCCAACAGACCTTTTTGTTTATTTGGTTCTACGTCCACACTCCAATCAATTTGTTGTAAGGTTTCCGCCAGCTCAGCTGTGATAATTCTCTTTATTTCCTCACCAACTAACGAGGGTTTAAATATTTTGCCAACGGCGGTGAGTGGCATCTCTTTTATGATGTTAACGGTTTTCGGAATAGCGGCACGTTCAGGAATATGTTCTTGCAAAAAAGCCATTAACTCAGTCTCATTTAAATTGTGACCTTCTTTTGCCGTCACGTATAAAACGGGCAGTTCACCGGAATAGGTATCTGGACGCGGAACTGCAGCCGCAAGATAAACATCTGGGTGCTCTGCGGCACAATCTTCGATCATCTTGGGATCGATATTGTGACCACCACGTATGATCAGTTCCTTCTGGCGACCAGCTAATGATAGGTAGCCATTAGCATCAAACTTACCTAAATCTCCGGTACGGACAAAAGATTGATGGTTCTTACCTGTTACCCAGAGGTCTTGGTTGTGCAGGTCCTCGACATAACCGGGAAATACATTGTTACCCGCAATGACAATTTCGCCGACATCACCCAGTTTACAAAATTCTATTAATTCTCCATGTTGATCGATATCTGCAATTCGGATGTCTATGCCGGGAATGGGTAAACCGACTGCGGGTTCAGATGCCACATCATTTACTGGCATTAGTGTGCTAACGGATGAACCTTCGGTAGAGCCGTAACCTTCAATGAGAGGTATGCCCATTTTTTCTGAGAAGTTTTTCTGTAATTCAGGTGAAAGAGGGGCAGCACCGCAGATAGCCAGTTTCATCTGACGTGGTCGTTTAAATTTATTGCCTTGTTTTTCGATATTCTCCAACAAACCCGCGTATACGGTTGGTACCCCCATCATGAAGGCGACATTAAAGTTGTCCAAAATGGACAAGAGATTGTCAAAGATATTTTTTCCACGATAACCTGCAGGACTCGCCATGAGTATGGTGGAGCCCAACATAATGGAGGACAAACCCGTTGCAACCGCCGCATTCACGTGAAAAATTGGCAGGCCAATTAACATGGTATCGTTTTGTGTTAGTGGCGAAATCAAATTAACTTGAGCCGCGTTAGTAAGCTGGTTTAGATGTCGGTGTTTAGCCAGTTTCGGTAGTCCAGTCGTACCACCTGTGTGGAAATAGGCACAAATGTCATCTTGTTGTGGTGGAATAAAGTTAAGTTGCGTGCTGTTGTGGCCCTTAATAAAGTTTTTAAGACTAACCACAGGCACTTGCGAACTATTGTTAGCTGGAATGTCATCGCCAAATACACTGATCACGGTTTTAAGTCCGGGGATCTGGTCCTTAATACTTAAAATTTTCTGCCAGATGTCACTACCCGGAACCTGACCTAGTGCCACTAGAATTTTACTCTTGGCGGAGATGACAATTTCCTTGATGATATTGGCTTCTAACAAGGGATTAATTGGGTTGGCTATACCTGCGGTACTTGAGCCCCACAATAAACTGTAAGTCTCGGGAAAGTTTGGCATCACAATCGACGTGACGTCGTCTTTCTCAATACCAGCAAGACGCAGGGCATTAGCAATTTGGGTAACGGATTGTGCCAATTGAGCAAAGGTGATTTCGCGATACGGTGCGGCAAATTCTTTGCCTTGTAACAATTTTAAGGTTTGGTGGATCAGCTTCTTTTTAATCGGAATTTGGTCTTTACCCAAACAGTCACCATCCAAAATATATTTGATGGCGACTTTGTTAGGAAAACGTTCGGCTGAGGTCCGAATTGCGTCAAATATGGAATCGGGTAATGCCCCAGGGGAGAGCCTAGACATGTCCAATTTATTTAAATCTACAATCGTTTTTATGTTGGTAACATCATATTTAGTGACCATACAAATACCTCAGCCAAACAAAAAGTTATTATTATTATTTTAAAAAGCCATTATTCTAAAAAGCTATTGTCGTTGTGCTGCGCCACTTGATACAGGGGTTGGAAGTTGCCCCAGGTGATCAAGTCGTGACCGTTCATGTTGCGAGTGTGCACTGCCGTGTCGTGATCAATAAGTTGTAGCTCGCCAACGGACTGCGCCAGCATTTGGCTCTTGCAACAGCTTTCCATCATCACAAAGTTGGCCACGGCTGCATCCACGGTTTTTGCCACAGTTAACAAACCATGGTTTTGTAAGATGCAGGCCGCTTTATCAGACAATGCCTCGGCTATCATGTCGCCTTCTTCTGTCTGCGCAACAACGCCAGTGAATGTTCTAAAAAGACTGTGGTTTTCGTAAAACAGGCAAGCGTCCTGGGAGATAGGTTGTAACAACTGTCCTAAAGCGGAAAACGCACGGCCATAAATGGTGTGGGCATGAGCAACGGCATTTACATCAGGGCGGGCCTGATGAATACGTGAATGAATGGCAAATGCCGCATTGTTAATGGCGGAGTCGCCATCCAATATTTTTCCAACATGACTAACACGAACTAAATCTGAAGCCTTGATCAGTGAAAAGTGGATACCGACCGGATTTACCCAAAACGTATCAGGCTCAACGGCGTCACGCACCGTGATGTGACCCGCTAAACCTTCATCAAAGCCATGAGCCGCAAAAATTCTAAAACCCGCAGCCAAACGTTGTTTATCATATTCACGCTGTTCTAAAGGGTCTGTAAAAGTCGGTGGCATTGGGATTTTAAAGTTCTCCGAACCAATCGCCATTTTTTTCGCTTGTTCTTCTATTGTATTTGTATGCATAAAAATTGCTCTTGTTTAGGGTTTGATTCCAGTGTAATAATCGCTTCGATTAATGAAAGTGATGTAAATTAATGGGTATGTATAAATATGCTGCATGGAAAAATTGATCTAAATCTATTTTTGGTGTTAAAAACCGTGTATCAGGAAGGATCAATTACGGCTGCGGCCAATAAATTGCATCTGACGCAGCCTGCGGTCAGTCATGCGCTTGGCAGGCTCAGAGACAAGTTTGATGATGCCTTATTTATTCGCCATGGCCGAAAAATGATCCCCTCCAGTTTCTGTCAAAAAATCATGCCGAGTGTCGATAAAGCGTTAGAGATGTTGGACTCGACATTAATGCCCAATGCCGATTTTGATATCAGCCAACATCACAGAACCATTAAATTGGGGCTTCGAGATATTCTTGAATCCATCTTTTTTCCTGTTCTAGTACCCGATTTATTAAACAACACCCCGAATATTCGGGTAAACAGTCGTCAGGTGAGCCGTGTGGAGATGGAATCGGCACTCGAACAACAAGAGTTGGACATAGTTATCGATGTCCTGACGCCCACCAATGAAAACATTGAACACGAGCTGATCTGCAATGAGAGTTTTTCGCTGATCTGCCGTCAGGGACACCCCATTTTAGAAAACTTAACGTTGGAAAATTATATAGATGCCAAACATGTGGTGGTGTCGTTAAAAGACTCAACGGTGAATCTGGTGGATATGGCGTTGGCCAAATATGGCGTGTCCAGAAATGTGGCACTTAGATGTGAACATTATTTTGCGGCGACCAGCGTGATCCAACACTGCGACATGTTATTAACCATGCCTAATGCCTATGCCCGTTTATTACAGGAAAAGATGCCGGTAAAGGTTACACCGCTGCCTTTTGATGTGCCAGTACTACCCGTACACATGTATTGGCATAAAAATGCGGAACAAGATCCGGTGAATGGCTGGATGCGGGACAAGCTTAAGAACATTGCCAGGGAGTTAAACCTACCCCGCTGATATCAAACCAACTAGTTAAAAACGATAGGTGGCCTGTAGGTGATAACTGCGCGGACGTTCAGCTAAGAAACGGTGCGCGTAACTCATCACAGGCACATCGTTAGCAACCCCAAAAGTTTGTTCGTCGGTCAAGTTTTTAGCAAACAGGGCGATAGTGAAATTGTCGTCGGGGTTGGCGATTTCAATGCGCAAGTTCACTTTCTGATAGGCGTCTTGAATGGCAATAGGATCTAAGTCCTGCTCCAGATAAAACTCGTCTGAGAACTGCACTGAAAGACTGGAACTTAACAGGTAACCACCAAAAATTTCGGTTTGATGGTTTAAAGCTATGTTACCTGAGTACTCAGGCGCAAAAGCACCGGTTTTCCCGGTTAAATCTTGTGTCGACTGACCCAATAATTCGCTCTGTCTAACCGTTGGCGAGGCGGCATCAAACTTCTTATATTCAAAATCTAGCAATGCCAAGCTGGCGGTTAAATCAAAGTTATCGTTGATGTACCAACGTGTATCCAACTCAATTCCTTTAACTTGAGCTTCGGCGGCGTTTTTCACGACAAAGGCATTACCGTTAAACTCAGACACTTGCAGGTTTTCATAATCGGTATTGAACAACGTCGCGTTCAGTTCCAGTTTGTTTTTGATTGGGCTGGACTTGATACCAAATTCGAAGTTGGTGGCTTCTTCGTCTTCATACTCAAACCCTGAGTTAGGATCGATAGTTGTACCTAAAGAGCCGTTTAAACCTGAACCGTCATAACCACCCGCTTTTGACCCTGTGCCTACACTGGCAAATAACATAGTGTCTTCAAAACCATGATATTCGATACTCACGTTAGGTGAAGTGTGGGATTCGCTGCGGGAGTCAGCTAATTGGTGTATGTTCGCACCTGACAACATGAATGCAATGCCCGGAGCCTGTTCGTTTACACCAGCTTGAACTATATCCGGTGTGCCGTCTGGGAAAAGGGTATAAACGGATTGCAAACTGGTCACCGTTTTTTCTTCATCCTGATAACGAATGCCCAAATTCGCTTTCCAGTCTTCACTTATATTCCAAGTGAAGGCAGCAAAGGCCGAGTAGCTTTTTTGTTCTTGTTCGAACATAGCATTAACGCCAATGGATATGCCCGCTAAATCAGGGAACAATGCACCTGCGCCTAACAAGACATCGTTAGGGTGAGTGAGCTCGTTGGAGAGATAATAAACACCCGCGACATATTCCAAAGTTTGGCCTAAGGGTGAAGCAATTCGAAACTCCTGGCTAAACTGCTCGAACTCTTCAATGTAACTCTGTTTGATCAAAGGTAGTTCGGAATAATCGGCGTCAAATAAGGCATGCCAGTCGTACTGGCTATGGGTGGTGATAGAGGTAAATTCATAACCAGAATTTTGGTAGTTAAACTGCAGCGTGACGTTGTCCAGCTCAGTGTTATCCCCTTCATCTAAACCGCCAGGGTGACCATCACCTGAAACAAAGCTAGTGTAATCGAGGCCTGTGGTGTCGGATAACAACATAGTGCGATAACCGACGTTTTGTAAGTTTGTCGGGTCTAGCGTTATTTGCGCGTCGCGATTGGGCCCATCTATGATGTACTGATAACGAGAACCTGTTGATTCAAACTCGCCGTGCTCCCACTTGAGATCCATGTCTAGCTTGTCGTTGATCTGCCAGCGAGTCGCGACTCGAAAACCATTAGAAGAGGTGGACGCTTCATCGGCGTTTCTAGCTTCATTGCGAATATATCCATCTATAGACTCATCAAATGCGGCAAAACGAATGGCGAAGTCGTCGGTGACTGGCATGTTAAGAACGGCTGAAATACGTTGTTCGTTGTCGGAACCGATTTCGGCACTGACATTGCCTTCAAATTCATCGGTGGCCCCTTGTGAAATCATACTAACAGCGCCCGCCGTAGCATTTTTGCCAAACATAATCGCTTGTGGGCCTTTCACTAATTCCACTCGCTGCATGTCCAAAAATGGAAACTTGGCCTGGTGACCACGGCCTAAATATAAACCGTCTTTATACATAGCAACCGATTGTTCAAATCCAGCATTGGTCCCTGAACCTATGCCTCGAACAACAATACGTTTACTGCTCGATGTTTCCGATATATGCACGTTAGGCAAACCTTCAGACATGTCTAACAAGTTACTTACGTTATTGTCTTCTAATTGCTGGCCGGAAAAGGCTTGAATGGATGTAGGAATTTCCTGTATGGATTGCACGCGTTTTCTGGATGTAACGGTGATTTTTTCTAGGCCTTCTAGTTGCTGCTCTTTATTGTCGTTAGCTTCTTCAGCAAAGGCGGGCATTGCAGATAAAGACAAAATAGCCGCCTGAGTTGCTACGGCTAATCTGGAACGATTAAACATGTTTCTATCCCCTCATGTTGATACGCAGTACTTATTTGTTTTGTTTTTGTACTGTCATTGACGAAATTTCATGTTGTCGTGTCGTCGTGGGGATTAAAAATGATGATTAGTTATCAGTTTGTATGAATGGTATTTATAGTTAAGAAGTGAATGGTCAATAGCCTTTCGGTCTGTTTAAGAGGTTGAAAGGCATGTTGCTTATGAGTCGATTATCCCTTTTGCATTGTTAGCCAGAGAGAGCGGCGGGATAAGGGGACATCGGCTGGTAAAAAGGGATTGTTCAGTTCATATATTTTACGATCTTGCAGTTTTATTTTGTTAACAACTTGGCCGTAGTATTTATCGAAAAGCTGATCAAAGCTGCCGTCTATGATTGCTTGTTCTAACCCGTACTCAATGTCTTTTGCCAATTCTGCATTGTGTTTGTTTACGTAGAAGTAGTAAGCCGTGGGGTAGTGAATAAGTATATTAGGTTCAATGACTATGCCCCTGTGTTTGTATTTGTTGTATTCATCCTCCACTTCAAGCACAGAACGTGGGAAATAGTCGAAGCGGTTTTTTTCCAACATTGTGAACAAGCCTAAGTAGTTTGCTCCTTTTTCTACTCGAATTCCGTTGCTTTCAATAATTTTTGTGTCAGACCAAGTCAGCATTTGCCCGGCGACTAACTCCTCGAATTGAGCTCGGGACGTGTATTTTTCGAATAAATTTTTGTTTTTTTCCGTAACTAGAGGTACACGCCAACCATTCAGGCCTTTTAGTAGTGGGATCTTGACAGACAGTAACATGGCTTGGCGTTCTTTTGTTGCCCCAGCTGCAATGGCGTCAATGCCCTCATTGTTAGCAATCAGTTTGAAGGCTCTTAATTTTGGCACATCGTAATCAACGAAACTTAGTTTATAACTTTTATCTGGAGAATAGGACAAGGCTTTCTGTAACATTGATGTGAAATAGTCAATCCGTTGAACGCCGGGGATAACCACTTCCTTTCCGTAAGATGAGTTGCTTAAAAGCAGCAAGCCGATAAAAATTGAAATTAAAAGGTTTTTCATTGTACTGCCAGTATCGTCGTATAGTACAAGCCTATAATTTAATGATGATAAAAACCATGATTTCTGTTCCTATTCTTAAACTAACTAATTTATGAAGTGAAAGTAGGTTGTCTATTCTAAAATTTGAATAATGGTGAGAGTTATTGATTGACCGCTTTTTTAGGCGTTGATCGTTTGGGAACGCTATTGCGTATTGGAGAATAGGTGTGTATTTAATTTGGAAACCTCATGATTGACTTTGAAACAATAAATAAAGACAAAAATTTGTTTGCCTGTGAAAGTTTACCTGCGGTTACTGTATATGATGACAATTTATTTGTGCGCAATGATTATGATGTATTGTCGTTAGGACAACGCAATTATTTAATTCAATTTTTTACTCACTTGGGATTTAAACAAACATCAGGCAGGCAGTTAACAAAATCAGACATAACCATACATTTGCCGAGGCCTAACTCTAATCTGGCAGTTTCATCATTCCAGGAAGACTTCCTGCATTTCGACAATAAAAACTTTTACTGCTTAACCCCTACCATGTTGGCAGAAGCCATGTTCCATTTCAGTTTATTTCAAAGAGACTTTGATTTAGAGGCCAATTTACATGGGCTGATAAACAAGTGTCCTTTTAACATCGAGTGGTTGCGGGATATTAGCTATCGCAGTGTTATAGAGGAGATCACCGCGGATATGTATGACTCGTTAAGCGCCTATCAGGCAGAAGTCATTGAACATAAGTTCAAAATGAAAAAGGCGTTGTGAACGCCTTTTTACAAACAAGAATCAACCCGCGCATAAACCAAGTTTAGAAAATCTCTTCTTCTTCCTCAATTTCGTCTTTTTCTTCCCCTAGAGCAATCGGGTTTGAACTTTCGGAATACTTGGTTGGTTCGGTACCTTTTATGAAATACTCCCAACGCATAGTGTAGTCGGTTTTTCGCGTGAGCAGCCCGGTTTCGCGGTCAATGCGAACAGAGACAATACCTTCCGGAATATCATTAAAAACGACGGGGACTTCTGGTAATACGTCTGCCATAAACTCAATCCAGCCGGGAAGTGCGGTCTTAGCACCTGATTCGGCTCCGTGGATTTGATCCTTCGATAAGTTAGTATTGTAGCTGGTTCTGCCCAGAGGTCTGCCAGGCGCATCAAAGCCGACCCAGGTGGTCGCCACAAACTCCGGATTAAATCCGGTAAACCAAGTATCAACAGATTTATTGGTCGTGCCGGTTTTGCCGCTAAAATCTCGTCTTTTTAACTTCTGCGCACGATGTGCAGTTCCTACCCAACCATTGCCTTTGGCCCAGTTTCCGCCGCCCCATATAGTGCTTTTCATGGACTCGGCAATTAAAAAGGCGTTTTCTTCAGAAATGACACGGGGGGCGGCCATTTGATTTTCGCCCAATTCAATACCTTCAACTGAGGTATCTAAAACCGTCATTTTTACGGGTTCGTAAATAACTTGCCCGGCGGCCCCTAATACTCTGTCTATTATGTTGGCTTCCACCAAATGTCCGCCATTGGCGAAGGTACTCATGCCGGTTACCACTGAAATTGGTGTCAAAGATGCTGAGCCTAACGACAGTGATTCATTTTCCGGAAGATCAGACTTATCAAAACCAAATAGGGTTAAGTGTTCAACGGTTGGCTCAATGCCCAATGCCCGCATTAAACGCACTGACATGACGTTTTTCGACATCGCCAAGCCTTTGCGTACTCTAGTTGGACCGTCATACGTTGGAGGTGAGTTTTTTGGTCGCCACGCGGTGCCCAAGCGTTTGTCCCATTTATTTATTGGGGCATCGTTAATAAGGCTTGCTAACGTAGAGTTATGCTCAAGCGCTGCGGAATAAATGAAAGGTTTTATGTTCGAACCAATCTGACGTTTAGCCTGCGTAACGCGGTTGTACTGGTTCGCCACAAAGTTATAACCGCCAACAAGGGCTTTGATGTCACCATTATTAGGATCTTGGGCCACAAGGGAAGAGCTCACTTTAGGTATTTGGCTAAGCTTGAAGGTGCCATCTGGGTTAGGCCTTAACCAAACTTGTGCTCCAGCTTTTAGGATATCACTTGCCAATTTTGGGGCTGGGCCCTGTTTGTTGTCGTCAATATACTCACGAGCCCACTTTAAGTTATCCCATTCTAACACATCAATTTGTTTGTTTTTGAGCTGTACATAAATGGTTTGCTCAGTCACGTTAGTAACAACTGCTGGAACCAAATCACCGTAATGTTTAAATTTATCTAAGTGCTCAGCGATGCGATCTAAATCCCAACTTGCGTCTTCATCTTTGGTGCTATCCGCTTCTTCTTCGTCCCACAAATAACGCACCGGACCACGGTAGCCATGACGTTCGTCATAAGCGTGTATGTTGTTTTTCACCGCTTTTTGTGCCGCTTTTTGCATTTTAGAATCCATGGTGGTGTATACCTGTAATCCAGCGGTATAGGCGTATTCCTTGCCATACATGTCCACCATCTTTTTCCTGACTTCTTCTGCGATATAAGGGGCGTGAGCCGTTACTTTTACACCATATCGTTTTGCTGTTATTGGCGCATTTTTCGCTTCTTCATATTGGGCCTGAGTGATGACATTTGTTGCCAGCATACGGCCTAATACAACGTTACGACGCCATTTCGCTTTTGTTGGATTTCTAAGTGGGTTGTAAGCGGAAGGTGCCTTAGGTAAGCCAGCGATCATTGCTAACTGAGCAAGGTTTAGCTCAGAAATCGGTTTGTTGTAATATACCTGAGCGGCGGCACCGATGCCGTAGGCTCGGTTTCCAAAAAAACTCTTGTTTAAATAAAGGGTAAGAATTTCTTTTTTGCTTAGAAGTTGTTCCAGGTGCAAGGCGATATAGAGTTCTTTAATCTTACGCACCCAAGTTTTTTCAAAGGTTAAAAAAACGTTTCTCGCTAACTGCTGAGTGATAGTACTTGCACCTTGCGCTTTGCGACCTGTACTTACCAATACAAATGCAGCACGAACAATGCCTATGGGGTCAAAACCAAAATGTTGATAAAAGCGGGCATCTTCGGTAGCAATAATTGCATCGATCAGCTCTTGGGGAATTTCTTTGTAGAGTAATGGGGTTCGTCTCTTCTCACCAAATTGCGAAATCAGTTCACCGTCCGCTGAATAGATTTTCATCGGTATCTGAAATCGAACGTCACGAATAGATTCTTCGCTTGGTAATTCGTCCCTAATGTAGAAATAATACCCTGTTAAAACAATGACTCCGGCGAATCCGCCAAAAATTGTTAACTTCACCAAGTTTTTGAGCCAACTCATTGAAACTACCTAAAAAAAATTCCTGATTAAGAATCGAACTGTTAGTATAACCTGAAAGGAGTGTTAGAAAAGGCTTTTTATTCGAAGAAAAAGAGTCTAATCTTTGGACAATGAGATATTTTCATAGGAAGCTCAGTGACTTGACATGATAGTTGACACAGTTAGGAAGTTTTTTACAAAGAGTGTCCCTTACATGGTGGGTATCGATATCGGTTCCCATTCAGTGAAAGCTGTTTTGTTGTCGGAGCAGCACGGTATGTATCGAATTGAGGCTGCGGCAGTTGAGCCTATGCCAAAAGGAATGATAAAAGACCGTGAAATCCAAGATATCGAAGCGGTATCCCGGGTCATCGCCAAAATCCGCAAGCAAATTCCAAAAACCGTCAAATACGCCGCTGTTGCCATTTCAGGTGCAAGTGTCATCACCAAAATTATTTATATGGATGTTTCTCTTTCTGACTCTGAGCTGGAGAGTCAGATAGAAATTGAAGCTGACTCCCTTATTCCATATCCGCTTGATGAAGTAAGTCTCGACTTTGAAAAAGTTAGTGTGAATAAAGCGGATCCCTCAAAAGTCGACGTTTTATTGAGTGCTGCTAGAACCGAACATATTGAAGTTCGTTCACATGCTGTAATGGATGGTGGATTTGAGCCAAAAGTTATGGACGTGGAAAGTTATGCGTTAAGTCGAGCCGGCTTGTTATGTGTGTCGCAATTACCGGAAGATGCTGAAGATAAAGTTGTCGCGTTTGTTGATGTCGGGGCGCAAATAACATTAATCAGTATTGTAGAAGGTAGTAAGTCGCTTTATACCCGAGATCAGGTATTTGGTGGTGAGCAATTTACTAACTCCATTGTGTCTTATTATGGCAAATCATTTGATGAATCAGAAAGTGCCAAGATAACCGGACAGCTACCTCCAAACTATACGTTTGAAGTTTTAGCACCGTTTCAAACCGCTTTGTTACAACAAATTCGGCGCTCGATTCAAATGTTCCTAAACACCAGTGAGAAAGACAACATAGATTATATAATCCTGTCTGGTGGCACTGCGTTAATTACAGGATTAGAGCGTTTATTGATAGATGAATTAGGTGTGCATAGTGTTATCGCAAAGCCGCTTAATGAGTTAGAAATCGCACCGGATTTGGATACGGAAGAAATTGAACAAATTCAACCTCAGCTAATGATAGCGATAGGGTTGGCGTTGAGGAGTTTTTCTGAATGCCATATATAAATCTACTGCCATGGCGCGAGAACGCGCGCCGTGAAATGCAACAACAATTTATTGCCATTTTGGCTGGAATTTCCGGTGTCGTGGTGTTTCTGATTTTTTTGTTAAATTTCTACTACTCAGAACGGTTATCCGGTCAGGAATATCGTAATAATTATTTGCAAAGCGAAATATCAATTTTAGATAAACGGATCCGTGAAATAAGGGATCTAAACAAAACCAAAGAAAGCCTCAATAAAAGGATCAAACTGATTGAGCAGTTGCAAAGTAGCCGGAATTTAGGCACTCAGATTCTGAACGAAGTGGCGTTAATTGTACCTGCAGGCATCTATCTGACCAAAGTGGAAAAAAAGGGAACTGGTTTGTTGATCACGGGGCGTAGTGAATCGAATAACCGTTTAGCGAATATGATTCGTCAGATTGAGCAGTCCGATTTATTATCGAATGCCGTGCTGGAATCGATTGTTGCAGGTGAAAAAGAAAACTCATTATTAAGTAACTTTAGCATGACGGTATCTGTTGATGAGTATCTGCCGGAAGGGGAAACCCAATGAATTTAGATAAACTCAACTTCGATTTTTCAGATTTCGATATAAATGATATCGATTTTGAGAATATGGGCTCCTGGCCAAAACCAGCTAAAATTGTCATGAGCATCATAGTGGCCATAGGCGTCGCAGTCGCTAGTTATTTATTATTAGTGAGCAGTAAAATAAGTGAACTGGAATCGGCGGAAGCGACGGAAGAGCAGCTCAAAAATACGTTTAGAGTGAAATACGGTGCGGCGGTCAACTTAGATTCTTATAAACAGCAAATGAAAGAAATGGAAGACAACTTTTCTATCCTATTAAAACGTTTGCCTACCTCACATGAAACCCCCGGCCTATTGGATGACATAACTTATGTAGGGACCACTTCGGGTTTAACTTTTGTCAAAATCAACTGGTTACCTGAATTAGAGAATGAATTTTACACTGAGTTACCTATTCAAATTGAGGTGGTGGGCGATTATCACGAATTTGGACAATTTGTTAGTAAAGTTGCCGCATTGCCGCGAATTGTTACATTGCACGATTTTTCTATTGTTGAAGCTGATGAAAATAAACTAAGGTTAAATGTAGTAGCAAAAACATATCGTTATAAAGAGGAATCAAAATGAGACTCTTGATCCTTTTAACATGTTTAACACTTATTTCGGCGTGTTATGACGATGTCTCTGACATTCAGCAATATATGAACGATATTAAGACTGGCGCACCAGTTCGGATCGAGCCGATACCGGACGTCAGCGAGTTTGAACACATAGAATATGGCATGGCAACACCCCGCAGTCCTTTTGAGTTACCTTCTCCAGAAGCGATTGAAGAAAATTACGTGCCAGTGCAAAACTGTTTGGCACCCGACCCGAGAAGAAGAAAGCAACCTTTAGAAAAGTTTGCATTAGACAATTTGAGCATGAAAGGTACATTAGGTACTAACAACCAAATTTGGGCACTGATTGAAGCGTCTGATGGGTCACTTCATCGGGTGACGAACGATAATTATGTTGGTTTGTTTAATGGACGGATAGTTTCGGTAACTGACAACATTGTTGAGATAGTAGAATTGATACCGGATGGTGCCGGTTGTTGGAAAGAGCGAACCTCATCTGTGCAGATGTCTGATGACACTGCGGAAGAATAATAATGATAAAGTGTATGGATTCCAAAATAACAATGAAAAGATTCCTAGTATTTACCAAACCGTTATTGGTTTTGGTGGCCCTGTTTTCTATTTTTTCCGCTTATTCGGTGCCACTTTTATACGACATCAGATACACACCAATTGTTAAAGGTGAAACCGAACTAGAGTTAGTGTTTGACGAAGAACTCTATGCCGATCCTAATGTTCAGGTTTATAACGAGCCTGCTCGAATTGAATTGTTTTTTGATGAAACGGATTTCGAAGAAAGCCTAACCAACGTACTTATTGAAAAAGACGGTGTAATCAACATTGAAACCCAGTACATGGAAGATGGTGTGTTGGTAAGTATTCTTTTGGACTATCTAAAAATTTATCAGTCTAGAGTAGAGGGTAACCGTTTTTTCATTCGTGTTTCAGACAATGCATCAATTGAGTCTCAAGCACAACAAGACACCAATATTGCACTGATTAACCGTATTCAGGCTTTGGATTTCAGACGCGGCACCGAACCAGGCCAAGAAACTGAAGGCCGTGTATTAGTGTTTTTACGTGACAATATGGCGGCGGTAGATGTTACCTCGTCTGAGCAACAAATATTCATTGAATTCCACAATACCGACATTATTAACGATCTGCTTTATAAAATGGATGTCACGGACTTCGGTACAGTCGTTAAGGGGTTAGAAACATTCCAAGTTGGCGCTAATACTCGACTCGTGGTCGACATAGATGGTGAGTTTGAATATGACTTTCAGCAATTGGACAACATTTTTACCCTTTCGGTTATTAAGGCGCCTGAGCAAAGAGGTGCGTTGGCTGGTGGCACTGAATATCAAGGGCAACCAATTTCACTGAACTTTCAAGATTTACCGATTCGAACCGTACTACAGATCATTGCTGACTATAACGGTTTCAATTTAGTGGTTTCCGATTCAGTTTCTGGTTCATTGACGCTGCGCTTGAACGGTGTGCCGTGGGATCAGGCGTTAGATATCGTTTTGAAAACCAAAGGATTGGATAAACGAATGGAAGGCAACGTTTTGCTCGTGGCTCCTACAGAAGAGTTGACGGCCAGAGAAGCGAAGGAGTTAGAGGCAAGGAAAAAAGTGGAAGAAAATGAACCACTGCTTTCCGAGTTCATTCAAATTAACTATGCAAAAGCAACGGATATAGCTGCTTTACTTAAGTCAGACGGAACCTCAATTTTGTCCGCGAGGGGACAGGTATCGGTCGATGAGAGAACTAATACCTTACTAGTCAAAGATACTTATGCTGGTATCGAAACGGTTAAAAAAGCGGTAGAAACTCTGGATATCCCTATAAAGCAGGTTTTGATTGAAGCCAGGATGGTGACAATACGAGACAATATTGACGAGCAGTTAGGTATTCGCTGGGGCGTAACGGATCGTAACTTGGCGTCGGGTGGCGTGAGTAGCGGTTTATCAGGAAGTCTGGACGGAGCGGGGGCGGCAAACTTTACTGGCTCATCAGATACGTCTATCGATTTAGGCGCAATCGACGGTACACAAAGACTAAATGTTAATTTACCCGTAGCTAGCCCTGCAGGCAGTATTGCGGTTCAAATTGCGCGTTTAGCCGATGGCACTTTATTGGATCTGGAATTGTCAGCTTTAGAGCGTGAAAACAAAGGTGAAATTGTAGCGACGCCTAGGATCACTGCATCAAATCAAAAAACCTCCCGAATCGAGCAGGGTACCGAAATTCCATATGTGCAAGCGGCATCTAGTGGTGCAACAACCGTTACCTTCAAAAAGGCAGTATTGAGTTTAGAAGTAACACCTCAAATTACGCCAGATAATAGTGTGATCCTTGAATTGCACATTACGCAGGACGCACGTGGCGATACAGTTTCAACTCCAACAGGCCCTGCCGTCGCAATTGATACTCAAGAAGTGCAAACCCAAGTGACGGTGCTAAATGGTGAAACTATTGTTCTTGGCGGTATATATCAGCAACAAGTGATTAACTCGGTAAGTAAGGTTCCTTTATTGGGTGACATTCCTTACTTAGGTCGTTTGTTCCGAACAGACACGTCATTTAACGAAAAGCGTGAGTTATTAATCTTTGTAACACCTAAAATTGTTACTGATGCTCTGTAGTTAGCGACTAATTTCAACTCCTTCTTGCTTTTGTCAGGTATTTCTTGCGATAATTCGCGCCTTATTTTTCTCATGGGCGCGTTTGATTGTGTCTCTGGCTTGTTGTAAACACTAAATATTGTATTTGAATTAGGTAATATGGCTGAAAAACGTAACATCTTCTTAGTAGGTCCAATGGGCGCAGGCAAAAGTACTATTGGTCGGCACTTAGCCGAGCAGTTGCATTTGCAATTTGTTGACTCTGATCAGGAAATCGAGCGTCGCACCGGGGCAGACATTGCGTGGGTTTTTGATATTGAAGGTGAAGAAGGCTTTCGAAAACGTGAAGAATCTGTGATCAGTGACCTTACTGAGAAACAAGGCATTGTTTTAGCAACAGGCGGTGGCTCTGTTGTGAGTAAAGAGATCCGAAACCGCCTATCTGCACGTGGTATCGTTGTATACTTAGAAACTCCAATCGAGAAGCAAGTCGCTCGCACTCAGCGCGATAAGCGCCGTCCCCTTCTTCAAACTGAAGAGCCAGCTCGTGATGTATTAGTACGTCTGTCAGAAGAGCGTAATCCGTTATATGAAGAAGTTGCAGACATCGTTGTTAAAACGGATGAGCAAAGCGCTCGTGTAGTGGCAAACGAAATAATCAATAAATTAGACTTTTAATTAGGAGGGCTGTGGTGTGGAAACATTGACGGTTTCTTTAGGTGAACGCAGCTATCCAATTTATTTAGAACAAGGCGCTATGACAAATAGCGCCTTGTTCGTTCCACACATTAAAGGGTCAAAGGTGGTAATTGTCACCAATGATACTTTAAAACCTCTGTTTTCAGACAAATTAGTTCAAACATTAGAACCTCAGTATGACGTAGCCATTGTTACTATCCCAGATGGCGAAGCGTATAAAACGTTATCCAGTTATGAGCAGATCATGAGCTTCCTGCTCGAGCATAATTATGGTCGAGATGTAACGCTAATCGCGTTAGGTGGTGGTGTAATCGGTGATATAACCGGGTTTGTTGCCGCGACTTACCAGCGTGGCGTCAATTTCATTCAAGTACCAACAACGTTATTATCGCAAGTTGATTCTTCGGTGGGCGGTAAAACCGCAGTTAACCATCCCTTAGGAAAAAATATGATAGGGGCGTTTTACCAGCCCCAGGCCGTGGTCATCGACATTGACTCATTATTTACTTTACCAGCCAGAGAGTTTGCAGCAGGAATGGCAGAAGTTGTAAAGTACGGCATATTAGGGGATGTTGATTTTTTTGCGTATTTGGAACAGCACCGAGAGCTGATAAAAAGTAAAGACACCTTACAACTCATTAAGATCATAAAACAATGTTGTCAAAATAAAGCTGATATTGTTGCTCAAGACGAAAAGGAATCTGGCGTTCGTGCATTGCTAAATTTGGGCCATACATTTGGTCATGCGATTGAAGCACAAATGGGTTATGGCAATTGGTTACATGGTGAAGCTGTAGCAGCGGGTATGGTACAAGCGTCAAAGTTAGCTCAGCTTCGCGGTTGGTTAGATAATGCAGACGTCGACAAAGTCATCAGTTTATTATCCTTCTTTGACTTGCCAGTGGCAGGGCCAGAGTCAATGAGTTGCTCTCAGTATATTCCGCATATGAAAAAAGATAAGAAAGTTCAAGCGGATACCATTAGATTTGTGTTGCCGAAACGGTTAGGTCAAGCGATACTGGTGAAAGACGTAACTGAAAGTGAATTGCAACAAATTTTATAATGACGGCTGAGACCATAAGCTCAAACTTTTATTTTCCTCCTTCGAGAATTAACTTTGTTTCAAAGCTGCAAGTTTTATTGCAGCAGCAAAAGTTGGTGGTAATAGAAGGACCAACGGGTGTTGGCAAAACGGTTGTTATAGAAGAGTTATTGACCACTGCGCTACCAGATGCGAATAAGTGTTACATAACGGCAAGCAAATCAATCAGTGATATACAGGTTCGCAGCCGAGTGATTGAGCAATTATTTGGTAACGTACTGTTTGATCCAGAAAAACCTCTAATTTCTTCATTTCTAGAGTTTAATCAGCAAACCCAATTGATGTTAGCCATCGATAATGCACATTTTTTATCTGGGCAAATTATAGGTGAGTTACTGCAAGTTTTTAGCGAACTAAATAAAGCGGGTATTCAGCTTGCCATTGTCTTGAGCTTCGACAAAACCATTTCTACCACCTTGTTAAATATCAATTCCTCAATTTTAAGTATTAATGCCATTCCACTTTTGTCGAAGCAGGAGAGTTATTTGTTATTGGCTGAGTATGTTTCCGACTTGCCGGGAGAAGCCAATATACGCGTTAAACGTTGGATTGAAAACTCCGGTGGAATTCCCATTCAGTTGTTAGCTTATGACCAGGACTCTAGCCTAAAAATAAGTGACGTGTCGGGACTAGACGTTAAGTTTTGGGGAATCGTAGTCATAGTGGCTAGTGTGGTGTTAGCTGTAGGTTTATATTTATATCGACTCGATATTGCACAAACTGATAATGCAGAGTCGAGTGTTATTGGCGCAGACGAACAAGTGGTGAGTCATTGGCAAAGTAAAGCTGAAAACGTTGTTGAATTTCCTGCTATAAACAAACCAGCTGCTACGGTTATTGCAACGCCTACGGCATCACCTGAAGATATATTGAATAGCCTCTTAGCAGGACAAGAAGAAGAGCTTGCTGCTAACCTGGAAGATAACTTAAATGATACAAAAGAATTATCGGAACTGTCAGAGGCGAAGCCAGAGAGCTCATTAATTGAAGACGGGAATGTGCAGGCGATTGTAAATACTGACTCACAGTTGCTAACTCCTGCAGAAGAATCTGGTGATGACAACAATAGAAAAGAAGAATCGGTTCAAAGCGAGAAGCGGTCGGAATCAGAGTTAATAGACGATGCAAGTTTGGTTGAAGTCGAAGACAAAAATGATGGCGCGAATGGAAATTTTCCTGCTGTTATTGCGACGTCACCGACGGATGACTTGATTGTAACAGGTGAAACTGAACAATATCCGAGCATTCAGACGGAAACTTTTTATAAAATCGACAATCAAGCTTTTTTGTCTTTGCCCGCGGATCATTACGTTTTACAATTAACGGCTGTGAGTTCGGAAGCGACTCTTGCACAATATCTGTTATCGGCACCTGTTAATCTTGATTTGATACGTATTTATAAAATAAAGCGCAATCAATCTGATTGGATCGTGGTGACGTATGGTTTGTTTACGACAATAGAGCAAGCAAGAATTGAAGCCCAACGAGTAGAACCAAATGCCTGGGCAAAGTCTGTTGCCGTCATTCAACAGCAAGTTACTCAGTTTAATCAATCTCAGTTACGTTAATCGAGCAATAGATGAAAAAGAAGACCAGAGCCTTTTTGAAATGGGCCGGTGGAAAGTACAGTCTAGTAGAGCAAATTCATGCTCGATTACCAGAAGGCAAAAAGCTCATTGAACCGTTTGTTGGCGCTGGTTCTGTTTTTTTGAACAGCGACTTCGACAGCTATTTGTTAAATGACGTCAATCAAGATCTCATCACTCTGTATAAATATGTGAAGGCACGACCAAAGACATTAGTTAAAGATGCCAAAACCTTGTTTGTTGACAAGAATAATCAAAAGGTCGCGTATTATGGTTTGAGGCAAGAGTTTAACTCGACGCAGGATCCCTATTATCGCTCCTTGTTATTCATCTATCTAAATCGTCACGGGTTTAACGGGCTCTGTCGTTACAACTCAAAAGGGGGCTTTAACGTTCCATTTGGTGATTACAACAAACCTTATTTTCCGGAAGAAGAAATTTTCAGGTTCTCGGAAAAAGCCAAAAAGGCAAGATTCGTTTGTGAGGATTATAAAAAAACCTTCTCCCGTGCGAGAAAAGGCTCGGTTATTTATTGTGATCCGCCTTATGCGCCATTAAGCAATACGGCTAATTTCACGAGTTATGCCAGTGGTGGATTTGACGCGAATGAACAAGCAAAATTAGCGATTGTCGCTGAACGAGCGGCATTTAAGCGTAATATTCCGGTACTGATTAGTAATCACGACACAGAGTTAACCAGAAAGTTATACGATGAAGCTGAGCAGAGTTTTGTTCGAGTCGCACGTAGTATCAGTCAGAACGGAAAAAACAGACAAAAAGTGGGGGAGATTTTTGCTTTTTACGCTGCTGGCAAAAAGCCCAAAATTTAGCTAGCTATTACAAACTTCACTATGGTTACTAATACCAAAATGAAGCCAATGACTAATATGACGCCGGCCAGCAAAAATGGAAATGGCGTTTCAGATTCAAAATCCTGTTGATGTACATTAGACTTTTGTACGCCAAATAAAGCTGCAAGCGCACTTCCTAGTGCTCTTAAAAAAGTTGGTTTGTATGACACCTTTAACTATCTACCTTGTCTAAGTGTTTTTTGTCATTTTCAAATGTCATTTCATCGTCGTGCAACAATTCAACAAGATCAAAAAAGTGAAATTGCGAAGTTTGGTTGTTGGTTAACCAGCCCCACCAGCTAGGACCATTTACATTTTTAACATTGCAAGTCTTCTGAATAGCCTTTTTATCAGAGCAACCACATGAAAGGTTAACAGGCATGGCTGCAGCCGTCATGCAGATAGTGAATGACCCTAAAATTAGCGCTTTTTTAAATGTTGAAATGATCATGGATCCTCTCCGATCCGTTTGCTGTGAATATAAATATAAGGTACAAATTCGTAAATGCTTGTCCATTGCGGTGGAATCAAGATATTGAGGGATAAAACAACAAATATTATTAATACTGCATACTGACCCTATAGCTGAAGGTGTTATCATGTGGTCCGATAAATAACACGTTCAGTGATGAAGAGTTTAGATAATGAAATTGCCAAAACTGCAACAACTCAGATACTTAGTGTCCTTGTACGACACTGGACATTTCGGTCAGGCGGCAAAAAAGTGTTTTGTGTCACAGTCAACATTGAGTAGCGCCATTCAGGCATTGGAAGAGCAGTTAAATTCACAGTTGATCGAAAGGGATCACAAAACCTTCGTTTTTACTCCTCTAGGTGTTGACGTTGTTAACAAATCTCGTGTGATCCTGGAGCAAAGTGCTGATCTGGTGGCAACGGCAAGCGCTGATGGTGACGAATTTTGCGGAGAATTACATTTAGGTATCATTCCAACAATTGCGCCATTTGTATTGAACCCCCTAATTGAAGAGTGCCATTCTGGTTATCCAAACCTAGATTTGTTTTTAAGAGAAGATACTAGTGATAACTGCCTCGATTTATTACGAGCGGGAAGATTGGATTTGGTTTTACTAGCTACGCCGTATGAAACCAGCGAGTTTGTAGAACGTAAGTTGTGTCAGGATCCTTTCTTCCACGTATATCATCCGAACAAAACGACTGATAACATCTACCTTCTGGAAAAAGAACATTGTTTGTCGGAACACACGATTAGTGGATGTAAATTGACTGAGTCTAATGATATTCATCCGTTTCAGGCTAGTAGTTTGAATACGTTATTAGCTATGGTTGAAGGGCATAAAGGTGAGACATATCTACCTAAGTTGGCAATTAACTCCGGTATATTAAACACGAGTCCTTTGCAATACGCACAAATGAAAGATGAATCTGCTGCGCGAACAATTAGTTTAATTTGGAGAAAAACCAGTCATCGTCGGGTATTTTACTCGAAAGTGAGCGAAACCATTCAGGCAGCGATTGAAAAAATATTAAACTAAAGCTCATTTTCAAAACTGTACTAGAAAGCTAGCAAACTGTCCTTGCGACTAGAGCAAGCCTTTTCTATACCTTAAAGCGGATTTTCAATCTATCTAAGGAGAGAACAATGAAGATGAAATTCGCCGTAATGGTAGCCACACTAATATTAGCCCAACCAGCATTTGCTCAAAGCAATAACAAGTACTTAAATACAAGTTCGGTTAAAGTAGGTCCTTCTGTAATGCAACGTGTCGATATCAATCGCGCTAACGTTGCTCAACTCACAAAAATCAAAGGATTAGGTAAGGTTAAAGCACAGGCAATCATTGATTACCGCAAAGCAAACGGAAAATTCAGTTCAGTGGAGGAACTAACAGCAGTCAAAGGAATTGGCAAGAAAGCACTTAAAAAACTAAAACCTTTGTTAAAAGTATAAACTGGCAATAAAAGGAGCTTATGCTCCTTTTTATCATTTAACTAGGTTTAGCGCGATGCTAGCCGTTTAACGCCGCCATTTGTTCATCGGCCCAGTGAATGGCTTTGTTATAAATATGAGGTATTTGGTCGCCGCTGAAGTTTAACTCACGCTCAAATTGAGACTCTTCGTCCCAGTCGCCGCGTTCGTAAGCTTTTGCTAGATGCAAGAAGTCTGCAAGTTTTCCACTGTCTTCAACTAACGCCGTTTTAATTTCTGCCGCTAGTGGCAATTTTTCCATAACCTTATCTATAGACTCGTCTAATATCGCATCGATTAAGGACATCATGCCAGTTAAGAAGGCCATGCCGGTATCTTGTGTGCCTTCTTCGCTTGCTAGACTTTCACAAAAACGTGCCCGAACCATTGCCAATTTTAACAATTCTTCTGGTTTGGAATCGTTTACTTGAGCAGTAAACAACAACGACAGAAACTTCTTTAGTTCTTGTTGTCCAAGTACTACGATCGCTTGCTTAATGGTCGAAATTTCGGTACGTCGTTTAAATGTAGCGGAATTTGAGTAGCGCAACAACTTATAGGAAAGATTGATGTCGCGCTCAAATATTTGTGTAACCTTTGGTAAATCAACTACTTGATTTGATGTTTCATAAAGTAATTCCGCTAGTGTCATCTGCGCCGGAGAAAGGTTTTTTGCTTTTACTACTTCAGGGCGAGAAAAGAAATAACCTTGGAAATATTGGAATCCCAGCTTTTTACATGCTTCAAACTCTTCCAATGTTTCTACTTTTTCAGCCAATAACTTAATGTGGCTTTGCTGCTTCAGTTCATCAATTATCTGGGTTATCTCATCTAAAGACATTGCCCTCAAATCAAACTTAATAATATCGACATAAGGATAAAAGTGGCGCCATACCGGTTTATGCTCATAGTCATCGAGTGCGACTATATATCCCTTTTGTTTAAGTTCCTGGACGGCAGCCAGTAATCTTTTGCCAGGTTGAACTGTTTCCAATATTTCCACAACAACGGATTCTGGAGGCATCATAGTAGGATATTTTTTTAGAATGGTTTCTAAGGTGAAGTTGATAAACGCGGGCTTTTTGTCTGTGAGATCATCCAAACCGTAACTGACTTGGGCACCTTCAATTATGCGAGTTGTGGCTTCATCTTCATCTATGTCAGGAAATACATTGTCGACTCCATCCCTAAACAATAGCTCGTAAGCATACAAATTCTTGTTTTCGTCAAGGATGGGTTGGCGTGCCGCATAAAAATACATGAACTACTTCCATTGGATATTTTCAAAATGCCCTTTTTATTATTATTAGTTTTAGTTGCTAGGGCGCACAACAGGCAAACAATATATTATTTAATTTTTTTAATAACCAGCCTTTTGTTAGAGAAAGTTAATATAATCAGGTCGCACTGAATGCCGGTCTATGTTAAAGCCATAAATGTTCCTTTTATTAGCACGATAACTAGAACATCTTGGGTTAACATGAAAATTTATATGGAAAACAAGCTTTTTGATAAAGAAAAAGCTTGTACAACCGATAACCTTTGAACTAAGTTAACTTGAGTGGACTTTGCTTCCTAGCTCAGTTCTCATTGCGTACATTGACAAGAAATAAAGGTAGGACAAATGTTTGATTTCCTTAAGCCATCGATACCCGCGGGACACACGACAATTAGCGTCCGTGAATTAAACGAATTAAAGGAAAAAGCGGCAGCCTTCGAAGCAGCTTCAAATGGGCAGGCGTCGCAGATTGCACAGCAGATTCACGAAGTTGCCGAAAGTGTAAATCGTGCGTCGCAAAACAAACTACAGTCCATTGAGTCAGGATTTGATGAGGTAAAAGGGTTTATAGAGCAAAGCCGTGAGATTGAAGAGAGTTCATCGAGCTCACAGCAGAGCGCGACCGAAACGTTTGAAATGAGTCAGGAGTCAATTCAGCAATTAGCGAGCTTGGTTACAAACATAAAGAGTTCTGCGCAGTTTATTTCAGAATTTACTCAGTTGTTATCTTCACTGGACGAAAATAGTAAAAACATTGACCATTTGGTTGAAGCCATCAAAGGCATTGCCGAACAAACGAACTTGTTGGCATTGAACGCGGCAATTGAGGCGGCTCGTGCAGGGGAACATGGTCGAGGGTTCGCAGTGGTAGCAGACGAAGTAAGATCATTGGCAAATACAGCGAACAGTTCTGCAGATCAAATTCAAACAGAAATGAAGAAAATCATGGATATCTCATCTTCCATCATCACAAAACAAACGGAAGTTGAAAACTTGATGGACTCATCAGTAACTATTGCTGACGAAACGACTTCAAGATTAGGAGCATTGGCAGGTTTAGCTGAAACGAGTAAATCTTCTGTAGAGCAAACCATTGCTATGGTTCAGCACCAGTTATCATCGTCGCATGCTATTATCGGTAATCTTGAGCAAATTGTTGAAGATACTCGATTAACCATTGACGGCTCTGCAAATAATTCAGAACTAAGTGCTCAATTGTTGGCAGAACTAAGAGACTAGTTGTAATACAGATTCATTAAAAACCTTCTCAGTGAGAAGGTTTTTTTTGCCTACAGGACGTAGGTATGTCGTGGTGTCATGGATGGCTCTTACATCACATAACACGAACGACGCTACAGGACGTAGGGCCTTTAAACGTTCCCGACGATAAAGGCATTTCCACCATCCATGATGGTTGTTTGTCTGGAAGTGATGCATGAGTTTATTCTTTAGGCCAGCACGTGTGGGGCAGCAAAAAATCCGAAAAAAATTCCTCTTCTAACTCTCTGCTTTTATTAATAATTCAATAAATTTTACATTTGGAATTGCTCTATAGGCCTTTAAAAACGTGTAGTTCCTTAAATTTGAACTAATCTTTAGAACGGTTGAGAAACTAAATTTACGCAAGGTTTTATGGAGGAACAAATGGATTCAGTATTATTGATGTTTTTGGCGTATTTAGCTTGGTGTGGGTTGGCATTTGCCATGGCTCGATTTGTAAAAATGGAATCGGTAAGTCGAAAACCCATGTCATTCTTGTACATCATTTTGGCTGCCCCACTAGTCATAGTTGATATCATTACCGGGAAAGGGACAATTCGTTAGGAAGTAGATGATTTAGAAAATGGTGATTTAGGTCACCATTTTTTCATTTGGAAATTTGGACGTCTAAACATCTAGAAGTTGACATTGCTAAAAATTGAAGTAATCTTCGAGAAAGTTACTATTCAAATGAGTTTGTTCAATGCCAATTCGAGTCCCTGATCAACTACCTGCTATTACCGCGTTACGCCAGGAAAATATCTATGTTATGCCTGAGCACCGGGCTGATTCTCAGGACATTCGGCCAATGCAAGTGGCTATTCTAAATTTGATGCCTGATAAGATAACTACTGAGATTCAGTTGGTAAGATTGTTATCAAATAGCCCTTTGCAGGTAAATGTAGATCTGGTTCGTTTGCAACATCAGGCAAAAAATACGTCGGAAGCGCATTTGGATAATTTTTATCGTTACTTTAACGATGTAAAAGATAAAAACTATGATGGCTTAATCATTACTGGTGCACCGCTAGGGCTTAAAAATTACGAAGACATTACGTACTGGCCTCAACTTCAGGAAGTGTTGGCTTGGGCAGAGCAGCAGGTGACGTCTACTTTGTTTTTGTGTTGGGCAGCTCATGCAGCGATTTATCATCATTATGGTTTAAAACACGAAATTCGAGATAACAAACTTAGCGGCGTTTATCTTCATGAGAAATGGCAAAGTAAGGCGCCCATATTGAGGGGGTTTGATGACAACTTTTTTGTTCCGCATTCTCGATATGGTGAAATACCGTTAACTCAGTTACGAGAGCACGAAGAGTTAATTTGCGTGTCAGGCAGTGAAGAAGTGGGCGCGTATTTGATGCAGGATAAAAGTGGGACAAAAGTGTTCATAACTGGTCATCCAGAGTACGACACCGACACACTGGCTTCTGAGTACTTTCGTGATGTTGCCGCTGGGATCAACCCTGATGTACCAGTCAATTATTTTCCGAATAATAATGCACATAAAAAACCATTAAAAACGTGGCAGTCCCACGGCTACCTGTTGTTTATTAACTGGTTGAATTATTACGTTTATCAAAAAACACCATACGACATTAATAAAGTCAGTGAGAATGTTCGTACTGACAATTACGCCGAATAATCTAGGCTGGAATATACAATGACAAAATCGATAAATTACCGTCCAAACCAAACTGAACAGTTGACGCAATTGTTACAAGACAAAGTGTTATACCTAGATGGTGCGATGGGAACTATGATCCAGCAGCACAATTTGGAAGAGGCGGATTATCGCGGAGAGCGATTTAAGGATTGGCCAACGCCAGTTAAGGGCAATAATGACCTCCTTGTATTGACCCAACCTGAACTTATCAAACAGATTCATATAGATTATCTGAATGCGGGTGCCGATATTGTGGAAACGAACAGTTTTAACGCTACTCGCACTTCCATGGCGGACTACAACATGGAATCACTGTCGGCTGAGATCAATTTTGAATCTGCCAAGTTAGCAAGAATTGCATGTGATGAAGTCTCCACGCCAGAATATCCAAAGTACGTTGCAGGCGTATTGGGACCAACGTCTAAAACCACATCAATTTCACCAGATGTAAATGATCCGGGCTTCCGCGCAATTACCTTTGATGAGTTAGTTGCAGATTATATTGAATCGACCCTAGCTTTGATGGAAGGTGGTTCAGACTTAATATTGATCGAAACTATCTTCGATACGCTCAATGCTAAAGCGGCTTTGTATGCGGTTGAAGAGGCTTTCGAACAGGCTGGTCATACATTGCCAATCATGATCTCGGGTACCATTACGGATGCTTCTGGCAGAACACTATCAGGGCAAACCACAGAAGCATTTTACAACTCTGTTAGTCACGTTAAACCTTTGTCCATTGGATTGAACTGCGCATTAGGGCCGGATATGTTACGCCAGTACGTGGATGATCTATCAACGGTCGCGGAATGTTTTGTTTCTGTTCACCCAAATGCTGGATTGCCTAACGAATTTGGTGAATATGACTTGGGGGCTGTTGAAATGGCGAGTCATATTGGTGAATGGGCCGATAGTAAACTTATCAATATCGTCGGTGGCTGCTGTGGCACCACGCCAGAGCACATTTCAGAAATGGTTAAGGCTGTTGAAAATAAGCCTGTACGCACCCCTGTACCGACTTCATCGTTGATGAGGTTGTCGGGTCTTGAAGCATTTAACATATAGAAGTATCAGATTATGACAACTCAATCGATTAGTAGATTCATCAATGTCGGTGAGAGAACCAACGTTACAGGCTCGGCAAGATTTAAACGTTTGATCATGGAAGGTGACTACGAGACTGCATTGGAAGTAGCGAGACACCAAGTAGAAAACGGTGCTCAGGTCATCGACATTAACATGGATGAAGCCATGTTAGATTCTGTGGCAGCAATGACGCGTTTTTGTAATTTGATCGCTTCTGAGCCTGACATTGCCAGAGTGCCTATCATGCTCGATTCTTCTAAATGGGAAGTAATAGAAGCTGGATTGAAGTGTGTTCAAGGTAAAGCGATTGTTAACTCTATTTCGTTGAAAGAAGGTAAAGAGTTATTCATCGAACATGCTAAAAAACTAAAACGTTTTGGTGCGGCTGTGGTCGTGATGGCGTTTGATGAAGAAGGGCAGGCGGAAACCCGAAGCGAGAAATTTCGAATTTGTAAACGTGCATACGACATACTTGTAGACGAGTTGGACTTCCCTCCTCAGGACATTATTTTTGATCCAAATATTTTTGCGGTCGCGACGGGCATAGAAGAGCATAATGATTACGCCGTGGCGTTCATCGAAGCTACCCGAGATATCAAGCAAAACTTGCCTCATGCAAAGGTTTCTGGCGGTTTGTCGAACGTTTCGTTTTCGTTCAGAGGAAACAACCCCGTACGTGAAGCCATGCACTCAGTGTTTTTATACCATGCAATTAAGGCGGGTATGGACATGGCGATTGTCAACGCGGGACAGTTGGCCGTTTATGATGATATACCATTAGAGCTGAGAGAAGCGGTTGAAGACGTAATATTAAATCGTCGTGACGACTCAACGGAACGCCTGTTAGACATCGCTCCCAAATACCGCGGCGATGGCACGCAAGCCGAAGCCGAAAATGAAGAATGGCGTAGCTTCGATGTGGTTAAACGCTTAGAACATGCTCTGGTAAAAGGTATTACTCAATATATCGAAGAAGACACTGAGGAAGCCAGGCAACACTTTGACCGTCCACTGCAGGTGATTGAAGGGCCTTTAATGGACGGCATGAACATCGTTGGTGATCTATTTGGTGAAGGTAAAATGTTTTTGCCACAGGTGGTGAAATCGGCCCGTGTTATGAAGCAGGCTGTCGCCTATCTCAACCCATACATCGAAGCGGAAAAAGAAGAAGGCCAAAGCAATGGCAAGATCTTGATGGCGACGGTAAAAGGGGATGTACACGATATAGGTAAAAACATCGTAGGTGTGGTATTGCAGTGCAATAACTATGAGGTTATCGATTTGGGCGTAATGGTGCCCTGTCAGACTATTATCGATACTGCCATTAAAGAAAACGTCGATATCATTGGTTTATCAGGTCTGATCACACCGTCGTTGGATGAGATGGTGCATGTTGCAAAAGAACTTACGCGTCAGGGCCTAGACTTGCCATTGTTAATTGGCGGTGCAACAACATCAAAGGCGCATACCGCGATTAAGATTAATCCACATTATGAACATCCGGTAGTGTATGTACCAAACGCAAGTCGCAGCGTGTCCGTGGTTTCCAGCTTATTAAGTGACGAACAGAAACCTGATTTCGCCGCTAAGGTGGAGAAAGAGTACGAAACGGTTATCAAACAACACGAAAGAAAACGTGATAACACTCAATATATTTCTTTTGAGGAAGCGCGAGAGAACCGATTTAATCCAGAATGGCAGTCTTATGCGCCACTAAAGCCTAAAAAGCTGGGGATTCATCAGTGGCAGGATATAAACTTACAAACGTTACGAGACTACATAGACTGGACGCCATTTTTCCTTACCTGGCAGCTTCACGGTAAGTTTCCTGCCATCTTGAAACACGAAGTGGTGGGTGAGCAAGCCAGAAAAGTCTTTGACGATGCAAATGATATGTTAGACCGATTAGTGGAAAGTGGTGAGATAAGTGCAAAGGCCGTTTTTGGTTTATTCCCTGCTAACAGTATTGATGAGTCCATTGAGGTGTATCAGGACGAATCTGGTGAGCAAACGATAGAGTTACTCCATAACCTTAGGCAGCAAGTTAAAACCCGCAACAGTTCGCCAAACTATTGTTTGAGTGACTTTGTTAAACCTAAGTCTTATGGCGAAGTAGACTACATGGGCGCATTTGCGGTTACCGCAGGGTTTGGTGCGGACGAGCTGGCTGACCAGTTCCTTGAGCAACATGATGATTACAATAATATTCTGGTCAAGGCCGTTGCGGATCGATTAGCCGAAGCACTGGCGGAGTATCTGCATCAGGAAGTTCGTCGAGAATACTGGGGTTACGCCCCAGATGAGTCACTGAATAATGACGACTTGATCAGAGAAAAATACCAAGGTATTCGACCGGCACCGGGCTATCCAGCTTGTCCGGAACATACTGAAAAAGCCAAATTGTGGAAGTTACTGGACGTTGAAAATGCCATTGGCATGAGTTTGACCGAGAGTTTCGCCATGTGGCCTGGAGCGTCGGTATCGGGGTGGTATTTTGCTCACCCAGACTCAAAATATTTTGCTGTGTCTAAAATCGATGAACATCAAAAAGAAGCCTATGCTAAATTAAAAGGATGGGATCAGCAGACGGCTGAGTTATGGTTAGGACCAAACTTATAGAGATGTTATGACGGAAGAGGAATTTTCAGCAGCCTTTGAGGGACTTCCACACAATCAGGCGGCTGAAAACAACAAGAAGCCTATTTTTGAGGCCTGGAATCGGCTAGGACTAAGCCGGCATAGCGTCTTTGAAATAGGTTCTGGTACCGGGCAGCAAGGCATTTTTTTGTGCTCTAAGTTACCTGAGTTGTATTGGTTTCCGTCAGAAGTAACCACAAATCTGCCGACACTCAAACTTTGGTATAAAGCGGCTATTGGTGTCGGTGTCGATAACTTCAGTTCACCTATTGATTTTGATATTGAGCAGGGTGACTTTCCCTCTGAAAAATTCAGTCTGGTTTATACCTCAAACGTGCTGCATATCGTCTCTAATCAACTTGCACAGTGCTTGATTGAAAGAGTAAATGAGCGACTCGAAAACGGACAGTATTTTGTCTGTTATGGCCCCTTTAAAGTTAACAATGCGTTCACAACAGAGTCTAATAAAGAATTTGATCATTGGTTAAAAATGCAGGGTTATGGAGGTTTGTTAGATATTTCACAAATCGAAAATTGGAGTCGGGATCAGCTTAAGCTAAAACATAAAGAACCAATGCCAGCAAACAACTTTTTGTTGTTATTTGAAAAAACAGCAGAGTAACTAAGGTTGGTTTTAGGATGAAACCTGAAAGAATATTCATCGGTTTATTTTTAACTCTAACGCTAGCTTGGAGTATCTCTGGTCAGGCTCAATCCTGTGACGCGTCCCCCATGCGTTTATCAAATGAGCTAATAGCACTAGTGCAAACAGACATACGTGAAGCCCAGAGCCTTTCGAGTAAAGATAAAGCGAAACTAGGTTATTCACTGTTGCTCAAATCTGTGAATAAGAGCGAGATGACAAGAGCCTATGTCGACTATTTTATCGCGCAGATGTATATCAATTACCCTGATCAAAACCAATATCGCCAGATATTGTTATCTTCAGCGATAAAAACTGAGCAACTTTATGGAGCGGAATTACAAGATGCCTTATTCACATTGGCCAACTTGTATCAGAAAGCTGGCGACTTAGATTCTTACGAGTTTTATCTAAAACAGTGGCAAGCTGTGGTCTGTGCACCACGGTTTGTTGAAGCAAAAAACTCGGAAAAAGGAAATCGAAAACCAACTTTGCCTAAGGTGGAAAAGCCAGCAGCGGTGTTAAAGTCAAGGTCCTCAATAGACGGGCTTATGAATAAAGTAAAAGAAAAGGAAACGCCAATGGAATCTGGAAGTCCATTGGAAACCGCACCAAAATTGCTTAAATATATTGAACCTCTCTATCCGCCAGATGCTTTCGACAAAGACATATCAGGTTATGTTTCGCTCTCTTTTACTATAACTAAAGACGGGTTTGTAACGGATGTTGAGGTACTAAAAAGTGTACCGGAAAACGTGTTTGAGCATGCCGCTGTGGATGCGGTAAGACAGTGGTTGTTTCGGCCAAAGATGGCAAAAGGCAAAGCCCAAGCAAAAGTTGGGCATCGCATTCGTCTAAATTTTGATATTAAACTCAGCCAATAATACCAATTCGGATAAGTAATTGATGGCCTTTAGATGTTTCCTCTAGGCTCAAACTCTAATACGGTGGCGTTTATGCAGTATCTTGGCTGTCCATTAGGACCATCATCAAAGACATGCCCTAAGTGAATGTCGGACTGTTTAGCACGAACTTCCATGCGAACCATGCCATAAGATCGGTCCTCCTTGTAATACACCGAATCTTTCACCGGCTTAGTAAAGGATAACCATCCCGTGCCTGAATTGAACCTGTCTCTGGTATCAAACAAAGGGGCACCGCTTAGTTTGTCGATAAATATACCATCGGGCGTGTTTTTGAAGATTTCGTACTCTTTGCAAAACCTCGAATCCGTGCCTTCAGCAAACGCCACGTTAAACGCCTCGGAGTCGCCTAACTTGAAATAACCAAGTGCCTTGTAGAAGTCTTTGTTATTGACATAACCTTGAATGGCAAATTGCTCTTTACCATCCTGCATGAACAATAATGTTGGAGTCGCCCAGGTGGGTGACGTAACGGTTAAGTCCTGTAATTGAGACGCTCGGCGGAAAGTCATTGGCACGGTGCCTTGATAATCATTGGCGACGTCCTTTTTGAATTTGTCGCAATAAGGGCAGAACTCAGAGTCGATGACGACTACGTGTTTGCCTTTTAACAGGGCGGAATTATCAACTAACAATACTTCTTTGGTTTCATTATTGAATGTCACACCTGTTGAATGATCCGGACAGTAACCATTTGGATTTTTGACCAGATAGTCTTGATGGTAGGATTCAGCAGGCACGAAGCTGTCGAGTTGGGTGATCTTAGTCGTGATCCCGCCAAAGCCTTTGTCGGTTAGTAGTTCTTGGAATTGTGACGTTACAACTTTGGCTTCTTCTAACTCCTGATTATTGTTTACGAGTATGGTAGAACGGTATTGGGTGCCGATGTCATTACCCTGCCGGTTAAGCTGGGTAGGATCGTGAATTTCATAAAAGTGCTGATATAGACGAGTAAGACTTATTTCAGCTGGGTTGTATGTTACCTTGATGACTTCAGCGTAATTGTTTGGATTAAACTTGTGTTTGCGTTTAATTATGTTTTGATAGGTCGGTTCAATACCTCTGCCATCGGCGTACCCGGAGACAACATCTACGACACCAGGTAAAGCTGCAAACTTTTTCTCTGCCCCCCAAAAACACCCTAGCCCCAGCACAATAGATTTTAAGTGGTTGGTATTGGCTTCGGATTGCATGATAAATTCATGCTCAGTTGGCTTCTCGATTATCTTCGAATTTTGACTGCAACCACTGAATGCCACTACCAACATTAAAAGTGGCGCTGCAAAGCGAAATAAAAATTTACTCATACCTTCTTCCTGATACTGCTCAATTCACTAACACTGATCCGAATTATTTGAATTCTGATGCCTTGTTACAGTATACCGGGGTATCGAAAGGGATATTTCAAATCAACTTCATTGTTATGAATTTGTTACTGGTTTAACCAGTTTGGGCTTAGTTGTCAAAACTCTTAAATGGCAGGCGTTCTGCGCAGTTTTCCATATATTCCAGATTATAGAGCTTCTCTTCTCGACAAAAACGCGCAATCGCTTCTTGAAATGGTTCGAGATATAAGTGGTGATAAGACATGGTTAACGTGGGTTTGAACCCTCTGGAAATTTTGTGTTCGCCTTGGGTGCCAGGGTTAAAACGTTTAAGCTTGTTAGTGATACAAAATTCGATGCCCTGATAATAACATGCTTCAAAATGCAGTAACTCATGTTGGTGGTTTGAACCCCAATATCGGCCGTATAACGTGTCGTTTGAAACAAAATACAAGGCTGCGGCAACAATGTCAGAATCTTGATAACAAACCAAAAGCCTGATTGCTTGTGGCATAGTTCTGAAAATGGTCTCAAAGAAGGTTTTGTTTAAATAACCTTGGTGACCTCTTTTGAAATAAGTTAGGTGATAGAATTGATAAAAAGCATTTAGTTCTTCATCGCTAATATCATCTCCCGTTCTCCACTCACAATTCAGTCTTTTTTGCTGAATATAGGCTCTTTCTTTCTTGATGGACTTTCGTTTTCGTGCCGTCATTGACTGCAAAAAATCTTCAAAATCAACAAACGGTTGACCATGGTACGGGTGCTGATTAAGCCAATGGAATTGCTGTCCATGACGGTTTATCCAGTTTTCATTGCGCCAAAGCAATTGCGTGTTCTCTGGGTATAAATAGTGAAGGCCGCTGGCGTTATCGGCTTCTCTTTCTAATAACGCGGTCACTGCCGCTTCTTCTGTGATCTCGTTGGAACTGAGCCATTTTGGGACGGGAACGGGCGTAAAAGGTATCGCAATGAGTAATTTGGGGTAATAAGGAATATTGTGTTTGTGATAGGCCTCGGCCCAGGCCCAATCGAAAACATATTCTCCATAAGAATTGTGCTTTTTGTAACAAATTAGAAGACCTTCTGGCTTGCCATCTATGGTGAGCAACTGGTGGTAAGGTAACCAGCCAGACTGTCCGCCAACACAACCAGTTAATTCGAGTGCCGACAAAAATTCAAAACTAGTAAATGGGTTATTTGAAAACTGAAAAAGGTATTTTTTATCTTCAGCAGATAAATCCGACAAACTGGAAAGGGTTGTCCAAATTAGTTGAGGCATTTGTCCATCAATGAGGTTGTTTAAGTTTCATTCATCAGCTTAAAACAGGCCTGCGCTGTTATCAAAGGGTATTAACTTTCTTCACATTCATCATTAGCTGATTTAACCAACCATGAGCAAAACTGGGTCGATAAACTAAAAAATATTCTTCTTTATTGCCGTGTTCAAAGTTGGACGGAGTAATATCAATCATTCGGTTTTTATCTATTGCCAAAGCTGGAATGTAGGCCAGTGCCTGACCACGCTCGACTATAGATAACAATGAACTAAAGTCATCCGTTCTATAACGGATTTTTCTCGGATGTATTTTATCAGGCCAACTATCTGAACCAACTCCCCGCTCCAGCCCACAAAAGACAGAGGTGGCCGGGCACACAAATGGTTGTTTGAGTAGTTCGGCTAATTCAAGTGGCTTTCTGTTAGATAGTGTGTGATTGATCCCCATAACTAGACGAAAGTGAGTAAAACCGATAGGCGTTGATTCCAATTGTGTTTGCGAGTCCACGGATAAGGCTTCTTGAGTAACTATCGCGATATGAGCCTTGCCGTTTAATACCTCTTCGATTGCTTGCCCTTCAAACATGGATGTCATATGACATGTTAAATTGGCAGACTCTATTTTTGCGAGTAAGTTGCCTGTTGCGTGATTGAGCAAAACGGAAGGGCCAACCAGATTCACTATTGGCGATGTATTGTTATGACTAAATTCACTGAACATCTGGTCATAGTCATGGACAAGTTGACTTGCATATTGATGAAACTTCTTACCTTGGTTGTTGAGCACTATGTTTCGGCCCGTCCGGTTAAACAATTCCGTATTCAAAGCCGATTCTATCTTCTTTAGGGTTTTTGATAAGGCGCCGGAGGTAAGGTTAAGCTCATTGGCACATATTTGAATGTTTTGACTCCGGGCAAGGTGAATGAACTTTCTCAAATCTTCAAAATTCACAATTACTTCCATTTGGTAAGTGATTGGGGTGATTAATTCGATTATAGATAAGTGGTGGTTGTTTTAAAATGCGAATTCATCATCTACACGCTTGGAACTCAGTTTGAAAAATTTATTTATTAATCTATTTAGTGTGGCCTTTTGTTTAGTGTTAGTGGGAAAACCTGTATTAGCTAAGCAACAGAAACATCATCACTCTTTAATGGGCACTCACGGCATGGTGATATTTGGGGATGAGCAAAAAGGTTTTTTTGCCAGTCACTTGCCATTGTATTTTAGTCCACACGACTACCAGATCATTTACAAAGTTGAAGTGTCTGACAGTATCGACCTGATTTCCGCTTTGGATAAAGGCATGGTGACCGTACTGCCGGCAAAGTTCGATTTAACAAGGCTAATTAATAAGGAACAATTTGCTGTGTCTGCGCAGTTTTTTCAGGGACATTTCGAGCGCGGCGGCAGCCTTATGGCAAAAGCACAACTGGTATTTGATAAACCTATTTTGATAAAACCTGTACAGTCAAAACTAAAACGAGAAACGTCTTTATACTATCTTGAACCCGTTGATGAAAATTGGGGACTTGCCGTACACCAGATAGAGTCATCGCCATCTTTCGATGTCATTAGCTGGATCTCTCGTACGCAACAACCGCGTGTCTTTCGACAACTCGAAACGAGTAACCTACTGAAATGTGAAAAACCGACATCGCTTCAGCATGCAGATGTAGTCATGCAGCTCAATTCCTGTGGTCTGGCAGATCCTGTATATCTTGAAACGCAGGACTTTAAATAATGAAATTAGTTTGTACTTTTTTATTGATAATACTCATGCATTCCAATTTAGCTATGGCTGGGGACATTAAAGCGTTAGAGCAACACCGCTGGTATGCGGGTGAGAAGAATTGTGAAAAAGGTAAAAAGGCTGCCCCAATAGAAATTTATCATTTTGATTCGGATACGTATATTCTCCGTCAAAACAAGTGTTTGCATTATGAAGCGCCGTTCCTGTATTTAATCTTTGGGTCGGAACAAGCCTTGTTGATAGATACCGGTGCAACAGAAAGTGTTAATACTTTTCCTTTATTTGCCACCGTAAATAGGATCCAACGGCAAAGAGCAAAAACGTTAGGCCTACAGAAAAAGGCATTGCCATTGACTGTGGCGCATTCTCACAGTCATGGTGATCACATAGCGGGAGACGGTCAGTTCAAAGGGCATAACAGTGTAACTGTGGTGCCAGCAAAAGACTTGTCTGGGTTGCAAACAACGTTTGGCATAAAAAACTGGCCAAAACAGCAAGTTAAGTTGGACTTAGGAAAGCGAGTGTTAACTCTTATCCCGTCGCCTGGCCATCAGTCTGAAGCCATTACCTTTTATGACGATAAAAATAAATGGTTGATAACGGGAGATAACCTATATCCAGGGCGTCTTTACATACGAGAGTGGCAAGTGTTCAAAAATAGCATTCGAACCTTGGTTGAGTTTAGTGAGTTGCATGATGTGAAAGCCGTTTTAGGCGCTCATATTGAGATGTCACTAACAGCTGGTGTCGACTACAAAATGGGAAGCACATACCACCCTGATGAGGCGTCTTTAGTGTTATATAAAGAGGACTTAATCCTGCTGCACCGTCAATTAAAAATATTAGGTGATACGCCGACAAAAGCGGTATTTGATAAGTTCATTATTTACCCGCTTTAAACTTCTTTTTCATCAAGGTGCCATATCTTTGGTGCCTTGATTCTCAAATTAAGTTTTGCACTTAATTTCCTGCTTTCCCCTCTATATCAGAATAAAAACGAATTTAGTCATATTCCCGGTGTCTTTGGATGGAAATAGTTTGGGTTTAAGGTATGATTGCGGGTTCTTATTTTTTGCGCAATAAAATTGCACTCGTTTAATTTCATAGGTTATTTAAGTTTCATGCAACTTGTTGTTACTAAGGCCAACTCACTACAAGCATTTCAATGGGTAAAGTCTGGCTGGAGACTATTTACCCAACAGCCTGCGCCATTCATGGCCATGAGCGGTATTATTTTAGCTATTAGCCTAGTCGCTAATTTTGTGCCTCTTTTGAGTTTTTTCATTGTTTTCTTAATGCCATTTCTGACAGCTGGTTACTATCAATGTGCATCAAATGTTGAACAGGGCGAAAAAATTCAAGCTGCGGATTTGTTTATGTATCTTTCCAAGATATCTGAATACAGCGTGTTTATGCGCATTGCCGTGGTGAGTATATTGTTAAGTCTTCCGGCCTCTAGCGCCGCAGGCGCCATTATGGAAGGTATGCAACAAGGGCAACAACCTGAGTTTTATCTAATGGTGACTTTTGTTGGGTTTATGGCGCTTAACTTTATGTTGACCTCGTTTGCAATTCCTGCCGCCTGGGTTAGCCCTAAAACGCCTGTAGCACAATTGATCAAACAGAGCTTCATAGCGTGCTGGGTCAACGTATTGCCTTTGACCATCTATGGCCTGTTGATGATGTTGGTGTTTTTCATTTCTATGCCTGTTATTTTGATCGGCTGGTTAGTGGCAATGGCTATTGGCTCCCTGTCTTTTTATCAAATGTTCCTAGATTTTTACCAGCCAGAAAAAGTTGATTCAATTGACACAGAGCAATCAGAAGGCGCAACAATAAATGCAGAATGGCAAGAGGTAACGCCAGATAAAGATATAGCTGAATCAGGCGTTAAGGAAGTGAACTCAACAGACGTTGAAAATAATACCGATGAAACTAAAACACCGGATTTAAGTAATTCAATCGACTTGAACGAAACCGAAACAACAGAAAAGAACGGTGCAGAAAAAGATACAAACGATCGAACTGATCACAGACAGAACTAAGTTAAGAAACCGAGCCTTATACTGGTTGTCAAAACGTGATTATTCGATAAAGGACTTTCGGGTTAAGTTAGACAAAGTTTGTGAATTAACGGATCTAAAAGAAGAATTAGTCGAAGATTTTATTCAGAAAGACTGGCTTAACGAGCAAAGATATATGACATCCTTTGTTCGAAGTAAGATATCTGCTGGGTTAGGTCAAAGACGAATAGTGATGGAGTTGCAGCAACACGGTATTAAAACATCGGAAGCGGAACTCTATCTGGAACAAATGGAAGTCGATTGGTTCGAGCAGGCTCAAGCAACGTATTCGCGTAAATACGGAGAAAAGCCAATAACAGATTACAAAGATAAATCGAAACGATATCGGTTTATGCAATATCGGGGCTTTAGCTCCGAGCAGATACAATATGCGATGGATCACAAGTCCAACGATTGGTAATAACAAGTAGAATTAACATAAGCAGAGATAACTTGCGACGGCAGAGAGTTGCGAGATATAGGTAAAGTGAATATGTATAACACAACAGCGAAACTAAGAACGGCGTTTTTAGATTATTTTGCAAGTAAACAACATCAAATTGTTTCCTCCAGCTCCCTAGTGCCGGGTAATGATCCGACATTGTTATTTACTAATGCGGGTATGGTTCAATTCAAAGACGTATTTTTGGGTGCCGAAAGTCGTGCTTACACGCGTGCGACAACGTCGCAGCGTTGCGTACGTGCAGGTGGTAAACACAATGATTTGGAAAATGTCGGTTATACAGCGCGTCACCATACTTTCTTTGAAATGTTAGGTAATTTTTCATTCGGTGATTATTTCAAGAAAGAAGCGATTCATTATGCCTGGGAGTTTCTGACCGAAGTCGTCAAGCTACCGCAAGATCGATTAATGGTTACCGTTTATGAAACAGACGACGAAGCTTATGATTTATGGCACAAAGAAATAGGCGTGCCTGCAGACAAAATTGTACGAATAGGCGATAAATCTGCGGATAAAAAATACGAGTCAGATAACTTTTGGTCTATGGGTGATACCGGACCTTGTGGCCCATGTACTGAGATTTTTTACGATCACGGTGAACACATTTGGGGTGGCCCTCCAGGCTCGCCTGAAGAAGACGGCGACCGTTTCATTGAGATCTGGAACATCGTATTTATGCAATTTAACCGTAGTGCAGATGGCACTATGGCCCCATTACCTAAACCTTCGGTTGATACGGGCATGGGTATCGAGCGTATTGCTGCAATCATGCAAGGTGTGCATTCAAACTATGAGATCGACATCTTTCAAAACTTGATCAAGGCCGCGGCTGATATCTTAAAAGTAGACGACCTTGAGAACAAGTCGCTGCGCGTGATTGCCGATCACATACGTTCCTGTTCATTCATGATCGTTGATGGCGTAATGCCTTCAAACGAAGGTCGTGGTTATGTTTTACGTCGTATCATTCGTCGTGCAATTCGTCACGGTTACAAGCTTGGTGGCACCGATTTGTTCTTCAATAAATTGGTTGCAACTTTAGTGCAGGAGATGGGCGAAGCTTATCCTGAACTTGCACAAAAACAAGCGGTTGTTGAGAAAATGTTGCGTATTGAAGAAGAGCAGTTCGCTAAGACGCTCGAACGTGGCATGGCATTATTAGACGGCAGTTTATCAGAGCTTGAAGGTACGGTGATCCCGGGCGAGCTAGTATTTAAGTTATACGATACCTATGGATTCCCGGCGGATTTGACAGCGGATATTGCTCGTGAAAAAGAGCTTACGATTGACCAAGCCGGTTTTGAATCTGAGATGGCGGCACAGCGTCAGAAATCGCAAGCAGCCTCTAACTTTGGCTCAGATTACAACCAACAAGTAAAATCTGAACATCATTCAGAATTTAAAGGGTATGACAACCAAGAGTATTCAGCGACTGTTATCGAGCTTTTCAAAAACGGTGAGTCTGTAACTGAGTTGAATGATGGTGATGAAGGTATTGTTGTTCTAGATAATACGCCATTTTATGCCGAATCTGGTGGTCAATCTGGCGACCAGGGTACGCTAGATTGTGAAGTAGGTCAGTTGGTAGTTCGTGATACTCAAAAAATCGGTAATGCAATTGGTCATTACGGTAAAGTTATCGGCTCTTTAGCGCTAAATGAACGTGTTAAGGCGGAGATCGATACAGTGCGCCGTAATGCCATCAAACAAAATCACTCTGCAACCCACTTATTGCACGCCGCACTGAGAACTGTGTTAGGTGAGCATGTAGGTCAGAAAGGCTCATTAGTTGAAGCGGATAAGTTCCGTTTTGACTTCTCTCATTATGAAGGTGTGACACAAGCGCAGTTACAGCAGGCTGAACGTCTGGTTAATGAGCAAATCCAACAAAACAATGTATTGTCTACCGAGTTGATGCAAATTGATGACGCCAAAGAAAAAGGTGCGATGGCACTATTTGGTGAAAAGTATGACGACGAAGTTCGAGTTGTTACCATGGGTGATTTCTCAATTGAATTGTGTGGTGGTACTCATGTAACTCGCACGGGTGACATTGGTTTGTGCAAGATTATTTCTGAAGCCGGTATTGCTGCGGGTGTTAGACGTGTTGAAGCAGTAACGGGCATGTCTGCATTAGCATACGTGCACCAAACAGAAAATCAGTTGAGTCATGCGGCCGGTTTATTAAAAGGCGAAGCGGGCGCAATAGTCGAAAAAGTAGAACAAGCTCTTAACCGCAACAAGTCACTAGAAAAAGAACTACGTCAGTTAAAAGAAAAGCTGGCTAGCCAGCAAGGCGGTAACCTAGCCGAGCAGACTAAAGAGATTGCTGGCGTTAAGTGCTTGATCGCTAATTTGGAAGCAGCGGACCCTAAATCATTGCGTGGTTTAGTTGACGAACTTAAAAACAAACTAGGTTCAACTGTGATCATGTTAGCGGCTATTAATGACGGCAAAGTGAGTCTAATTGCTGGTGTCACTAAAGACTTAACAGGAAAAGTCAAAGCCGGTGAGTTAGTGAATCATGTTGCTTCTCAGGTCGGTGGCAAAGGTGGCGGTCGTCCTGATATGGCGCAAGCTGGTGGATCACAACCTGAAAACGTACCAACAGCGTTAGAAAGCGTAGAGTCTTTCTTAGCTGAAAAGTTAGCATAAAGTATTTTTTGAATCGATGAATACCCAGCTTACGCTGGGTATTTTGTTTTAACTAAGGTAAAAGTTTAACTTTGGCATTATTAGTCCACAAATATGGTGGAACGTCGGTCGGCTCTATGGAGAGGATAGAAGCCGTAGCGGAACGCATCATACATACCATAAAACAGGGCCATAATGTGGTCGTGGTGGTTTCTGCTATGTCTGGAGAAACCAATCGTTTAATTCAGCTAGCGCAAAATATCGAATCTTCGCCTTCTATAAGAGAGATGGATGCCCTTGTAACGACGGGTGAACAAGTGACCGCTTCTCTTTTAGCCATGACGCTTATCAGCAAAGGGTATTCGGCGATATCCATGTTGGCGGACCAGATCGGTATCAAGACAAACAATCACTTTGGTAAAGCGAGAATCGAATCTATAGAAACACAAGGTTTGTTGGAGCATATACAGCATGGCCGTATAGTCATAGCAGCAGGTTTCCAAGGCCGTGATACGGAAAACAATATCACGAGTTTAGGTCGTGGCGGTACCGATACGACTGCGGTGGCGATCGCCGCGGCTATACAAGCAGATGAGTGCCAGATATTTACAGATGTGGATGGCGTTTATACAACGGATCCTAGAATCGAGCCTCAGGCTAAAAAGTTAAATACTGTATTGTTTGACGAAATGATTGAAATGGCGAGCCTTGGCGCCAAAGTATTGCAGAAACGCTCAGTTGAATTGGCTGGTAAACACAGAGTTAAATTACGAGTGCTCTCTAGTTTTGAACCTTTAAGAGATGGATTCGAAGCGGGGGGAACCCTGATAACCTATGAGGAATCAGATTTGGAAGATTTATTAGTTTCTGGTATCGCATGCACAAAAGATGAAGCTCTCATAACGCTTTCTGGGATGAATTTAGATGCGGTTTTGCCAGCCGATGTTTTGCATGTGATCGCCGAACAAAATATTGAAGTTGACATGATAGTCCAGGCTATTAATCACGACAGTCAGTCAGACAAAATCGATTTTGCTTTTACCATTGGTGAAGGCGATTATGAAGCTTGCATGACAAGCATAAAAACCTTGTTACAAGAAAATCAAAATATTTCAATCGATAATGTGCAAGGTAATAAATCTGTTGCTAAGATTTCAGTGGTAGGTGTAGGGATGAGGTCACACGCTGGAGTAGCAAGTAAGGTGTTACAAACTTTAAAAGGTGAACATATTCCAGTAACTCTGATTTCTACCTCAGAAATAAAAATATCTGTCTTAATCGAACAAAAATATATGGAGTTGGCAGTAAGGGCTTTGCACCAAACATTCGCTCTGCATACTTAATATACTAAAAATTGTAAGATGATGGATGTACAGGTAGAATGCCTGCCTTCGGCCTTTGGTCGAAACCTGGCTTTCAATTTGAAAGTAACATAAGCAAGCATATAAGGAGCTTAAAATGCTTATACTAACTCGTCGTGTTGGTGAAACTTTAATGATTGGTGATGAAGTTACTGTTACTGTTTTAGGTGTAAAAGGCAACCAAGTAAGAATTGGTGTTAATGCCCCTAAAGAAGTCGCGGTTCATCGCGAAGAAATCTATATGCGTATTCAAGCAGAAAAGGGCGGCACGCCTTCTGATGTGGAATAACGTTAAACCGGCCTTAGGCCGGTTTTTTTGATTTAGGGGCTAAAAAAATAAGTTATCTCAGGCGTTTTGGTTTAAATAATCGACATAAAATTGCAAATTGGTTAATTTCGACGCACACGGTCATTTATTTGTGAATTTTTGTTTGACTTATAATCTTAGATCATTACTATACGCACCACATCAGATGGAGAGGTGGCCGAGTGGCTGAAGGCGCTCCCCTGCTAAGGGAGTATAGGGTTTGTAGCCCTATCGGGGGTTCGAATCCCCCCCTCTCCGCCATTTGATGTAGATGAAATGATATTGCGCGCTCGTAGCTCAGCTGGATAGAGTACCTGGCTACGAACCAGGCGGTCGGAGGTTCGAATCCTCCCGAGCGCGCCATTCATTACATTGACCCTAAAGATGCGCGCTCGTAGCTCAGCTGGATAGAGTACCTGGCTACGAACCAGGCGGTCGGAGGTTCGAATCCTCCCGAGCGCGCCATTCTTTAGCTCTTCTATTTCATACACTCCAAAGTTTAAAATTTTCTCAGATTATTCATTATTGTTCCGCTCGGGTTGGATGAGAACCTCCGTTAGGTTCGACTAATTTTGTCTGGAACAAATGAATACCAACTCTACTAATTATTTAGCCATTCAGCGAGAATTAAAAAGCTCGTAGGCAAGGCATTGATTGCAGATAATGGTGTGGCCCTTTTCAAAATCAATAACGCAGAATACGAGCTTTTTAAACTCGCCCTTCGGGAGCGTTTAATAGACTTCAACTCTTTGTTGCACCGTTTTGAAAGGTGGATGACATTCCTGCAACGATGCGTCTCGATTTGAAGGCTCTTAAACCGCTCTGAATAGTTAAATAATTAGTAGAGTTGGTATAAGCGCCGAAGGCGGCCGCGAAACGGTGGAGTATAGGGACATACGACATAATCCTCCCGAGCGCGCCATTCTTTAGCTCTTCTATTTCATACACTCCAAAGTTTAAAATTTTCTCAGATTATTTATTATTGTACCGCTCGGGTTGGATGAGAACCTCCGTTAGGTTCGACTAATTTTGTCCATTTCAAAAAGCTTTGATTCCTTATTCACAAAGTTCTAATAATCAATTATTGATATCACTAGCTAATTTTATTTCTTAAAAAAGAAATGCTTAGTTTCCTAAATGCTCACTTTAGCTGTCTAAATTTTTAACAACTCATGATTTGGGGGAGTTTGTCGTTTTTTAACTTATTGATATGTAAGTAAAATGCTGGTTGGTATGTGTCTTGCTATCGGACTGGCTAATATCAAAATTAACACTAACTCGATGATTTATCGGGAAATTAAGGGATGAAAATGAGCAATTTGTCTTTCAAATCTGGATTACTTGCATTAACGCTTACACTTGGTTTTGTTGCTGGAAATGCGAACGCTGGGATTATCACCACAGGTAGTTTTACAGGAGCTGATGCCGGAGAAGGCCTCGACTTTGAAGGCTCTTTTGAATATGCGGTAAACGTTCTTGGTAATGGTGGCTTTAATATTGGCGATGCATCATTTACCAATGATTCAGTATCTGGAGTGAATATTTCTGCGCAGCATTCAATCCTAAACTGGCACAATGCAAATTATGGCAACAGTGCAGATGATAATTCACTTGAGTATGTGATGCAGTCTATTAGATGGAGCGGTGCGGGAACGGATGTGGTTCGTGTTGACATGAGTGATTTGGTTGTCGGCGATAGTTATTCATTGCAGTTACTATTCGCTGAGACATGTTGTACTCGTGGTTTCGATGTGTTTGCTGAAGGACAAAAGATAGTTGATGACTTTTCTCCATATGTAGAACAAGGTTTTGTTAACAACCAAAGTGCCGGTGCGTTTGTTCGTTATGATTTTGTTGCGGGTGATTCGACGCTTAACATCACGTTCGGAGGCTCAGCACCTTTCGGTGACAATAATCCCATATTGAATGGCTTTACTTTAGAGCATGTGACATCGGTACCTGAACCTTCGACTACTGCGTTATTGGCTTTGTCCCTATTTGGTCTGGCGGCACGACGTATAAAGAAATAACCAAAAGTAGATTTCAATGAGCACTACCAGGTAGTGCTTTTTTTTGCCTAAAATTTAAGGAATAGTTTTGAGCGCCAAGTCTGAGATGGCGATTTTGAGCCATTTTTAGACATATATAGATCTTGGGTATAACATCAAATGAGCGTGGATTGATAGCAAATCGGTTTAAATTATTCAAAAATTGTAAAATGGTCAGTCCAATCTTGTTAACTGTTTGTTTTTGAATGATAAAGCTTGTCTTTTTTTCTGCGTTTTATGACCAAAAATAAAACAAAAATAAAAAAATAACTTTTAATTGTGATCTTTTTTGTGGTACTTAAGAGTTAATACTCTAAATTTCGTTATTGAGATGTATGTATATTTATTCCCTTTTTGGGGATTAGTATTCATGTTTTGAATGCGATTCAAATAATAAAAACAGGGTTGGAATATGAATGTTTCAGAATTGTTAGTCGAAGCTGGCATATTAATGTTAGTCGGAATGGCAGTCGTTTTTGTCTTTTTGACTATTTTGATATTTGCTACTAAAACCTTAACTAAATTTGCCCTGGCATTTCCTGAGCCAGAACAAGCTGCTCCAGCCAAACCAGTTATAAAACCAATACACTCTGAAAATGGCGCGCCATCGCCGCAAATCATTGCCGCAATAAGTGCCGCGGTAAAACAATACCGCAACAAAAATAAATAGAGGAACGGGACATGAAAAAACCATTATTGTTAACTGAACTAGTTTTACGTGACGCGCATCAGTCTCTTTTAGCGACACGTATGCGACTCGACGACATGCTGCCTATCGCTGAAAAACTGGATAAAGTAGGCTACTGGTCGATGGAATCCTGGGGCGGTGCGACGTTCGATTCATGCATCCGTTACCTTGGCGAAGATCCATGGGAGCGTATCCGCGCACTTAAAGCGGCGATGCCTAATACCAAACAGCAGATGTTACTACGTGGCCAAAACTTGTTAGGTTACCGTCACTATGCCGATGACGTGGTACGTAAGTTTGTCGAGCGCGCGCACACTAATGGTGTCGACGTGTTCCGTATTTTTGATGCCATGAATGACATACGTAATTTAGAAACCGCAGTGAAGTCTGCCGTTGAAGTTGGCGCACATGCCCAGGGCACGATTTCTTACACTGTAAGTCCTGTCCATAATTTGCAAATGTGGCTTGATATGGCCAAGCAGCTGGAAGACTTGGGTTGTCATTCTATCTGTATTAAAGACATGGCTGGCCTTCTGAAGCCATATGAATGTGAAGAGCTGATCACGGGTTTAAAATCAACTGTGGATTTACCAATTGCGATGCAATGCCACGCTACAACCGGATTATCCACTGCTACTTATCAGAAAGCCATCGATGCTGGCATCGACATGTTAGATACAGCCGTATCTTCCATGAGTATGACCTACGGCCACAGCGCAACTGAAACTATGGTGTCTATTGTTGAAGGCACAGATCGCGACACTGGCTTAGATTTAGAATTGCTAGCTGAAATTGCTGCTTACTTCCGTGAAGTACGTAAAAAGTACGCGAAATTTGAAGGTAGCCTAAAAGGCGTTGATTCTCGAATTTTGTTAGCGCAGGTGCCTGGTGGCATGTTAACTAACATGGAAAATCAATTACGTGAACAAGGCGCTGAAGACAAGCTGGATGAAGTATTAAAAGAAATTCCTAAGGTACGTGAAGACTTAGGTTTCATTCCACTGGTTACGCCTACTTCTCAAATTGTTGGTACGCAAGCGGTTCTAAATGTTCTAACTGGTGAACGTTACAAGTCCATCACAAAAGAAACTGCGGGTGTATTGAAAGGTGAATATGGCGCGACTGCTGCACCGGTGAATGCCGAATTACAATCTCGCGTATTAGATGGTGCAGAAGCAATTACTTGTCGTCCTGCAGACGTATTAACTGACGAATTAGATTCGTTAGATAATGAGCTAAGCAAACTTGCGGCCGAAAAGGACATTAACCTTGCCAGCGATAAAATCGATGATGTATTAACTTACGCATTGTTCCCGCAAATTGGTCTTAAGTTCCTTGAAAATCGTAATAATCCAGATGCGTTCGAGCCAGTTCCTACAGGTGAAGTAGAAACACCTGCAGCACCAGCTGCAGCACCACAATCAAGTTCCGATGAGCCAGAAGCGTACAGCGTTTCGGTTGACGGTAAGGTCTATGAAGTTGTCGTCGCGCCATCTGGCGAGTTATCGACTGTCGTGCAAAAGGGTCCACAAGAAGAAAGTGCTCCGCAACATGCTGCGGTAACAGGCAGTGAAACGTTGAACGCACCGCTTGCTGGTAACATCTTTAAGTTGTTAGTGGCTCCTGGCGCACAAGTGCAGGAAGGTGATGTTGTGATCATCATGGAAGCTATGAAAATGGAAACCGAAGTGCGCGCAGCATCAAGCGGCACAATTTCCTCTGTTAACGTCAAAGAAGGTGACTCTGTCGCCACTGGTGACGTGCTGTTAACTCTGGGGTAAGACACGATGGAAGGTTTGCAAACGTTGTGGGCGTCCACCGCCCTGGCAAATTTTGAATGGGCTCAGTTAGTTATGATGGGCGTCGGCTGTGTACTCTTGTACCTGGCGATTTCCAAAAAATTTGAGCCTCTGTTATTGGTACCAATTGGTTTTGGTGCTGTATTAGCTAATATTCCTATGGCGGGATTTACTGAGCCTGGTGGCTTGTTGTACTACGTGTACGAAATTGGTATCGGTTCAGGCGTCTTTCCACTTCTCATCTTTATGGGAGTTGGGGCAATGACGGACTTCGGTGCATTGATAGCCAATCCTAAGATGTTATTGTTAGGGGCTGCCGCTCAGTTTGGTATTTTTGCTACATTGTTTGGTGCGATTGCGTTAAATCTGGTTCCTGGCTTTGAGTTTACCTTACAGGATGCATCCGCCATCGCCATTATTGGTGGTGCCGATGGACCGACTGCAATATTCCTGGCTTCCAAATTGTCTCCAGACTTACTAGGTGCTATTGCCGTTGCAGCGTATTCATATATGGCGTTAGTACCAATTATTCAACCGCCAATCATGAAAGCACTGACTAATGAAAATGAACGTCAGATCAAGATGGAACAATTACGTACGGTAACGAAAAAGGAAAAGGTATTGTTTCCTCTAGCGGTACTGTTTTTATCCGCGGCCTTTTTACCAGCGGCAGCTCCATTAGTAGGTATGTTCTGTTTGGGTAACCTGATGAAAGAATGTGGCGTAGTGGACCGTTTAAGTAATACGGCTCAAAACGAATTGATTAATATAGTCACTATATTTTTAGGTTTAGCGGTTGGTTCAAAACTAAGTGCCGATAAATTCCTGACCGTAGAAACTCTAGGTATCTTAGCGTTAGGTGCGGTCGCCTTTAGTATCGGTACGGCTGCGGGCGTCATAATGGCGAAAATCATGGGTAAGTTTAGTAGTGAACCCATTAACCCATTATTGGGCGCCGCGGGTGTATCGGCGGTGCCAATGGCGGCGCGAGTTGTGAATAAGGTTGGGCTTGAGTCTAACCCGCATAACTTTTTATTAATGCATGCTATGGGACCCAACGTGGCTGGGGTACTTGGTTCTGCGGTCGCCGCGGGTATATTGTTGGCACTAGTTGGTTAGAAAAACTAACTGATAAAGCTACATTTACATACGATAAGTTCAGCCGACCCCTTAAAAGGTCGGCTTATTTTCCGGGTTGGACAAATAAAGGTTAAATAAACCTGAATTTTATCTGGATCCTAGATTGTTGGATTTGTGTTCGTTTGTTATACTTACGCCCCGTCCTGATAAACATCCAAAAATCTTAAAATTACTCGCTGAATTTCTGTTCTAGCGATGTTTTTGCTTTTGAGATGTACACAATTCGCAATCTAACTTTTTAAAGGTTTGTATGACTACTCGATATATTTTCGTTACTGGTGGTGTTGTTTCGTCATTGGGTAAAGGTATTGCAGCCGCTTCTCTAGCAGCCATTCTAGAAGCGCGTGGTTTAAAAGTAACCATCCTAAAACTAGACCCATATATCAACGTTGACCCTGGTACTATGAGCCCGATTCAGCACGGTGAAGTATTTGTCACCGAAGACGGTGCTGAAACTGACCTGGATTTAGGTCACTATGAACGTTTCATTCGTACCAAGATGACTAAGAAAAATAACTTCACTCAAGGTCGTGTATATCAGGATGTATTAGCTAAAGAGCGCCGTGGTGATTACCTAGGTGCAACGATTCAGGTTATCCCTCATATCACGAATGACATTAAGAGTCGTGTTATTGCCGGTGCCGAAGGCATGGATGTGGCCATTGTTGAAGTCGGTGGCACAGTAGGTGATATCGAGTCGCAGCCTTTCTTAGAAGCACTTCGTCAGTTGGGTGTGGAAGTTGGTCGTGAAAATGCGATGTACATGCACTTGACTCTGGTTCCATATCTTGGGGCGTCAGGTGAAATCAAAACCAAACCAACTCAACATTCAGTTAAAGAGCTACGTTCTATTGGTATCCAGCCTGATATCCTAGTTTGTCGTTCAGATCGTGCTATCCCGGCAAATGAGAAAGCAAAAATTGCGTTATTTACCAACGTGGAAGAAAAAGCGGTTATCAGCTTAAAAGATGTGAGTTCAATCTACCAAATTCCTGCTTTGCTTAAGTCTCAAGGTTTGGATGATTTGGTTTGTCGTCGTTTCCATATTGAAGCACCTGAAGCTGACCTAGGTGAGTGGGAACAGGTTCTTTATGAAGAATCAAATCCAAATGGTGAAGTAACCATTGGCATGGTGGGTAAATACGTCGAATTACCGGATGCGTATAAGTCAGTTAATGAAGCATTAAAACACGCCGGTCTTAAAAACCGACTAACCGTAAATATTCAATATGTTGATGCACAAGATGTTGAAGTCAAAGGCACCGAAATTTTGTCGGAGCTGGACGCTATTTTGGTACCAGGTGGTTTTGGTGAGCGTGGTACAGAAGGTAAAATGATCGCAGCTCGATATGCGCGCGAAAATAATGTGCCTTACTTAGGTATTTGTTTGGGTATGCAGTTAGCGTTAATCGAGTTTGCTCGAAATGTTGCAGGACTTGAAGATGCTCATTCAACCGAATTTAATCCGGAAACACCACATCCGGTTGTTGGTTTGATCACTGAGTGGTTAGACAAAGAAGGTCAGGTAGAATTACGCAATGAAACGTCGGATTTAGGTGGCACTATGCGTTTAGGTGCACAACGCTGTTACTTGAAACCAGATTCAAAAGCACGTGAAGTTTATGGTGATGAATGGATCACTGAACGTCACCGTCACCGTTATGAAGTGAATAATAACTATATCGAAAAGCTGGAAAAAGCAGGTCTTGTTTTTGGTGGCTTATCGGAAGATAAAAAACTGGTAGAAATGATCGAGATCCCAGGTCACCCTTGGTTTGTCGCTGGTCAATTCCACCCTGAATTTACGTCTACGCCTCGTGATGGACACCCTTTATTTGAAGGTTTTGTCGGCGCAGCAGGCGACTACGCAAAAAATAAGTAACTTATATTAAACGCAGCTTCTAATGGCTGCGTTTTTTCTACACAACAATTAAGGAATTGAGAATGTCTCAAATAGTTAAAATCATTGGCCGTGAGATCATGGACTCACGTGGTAACCCAACTGTTGAAGCTGACGTTTATCTAGAGTCTGGTGCGATCGGTCGCGCTGCTGCTCCTTCAGGTGCATCTACTGGCTCTCGTGAAGCTTTAGAATTGCGTGACGGCGACAAAGCTCGTTACATGGGTAAAGGTGTAGAAATTGCTGTTGCGAACATCAATGAAAAAATTGCACCAGCACTAGCAGGTAAAGACGCACAATTGCAGGTAGCTATTGACCAGGCGATGTTAGACCTAGATGGTACAGACAACAAAGCAGTATTAGGCGCAAACGCTATTTTGGCTGTTTCACTGGCGACGGCAAAAGCGGCTGCAAGCGAAAATGGTATTGCCTTGTTCGAGCACATTGCAAACCTAAACGGTACAAAAGGCGAATACTCTATGCCTGTACCTATGATGAACATCTTAAATGGTGGTGAGCACGCGGATAACAATGTAGACATCCAAGAGTTCATGGTTCAGCCTGTTTCTGCTAAGTCTTTCAAAGAAGGCCTACGCATGGGTGCTGAAATTTTCCATAACTTGAAAAAAGTATTAAGCGAAAAAGGTTTGAATACAGCTGTGGGTGACGAAGGTGGTTTTGCACCTAACCTTGCATCAAACGAAGAAGCGTTAACAGTAATCGAACAAGCCGTTGAGCGTGCGGGTTATAAACTAAACGAAGACGTAACTTTGGCACTAGATTGTGCATCTTCTGAGTTCTACTCCGACGGTGTTTATGACATGAAAGGCGAAGGTAAGAAGTTTGATTCAGCTGGTTTCTGTGACTACTTGGCTGAGTTAACCAACAAGTACCCAATTGTTTCTATCGAAGACGGTTTAGACGAGTCTGACTGGGACGGATGGAAATTACTTACTGACAAAATTGGTGAAAAAGTTCAATTAGTTGGTGACGACTTATTTGTTACGAACACTAAGATCCTTCGTGAAGGTATCGAAAAAGGTGTGGGTAACTCTATCTTAATCAAATTCAACCAAATCGGTTCACTAACTGAAACGTTAGAAGCGATTCGTATGGCAAAAGAAGCGGGTTACACTGTTGTTATTTCTCACCGCAGTGGTGAAACAGAAGACGCAACGATTGCTGATTTAGCAGTTGGTACTGCAGCTGGCCAAATCAAAACGGGCTCACTATGTCGTAGTGACCGTGTTGCTAAGTACAACCAATTGTTACGTATCGAAGAGCAATTAGGTGAAGTTGCTTACCGCGGTCGTAGCGAAATCAAAGGTCAATAAGACCTACGTATAATGAAAGGGGAGCATTGAGTTCCCCTTTTTTATTGGTGCTGTTTTTTGTTGGTATTGTGTTTTATTCCCGCTATAGTCATCACATGGTTACCTCTGATAAACAAACAAGTCTCTGGCAACAAAGGCCAAACCAACAGGTTTTGTCTGAGTTGTGCAATGCACTTTACGAGAGAGAATTAAAACGTTTATCTCAAGATGAAACCATGTCGCTCGATATGATGAAAAAGCGATTGGCATCCTTACCTTATTACATAAAACGTGCAGCAGAACACATTAATGAGCTTTTTATTCCACTAGAATTAGACAGTCAGAATGGTTCCTGGTTTGCGAGTCAGTCCAGCAAACCGTTTTCTCTGAAAGCTGATACAAATAAAACCGATGACTTTTATACCCGTCACGGTCAAATGGCGTTAATCGTTCCTGTGTCCATTTTTCATTATGGAATTGAGCAAGTTGTGTTGGATACGATTGATGAGGTTGATAGTGTTAAACGACGTGTGCATTGTAATCAACATGGTTGGTTTCATTATTCGGGTGAGTCCGTTGATGAAACGAGCATTTACAAAAAAGTGCTCTTGAAACCGGGGAAACCTGTTATGAGTGCAGCATGTTGCGGGCATCAGTGGTTAAATCAGAAAAAGTCTACACCCAGACTTTTATCTCTTCGAGAAATGTTGTTGGCCAGCAGAATAAATTGGCGCCAATTCCACAAGTTACTTCCTCTTCACACCAATAAATAACAAATAGCCTAATTTGGGCCTTTCTATCTTTGGCTATCATTTGCATAATACGCCTTTAGTATTTCATTTGTGGCTTCGTTGTGCGATTGATAAATTTCTTGTTAGTGATTTTGGCGTCTCTGCTGGTTTACCGACTTATTTTTGGTCACAACGGTATGCAGTTTTACAATGCCCATCGTCAGGAAGTAACCAAACTTAAAGATGACAATGATCAGTTGTTAAAACGTAACGATATGATCACCGCAGATGTGAATGATTTAAAGGTTGGGCTTGAAGGCATAGAAGAACGTGCCCGTAATGAGCTGGGCATGATCCGTGAAAATGAGACCTTCTTTCGTTTGGTGCCAAATAATAAGGAAAATGAATGAGCCAGACATTTCCTCCTCTTGCTGTTGTTATTCCAGCAGCAGGTATGGGCAAGCGGATGAAATCCTCGGTAGCTAAACAATATCTTACATTGCAAGGCAAATCGATTCTCGAAAATACCATTGATGTGTTTCTGACTCTTCCCTTTGTGCAAAAAGTCGTTGTGGTTCTTGCACCAAACGATGATTTTTTTTCAGATTTAGCAGTATCCAAGCATCCAAAAGTGACAACGGCCGTTGGTGGCAAAGAACGCGTTAACTCGGTCTTTAACGGCGTCAAACATGTAGCGAAACTTGGATTGGATTGGGTCATGGTCCATGATGCGGCACGTCCATGTTTGCCACAAGCAGATGTAGAGAACCTGTTTCAATCTTGCTTAACTGCTGGGAAAGCCGGCATCTTGGCAACCAAAGTCCGAGATACGATGAAACGTGCTGTGAGCGGCACAGAACAAATAGCTTCTACCGTTGAACGTGAAGATCTGTGGCACGCCTTAACGCCACAATGCGCAGAAGTCACGCAATTATTGAATGCCTTAGAATTGTCAAAGGTGGATGAGCAAAGTTTTGATCCTATGATAACGGATGAGGCGTCAGCTATAGAATTAGCTTCTTTGCCAGTGTTATTAGTTGAAGGTAGTGCTCGAAACATTAAAGTGACGCATCCAGAAGATTTGGAGCTGGCGCAGATATTTTTACAAGGTAATTAAAATGAATTTAAGAATAGGTATGGGTTACGACGTCCACAAGTTTGGTGGAGAAGGACCGGTAGTATTGGCCGGTGTAAAGATCCCATTCGATTATGGTTTTATTGCACACAGCGACGGCGATGTGGCCATCCACGCTTTATGCGATGCGATATTGGGCGCGTTAGCACTTGGCGATATTGGCAAGCATTTTCCAGACACTGCGGATCAATACGACAATATCGATAGCCGCATATTGTTACGTCATGTTGTTGCACTGGCAAAGGAGCAGGGGTTCATTTTAGGTAACTGCGACTTGACGATTGTTGCTCAGGCACCAAAAATGGCGCCTCATATCGAAAACATGCGTAATATTCTGGCAGCCGATCTTGAAGCGGATATTTCACAGGTTTCCGTAAAAGCTACAACCACTGAAAAGTTAGGCTTTGAAGGGCGAAAAGAGGGCATCTCGGTGCATGCCGTTGTGTTAATGCAGGCGATAGATTAGTGACTGATACAAATCATTTTAAAGACTGGGACTTAAACCATTGGGCTTATCAGCATGAAAAGCCAAACGTTAGTGCTGAGTTTAAATCTGAACCAGAAGATTTCATCGTTACAGAAAAGTTGGGATTTGAATTAACGGGTGAAGGCGAAAACTTATTCCTCCTGATAGAAAAGCGCCAGTTAAACACTCAACAAGTTTGCGAATACTTGGCTAAGTTTTTTGGCAGACGCTTGCGTGATATCGGTTATGCAGGTTTAAAGGATAAACAGTCGATTTCAAGACAGTGGTTTTCGGTGCAAATGAACGTAAAACAAAGCCCCGACTTGACGGGTTTAGATACTGAAAACATCAAATTGTTACAATACAAACGGCACGGTAAGAAACTCAAAGTTGGCGTCTTGGCTGCAAATCGATTTGATATTCGATTGAGAAATGTGACTTCTTTTGAAGAACTAGATTCGCGATTTTCAAAAGTGAGCAAAGCTGGAGCGCCTAATTATTTTGGTGAGCAACGATTTGGGTTTAAAGGAAATAACCTTAATTGGGCAAATCGCATGGCGACTGGGGAACAAATTCGCGATAAAAAAATCAAAGGATTTGCCATCTCAGCGGCAAGGTCGTATTTGTTCAATGAGGTGGTAAGCAAGAGGTTGCATGAAAACATGTATTTAACGCCTCTCGCAGGTGAGGTTTATTTGCTGGCCGGCTCCAATTCATTCTTTTCTCAAGCGCTTGATGATGAAATACTCAAACGATTAATGGAAAGGGACATTTTATTGTCTGCACCGCTATTCGGTGATGGAGAACTGGCATCGACAGATGCCGCTCATGAATTGGAGTGTCAGGTTGCAAACAGTCATGACGCCTGGATTGAACTGTTAAAACAACAGAGATTAAAACAAGAGAGGCGTGCGACAAATCTTCTACCTGAAAATATGAAATGGCGTACAGAGGGTAAAGATATGATTGTCAGTTTTGAATTACCGGCGGGCTGCTTTGCTACTTCGGTTTTGCGTGAATGCGTGAATATAGTATAAAGGATAAGGCATTGAACATATTAATTAGTAATGATGACGGTGTACATGCTCCTGGCTTGGAAGCGCTATATAGTGCATTAAAAGAGCTGGGCAACGTAACCGTTGTCGCTCCGGACCGCAATTTGAGTGGCGCCAGCAGTTCTTTGACTTTGACCAACCCTTTACGCTTACAAGAACATAAAAATGGTTTTTATAGTGTCAACGGCACACCCACTGATTGTGTGCATTTAGCAATCAATCAATTATTGGATACCCCGCCTGATATTGTTGTTGCCGGAGTTAATCATGGTGCGAACTTAGGCGATGATACTTTTTATAGCGGAACTGTGTCCGCAGCCGCAGAAGGTCGCCACTTAGGGTTACCTGCAATTGCGATGTCTTTAACTAGCCGCAAAGAAGATAACTTAGACACCGCGGCAAGAGTCGCTCGTCAGTTATTACAACATGTGGTTGCGCATCCAATACCTTCAGATCAGATCCTTAACGTGAATGTACCTGATTTGCCTTTCGAAGAGCTGGCTGGTTTTGAGGTAACCCGACTCGGGCGACGTCATAAAGCGGAAATGATGGAAAAGCAACTCGACCCATGGGGCAGAGATATCTATTGGTACGGCACGTTAGGCAAAGAGCTTGATGCTGGTGAAGGTACTGATTTTAATGCGATTAATAATAAACGAGTTTCAATAACGCCATTGCATATAGACATGACTGCGTATAAGAGCATTGAAACGGTAGGCAATTGGGTTAAGAAGTTAGAAGTCTAAGATGAATCAAATTTCCAGAAGTGGGCAAGCACTTTCGCAAAAACTGCGACAGCTCGGTATTAACGACGAGTCCACGTTGCAGGCAATTGCAACTATTCCACGCCATTCATTTGTAGAGCAAGTGTTAAGTCATAAAGCCTATGAAAATACGGCTTTACCAATTGGGCAAGGTCAAACTATTTCGCAACCTTACATTGTGGGAAAGATGACGCAGTTGTTAGTTCAACATGGCGTAACGACTAATGTATTAGAAATTGGAACTGGTTCGGGGTACCAAGCGGCAATCTTGGGGCGAATCTTTGACAAGGTTTATTCTGTTGAAAGAATTCGAGCATTGCAGTTTTCGGCAAAACGTCGTTTGCAACAACTTGATATTTATAATGTGCAGATGAAACACGGAGATGGCTGGCTAGGTTGGGAATCAAAGGGTCCCTTCGATGCTATTATCGTAACCGCTGCGCCGGAATCCGTACCGGAAGCACTCAAACAACAATTAAGGGATGGAGGACTCATGGTGGTACCTGTTGGGGTTGATAATCAAATGTTGATCACAATAGAACGCCAAGGTGACGAATTTATCGAAACGGTTCATGAAGCAGTACGTTTTGTGCCATTAGTCGCTGGGGAAACCATTTAGTGAAAATTTTTACTCAATTGTATGATGCGTGTTTGCGCTGGGCTAAACATAAATACGCTACATTTTATTTGGCTTTATTAACTTTTTCAGAGTCGGTGTTTTTTCCGATACCGCCAGACGTTATGTTAGCCCCTATGGTTTTGAGTCGACCTAAAAAAGCTTGGTATTTGGCGACAATTACTAGCCTAAGTTCTGTATTCGGTGGAATTGTCGGCTATTTGCTTGGATTGTACTTATATGATCCAGTCGTTCTTCCATTTATTGAAATGATGAACTACCAGTCGAAGTTCGAGACGATTGTTAACTATTTTAACGAATATGGAGTCTGGATTGTGTTTCTTGCCGGTTTTACACCCATTCCATATAAACTGTTTACAGTAAGCGCAGGTATGTTAGCCATGGCGTTTTGGCCATTTGTTATTGCATCTGCAATAGGTCGAGGGATGAGGTTTTATTTAGTCGCGGGAATTTTGTATTTTGGCGGTGAAAAAATGGAACATAAAATCAGACAGTATGTCGACTTTCTTGGTTGGCTAGTTGTTGCTTTAGTCGTCGGATTTGTTGGTTATAAACAGTTAACTTAATGAAAAAGCTCGCTTTTTATGTATTAGTATCGGTGTTGTTAACGGCTTGCTCAGGGCGCAAGTCGCCAGCACCTATTGCTACTATTGATAAAGCGGGAGGTTCTTACACAAAATCACATCGAAACTCGCTGAAAAGTGATAAATATCAGGTAAAAAGAGGTGAGACGCTTTATGCAATAGCCTGGCGAGCGGGCATTGATTTTCGTCATCTGGCTCGCATCAATAACATCTCAAAGCCTTATGAAATTTACCCTGGGCAGGTTTTGCTGTTAAAAAATACAGCAAAAATATCTAGTAAAAATACCCAATCAAAACAGCCAGTTAATCTGAATAAAAAGTCGGAAAAAAATAATAAAAAAACAGTTGCAAATAAAAAAACAGGGGAGTACGGTAAAAACCAAGCGGATCAAAAACCTAAAAATATAAAGAAAAATGATCCCTTTCCTTCGAAGGTACGTCGCTGGCGTTATCCAAGTGAAGGAAAAATTATCGAGGCCTATTCGTCGAAGGAAAACGGCAATAATGGTCTCGACTTTGGAGGAAGAGCAGGCGATCCCATTATTGCGGCAGCAGACGGCAAGGTGGTATACGCAGGCAGCGCGCTTAGAGGTTATGGCAATCTGGTGATTGTCAAACATAATAATGATTATTTGAGTGCTTATGCTCACAATAAGGTTCTGAAAGTTAAAGAACAGGATTGGGTAAAGGCAGGTCAAGTGATTGCAGAGATGGGAAATTCCGGATCTGAAGATGTGCGACTGCATTTTGAAATCCGATTTCGAGGACGATCTGTCAATCCTTTGAAGTACCTACCAAGACGCTAAATAAGTACTCGTCGTTAAACCGGACTTAATGCTAGTCATGGAGTCAGTTAGGAGGCGTACTATGAGTCAAGAACTTGTTACCGAAGTGGAATTGGAATCAAAGACCAGTCTGGATGTCACTGAACCAAGTGATAAAGATATGGAAGAGACAGCAACTCGCGAGAAAGAGGAAACTGTCGCCAAAGCAGATCAACCCAAAAACCTAGATGCAACTCAAATTTATCTGAGTGAAATTGGTTTCTCCCCATTACTTACTGCCGAAGAAGAAGTTTTCTTTGCAAGAAAAGCACTACGAGGCTGTGAAGCATCTCGAAAACGCATGATAGAAAGCAACCTTAGGTTGGTGGTTAAGATTGCGCGACGTTACAATAATCGTGGTTTAGCTCTATTAGATCTAATTGAAGAAGGCAACCTAGGCCTTATCAGAGCCGTAGAAAAGTTTGACCCTGAACGAGGCTTCCGTTTTTCCACTTATGCCACCTGGTGGATACGTCAGACAATAGAACGCGCAATTATGAACCAGACACGTACTATACGTTTACCGATTCACGTGGTTAAAGAGTTAAACGTATATCTACGTACTGCGAGAGAATTAGCACAAAAACTGGATCATGAGCCTACAGCGGAAGAAATTGCCGCGACACTTGATAAACCCGTTGAAGACGTATCAAAAATGCTGCGCTTAAACGAGAGGATTAGTTCTGTAGACACGCCAATTGGCGGAGACTCAGACAAAGTATTGTTGGATATCATTGCGGATGACAGAGGTAAGGGCCCTGAAGTAAAAACGACAGATGATGATATTAATCACAACATTGTCAGTTGGCTTGAACAACTAAATCCCAAACAGCGCGAAGTTTTGGCACGTCGTTTTGGATTGCTAGGTTATGAGCCGTCTACGTTAGAAAATGTAGGTAAAGAGATTGGATTAACAAGGGAACGCGTGCGTCAAATTCAGGTGGAGGCATTACGCCGATTAAAAGATATGGCAACTCATGAAGGGCTCAATATGGAGTCGCTATTTAAAGTTGAATCCTAAATTACCTTCAACTAGAAAAACCCGCTTTTTTGCGGGTTTTTTGTTGTTAAGGGAAAAAATTCAGTATGCTTGCAAATAAATGGGAACAAGGAAAAAATAAGAACATGAAGAAAAATATAATTGCAGCTGTTCCACTCGCTGTTTTAATAGGTCTAGGTGGATGCTCATCCACCGCTGAAAAACAAGAATCACAAGTAATTTCTAAAACTTCGATGATTAAAGACATTACCTATCTTGCTAGTGATGAATTAAATGGTCGCGGTAACTTTACGCAGGACATTGAACAAGCAGCCTCCTTTATCGCGAAACGTTTTGAGCAGATAGGTTTGCAGCCACTAGCGACTGAGTCTGGTTTTTTACAAACATTCAAACTTTACGACTTGTCGCCAAAAGAGCTAAATGTCAGTTTAAATGGGCTTAAAATTGACAATTCGATGTTGTCAATGGCGAGTACAAGAACAGAATTTAACTGGCAGAGTTTGTCTCAGGTTGAGATACATGTCGTCGGTGAGAGTGATGATATGCGGCAAACAATGTCAAGCGTAAATCAGCAGGGCGGCGATCATCTGATTTTGGTAAATAGAGCTCACCAAGATTGGTTTAAGCGTTATCAGAATTATTTTGCGAAAGGTTTACGCAAAAATAACACAGATGAAACGGGAGCAATTGTATTGGTATTGACCGATGAAGTTGAACTTACCTCTATAAACGTTAGTGGTATGGTTACCCGTAACGAACATAAAATTTCCAATGTTGTTGGTGTTTTGCCAGGTAAGTCACTGGACAAAGAAGTTGTATTATATTCTGCACATTACGACCATTTAGGCGCAATTGGTGAAGGTTCCGATGTCATTTATAACGGTGCTGATGATGATGCGTCCGGTACAACAGCTGTGATTAATTTGGCCGAACATTTTGCTACCAGAAAAGACAATGAACGAACATTAATGTTTGCCGCATTTACGGCTGAAGAAATAGGTGGCTATGGCTCACAGTATTTTTCCAAGCAATTAAATCCTGAAGATATCGTCGCAATGATCAATATTGAGATGATTGGTAAACCATCGAAATTTGGCGCAGGCACTATGTGGATGACAGGTGCGGAACGATCAAATTTGCAGTATTTAATGAATCAAAGTCTACAGCCGTCGGGACAAAAAATTCATACCGATCCTTACCCTAAACAACAGTTGTTTTATCGTTCTGACAACGCCACGTTAGCCGGGTTTGGTGTTCCGGCACACAGTTTTTCCACCACTCAATTGGACAAAGACAAACATTATCACCAGGTGAGTGACGACATTCAAAGTTTGGATCTCGATTCTATGTATCAGGTGATAGCTCAGTTAGCTATGGCGGTAGAAGGTTTAAATGCCGGGGAACAAACGCCTAATCGAATTGAGCCACTAAAAGAACGTTCAAAAGGTTTAATTTACTAGATTTAAATGCAGAGGTAACTGAACCAGTTACCTCTGCCTAGTGACTCTTACTGAGCTAATTCTTTTTCAACTAATTCGAATTGCTCTATTACTGCATCTTCTGGTTTAGCTGATCTTAATGATACAAAGTAGATAGCTAGAGAAGAACAGATAAAGCCGGGCACTATTTCGTACATCCAACTGCTCAGCCCTTTTCCTTGAATTTCAATCGGAGCGTAAATCCATATCAAGACTGTCAAAGCACCAACTATCATGCCCGACATCGCACCTTGTTTGGTCATTTTTTTCCAGTAAAGACTGAAAATGATCAAAGGCCCAAATGCTGCACCAAATCCGGCCCAGGCGTTACTAACCAAACTCAACACTGTGCTGTCCCTGTCTAGTGCTAATAGTCCTGCTATTACCGCAACCAGTAAAACAGACATTCGGCCGATAAATACTAACTCTTTTTCGGACGCATCACGTTTGACAAACACTTTATAGAAGTCATCGGTTAACGAGCTGGAAGAAACTAACAACTGAGAGCTGATGGTACTCATGATTGCGGCTAAAATTGCGGCTAATAAAAAGCCAGTAATAAGGGGGTGAAACAAGACCTGCGAGAAAACAATGAAGATAGTTTCTGGATCTTTTAAGTCGTAACTGAATTTGGCGACAAATGCGACACCGGTATAACCAACAGCTAATGCACCCACTAGCGACACTAACATCCAACCCATACCAATGTTACGCATGGTTGGCATCTCTTTCACTGAGCGTAATGCCATGAATCTCACAATAATGTGTGGTTGACCAAAATATCCCAAGCCCCAGGCCATACTGGATATGATGGCGATAATACTCAGACCCTCAAACCAGTTAAAGTAACTTGGATTAATGGCTGTTATGGTTTGGTTCATTTCTGCCAAAGAATCAAACTGGCTGTATGCCATAACGGGGACCATGATCAAGGCGATGAACATAATGATGCCTTGCACGAAATCCGTAAGGCTCACCGCTAAAAAGCCGCCAAACAAAGTGTATGTCACAACAACTCCAGCAGTAACCATTAAGCCAACTGAATAATCGAGTCCAAAAGAAGACTCAAACAGTTTGCCTCCCGCGACTAATCCTGATGAGGTGTAAAGCGTAAAGAACAAGACAATGACCGTTGATGCAATTAATCTCAGCCCATGGCCGTCATCCATAAAACGTTTAGCAAAATAATCTGGAACCGTAAGCGCATCGCCTGCTTTTTGGGTAAATACGCGTAACCTAGGGGCAACAATCAAGTAGTTAACGAGTGCGCCGATAAACAACCCAATCCCAATCCAGCTGCTGCTAATGCCCGATATGTACATAGCACCAGGCAAACCCATTAAGATCCAGCCACTCATATCAGATGCACCCGCGGATAACGCGGCGACAGCCGGAGGCAAGCTACGCCCACCTAACATATAACCTGATAAGTCTGAGGTCGATTTACGATAGGCGTATAACCCTATTGCCAACATTAAGACAAAGTAGAGACCTAAGGTGAAAAATGTTGCTGTATTCATGATCAATTCAATTATTTTTGTTGTTGTATACCGAGGGTAACATTAGATGGGAGTGGGTTCACGGATATAAACCCATGTTTTTAGGCTGGAACTATGTCAGTTAGAAGATATAAAAACAAATACGTCGGCGAAATGATATTAAAAATCCACCAACGCATCTCTATTTGTTTTTAAGTGTACTAATGTAGCTTACTTTTTAGCTGGCTAAGTAGCTCCCAGGCTTGCCTTGGGGATAGGTCGTCCATATCCGTTTTCTGAATAATATCGGCGACTTCCGTGTGTCCCATGTCGATTAGAGGCATTTGTTGAATCGTCTCTGCCTGTTCAACTGAAGACTGAGCACTTTCAGAACTTTCTAACTGTTTTAATTTGTGTTTCGCAAAATGCAGAACTTCCTTTGGTAAACCTGCCAATTTCGCGACCTGAATACCAAAGCTCTTGCTTGCAGCGCCTTCTTGAACGGCGTGCATAAATACAATGTCATCGCCATGTTCATGGGCATCCAGATGGATGTTAACCGCGCCTTCCTGCTGCTGAGCAAATTGGGTAAGCTCAAAATAATGTGTCGCAAACAAAGTGAGGGCACGTATTTTTGTCGCCAGGTGTTGTGCGCTAGCCCATGCCAGACTTAATCCATCATAGGTACTTGTACCACGACCTATTTCATCCATTAATACTAATGAGTTTTCTGACGCGTTGTGCATGATGTTTGCGGTCTCGGTCATTTCCACCATGAAGGTTGAACGACCTGAAGCGAGATCATCAGATGCGCCAATACGGGTGAATATTCGGTCTATTTCCCCAATCTTCGCTGATTGTGCCGGAACAAAACAGCCAATGTTCGCCATCAGACAAATCAAAGCTATCTGGCGCATATAGGTTGATTTACCGCCCATGTTCGGTCCGGTGATAATTGCCAATCGTCTGTCGCCTGTTAGCTGTACCGGATTGGCAATGAAGGGATCACTCATTACCTGTTCAACAACCGGATGTCGACCCGACTCGATGTCAATGACACGGCCTGCCACCAACTCAGGTTTGGCGTAGTTTAAGGTTTCTGCACGTTCAGCAAAGTTACACAGTACATCGATTTGTGCGACTGCATCCGCTAACACCTGCATAGGTTCAATGACGGTCAATAACTCGTCCAAAAGCTGCTCGTATAGCTTCTTTTCTAATGCTAAGGCTTTGCTTTGGCTACTTAGTACTTTCTCTTCGTGTTTTTTCAGCTCAGGAATAATATAACGTTCGTTATTCTTTAACGTTTGACGGCGGACGTACTCAGCAGGGACTTTATCGGAATGGGCCTTGCTGATGTCAATGTAAAATCCATGAACCTTGTTATAACCGACTTTTAATGTAGGAATGCCCGTGCGCTCACGCTCGTCTACTTCTAATTGTTCGACAAATCGAGTAGCGCCAGCACTTAATTCGCGCCATTCATCTAATTCCTGATTGTAACCTTCTTTAATAACACCACCGTCTCTGATCAATACAGGTGGGTTATCGATAATGGCGTTTTGCAATAACTCTGCAATTTCTGGAAATGGCTGGACTTGATTATTCAGCGCCTTTAATCGAATTGCTTGATTGTGATTTAACATGGATTTTAAGTCGGGCATCAAAAATAAAGCATTTCGTAGTCGTGCTAAATCTCTTGGTCTCGCAGAACGCAATGCTAAACGAGCGACGATACGCTCAATATCGCCCACTTGTTTTAATGTTTCCGCGACTTCGAAGTAGTTGCCGTACGTTAGCAAGTCGTTTACGGCATCGAGACGTGCATTTATTTCACCGTGATTTCTATTTGGCAGGTGGATCCAACGCTTTAACAAACGACTGCCCATGGCCGTTGATGTTTTATCTAGAACCTGGGCTAAGGTATTTTCTTGTCCACCAGAAAGGTTCTGAGTGAGCTCAAGGTTCTTGCGAGTTGCCGAATCCAAAATGATGGTGCTGTCTATCGCTTCCAAAGTAATCGCGCGAATATGTGGTAAAGCGGTTCGTTGAGTATCTTTAACATATTGCATTAAGCAACCTGCCGCGCACACCGCAACAGATGCGTTTTGAACGCCAAAGCCTGCCAGATCTTTTGTTTGAAACTGTTGAGTCAAAATTCGTTCTGCGGTTTGTTGGTCGTACTCCCAATCGGGTCTGCGCCTAGTGCCTTTAACATTTTGAATAAGGTTTAGGTGTGGAAAGCTCTCTGGGTATAAAAGCTCGGCCGGGTTCAGTCTTGTGATGGTGGCGCTGAGATCACCAATTTGATCAAATTGATTAATTAAAAAACGACCACTGTTAATGTCTAGATATGCAACACCATACATTTCGCCTTGTTTTGATTGTTGCGAATAAACGGAACAAATAAGGTTATCAAAACGTTCATTAAGTAAGTTTTCATCGCTTACCGTGCCTGGTGTTACGATTCTTACGACTTTTCTTTCTACCGGCCCTTTGCTTGTGGCCGGGTCTCCAACTTGTTCACAGATGGCTACCGACTCACCCATTTGCACGAGTCTCGATAAATAGTTGTCTACTGCGTGGTAAGGAACGCCTGCCATCGGAATTGGCTCACCAGCCGATGAGCCGCGTTTAGTCAAAGATATATCAAGTAGCTCCGCAGCTCGTTTTGCATCATCAAAAAATAACTCGTAAAAGTCGCCCATTCGATAGAACAACAAAATATCTTTGTGCTCTTTCTTCATAGTTAAAAACTGCTGCATCATAGGAGTGTGGGATGCGATATTCTTAGGATTGTAAAGATCTGTCATAACTGGCGACTAAGTTGTTGCATTAATTTCAATTGCCGATATTGTCCCAGATCAGAATTCTTCTGTCTCGAAAAAAATAACCTGGACTATCAATGAAAAGCCAAATGAACGAAATAACATCACTGAGCAAAAGGCTTGGTGAAGTGCTGCTGGAAAAAGGCATGTCGGTAACTACAGCCGAGTCTTGCACCGGGGGCGGAATTGCCGCTGCTATAACAGAAGTGGCCGGCAGTTCAGGTTATTTTAATTGTGCGTTTGTCACTTACAGTAATGAAATGAAAAGCCAATTGGTTGGCGTAAATAGCGCAATTTTAGAAGAACATGGGGCGGTCTCCAAATTGGTCGTCGAGCAAATGGCACTCGGTGCGGCAAAAAAAGCAAAGGCGAATGTTTCTATTGCGGTGAGTGGGATTGCCGGGCCGAGAGGCGGAACCGAGCAAAAGCCAGTTGGCACCGTTTGGATTGCTATAGCACAGGTTAATACAGTAGATGAGGATAAAACTACTGTATGGAGTAAACAGTATTTGTTCTCCGGCGATAGAAAGTCAATTCGTGAACAAACGGTAAAAGCCTCGTTACATAAGGCTTTAGCGTTACTCGAAGAAAAAAATTGAAGATATTTTTAATTTACTGTTGATACTGTGTAATTATACAGTATACTTTGCAACCAAGTTGAGACGAAAGTCTAAAAGAAATTCCTGGAGAAGTTAATGGACGCAAATAAAGAAAAAGCACTAGGCGCCGCGTTACAGCAAATTGAACGTCAATTTGGTAAAGGCTCCATCATGAAGTTGGGTGACAGCCAAGCATTGGATATTGAATCGGTATCAACGGGTTCACTTGGTTTGGATATAGCTTTGGGTATAGGTGGTTTGCCATGTGGTCGTATCATTGAAATTTATGGTCCGGAATCTTCAGGTAAAACAACGCTAACTCTACAAGTCATCGCTGAAGCTCAAAAACAGGGTAAAACTTGTGCATTCGTCGATGCGGAACATGCGCTTGACCCGATTTATGCGGCAGCACTTGGCGTTAATGTTGACGACTTACTTGTTTCTCAGCCAGACACGGGTGAGCAGGCATTAGAAATTACCGATATGTTGGTACGCTCTGGTGCGGTAGATGTACTTATCGTTGACTCGGTAGCAGCGCTTACACCAAAAGCTGAGATCGAAGGTGACATGGGTGACTCGCATATGGGTCTTCAAGCACGATTAATGTCTCAGGCATTACGTAAGTTAACGGGTAACATTAAGCGTTCTAATACGCTATGTATTTTCATCAACCAAATCCGTATGAAAATTGGTGTTATGTTCGGTAACCCGGAAACAACCACTGGTGGTAACGCACTTAAGTTCTATGCTTCTGTTCGTTTAGACATTCGTCGCATTGGTTCAGTTAAGGAAGGCGACGAGGTTATCGGTAACGAAACTCGGGTTAAAGTCGTGAAAAACAAAGTCGCGCCCCCTTTCAAACAGACTGAATTTATCATCATGTATGGTAAAGGGATTTCAAAAGAAGGTGAGTTGATTGACTTGGGCGTTAAGAATAACGTAGTTGATAAGTCTGGCGCTTGGTATGCATACAACGGCAGCAAGATTGGCCAAGGTAAGGCGAACTGTATTAAGTTCCTGAAAGAAAACGTCGACATTGCCAACGAAATCGAAGGCAAATTGCGTGACATGTTGTTATTAAACGCAACCATTCAGGAAGAAGAAGCGGAAGATAAAGAAGCTTCTTTATAAGCCACTTTGATAAAAAGAATGACCCTGACAAAAAGCCGCTTTAGCGGCTTTTTTATTGTTCATATTCGATAAGTGGTGTGCAGGAGTATTAGAAAAATACTGACGTCAAATGAAGCGGTAAGCACTCTAAGATTAGAATGAAGCTAACAAAACCAATGATAAAAATGAATGGAGTGAAGTTATTTTTTATAAGTTGGTTATTATTCTCGTTAGAAACATAACACTTCATGAAGAGAAACCTGAGACTTGTTATAAACCATTTGTTAGCCATAAGTATACTCCATACAAAATGAAAAAATAGCCAGGAATACAAAAAGCAAATGGAAGGCTCCAATGATATATTTTGCTTTGGGAAAGTTTTTCTCTTTGCATAAAGGCTACTCCAAAGGTTAAAGATGCAAGGAGCGTAAAAACCAACAGACAGAAAAAGAATGTTGTTGCATACACCACCAAATAAATACCGGAACCCAAACCACTACTACCATCAATTAGTTCAAAGAGCACCAAGCAAGCCCAATACGTTACTATTCCAAAAAGAAATGTAAGATATAACAGCAATAGATAAGTACGAGGCCGCTGCATTATTTCTGTGTTATTTTTCATTAAGTATTTCGTACCATGTTTTAAAAAGAATAACTCGTTGTTTGGTTATGGGGGTAATAGCTTCAGATGCATCACTGGACCTCATTGCTATATACATGGTGCCGTGTTTGTATTTTTTATCCAGTACAAATGAATCTAAATCAATAGTTGTATCACGATACTTGAGCCAAGCTAATTGAGCTTTTTTAACATATCCTTTTACTTACGCTTCTCAACGTCTTTTATGTTTTCCTTAATCTTGATGGTCAGCTCATCGTTCTTCAGGGCTTGTTTTTTCATTTTATATTCACGCACGCCTTCCGCTTGTTCATCAGTGCCCAAAGCGATACAGCCATTTATAAAACAACAAGAAATGAAAACGATTAGCAATTTTTCCAAAGTCAGGCTCAACACAATTTCGAACAGAAAGTTATATTAATTATACATCGGGTTTTACTAGTGAGCTTAAATTCAGCCAATAATCTAGAGGCTACTAAAAAGTGACAGAGAACAATGTTCACGACATTTCTTGAAACCAGAATAATACTGAGCCGTCATCTCATATGAAAACTAACCGTTGAAATATGGCGATTGCCTTTTGAAAACCTGATAAATCGCTTCGTCAATTTCATTGGCGTAACACCGAGTATGCTGAAATTGACCATCGACTTCATACACGCTGGAGTTATATAGAATGAACTTAATTCCATTTTTACCCTGTACTCTGGCCGGGTAGTTCTTAAGGACCTCGAATTTTCCTAATCGTTGCATCATGTCATCAAGGCAAAACCTATCCAATTGAAATTCTGAAATATGGTGACCAACATATTCAGATTCATCATAACCTAAGGTATCTAACTCATAGTTATTGGCATATAAAATGATGCCTTCAGCAGAAACTGCATGGATTCCTATTGATGAGTTGTATATGAAGCTTTCGTGGCTTTCCAAAAGCATGAGTAAATCCTTATTAACGATTCCTGTACCTGTTCCTAGCATAGGCGCTTTTATCTTAATTTGAAATAGTCCGTCGATATTGTCGGAATCCTAACAATATGGTTATGAATATAAATAGGTAAGGGAGAAAAGCTCCAAATTTCTGATAAAAAGATTTTTGATTATTATATGGAACACTTGTAAAGGAGAAACCTAGAGTTTCAGATGGGATACGTGACTCTTCGATTATTCTTCCTTTGTTATCTATCACAACGCTAATACCTGTATTCGTGCTTCGAACCATAGGTTTATTAAACTCTATCGTTCTAAATAGTGCCAACGCTAGGTGGGTTCGATTTCCCGCCAGAGCAGAAAACCAGCCGTCATTGGAAGTGTTAATCAGCACATCGCCAGAAGACGCTAAAGCATCGCGCAGATGATCACTAAAAACGGCTTCATAACAAATGAGAGGCACTAGATTCACATCTCGATTTTCTAGACTTAGCGGCAAACTCGAACTTGTTTGTTTAGTCAGGTAATTTGGCATGTTGGGAAACAAATTCCGCAACCAGGGAAAGTACTGTTCAAAAGGTAGATACTCTCCAAAAGGAAGTAATACTTGTTTGTAATAGGTTAGTTGCAACTGACCACCAGTAATAAGTTCTACCGTATTAAAGTACCCATTGTTTTCTGAAATTTCATTACCAACGGGCTCTATGCTGGTAAGCATCAGTGGGACACTCCCCAATGCTTGTTTTATCATTTTTTTATCTTCATCAAAATGCTGGAAAGACAAAGGCACAGGGATTTCAGGCATAACAATTAAATTAACATCTGGTTGATTTGCGACATGTTGGATTAATGGGACTAAGTGTTCTGCTTGTACCAACCAATCATCGCGAGTCCGGTTTTCCACGGAAATGTTGGGTTGGATCATCGCAATCTTAATCTCATTATTGATGATTTCGTCAGTATCTAATGAGTCAGAAGTTTTTTGAGTGCCGAAATATAGATTGCTGGCAAACAAACATGCGGCCAAAACCATTAAGCGCACTGATATTATTGGTGCTTGTTTCAAGTTAATCAAACCGTAAGCTAGGCAAACGTTAACAAGGTGAATAACAAAAAAAACCAAGGCGACGCCGCCGATACTGGCAAGCTGAATCTGGTTGGTTTGAAGGTACAGCGCGTGGGCTAAGTTGCCTGGCAGTACATGGGGAATATAGTTAATTAGACAGGTAAATATGAGTGCAGATAACACGGCACCGTATATTGAGGCTTTTAGTCTCAATTTAGCCTGTAGCCAAAATGCTAGTGCATATGGCAAAGCCGCTAAAACACAAAAGAGAAAAACGACCGGTAGCACTACGTTAATCGGTGCATTTGATATTTTGCTCAGACCATCAATTACCCACCAAATGCTGCACAACCAGCCAAGCGTAGCGGCCAATAAGGAAAGCTTAAAAGCATATCCCGGTGATTTTCCGTAAGTCGCCAGCATGATGGGAACCATGACGAACCACGCCAAATAGTCAAATCCGCCAGTAGGAAATGCTAAATAGAATAGGCCAACAGAGCTAAGTGCAAGCAGTATGTCCCTGAGTTGCGTAAATAAGACTGGCTTGTCTAAACCTTCGTATTCGTTATTCGAGAAAGGGTTACTCTTGATTGCGGTAAACAAAAGCAATCACCGAAATAAACAAGATATGCAGCAGTGGACTTAGAGTTTGCACGCTGGAACCTGAGCCGCCGCTGCCGCCGCCTCCACCTCCACCACCGCCGCCGCCCGCAAGGGCTTCAATTGGCATTAGGATCAAAATCAATAGTATAAATTGTGCAACTCTAGTCATTACTGGCTCTATCTTTAAAAAGTTTGTCTAACCCCCAGAGCACGAGTAATGCAGTCACAAAGTTAATGCCTTGCCATACATACAAGTGATAGAAATCGAAGTTATTGTTGGGTGTGATCATTTCAATGTAGAGATGAACAATGCGAATGAAGTTTTCAATTTGCATGATAAAAACTGCAATAACCACGGAGAGTAGTTTGTTCTTTATACTCTTATTTAAAGCTAACAAGGCAGAACAGACGCTTGCTAACAAAATAAGACCCGTACATTCGTTATCTACGATTACGTATCGAAAAGATGTTGGGTCCATTAAATTATTTGCATGAACTGAGATAGGATAGTTGAGAAATGTGACTAACTTCTCAACAACTAACGCGATATTGTGTTGCAGAATACTGGCCGTGGTTTCGTTTTGCTGGATCACGAAAACCAGACCTTGCAATACCGCTAAATAAGCCAGAAAACGGGGGAAATAAGCGATCAATCGTGATTGAGCGAGAGGTATTGTTTGCGCCATGATCTTCCCCGGAAAAAGAAAAATCATATACTAGGAATCAGCGGCATATCAATGATTAATTTTGTATTTGTTCTAGGTAAATCAATTGGTTAATGTATACTTTGTGCAGTTCGAATATGTAACGACTAAACAACATGAAAACGTCTAATCAACAGTTAAACTCGCTAATCTACCCTGTCAACTAACAGCCCGTAGTAACAATATCAAACGAGGCTTCTCCTGCCTCTGTTAGAAGATATTCTACATAACAGTTGTCGTTATCTAATTCATCTGTTCCGTAACCAATTCTTGAGACGTTATCGTTTTCAAAAGTTTGCAGGTCGCCATAACTGATTTTTCGTTGGGTTCCACTGTTTTCAATAACTGTCCTTGGTCCTTTAGCTAATTTCATGAGATCGAAAAAGAATAGATTCGGGTTAGTGGCTTCGCTTTTGTTTTGCGGATACCCCATATTAAAACTGTATGGGCCAATTTCGTCTAAAATTAACGTTTGCTCACCATTAAGACTATTTTTAACCGCAGCGAAGTTTCTGTTTAGCTCTACAGTTGATTGAATCTGAGTGAGTATTTGTTCCAGTGTATTAATTTTTGCGTCGTCTGTGGCATTGATGAACCTGGGAATCGCCGTTGCTGCTAAAATTCCTACTAAGATAATGACGATAATGAGTTCAACCAGACTGAACCCCTTGGCGTTTTTAATACGTTTCATTAAAGCTGTCGATTGGCATAATTTGTGAAATCGGTTTTATGTTCTTGCGGTTGATGGAACAGCGGACTTTCCACAACAAAGTTGGCGGTGGCTAGGTTACATGCTACGACACAATTATACATGGTGGATAATCTAAGTAGAGCCTTGATGTCTACATCGTGAGGTTGAGGCGTCATGGGGTCGGTGAAAAAAAACAGAATATCGAGCTGTCCTTCGGCAATCATTGCGCCAAGTTGTTGGTCGCCGCCGAGAGGTCCACTTTTAAGTGGAGTAATGTTTAGTTCAGGAGCATTCTCTTTAATTAATCTTCCTGTCGTTCCCGTTGCAAAAAGGTTGTGGCCAGCTAGCTTATCTGCATGTGTTTTAGCCCACTCTATAATTTCAGGCTTTTTCTGATCGTGAGCTACTAAAGCGATGTTTTTGATCATAATCATTACTTTTGTTATTCATCTCGGAAAGTCTACAAAATGACGTTTTTTTCCAGTAAATTCAATTTAATTCTGTACTTTATCCTTTGTAATATTAAAATAAATGAGAATTATTCTCAGTTGAGTGGAAGCAGGAATCCTTTTTTATGAAAAAATTAGCCATGATCTTGTTAGGTCTATCAACATTTGGTGCAACCGCACACAGTGACCATAGCGATACCGTTAACATTTATTCTTTTAGACAATCATTCTTGATTGATCCCATTTTAGAAAAATTCACCCAACAAACGGGCATTAAAACCAAAGTGGTCTTTGCCAAAAAAGGCTTGGTTGAACGCATAAAAAGAGAAGGCAAATACAGCCCTGCAGACGTAGTTTTAACATCCAACTTCAGTAAGTTGTTGCAACTTGAAGACGAAGGGCTAACTCAACCGTTCCAGAGTGCTGCGGTAAACAAGAATGTTCCAGCGCAATACCGAGATGATAATGGCCACTGGGTAGCATTAACCAAGCGTGTTCGTAATATTTACGCGTCAAAACAGAATGTTAGTGAGCCAACCGCGTTAACTTATGAACAGTTAGCGGATGAATCGTTCAAAGGGAAAATTTGTACTCGAAGCGGTAAACACCCTTATAACTTAGGTTTAATTGCTTCCATGATTGCTCACAAAGGTGAACAGCAAACCGAAACTTGGTTAAAAGGTGTGAAGGAAAATTTAGCACGTAAACCACAAGGTAATGACCGAGCTCAAGTAAAAGCCATAAAAGAAGGTTTATGTGATGTTTCATTAGGAAATAGCTATTATTTTGGTAAAATGCTGACCAATGATGATCAAAAGCCATGGGCTGAAGCGGTACACATCGTTTATCCTAATCAGAATGACCGCGGCGCTCATATCAACGTATCTGGTGCGGTAATCGCAAAACACGCTCCAAACAAAGAGAATGCGAAGAAATTGATCGCGTTTTTGGCATCAGAAAAAGCACAACAAGCCTACGCGTCTGTGAACATGGAATACCCAGTGAATCCAAAAGTAACACCGTCGAAATTGGTGGCAAGCTGGGGGGAATTTAAAGAAGATCCACTACCGCTATCAGAAGTTGCTAAATACCGTACTGCAGCATTAAAACTTGTTGATAAAGTGAAATTTGATTTATAGGTAACTGTTTGAATCAATCAAACACTGACTCAAAGATAGGGCAGGAAAACGTTTTATCTTTGAGCAATATGACATCTAAATCTTTTGGCAGCAATTTCGCTGCCAAATTTGTTTCTGCATGGCGGGGTTTGAAACAACTTAAGCTCTCCAGCTTAATTATTGGCGCAATCCTGTCCCTACCATTATTAACACTTTTTGTTGAGGCCTTGGTGACGGATGGTGAGAGTTTTGCTCATATTCGGGAGACGGTGCTCAACGATTATATAATTAATACCTTGTTATTAATGTTTTCCGTTGGGGGGCTGGTCATTTTGATCGGTGTACCATTAGCTTGGTTAATCGCCGTTTGTGAATTTATGGGCAGGGCATTTTTTAAATGGGCACTTGTTTTGCCGTTAGCCATGCCAGCGTATATTGTTGCTTATACCTATACCGATTTGCTGGATTACGCGGGACCGGTTCAAATATTTCTACGAGACTGGTTTGGGTGGCAAAGCGCCTCAGACTACTGGTTTTTTGATATTCGAAGTTTGGCTGGGGCGGCGATCATGCTCGCACTTGTCTTATATCCTTATGTTTATTTAATGGTACGGGCTAGCTTTTTAGAGCAAAACGCTACGTTAAGTCATGCCGCTCGAATGTTAGGAGCATCGCCTAAAAAGAGCTTTTTTAAGGTTTCCTTACCGCTGGCAAGAAATGCGATAGTCGCAAGTTGTGCCTTGGTGATGATGGAGAGTATGGCGGACTTTGCAACAGTGAACTATTTCGCTGTGAGTACATTAACTACAGCCGTTTATGATACCTGGTTAGGACACTATGATCTGGCTTCTGCCGCTAAGCTTTCCAGTATTATGGTGTTGGGGGTGTTTGTTCTGTTGTATTTTGAACGACTTCAAAATGGTAAAAAACAAACAGGCAGTGACGCGAAAATCAGCCAACAAAAGTTGGTTTATAAACTAAATACCAAACAAACTTGGATAGCCTGGGTTTATTGCTCATTTATTCTGATAGTAGCCTTTGTGATCCCTTCCGTCATCCTGCTGGAATATGCGATTGATTACTACGCTGAATCCTGGAGTACCGGTGTGTGGCAGTATGCCGTGAATAGTTGTTTGATTGCTGCAAGTGCAGCGCTTTTGGCATTGATATTGTCCGTTGTACTCAATTTTGTTAAACGCTCTCATCCCAGTCCAGTTCAGGGGATGATGTTAAAGGCGGCCAGCACAGGTTATGCAATTCCAGGTACCGTTTTAGCAATAGGGGTACTGGTTCCTTTTACGTTTTTAGATACTCAGATTAATGAGTTAGCTGAGTCTTTATCTATGACGCCTCCCGGTTTGTTATTAAGTGGTTCTGTAGTGACCATTATTTTTGCTCATCTGGTTCGTTTTATCGCAATCGCAAACAAAGGCATATTGGCAAGTTACGAGAAGATCAGTCCTTCTTTGGACATGGTGGCTAAGACCATGGGGCAGTCAGGCAGTAAACTATTAGTGAAGGTACATATACCCCTTATTCGCAAGAGTGCTTTGGTTGCATGTTTACTTGTGTTTGTGGAGAGTATGAAGGAGCTTCCCGCTGCATTATTATTGAGGCCATTTGACTTTCAAACGCTGCCTACCTATGTCTATCAGTTTGCCAGTGATGAGCAATTGGAAATAGCCGCTCTGGGCGCTATTTTGATCGTGGTTGTGGGGCTAATTCCACTATTAATTCTGAATCGTTCTATCGATTCTCACTAACCTTTATTGAGTCGGAAATCCGTTGTGTCAGTTTTAGAGTTAAGTAATTTAAACGTTCGTTATAAAGATACGGAAGTGATCAAGCGTCTTAATTTGCAAATAGCGCCAGGTGAAATCATGGCGTTATTTGGCCCTTCGGGCGGCGGTAAAAGTACGGTTCTTAAGGCCATCGCCGGTTTATTGGATGAAGTCGAGGGCGTGATAAAAATTGGCGAACACTTGGTATTCGATGAGAAAATAAACGTACCGACAGAGAAGCGACATGCGGGCCTGATATTTCAAGACTACGCTTTGTTTCCCCATTTAACCGTGAGCGAAAACATTGCATTTGGACTGTCTAAGTTGTCCAAAGCAGAACGGAAATCACGCGTTGAGCATATGTTGCAGTTGATTAAAATGTCTGAGCTTTCAGAGCGATACCCCCATGAATTGTCCGGTGGTCAACAGCAACGAATTGCGATAGTAAGGGCACTGGCTTGTGAGCCAACCATTTTGTTATTTGATGAAGCTTTTTCAAACATAGATCCACAGTTTAGATTTGAGTTGATCAAAGATATTAGAGAGTTATTAAAGGCTCAGAACATTGCTGGCCTGTTTGTTACTCATAATCAGGATGAAGCGTTTGCATTTTGTGATCGAATCGCCGTGTTAAACAATGGCAAAATTGAACAGGTTAACAATGCCGAACACTTGTTTAATTATCCTGCCAGTCGATTTGTCGCAGAATTTTTAGGTGAAGGCATTTGGTTAAAAACTCAAGTAAGCGGTGACAAGCGTTTACAGTCAAGTTTTGGTGAGTTGATATATGAAGGGATGGAGGATTTGTCGAATAAAGTGGGTGAAGACGCCGATGTTTATTTAAGGCCGCACCATCTAACTCTCGAACATACATCTCAATCAGAGCACGTGGTACAGCAAGAGCGTTTTGTCGGTGAATGTTATGAGTCTTTGTTGGAAATTAACGGCCAAGTGATTAAGGTTAAAACGACGGAGTCCTTTTTAAATCAGCCCGTTGCGGTTAAAGTTGATACCAAAATTCTAAACGTATTCATGCCTTCCGCACAGTAATTGCGAGTTTCAGGTGCACGCAATATGTGCACCTTAAAGGCGCTTAAATTTTGCACCAATCTCAAACTTCACCCTGCACTAATACTGTGCAAACAGATCTAGTAATCTTCCTACAATCATAAAAAAACAAATAAAAACAATCGTGTATACATGTGGCACCGATCTTTCTTTGTCTCCTGTGATAAAAATAAAATCATATGAAGGAAACAACAATGAAACTGGTAACAGCCATAATCAAGCCGTTTAAACTTGATGATGTTCGTGAAGCCATCAGTGAAGTAGGGGTAGAAGGCCTCACTGTTACTGAAGTCAAAGGTTTCGGTCGTCAAAAAGGTCACACTGAGTTATACCGCGGTGCGGAATATCAGGTGGATTTCCTGCCAAAGGTAAAACTAGAAATTGCTACTTCCGATGAAAATGCCGAACGTTTGGTAGAAGTCATCGCTGAATCTGCCAACACCGGAAAAATCGGTGACGGCAAAATATTTGTATTAGATCTGGCTCAAGCTGTGCGTATTCGTACTGGCGAGACAGATGGCGAAGCGATTTAAGGAGTCATCATGGAACAGAATATTTTTCACTTACAATATGCGATAGACACCTTTTACTTCTTAGTCTGCGGTGCACTGGTTATGTGGATGGCAGCGGGTTTTGCCATGTTGGAAGCGGGCCTGGTCCGTTCTAAAAATACAACGGAAATCTTGACCAAGAACGTTGCGCTATTTGCAATTTCCTGTGTCATGTACCTGGTTTGTGGTTACGCCATAATGTACGACGGCGGCGTGTTCTTATCTGGTATTGAAAGTGTTGATGTTGATTCAACATTAAGTGAATTCGCCGGTCGTGAAGATGGTTTCACAGGTGGCGCTATTTATTCCAGTGCATCAGATTTCTTCTTCCAGGTTGTTTTTGTTGCGACGGCTATGTCTATTGTTTCAGGTGCGGTGGCTGAAAGAATGAAGTTATGGGCTTTCTTGGCTTTTGCAGTTGTAATGACGGGCTTTATCTACCCAATGGAAGGTGCATGGACATGGGGCGGCCAGGAAGTGTTTGGTTTGTACTCTTTGACTATGGTTGATTTCGCAGGTTCTGGTATTGTTCACATGGCTGGTGCCGCAGCTGCACTTTCAGGTGTTCTTTTGTTAGGCGCGCGCAAGGGCAAATACACTAAAGACGGTCGTGTTAACGCGATCCCTGGTGCGAATATGCCATTAGCAACATTAGGCACGTTCATCTTATGGATGGGTTGGTTCGGATTTAACGGTGGTTCAGTATTAAAGCTGGGCGATATAGCAAATGCCAACTCTGTTGCTGTTGTTTTCTTAAACACTAACGCCGCTGCTGCGGGTGGTGCAATTGCAGCGCTTGGTTTAGCAGCCGTACTATTTAAGAAAGCAGACTTAACAATGGCATTAAATGGTGCATTGGCTGGTCTGGTAACAATTACTGCCGAGCCTTCAACTCCAACTCCGCTGCAAGCAACATTATTTGGTGCATTGGGGGGGCTGGTTGTTGTCTTCTCAATCACAACTCTGGATAAGTTAAAAATTGATGATCCAGTTGGTGCTATTTCAGTGCACGGTGTGGTTGGTTTGTTAGGTCTGATGTTAGTACCTGTTACAAATGGCGATGCGACGGTAGGTGGTCAGATTGTAGGCGCGTTAACAATATTCGTATGGGTATTTGTGACTAGTTTCATCGTATGGTCAATATTGAAGGCGGTTATTGGCATTCGCGTAACTGAAGAGCAAGAGTACGAAGGCGTTGACCGATCTGAATGTGGTATCGAAGCTTATCCAGAGTTTGTGGGCTCATCAAAGTAAAAATTTGAATACTGCTACAGTTAGTTAACAAGCGGTAAAAATATAATAACAACGACAAAACCCATCTTCGGATGGGTTTTTCATGTCTGAGGCTTTCTGAAACAAGGGTATGCGTCTTGTTATTGCCATGTTTTATGGAAGGTGACCGTTGAGAGGTCCACTCCGCTGAGTTCATAAATTGAATGTTAATTCTGCATTTCATCGAAAAACTCATTGAAAAAAGTGTTTAACGATTATACTCAAGTTTATGCCTTGGGCTTTTGCCCACGAAATCTTCAAATGCACGACTCTTATTAGCTGCTTGTCGTTTTTCCAGCTTTAACAAGAGTTAAGGTTACATTACGTACAAGTGTGAGGGAATTACATTGAAGGTTAGGATAATTCATTTACCCGCCTACGTTTCTGCATTCAGCGTCATTATAGTCGCCGCTTTGTTGTGGTCTTTTCATTCGACCTATCTTCGACAGGATCAGATATATAAAGAGTCTAATGAAACACTGTTTCACCTAAAAACAGATCAACAAAAAATAGAGCGTCTTTTGAATAATGATGATATTGCCGCAGTTCAATCTTTATTGCCCACTTTATCTGAAAGTGCGCTTATTAAGCGACTGCTTCTAATCGACGGTGATTATCAGGTAATGGCGGCAAGTGGCGGGAAACTGCTTCAGACTGACGTGTCGCAATTGGAACCACAAATTCAAAACCGATTACGCTCATTCGAGCTGCAACAAGATTCATTTATTGAAGTAAATTCAACATCAGAACTCATATACCAACTTTCTTTGCCTGGTGCACAAACGGGTTATCTATATGTACAACTCGATCTTGAGCATCTCCAAGCAACGGATGTCAAAAGCCTAATTATAAATTTACTCATTTTTTTCTGTAGCTCTGCACTTGCTGCAACTATTTTTTATTATGTGACGCGGCACATAATGCAGAAGCGAGTGGCAAGGTTGGTTAGCGTATTGGTGGAATATACGGATGGCAAAAGAGAGAAGCGTTTTGCAGCAAGAGATAATAGCGAGTTTCAGCGACTGGAATTACTCCTTAATGGCACATTTGATTTGTTGGAGCACGAGCAGGAAGTATTGGCACAGGAAAAGGAATTTTCTAAACAAATTCTTGATTCTATGACTGATGGTGTAGTCACAGTTGACCAATCAGGAAAAATAATAATGGTAAACCAACAGCTCATTTCTATGTTTGGTTATCACTATGAACAGGAGTTATTAGGGGCCAATGTACTTACACTGATACCTGGAGAATTTCAGGAACGTCATATAAATAGTTTGAAGAGGGCCAATTTAGACCATAGATTTTCAAAAGGTATGCTAAGAAAGGTAAAAGACGTTTCTGGTTTAACCAAAGATGGCCTATATATCCCGGTTTCGCTAACTGTGATTAAGAAACTCTCGCAGCAAGAAATCTACTACTCAGCGTTTATTCAGGATATGTCAGAAAAATTTCAATATCAGGAATCGCTCGATCAGTTAGCGTATTTCGATGCACTAACCAGCTTAAACAATACCTTAGGTTTCAAGCGACAAATTGCTAATATGCGAAAACCTATTAACTTGTGCTTGTTAGAGCTGAACGAGCTTCATACCGTAAACGAGACGTTTGGTTATGAAATAGGGGATCAATACCTAGTGGATTTCGCTCTGTTACTTAAGCAACTGCCTTTGGAAGATCTGGTATTGGCGAAAAGCACAGGAGCTCGCTTCATAGTGGCAACCACCGCTGATAAAGAACTATTACAAAATGCGCTAGAGCAGTTATTGCAAAGGTCCATATTAGTCGTTGATGTAGCGAAGCGAATTGAATTTTATTGTGCGCTGGCATTTGCAGAAGGCATAAGTCAATTAGATGAGCAACTACGTTATTGCCGAATTGCAATTAGAAAAGCGTTAGAGCAAGCTGAAAGTAAGTTTGTAGAAATAGACGTGAAATGGATAGAGCACCAGTTTTATCGCTCTAAGTTGCAACACAAATTGAGTCTTGCTCTAAACAATCATGAACTTTATTTTGACTATCAACCTAAATTCAGCACCAAAGAAAGAAAGGTAGTTTCGGCAGAAGCGCTCATAAGGTGGAGAAGCAATGGCCAAAATGTTTCCCCTGGTGAGTTCATACCGATTGCAGAAAAGAGCCACTTGATGCCAACCATGGATAAATACGTCATTTCTTCGGTATGTCGGTTCATTCGGTTTGGTCTGGATCATTCGCTTCATTTGGTGCCTATTTCGGTTAATTTGTCTTCTCGTTATCTGTTTTCAGATTCAACGATTGCTTACATCTTTGAAAAAATTGGCGAATATAAAATACCTGCAAATTTGATAGAAGTTGAAGTTACTGAGTATGAGCTCATACAGGACTTCGATTCAACAGCAAAAAACATGGAGCGCTTAGAAAAAGCGGGCATTAGGGTGGCCATTGATGATTACGGTATCGGCCACTCAAATCTGGAAACCGTTTCTAGTCTACCGATTCAACATCTTAAAATAGATCAATCGTTTATAAAACGTGCGCTTAGTTCATCTAAGTCAAAAGCAATATTAGAGAATATTATTGATCTGGCGCAGTCATTAAATATAGAAATTACTGCGGAAGGCGTGGAAACTCAGGAGCAGTTCGAATACGTCAAAAGTTTGGGATGTGATTATGTTCAAGGGTACCTGCTGTCCAAGCCATTAACACAACGGGACTTCGAAAGCCTGCTGAATAGTCCAGCAAATTCCTTATATCCTGAAAGCGGGCCTTATACTTAGCTAGTCAATCGATATGAGGGTGGAGTTCTGCCAGAGAGCGAATGATTAGTGAAGCTGTATTTGCGTATTCAGGCACATCACCCCTTATTAGCAAGGCACTGGCCATGTTAGCATTCGTTGCAGTCATGATGTCGTATTTGTAGTCACCCACATAAACTAAGTCTCTGGTAGGTAAATTCCACTGGGCTGCAATCTGCAGTAAAGCGTCAGGGTAGGGTTTGGGTTTGGTGTCTTCACGCGTGAAGACCGTTTGTATTGGTATCTGGTTGTTAAGTATTTTGATCTTTGCGGCGGATTGCTGATTTCTGGTTACGATTGCCATAGGTGTGTTCTGCCGTTTTAGTGAATTTACAAACTCTTCTGCGTCTCCTAACCATTTCGAAGATTTAGCTTCGGTTATTTCATGTTCTGAGATTATTGCCTGATAACGTTTTTTAGTCTGAGCATCAGCTTCTTCAACGTGTTGCAAAATGTCCTTTTCTAGCGGGCAGTTTATGGTTTCACGTATGAGTTTGAAGTTGAGTTTTGATTCAACAAGCGTACCGTCTAAATCAAAAATAACGCCCTTAAATTTGTATTTCATACAAGCAACCTTCTCGGTTTGTTAACTACATTGTGAATATTTATGTAGATTAAATGACAGTGCGCTTAAAAACTAATCTAATTTTGTTTAAGGCTTAGTTGATAAGTTTTTAATTCTTTTTTTACCTGTACCTTTTGTGTGGAAATTGCCAGTCAGCCCAAAAAATAATTAATTAAAATTCTAATAATGCAGATGACTGGTGGTCAGATACTTTCCGAGTGAACTAGGTGTGTGATTTGTTAGTTAATTGTGTGTGTTGTTTTAAGTTGTTGTTTTTGTGTGGGTTAATCTTTGTTTTTGACTGCTCTTAGTTTGATAGGATTGTTATGTTAACTTGATAAAACTTTGATAAGTTGGTGTAAGGTACAGGTTTTTCATTTGTTTATGAATTATATGAGTGTATAGAATTTTTGTCAGGACATGATTGGGAGGGGGAGGCATCGTGACAACCAGCGAAGGGCATTTCAACTCCGCTTTGGCGACCACTCCCTAACCCGAATGCCCTTCGCATATCTCTCTTGCTGTATTTCATACACGATAAAATGACGGATTGAATTTTGCTCAATTGACATGAGCATCGCCAAGTTGAATAATCTTGCACTCGCATAATGACAAAAAACAATAATTTTAAATGACGTCTTTGCCTAAAATTAACCAATTAGTGTTGTGCCTGTTAGTCATTTTAGCGGCAGTAATTAACTATTATCCTCTACCTTTTTTCACTGGCTCTGCGCTCATATTTGGCAATGTTATTGCTGTTGCAGTCACACTGGTATCTGGACTTCGTGCTGGACTCATTACAGCCGTTTTAGCGGGATGCATTACCTATTTTAATTGGCAACATTTGTTGGTACTTCCACCTTTCGTGATCGAGGTGCTGGTAGTGCAATGGGCATACCGTACTGAACGTTCTCCGGTATTCTGGGGCATGATGTATTGGTTTAGCGCTGGTTGGTTAATTGTTGCGACAGAGTACTTTTTACTGACGAATTATTTAGACCTGACTAAAGTTGCAATCGTCATCAAGTATGTAGTTAATGGCAGCCTTAACATAATGCTCGGTTATCTATTGGCTATCTCACTGAATCGAATTTTTCGAGCAGAGAGGTTACCGGCATTAAAATTAAGTAGCTTCATAACCTTAAGTATTTTTTATGCCGTAACTTTCTCAGTGTTAGCAAACACTTATTATTGGTTGCGAATTCACCAAGATAACAAACTCGATCAATTGCAAAGCCAATTAAAATTGGAAGCGACGCATGTTGCGATTGAAATGGAGGACTTTGTCTTTTCTGGCCTGTCTTCAATCCAGTTGCTAACTGAGTTAGATAACAAAAACCAAGCGGTGAATACATCTGGTAAGTTAAATCAAATAGCCAATCATAACCCAAGTTTCTTAACCATGCTGCTTACGGATAAAAGGGGCGTAATTAAAACAGCGTATCCTAATGAGCTTATGGATAAATTGCCTTCAGGTTATTCGGTGGGCCACAGAGATTATTTCACAGAGCCTAAATCAACATTAAAACCCTACATCTCAGACGTGTTTATGGGACAGGGGTTTGGAAACGATCCAATTGTTGCTGTTGCTGCTCCCTTTGTTTCCGATGGTGAATTTTTAGGAATTGTTGAAGCTTCTTTGGATTTGTCCTCTTTTAAACAGCTGGATAGAAGGCTAATAGATAAAGGGCAAGGATTAATTATTCTGGATGATTCTAAGAAGGTCATTTATAGCTCGGAACATCTGGGGCTGGCCTTTTTGCAGGATCTCAATGACTCTGAGTGGATGCGTTATCTAGAAAATAGCTTTAACTATTATATGTTGACAGAGCAGGGTCAATATCAAATCGCACAAATTAAGAAAAGCGAAAAACTAGGCTGGTCTGTAATCGCTACGGTGCCCAGAGAGTCTTACGAAGCTCAGATTTCTTCTAACATCATAGTTTCATTACTGCTTCTGGTTGTCTTTGTATTGGTTTTCTTTTACGCGGCAGCACGTTTAGCAGTATACGTTAGTCAGCCAATTACGAACTTGGCGAATAAAATATCCTGGGCAAGCCATAATAAAAAATTCGAATACATCGAGCTAAACCTGAAGTCCACATTGATTGCAGAACTGAATGACATGGCACCGATTATTCAGCGGTTTGCCAGAAAGCTCAAAAAGACTCTGAACCAGTTACATGATGCGAATATTGAGACTCGTCAAGCGAACGATGAGCTGGCCAAATTAAATGCCAATCTATCTAACTTGGTAGAAGAAAAGACGGAAGCGCTGCAGTTGGCACTGAAGGACGCGACACAAGCGAATAAAGCAAAATCTTCGTTTCTGGCTACCATGAGTCATGAAATCCGAACGCCGATGAACGGTGTGCTGGGGATGCTGGAAATTCTTAAGCTATCTGATCTGAATGAATTACAGAAAGAAAACGTGGAAGTGGCTGAATCTAGCGCTCGAGCACTATTGGGGTTGATCAATGACATTCTGGACTTCTCAAAATTAGACGCAGGAAAAATGGTATTTGAGCGTGTTGACTTTGATTTAATTAGCCTTATTCAGGAAGTGGTAGATGTTCACCAGTTTATTCTGCAGTCAGAAGACGTCACGTTGGTATTCAAAAAGCCTGAACAGCAAGAATTGTGGTTAATTGGGGACCCTAACCGGATTAGGCAGGTAATTACCAACTTACTTTCCAACGCAATAAAATTCACGCAAAAGGGCAAGGTGGAAGTCGATTGCCACTTTAAAACTGACAAAAGTTTGTTCAAGGTCTCTATTCAGGTCGCAGATACAGGCATAGGAATTGAACCGAAAAAGTTGAAGCAGTTATTCAACCCTTTCACCCAGGCTGATGCTTCAACGACACGGGAGTATGGTGGAACTGGTTTAGGTTTGTCCATTGCCAAGCAGCTTTGTAACTTAATGGGGGGTGATATTGTAGCGGTAAGCTCTGCTGGTGAGGGCAGTGTATTTACCGCCAATATGCTTTTAGCAAAAGGGTTTGCTCGTCACGACAAGGTTGGAACTGTTATTGATGTGTCAGCACATAAGAACGGTCTATCCGTGTTGGTGGTAGAAGACAACTTGGTTAACCAAACGGTGGCCAAAAAAATGTTAACTAGCCTAGGTTGTAATGTGGAAATTGCTTCCAATGGTACAGAGTCATTGGAGTGGTTAAACAAAACAGAAAAGAGTTTTGATCTCGTGTTGATGGATTGCCAAATGCCACAAATGGACGGCTTCGAGGCGACGACACAAATTAGAAACGGTAAAGTTCTCGATAAGTATAAGCGAATTCCAATAATCGCTTTGACAGCGAATGCCATGAAAGGTGACAAAGAGCGTTGCCTGGAAGTTGGAATGGACCAGTTCCTAACTAAGCCTATTTCGCTAGAAAAATTAAAAGCGGCACTAGCAAAGTGCTAATAACTAACAGGTTTTAATAGTTCCTATTGTGCCTTAAAGCGGACACGAGTGAGCTTTAGATATTACTCATTTATTACGTGAGTTAAATCTTAAGATGTCTGAGCTATTTGAAGGTCATTCAGGACTTAAATTACTATTTGCCCTGTTGAAGCAAAAAAGGGGCGGTAGGGGAAGTTTAAAGGCCAGCAATGATTAGTTCCTGACCTATGTGTTCGTAACTAGATTTCAGCAGCGACGACGGATATTTCAACCAATAGTTCTTCACGGGCCATATTGGCGGTTACGCAGGCTCGTGCTGGAGCATGACCTTCTGGTACCCAGTTGTCCCAGACCTGATTCATTTCAGCGAAATACTTCATGTCTTTAATGTAGATAGTCGCGGATAACAGGTGTTGTCTATCACTACCAGCTTGCAACAGAAGCGCATCTACCTTATCTAACATGGTTTGGGTTTGTTCTGTGATGTCTTTAGTTGCATCTGCACAGACTTGGCCACAAAGATAAATCACACCGTTATGTTTAACGATTCGACTCATTCTTTGTTTGGTCTCTTGCCTTTCTATTGTCATATTATTCTTCTCTTATAATCATAAAAAGTTGTTGTCATGATGGCACACTCTACTGTCAGCATTTAGCGATTTAATATTTATTTACATTTGAAAATTGAACCTCTGACCATAATCCGCTTCTATATAGCTTGGAATCATACGAAAAACGGAAACATCTTGATGAAAAACTGGGCTCCAGACCTAAAACAAGCACTTAAAGAAAACAAAGGCTTTATTCTCTTAATTATTTTAATGTCGGTATGCCGAAGCGCGATTGCTGACTGGTATACCGTGCCGACGGGATCAATGTTACCCACCATCGAAATTGGAGATAGAGTGACAGTAAATAAGATGGCTTATGATTTAAGAGTCCCATTCACAAGTATTTCTTTGGCTAAGGTTGGTGAGCCTGAGCGTGGGGATATCGTTGTATTTGAATCTGATGCCGCGGACGAACGTATGATAAAACGCGTGGTTGGTTTACCTGGTGATACGGTGGAAATGAGAAATGAAATCCTGTTAATTAATGGCCAGCCCCTGGAATATGTTGTGCAATCGGATGATGTAACTGAAATGTACGCAAAAGAAAGTTTAGGTAGTGATGCTCATATTATTCGCTTAGCTAAGCAAAATGGTTCAGGTTTAGATAACTTTTCACCGGTTGTTGTGCCAGATGGAGAATATCTGGTACTTGGTGATAACCGAAGAAACAGTGCTGATTCACGTGTGTATGGTTTTGTACCGCGTAGCGAGTTGCGTGGAAAAGCACATCATGTGGCATTTTCTCTCGACTTAGATAATAACTATATACCTCGTACTGAACGTTTTTTAAGTAATTTATACGAGCTCTAAACTTGATTAATGAGTCAGGCAATAAAAACCCATCAACTGATGGGTTTTTATGTGTTTGAATAAACGAGTCTAGGTTAAACCTTAAACTGTGAAATAGTTTGGTTTAACTCATGAGTGATGTGACGCTGTGCTTCACTCTTTGTTGCTATGTTCTCTGTTTGGCTAACGGTAGAGTCAGCAATTTCATGTACTGCGACGGTTTGCTGGGTGATTTCATCGGAAGCCGCTGCTTGTTCACGAGTTGCGGACGCAGTTTCATTAGATTGTTGCTCGATTAATGAAATCGCCTGATTAATTTCATCTAACTTGTGGTTGACGTTATTGATGAGTTCTACGCCTTGCGCCGTTTTATCTTTACCCACATTCATGGCGCTTACCGCATTTGAAGCAGAGGCCTGTAACTTGGCTATGATGCCTTCAATGTCACCGGTAGAATCCTGAGTTCGGCTGGCAAGCGTTCTCACTTCATCAGCTACAACGGCAAATCCGCGACCTTGCTCACCGGCACGAGCAGCTTCGATAGCCGCGTTAAGGGCTAACAAGTTAGTTTGTTCGGCAATGCCCTTGATAACAGCCAATACCTCTGAAATGGAAGTAGAGTTTGCGTGAAGCTCTGTAACTACATCGCTGGCTTTAGACACGTCATTGGACAAGTCATCCATTAACGTGGCGGCATCGCTCGCTAATGCACTGCCCTGTGAAGATTCCGTATTCGCTTTTGTAGCATAATCCAATGCCATTTGAGCGTTGTCTGAGATTCCATGAATCGTCTGGGTCATTTCCGTCGCCGCTGCCGCAATCTGCTCAATGTAGCCTTTTTGTTCGGAAACGTTATTTGCAAAGTCCTGCACTAAGCCGCTGACGTCATCGGATTCCCTAAGTACTTCGGCCGTGGTGGTATTACATTGACGAATGATCTTTTGAATATTTTCGACAAAGGTGTTGAAGGATTGACTAAGTTGGCCCAACTCATCATTGCTGTTGATGTCGATACGTTTAGTTAAATCACCTTCACCCGTTGCAATATCATCCATTGCGCCAACAATGCGTTGCAGCGGTGTGGTCAATAATTTTTGGATGGCAAGAACGATGACGCCAGAAGTAATAAGAATCGTTATGATAACAACGATAATTGAATACCAAATTGCACTATTAACTGGATCGGAAATGACATGGTACGGCACCATAAAACCTACACGCCAATCAAGTGCCATGGTTTCGTCGGTAATGGCGCTTACATAAGCCAGATACTCTTCACCATTGAACGTAACGTGAGTAAGTAGTTCTTTGTTGTTTTTGCTTTCTCTTAATAATTCTGCAAAACCATCGGCGTCGGAAAAGCGGCTATCAACTACGTTTAGTTTTGGCAACTGACTCATATCGATTCGATTGGCTTTGTCAGGGAAAGCAATGATTTGTCCGTCTGCAGTGAAAAGGAAGCCATCTCCTAACCCCTGGAATTTCATTTTTTCTATCAAACCGCTTTTGATTTCTGAGGCTAGAATGTCGATACCCATGACACCAATCAGTTCTCTGGATTGGTTATAAACCGTGCTTTTTACTGATGTCACAATGCTCTTGTCGTTGGCATCAATTTCAGGGTTGGTGATAAACAAACGGTCTTTTTGTAAGGCTTCGCCCCACCAAGGTCGTTTGCTTGTGAAATAGTTGTCGTCGTTGTAACGGCCATTTATATCAAAGTATTCGTGTGTGGCTTTCGGTGCATAAAACACCGATTTAATCATGGGATCCTGTGCTGATTCTTGTTTGAACAGGCGTACGATTTGCTGGTAATCCTCGTCACCATCAATGTCTGATCCTCTATCCTTATAACTGTCAAACCAGTCATTAACAAACGCATTGGCTTGAAGGGAAGTCACAACACGTGAACGTTCGCGGAAAAACTCATGGATACCGCTGGAAGCAGTTTGAGTGGCAATCTTGATGTCTTTTAACACAGATTGCTCTACAGATTCGGCTCGGTCTAGGGTAACGGATGTTGCCACTATAATTGCGATGACGGTAAATATACTGGATACCGACAACAATACTTTGCGAACGACGGATTGGCGTTTATTCATTTTATTATCATCCTGGAAGTGCAACCTCAAAAATGGGCGACACATTTTGTTTTTGAACCACTACAGTCCTTGTGCAGAGTTTCAAGATTGATATTGATGTAATTTCATAGTTTGTAACTCGTCATGATGAGTTACAAAAAAAATTTCAAATATATTACAGGCAAATCGGAACAAACCGCCAGTTGAAATTTTGCAGCAAGTAGACATGTCCAAATTACGCTCAACTTTCAGAGTGTAGGTATTCATCTAGGTGTTTGTTTTCCTTCCCGATATTAGGTTATCTGCGGTTGCATTGAAAACTTAAGCACAAAAAATTTAGGGGTTTTTACTAGGGTTTTAATGTGGCTATTTTTGTCGTTTTTTAGCGTTTTTCAATGAAAGTTTTTAATCGATTTGATGGTTATTTTTCAATTGTTGGCGAAGGTTTGTCGATGATAGCGTTATTTTTAGACAAATGACGTGTTCTTGGAAACATTTGTCTGAACTTACGAGGATCAACCATGAAGAAAATAATAACAACAGTAATCTTGTTGGCTGGTGGTTTCGGCTCTGTCGTTCATGCGGCAACAAAAGCTGACTTGGTCATACACAACGCAAGCATATATACAGTAGATCAACAACGGAGTGTTGCTCAGGCCGTAGCGGTAAAAGGTAATAAAATCATCTATGTAGGCAGTGATGCGGGCGTAGATAAACATGTGGGATACAATACCCAACTGATAAACGCAAAAAAACGATTGGTGCTGCCCGGCTTGCATGACGTGCATCTGCATCCTTTAGAGGCAGGAGATGAGTCCATTAATTGTACCTTGAGTATTCAAGAATCGTTAAATCAACACCTTGGCAAGATTTCAACTTGTGTTAATCAGGCTGGCAATGATTGGGTTTTGGGCTGGGGGCATGCGCTAACAACCCTATTGGAAGCAGAACAAGATCCGATTTTCTATCTCGATCAAATCTCGACTACGACACCTATCGCTATAATGGAGTCGACTTCGCATTCCATGTGGGTAAATTCAGCTGCACTGGCAGAAATTGGCTTTAACCAACATACGCCTAACCCGCCAGGCGGTATCATCGTCAAAAATACCAACGGTGAATTGACTGGATTATTATTGGATACAGCCGGCGATATGGTGATGCATGAAGCCTTTGCTAATCCAACGCGGCAGGACAAAAACAACCAATACCAAAGTTTGTTGTGGTCATTAAAACAACTCAAACAAAATGGCATTACTTCTATTTCAAATGCGCGACTTTATTGGAAGCGCGGTTATCTGGATGCCTGGAAAAAAGCGGATAGAAACTGGCAATTGACAGTACGCGCAAATATGGCGCTTTGGGTGTATCCAGAAGAGCTTAATGATATGAACCAAGTCGCTAGTTTAAACAACATGTACACTGATGATCCCAACTCATTCTTGAAGGTGAATCAAATCAAAATGTACAGCGATGGTATTACGATTAATACGACGGCTGCCATGTTTGATAATTACCTAAAAAATTACGGTTTGAATATTGGTTCTGATAATGGTCTGAATTACTTTGATCAGACTCGCATGACCTATTACATAAGCGAGTTGGAAAAAACGGGATACAATATGTTAATTCATGCGATAGGTGATCGTGGGGTTTACGAGTCATTAAACGCCATAGAAGCCGCTAAGCAAATTAACGGCAATTTGGGTCATGAACGCCGTCATAGAATTACGCATGTTGAATTTGTCGACCCTCAGGATATTCCAAGATTTGCACAGTTAGACGTCACCGCAGATTTTCAAGTGGCGGGTGACTGGACTTTGCCGGGTAATCACAGCCATATAGAAACTGAATTGCTGGGTACTGAAAGACTAGAGAATCAAATACCCTTGGCGGATATATACAACACAGGCGCGAATGTAACATTGAGCAGCGACTGGGATGTGAGTAGCCTGAGTCCATTTGTTGGCATGATGCACTCACTTCAAAGAAATCATCAAAGCTTGCCAAACATTCACGCCGCCATTGAGGCCTACACGATAAATGCCGCATACACTATGGGGCAGGAAAATCAGGTAGGCTCAATTGAAGTAGGTAAACTTGCCGATTTTTCCATTGTTGATAAGAACATCCTGAATGTTCCTACCAGTCAGATTGGTTCAACAAAGAACTTGATGACGATTCTGGATGGAGAAGTCATCTATAAAAACAAACAGAAGTGGTAGTGCACTATTTCTGTAAATCATAAAAACCACCTTCATATTAAGGTGTACCCGCAACTTGCCATCCCCGAGACATCGGGGATCCAGTGCAATAAGTGAAGAAGAAAACTGGATTCCCAATATCGCTCAGACGATTTGGGAATGACGCTAACACGGATGTTAGTGTGTCGCGGAGCCATGGATGGCTGAGAGCGACCGCCGTCACGGATGTTAGTGTGTCCCGATCACATGGATGTGAATGAGGGACCGCCAAAGGGATGAAGGTGTGCCCACCAATTCGTCATCCCCGAGACATCGGGGATCCAGTGCAACAAGTGAAGAAGAACACTGGATTCCCAATATCGCTCAGGCGATTTGGGAATGACGCTAACAAGGATGTTAGTGTGTCCCGGTCACAGGGATGTAAAGGAGGGACCGCCAAAGGGATGAAGGTGTGCCGTGAAACCAAGGACGGTTAGGAACGGCCGCCACGGGGATGTTAGTGTGCCCACCAATTCGTCATCCCCGAGGCATCGGGGATCCAGTACAACAAGTGAAGAAGAAAACTGGATTCCCAATATCGCTCAGACGATTTGGGAATGACGCCTTCAGGGATGAAGGTGTGCTCACTAATTCGTCATCCCCGAGAAATCGGGGAACCAGTGCAACAAGTGAAGCAGAAGACTGGATTCCCAATATCGCTCAGACGATTTGGGAATGACGCCTTCAGGGATGAAGGTGTGCCCACCAATTCGTCATCCCCGAGACATCGGGGATCCAGTGCAACAAGTGAAGAAGAACACTGGATTCCCAATATCGCTCAGCCGATTTGGGAATGACGTCTTCAGGGATGAAGGTGTGCCGTGAAACCAAGGATGGTTAGGAACGACCGCCGCACGGATGTTGGTGTGTCGCGGTAACATGGATGTGAAGGAGCGACCGCCGCATGGATGTCGGTGTGTCGCGGTAACATGGATGTGAAGGAGCGACCGCCACACGGATGTAGATGTGCCCACCAATTCGTCATCCCCGAGACATCGGGGATCCAGTGCAATAAGTGAAGAATAAAACTGGATTCCCAATATCGCTCAGACGATTTGGGAATGACGCCTTCAGGGATGAAGGTGTGCCGTGAAACCAAGGATGGTTAGGAACGGCCGCCGCATGGATGTCGGTGTGTCCCGGTCACAAGGATGGTTAGGAACGGCCGCCGCATGGATGTCGGTGTGTCCCGGTCACAAGGATGGTTAGGAACGGCCGCCTTCACGGATGTTGGTGTGCCCACCAATTCGTCATCCCCGAGACATCGTGGATCCAGTGCAATAAGTGAAGAAAAAAACTGGATTCCCAATATCGCTCAGGCGATTTGGGAATGACGGCAGGGTGGGTATGAAGGTGGGACATCCGCACGGATGAACCTGAGCCCCTTCTCTGAAGTCACGAGTAAGCAAAATACTTCCTTCCGGCGTCATTCCAGAATCGCCCCAGCGATATCAGGAATCCAGAAGGCTATTGAGTGGAAGTCACCATTGCTCAGGGCTAATACCGGCTTTCAATAAAATATCTTTAAATTCAGACAACTGCTCTTTGTAATGTTTCCAGCTTTGCACCGAACTGGTGTAAATGCCATCTCGAACCTGAGCGCTACTGGCCGTGGCACTAACAGCTCGGTTGTTATTTAATTGAATATAGTCAGTATCAAAGCCCAAACCAAGAAAATCAAAAACCGGTTTACATGTAGACTCTGGGTTTGTGACTAACGCTTCATAATTAACGAAGAGTAAATTGTGGCTGTTTTGTTCTAGCCAGTGAGCCATCAGCTTGCGGTAGGCTACATAATAATGGCCTATATCAACCAGTCGATACGAAAATGGGTAGGCTTGTTCGAAGTAGGTCTTATATATGGCATACGCTGTGGCCATTGGTGAACGTGTCATATGAATGACTTTGGCTAGGGGCAAGGCTCGTTGTATTAGCCCTGTGTACAAAAAGTTTAATGGCAACTTGTCTATTATGAGCTTGTTGTTTGCGATAAAGGGCTGGAGCTCAGATAGGTAACGCAGGCCCACTTCTCTCATATCCAGTTCAGCGCAGCACTTTATGAACTCATTTTTGTTCTTGGGCTGGACCTTTAGAACATTGATCTCTTTGCTCAGGCAATTTCCGAAGTGGTGAAGTTCGCCCGCACTACCTACGGTTTTATGCTGCTGAATGATTTGCTCAAGCAAGGTTGAGCCTGTACGTGGTAGCCCGGTGATAAACACAGGGGTTACATTGGAATAGTCTTGGGAGGTCTCTTTTTGCTTTTGCCGCCAATCCGGGATGGCGTTAGAGAAGACCTCTATTATTCGCTCTAAACTCTCAACATCTTTTTCAACATGGTAATTACTTTGCTCTGCTCTTAATTGATTAGCTGAAGTTAAATGTTGGTAATTGTCGTTATATTGTTCTAAATCTTCATATTCTTTTGCTAAAGCAAAATTTAGTTTTATCTTGCCGGTGATAGACAAGTTGGAGTTTTTTAAGGCTTCTTTCAGCGTTGTAATATTTTGCTTTTGTTCAGTTGCCTTAGATAACAAGGAGCGGCTTAGTTGAGCATCGTAATTTATTGGGTCGAGTTTAATCGCTAAGTTCAGATGTCGTGCTGCCTGTTTTTTGTCGCCATTATTTCGATAACTGGTGGCTAAGTTATATTGGTACAGGGCGTTGTCAGGTTCTAATTCAACTGCATGTTTAAAGCAGGTGAGGGCATTTTTATATTGATTCACTTGATACAAACAAATGCCTAATTGAAACCAGTCTTTGGCTAATAACTTTGGATTTTCATTAAATAGGTTAATGGCGTGATTAGAAGCTTGTGTAAACTCGCCATTTAATAAAAAACAATGAGATAAAAGTATCCGTACCTGAGGTTGTACAGGGCTTAATTCAAATGCTTTTTGGGCAGCCTTTAATGCTTGTTCATGTTTTTTCAGTTTTAGAGAAACGTCTGCCAATAAATACCATGCTTGCAATTGGGCAGACTGAGTTTGAACCAGTTGCAAAAGCTTGGTTTCTGCATGGACAAATTGACCTTGTTGCAAGTGACGGTAGATGTCTTGAATTGTGGAAGTTTTATCGAGTGTCATTTCTCAGCTACATGTTGAAAACGAAAGATAATAGAAAAGGCGGAAGATATGTTCCGCCAGAGTTTCCTTTACTTTAACGACTTAGAAAAAAGTATAGGTTAAGTTTACCCCTACCGTTATCGGCTTTGATATCAGCTCGTTACGACGAGGGCCATTTGGACCTTCATGTGGCGTACTGATGATCCCGGTTTCATTGAACAGGTTATTTACGTACACCCGTGCAGCCCAGTTGTCATTTTCCATGGTCAGGTAGGCATTCCAATTAGAAAAGCCTTCGGTTTTAGTGGCGGTAGCTGGATCTAACTGGGAACGAGCATCACTCTTATAACTGCCGTTTACACCATAGATAAGATACCAGTTGCCTAACTCCTGAACGTAACTGACGTCAATGGAAGCGGTATGTTTAGATACGCCTGGCAATCGTTGGTCTTTCACTGAATTAGGATCTATGCCAGCTTCATTCAGTGCTTCAACCGATGGGGCGGTTAATTTAGCATCAACAAAGCTATAACCAAACGTCACGTCAAAACCGCTGTCAAATCGTTGATTAACTTCTACTTCCAAACCCTGACTTTCGGCGCTACCCGCATTAACCACGGCGTTTAATAAAAATGGCGTGACTAAGGTATCTAGCTGAATGTCATCCCAGTCGATGTTAAATGCAGCAACGCTATAACGAGCCTTATCGATTTTACCTTTTATACCTAACTCTAAATTGGTGACCAAGTCTGGAGAGTAGTCCAGTAAATTTGGATTCGTAACCGCAACAGGTTCGCCAAAATTCTGGACAAAATCCGGTAGGGCATTAGCGCCGCCGCGACGGAATCCTTCAGAGCGAGTGAAGTAAACCATGGTATCGTCACTAAGTTGATACGAAGTGTTTAACTTATAAAGAACGTCTTTTTCTTCTGACGACTGTTCCGATACCGTGATTTGGTCAAAATAAAACACGGCATTGGTTTGTTTATTGTCAAACGTCTGTTTAAAGGCTCTAAAGCCACCAGTAATTTGCCAAACATCGCTTATTTGCCAGGTCAGTTCACCAAACAACGCGGTATCTTTAAAGTTTGCTACTGAACTGCTCAGGAAGTTCCGGTCTTTAATTATATCAAGCCCTGCTGCCTTAGCGCTTGGCTGGCTGGCGGCTGTTTCCATGCCTAAGCTGAATTCAGTAGTGTTAGAGCCTAATCCACACACAAGGTTGTCAAACAGATCTTCTTCGCTGGCGCTGGCAGAGCAACTGTCAACCCAGTCGGAGTAACCTTTAAAGGTATCTTCACTGGCAAGTTCCACATCTTGGTCAAGATAAAAAGCGCCAACCACCCAGTTAAGTTTTCTTTCACCATTAGAAACTAAACGCATTTCTATGATGTCAGCGGAGTCATTATTCACCGATTTGTTGGCCATTAAAGCACGTGGCATAGCACCATAACTGTCAGCATAAAAATCAAATGCCTGATAACTGCCAGTTACGTCGGTATTAAAATTCTGTTCGGACTCGTAATGAGATACGGAAGTGGTAAAGGTGGCAAAGCCCATATCCATCTCGACATCTAAAGAGACAAGGTTAGTGTCACCTTCATAGGGTTCGGTCATTAAGGCGGCTGAGTCGTATTCGCCAAGATCTTGATAATCAACCGCTCTGGCCGGGTTACCATTCGACTTGTCACTCTGGTGGTTGTAAGCAAATATCGCCTTAAAGTCATCATTGGGCTGGTATAAAGCGGCAATTCGTCCATAGGTGGAGTCTTCGGAGTTCACCCCTTCAAGTGATTCCAATTTGGCACCACTGTTGACTAAATCAGAGCTGTTGGCCGCAATAGGTGTACCCTTATCATCTCTTTGATAGGCGATAGGTTGGTCTATCCAGCCTGCATCGTCAGTGCGACCAATATTCGCTCTAATTGCAAAAGAATCTGAAAGGGCATGGTTTACAACGACATTGAGCTCGGAGTTAATTCCATCGGCATTTTTTGTTTGAGAAATACCGGTCGAGACTTCGACTTCGCTACCCATTAAATCCGGCATGTTCGGAATGAATCTAAGTGTGCCACCTAATGAACCTGACCCATAAAGTGTGCCTTGGGGGCCTCGCAATACTTCGACACGGTCGATATCGTAAAAACGAATATTGGCAAATAGCGGGGTTTCACCCACATAAGTGGAAACGCCAGGCGCTGTGTACAGCGGACCAGACACTCGGCCATCTTCAGTGCTTAGTCCACGCATGGCGATGCTGGTGGAGAAAGCACCGGATCGAGCGCCACGGTCGGTATAAGACAAACCCGGTAGTCGTGTGGTTAAGTCCGCTAAGTTGGAGATACCCGCTTGTTTTAGGTTTTCACCACCCACCGCGGAAATATTATATGGAACAGTTTCAATGCTTTGGCTACGACGGGTCGCTGTCACTGAAATGACTTCTACGTCTTGTTCTTGATTGGCGTTTTCATCCGATACTGAGGCCTGCTCCTGGGCAAAGGCACTCATTGGATAGGCCATTGTGATGGCGGCCGTTAGTGCCGTAATTTTGAATCTTTGATTAATAGATTTCATAGGTATAACCCTTCTCTCATGCTGCTATTTGAACGAAGTCAGCGCAACGGTCTTATTAAAATTATTGGTGTTGCTCATTCGACAGTACAAGTTTTGTTCGGCCAGTTAAAATCAAGATTTTTCACCAAATTGATGAAAATTTTTAACCAAAGGGGTTTTGTTAAAAATAGACACTATTTCATAAGTTTGTAATCTTATAACTTCCAGCCCTTATACACCGTGACTTTGATATTACAGTGTGAGAATTTTCAACCGTTACCTTACGGTTACCTAAATCTCCTTACCATGAAAATTATTAATAAAGATCGTCAAATTGTTTCAATTGTTTGTCTTGATGCTTCTGGGTAGCTTTGAATTCCATTAGCAGTTCGGGATTGCACGATTCAAACAGATTGCACGTGTTAATCCATGGTAAAGAGATGAAAAAATGGAACAATTTGGTGTATTGAGTTTAATTCCTGCGGCCGTTGTGCTGTGTTTAGCGGTCGTTACCCGAAGGCCTTTGGAGTCCCTATTAGCGGGCAGTGTGGTTGGTTTATTGATGTTGGATCCCGGCAACATACTAACTGGGTTCACCGATTTAGCCCAACGCACCATTTTAAATGAAACCATTGGCTGGTTTGTTCTGGTTTGTAGCTTGATGGGCAGTTTGATCCATTTGTTATTAAAAAGTGGCGCTGCCTTGGCGTTTAGTATCGCGATTTCTAAGCGGGCCAAAAATCGACGGGTTGCGCTGTTAAGTACCTGGTTTCTGGGTCTGGTCATATTCATTGACGACTACTTGAATGCCTTAGCCGTTGGCACTTCAATGAGACGCCTCACAGATAAATACAAAGTGTCTCGGGAAATGCTGTCCTATGTGGTGGACTCAACCGCTGCACCTATTTGCATATTAATCCCTATTTCTACTTGGGCAGTATTCTTTGCGGCATTGCTGGAGTCCAATAACGTCGCGGCTCAGGGGCAAGGCATATCTCTGTATATAGAGTCCATCCCTTATATGTTTTACGCCTGGGCCGCCGTGTTTCTTGTTCCATTAGTCGCGGCTGGCATCTTTCCAGCTATCGGCCCGATGAAGCAGGCCGAGTTAAATGCCATGAACGGTACGGCCGAATATTCATCACTCGCCAATGCCGAAGTGGATGAAGAAGTCATGGAACAAGTGAAAAAGGTGAATGCCTGGAGTTTCTTGGTGCCCATGTTGAGCCTGCTGGTTATCACCTGGTTATACGATATTAACGTACTCATTGGCATTGTTGCCGCCGTTGTTATCTGTGTGTTGATGTTTGGAATTCAAGGCGTTTTATCCTGGGAAGAGTTGTGTGATGCCGTATTAGATGGCGTAAGGCTGATGGTGCCTGCGTTGGCGATCATTTTTTCCAGTTTCATGCTGAAAGACGTGGGTGAGCAAATGGGCTTATCGATGTTTGTTATCGATACGGTCGAACCCTTGATGACGGCGGAATTTCTTCCACTCGTTGCCTTTATTGCTATCGCCCTCGTCGCTTTTGCTACGGCTGCTTTTTGGGGCGTTTTAGCAGTGGCGGTCCCCATTATCATGCCGCTTGCGTTGCAGCTTGGTACGCCGATGCCCGTGATCATTGGTGCCATGATGTCTGGTGCCGCGTTTGGCAGTCACGCCTGTTTTTATAGTGATTCAACCGTTCTGGCCGCGCAGGCCAGTGAAGTCGGCGTAATGGAGCACGCATTAAGTCAGCTTCCATATGTGTTTATTAGCGCTGCCATGGCGGCGTCGTTATGGGTTTTTATGGCCATTTTTTGACGTAACTCTCTTTATAGTTACAAGCAAAACCAATTTCCAATTAACCAAAAACTTCTAATAAGGGCCGAGATTAATACGGCCCATCCAATTAACTATCAACGAGGTTAACGTGAATACAAAAATGAATAAACTCAAGTTGTTAAGTGTTGCTACCGCAGCGCTTATCGCAACCGCTGGTTGTCAAACTCAGCAACGAGGCGCAGATAAGGTACTGATCAATGGTGACTTTTACACGGTAAATCAAAAACAAGCATGGGCAGAGGCGGTGGCCATAGAAGACGGCAAGATTGTTTTTGTTGGCTCGCAAAAAGGCGCTGAGGCGTATATTGGTGGTCAAACACAAGTGGTCGATATGAAAGGCCAGATGGTAGTGCCTGGTTTTCAGGATGCGCATGTACACCCTATGGAAGGGATTTCATTAAATACTTTTATGGGCTGTGATCTCATTCCATTAAGTGATACTGGTACTAATCCGGAGACTTGGATCGATGAAATGAAAAAATGTAACGACATCGATTTCCCTCACGATTGGATCTTAGGGGGCGGTCACTCAATTCAGGATGTTCTTAAATTGTCACGTTTGCCCAAATTAGTATTGGATGAAGCGTTCCCGGACAAACCCGCCGCCTTTATGGAAAAATCTTCTCATTCTATGTGGGTAAACTCAAAAGCGTTAGAGCTTGTGGGCATCACAAAGGATACCCAAGACTCCCAAGGCGGGCTTATTTTTAAAGATCCGGAAACTGGAGAGCCGACAGGTTTGTTGTCCGATAGTGCCGGAGACGAGTTGCTGCACAAAGCACTGAGAAAGACAGAGAAGTTGCAACAAGCCCGTTACGAAGCGTTAGTGATGTCGCAGGACTTTTTGGCGGAACATGGCATTACCTCAGCGACCAATGGCCGAGTTTATTGGGAACGAGGCAATTTAGAGCCCTGGTTGCGAGCTGAAAAAGAAGAGTCACTAAAAACCCGCAGCATCATGGCGTTGTGGACTTATCCGCATATGGAAGACGAATATCAAATAGAAAAACTTAAGTCTATGTATCGTGATAATCCGGGTGACCTGTTACGTATGTCCATGTTGAAGTTTTATTCTGATGGCGTGGTGATCAATAACTCGGCGGCGGTAATCGAAGAGTACAATCATAAAATTCACCCATATGCTAAACCGTACGGTTTGAACTATTTCACCGAGCAACGCATGGCCAAATACATTACCGAATTAGAAAAGGTTGGGTTTGATGTGCACATTCATGGTTTGGGCGACCGCGGGGTAAAAGAGTCACTAAATGCTATCGAGCAGGCCAAGAAAGCGAATCCAAAACTGGCGGATAAAACACGTCATCAAATTACTCATATCGCACTGGCCCGAAAAGAAGATATTCCACGATTTGCAGAGTTAAATGTGACGGCAAATATTCAGATCAATGCCGATGAGGGGGATTACGGTAATGGCGTAGAAATTGGTGAGCATACCGATTACCGTCATGTGCATATCGATGATCCGGATTACTGGTACAAGATAGTGGGTGATGTTGATGTAGAGTTCAGCCCGATTTTCCCTATAACGGAAGCGGGCGGCCGTCTGGTGTTGAGCAGTGACTGGGATGTTGCTTCGGTGGATCCTTTAGTCAGCATCGCTAATGCGGTGAAAATGGCCAATGGCGAAATACCAAAAGACGACGTAATTGCGCTTGCAATAAAAGCTTATACTCTGAATCCAGCTTATGTGATGCGACATGATGACATGACGGGCTCCATTGAAGTGGGCAAATACGCAGATTTGGCCGTGTTGGATAAAAACTTGTTTGAAATCCCAGCCAATAAAATTAAACAGGCGAAAGTCACCATGACCATGTTAGCTGGTGAAACCACCTATCAGCGACAAACGCAATAACTTCCTTTAACTCTTTATTAGCGCCGTCATTTCTATTTCGAGGTGACGGTCTGATCTTTCCCTAGTCGTATATGGGAGCTTGAACATGAGCCAATTGATGGCAGCCTTTTCTGGCAAAGCCAAAACTTTCTATGAAGGCAATCAGTCATTTATCACCGCGATACAAAAACAGCCAGTTACCGGCCCTTTGGTGATCACCAAACATGGGCTGAAAGGCAACGAAGTGGCCAATCACAAAAATGCTTTATATGCAGTCAATGTCGACAGTTATTTTCATTGGCAGTCTGAATTGAAACTGACGATTCACTGGCCCTTGGGTCACTTGGGTGAAAATCTGGTATTTACTGGTTTAAATGACGAAGCGTTAAATGTCGGAGATAAGCTGATATTAGACGAAGGTGAAGTGGTGCTTGAGGTTTCAGGCTGTCGAACTCCCTGCCGAAATTTATTGTGGCATTTAGGCATGCCCCCTGAATTCATCCCTCGATTTCAATCCTCAGGACATACGGGGTTTTATCTGGAGGTGCTAAAACCAGGAGTCGTTGCTTTAGATTGTTGCGTTACTCTAGTCAAAACGGAAAAAAACAGTATCAGTGTCGCCGCGTTAGCCCGCTTTTTCATGTTGCCAAAACCGTCTACCGCTGAATTAAAGCGCTTGTTGTCAGTAGAAGGGTTGGGCCTGCAGATGCAAAGTATGTTAACGGCCATGTTAAATCGTCAACATTCCAATGAGTTGGTTGTTAAAGGTCGTTGGTTGGATTGGCTGGATGTGAAGATACACAAGGTGGTGAATGAATCTAAACATGTTAAATCCTTCTACTTAAAACCTAAAGATCCAAATAAGAAGTTGGCGGGCTATCTGGCCGGTCAGTTCCTCTCTGTTCGTCTCAAAAGAGAGAGGCCAACTGGAGAAAAGCTCACAACTTTAACCCGCTGTTGGAGTTTGTCTGACTACGATGAAACATTAAATCAATATCGTATCAGCATAAAACGTGAACCTAATGGCCGAGCGTCGAACTGGATGTTTGACCAAATAAAGGTGGGAGACAGGTTGCAAATCAGAACGCCCGCCGGGCAATTTGTTCTCGATAGAAGTCATCTAGCAAAACCTGTGGTTCTCATCAGCGCTGGGATAGGAATCACGCCTATGATGGCCATGCTGAAATCTCATGCTGCGCGATTTGACATAGATCTTCCGACTTTATTGTTTATCCATTCAACCACAGACAAAGACAGTCACGTATTTCATCAAGAGGTGGAGGATGTGATCAAACAACATGACATGTTTCAAAGTTTTTATTTTTATACTCGAGCCGAACCGAGAGATAAACTCGAAAAAAACATAACTAGGGGTCGTTTAAATCAGGACTTATTGGCCAAAATGATGAGTGGCCTCGGTTGTTGGTTTGCAGGCAAGTGGGTGGATATAAATCCCGATGAGTGTCTTTATTACGTTTGCGGCCCTGAGTTTTTTATTAAAGACATCAATCAGATGTTGTTAAATTTACAGGTCCTGCAATCCTCCATCTTTTTTGAATCGTTTGGCCCTTCAAGTTTGATTGCTAATCGACCTGACTTACCCGATGCTCAGGTTCATTTTGTAAAAAGCGACAAAACGGCGGCTTGGTCTGCGAGTGTTTCACCCTCCTTATTAGAGCTCGCAGAAGAACAGGGGTTAAACCCGGCATTTAGTTGTCGAAGCGGGCAATGTGGCCTGTGCAAATGTCCTATCAAAAATGGCCACGTATCTTATAAAACTCAACCTGCATTCGCTCATAAATCAAGTGAAGTTCTGCTTTGTTGCGCTATGCCGAATGGCGATTTGGAGCTTGATATTTAGCGGATAGATATGATCTTGCTAAAAACACAATTAAAAAAACAAGAATAAAAAAGGAATATACATGGCACTAATAGTAAGAAAACCCAAACTTACTGACCGATCTTGCTGGTTATCATTGTGGCAAGGTTATTTAAGTTTCTATCAGGCTGAGGGTATGTCGTTGGAAATGACCGAGTTGTTGTGGAAGCGAATTCATACCAATGAACACCCCATTGAATGTTTGGTTGTGCAAGTGGAAGGGGAGTCGAAGTTAGCGGGTTTTGTCCATTTTCTGCCCCATGTAGACACCTGGCGCAAGCAACCAGTTTGTTATTTGGAGGACCTATTTGTAGCCGAAGAACAAAGAGGACTAGGAGTTGGTAAGGAACTGATCCAGGCGGTTGTGCGGGCCGCACAAAAGCAAAACTGGGCTCATGTTTATTGGAAAACCAAACACGACAACGTGACTGCAAGAAGGCTGTACGACAAATTAACCGGTGGTACGGATGGGTTTGTGACGTACAGGCTTTAAGGCGAAAGGTTCATCCCTTATCGCCGTCAGGCGAAATACGAGTTACCAATATAAAATAAACAGTTGTTTTGCTTAATGAAGAAAAATACGGGAGCCAATAGGCTTACACAAACTACTTACTAAATAGAACTGGATTCCGGCGCTCGCCTAGGCTCGGCTGGAATGACGGATAAGGGGCGGCCGGAATGACGGGTAATGGTCTCGGCCGAAATGACGGCGAAGGGCCTTGGCAATTATTACGGAGGGCAGCACCGTCATCCCGCTTTGTACCCTCACCGTTATCCCGCTATGAACCCTCACCGTCATCCCGCTATGTACCCTCACCATCATCCTGCTATGTACCCTCACCGTCATCCTGCTATGTACCCTCACCGTCATCCCGCCATGGTGTTAGGCGGGATCCAGAAGCTCTTTCAAGAAACAACGAGTTATTCTTTCCGCCAGCGGCGCTTTAATCTATGTAACACGTACCAGACGCCACCCACAACAAATGGCACGCTAACGGCCACAACTTGTTCTTTGGAAAATAAGGTTAACCAAGGCTTAGGCAATATCAACATGTAACCTAACAGTTGAACAAGGTAATAACTGATGGCAATCATGGAAACGCTTTCTACTAACTGGTGCAACCGTAATTGAAGATGACTGCGACGATTCAGCGCCTTTAATAGGTCTTGGTTTTGCTCTTCCAATCCCAAATTAATGTTCGTACGCAACAAGTCGCTGGCCTTTTCGATTCGATTGGACATGTTTAACATGCGTTGTTTTAAACTCGCAGAGGTTTTACCTGCGGGTTCCAGGCGTCGTTGCAAAAAATCTCTCAGTGTTGGCAGGCCAGCAAGGCTTTGCTCTTGCAACTCATTCAGTCTGTTTTGCACGATATCGAGGTAGGCATTACAGGCGTCAAAACGTCCTTGGTTGTCTGCAATAAGGCTTTCAAGTTGCGCAGACAAAACAGAAAGTTGTGCCAACGACGTTTTTTGGTTTTGATTGTTGATGTCAAGTTCACTTAACTCCTGAGTAATGTAAGCCAAGTCCTTTTCCATCTTCATGATCTTAGGTAATAAATCTCGGCTAACCGGAACCGCTAATAAGGTCATCATGCGATAACTTGATAGCTCTAAAATACATCTCAATAAACGACCAATCTGAATTTGCGTCAGACCCTGATCGACAATTAATAGTCGGTCGAAGCCATTATTGCAGGCGCGAAAGCTGGCCCAAATTTGTGCGTTTGACCCAGATACTTGACTGGCGGCAACAGGTGGAACACCAAACAGGTTATGTAACTGGTTCTTTCTCGGTTCGACGGGTTGAACATCGATATGAGTCGCTGAGATCAGGTGTCCCGGAATGGCTTGGCTCCAGCCTTCGGGTAATAACGACCAAGGGCAGATATTAAATGCTGGTTCACCTCGGTTTAATCGCAAAAAGGTGTAGGTTGAAAACTCGGTGTGATATTCCCATCGAACATCTAGCTCACCTAAATCTTGATAATAACAATTGATGTCAGGCTCAGGCCCTTGAACTTGGTATAAGTCAGCAAGCTTTTGCAGATGGGAAAGTTGTGTCTTTTTATCGCTGTTGTGATGCAAAACCGTGACGTTGGCCAGCGCCACAAGTCCCTGGATTTTGGGGAAGCTCCGACTATGGATTTCATCTAATAGATGGTCAAATAAAGGGGATTGGACAGGAAGTGTTAACTCGGCTTTTGATAACATAATCAGAAACTCCAAAAAAAGGGCTCATAAAGAAAAACGGGAATTTTATGAGCCCTGGCAAGGGAATTAGCCCTTAAATGGAACATGAATAATTATACCAATTCTGATAAGTAATTAGTCAGTTCAGAGCTTGTCCAGAAGTGGGAGAATAAGCGAAACTTGTGTAGGTATAGTCGCTCTCGGCTTGGTCTCCTGAGTCGCTCTACCTCCTGCATCCATACAGTCGTACATCAAACAAGTTTGGCGCAATTATCGCGCTTCTGGATAGCTCCCAAAGGGCGGGTTTAAAAGCTTCTCATGCTGCGTTATTGATTTTGAAAAGGGAATGACCATTCTCTACAATCAATGCCTTGCCTGAAAAGCTTTTAATTCCCGCTGAATGACCAATTACTTACCAGAATTGGTATTACAAGTAACCGTCCTGTTTAAGTTCGGCAATGACGTTTTGGATGCTGACGTGTAAAACATCTTTTATCGTATTAATGTGGTCTTTGTTGATGATCAGCGGTGGTGACAATACGATTAGATTGCCAATAGGGCGTACGATAACACCTAACTTGCGGCAATGTTCGAATACGCGATTACCCACTTGAGCATCGGCGGGTAAATCCGCCATAGTTTTGTTGTCCGCAACAAACTCGATGCCTAACATCAGGTGGCTGCCGCGCACATCTGCCACTATATCCAGCTCTTTTAAGTCACTGAGTGTCTGCTGAAAGTAAGGACCAATATTCTGCACATGTTGCAGCAGGTTCTCTTGTTCTATGATTTCGATATTCTTCAATGCGGCCGCGCAAGCAACAGGGTGACCTGAGTAGGTAAAGCCCATGCTCAGCACTCCACCTTCACATTGAGGTTTTGAGATAACCTCAAAAATGCGATCCGAAATAATGGCGGCACCTAAAGGAATATAACCTGAACTGATGCCTTTGGCGGTAATGATGATGTCCGGTTGCATGTCAAATACGGCTTCCGATGCAAAGAAGTGACCTAATCGACCAAAGGAAGTAACCACTTCATCGGCAATGTATAACACATCATACTTTTTGCAGATGTCATGCATGGCCTTGTGGTACCCCTTCGGTGCGACTAAAACGCCGCCTGCACCCATGATGGGTTCCGCAATGAAGGCCGCGACATTGTCTGCGCCTAATTGAATAATGCGGTTTTCAAATTCATTTACCAGAAACTCGCAGTACTCCGATTCAGACAACTTTTCAGCACCGGCTGGGCGATGGAACATATCTGCCGCAGATACATGGTTGATCCAGTTGTTGGCAATACGGTCAAAGCTGCACTTTGTGGCGTGAATACCCGTTAAATTGGCAGCAACATACGTTGAGCCGTGATACGCGTTGTTGCGAGCGATGATCTGTTTTTTGTTTTCCTTGCCTCTAACATTGTTGTAGTAGTGAACCAGGCGGATTGCCGAATCGACGGCCGTTGAGCCTCCACAGGTGTAAAAGACATGATTTAAATCACCCGGTGCCAGTTCAGCCAATTTCGCAGCCAGTACCGAGCCAGGTTCGTTGCTGCAGTGACCAAATGGGTTGTAATACTCTAGGTTTAAAACTTGATCGGCAATGGTTTTGGCCATCTCTTCGCGGCCGTGGCCTATGTTTACACACCAAAGACCTGCAATGGCATCCAAGTAGGTTTTTTGCTGGTTGTCGGTGATGAACATGCCGTCGGCTTTCGAAACAATTTGACTGCCTTCTTGTTTGAATGTGGCGTAATTGGTGTAGGGGTGAATGAAGTGATCTCTGTCCATTTCCCAGACTTGCTTAGCTGAATAATTGCTCATCGTAATGTCACCTTTTTTCAGTTGGTTAGATAAGCCATGAATAAAACGTGGGGAACTTATGTTTATAAAACGGGTTCATAAAACAGGTTCATAAAACAGGTTCCATAAGGCATGACTTGTTGGCTGATATTTAGCGTGATTTTTCCGAGAGCATCAAAGGATAAAAATTTGCGATTTTGATTAAAAATTTTCACCAATAGGCTTTTGTTCAATAAACTCAACACTTGTTTAAGCGGGATGTGGAATGTTTCAAACTTGAATAATTAAAAAATTTCATATATTCATTTAAATAGAGTTTTACATGTGAGGGCTGAGTTATGCCAACTAAATCAGGATTTAATCGACTTCCACCATTATCTGCTTTAAGGGGCTTTGAGGCCGCTGCAAGACTAAATAGTTTTTCAAAAGCATCTAATGAATTGTTTATGACTCAATCGGCAATCAGTCATCAGGTGAAATTATTGGAAGATTATTTTGGACAAGCTTTGTTTAAACGGGTTAACCGAACCGTTGAAGTGACGGATGCCGGTGTCGACTTCCTGAAAACCACGCAATTAGTATTAAGCCAACTGCAAAAAGGCACGGTTCGTTTGGAGTTTTTTAATAAGCCTGGCCTAGTAGTGTTAGATACGTCCCCTGCGTTCGCCAGCAAATGGTTGATGAAACGTTTGCCTGAATTTAGGGCTGCTCATCCAGAAATCGATGCCTGGGTTTACACCAAATATTCTCAGGAGTCCTTAGAACATGCCGAGGTCGATTTAGCGGTTTGGTTGGGCAATGGTGAGTGGCCCGGTGTGGACTGCATTCAGCTGTTCGAAGATGAAGTGACGCCATTGTATGCACCCAGTATGTTACAACCAGGGCAAAATATAGAATCCTATGAAGATCTCACCCAATTTCCATTGATACATGTCGAACAGGTGGAAAGACGAGAAGACTGGCATGCCTGGTTCACTGAAGTTGAACTACCGGAAGCTGAAAGTGTTGCAGGTTATAATTTTAATGATTCAGGGCTGGCATTGGAGTGCGCATTGAACGGCCAAGGTGTCGTACTCGGTAGTACCTTTTTAGCAAAAGATTTGATTGAATCCGGTCAATTGATCCGGCCATTTGAGCAAGGGCTTCCCACCGAGCGAAACTATTATCTGGTATATCGTAGTGACAAACGAGACAACGAGAATGTTGAGGCAATGGCCACCTGGATATTGTCGCAGTTTAGTGAATAGGCCGCTAAATCTAAACCGCCTGAGCGATATTGGGAATCCAATTTTCTTATTTACTTGTTGTACTGGTTCCCCGATGTCTCGGGGATGACGAATTGGTGGGCACATCGACATCCGTGTGGCAGTCCCTCCTTCACATCCATGTGACAGGGACACACCGACATCCGTGTCGGCGTCATTCCCAAATCGCCTGAGCGATATTGGGAATCCAGTTTTCTGCTTCACTTGTTGCACTGGATCCCCGATTTCTCGGGGATGACGAAATGGTGGACACATCGACATCCGTGAAGGCGGTCCCTCCTTCACATCCCTGTGACCGGGACACACCGACATCCATGTCGGCGGTCGCTCTCAGCCATCCATGGCTCCGCGACACACTAACATCCGTGTTAGCGTCATTCCCAAATCGCCTGAGCGATATTGGGAATCCAGTTTTCTTCTTCACTTGTTGCACTGGATCCCCGATGTCTCGGGGATGACGAATTGGTGGGCACATCGACATCCGTGTGGCGGCCGTTCCTAACCGTCCTTGGTTTCACGGCACACCTTCATCCCTGAAGGCGTCATTCCCAAATCGCCTGAGCGATATTAGGAATCCAGTTTTCTTCTGCACTTGTTGAGCTGGTTCCCCGATTTCTAGGGGATGACAGATTGGAGCGAACACCGACATCCATGCGGCGGTCGCTCATAGCCATCCATGGCTCCGCGACACACTAACATCCGTGCGGCGGCCGCTCATAGCCATCCATGGCTCCGCGACACACTAACATCCATGTTAGCGTCATTCCCAAATCGCCTGAGCGATATTGGGAATCCAGTTTTCTGCTTCACTTATTGCGCTGGATCCCCGATTTCTCGGGCATGACGAAATGGTGGGCACATCGACATCCGTGTGGCGGCCGTTCCTAACCGTCCTTGGTTTCACGGCACACCTTCATCCCTGAAGGCGTCATTCCCAAATCGCCTGAGCGATATTGGGAATCCAGTTTTCTTCTTCACTTGTTGTACTGGTTCCCCGATTTCTCGGGGATGACGAATTGGTGGACACTCCGACATCCCTGAAGGCGGTCGCTCCTAACCATCCATGGCTCCGCGACACACTAACATCCATGTTAGCGTCATTCCCAAATCGTCTGAGCGATATTAGGAATCCAGTTTTCTTCTGCACTTGTTGAACTGGTTCCCCGATTTCTCGGGGATGACAGATTGGAGCGCACACTGACATCCATGTGGCGGCCGTTCCTAACCGTCCTTGGTTTCACGGCACACCTTCATCCCTGAAGTCGTCATTCCCAAATCGCCTGTGCGATATTGGGAATCCAGTGTTCTTCTTCACTTGTTGTACTGGATCCCCGATGTCTCGGGGATGACGAATTCGTGGGCACATCGACATCCGTGTGGCGGCCGTTCCTAACCGTCCTTGGTTTCACGGCACACCTTCATCCCTGAAGGCGTCATTCCCAAATCGCCTGTGCGATATTGGGAATCCAGTTTTCTTCTTCACTTGTTGTACTGGATCCCCGATGTCTCGGGGATGACGAAATGGTGGGCACATCGACATCCGTGCGGCGGTCCCTCCTTCACATCCATGTGACCGGGACACACCGACATCCCTGAAGGCGGTCCCTCCTTCACATCCATGTGATCGGGACACACCGACATCCATGCGGCGTCATTCCCAAATCGCCTGAGCGATATTGGGAATCCAGTTGTTTGCTCAATGTTGAACTGGTTCCCCGATGTCTCGGGGATGACAGATTGGAGCGCACACCTTCATTCTTTTTGCGGCCGTTCCCAAATCGTCTGAGCGATATTGGGAATCCAGTTTTCTTCTTCACTTATTGCACTGGATCCCCGATTTCTCGGGGATGACGAATTTTTTTCTTTAATACAGTCGCTTAAATCCCATATGAAAATTATTCATCAAACCAGTGAATTTTTAGCGGCATTCTGTCTATTGCGCAATGCTGACGGGCTATGCAGAATGATTTTGTCCTTGTTACCAAGTTTAAGAAGTTATTATGTACAACTACGACAAATGTTATATCAACGGCCAATGGCAAGACGTTACCAATGGTCAGGAATTCGATGTTATCAAACCCGATTCGGAAGAGGTGATTGGAAAAATCATGTTGGCGGACGAAGTCGATGTGAACAAAGCGGTGCAAGCGGCAAAGGCTGCATTTGTCGAATATTCTCAAACCAGTAAAGCCTATCGTATTGAATTGTTGAAGCGCATTATCGCCATATACAAAAGTAAACTTAAAGTCATTGGTCAACATATTAGTGATGAAATGGGGGCGCCTATTTCATTGGCACGAGGGGCTCAGGCTGGCTCGGGTTTAGCGCATTTAACTCAGGCTCTGGCCGCATTAGAAAATGCCCCGGATGAAAAAGACTTGGGCAAAAGTATCGTCGTGCATGAGCCCGTGGGGGTGTGTGCGCTGATCACGCCGTGGAACTGGCCAATGAATCAAATTGCTTGCAAAGTTGGCCCTGCCATCGCAGCGGGTTGCACTATGGTTCTTAAACCCAGTGAAATTGCGCCATTGAGTGGTTATTTATTTGCACAAATTATGGATGAAGCAGGTGTGCCAGCTGGTGTATTTAATCTTGTTAATGGCGACGGGTTCAAAGTTGGTGCGCCACTTTCCAGACACCCTGATATCGACATGGTGTCATTTACCGGCTCTACACAAGCGGGTGTTGCAGTAGCTAAAGCAGCGGCAGATACGGTTAAGCGAGTTTCTCAAGAGTTAGGAGGCAAGTCGGCTAATATCATTCTTGATGATGTGGATTTACAACAAGCCATAACTTCAGGTGTGGAAGGCTGTATGCATAACACCGGACAATCCTGTAACGCGCCGACTCGCATGTTAATCCCAAAACACTTGTATCTAGATGCAATCCGCATCGCCGCTAAGGCCGCCGATAACGTTAAAGTTGGCGGTTGTTCGGATGAAGATACGTTTATGGGGCCTGTTATCTCTCAAGCACAATATGACAAAATTCAAAGCCTGATTCAGATTGCCATCGACGAAGGTGCCGACCTCATTGCGGGTGGTTTAGGCAAGCCTTACGGTTTAGAGCAAGGTTATTATGTCAAACCAACCGTGTTTGCCAATGTTAATAACGGCATGACGATCGCTCAGGAAGAAGTCTTTGGGCCGGTTCTGGTACTAATCCCTTACGAAAGTGAACAGGAAGCCATAGATATTGCCAACGATAGTTTGTATGGCTTATCGGGTTACGTGAGCAGCAAAAATGTTGAACGTGCTATGTCGGTGGCTAAAAAACTTCGTACTGGCATGGTTCATATTAACGGTGCCTGGACCGATCCGGTTGCGCCATTTGGCGGTTATAAACAATCTGGCAACGGCCGGGAATGGGGCGCTTACGGACTAGAAGAATTCCAAGAAGTGAAAGCCATCATGTTGTAACAAGCGAGGTCTGAATATGCAGAACAATAAGAATTTGAAGCCTGACAAACAGGCATTAGATAAATCGGAAAAATTATCCAATGACAATAAGGATGAACTAAATTTGGATGACCTGAAAAAAGAGCAGCAACGTTCCATTTTTCAGGTAGACGAACATCGTTTTTTTGTTCCCGGATACAACTAAAAACTTTTTCGACTATAGAGTTTCAAGAGCTCTCAAAAAACGTTTCCCTACAGGATCCCTAGTTTAGCTTAGGCTGGCTTGGGATCCGTCATTCACTCCTCGCGTCTATCGATTTAAAACAAACACCTCAAATATATGCATAGTGCCTAGCAAAATTTGTGTGATTTTTACTATCAAAAAAACACTGTCATTTGATTAAAAATCATCAGCTTAATAGTCAAATTTGGCAGATGTTAATCGGGTATTCTGGAGTGAATTAATTAGCTTTAAGGGGATAAAAATGTTCCAACCTGTGAGTGAAAATACCGCCCGATTTAATCTGAATTTAGCGGTGGTATTGGATGTTAATGATGAGCAGCAACAAAGGCAGTTACGTTCGGTTAAATCACTATTTAAGATGCTGTCACACCGACTCCATATTGATGTGACCTGTACACCTTTAAAGGAAATTATAGAGCTCGCTTTTAGCGATGAGTGGTCCGGAGTTTTAATCCTTAAAGATTGCCAGGGAATAGAAAACAATCATACAAAATTGAATACTAAACGTTACGACTTAATACCCGTTTTGGGTTTGTCAAAAGGCATAATGGCGGTGAACAAGTTGATGTCTGCATCAGTTTCATCGACTCTCAATCTAACAACGCTGGGAATAAAGCCTGAGCAACAAAGTCAATATTTTCAAGTGCAACCAAAAGAAGTTTCTGACCGTGAAAGTTCAAATCACCCAGAAAACAAAGAACCTGTTTTTTTGCAACGGCCAGGGCGATTGTGTCGTTGGTTTTCCGGACATCAAAGCATTGATGTGTCCATGACTGCTCGAGTTTCGGAGCAGGAGGTGGCTGCCATTTGTCAGGTTGAAGCAGTAGACCTTGATGGAGAAATTTCAGCTATCTCAGGACCTAGTAGTTTAGGTTATATTGTCGGGGTTGGTTGGACACTTTCAGCAGGCAACTCAGAAACAATAAGCACGTTAGACCGCCATCATGAGTTTCAGTTACTCAAAACTTTTGCGGTTGCTTGTCGTAATTTCGGAGCCAGAAAAAACTACATTCGGAATACGGCGTAGGAAGAAAGTTCAAATGAACAGTCGGCATTTTTGCAGTACATGCAACTAATATAGTGCATATTTAAACGGGCCATAATGGCCCGTCAAAATCACTAGGTTATTTCTGGTAAATAACTTCACCGTTTAACAAGGTAGTAACAACTTTGATTTGTTTGATTTTGTTAGGAGCTGTCTCAAACAAATTCCTGTCCAAAACTACCAAATCGGCAAGTTTACCTACTTCAATTGAGCCCACTTTGTCTTCCTGGCGCATCACATAAGCACTATTGATGGTATAGGCACGTATTGCCTGTGCCATGGTTAACTCTTGAGGAGCACGAGTCACCGCATTTTGTAGGCCAATAAATGGGTTAAATGGACTAACATTCCAGTCGCTACTCAGGGTAACCCGAGCACCGGCTTGTTGTAGGGATTTAATGGGCACAGCGTTATCGGCACGAGTCTCACCAATGATTTCGATGTTTTCTTCCCAGTGCGCTGGTTGAGCAAAGTCGCCAGCCACTTGCGCGTCAGCAGTCACGTTAAGCTCTGCAAATCTCGGTAGATCTTCCGGAGAAACCACTTCTACGTGAGTAACACGATGACGGCCTTTATCTGAGCCTTTTTCTTCAACGGCATTAAGCGCTTCGTGTATGCCTCGGTCGCCTATAGCATGAATGTGGAAGTCGAAGCCAGTTGGTTCTAACTGCTCGATGTAATAAGCCAGACGTTCTTGATCAAAGTAATTTAGTCCTCGATTACCAGCCAAACCAATAAGGTCAATTTCATAGGGTTCATGCATAGCGGCCGTACCATTTACCAAAATACCGTCTGAATAAAGTTTGATTTGATTGAACTTCAACAGGCTGTTTTCCTCGTTGGTGTATAACTCTTTCAATTTTGGCAATTGGGTTTCATCATCTAAATCTGGGTAAGCCCATAAACCTACGGCTACGCGGGCCGTTAGCTCTTTATTGTCGTTGACTTTTTTCCAGGTTAAATGGTCGTCACGCTGCCAGAAGCTGCGGGCATCACTGATGGACGTAATACCGTGTTTTGCTAATTGCGGTAGGGTATATTGCACTAGCCCTTCATAATCCTTTTGCAGGCTTTCTGCAGTCGGTGCCATGGCAAGGTCCATGACAATGTTTCCGGCGTTATCGATAAGAATGCCGTTCAATTTATCTGTATTCGGATCTCGGCCCAAGAAACCACCAATAGGATCTTTGCTGCTGTCATTAAAGCCCGCTAATTTCAGCGCCTTTGAATTTACCCACATGGAGTGAGAAGTCTGCTCCATGATGATCACAGGACGGTCACTTACAACTTCGTCAATGATATCGATAGGAGGACGTTTTGAGTCCAACAGTGTGAATATGGTATGGCCATAACCAATCAGCCAATTGGCATTTGGATTGTCTTGGGCCGCTTGTTTGATAGTGGCAGCAAAGTTTTCTGCATTGAGCTCTTCGGTATCCAAGGTAAACAGGGTGTTTTCAGATGCGGACTCAATAGGATGAATGTGTACGTCGTGGAAACCTGGCATCATCATTTTGCCGTTTAAATCGGTAACCTGAGTGTTGTCGTCAATGAAGCTCTCAACATCGGCGTCATTGCCAACAAAAACGATTTTATTGTCTTTAATGGCAACGGCTTCGGCCCATTCTTGTTGTTCATTGACTGTGTAGATTGCACCATTCTTAAATACTTTTGTTGCCATGTCAGTCGTCGGCTCCTTTGGATCAGGTTTAGGCTCAGTGGTTGAGTCGGACGCACTTGAACAACCGGTTAGTAACAAACCGGATAACAGTGCCATGGGTATAAAATTCAATTTGTGGCGTGTGGGCAAAAACTTCATGCCGGATCTCCGTAGTGTTAAGTTGGGGACATTTTAGATTTGCTTAGGTAACCAAAAGGTAACGGTAGTGAGCAAGACCGTGCCATACTTCAACTACAGCATGTAATGGTGATGAAAATAACCGTTGTTTTATAAGAGAAAAGAGGCATTTGGGCATGTTAGTTCTATTAGTGGAAGATGAAACTGATTTAGCTGAGTTAGTGATCGACTATTTGGAAACCGAAGATATTGAATGTGACTATGCAGCAGATGGCCTCATGGCATCTTCTCTTATTGAGCAGAACCAATACGATGTGATCATACTAGATGTCACCATGCCTAAACTGGATGGCTTTAGTTTATGTCGCCAGTTGCAGCAAAAAGGCATTACCACCCCAATCATTTTTGTTACTGCCAGAGATCAGCTCGATGACAAGTTAACCGGGTTTGAATTAGGTGCGGATGACTACCTGACAAAGCCGTTTGAGCTGGATGAGCTTGTTGCGAGACTAAAAGTACTGGCCAGCCGAAGACATGCAGTTAAACCACATTTTGAACTGGATGACTTGGTCATAGATTATGATTTGCGTGAGGCGAGACGAGCTGAACAACTTTTAGCCTTATCCCCAACTCAATGGGAGTTATTAACATTATTAGCTAAACATAGCCCTCAAGTTGTGAGTAAAGTAACCATTGAAGATCATATTTGGCCAGATCAGGAAGCCAACAAAGACATGTTAAAAACGCTGGTTTTTAGATTAAGAGCCATCATTGATGGGCCAGAGCAAAAGCCGTTACTGCACACGATTCGTGGGGCGGGCATTTCATTGAGGTTAATGGATGAATAATCGATTGTCTCTACATCAGTTTCTAAATCGACGTTATCTGATCATGATGGCGTTGTTAACGGGAATCTTTACGTTTTTAGTCAGTTTTATGAATTGGTCAGGGATGGACGATACCACAGGTTATTACATGTTGTATGAAGCGGAAGTGTTGTCTGAGTTTTATCAAGTGGGTGAGAAAATTGACGAGTTTGATCCAGGGATCAAAGAATATTACTGGGGCAGAGATAACTTACCGGGTCACCTGCAAAAGTTGATAGCTGAAAATGAACTTAAATCTAATTACGCGACGTTATTCACCTTAGACAATGAGTTTGTATATATCTTGCCTTTCGAATTACCTGGAAAGTCAGTGACCTTTTACGTGGTGCATATATTTGAATATGATATTTATGCCATCAACAATAAAAATTTACGTTTAAATTTTAGTGCTTTAGCAATCATCACTTTCCTAATCATTTTGATCATTATTTTCAGGCTCAATCAGAAGGTGATCAAACAGCTTCAGCATTTTGACGGCTGGTTAAAAGGCTTGGTTGCAGCCAAACCTGCGGATTTAGAAAAACATAGTTTACCCGATAGTGTTCAATTTGATGAGTTAGTCACAAGTGGCACCAATTTGCAGGTTAGTTTGTTAAAGCAGCGAGAACTGCAACTTATCGAGCAAAAGTTATTGCAAAGAGAAAAGGAGTTTTTGGCCAGTTTAAGTCATGAATTACGAACGCCGATCTCGGTCATTGCCGCTGCCATTGCTCTATTGAATAAACGTGACACATTAAGTTCTAAAGACAAAAAGGTGGTGGAAAAATTAGCCAGAGCCAATGGCAATATGAAACTGCTCACAAATACGATTTTACAAGTGTGGCGTAAACAACCTAGTGAAGAAACGCCCGAACCTTTGGTTCTGGCGCATATTAGTAAACAGGCTATTCAGGATTGTTTGAGCTTTTGCCGAAGCGAACTGGAGTTTAACCTAGACGTAACCTCTGAATCAGCAAAAGAATTGGACGTCACCTTAGTTCAGATAGTGATCAATAACTTACTTAAAAACGCATGCCAGTATGCGGAAAAAGAAATCAGTGTTCAGGTGGGGCAGGACTATTTTGTCATCACAAATACCTTTGATTCACATCAGGAAGCACACAAGCAACAGGTGTCGGATAGTCAATTATATGGCTTCGGATTTGGTCTGTATTTAGTCGAAACTATCTGCCAGCAACAAAGTTGGCTGTTGGATATATCGAACGAAGCACCGGTGTTTCGCGTAGAAGTCCGGTTTTAGTTTGAAGCCCATTATCTACGATTAAATCGGTTCGTGTAGAGGTGAACAACGTTGTCAAATGTAGCTCAATTGATAAATCGAATTGCTGAACCAGAGTTTTTCTCAGCAATAAGCGATTACTTATATGACAGTGTTCAGTGCCACTCGTTGGTGATCATGATCTATGACCAGTCTCACATGCCAGAAGTCTTGTTTAATGGCGTAAAGGAAAAAACGCCTAGGACATTTGAAAAGGTTTATTTAACCGGCGCTTATTTGTTAAGCCCTTTGTTTCAGGCCCATAAAGACAAGAGAATCGGCTGTTTTAGATTAAAAGACATATCGCCCGATGCTTTTTTTTCCAGTGAGTATTACAAGTGTTATTACGAGCCAAGTGGGCTGACAGATCAATTATTTTATTTGCATCCGTTAATTCAAGACAAAAATAAAAACCAAACTTTAGTGGTGTCTTTGGGGTTAATCAACAAGGCCTATTCCACCTCTGAGTTTCAATGTTTTGCTCAACAAGTCGATGTGATAAAAGCCGCTATTAACAAACATCTGCAATTGGTGGATTTAGCTTTACCTGAATCATTTAATACCTGTTTGCAAAATACCTATCAGCAGTTTGGCGTATCTGTGTTAACCGCCAGAGAACAAAAGGTCATACACGCGCTATTACAAGGACACTCTTCTAAGTCCTGTGCCCGCATGCTTAATATCAGTGTTGAAACGGAACGTTCTTACCGCAAATCAGCCTATTCCAAGTTAGAAGTGTCTTCCCAAGGGGAGCTATTCAACTTGTTTTTCCAATGTTTGAAACTCGCGGACAAAGTAGGGGAAAAAGACCCACTCGTTTTAGTTCTTCCCCACATATGTGGGTAGTTGCGCGAGTTGGATATTTTTAATCTGTTTTTATTTGAGCAGGTGATTTATCCATGACAAATACAAATCCTAAAGCTGTGAACGGCCAACGCTTATGGCACTCATTAATGGAAATGGCACAGATTGGTGCAACATCAAAAGGTGGCTGCAATCGTCAGGCATTAACCGAACTCGACAAACAGGGCCGGGACCTTTTTGTTTCTTGGTGTGAAGACATTGGCTGTGAAGTTCAGGTGGATGAAATTGGCAATATTTTTGCGAGGCGTGCCGGAGCCGACAATCAATTGCCTGCGGTTATTACCGGAAGTCATCTGGATACTCAACCAACGGGTGGAAAATTTGATGGTGTCTATGGCGTTTTAGCGGGTTTAGAAGTTTTACGTACATTGCACGATAACAATATTCAAACTCAGCATCCCATTGAAGTTGTGGTCTGGACCAATGAAGAGGGCGCCAGATTTAGCCCGGCGTGCATGGGGTCGGGCGTTTGGAGTGGTCATTTTGATTTGCAAGATACGTTCAATATTCTCGATGGAGACGGCATTAGCGTCGGACAGGCTTTGTCGTCAATTGGTTATAAAGGGTTGTTGCCCGCGACACCAAGACCAATAAAAGCGGCATTTGAAGCGCACATAGAACAGGGTCCAATTCTAGAGAAAGAAAAGCAACAGATAGGTGTTGTGACAGGCATACAAGGTGTGCACTGGTATGAGTTAATCCTGAAAGGCAAGCCATGCCATGCAGGGCCTACTCCCATGACTGACCGCTTTGATCCGGTTCAAGCTATGTTACCCATCTTGTCCACTTGTTTTGAACTGGCGAAAACGAATGCCCCATGGGGAAGAGCCACGATTGGCGATATCCAAGCGTACCCTGGGTCGCCAAATACTGTGCCGGAAGAGGTAAAAGTTCGCATTGATCTTCGTCACCCTGATGAGCAAGTGGTTGCTAACATGGTGGCTCAGTTTGAAGTTGCGGTGGAAAAAATATCAAAAGAATTCGCGACTCCAGCGACCTTAAACAAGGTTTGGGAAGCGGATGTCACTGTGTTTGATCCAGAGTGTATCGCAGCGGTTCAGCACGCCGTCGATAAGCTGGGGTATAACAATATGAAAATGGTGAGTGGTGCTGGTCACGATTCTCTGTACGTATCACGACGTGTACCAACCAGTATGATCTTTGTACCCTGTGAAGATGGCCTGTCCCACAACGAAGCGGAAAACGCCAGCCAGCAAGACCTAGCAGCAGGAGCGGATGTACTGTTAAACAGTATGCTGACCATGGCGGGCATTTCCAACGATAACGCCAATTAAGCTGAAGATGTTTGGACTCATGAAAAGTTTACCGTTTTTGAGAGTAATCACGTTTCTGCTCACTAGCTTAGTTATCAGTTTAATGTTTGTTAATGATGTACTAGGCCATGAATCCGTCTGGCATCAGGATAATCCACGAAATTTTAGCCATGTTCATTGGTCACAACCCAATATAAGTGAGGTGATCACGGCCGGATATCCATTGTCTTTTGGCTTGTTTGCGTTTAGTGGCAGACAGGAGCCAAGATTGGTTTTCCGAAAACATGAGTCCAAACAAGTTCAATGTATTGAAGCCAACTTTCTGGCTTTCGACATTGACGATGAGTTTGCCTTTGATCTTAACGAAGATGTTGAAATTGAACTCTCAATCGATGCTTCTCATAACTCGTTAGTCAGCTACGGTTATGACAAACACGCTAGCGCCAACGCGAACGGTAATCTTGAATTTGACAATTCTGATGGACTAGTGTCAAAAACCGTGTCTTTGCCAAGCGCCAGATTTGTTAATCGAGGAATGGGTGGCAGTGACTTTGTGTTAGCCAGTCAGCAAACCATGTGGCCCGCGGCCGATGTCACAGCAGGTACGCCCACCACCTTTGTCTTGTGTGGACTTAAGCTAAAACGCAGTTATGAAACTAAGGGTAAGCAGAGCACAAAGTCTGTGACCCTTAACTTTTTTGACAATGAATCAACATCCTTAAATGAGGCGAATCTTGTCAATAACAAGCAAAAAACACCAGTGCGATTTGGCCTGTACGATGAGTCTGGCTCTTTAGTGTTGTCGCCGAAAGGCACTGTGCCAATTAAATATTATGAAACGACAACTTCAGTGATGGCCCTTAGCGCCTTCTATCCACCGTTTCAGTATTGGCCTCATGAAAACCGCTATTTTTATTATACCGACGGGCAGGTAACCGCGGAATTACCGATAGGGCGATACACCTTAGTGGCGAGTAAAGGGCCCGAATACAAGTTGGTAGAGCAGCAGTTTGAAGTAACAGCGGAGGGTCATACTGATGTGATGGATATAACAATGCATCGCTGGCGCGACATGCCTGCGTTGGGCTGGTATTCCGGTGATGTGCATATTCACATGAAACGGGACCAACAAGATAACTCAAACATTATGTCTGTTCTGGCGGCGGAAGACCTGCATTTTTCAAATTTGCTTGTGATGTCGAGTCCCGAACACGACTATTTTAAACAGTATGCTTTTGGTAAAGATGCTCAACATTCACATGATGACAATCATATTGTCCCTGGAATCGAAGGACCGAGAACCGCGTTTCGAGGTCATACTATTGCGCTTAATATCCAAGAGCAAAAGCCAATCGAACAAGACTATTTTTTGTATCACAAATATTTCGATTTTTATCGCAAGCAAGGGGCCGCAACGGGATATGCGCATGTTGGTTCTGGTGAGTTTCATGCTAGATGGGGACTGGCGCTGGATGTGCCTTTTGGGCTGGTGGATTTTGTTGAGATCATGCAGGCAGGCCGATTACGCACGGAAATTTGGTATCAGTTCTTAAATCTAGGGTTCAAGCTGGCACCAGCCGCCGGCTCAGACTTTCCTTATTTCGACCAACCGGGAGCGGTCCGCAGTTATGTGAAGGCTTCTCCAGAGCAAGAGTTATATGGTTGGTATGAAAATTTGAAACAAGGCAAAACCTTTGTATCGAATGGCCCCGTCGTGGATTTAAATGTTTCAGGCGTGGAGCCCGGTGGTGTCCTAAATACGACATTGAACAAACCCATAACCGTTGCGGCAGCCGCCTCAATAAATACGGATTTTGATAAGTTAGCTAGCTTGGAGCTCGTTTATTGCGGTGAAGTGGTTAAACGGGTTAAGACCAATAATAAACAAAATGGTGCCGAATTAAGCCTTAACTGGCAATTACCAGCAGGTAGTCAGGGCTGGTTGGCGATGCGAGCAAAAGGCGAGGATTTTGCGCTGGCTCACAGTAGCGCTGTTTATTTGCATTCTGGGGATAACAAAACCTTCTGTCCTGATAAATACAAAGCTGACGCTAACATCAAGTTAAGCAGGCTTAAAGCGTTGCGTCTTGCTCAAATTGAAAAAAACTCTGAGCTGGAATATTGGGACGCAGCTAACATGGCCGCAGATTACAAAGATCAAAAAGATGAAATGATGAAAAGAGTTAAGATGGCTGAAGAGAGGTATAAGGAGATGCTTGTAGATTATGAGTAAAAACGACCATCAAACCCCGGCATTACAAATTATTGAAGTTTTTTCTGATGACAAGGAACAAGTTCACCAAGCATCACGATTTATTCATGCTTTGTTATGCGAATTGGATGCGGAAAATCAACAGGATTATATTTTTCAGAAAATTGAAGCTGTTACCAGCGAGTTGTTGGCCATGAGTAAGATTTGGGTTTTTATAGCTAAAGTTTCCGATGAATTTGTAGGTGTGATTACACTTCATGAATGTGCAGCGGTGTACGCCAACGGAATATTTGGCGAAATATCTGAACTGTATGTGCTGCCCGAGTTCCGTTCTGAACAAGCTGGTGAAGCGTTAATTAAACGGGGCAAAGAATTAGCTAAATATAAAGGCTGGAAGCGGTTAGAAGTTGGTAGCCCCGTCGAATTAGGAATACCCAGAGCATTTAATTTCTATAAACGAATTGGCTTTGAGTGCACCGGACAGAGGCTGAAATTAGAGTTGGATTGATATATGGGCAAAGCACTGGATTCCAGATATCGCCTAGGCGATTCTGGAATGACGGTAGTGGGAATCCAGTTGTTTTCACCGTAGTTAAACTGGTTCCCCGATGTCTCGGAGATGACGAATTAGTGGGCACCCCTTCATTCCTGTGGCGGCCGTTCCTAACCATCCTTGGTTTCATTCGTCATCCTCAGCTCGACTGGGGACACACCGACATCCATGTCGGCGGTCCCTCCTTCACGTCCATATGACCGGGACACACCGACATCCGTGTGGCGGCCGTTCCTAACCGTCCTTGGTTTCACGGCACACCTTCATCCCTGAAGGCGTCATTCCCAAATCGTCTGAGCGATATTGGGAATCCAGTTTTCTGCTTCACTTGTTGCACTGGATCCCCGATTTCTCGGGGATGACGAAATGGTGGGCACACCGACATCCCTTTGGCGGTCGCTCATAGCCATCCATGGCTCCGTACGTCACCCTCAGCTTGACTGGGAATCCAGTTGTTTTCACCGTAGTTAAACTGGTTCCCCGATGTCTCGGGGATGACGAAATGGTGGGCACACCGACATCCCCGTGGCGGTCGCTCTCAGCCATCCATGGCTCCGCGACACACCGACATCCGTGTGGCGGTCGCTCTCAGCCATCCATGGCTCCGCGACACACTAACATCCGTGTTAGCGTCATTCCCAAATCGCCTGAGCGATATTTGGAATCCAGTTTTCTTCTTCACCTGTTCACTGGATCCCCGATGTCTCGGGGATGACGATTTCGTGGTACACCAACATCCGCGTGGCGGTCGCTCATAGCCATCCATGGCTCCGTACGTCACCCTCAGCTTGACTGGGGGCACACCGACATCCGTGTGGCGGTCGCTCTCAGCCATCCATGGCTCCGCGACACACCGACATCCATGCGGCGGTCGCTCTCAGCCATCCATGGCTCCGCGACACACCAACATCCATGTTGGCGTCATTCCCAAATCGTCTGAGCGATATTGGGAATCCAGTTTTTTTCTTCACCTGTTGCACTGGATCCCCGATGTCTCGGGGATGACGATTTCGTGGTACACCAACATCCGTGTCGCGGCCGTTCCTTCACATCCATGTGACCGGGACACACTAACATCCGTGTGGCGGCCGTTCCTAACCGTCCTTGGTTTCACGACACACCTTCATCCCTGAAGGCGGTCCCTCCTTCACATCCATGTGACCGGGACACACCGACATCCGTGTCGGTGACATTACCGGGAAATTGGTAATCCAATTATAAGGCTGCGGCTTTACCTGACATGAAGGCTTGTGCTTCTTCCGATAATATTCTGTCTGAAATATAGGCTTTGCTACCTTTATGAAATAACAGCCAACCCAGATCTGTTTTTTCAAATTTAGAGACGTCTTCCCATAAAATGGTGCCTTCCACGTAAAGCGATTTGGTATTAATGCCTATGTCATCAATTGTTAAGGTTAAAGGGTTGTTTGCCGCTTTACTTATCATTTGACGGGCTAACCACCAAGGTTTTTGAAAACGTACGCTTAAAGCTTCTAAACCTCCCAGAGCCACGACAAACCAGGCAATGTGCGGATCTATGTCGGTCAAATATAAAATTGCCATACCAACCAAGGCGATAATGACTGATTTTAAATAGGGTTGCTTAGAGTCATCGACGACCACGGAGGCATCGTAAGTTTCACTAAAGTGGCTTTTGTCTAACACGTAGGTGGTTGAATAGGAAAATGGAGAAGTCATAACCAAAACAAAATGATAAAAACACTAGTTTATCTGTTACCTGCTGATTTAGGTAGCCGTAAAGACCAGTTTCGTTAACAAAACACCAGCCAGCTAAGAGTCTTATTTGGCAGTGATGCAATTAAGACCTTCACTAAAACCGTTTTTGGCAGAGAGGGGAGAAATGGGGCCGGAAATAGGTTGTTATGGGCACATTAGAAGTGTGAGTAAAACTTTAAATTGTCCCTAAATTTAAAGGGCAAAATGTTAGTGTGAGCGAGTTTGAAACGCTCAGAAAGTAAATCGAAGAAACGTCATTGTGGCATGGTGTTGGCCGCAACCTCCCGCGTTTAACTGTGAAGTTCCATATTACTTTCAGTGGTTTTAGTTTCGGCTAACGCCGACCAATAGAGTATTTAACCCAACTCATTTCTGTCCGTGCGAGTTGAAGTCGAGCTGGCCGCTACTAAATTACTATCTCTTTACATCAACAACTTAAATTCCAAATTATTTTCGTACTTCTCAAAATGATAGTTCAATCCAAATATTTGAACACTTTATGTGTTTAAGGCACAGAGGCAAACGCTTGTTTGCCTCGTGACTCATTATTTTTTTATTACAGTTGTTTTAATCGAATAGACCCGTTAACGCTGTCCAAGTCGATTTGCGTTTTGCCGTTACCTACTTCGCCATCTAAGGTTTGACCCATGATGCGGCGTTTAACAACATGCAGACCATAGTCATTTCGAATGGAACCATTAGAAGTTTCTGCTTCAATGCTGGCGTTTAGATCTTCAGGCAAATGCAGAGTTAAAGAGCCGTTGACTGAGTTAACTTCAATGCTATTCACATCATCCAAGTTAGGGCTAAAGGTAAGTTGGATTGAACCATTAACCGTGTCGACTTTGGTATCCGAAGCCATGCCATCGCTGGTAATACTGCCATTGACCAAAGAGGCATTTAGCTCGCCCGTCACGCCCTGAATGGTCAGCGAACCGTTGGTTAGGTCGATGTCATCTAAATCGATATGGGCAGGAACCATGATTTGGTAATCCACTTTGACCTGACTGTGGTTGTGGCCAAAAAAGCTTCTTTCGTATTCGGTTTCGACTTTAACTTTATCATTGCGTTGAGTCAGAATGACTTCGACATTTTCCGCATCGTCTTCGTCTCTTGCCATTAAAGTCGCCATTACTTTCACTTCGTCTCTGGACCAGGCTTTGATATCTACCTTACCGTTTAGGTTATCAACGACAAGGCTGGCGTTGTCACCCACAACAAAAGACTTTTCAATTTGCTCTTCATAACTTCTATCTGAATGTGCGTAAGCCCCTAAAGTTACTGCTGAACATAAAGTGATGGTGGTGGTTTTCTGTAATAAATTCATTCTCAATCCCCTGATATTTTCAAAGCTGATTCTTATCGATTTGGAAACTAAGTCGCTGGGGATTTGATAAAGGTTTAAACGAAATTATTATTTTTTAAAAATTTCTAGTTTTAGCTTCTCTTCGTCGCCTAACCAGTAGGCATAATCGGTGTGATCGATATAGTCATTTCCCGTAACCGCATGAACAAGCACATTCAGGTTGGCTCTGTTTGTGTCTAGCCAAGGAATAAACTGTTCAAAGTGTGCTTTATCAAACTTAATCTGGCAGCTCCATTGTGTGTGGGGGCCAACTGGTTTTTGATGTACTCGTCCAATTTCCAGAGAAAATTGCGTTCCAGCTTCCTGACAGAGTCTAGTTGCAAAATCTAAGGTATCTGCAGAAAAATACACATGGGCGTGATAATGCTCGTGATTATTGATGGGTCTTTTAGGGCTGTTCATTATTGTACGGTTCCGTCTTGTTGCAGTTGCTGGATGGATTCAAGGTCATAACCTAGCTCACTTAGCAGTGACTCAGTGTTTTGTCCTAGTTGCGGCGCGGCCTTAACATATTGAATTGGCGTAGCAGATAACTTAATAGGGTTTGCAATGGTTTTGATGGACTCTCCATGTTGGTTTTGAACTTCCTGAATCATTTCACGGTGTCTCGTTTGTGGGTGTTCCACCACTTGTTTTATGGTGTTTACCGCACCACAAGGCACATTAAGTTGTTCTAACTGTTCAATCCACCACTGACTTGTTTCGGACAATAGAATAGGGGTTAATAATTGAATGAGTTTTTCTCTGTTTTCAACCCGTTGGGCGTTAGTCAGAAACTTTTCATTATTCAACGAATCGTTTTTGACTAAAGAACAGAATTTGGCAAATTGCTGGTCGTTGCCGACTGCCAAAATGATAGCGCCATCTTTTGTTTTGAACGTTTGGTAAGGGACGATGTTCGGGTGCGCATTACCTAATCGTTGTGGATTTTCACCTGTGGTTAGATAGTTCATTCCTTGGTTTGCTAATGCCGCCATTTGAACGTCTAATAAGGCGATATCTATGTGCTGGCCTTTTTGTGTATGTTGACGTGCTAATAACGCCGCAAGAATGGCGTTTGAACTGTAAAGACCCGTCATCACATCCACCAAGGCCACACCGACCTTCATTGGCATGCCGTTTGGTTCACCTGTGATACTCATTAAGCCACCTTCGCCTTGGATCATGGCGTCATAGCCCGCTTTATGAGCCCAGGGACCGGACTGACCAAAACCGGTAATAGAGCAGTAAATTAAGTTAGGGTTGAGTTCAGACAAACTCAAGTAGTCCAATCCGTGCTTTTTAAGGCCACCTACCTTGTAGTTTTCAATCAGCACATCCGCCTCTAACACTAACTTCTTAATGATCGCCTGGCCTGCTACTTTTGTGATGTCCACCGCAATGGATTGTTTGCCGCGATTGGCACAGTGAAAATAGGCAGCATCTGGAGTTTCTTGTTCACTCTTTATAAAAGGGGGTCCCCAACGACGAGTATCGTCTCCGCTAACCGGGCGCTCGACCTTGATGACTTGCGCACCTAAATCCGCCAACATTTGTGAGGCCCAGGGGCCGGCCAAGATTCGGCTTAAGTCCAGAACTTTGATGTGTGGTAATGCGGTAGTCATAGTAGATCCTGTCAGGTACTAAAGTTATTTGCTGCTTATCGTTAGGCGTTAAACGCCGAATTAAAGGCCTTTCTTAAAAGTTCGACTTTGTTGTTTTCTCTTGGAGACTTTTTATACACCAGTGAAAGTTCAAATTGATACGTCATGGTATCAGGTTTAATCAGTCGCAACTCACCTTGGTTTAGTTCTCTCTGGATATAACTTTGCGGCAAAAAGCCCAAGTAACAGCCCGATAACACCATGGCCTTGCGCGTATCAAATTGATAGGCTTTGGCCGCCAGGTTTAATCTTTTTAGCTGGTCGCGGCCCTTAACGTCGATGTCTATGCCTGGGTGGATAGCCGGCATATTTGCCAACATCATATCCGTGATCTGGCTATCAACTTGATCAAAAAATGGATGATCCTTGCTGCAACATAAATAAATCGCTTCGCTGTATATGGTTTCATAACTCAAGCCGTCGACCTGTCTGTAAGTCGGGTACAGGCCGACATGGGCTTTATCATCTAAAAGCGCTTTTTCGATATTGGCGATGGTTTCGCCGTCTAACGTCAGGTGCAATTCAGAAGAAGCCAAGTTGACCTCTTTTATGACGTTAGCCAGTTTGTATTGTGTGCTTTGGTTGAGCAAATCAGAGCATAAAATAACTAACTCACCACTTAGCTCATGGCCTAATGATCCGGCCAGAATGGAAAAGTCTTCAAGAGAACGAAATAACTCTATGGTTGCATGGTAAATAACTTGGCCTTCTTTGGTCAGAGCAAATCCCCCACGGCCACGCTGACATAACTTAAGTTTGAGTCGCGTTTCCAAGTTAGACATATGTACGCTGATGGTGGAACGGGTCACCCCAAGTTCATTTTCCGCCGCTGCAAAACCACCATTTTCCACCACAACTTTAAATATGCGTAATAATCTTAAGTCGTATTCGGTGACCGGTTTTGGAATGATTGACGTCTTATTCAAATTATTCAAAAGTTTTACCAGCTTAAAACATTAGTTTTAATGTTTTGTATTTAACAATCTATTGAAACAGGTTTCAATATCGTCAACCAAATAAACCACATCTATTTTGACAGACTTATGAGGTGGCCTATGCAAAACCTAGTAGATAATAAATTATTAAGAGCGTTTTCCTATATCAATGGCAGCTGGCACAGCAGTGCGACAGACTTTCCTGTTACGAATCCAGCCAATGGTGAAACGTTAGTCAGAGTGTGTAACGCGGGCGTGGAAGAAGCTGAGCTTGCGGTGAAAAGTGCCAAGCAAGCATTGAAAGCCTGGTCGGCTAAATCGGCAAATGAGAGAGCGGCTTTGATGCGACGTTGGTTTGATTTGATGATGCAACATCAGGATGACTTGGGTCTTATCTTGACCTTAGAGCAAGGCAAGCCGCTGGCGGAAGCCAAAGGTGAAATTGCTTACGGCGCGTCTTTTATTGAATGGTTTGCAGAAGAAGGCAAACGTATATATGGCGATACGATACCCGCTCCATCTTCGGATAAACGCATAGTCGTGGTCAAACAGCCTGTGGGGGTTGTCGCGGCTATCACGCCTTGGAACTTTCCGAATGCCATGATTGCTCGCAAAGCGGCAGCGGCATTGGCTGCAGGCTGCACTTTTGTGGTCCGTCCGGCAACACAAACGCCGTTGTCGGCGCTGGCGATGGCAGAATTAGCCGAAAGAGCGGGCATTCCAGCTGGTGTCTTTAATGTTGTTGTGGGAGAAGACGCACGAGGCATTGGTAAGGTACTGACACAGCATCCCGATATCGCCAAATTTACCTTTACTGGTTCAACTCAGGTTGGTCAGGCTTTAATTGCTCAATGTGCGACAACCGTAAAAAAGGTCTCAATGGAGCTTGGCGGTAATGCACCTTTTATCGTGTTTGACGACGCCGATGTGGATGCGGCGGTTGCGGGCGCTTTGGTTTCCAAATATCGCAACGCCGGGCAGACCTGCGTTTGTACCAATCGTATTTTTGTGCAAAGCGGTATCAAACAAGCGTTCACTGAGAAGTTTGTTGCGGCTGTGGAAGAGCTCAATATGGGAGATGGCACGGAAACTGGTGTAAATGTAGGGCCTATGATCTCGGTTCAGGCAGCCAATGATGTACGCGACCTTGTTAAGGCATCAGTAGCAGCAGGCGCAAGGGTATTAACTGGTGATGATGAAACCAATGCTAACGGAAACTTCATGAAGCCGACTGTGCTTTCGAATGTAAAAAGTGACATGCCCATTGCCAGTAATGAAATATTCGGTCCGGTTTCACCAATCATTGAATTTGACTCAGAAGATGAAGTTATCGATTTGGCAAACGCTACAGAATTTGGTCTTGCCGCTTACTTTTACTCAAGAGACATAGGTCGAATTTGGCGTGTTGCTGAAGGTCTGGATTACGGCATGGTTGGCATCAATGAAGGGCTTATTTCCAATGCGGCGGCACCTTTTGGTGGCATGAAGCAGTCGGGCAATGGCCGTGAAGGTTCAAAATATGGCTTGGACGACTATTTGGAAATCAAATACCTGTGTTTGGGCGGCTTGGATAAGTAGTACCCCGGCGGTTAAACGTATTAGGAGTTAAAAATGAAAAATACAGAATTACAAAACAGAAAATCCAAGGTTATCGCGCGTGGTCAGGGCAATGTTTATCCCGTTTATGTCGAGCGTGCTGAAAATGCGGAAGTTTGGGATGTAGATGGCAACCGTTACATCGACTTTGGTACGGGCATTGCGGTTTGTAACACCGGACACAGTCACCCAAAGGTAGTGGATGCGGCAAAAGCACAGTTAGATAAATTCAGCCACACCTGTGTCATGGTAAACCCTTATGAGGTGGCGGTTGAATTGGCTGAAAAACTAACGAAACTGGCACCGGGCAATTCGGAGAAAAAAGCCATTTTTGTTTCTACGGGGGCCGAAGCGGTGGAGAACTGCGTGAAGATTGCCCGTGCGGCAACGGGCCGACGTGGAGTAATCGCATTTAACGGTGGTTTTCACGGTCGTACTAACTTGGCCATGGCACTGACAGGTAAAATCACGCCATATAAAAACTTGTTTGGACCATTTCCAGGAGACATCTTCCACGCGCCTTTCCCGATAGAACAACATGGGATCAGCATCAAGCAGTCGCTTACAGCATTGGAAAACTTGTTTAAAGTGGACATTGCGCCGAGTGATGTTGCAGCCATCATAGTCGAACCGGTTCAAGGTGAAGGGGGCTTTTATGCGGCTCCGGCTGAGTTCTTGAAGAAACTACGTGAATTGTGCGACAGTCACGGTATTTTGTTAATCGCGGATGAGATCCAAACTGGATTTGCCAGAACCGGTGCCATGTTTAGCTTTGAACATGCAGGCGTGGAAGCTGACCTGATGACCATGGCCAAAGGCATTGCGGGCGGTTTCCCAATTGCCGCCGTGGTGGGAAAATCTGAAATTATGGATGCGCCATTGCCGGGCGGTTTAGGTGGCACTTATGGTGGTTCGCCAGTCGCTTGCGCTGCCGCATTAGCGGTATTGGAAGTCATTGAAGAAGAAAAGCTAATGGAACGTGCCCAACAAATTGGTGAAGTGTTTAACTCAAAATTGAATGAGTTAAAGAGCGATTATTCAGACTTGATTGGGGATGTCAGAAATCAAGGCGCTATGATTGCGCTTGAATTGGTGCATGACGGTGACATGGAAAAGCCGAATACGGAATTGACGCAGGCTATCATAGGCAAAGCCGCCGAGCATGGATTGATCTTATTAGCCTGTGGTTTTTACGGCAATGTTATTCGATTTTTACCAGCGTTAACCATGACGGATGACATCCTGAATGAGGGGCTGGATAAATTCCGTGAGTTATTTGTTCAGTTAGCTAAGAGCTAAAAGATTAAATAAAGAAATGAATTTGAACCATAAAGAATAGTGGGGCTGGCCCCACTTTTCGATTTTTAACTTCAGAATTGGCTTTTCATGTAAGTAATGCCCGGCAACAGGGTTTGTTTCCAACCTTTTCGTACTAATGGGTTTTTATTGCCTTCCATTTCTTCCACCGTATTCAGTAGGGCTTCTAACCAAATGTCGTATAACTCAGGCGTGACATTGAGCTGGCTTTTGCTGTGCATGGTGGCGATTTCATGCAGGCGAGGGCTCACTTGGTGAGAAGAGGCCATTTCTACCAGGTGCATGAAAGAGTGTTTTAGCATGGCAGGTAAGAGTTCCAAATCGCTATTGCTAAATTTGTCGCTGATCCGTTTATCGTAAGCCAGAAAATTCTTATAAAAGAGCTTAAAAAACACATCGACCTTTTTGGGATCTAAAAATATGTTATCAAAACTCTCATGAAAGGCTTCATCGGCTGAAGACATACAATAAACTCAAAATGATTAGTTCACTTTAAGTTTAGCAGTTAGCCGGATAGCTTTGTTTGATCGTCTTCTGCTCTACCTAGAGATTTGTTAACAGAGCTTTTTATCGTACTATGGCTACCGATTTAATTTGCACCCAGAGTTGCTGGTCTTGTTTGATCCCGAGTTTGTGTGCGGAGCGATGCGTTAATCGTGCAATGATATACTCGTTGCCGACTTTTAATCTGACCAGACACATGGCCTGATCGTCGTCTGGCACCATTTCCATCACAGTACCGTAGAGTTTGTTAACGATACTCGAATCTTCCTGTGGCTGTAGTGCCAAGCTCACATCCCTTGCCAAAATCCGGGTTCGGACGGTCGAGTTTAGCTGTTCGCCGTTGTCTCTCACCCAAATTTCGCCACCGTTGAATGCGACTTTACACAAGTGCCATTGTTTATCTTGTTCAATGACTTTGCCCTTGATGATCACGCCCGTTTGTTCTTGAAGGTGCAGGGGCAGATCGACTCTTGAAAAAACCTCAGTTAATTCGCCTTGGGCGGTGATCTTGCCCTGTTCTAAAACAATGACCTCATCGGCTAAACGAGCGATTTCATCCATGGAATGGCTGACATAAACAATGGGGATATCAATCTCATCCCTAAGCCTTTCCAGATAAGGCAAAATTTCTTGTTTACGAGCCTGATCTAATGACGCGAGGGGTTCGTCCATCAGCAATACTTTAGGTCGAATAAGCAGGGCGCGGGCAATGGCAAAACGTTGTCTCTCACCACCTGACATTTGCTCTGGATAACGAGATAACGCGGATTCTATGCCGAGCATGTTTATGATCTTATCGTAGAAAACGTTATCGAACGGCATGTCCGAGCGTTTAATCGCATATTGCAAATTGCCTTCACCCGTTAAGTGGGTAAAAAGACTGGCTTCCTGAAACACATAACCAAGTGGTCTTTTATGAGTTTTAAGAAATTGTTTGTCGTTTTGCCATACGGTGCCATTGACGGAAATCGTTGCGTGTTCAGGTCTGGTTAGTCCTGCTAAACATCTAAGCAATGTGGTTTTACCTGAGCCGGAATGACCAAAAATGGCCGTGACACCTGAACGGGGAAACTCGGTATCAATATCTAAACGAAACTGATTATTGTCGCTTGCCGGGTTCCCTAATTGAATTTTTATTTTTATGACGTCGCTCACGATTTACTTCCAAAACTCATGTTGGCAAACCGACCTTTTCGCTGCAGCCAATACAGTAACATCAAGGTGATGAAAGAGAATAAAACTAAAGAGCCGGCGAGTGTATGGGCCTGACCATACTCCAGAGCTTCAACGTGATCGTAAATTTGCACCGATACGACTTTGGTTTCTCCGGGGATATTGCCACCAATCATTAACACTACGCCAAACTCTCCGATTGTGTGCGCGAATCCTAATATGCCTGCCGTAATAAAGCCGGGTTTGGCCTGAGGTAAAATGGCAGAAAAGAAGGTATCAAAAGGGCCCGCTCTTAGTGTTGCGGCAATCTCAAAAGGGCGGTCGCCTAGTGCTTCGATGGCATTTTGAATAGGTTGCACAACAAAAGGCAAAGAGTAAAACAACGAGGCGATTACTAATCCCCAAAAGGTAAAGGGCAATGTACCAAGTCCCAGACTTTGTGTGAGCTCGCCGATAAAGCCCGTTGGCCCCATCGCAATCAATAAATAAAAACCAAGCACCGTTGGAGGTAACACCAAAGGCAGTGCAACGATAGCGGAAATTGGGCCTTTTAATTTAGACTGAGTTCTCGCCAACCAATACGCGATTGGTGTGCCCAAAATGAGCAACAGTAACGTGACGGTAGTCGCGAGACGCAAAGTTAGCCAGATGGCGGTTAAGTCTTCTTGTGAAAAAGCCATGCTTGTTAGTCGTTAATCTTTGTTCTTGTCAGTTATTAGTAAGGGTGGAATAGCCACTTGATTCTATTATGTTTTTAACTTTAGCACTGCGAATGAATTGCATAAAGCGTAATGCGGCGGGATTACTTTTGGCTGATTCTAAAATGACCACGTCTTGTTTAACCGGTGAATATAAATCATGGGGTACTAACCAGGTTGCAGCTGGGTTGGTTAACGCATCTTTTGGTAGCTGGGAACGTGCTACAAAACCCAGTTGGGCATTGCCCGTGGCAATGAACTGATAAGTTTGACTTATGTTTTCGCCTTGCACCCACTTGCTTCTGGAAGGGCCCAGTAAGTTCAGATTTTGTAACACTTGTTTGGCCGCCATTCCGTATGGTGCAAGTTTTGAGTTGGCGAGTGCCAGCCGTTTAAACTGACTCTTTTTAAGCCTTTCCTTCACACTTTTTTCTGAATCAGGCTTAGCACTCCATAACACTAATTGACCAATGGCATACGTGTATTGACTGGTTTTGTCAGCGAGCCCCAGTTGTATTAATTTTTCAGGTTTGTCCTGATCCGCGGAAAAGAATAATTGGAAAGGGGCTCCGTGCCTGATTTGTGCATACAGTTTACCGGACGAGGCAAATGAGGTTTTTATTTTTATCCTGGTTTCCTGCTCAAAGTTGTCAACAATAGGTTTCATGGTTTGGGTGAAATTGGAGGCAACGGCGATTCTTAACTGCTTGGCATGCACATCCAACGTATTGAAACAAAACAGAAAGAAAATTAGTGATAGAACTAACTTCAACAATGGCTCCAGAGCAATAAGGTTAAAGAAAAAATGGCCAGCAATAATATTCGAGGCAAATAATTGAGTCTTGATATGGCTCAACACTTCTACAGGTTAAGCTATGGCGCTTAATTGGCTAGGGATTGAGCGAGCGTATTTTCCATTAACCGCAACAATTCCTCACCGTTCTCCAGTTTTTTAGAAACATTAAATACAATATCTAGTGACTCTACCGTCTGAAACTGTATCTGAGGAAGGGGATGTGACGCAAGTGCCTTTAACATTGGCGCCTGATAATTGAGAAGGTATGGGAATCGCCCCGTTTTTAGCAAGCGCAGGGCGTCGTTGTGCGTTTTGGTTTCTATGAAACTTATCTGGTTGGCTTTATTTCGAATATATTCCCCCCAGCCTCCATAGTTGTAGCCCATTAGCAATATGATACGTTTGTTTATTAGGTCCGTAACAGCGGTAATCTTGGGCGGGTCAGACAAGGAATAGACGTTCAAAGTCAGTTTGTGCAGAGGCTGTTCACCAATCCAAACATCGTTATCTAAATTCTTTACTTTGATGCCTATCCAAACTTGCACTAACCCTGATTTTAAGCTGGAGAATAACCGGTTGGTTGGCATTGGCAGTTGCTTGTAACTTAGGTTGAGTTGTTGAAAGACATGTCTGGAAATATCGACCAGCATCCCCTGTGGGTGGCCATTGACTGTGTCATAGAGTGGCGGAAATTCGACGTAACCGACAATGAGTGGTTTATTGGAGAAAGAAATTGAATGATCAGAGCTTGCGTCAAAATTAGATAGGCTGTCTGCGTATGCAGTAACACTAAGGGTGAAAAAAAGAAGCAAACTCACGACATAAATAAGGAAACTCTTTAACATGTGTCACCTTTTCAGACTGAGGCTATCGAGTCAGTTAAGTTTAAGTGTTTGTTGAGAGCTGCAATAAGGCTTTCGGGATTGTAGGGCTTGGAAATAAACGCGTCCATACCAACATCAAAACACTTTTGTTTATCCAAATCACTGTCACTGGCGGTCACGGCTAGTATGGGTACTCTGTTAGATTGTCCTTCTTCTAATTTACGAATCTTTGTTGTTGCTTCAAAGCCGTTCATTACGGGCATATGGCAATCCATAATGACTAAGTCTATGCGATTGTTCTGCCATTTCTGTACTGCCTCCTGACCATTATTGGCAATGATTAGATTAAAATTGTGTTTTTTTAAGATAGCTCGGCAAAGCTGTTGATTAATCGCAGAATCTTCTACAAGCAGTACCATTGGCATGTTGGAGTTATAAGTTTTAGGCGGCTCCTTAATAGCAAGTTGGGTCGGTGATTCGATCTCAGGTTCAGGCGTATCAAGCACTCCTAACAGTATTTGTTGAATTTGGGCCTGACTCGCTGGCATCGGCAAAAATGCATCTATGCCCATTTCCTGACACCTTTTGATATCGTCATCGTCAGATCGCGCGGACATGAGTATTATCTTGGGGGGGGGCTGCAGCTGTTCTTTCTTAATCTTGTCAAAAACCTCGTAGCCGTCCATTGTTGGCATGCATTTGTCTATTAATATTATGTCGTAACTGTTGATCGTATCGTGAACTTCGATAACTCGTTGTAAGACTTTTTCTGGATCATTGATTGATTTGGGTTTCATGTGCCAACCGCGTAACAAATCGGACAACACTCTGGAGTTAAACTCTTGGTCATCGACGACCAGAACTTTCAAATTACTTAGCTTTTTCCGGTTGCTTGATTCGCTACTTATAGGGAGGTCGGTGACTTCAAGATCTATGGTGAAATAAAAATTACATCCTTGTCCTGGTGCACTGGCAAGTTTTAATTCGCCGCCCATCAATTTAACTAAGTGATAACAGATAGCCAGCCCCAAACCCGTACCGCCATAACGTCTGGTAGTGGAATTATCTTCTTGAGTGAACTTTTCAAAAATAATGTCCTGCTTTTCTAATGGGATACCTTTGCCAGTATCTTTAACAGAAAACTGAATTTTGTATTTTTGATTTGTTACATGTTTGTCAGCGGGATTTTGATTAGGTTTAGTTTCTACAACAGTGGCTCGAATACTGACTGAACCTGACTGGGTGAATTTGAAAGCATTGCTTAATAAATTAACCAGCACCTGTCGAAGGCGCATGGAATCACCCTGCAACATAGTGTCTATTTTTGTGTCGACCAGATGTTCAAACACCAGTTTTTTTTCATCGACGCTGGGTTTAAAAATAAGCGATATTTCGTTAATTAGGTCCAACAAATCAAAAGGCTGCTTGTAAAGTTCTAGCTTATTGGCCTCTATTTTTGAAAAATCCAAAATACTGTTTAACAGCTCTAACATATGCTCGGAGCTGCGGATGATGACGTTTACATAATCCAGTTGTTCGTGATCAAGTGGAGTATGAGATAACAAGTGGGCCATACCGTATACCCCATTCATGGGGGTTTTCACTTCATGACTGATGTTGGCTAAAAACTCACTTTTTAGTCGGTTAACTTCTTCCGCTTTGTTTTTCTGTCTGTCTACCTCCGCGAACGCTGTAAAGGTTTCACTGTTCATCTTGTTGTATTCATCAACCAAGTATTTGAGTTCGTCATCGATGTCTGACTTTCTATGTAATTCAAGTGGTGTTTTTTTGTCATTGTGAATTTCAAACTCAGACATAGATTGCGCAATATGAGAAACGTGCCTTGCAATGAGCACGTATACGATGAAAAAAATAACAAAGGAAATAATGAAGGTTTTTGCGCCCTGTGTGGCCATGGTCAACATGGCTTTTTCGGCGAGTTTTTCATAGACAGGTAATAAATCGGTCACCACATACAGTTCTCCGAGTACAATGCTCATGCCATCGAACTCTTGGGTGATTGGCCAGCGACCTTCACGAATATATTTAGATGAATTTTCTCCTTGATTGAGTCGAACTTTGCCGTCTTGCCATAGCTGAACTAAGTTTACTTCGGGCAAGTTTTTTATCCCGGTAATTTGCACTTCAAGTTGCGTTTGATCTTCTACCCAAAGGGCGTTTTTTATGGTGGGCACGTAGCTGCTTTCTATCTGAATCAATCGGGCATCGATGGCAGAGATGTCATTTTTATAGTCGACGTAAAAATGCAAACAGGTAATCAAAAGCGTAAGCAAAGAGCTAGATAGCAGAATCCAGAACAGTAACTGTTTTGCTAGGCTCTTTTTAAATTTCAAGGTGCTCACTCCTTTGAGAAGTCTAACTTTATTCTAAACTTGTGGTCATAATAGGTAAGTTATTCATTCATCGGTTTAAATCTAGTCAACATATAGAATAATGCCACCGTCAGCCCAATAAAAATGCGATATTTACGACGAATAGCAAATACGACAAATGGCGTAGACAAGTATCGATTTCCAAACTTAACTTAATAACTGGTGGTTACTCTGGGGAGAGTAATTACCGGGTTATGGACTGTTGTATCAATCCATGTGGTAGTTTGATACCTCGAACGGAACAGGGTTCGTGGTCTAGCGATCAAAAAGGAGAAGCTAGATGATTAATATACTCCAATCTTTCACTTCTATTTTCAGCAAGTTACCTTCCTTTAAAATCAGAAATCGTGGGTTTTTACGGTATCTGATTTTCGTTTCATTTTTCTTTAGTCTTGGGGTGAATGCAGCCCCCGTACTTGAAGCCACCTATACGTCCGGCATTCAAAATGGCTGGGTTAAAGTGGAGCGTTGGAACAGCAATAATATCAATATCATGCAAGAGTCATTTCCGACGGATGGCCGGGGTGATCAAAGCGGTCAGCGAGTGACGTTTTTTGGTGGGGATGCCACACCACATTCTGCTGACTTCTTGTTGTACTACGCTCCGGGGTGGAGCACGAACAGTAAGACCATACCAGTGCTGTTGGTGCATGGAGCCAATCAAGACGCGGATATAGCCTGGGCTAATCCGAATGATGCGGGCAATTATGGCTGTGGCCGAACGTCTTGTCCGAATACTGGCTTAATGCAAGATTTAGACAATGATGATTTCAAGGTTTTTGCATTGTCTTACGCGCACAAAAATGGTGATGGTTATTACTGGGCGCAGCAAATAGCGGATGCGATTGAAATAGTTAAAAACAAAACCGGCGCCAGCGAAGTGGACGTGGTGTCCTGGTCAAAAAGTGCATTTAACGCTCGTATGTATGTGTCATCCGTCAAACAATTTTGGGGCACGAGTTACCAGAATGATGTCCGACGTCTTGTGATGTTGGGGGCGCCGAATAACGGCGTGGATTGGTCTTTTCGCCATGGCTGGACTTTAACGTTGACGGTATTTCCGGGTTGCGGCGGGGTTATAAATGGCCCTACTGCCCATGACAAAATCTATTGTTATTGGTTATGGCGAAACGGCCCAGAATGGTCCTATTCATCTGCCTATTTCCCTGGCTCTGCACAAATGTTAAAGCCGTGGGTGGGCACTTACTCATTACCGATTTTTGAGCAGGATTGGTACACCACTTATCATGGTGGGTGGGGTTATTACACTCATGGGCATGGCATAAACGCCTATATGTCCAACTCCTTGATCGATACCGTGCGTAATGCTGGCACAAATTCAGGGGTTGAAGTGCACAATTTGTGTGGAAATCAGAATGATATTGCCTTGTTACACAATGAACATACTGGGCCTTCTGATGGGGTTTTGTTTATTGCCAGTTGCAACGATACAACAGGTATAACAAATCATGGTGGATCCAGTGTGATTTCGGTTAACCATCTGGAACTCGGTTGGGATTCACCAGCGGTAAGCCAAATCAAGACCTGGCTCAATGCTCCTTGAATTTGGTTAAATAGCTAAAATCGATATTCTAAATCAAGAGCCCAGGTTCTGGGCTCTCCATAATAGGCGTTGAGTATGTTATCCCCTGCAAAACCGGGAACGTATTCGCCATTTTCATCCTTGGTAACAAACGCAAAACTGCCGCTGAGGTAACGTTTGTCGAATGCATTTTTTATATGCAAGCCCGAGCGCCATTGTCCGCTTCGACTAAACCAGTTGAAACTGAAATTAGCCAGACCAAAATCCGATTGTGTTTGCAAATTGTCTAACACAATTAGGTCATAATCGCTTCGGTAGTAGTAATTGCCATTAAAAGAATACTGACCATATCGTGAGTCGAAATTATAATCGAAACCCAAGTTGGCGTTCACATCCGGTGTATTGATAATAGAAAAACGGTCAGAAATATCGTCGTAGCCCGTGCCATTGTAGGTGGTCGCCTTAACAAAATCTGAATCAATGATGCCCAGAGTCATATAGGTGTTCAAGTTTGGCGTTAACAGGTACCTGGCTTCAACCTCGGCGCCAAACGCTTCCGATTTACCAATGTTGCCTAGGCGTTGGTCTAAATCACCGGAGCCATCACCTTCGAGCACAGTAACAAATTGCCGGTCTTTATGTGACAAGGCGAAGATTGTTGCGTTTAACCTAAGTTGGTTAGATAGTTGACTCTTAAAACCTATTTCAATTGAATCCAAAATTTCCGGGTCGACCGCTGGCTCCTGGTGTGCTGCTCGTGGATTAAACATGCCTGATTTAAAACCTTGGGCATAACTGGCATACCACATTAAGTCCTTGTTTGCTTGGTAAGATAAACTAATACTGGGGGTGAAACGCGACCAGGACTTTTTCCCATCCAATACTCGTGGAACGGAGGTGCTAATTAGTGTTTCATCTCGGACAAAGCCTGGTACCCAGCCATTTTCTGGGTATAGAGTTTGGAAAACGGCACCATTATTTACAAATGCCGTTTTTTCTTCCTCGGTATATCTGGCTCCTACGCTCAATGCCAGGCTGGCATTGAGTTCATAATTTCCCTGCGCATACACTGCGCCGCTTTTGCTCTTGCTGCATCCACTTGTTTCTATTGTGAAACCGGGCAATTCCATTAAATTACCCAAAACGTCAATGATGGCGTTGTAGCTACCACATGCATCCGCATCATAATAGTAAATGCCGGATACTAGGCTTAAGTTGTCACCGTGATAATTGAATTGAATTTCCTGTGTAAATTGCTCGTCATCATAAATGGCGGGGATGTCGAATATACGCAAACTTGTATTATCAAAGTCTATATTTGCACGAGAATAATTCTCTCTTTTGGCCGTCACCGATTTCAGGTGCAGCTCATCGCTAAGTGGCAACGAAATGACCAGACTGGTTCCTTCTGTGGTGAGTTCGTTCCAGGTCGGTAAACTGGTGCTGGCATCAAATACGTCTGACGGAATAGGCTCTACGTCCATATTGACCGGTAAAACACTATCCAACACTCGGTGGCCACCTCGTGCGTTGCTGTCATCATCCGTTCTGTCGTAATTCAGTTTGGCACTTACTTTAGTGTTGTGGTATTCCAACTTAACGCGGTAAGTGTATAACTCCTTGTTATAATTTTGCGCATCCTGACTCGGGAGGGCACTCGTTAAAAATTCACCAAAACCTTCCTGATTGAATGTGGCAGCTGCGATGCCAAAACGCAGCTTATCGCTGATGGGGAGTTGCCCGGAAAGTTTTAAATCGCTTTTGGCGAAACTGCCAAGAGAGCCATTAATCATGAACTCTTTATCGCCACTAAGTGGCCGTGTAATAAATTTCACTGCACCGCCTATGGTGTTTTTCCCATACAAGGTTCCCTGTGGTCCTCGCAGTAATTCAATGCGATCAATGTCTAATATTTGAAGCACGGCCCCTTGAGGCCTGGCGTAATACACATCATCTACGTATATGCCAACCGCAGGTTCATACCCCCACAACTGATCTTCTTGTCCAACACCACGCATAAAGGCGTTAATGGTTGAATTCGTTGCGGTGCCAGGTAGTAAGCTAGTGTTTGGGGAGAATTGTTGGATCTCCGACAGGATTTCAATACCTTTTTCTTCAATAATTTGGGCGTTAAAGGCAGTAACAGACACTGGGATGGACTGTATGTTTTCCAAGGTTTTTCTTGCTGTTACTTCTATAACTTCCAAATTCTCTAATGAGTTAACGGGCGAGTCGTTTTCGTTATTTTGTGCAAAAATGGGCGCTGACAATGTTAGGGAGATAACTAATCCGATTTTGCTAAATAAGTGTATTCGAAACATGTCTACGTCTCCCTGTATTTTCTATATGTTACGACGATAACTGCCAGAACTTAGTTAAAGTTATAGCTGCACTAAGGGGGGCAGACAGTAGGAATGGACCGCTCGTACCTCCGCCTTTTAGTTCTGGCTTAACAGGAATTCCATGCCCTAAAGACTTAAATTCGACCAATTGTAATTGGATGGTTTTGTTGAGCCCCGACCAATTCTTGATTTCTAAATCAGGATTTTTAGTCATCACTTGAGTTGACTTGCTAGATGCACCCGTTAATTCTAACCACTGATTGGCCAGTTGATGTGAGTTGATGGGATTAACGATTTTGTCTTGATTGCCGACCCAAATTGTAAGTTGAGGCCAGTCCTTCTTAGTGTTTTTGGTTTCTTTTATGATGGAAGTTAAAAGTGAAGGTGGAGCGCCTTGTTGCATGCAACTAAGAGCCTGCTGTAAATCGTCTGCGCAGGGGTAAGGCAGTCCGGCGATCACTGCTCCGGAATCGAATAGTTCCGGATAGTGCACCAACATGATACTTGTCATGGCACCGCCAGCGGATAATCCCGCGATAAAGGTATTTTTAATCTTATGCGACTTTTTAACTGAGCTGATCATATTGAATAATGACAGGTTCTCGCCGGATTTAGCTTGATGATCGTTTTTGTTGTACCAGTTAAAACAAAGTTTGGCGTTGTTGGAATTTTGCTGCTCTGGTAGCAGTAGTGCAAATCCTTTTAGTTTGGCTTGGGCTAAAAAACCACTTTGTTTTGCAAATGTAACGGCGTCCTGGCCACAGCCATGCAGCAACACCACCAATGCATCATGTTGTGCTTTGGGCGTATATAAGTGAGCCTTCAATTCGCCTGGATTATGGCCAAAACTGCTTAATGGGGCGATATCGGTATTATCTGCAAAAGAAAAGGACGAATGAACAATCAGGCTAAATAGCAGGAATAATTTTTCCATTATTCTTCTTTATTTAGTTGAGTCTTGTTGAGTATAGGCGCTCCTTGAAAAGAAACAAAAAAACTGACAATAAATTCATTGTGATTTTTAACTTAGCTATCAAAGGTATACTTGATTTTCATGGGGCAGGGCTACGCCTTAACGCCTGATATTACATTTATTTACATTTTGCTGACAATTCCATACAAATCCCCAACTGAATCGAACGCTATATTCTTGGCAAAATGCATCCATACTTAAAATAGGATAAGGGTATAGGATGAATATCAATTTACGGGTTAGGCCTAAACCGGTCATGTCGGCACTGGTGCTTGCATTGTCGAATGTATCGTTGGCAGTCGTGGCGGAAGAAGCCGAAATAAAGGAAGAGCAAGCTTCAGTTGAAGTTATTGAGGTTAATGGGCGAAGGAACCAAGCGAACACTGAATTGAGTTCAAATACCGAAAAACTGTTGAAAGTCGCGGGCTTGGATCATGATCCCTTGAGTGCGGTGTTTACTATGCCTGGTGTGGTTTATGCGGGCGGAGACGATGGTGGAGAACCAGCCATTCGTGGTTCTTCACCGGATGACAACGCATTTTACATCGATGACATGCCAGTGGATTATATTTTTCATCTGTTTGGTGACAGTATTTTTAATGAGAATGTAGTGCGTGATTTTGCACTGCACCCAGCCGCTTTTGATAGTACTTACGGTAATGCGACCGGAGGGGTTTTTGACGTTAAGCTTAGGGACCCACGGAATCAGGATTTTACGACAACCGTCGACCTTAGTTTATTAAAAGCCGGATTCATGGTGGAAAGCGGGATAACAGAAGATCAGGCTTTTTATTTTTCTTACCGTCGCAGTTTAATTCATTTGTTTCTTGAAGAGGGGACGGAAGAAGACGGATATACGGTTTACAAAGCGCCTGTGAGTGATGACTACCAAGGAAAATACCAGTGGCTGATTGGTAACGATCATAAGTTGACCTTTAACATAACTGGAGCTAGTGATACTGGTGGTATCAATATTTCTGAGGCTTCTGAGTCTGGCCGCGCCGATCCGGATTCCATCGGCGACTTGGAGGTCAAGACTCGATTTGATAGCCAAGGATTGTCGTGGCAATACTATGGTGCAAATGAACAGTTATCTCATCTCAACTTCAGCCACAGCAAAACCAGCTCAAAGCAGTCCTACGGTAAAGGGCAGTTCGTGGAAGTAACAACGGATGCGTACAGCATTCGGTATCAATATCAATTTAACCTTTTTGAAGATCACAAGTTGATTTCTGGCTTGGATTGGGATTATGAAGAAAATGATTATGATTACGATGCCATTATCTATTTCTGTACTGACCATGACAGAGACTGCGAAAGTAAAAAAGGCGCCAGGACTCAAGATAAGGATAATTTGGAAAACAATAATTATGCCGCTTACGTTACGGATGTATGGACCATAAATCCTGACTGGAAGATGGATATTGGTTTGAGAGCCGAGTACAACGATTATCTTAAACAGAACTTTGTTCATCCAAGAGCCGCGCTGACCTGGTATGTGAATCCAGATTTGAGTTTTACCGGCAAAGTTGGGACTTACAGTCGTTTTCCAAATATCGACACGGCACTTCGTAAGATTGGTAACCCGGATATAAAAGCGCCAAAAGCGACCCATTACTCGATGAATATGACTTACCAAATCAATGATCTATGGGAAACCACCTTAGATGTTTATTACAAGGACTTAACAAAACTCGCGCGTTCCATTGAAGAAGATGAACCAGACTTTGAAAAACACTACAGCAATGACATGTCCGGAACTGCAAAAGGTCTGGAATGGTTGATCCGAAGAGACGAAGAAGATGGCTGGTATGGTTGGGCTTCAATTAGTTGGTCCAAGAGTGACAGAACGGATGAATATAAAAACGTAACCACAGAATATTATCTGGATACACCAATACTGGGTAACTTGGTGGCTAACTATAAGTTGAACGAAACGTGGGACTTTGGCGTTAAGTTATCGATTCGCAGCGGTCAGAAATACACCCCGATTATCGGCTTGCGAGATAACGAAGATCATGAAGGACACTATTTGGCGAAATATGGCGAGTTAAACTCCAAAACCTTGCCTACTTACCATCGATTGGATGTGCAGGCGAATTATAATACCACGTTGTTCGGTAATCCTGCGCAGTGGACATTTGCGATATTGAACGCAACAAACAATGACAACATTTCTGGTTATTACTACGCACCGGATGGTAACGAAACCAAAACTGACTTTAAAATTGAAGGAGAAAAAGGGCTGGCATTGTACCCGTCTATTGGCGTAAAGATAAAGTTTGATTAAAAAGTAAGCGCAAGCGCTTACACTTTTGCACATTTTATCGCACCTTAAAGTCTTTTCTACCAAGCTGGCTTTGGTACACTCCCCCAAAAGCCAGCTTTACCTCAAATAACGACACAACAGGGAATGCCAATTTCATGAAGTTCTATATGTACTTAACCTGCCTGATATTTTCTCTGGCTACCTTGCCAACTTGGGCAAAAAAGTCAGGAGACTCGGACAGTGATGAATTTAGTTGGCAGTTAACTGGTGGCATTGCTGGATTTTATAACCCTAGTATTCTGAAGGACGATCTTGAACCTGAACATATCGCAAAGATCCTTAACATATCTTTGTTAGTGGACATGTATTACAAGGGGTTTTATATCCAGACGGATCATCGACGGATGGAAGGGCTGACTGCATCACATGAAATCGGTTATCAGTTACAAGATGAGGAAAGTTGGGGCTTAGATATCTTATACAAAACCTATATTTATGGTTTTGATCCTGGTTTGATTGCCGAATATGCGGATGTAGAAGACAGCATACTAGAAGGCATGACAACGCGCCATGACGCTAGTGGTTTGGGGCTTAGATATTCCCGATATTTTGAAGATGCAATTTTTACGGTAGATGTTGCTTCCATCGTCTCATTTGATGCCGGAGATGATTGGGTGGCTGAAGCATTTTATAGCCATCTTGTCCCCTATCGAAATTGGGACATGCATTTTGGTGCAGGATTGAGTTATTACCCTAAAGATACGGTGGATTATTATGTCGGTATACGCCCCCACGAAATTTCTGCAGAAAGGCCTGAGTACGAAGGGAAAGCGGGTTTTAGAAGTGAATTCGAATTTCTGGCGCAGCGACCGATTAATCAAAATTGGTTGTTCAATGTCGGTATAAATCACACACATTACAACAGCAACATTAAACAAAGCCCGATTATTGAGCGCAATAACGTAACCGTATTTACTGTCGGTGTTTTATATGCGTTTTAGAGCATTTTGCATCGTCTGGCTCTTTTTGGCCGCAGAGCAAGGTTATGCCAGGTCGGCAGAAAATGAGTCCGTTACCATTCTTGTAAATTCACTGAATGTTAAACCGTCTAGTTGCATCACCACGCGTGAAGGTCGAGAGTGTTTCACCGATGTGGTATTTAAATGGCAATTGAAAAAGGTTCAGGACGTTTGCCTGATTAATAAAAACACAGGAAAAACGATTCGGTGTTGGCAACAGGCGCAATCTGGCAGGATCAAAGTGGAATTTCGATCAGATAAAAACGTTATTTTTCAGTTAGTGGGTGACAATAATCAAATTATTAATGAAACCAGCGTTGATATCAGTTGGGTCTATAAGTCCAGCCCGAGAAAAAGGCGTTGGCGGATATTTTAGGAGGCGTGATGGCTAATCAAAACAAAATATTATTGGTGGAAGATGACGTTACGCTGGCAAATTGGATCATTGAGTATTTAACGGAACAGGACTTAGCGGTTAAACATGTTGACCGTGGTGACCTGGTTATTGCTGCGCTGGATGAATTCAAACCTGATTTGGTTTTGTTAGATGTTATGTTACCGGGGTTAAATGGAATAGAAGTGTGCCGAAAAATACGCTTGTCTTCGACTTTGCCCATTATCATGTTAACGGCGAGGGCGGATGAATACGATGAAGTTATCGGTTTAGAAGCGGGGGCTAACGATTACGTGATAAAGCCCGTTCGACCTAGGGCGTTGTTAGCCAGGATCAAAAGCTTTTTGCAATCAAACTCCTCGGCAAATGAAAATGTTAATGAGCTTTCTTTTGGTAGTTTGACTATCAATCAGAATGCTAAACGAGTGATGTATCGGGGCCAAGAAGTGGCGCTATCAACTGGGCTATTTTCATTTCTGTGGTATCTGGCAACTCATGCTGGTGAAGTTGTCGACCGGGAAAGTGTGTTTAAAGCGTTAAAGAGCCGGGAATACGATGGTCAGGATAGACGAATTGATGTCATGTTATCTACGTTGAGAAAAGTCTTTAATGATGATCCGCAAAAACCGAAAAAATTCAAAACAATCTGGGGCAAGGGGTATTTATTTGTTGCCGACTCCTGGACTGAAGAAGAGTCATGAAACGTCTATACATAAGCATTATCTTTTCCGTTTTAAGTGCGCTGTTTCTTATCAATCTCGGTGTGGACCGACTAGCCAGCAGCGAATCCACTGATGATAATTCGGAGCTGAGTTTTCACCGGACGCTGGTCGATGGCTTTGAGCAACAACTTAGTCAGACAAGTGAAGACAAATTAGAGAATAAAGCACAAGAGTTACAATGGCAGTTCGATATACCATTTAAACTCGTGCCATTAGAAAGCTTGGCTTTACCTGAGTCTTTGTTTCCGCAGTTAACAAAAACTGGTGGATTAGCCTTAGATTCTGAGTCGATTACCTACCTATTACGCCAATTATCGACACATCCTGAATGGCTCATTCAATTACCTGTTCCTAACACTAAACAAGATATCGAAAGAATCGATTTGGTTTTGACGACTTTGTTATATCTGGGCGTGTGTTTTGTCATTTTGCTTTGGTTATTTCCACTGACGCGCAGATTGTACTTACTGACGCAGACCGCGGCAAAAATAGGAGATGGCAACCTTGGCGCGCGCTTAACAGGCGGGCGTTTTTCCTATATTCGTCCACTTGAAAAAAGTTTTAATAGAATGGCGACACAAATTGAAACCCTGGTGGCGGATAATAAAATTTTGGCGAGAAGTTTATCTCACGATATGAGAACCCCTTTGGCTTGTTTACGTTTTGGCGTTGAGGCTGCTTTGGACGCAAAACAGGTTGAAAAAAAAGACATGTATATCAATCGCATGGATGCTGAAATATCACGAATGGAAGAAATGACATCTGCTTTTTTAGAGTACGCGGCACTCGAAAGAAAAGGGCTTCATATCAGCAAGATAGAAGTGGATTTCGGAGAGTTATTGTCTAAATTGGTCAATGATTTTTCTTCTTTGGCAGAGCAGTACAATGTTAGGGTTCAACTTGAGGAGCAGGATGTAGCCAAGATATTAGTAGATCCTCACTGGTGTTATTTGGCGATGCAGAACATTTTAGTGAATGCCCTTAGGTTTGCTGAGACCAGGGTTGTAATTAATTGTAAAATGACTGATAAGTGGGTGTCGATTTCGATCGACGATGATGGCCCTGGGTTAGCCGATACCGATGTGGACAAAATTTTTCGACCTTTTGTTAAATTAGATACTGACTCCAATCGGGAGGAAGGGCATTTTGGCTTAGGGTTAGCCACAACGGTCAAAGTCATGGAATGGCATAAAGGAGAAATCAGAGCAAGAGCATCAACCATATTGAGCGGCCTAAGCTGTCAATTGCGTTTCCCCCGAGTGGAGTAGATAGTCGTTATAAACTCGAAAGCGGTCGATAAATTATGGCGTTAAGGCTATTAACCATTAAAATCGAATAAGAAAAGGGCTTTATTCGATTTATTCTTCAAATGAAACAACTTAATTATCATCACCTTCATTATTTTTATCTCGTTGCTAAAGAAGGCACAATTGCAAAAGCTTGCAAATTATTGCATGTGACGCCTCAAACGGTGAGTGGCCAAATTGCCATTTTGGAAGATTATCTTGGGCTTCAATTATTTGAACGGCGTGGCAAACGATTAGTGTTAAGTGATAACGGCAAACAAGTATATAGCTATGCTCAGGACATTTTTAACTTGGGCCACGAACTTATGCAGTCTTTGGAGCCCAATCAAGTTAACAAAAAGATGAGTTTTGCCGTCGGAATAACGGATGTCATTCCAAAAGTTTATTCATTTCAATTGCTTGAGCCAATATTTGAAGAACATAATCAATTTAAACTGAGTTGCCGGGAAGGTGCTCTGGAGCAGCTATTAACGGATATGACATTAAATCGTTTGGATATGATCTTGGCTGACAGGCCCATCCCACATGGATTTAATATCAAAGCTTATAGCCATAAAGTGTTAACTTGTGGTTTGACGTTTTTTATCGCAAAAAGTCGTGTGGGTTCTCTGCAAAGAGAATTCCCTGCTTGTTTAGACAAACAGGACTTATTGATCCCTGGCGATCAATCATCTTTAAAACAAAGTATGTTGGCCTGGTTTGATGAGCAACATATCCAGCCTAATATTGTGGCTGAGTTTGATGACAGTGCTTTATGTAAACTGTTTGGTCAGGCGGGAATCGGCATTTTCACCACTCCAAGTGTTATAGAAGAACATATATTGGCAAATTTTGAAGTTGAAGTTGTGGGGCGATGTGACGATATACTCGAACACATTTATATGATCACGACAGAACGTAAAATAAAACATCCTGCATTACTAAAATTGATGTCGACATTAGACATCAAAAAAAGAACAAACTAATTAAAATAATAGGAATTGATCATGGACATGCTTATGTTAGCGGTATTTATACCCGCTTGTTTTGCCTTAAATTTAGCCCCCGGACCGAACAACCTATTGGCGTTAAATAATGGTAAAACCTACGGTATCAAACCTGCGGTAATGGCAGGAACTGGTCGGCTGTTTGCCTTTATGTTAATGATTACTTTAGTCGCGACTGGCCTTTCCGCCGTTCTTTATACTTCTGAATACGTGTTTATGATCATTAAAGTTGTCGGCGCTTGTTATCTGTTCTGGCTTGCGTACCAGACATGGAATGCAAGCGGTAAAATAAAAGAAGTATCAGTTAATCATGCTTATAATCAAACGACTTTGATGAAACAAGAGTTCTTGTTGGCCGCTGGCAATCCAAAAGCAATTTTGATTTTCACAGCGTTTTTGCCGCAGTTTATTTCCGTTTCTGAGCCAGTTCAGCCACAGTTTCTTTTATTGGGAAGTTTGTTTTTGATATTAGAGTGGTGTGCTATCACACTTTATGCCTTGGCGGGCCGTTATTTGGATAATGTGTTGTCCAATCCAACTTCAAATCGTGTATTTAATCGGATATGTGCCAGTTTCTACGCAACAGCCGGAGGCGGAATTTTACTGAACGAAAAATAAGGGGTAACCCCGCCTTTACAAGGGCGGGGCTTTAGATCATGTTAAACCGCTCTTATTAAACCGCTCTTATTAAACCGCTCTTATTAAACCAAAGTGGCTAACATGACATCATCATAAGGTGTTAATTCAGCGCCCGTTTTCACTTTTTGAATATAGTCTGGGTTGGCAATGAAGGGGCGGCCAATAGCCAGTAAATCGAAGCGATTCGAATCAATGGCCTCACTTCCTGTCTGAGCGGTGTAACCACCTACGCCCATTAATGTTTTTGAATAGTTTGCACGAATGAAGTCACTCGCTGGACCACCTAGATAATCAAACTCCATTGCGTCATCAAATATGCCCACATGCAGATAGGCCAGATCGCGGCTTTCTAACTCTTGTAATAAATACTCAAATACGGCTTTGTCTCGAGCATCGCCAGCCATATTGAAATAAGCGCCCGGAGAAAGTCTTAACGCAGTGCGCGCGTGACCGATTTTATCGACAATTGCGTCTACAACTTCTAATGGGAAACGTGCCATATTTTCAGGTGTTTCGCCGTATTCGTCATTACGTTTATTACTGTCAAAATGCAAAAATTGATCAAGTAGATAGCCATTGGCGCCGTGGATCTCCACACCATCAAAACCCGCTTCGATTGCATTTAGCGCGGCTTGAGCATAATCGTCAGTTAACTGTTTTATCTCTTCAGTCGTAGCAGGTTTTGGCGTGGTGTATTCTAGATGACGCATACGAGGTACACTGCCGTCTACTTTTTCAGCAGAAGGTGCCAGAACAAAGTCGCCATTAAAAAAGTGTGGGTGAGCAACACGTCCTGTGTGCCAAAGTTGAGCAAAAATTTTTCCACCTTTTTCATGTACTGCGTTAGTCACGATTTTCCAGCCTTCAATTTGATTTTGCGAAAACAAACCTGGTGTGTTCGGGTAACCTTGCCCATCAGGGCGGATGATCACGGCTTCGGAAATGATAAGCCCCGAGTCCGCGCGGCGGGCATAATAGTCCGCCATTTGTTGAGTGGGCACCAGTTCATCATCTGCCATGCATCGTGTTAGCGGTGCCATGATTATTTTGTTTTTGAGCTCAATCTTGTCATTGAGGGCGAAAGGTTTAAAAAGACTCTTTGTCATGGTTATTTTGCTCGGTTCTTTATTGAATGTTCGTTCAAGATAAACAAACTTGAATGATCATTCAAATACTTTTTTGAACAAAGATTCAATTTAACCTACAATGCCGACAAGTCTGAGAAATGAGATAGTCATGAGAAGTGCAGAGTTTGACAGAGAAACCGTATTGCGAGCTGCAATTGGAGCCTTCATAAATAAGGGTTACAACAAAACCAGTATGCAAGATCTAAAACGTGCGACGGGATTGCATCCGGGCTCTATTTACTGCGCTTTTGAAAACAAACAAGGTCTATTGCTCGCAGCGTTAGAGCAATATGAAAAGGACAAAACAGACGAGTTCAGACAGCACTTTGATGGACAAGAAAAAGTTTTGGACGGTCTGAAATCATACTTGAACCATTTAGTGACGAATTGTGGTGAAACAAGCACAAACAAGGTGTGTTTATCACAGCGTGCACTGCACGAACTGGCAGAGCAAGAACCCTATGTAGAAAGTTTTATCGCCCAAAATCTGAGTCGATGGCAGGAAGGCTTCCGGAAAGTATTTGAGCAAGCTTTGTTAAACGGTGAAATAAGCGGCGAGCGCAAGCCCATGCAAAGAGTGCAGAGCCTGGTAATGGGAATTTATGGCTTGCGAACCTACGCACAAACCCATCCTGAGTCAGACGTTATTAAATCTTTAGCTGATCAATTGTTTGAAGATGTTTGTCGCTAATCGCTCATTTCAATTACACGTCTAGATTTCACAATCCTTTAACAAATTTTATTTAGAGTACAGGTTTTGTAACCTTCTATTGAACAAATGCTATGGTGCCTCTATAGTGAACTGTTTGATTTTACAATACACTGATAATAAAAGGATTTTAGAATGAAAAAATACCTTCTTTTACTTGGTCTTATGGCGACTCAGTTCCCCGCAATGGCCAGTGGACCTAAACATGAATGGCCGCATGTCAATTACATTAACCTACCTGTTCAAATTAAGGTAGGTAAGGACGCTGGAACCACGGTAAATATTGGCGGACAACTACGTGTACCTCAAGGGGCGGAAGCACCTGCACCTGCTGTTATCATTTTGCATAGTACTGGCGGCATCGACAGCACTGGCAACTATTATGCGCGCCGCCTAAATCGTCAGGGCATAGCGACTCTCGAGTTAGATATGTGGGGCGGTCGTGGTTTATCGGGCGGAGCCAATGGTCGTCCTGCATCACCTCATGAAACACTTGCAGATGCATACACCGCATTGGCTTATTTGGCGCAACGGCCTGATATCGATGCTACGAGAATCGGCTTAATGGGCTTTTCCTGGGGGGGCGTCGTAAGCATGTTAACCGCGACCCAACAATATGATCAAATCGCGAATCTGCCGTTTAAATTTGCTGGACATGTGGCTCATTATCCACTTTGTTACGGTTACAATGTGGTTCCTGGTTTTGAGTTTGGAAATTTGACTGGCGCACCAGTACTAATCCAAAGTGCTGAATTAGATCAGTACGAATATCCGGGGGCATGTGATTCTCTTAAAGCAAATTTATCTGAAGAAGATCAACAACATGTAGAAGTGGTTGAGCATCAGGGCGTGCACCATACATGGGACAGATTGGAGCGTGAAAAAACGATTTTTGACCCCTTTGCTCACGCTGGGCAAGGTGGAGAAGTTCTTTTAAAAGCGGATAGAAATGCGGCTAGGAAATCCAGACGCAATGTGGTGAGATTTTTTAGAGACATTTTCGGCTTGTAATGTAGTTTTAGGTTTATCTGCCGCTGACAATCGTTAGTGGCAGAACGACAGATATAGAATGAGGTGTCACAATCTTTGAAAGTTGTTAATACTCATTAAGCTCTATTAAAATTATAGACTTGCCATCAAATTTTCGTTTTTCCTTCCTTTAAAGATCGATAGTTGATAAATGGGACTAAAATTTAGTAACTATCTGCAAGAACATTCCATGCTTCTCAGTTCTTGTTGAAACAGCAGAAAACAAACTCTAGCACTTGTCCAAATTCATGTTGGTAGGAAACATAAAAAGGTTAACTGAACCGTCTTTTAAACCATCTGATGCTGGTAGAACGTCTGATACAAACCATTTTGTTCAATAAGCTCTTGATGCACTCCACTTTGGCTGATTGTCCCGTCTTCCAGTACAAAGATTGCGTCTGCGTGGCGAATTGCACTCATCCTGTGTGCGATGATGATGGTTGTTCGATTCTCTAGGAAAGCCTGAAGGTTATCGAAAACCTTTTGCTCGGTTTGTGCGTCTAATGCGGATGTTGCCTCATCTAAAATCACGACTTTCGGATCGGTTAGCACCATACGCGCAATGGCAAGGCGTTGTTTTTGCCCGCCAGAAAGGCGAATCCCATTTTGTCCGACTTGGGTATCTAATGAGTGCTCTAAGTCTCGAACTGTCTCTGCTAATTCAGCCATATGTAACGCTTTCCAAAGGTCGGCTTCTTCTAACTTTTCATTTCCCATTTGCAGATTTTCTCGAATGGTGGAGTTAAACAAAATTGGCTGTTGTAATACTGCGGACGTATTTTCGCGGATGACGTCGTAGCCAATTTCTTCTACCCGATTGTCGTTAAATCGAATTTCCCCGGCGGATTTGTGGTACAGCCCTAACAATAGTTGGATGATGGTGGACTTACCGCCGCCGGACATAGATACCAAAGCAACGGTTTTACCAGAAGGCACTGTGAAATTTATGTTGTGTAACAAAGCTTGTTGTTCTTTGTATGAGAAGTGAACGTCCTCAAATTGAATTTGTGGAGATGTGTTTTGGGAAAATGGATTGGTAGTGGTTGGATATACAGGCTCAGTCTTAAATTGAAATACTTCATTTAACCTTTTTAATGCCGCGTCTGCTCTGAAATAAGCGTATTGAATATTTAATATTTCTTGTACTGGCCCCATCATAAACCATAAATACGCGAAAACCGCAAACATCTCACCTATGCTAAGTCCCGAGAACAACACCATAAACATGGCGACGGTTCGAAAGACCTCGAAGCCTAATAAAAATACAGTGAAACTGAGTTGATGCATGGCATCTGATTTCCACTGAGAATTGATTGCACATTCTTTTAAAGTGGCTGCGGCAGCAATGGTTCTTTCAAAGTATTGTTTTTCTCTGCGAGCCGCCTTTAATTGGGATATGGCGTCAAGTGTTTCCACTAGAGCTAGCTGAAAAGCTTCAAAGGCATTGTTTTCTTTAGCTTTTAGTTTGCCTACTTTCTTACCGAAAGAACGAGAAAAATATATTACTGCTGGATTTAAGAGGATGATGATCAAGGCCAATTGCCAGTTTAACCATAGTAAAACTCCTGCAATGCCAATGACAGTTAATACGGCAACAATAAAACTAGATAATGTCTGGCTGACAAATTGATCTAAGGTTTCTACATCCATTATGCAACGTGCGCTGATGCCAGACGAACCTCTTAATTCATATTCTTTTAAGTGAACATCTGGTAGATGTTTTAGAAGTCGTTTACGGATCTGAAAACTAATGTCCTTACCAATTAAACTAAATTGCCTGGTTTGCAATACATCTAAAATCAAAGCCATGATGCGCATCAGAACGACAGCAAGCAAAATAGTAATAAGAAACCCAGTTGGCGTTGCCCAATTTGGAGGCAACATTTGAGTCATTAGGCTAACGGCATTACCGGGCTTAGCTAATAATACTTCATCTACCATCAAGGGCATTAATAATGGGATAGGCACGCTCAATAATACGGCTGCAAGCGCAATGATATTGCCTAAAAATAGAGACTTTTTATGCTTGGTAATTTGCGGTAGGAGACTTTTCCAGGTTAAAGACTGTGGCATAAAGGCTTCTCTTCGTTGTTTAAATACATGAAACTAAACAGAAATTAGGGTTAGCGTGAATGGTGGAGGAGCGAGAGCAGCGTCTGGTTTGGGCCTTGCTGAACTGATTTCAAATCTTAGCTGATAACTCTCTAACAAGGTTAAGACCTGTGCAACCAAGCTTACTGAGAAGTTAGCTGCAATGCACTTATGCTCACCCCAGCCAAAGGCTAAAAAATTGTCTTTTAGCGATTTTTCCGCCCATCTTTCCGGTTTGAACTCATGGGCATTTGGCCAATATTTAGGGTTGCGTTGTGTGGTGTATGGGCAAGCGACGACCATATTTTCTTGCTGAATCTTACAAGATACCAATTCGTGCGAGTGTTTAGGCTTACGAGCCAAATTCCATGCAACGGGCCATAAGCGCAAGGCTTCTTTAACTATCCATTCTCGTTTTACTTCAGAGCAAACGGGTAGTCCCGTTTTAACCTTAGTTTGTTTTTCATTACCTAAGCAATATAAACTCCAGCCAAGCGCAAAACCAACGGAGCCGACAGTGGCGAAGATAAGAGATAAAAACAGTTCGCTTATTTCTGATGGGGGAACAGACTTGTCGCAGGCTCGAATGATAATGTCCAACAAATCATCCAGAGAAGTTTGCTTTGTTGACGCTCTGCGTCTGCGATTAATTTCCCGTTTCATCTTTCGATTATAAGATAAGCGAAATATCAAACGAGAAAAGTTTGAATGATTAAATTTAGCTCCGGAATAGACGGCGCGGGTTACGACCTTATCTAAGATTTTTTTTAATGGCGTACTAGTTTTGTTACTGAGCAAAGCGGTTTTAAAAAACTGATAAAACAGCTGGTTTCCTGTATTAGGCCAGCTCGTATTTCCCAACAAGTGTCTTTCAATTAATATCGGTAAAAACTTTGCTTGTCTGGTAGAAAACTCGCTTAAAAATATAATACTGTTCTTGCTGATCTCGATTTGTCTTTGGCGGTCCATGAAGCTGCCAAGTCGCGTAATAAAAAAATCTGAGTGCTCCAGATATTGGTCTTCTTTGTTCGCCAACACCCGCTTGGCGTCCTCTGGGCAAGTCAGATAAATTTCGCGATTTGGAAACTCAATGGTACTGCTTTTAGATGTTAGACCTTCATCCAAAAAGTAAAAAGGGTCTTTATATAGCTCATCACTGGCGGAAAACTTCATGATATTCCTTGTTTCTTCTTAAGCGTACATGGCCATTGAAATTAGTTGGTTGAGGAAGCGCGGCCATCATGATGTTAAGTTTACTTTTGTCTGAGACAACTAACTTAAATTGAGTACATAATAGGTGTGCCAGTAACATGAGTTGCAATGTACCTAACTGAGCTCCGATGCAAGACTTAGGGGCCCAGCCAAATGGGACATAACTACCTGGTTTGGGGACGCCCGTATTATCAAGCCATCGCTTTGGTTCAAATGTGTTTGGATTGTTCCAGTTTCCAGGATCTCTGTGGATGAAATAGGGACTTAGTAAAAAAATGTCACCTTGTTTTAGTTGATGTTCATCGACTGAAAATTCGGTTCTTGCTTGTCGCACTAGCATCGGCACATTCCACATTCTCAATACTTCTTTGACAAAAGCGAGGGTTAGCGGCGCAGACTTCATCGGGTTTGTAACAAAATCATTAAATGGCAAATTGGAAAACTCTTGCTGTAAACGTTTCTCCCATTCAGGATGACGCTCAAGCTCGTATGCAAGGCAGGCTGCGGCTGCACCTGGCGGTCCGTTAACTGCTGTGTGTAGGGTAGCCATAACATCAACAGCACGGTCAATACCGAGTCTCGGCAGCATGTCGACTAATGGGTCGAGTAAATCTCGCTGCCTTGGCAATTGGCCGTTTGCTCGTTTTTTAATGGTGGACCTAAATATATTTGCTGCGCGAATACTGTGATAATGGTTTTTTATTTTTTGTTTGAACGATAACGCTTGCTCTTCTTCATCCAGTAAAAATGCCAGTTTGTTGTGATGATCTTCGAATAATGTGTCACGATGTTTGATTGAAAGGTCGTTAATCAAATGTGGCAGAAGTGATCGAGTAATTGTATCTTGAATGAGCCAGACAAAATCTTGTGGTTGTTTTTTTGCCGCTTCCAATTCTTTCTGCATTCGAAAATAAAGAGCAGACAATTGTTTTTTGTCAGACAGTTCTCTTAAGACGGATAACCAACCGGCTCTGATCTCCTGCCAAGAAAAGCTCTTACTCTTTCTTCTAAACAAGACATCAACAAACCTGTCGGGGAGCGTCATGTCTGCGTAGTTGATTTTGTTAGCATGTTTACTTGCAGCAGCGGAAAATAAACATACAGTATTTTCGCCTACTCGAAAATCTTGTTCGGCATGGTGGCAACGTTGTTTTAACTCTGTGAGGCTTTGAGGTTCTTTAGGAATCGTCATGACAATCCGTGTACTGCTTTTAGAACATAAAAGTGAGGAATTTTCCTCACTTTTGAGAGTGCTTAAATGCAATCCTTAATAGGAGATTACATATTGTGGTACCAGAACCATCTCCAGTGATGTTGTAAACCATCATCTTTGGTGCATTTGGTTTCTGTACGAATACCCGCCGCTCTCATTATTGCGTCTTTTAGCTTTTTCACATCTATCTCCTTGATAACTATGTGTTATTTTTATCAGTTTGCCTTTAGGGCCCGAACTAAATTATTTGAAGCAATAATTTTGGTCAAGTACAGTTTTTGTACAGTTTGATTATGAGCAGTAATGCCCAAAGGATTTAATTCTGGATGATTTGAACATGGTTCGTGGCTCATGTTCATGAAAGACTTAATGGGCGAAATTTGGCTCTTTTGACTGGAGTTGAATGCAATTGCATTGGTTATTGTGACAATAATAGAAACTCTTGTGCATCATGTTGAGGTTGTTCTATTGCGATATTTTGCTGGTGTCATCCCCGTTAGTTTTTTGAAGTACTGTGACATGTGACTCTGTTGGCTAAACCCGCTTGCTTGGCTAATTTCCACCAATGATTGCGAAGTTTGTAACTGCTGCTTAATCTTATTCACACGTGTCCGTGTAATGAAGTTAGCTGGCGACTCCCCAAAACTGGTTTTAAACATACGTGCAAAATGAAAGGGGCTCAAATTCACGTTTTGTGCCAGTTGCTCAATGGTCAGTTTTTGCGATAGTGAGTCGTGGATGAATGATTTGGTTTGTTTCATATGGTGGGGTGACAGTCCACCCTTTACCTGAACCTCGTTAGGTGAAAACCCATTGTAGTGCTTCAACAAATGAAACATGACTTCCTGTAAAGACTGCTCAGCAAATAAGGGGGAAATGTCTTTACTATTGCGGCTTAATAAAAAGCTCTCAAGAAACAGCTCTTTGAGCTTAGGATCTTCCAAAAAGTTTAACTCTCGTAGTTCTACAAATCGTACATCCATGTCTGCTGTTTCGCAGGCAAACTGTTTGAACCTTAAATCATCAAAATAAAGGTGAACAAATTCTACTTTTTGTTTAATTTGCCAAGTGCTGTCCTGATGCTGGGGCATTAAACAGATCTTGCCTGGACCACCTTCAGAAAAATGTAAGTTTTTACGTGTGTTCTTAGTCCCACCGTTTAAGTAGAGGCTTAAGGTGTGTGAATCACCTCTTTGGTAAGTAATTTCCTTTCCAGCGTCCATCGACCAGTGTTTGGTTGTAGCGCCTGCGCACAACTCTTTATCCAACGCTTTTTCGTGGTTAGCGAGGTGAGTGAACTTGGAATATACATCTTCATTTGGCATGTCTGAATAGTAGCAGTCGCAAGTGCAAACTGGCAATTGGGTTAACCCTTCGTTTAATCAAAAGCGCAAGATTTCGATATTTTTGATTTAAACAAATTTGCATACTGCTATGCACATTTATTGAATTTTGGATTGGTTCATCAACGTAAATGAGTGATGGCGGGGTGGTATATGTTAAACATCAATAACTTAAGCAAAACATACGACAATGGCGTACATGCGCTGAAAAATGTGACACTGAATATTCCAACAGGAATGTATGGATTGTTAGGGCCTAACGGCGCAGGAAAATCATCACTAATGCGGACATTGTCAACTCTTCAGCCTGCGGACACTGGCAGTATTATCTTCGATGGTATTGATGTACTGAATAATCCAGATGCGTTACGACGCCGATTAGGTTATTTGCCACAGAATTTTGGAGTCTACCCACGAGTTTCCGCTGAAGATTTGTTGGATCACCTAGCCATTTTGAAAGGATTGACGAATAAATCAGAACGCAAAGAAGCCGTACAAGGATTGCTGGCGCAAACTAATCTGTACCAACATAGAAAAAAAGCCGTGAGCGGTTATTCAGGTGGTATGCGACAGCGATTTGGTATCGCTCAAGCTCTGCTAGGTGACCCAGACCTTTTAATAGTTGATGAACCAACTGGTGGATTGGATCCCGAGGAGCGGAATCGCTTTCATAATTTATTGGTTTCCCTTGGGCAGAACAAAGTGATCCTGTTATCAACGCACATTGTTGAAGATGTGTCTGAGCTATGTGCCAATATGGCTATTTTGGCGTCAGGTCAAATTTTACAAGAAGGCAAACCCGCACAGTTGATGGAGCAACTGACAGGGCGAATTTGGCGACGTTCATTAGCTCACGAGCAGGAAGTGACAGAGCTTGAGTTACCTGTTATTTCTAAGCGATTACTCGCCGGGCAAACCATTATTCATGTGCTGGCTGATGAAGCGCCAAATGGCTTTGAAGCGGTGCCCGCCAATTTGGAAGACGTTTATTTTTCAACTCTGAACATGCAACCTGGTTTGGCATAGGGAGTAGCGTTTGATGATGTTCTTAAGAATGTTCCACTCGGAGTGGCGATTTTTTACCAAACAACCTTCCTTTTATGTGTCAGCCCTAATTTTCTTCTGTTTGGCCCTGGGGAGCACCGGGTTTCAGAAGCTGGTCAATGATCTGGGCACTAATGTTAACGTCAATGGTCCCTATTTTATTACTCAAATCACCGCGTTGATGGGGATCTTTTCCTTGTTTTTGGTTGTTAATTTTATGGGCAATACTGCTCTTAGAGATCACACCAGCAATATGGCGGAAATTCTCTACTGTAAACCGTTTCACAGACTGAGTTACATGTTAGGTCGGTTTTTTGGTGCCTACGCGGCAATCGTGTTTATTTACGCCATGGTTCCAATGGGATTGTTCATCGGCTCTTTTATGCCCTGGGTTAGTCTTGACCGGGTGGGTGACTATCAAATGAGTCACTATCTGTTAGCTCTGATATATCTGGCGATCCCCTCTCTCTTCGTATTTTCATCTTTGTTTTACACGGTAGCGACCAAACTCAAATCCATGATGTCGGTTTACATGGTCGTTATCGCGGTATTTGTATTGTATGGGTTCAGTGAAACCTTGTTTATGTCACATAGAGATCTGGCGGCCTTATTGGATCCATTTGCTGAGCGAACGTTCTCGGAAGTGAGTCGTTATTGGACTAATTATGAAAAGAATAATGAAGTTTTAAGTTTTAGCGGTGTGTTGCTGCAAAATCGACTTATCTGGGTGGCAATTGCTGTGGCGATATTACTGGTGCCAATGATGAACAGTTCATCGTTATCTATAAACTCCATGAAACTGTCTAAACCTAAAACGGGTAAAGAAAAAAAGGAGAGTGTGCCGGCTCAATTGCTTAACAACCGAATTACATACACGGGGCAAGTTAATGTATTTTTTGCCCAGTTAATTGCAAGAACACGTTTTGAAGTGGAAGAGGTCATATTAAGCCGCACATTTAAGATTTTATGTACTGCCGTATTTTGCATGATGATTGCGATCTTGTTTCAACCAAAAGGCATGTTTAATACGACTGAGTTACCATACACACAAATAATGGTGCAGGTTATTCAAGGTTCGATGCGGATCCTTGGTTTCATTATTATCACGTATTACACAGCTGAAGTGGTTTGGCGCGAACGTCAATCGGGAATGGCTGAATTAGCAGGTTCAATGCCCACTTCAAATTTGGCATTCTGGCTGGCAAAACTGTTTGCGGTATGGGCCGTATTGTTTTTGTTATTGGTTTTTGCCATGAAGGCAACGATCACGTATCAGCTGCTGTCTGGTTTTAGTGAGTTGGATATGGCTCAGTATGTAACCAGCCTGTTCTACTTCACTTTGCCATCATGGATGATGATGACTGTATTAGCGTTTTTCCTGCAAAGCATCAGTCCGAACAAGTTTGTTGGTATGTTCCTGTTTGTGCTGTTTCTGGTATCGGATTTGATCATGGAGCCGTTAGGCTTGGGTCACAATATGTTCCGTTTTGCCAAAACTCCTGTGTTGACTTACACCGACCTTAATGGTTTTGGTTGGGCCTTAACCAGTCAGTTCTGGTACTTAATGTATTGGGGCAGCCTCTCTTGTTTGCTGGCCATTCTGAGTTACAGCTTGTGGCAACGTTCGGATTTCACTCCTTTAAAACATAGATTGGCGCAGTTATCAAAATGCTCAGTGATACAAAGAAAGTGGCCGCTGGTGACTTGTACCGCCGTATTTGCGCTAGCGGGGAGCGTGATTTTTTATAACACTAAGGTATTGAACCCTTATCAAACTGCTGCTGAAAAAAACTGGGTTAGCGCGGAATACGAAAAGTCCTTCGGTCACATAAAGGATGCCCCTATCCCAATGATCCAGAAATTGGACCTAGAAGTGGACCTGTATCCTGAGCAAAGAGAAGTCGTTATTAATGCGAACTTTGAGGTAAAAAACAAATCTCAAAAAGTCATTGATAAATTCTTGATCTCCTTACCCTATATTGAACCTGAAGAGTTTGGCTTTGAAATAGCTGGTGGCAAACTTATCAATCAGCCTCTTATACATAACAGTTATTGGTTTGAGTTTGAGACTCCGCTTTTACCTGGCGAGAGTAGAGCCGGAACCTTTAATCTAGTTCGTAAACATGAAGGGTTTAAAGATACTAACTACGCTCGCAGGGATGTCGACATAGTGGAAAACGGTACCTTTTTTGAAGGTGGAGCCATGTTACCTGTCATTGGTTATCAGCCTAGTCTGCAACTTGTAGACCCTGCTCTAAGGAAGGAACATGAGTTGCCGCCGGCGCCACGCATGGCAAAATTGGAGGATGCACGTTTTTATCATCAAAGCTCTATGGGGCCGGACGTAAACTTTATTGAATTTGAAGCGACCGTTTCCACCTCTTCCGATCAAACGGCAATTACCCCAGGAAATCTCATTAGAGAGTGGCAACAAGATGGTCGTAATTACTTCTATTATCAAGCACGGTCGCCAATGGAGTACTTCATTTCTGTTATGTCAGGGCGATTCGAGAAAAAGACGAGTCACCACAATGGTGTCGAATTAGAAGTTTTTTATCACAAAACGCACGATAAAAATGTTGAGCGTATGTTAGTGGCACTTAAAGATTCGTTGGATTATTTTTCTGAGAGTTTTGGGCCTTACCCACATCAACATGCACGTGTAATTGAATTCCCGGGTTATGCCAACTATGCCCAAAGTTTCCCGAATACCATTGCATTCTCAGAGCGCATCGGTTTCATAACAGATATGACGAATGAAGATGAGATAGACAAAATTTATTACGTCATTGCACATGAAATGGCCCACCAGTGGTGGGGCAATCAGGTGTCAGGTGCTAATGTGCAGGGCAGCACTATGATTGTCGAAACACTGGCGCAATACAGTGCATTAATGTTATTCAGAAAAACCTATGGTGAAGCCAAATTCCGACGAATAATGAAGCTTGAGCTCGATCGTTATTTACGCGGACGAACAAATGAAGTTAAAGCTGAAGTGCCGCTGATGAGAGTCGAAAACCAGCAGTATATCCATTACAACAAGGGCTCTGTCGTTATGATGGCGTTAGTTGACCAACTTGGTGAAACTAAAGTTAATCAAGTGCTTAAGAAGTTTGTAAAACAATATAGATATCAAAGCTCTCCTTACCCGACTACTTTGGATTTGCTGCGGTTATTTGATGAAGTGGCTACTGTAGAAGAGCAGTCACTCATGCACCGTCTGTTTGCCGAAATTAATCTGTACGACCTCAAGGCAGAGTCAGCTAGCGTCGAGGCGTTATCAGATGGTCAGTATCAGGTCAATTTGGTGGTTAATGCAGAACGTTTATTATCGGATTCCGTAGGAAACGAAGAGAAAGTTGAGCTGCGCGAACAGATTGATATCGGCCTTTTTGTGCAAGACCCTAACTCACCCTTATTGGGCAATACGGAAACCCCACCTGTGTACCTGCAAAAGCATAGGATTAGAAGTGGTAAAAATGAAATCCAGCTAATTGTTCCAAACAAACCATCATTTGTTGGCATCGATCCCTACATCAAGTTTATCGATAGAGACAGTGATGACAATATCTTAGCTATTTAATTTCCTGTAAACCAAAGGCCACTCGTTCATGTGGCCTAAAGGACCTTGTATGATTCAAACCAGTAACATTCACAAAACGGCGACTCAAATTGACGAATATTGGTCGCCTCAGGTTATCGGAAAACTCGACGACTACTACATAAAGATGGCTAAATTAAAGGGGCAACTAACCTGGCACAGTCACGCCGAACAGGACGAGTTATTCCTTATAATCAAAGGTTCATTAACGATGCAATACGAAGATCAAACCGTAACTTTAAAGGAAGGGGATGTTCATATCGTGCCTAAAGGAATAGAGCATAATCCGATTGCCGAAAAAGAGTGTTTGGTTCTGTTAGTAGAACATGCCAGCACGCTTCATACGGGTGACATAGTATTGCCAGAGAGTAAGTCCGTTTTACAGCAACTGCATCAATTTCAGCAGGTCTTAAAATTGTCGGAATAAACAACCTTGCCCCCTTTATATTTCTAAATGTCGACAAAATAGAAAATTATTGAATAAAAAGTTAGAAACGGTGAATTAGTATGTGGGTTTTGTCTTGGTTTTGTGCATAACGCCTAATTTATGGTAGACATTTGTATGAAGTTTTAACAACGCTTGAGTGAAATTTGCACAATTTTGGGGCGATTTATTGTATGCAAAATAGAAAGTTCCAAAAAAATTTATATTCAATCGAAGGTTGTTGCACCAGAAGAGGGAAAAAGTACCAATTAAGTAGTAATTAAAGTAACTCCGAGGTGGTAAGTCCAGCATCAAGTACCTTAAATGGGTATGGTGTGGTTTTTTGTATTTTGCTTTAATGTTAGTTTTTTATTTCAATTAATGGTTTTTTGTTGGGGTTTGTTTCTATCGTTGTTTAAAGTGAACCCAGGTTTCCATTCGCAAATGCAAAATAACTAATGTAAAAAGACAGGCGAAAAATGAACAGGGAAATAATAATTAATGATTAAACGCTCAGCAGTATCACAGGCAATTAAGTTATCTTTACTTTCCAGCTTAACATTTACAACATTTAGTACGCTTGCCGCAGAAAATCAAGACGGCACATCAGTAGATGAAGACGTAGAACAAATTGTAATTACGGGTTCTCGCAAAGTTGGACAATTACCGACAGAAACCCTATCACCAGTCGATATTTTAGGCGGTGACTCTCTAGAAGAACAGGCGTCCTTCAATTTAACGGACTCTCTGACTAAGATTGCTCCATCACTAAATACGCAACGTTTTCCAATTGCAGACGGTACGGCATTTGTTCGCCCGGTTACGTTGAGAAACTTGTCACCTGACCACACGTTGGTTTTGGTTAACGGCACACGTCGTCACCGTTCAGCACTAGTTAACTTACAGTTGGCACCGCTTGGTACAGTGAACCAAGGTTCCCAAGGTGTGGACTTCTCAGCATTCCCTTCAGGAGCAATTAAACGAGTTGAAGTATTACGAGATGGTGCCTCCGCTCAATACGGCTCTGACGCGATTGCCGGTGTTGTGAACCTGATCTTAAATGATTCAAATGATGGGTTTAGCATTTCAGCCCAAACAGGTGAATATACCGAAGGCGACGGTTCTCGTTTTGGCGTAAGTGCTAACGCTGGTTTCGCCTTGGGCGAAGATGGATTTATAAATATTTCAGCGGAACACAACAGTTCAGACATCACCTCGCGTGGTACGGCTCGTCCTGATGCGGCAGGCGTGGCTGATATTGTTGGTAAAGACAACGTTCCCTATAACGGCTTTGGTCAGCGCTGGGGTGACCCTGACATAGAATCATTCAAAATGTTTGTGAATGCTGGTATTGAGCTTGGCGGAAATATGCAGGCCTACAGTAACTTCAGTTACATGGACAACGAAACTCTTTCCGGTTTCTTTTACCGTACACCAGTATTACCTACCGCTGCCGACAATATGAATATAGGCCCTCGTGGCACACTTCAAGTGGATGGCGATGGCGACGGTTTGCCTGATTTCGCTTCACAAACTCTGGTTGACAGCATATTGGCTCAGTCTTTAAATCCTGCAGATTATCTAACGGCAAATGCCTCAAGTCCAAGCGGCTACAGCTTACTTAACCCAATTCATTCACAATTCCCGGGTGGTTACAGCCCGCTATTTGGTGCTTCAATTAGTGACTATGCATTTGTTGCTGGTATGAAGGGGTATACAGAAGATGACTTGAGTTGGGATATCCGTGTTCGCACTGCAGAAAATGAAGTGGAATATGTTCTAGAAGACAGTATTAACCCAAGTTTAGGGGGCACGTCTCCAACTAAATTTAATCCAGGTACATTAGCGCAACAAGAAACCAGTATTAATGCCGATTTTGTGAAAGCTTTTGATGCCTTCAACCTCGCTTTTGGTGCCGAGTGGCGTGAAGAAGTATATGAAATTTCTGCCGGAGATGCGGCATCCATTGCAGTTGGTCCAACGTTTGCTCAGTTTGGTTTGGGCTCAGATGGTTTCCAAGGCTTCTCTAAAGAGTCAGAGGGCTCTTATGATAGTCAAAGTGTCGCAGCGTATGTTGATGTCGAAGGTGATTTGACCGATGAATTATCGGGTGCAGTTGCGTTACGATATGAAGACTTTGATACCTTTGGCTCAACTATGGATTGGAAAGTCTCGGCTCGTTATGAGTTGTCTGAAGATCTCGCGGTTCGTGCAACGGTCAACACTGGTTTTAGAGCGCCTACACCAGGTCAGATGAATACGTTAAACGTTACTACAACTTCTGACTCGGATGGTAACCTGATCCCAAGTGGTACTTACCCGGTTAATCATCCAATTTCAGTTGCGTTAGGCGCAAAACCGCTTAATCCGGAAGAGTCAACGAGCTTCAGTACCGGTTTAGTCTATACACCATCTGCTGAAACAACGATCACGGTTGATTTTTATAACATTAATATCGAAGATCGTATTGCGTTACAGAGCTTTACCATCGGCGATTCGGAATTGGCTTTACTTAAGGCGGCCAGTGTTGCTAATGCAGACTTAATGAAAGGCAGTAATGGTAACTTCTTCGTAAATGGTTTTGATTCGGAAGTTTCTGGTATCGACTTTAATTACCAGACTAGTTTTGAGTTAGGATCGGGCGAGTTAATGGTTGATCTAAGACACAACTATAACCAGCAAGAAGTGTCGAAAGTAAAAGACAATACGATTAACAAAGGCCGTGTTTTTGACTTGGAAAACCAGATCCCAGAGCACAACTCTGTGGTTAGCTTTACTTACAAGCAAGACGTATATAGTGGTTTAGTGCGTCTTAACCGATACGGTGAATGGTCGTCTACTGGCGGTCTGTTTGGTCCTGGTGATGCATCCGATGCGACCAAATATGACGGTGCAATGTTGGTGGATGTTGAGCTTAAGGCCAACGTTACTGATAACGTGACGGTTGCGATAGGCGGAGAGAATATTTTCGATACTTATCCTGATAAAGAAGGTAATGAAGTATTGCAGTTCTTAGGACAACAGTACTCAGTGACTTCGCCATTTGGTTTTAATGGTGCATTTTGGTACTTAAGAGCTAAAGTAGAATTCTAATTTTTCGATTAGTGAATAAAAACCCAAAACTCTTGTTTTGGGTTTTTTTATATTTGTAACCTGACCGTAATACCAATTCGGGTAAGTAATTGGTCATTCAGCGAGAGTTAAAAGCTTTTCAGGCAAGGCATTGATTGTAGACGACACCACGGATGGTGGAGGTAGGGCGACTCAGGAGACAAAGCCGAGAATGGTTATTCCCTTTTCAAAATCAATAAGGACAATATGCTCCTGCATTGTCCCCTTACCCCACATCCATGTGGGGCAACGCAGCATGAGAAGCTTTTAAACTCGCCCTTTGGGAGCTATCCAGAAGCGCGAAAATTGCGCAAAACTTGTTTGATGTACGACTGCATGGATGCAGGAGGTAGAGCGACTCAGGAGACCAAGCCGAGAACGACTATACCTGCACAAGTTTCGCTTACTCTCCCACTTCTGGCGTAGCTCTGAACTGACTAATTACTTACCCGAATTGGTAT
>Ga0213830_1000061_pt1 | contig 225553 bp, 203 predicted proteins | sample SWATP11_FD_161661 | JGI IMG/M metagenome (GOLD analysis project Ga0213830, IMG submission 161661) | Coastal seawater microbial communities from Marineland, Florida, United States - SWA TP1 #1 | ecosystem: Environmental > Aquatic > Marine > Coastal | place: USA: Florida | collected 2016-08-06 | reverse complement strand
TATAATACGCTTTTGGTTTTCTGCGTCAACACTTTTTTTGAAAATTTATTTTCAAAGCATTGTCGCTGTATACCGCTTCACATAAGGCTTTCGCGCTATGTAAGGTTAGCCTGTTTGGGCGTTCCCTGTTGAAGAGCCGCGCATTCTACGCATCTGGTTTTCAACGTCAACTATTATTTCGCAATAAAATTAAAAAACGCGACCGTTTGGTCGCGTTTTAATCAATCAGTATACTTCCTGTACTAATTCGACGTTTTTTCGTCTTTTTGCTCTTTTATATCGTCTGCACCCTCGCTTTTAGCTGACGTTTCTTCTGTTTCTTCCGTACTTACCCTGGAAACAAAATCAGCATCTTCTACCTGATCGCCAACCACATCACTCAGAGTTACCTTATCAACCGTTCTGAATGTATTGATTGGTCCCGCCAGTGCATAAAGAGCAAAGACAATGAACAATACTAGGGCCGGCTCTGTGGCTACGATGATAAACACAAGTAAAATCACCAGCAGCGCAACAAAAGGGACTTTGCCGTTCCAGTTCACTTCTTTAAAGCTGTTATATTTAAAGTTACTGACCATTAACAAGCCAGATAAGCCGGTAATCAATGCTACGATGAGGCCGATATCATTACCATTGATATCATACTCCACGCCCAACCATACAAAACCCGAAACCACCGCCGCAGCCGCAGGGCTGGCCAGGCCTTGAAAAAAACGTTTATCAGCTATGCCTACCTGGGTATTAAAGCGGGCTAATCTTAATGCTGCACCTGCTACATATATAAAGGCAGCAAACCACCCCAGTTTACCGAGATCGCTCAGGCCCCAGTTATAAGCCACCAGCGCCGGTGCCATGCCAAATGACACCATATCCGCCATCGAATCATATTCCGCACCAAAATCACTCTGTGTATTAGTGATACGAGCAACTCTTCCGTCCAGTCCGTCAAATATCATGGCCACGAATACTGCCACCGCAGCAGCCTCAAAGCGTCCATTCATTGAAGACACCACAGCAAAGAAGCCTGAGAACAGGCCGGCAGTGGTTAAAAGATTCGGCAACAAATAGATACCTTTTCGTTTACTTTCTGTCATAGAGGTCCCTAGTTATAGATTCCCGGTTATTATTTCATACTCTTACTGTTGTTGCCTGCAGATTTTTAATCGCCACTCAATAAACAAATAACGAGGTATGTACTACTATACCTACCATCATCACACCTTCAGTTATTATCTGTATTGCGTAAACCGCTGATGATGATGCCATGTTGAAGTGCTTTCTCATCCAGCAATAGTCAGATTTTTTTACACAGCAGTAAATTAAGCTGACACAGCAACCAGTCAAAACATTGTTTTTTATAAGAAATATAGAGTTGGCGCGACATTTGCTTATTCTGTATTTCTGAGGTGGTAGTATTTATGAGGAAGGAAAATGCTTAAGTCAGGAATTATTGCAATGGGTTTATTGGCAGCTAGCCAAGCCTTTGCAACGACAACGGTATCAACATTCGATTTTACGAGTTCTAGTAACTTTTCGAGCACATCTAACGGAGACGGAAACGTCTACGAGATTTCACAAGGTGGACTAGACCTGGATATTACCGCGTATGCAGATACAGGTAATAACGGAGAAGTAGAAACAGCGGAAGTATCGTCCAATAACCATGGTTTACTGGTTTACAACCAGGACAATAACGATGGTCACTATGTTGATAACAGCAATCAGAGAGACATGCTGTTATTTGATTTTAACAAATCAGTGGCTTTGACTCAGTTGAATATTGGCTATTCATCTAACGACAGTGATATGGTGGTAATTGGTTTTAACACTTTACCGTCATATAGCAGCAGCTCGACATGGAGCTCAATTGCCAGTGCAATTACAGCCGGAACGCATGCCGTGTTCGAAATTATTAACAGCGGTGCAACCTCAGGTTGGGAGAGCTTTAATAATGGCGGTTTTGAATCACAATATTGGTTAGTGGGTGCATATAACAAATATTTTGGCTCTAGCAGCGGCTACGAGAATGGCAAAGATTACATTAAGATTGCTGGCATCATGACTAGCCATGAAGATAGCAATACTACCCCTCCGGTAGAAGCTAACGCGCCTGCGTCACTTGGTTTAATGGCTGCAGCGCTTGTATTTATGTGGAATCGCCGCAGAATACGTAAGTAATTATTTTCTTATTACATAAAAACCCCGCTAAGCGGGGTTTTTTTATACCTGTAAACCCTTCATAATCAAGTCAAATAGTTAAGACAGAAGCAATATGAATAACTTACTAAAAAGCACATTTGCCTGTGCGATACTTTTATTATCAAACTCATCGATTGCCCAGGATAAGTATGAAGCAGCACTAAGCGCATTTAATCAGCAACAAGTGGGTGAAGCTTACATATTGTTAAAAAACACGTTAAGAGATAATCCGGATCATCTTCCCTCCAAGTTATTGATGGGCAGGATCCTTCTTATTGACGGATTTATTCTTGATGCCATCGATGAATTCGAAGAGTCTCTGCAACTTGGCGCTGATAAAAATTTAGCACTGCCCTATTTGAGCACCGCTTATTTAATGCAGGGTGAATATGATTTGGTGGTAAACCTTGCAGACAGCCAGTCCATTTCGACGGAAACAAAAATTGCACTTAAATTAAATGCTGCAAGTGCGTATATAAGACAAAACAAGCCAACAGAAGCAGAGTCAGAATATCAACAAATATTAAAGCTATCGCCAAATAATTTAGTCGTTGTCAGTGCCTACGCAGATATGTTGATATCGGTTGGTAACCTTGACGGGGCTGAAGATTTATTACTTGGCTATCGTACAAAAATCCCCTCTTCTGCGGTTCTCTTACACGCTTTTGGCAAACTGCAACATGCCAGAGGACAAAAAGAAGAAGCTCTGGAAACCTTTAAAAAGGTTGACAATCTGCAGCCATCTAATCCACTTTTCATGCGTTCATTAGCGGCTGAGCTCGCAGAATTAGGAGACTATGAGGAAGCTCGCAAAGTCATTACAAAGATTGAGCAACAAACCCCGGCAGATATTCAAATCCGTTTATTAAAAGCGCGTATTCTGGCGTTAACCAAACAACAGTTTGAAGCAGATAAGATCCTCCAGCAACTTACTCAGGAACTTAGTTTACTCGATGAGAAACAACGTAATGAACGAATTCAGCTCAGCGTTGTTACAGGTATAGTCGCTTATATTAACCAAAACTATGAACTCGCCAGTACAGAGCTGGCGCGTTACGTATCGGAGCGTACCCCCTCTCCAGAAATTATTGGTATGTTGGCCGATTCCCTTCTGCGTTTTGGCTATTACAAAGATGCGATAACCGCGCTGGAAAAGCACATTAATGTGGTATTAAAAAATCCCGATGTTGGCGTCCTGACCTGCGAGCTGTATATTTCGATTCGCCGGAACTTTAAATGCGAGCGCATGCTACCTGAGCTTCAGAAAGCCTACCCAGACAATACTAAAGTTAAGCTCATCCATGCCAAACTGTTGATGAGTAAGCATCAATATCAGGCAGCCAGTAATTATCTGGATGCCAACTTAAAAAACAGTAAGGAAGAATCTGTTGCAGAATTAAAAGCGATTTTGTTTGGCCAGGTGGGTGACTTTAACAACGCTTTTATCCAGGCATCGTATTTAACCGAAAAATGGCCGGACAACCTGGCATATCAAATTATCAGAGCGGATATTGCCATTCGACTTGGTCGAACCGAAGAAGCCACAGAAATAGTAAAAAAAGCCCTTCGATTAGAGCCTAATCATTTAGGCGCAAAAGTTGTCAAAGCTCGAATTGCGTTCCAGCAAGACAAACGTGCAGAAGCCATCGAACTCCTTGAGTCTGTAGTAAAAGAAAAGCGTGACAACCTGTCAGCATTGCTACTGTTAGGCCAAATTTATACATTGGAAAAGCAGTTCGATCTGGCTATTGATCGACTATTGATCGCGAAAGCGCTCAATGCCTCCAGCCCTGAACCTCGAGAATTACTCGTTTCTATTTACCGGCAGACTGGCGATCTGAAAAATGCCATCTCAGAGATAAATCAATTACTCAATCTTGATAGATTGAATTCCGAATACATGTTGAAAAAAGCCGATATTTTGATAGAGCAGCGCAACTATCCCGACGCAGCCTCACAGCTCAATGTGGTTTACGCAACCTGGTCAGATAAACCATTTGATTTACTGCGCCTTAGTAAAATTCAGCGTTCAGCACTGGATTTAGAAGGAGCCGAGAGATCGATAAAACGCGCCATCGAATTGAAACCCAAATGGGAGCAGGCCCATGCTGAATTTATTAATTTTCTTATTGAGCAAGCCAAGCTAGAGTCAGCAATAGAGAAACTGTCTACTTACGCCAAAATGTTTGGCGAGAATGCTAATTATCTGGTGTTACAGGGAGACTTGCTCCTAGCCCGTAATGAAGTGGAAAAGGCATTTGCTAATTATTTGAAATCTCACCAATCAATGACCAGTTTTAATCTGCCACTGTTAAAACTCTATGTTATCGCTCAGCAAAATGAGCAGTACAGAAGTAAATTTATCAACTATGTAAGAGGACTCACGTCAAAAAGTAGCCAATCAGTATTGGTTAGACAGATCCTCGCTGATGCACTGATGTTGGACAAACAATATGACGAAGCAGAGCGTATATACACGGCACTTCTCGACGAAGAGAAACTTCCCCAACGCGCTTTTATTTTAAACAACATGGCAAATATCTATACTCACAAAGACATAGAAAAAGCCCTGGATTTCAGTCAGCAAGCACTGGAAATTTCAGGTAATTCAGCGCCCTTACTGGATACTTACGGTTGGCTGTTGGTAACGGCAAATCAACTAGAGAAAGGCCTGGATACACTGCGTAGGGCATATGCAGTCAATTCTGAAGACCCGACAATTCAGTATCATATTGCTGCAACACTAGACAAGCTCGGTAAGAAAGAAGAAGCCAAACAAGAATTACTTCGCAACAATACCCTGGATAAAGTGTTTCCAGATAAAGCGGAAGCAGAAGAGTTATTTAATCGACTGAAATAAACATACATCCGATTATATTAAGCGCACGACAATAGGAAAAAGGCTGCCTCTGGCAGCCTTTTTTACATCTGGTCAGCGTATTAATACACAATTAAACTATCGCCATCCACATCAATACGTATAGTGGATTCAGGCAAAATAGCCCCCGATAGCAACTGTTGCGCCAGCGGGTTTTCCACTTGCGTCTGGATCGCTCGTTTGAGCGGACGAGCTCCAAACACCGGATCAAACCCGGCATCGGCCAGTTTGTCCATGGCTGCTGCAGACAACTCAAGCTTATAGCCTTTATCAGCCAGACGAGCTCGTAGTGAAGCCAACTGGATTTTAGCAATCGATTTAATTTGCTCCTTACCCAGCGGATGGAAAACCACTATATCGTCTACCCGGTTGATAAACTCAGGACGGAAATGCTGGCCAACCACGTTCATCACCATGGATTTCATTTCTTCGTACTGATTTTCCTGATGTTTATCCTGGATAATATCCGACCCCAGGTTAGACGTCATAATCACCACGGTATTCTTGAAATCCACAGTACGGCCCTGGCCGTCAGTTAAGCGACCGTCATCCAGCACCTGCAGCAGAATATTAAACACATCCGGATGCGCTTTCTCTACCTCATCTAGCAGGATTACGGAATAAGGCTTACGGCGAACCGCTTCGGTTAAATAGCCGCCCTCTTCGTATCCTACATAACCCGGAGGCGCACCTACCAGGCGAGCCACGCTGTGTTTCTCCATAAACTCCGACATATCTATGCGGATCATGGCTTCTTCGGTATCAAACATAAACCCGGCCAAAGATTTACACAGCTCAGTTTTACCTACTCCGGTTGGCCCCAAGAACAGAAACGAGCCAATCGGACGATTGGGATCAGCAAGTCCGGCGCGTGAACGACGAATAGCGTTAGATACAGCATTAACTGCTTCGTGCTGGCCGACCACACGTTTATGCAACACATCTTCCATACGCAGTAACTTGTCACGCTCACCCTCGAGCATTTTAGACACCGGAATGCCGGTCCAGCGCGAGAGCACATCGGCAATTTCGGCATCCGTTACCCGGTTTTTCATCAACAGGGTTTCTTTGTTCTCGCTTTCCGCCGCTTTTTCCAGCTTCATCTCAAGCTCAGGAATGCGGCCATACTGCAACTCTGACATCCGGTTTAAGTCGGATGCGCGACGGGCAATCTCTAAATCCAGCTTAGCTTGTTCAAGCTCAGACTTTATAGACTGGGTGCCCTGCATGGCCTCTTTTTCTTCCTTCCAGATTTTCTCCAGTTCGGCGAACTTGATTTCGGCCTGTTCCCGTTCCAGTTCGATCATTTCGAGCCGTTTGTGGCTGGCATCATCGGTTTCTTTCGCCAGTGCCTGCTCTTCCAGTTTAAGTTGGATGATACGGCGCTCCAGACGATCCATTTCTTCTGGTTTGGAGTCAATCTGTAAACGAATACTCGAGGCGGCCTCATCAATCAAATCAATAGCTTTATCAGGTAACTGCCGGTCGCTGATATAGCGGTGCGACAAGGTTGCGGCGGCAACAATGGCCGGATCAGTAATGTCAACCGAATGGTGCAGCTCGTAACGTTCTTTTAGGCCCCGCAGAATGGCGATAGTGTCTTCTACACTGGGTTCATTCACCAGTACTTTCTGGAAGCGGCGCTCTAAGGCAGCATCTTTCTCGATATACTGACGATACTCATCCAGAGTGGTTGCGCCCACGCAGTGCAGCTCACCACGGGCGAGTGCCGGTTTGAGCATATTGCCGGCGTCCATGGCACCGTCTGACTTCCCGGCTCCAACCATGGTATGTAATTCATCAATAAACAGAATGACCCGGCCTTCTTCTTTGGCCAGCTCATTGAGCACGGCCTTAAGGCGCTCTTCAAACTCACCGCGGTATTTCGCTCCAGCGACCAATGCGCCCATATCCAACGACAATACCCGCTTGTCTTTTAAGCCTTCAGGCACTTCACCATTAATAATACGTTGGGCGAGTCCTTCAACGATAGCGGTTTTACCCACACCGGGTTCACCGATTAATACCGGGTTGTTTTTAGTGCGGCGCTGCAGAACCTGAACGGTACGGCGAATTTCATCATCACGCCCTATCACCGGATCCAACTTACCCTGCTCTGCACGTTCGGTGAGATCCGTGGTGTATTTTTCCAGAGCCTGACGTACGTCTTCGGCATTTGGATCGGTGACTTTTTGCCCGCCGCGCATGGCATCAATGGCTTTTTCAATGGCCTCTTTGGTGACGCCCAGTTCGCGGAATATATCGCCTAAGCGGCCTTTATCCTGAATACCAGCCAGCACAAATATTTCAGATGTGATGTAGTCATCTTTGCGTTGCTGGGCGATTTTGTCACACAGATTGAGTAATACAACGCTGTCTTTGCCTAACTGTACTTCACCGCCAATACCTTCTACCCGAGGTAGTCTTTCGATGGCCTGGGAAAGTGCGGAGCGTAGCGCATTTACATTTACGCCAGCCTGATCCAGCATGGAACGAACGGTGCCGCCCTGCTGATTTAACAATGCTGTCATTAAATGCACGGGCTCGATAAACTGATGATCTCTGCCCAAAGCAAGAGACTGCGCATCTGAGATCGCAATCTGGAACTTGCTGGTAAATCTATCTAAACGCATGGAAACCTCTTTTAACCGTGCTAATAACCTTGCTCACTTTATGGGTATGAATAAATCCGGATTCAAGTAACCTGTTTAAAAAATATGCACAAATAATTATATAATTTGCGTCAGGTCAGGTATCTGACTGATGTTAAGTATGGCTGATTTTGGGCGGGTTTAAAGGCAGAATAACAGGCCGTCTACGAATGCAGACGACCAGCAGAAACAACTAGTTAGTCTTTACCTAAAGTAGAAAAGAAGCTATCGCTGTTCCAGGCAGGGCGCTCAGGCGTGTTGGCCAAATCCCGGGCAATAGCGTAATTGATTTCAACAAATTGCGCGGCCCACTCGTAATCAATCGGTAAATTTAAATCATCAGAGGGCATGTGGTAATGCTTAGCCAGGAAGGTTTGTGGCGATACGGCCAAGGCATCTTTTACTTCAGTAGCCAGACTTGGCACCAGGAAGACGGCCGGTACGCCCTGTTTAACAAAACTATACTGATCGCTGCGAACAAATATGGCCTGCTCAGGCATAGGATCCTCAATCAGCTTCATTTCATTTTTCAGCAAGGTGCTGCTAACCGTATCCTCAAGTGAGCTATGGGTAGCCCCAAAGGCAATAATCTCGTTGGTACGGTAAGTCAGGATAGGCATATCCAGATTCACATTGGCAACGATATTATCAATGGGCACTGTAGGATAAGTAGCGTAGTATTCAGAGCCTAACAGGCCCTTCTCTTCACCGGTCACAAAAGCGAAAATCACCGAGCGTTTGGGCTTTTCTTTAGCATGATGAAATTCATGAGCGATTTCTAGCAGTGTGGTTACCCCACTGGCATTATCCATAGCACCGTTGTTAATTTTATCTTTTAACACCGAGTTTTTGCTCACGCCAATATGGTCTGAGTGCGCGCTTAAAATAATAAACTCATTTTTAAGTTCGGGATCAGAGCCCTCAATTACACCAACAACATTGGGGCTAGTGGTTTCACTGTGTACCGATTTCTTTTCCAGAGTGGCAGTCAGTCCCATTGGCCGTGGCGTCAGCGACTCATTATTTTCGATTTTCTCAAAAATCTCTTCCAGGTCGATGCCGGCCATCTCAAACAGGGTTTTACCTGCTTCCAGGTTCAGGGTTGCGCCGCCTTTCAGCTGCGGATTACCGTTGTGTACTTCACCCTCTTTGGTTAACCAGCGGGTAGACGGTGTTTTTACATATAACTTGCGTTTCTCGAAGGGTGACACTTTCTCTGAGGTCGGCGTGCTTACCACTATGGTCCCGATAGCACCGCTTTTTACCAGGCTGTCAGCAATCAAACGGCGAAAGTGAGAGCCTTCCTCACTGGGGAAGTTATGTGGTCTGTCAGACAAAATCACCGCTATTTTGCCTTTCAGGTCAATGCTCTCGTAATCGCTATAATTTAGGTACGGTGCATCAATACCAAACCCGGCAAAAACCAGCTCGCCGGAAACACTGGATGTTTCATTGTTAATATCGGCGCTCATGAGCATATTTTGCATAAACTCAAATTCAAATGACTCATCGCCGTCTGAGACCACCATTTTAGGCGATGACATATCCAGGGTCGCCTGCTTAAAGGGCACCACCTGATAGTAACTCCCCTCTTCACCAGCAGGAGCAACGCCCATTTTTTGCAACTCACTGGCAATATACAGCGACGCAAAATCGTGCCCGATACTACCGGTATCGCGACCGGCGAGCAGATCGTCGGCCAGCAACATCATATGGCCTTTAAAGCGTTCTGGTGAAGCCGCGTTTACGGCGCTGGCGCATAGCAATGATGCGGTTACGCCAACCAAACATGAGATAATTTTTTTCAACTGTCGTCTCCTTAATTTTTTTATTGTTTATAAGCTGTTACCGGCTTCATAGTAGGAGATAGGCAAATAGGTGTACAGCAAATACCGCTATACGCCCCGCAGTCCTATTACACTGACCATTCTGCCGGTTTGCTGCTGTTGTCGATGGGTCGCCTGGCGGTGCGAAAAGAATCGCTCATCGGTATAGGTACAGAGCGCTGACGATGTGATGTGACGTACGCCACTTGAAGCAAGCTGACAGCGCGCTATCATGGGTAAATCAAGCAGGTATTTGTCGGCGTTCTCAGCGCGGATAATGGCCCCCGGATACTGACTGAAATAGCTGGCTACCTGCTCAGACACTTCATAACAAGCCTGTGAAATGGCCGGTCCTATCCAGGCTAGCAGCGTATTGGCAGGCGATTGCATGGCGGCAATCGTGTGCTCAATCACCTTCAGGTGCAACCCTTTCCAGCCCGCATGGATGGCGGCTACTTCCAAGCCATCCTGATTACACAGGAGTACCGGCACACAATCGGCTGTCATCACTGCACAAAAATGCCCGGCGGAACGACTCACTGCTGCATCGGCTTCTGTGCGCGTGGTGGGTAATTGCACTACCCGATGGCCGTGCACCTGATTTAACCAGTGCAATTTTTCATGATGAGGGAGCAAACTGCGGTTGCGGCAGACTTGCTCAGCACAGTCGCCCACATGATTGCCAACATTCAGGCTGGTGTAATTGCCATCACTGCAGCCGCCTTGGCGGGTGGAGGTGTAGGCCACCACATTCGCCGGCGCCTTCCAGGCCGGCAAAATCAGCGGCATATCAGAGCTCATCCAGGCCAAATTGCTTGGTGTCTTCGCGGGTACTTTCGATCAGGCTGACCATATCCTCCGGCAATGGCGCCTGCCAGGTCATCCATTCATCGGTTTGGGGATGGTACAGAGATAACTGAGCAGCGTGTAGCGCCTGACGCTTGAAGTTTCTCAGGGTATCGGCAAATTCTTCGCTGGCCCCTTTGGGCAAACGCCAGCGGCCACCGTAAACCGGATCGCCGACCAGGGGGTGTTTGATATAAGCCATATGAACGCGGATCTGGTGCGTCCGGCCAGTTTCCAGCTTCAAACGCAAATGCGTATGAGCGCGGAATTTTTCAATAACCCTATAGTGCGTTACCGCAGGTTTACCAAACTCGCGGACCGCCATGTGCGTGCGCTTGGTGGCATGACGGCCAATCGGCGCATCCACGATACCTCCGGCAATCATAGTGCCAAAGGCCAGGGCCTCGTACTCACGGCTCATCACTCTGGACTGTAGCTGCTCTACCAGATGCGTTTGTGCAGGTAAGGTTTTCGCTACCACCATCAGGCCAGTGGTATCTTTATCAAGACGATGAACAATGCCGGCTCTGGGTACTTTATCAATGCCCGGTACATGAGCCAGCAGCGCATTAAGCAGTGTACCGTCCTGATTACCGGCACCTGGATGGACTACCAGATCGGCCGGTTTATTGATCACCAGGATGCTGTCATCCTCGTAAACGATGTCCAGCTCAATTTTTTGCGGTACATTGGCAACCTGCTGGGTAACCTCGGCTTCAATCTCAATTGACTCATCACCGGTCATTTTTTGACGCGGGACTTTGCACACTTCGCCATTTACCGTTACATTACCTGCCAAAATCCATTCTTTTAACTTTGAACGGGAATAATCAGGGAACAAATCTGCAATTACCTGATCTAACCTCAATCCAAAGTGTTGGAATTCGGTTTGCGCTGCTAATGAAATCTGTGAACTTTGTTGTACCATAACCGCCTAAAGAGAGAACACAAAAGGCAGATTATAACAGGTTTGGCAGCTGTGGCTGTTTTCTTTTGGAGTTTATGTGGTGTTTGCGTTTAAGAGTACGTTAAAATGCCAGACAGAGAACTGTTTTACCCTTGCAGTAAAATTAATTGTGTACCAGGAACCAGTAGTACTATGAAAATAAACCGTTGCATTGCCCCCCTGCTAATTAGCGTTTTGTTAGCCGTGACAGGGTGTTCATCCTCAAGCAAAGAAGATCAGGTGATGAATGCAAACCTGGGTGCGCAGGCACTTTACGACAAAGCGCGTCAGAGCATGGCGAATGGCAACTTTGCCGCAGCAGCCGACTCGCTGAGTGCGCTGGATTCACGCTTTCCATTCGGTCCGCTATCTCACCAGGTGCAGCTGGATTTAGTTTACAGCTATTATAAATCCGGCAAAATTGACCAGACACTGGCCACCATCGACCGTTTTATTCGCTTGAATCCTAACCATGCGGATGTGGATTATGCGTTCTATATGCGCGGCCTGACCAACATGGAAGCCGACAACAATTTATTTCAGGAGTTGGTTGGCATCGATACCACTGACCGCGATCCGAGTAAATCCAAGCAGGCTTTTGAAGATTTCAGACGTTTAATTCAGCAATACCCAGACAGTAAATATGCCGCCGATGCCCGCCAGCGTATGGTGTTTATCAAAAACCGCCTGGCCAGCTATGAAATCTCCATCGCGCGCTTTTATATGCGTCGTGAAGCTTTCATTGCAGCTGCTAACCGTGGCCGTTACGTATTGGAATACTATCCGGACTCAGACCAGGTGCAGCAGGCACTGGAAATTATGGTGTCATGCTATGAGCAATTAGAGCTCACTGAATTGCGAGATAACGCTATGAAAACGCTGAAACTGAACTTCCCGGACAGCGAATTTATTAGCTAATTTCAGCCAGTAATAACAATCGAAAAGCAGCTTTTAAGCTGCTTTTTTTTGTTTATGAAACAAACTTATACCAGACAGACTTGCCAGCGTATCAGCCTTTAATAAACTCGACAAACTCAGTCAGCGGTAGCGGCTTACTGTATAAGTACCCCTGGGCTAACTCACACTTCTGGTTTTCCAGAAAGGCGTGCTGGTCGGAGTTTTCAACGCCCTCAGCGACCACCTGACAATCCATATCCCGGGCGATCGATATGATACTGCGGGTAAGGTTACTACTCGACAAGTCTGCCGGAATATTCGCGATAAAACTGCGGTCTATCTTTAAGGTATCGATAGGTAACCGGTTTAAATAGGATAACGAAGAATAACCGGTGCCAAAATCATCCAGCGCCAGGGTAAACCCTGCCTCTTTCAAACTCAGCAGGGTATAAATGTCCACGTCAATCAGGGCGGTTTCGGTTAATTCAATTTCAAAGCGATCGGCGCTTAAGTCAAACTCAGTTAATACTTTGTGCAGGGACGCAAGCAAGTTTTCATCGGTTAGTTCACCTGCAGAGATATTCACCGCCAAGCGGAACGACGCTGGCACAAACGGACTTATGCGGGCAAAGGCGTCACAGGCTTTTACCAGAATGCAATGGGTTAAACGACCCATAAGCCCCGCCTGCTCTGCCAGCGGAATAAACACATCCGGCGTGATACGTTCATTGTCAGCGGTCGTCCAGCGCGCCAGCACTTCTGCTCCCTCGACCTCGCCGCTGATCAAATTGACCTTGGGTTGAAAATGCACGTCGAGCTGTTGCTTATCAATCGCTGCCCTGAGCATACTTTCCAGCGTCAGCGACGAGCGCCGTGTTTCAGTCATGGATTCCTGGTAGGCCTTTACGGTTCCTTTGCCAATTCCTTTTGCCCAATACAAAGCCGTATCAGCTTGTTGGTAAAGCTCGGTAAGGGTTGCAGCAAAGATCGGGAACAGACTAATGCCAATACAGCAATCCACATAAACCGGCACAGAAGAGTCAACATCGCTCGGATAGCTTACCTGCAGTCGCATGGTATTAGCCAATTGGATTGCTTCCCCGACATTGCTGATATCTTCACAGTAAACCGAGAACTCGTCGCCGCCGATACGAAACAACCTGGCGCCTGCTGGCAGTACCCGGGATAGTCTGCGGCCAACCTGCATCAGTAACTGATCTCCCTTAACATGACCTAAGCTGTCATTCACTTGTTTAAAATTATCCAGGTCGACAAGTAATAACGCTGCCTGGTCTGTCTGTTGTGTTAATAATCGTTGCAGAGCCCTGCGGTTGGGTAAGCCGGTCAGTACGTCATGGTGAGCCATATGGCGCAATTCTTCACGAACATCCACCAGTTCAGAGATGTCCGTTAATGAAGCGGTATAGTTAAAAACCTGTTGAAGGCGATCCGGTACTGCAACTAACGTGAGCAAACCAAAACGCTTTTTATCACCGGTGCTCCAGGACACCTCAACCGACCAGGATTTACTCTCATCTAGCTGCTCCTGGACCTGAGTTAAACTTACTGGTGTTGAGAATAAGTCAAACAACCGCCTGTTATACAGCTCATCAGGGGTGGAAGTAGAAAACAGGTATTCCATTGCGGGATTTGTTGTAACAATCAGGTAATCACGATCCAGTATAGCCATGCCTTCTCTGCTGTGTTCTACCACCGTTCTGGCCTGCAATAACTGACGCTCATTCTGTTCGAGCTTGCGCACGATGTTGCTGGAACTGGATAACAATATTCGCCAATCAAGCAAAGGATCATTCAACGCTCTTTCCATGCGTTTTTTGTTCGTTAACATAAATAAAAACAAGTAGCTGCCAAAGGTGCTGGCGATAATTGCCTTACCGCTTAAGTTACCGATAATCAGGCCAAACACGTCACTGGATACCCCCATTGCCAGTACGGGAAACAGCACACCATCCATTAAAATGACACAAACAAATCCCAGGCTGAAAGCCAGGCTAAACAATAAGTGGTTGGTTAACCGTCTCTTTAAGCGGTCGAAAACAAAAATCAGGAAATACAACTCAACGATAATCAGTATGGCGCCAAGTACAATTAATGGTAGCGATACTTCAAATAAGCCTGCAGGGACGTTAAGCGGATTGAGCACTTGTGGCGCGTTGAGGGTTTCGGCTACGCTGGCAAATAACAATACTTTAAAAATGGTAACCATCAACACCAGGCGTACGATGTTTTGCAGAATAAAGGGATCATTTTCTATAAAGGCCATCATGATGCAGGCCATCATAAAACCGCCATAGGCGATAGTACCGCCGGATAAGCCAATGTTGCCAGGCAGAACTACCGAATAAACAGCGCCAAGAAATCCGCCCATAATAAGCACCAGACTAACGTAGATGTACAGTGATACCCGCCGGGCTTGCGGATTTTTTTCAAATGTCAGGAGCAACGGGAACAGGCAATAGATACTTACCTGAACTAACAGCTGTGCAAGCATTCAGAAGCCATCTGTTTTACTTATCATAACCAACAGAATAGCAATGAACTAAAGCAAGCACCATACGGGATTACCAAACCTAAAGCCTGTTACCTGACGGTGTTGATTAAGAACAATATAAGAAAGAGAAGTTTCTAGTGCGCAAACAAAAACAGGCCTTTCGGCCTGCCTGTTTATCTGAAAAACAGATGACTAAACGGATTGAGTAGTCGGGCAATCCCCGACGTAAAGTGTAACGGTTGATCCACAATGCTGAAAACCAGACACCCTTCTGCAGCATCCGATGCAGGCGCGTGGGTATGCTCGCCGTTCAGGTAGATAAAATCACCTGAATCATATTCACTCATGCCGTCAGAAAACTCACCATTGATCACCAGAGTCATCTCTGAGCCGCGATGGGTGTGCTCGGGCACTGACCCGCCTTTTTCCATGTAAATAAAGTTAGCCACACCGTCGTAGCCCATGTCCACCGGCGCTTGCCAGAGTTTACCCACCAGCGATGACCAATTGCCTTTTTTCTGAATCAAACGATGCAGGGTTTTCGGCAATTCGAATGTTTTACCATCCAACTCTATGGATGTGCTCTGCGCATGCATCCCCGATGACTTCCTAAGCGAAACATCAGGCGCCTCAGCCGCAGGCTGTTGCGTAATATTGGCCAGCATTAAATCAAACTGAGGATCGTAGCTTTCCACTACATTCTCCAGTTCTAAATGATCCATAGCAAACTCAGCCGTTTTTTCATCGACCAGTTCCTGGCAGTATTTACACATATCGCAGTGGGCAGACACCATTAAAGACTCTGCTGGTGCCAGGGTTCCCGTCACAAACTGCTCAATGAGATCAGGGGTTGGGTGGAACTTAATCATAATCGCTTATCATACCTTTGAGACGCTGCAACGCAAGCCGGGTTCTTGACTTAACCGTACCAAGAGGGATATCCAATTCGTCAGCAATTTCCTGCTGTGACTTCCCGTCTATATAAATCGCCTCTAATACAACCTTTTGTTTCTCAGGCAAATCTTCAAACAAGTGCCCGATTTGCTCTAATGTTACCTGATCATCAAGCGCTTTCTCGTTTGCATCAGGTGTTTGCTCGCAAAGCACCGGCCATAAATCATCGGCGCAGATATCTTCTTTGCGGTTTTGTACTTTACGAAGCATATCAAAGCGGATATTTCTGGCGATGGTAAATATCCAGGTGGAAGGGGAACCTTTTTCGGAATTAAAAAGATGCGCTTTTTGCCAGACATTTGACATGGTGTCCTGCACTAGCTCCATGGCCAACGCTTCATTACCAAGCTGCTTAAGAGCGTATGAGCGTAGTCTGGGCGCAAAAAAACCGAAGACTCTGGCGAAAGACGCCTTGCATCTGTCCTGGGCTACCTTGACGAGGTAGTCAGACATTTCAACTGCACACTCTTTCGGTTCTACAGCGCTGTTTTCGTGTTCCAATGGTATTCCAACAAGCATAGTTTTCGGTCCGATTTGTTCCATATGTGCTAATGCATACGCAACAAAGGATGATCTGGATCAAAAATTTTTACCGCACCAAATCATTTATATAGTTTAGCACCTTATCGCAGTTTTGTTCGCTTAAAAACGCCTGCTTGTTGGCTGCGTCTACTGGCAGTAATTCCAGCCAGCGGTAGATCACCCATAAGGGTTCCGAGAACTTAAGCTTCGGATATAGCCGGGCAATCTCGGGATATTTATCATAAATGATTTGCAGCTTATCGCGCAGGGGTTCTATCACGCCATCGTCAATTTCCGCCGTCCAGTCAGTAATTCGCTCTACAGCACCGGTGCGTAAGCCGTCTTCTTCGGTAGCAATAGAATTGACCCTTACGCAATACTGGCCTTCAACCTTTATTCCTAACAGGCCGTCTTCGAGCAGGTCGAAGTCGATGATTTTGCACAGGGTGCCGATGGGGAAAATATGTTCATTCTTACTCAGGTCGCCGCGGGAATTGAGCATACACAATACAAAACATCCGTCACCGGCACAGGCTTCCTTCACCATCCGAACATAGCGGGGCTCAAAAATCCGCAGCGCCATGTGGCCACCCGGCAACAAGTGAGCAGATAACGGAAACAAGGGCAAAACGACATCTTGCATAATTAGTATCTTTGTCATAGTGGTTAACGGATTCACTGTCACATACGCCGCGGTTTCTGTTTTGGATCTTAAAAGCGCAAAGAGATTATGGCAGCGACGAAAATAAATGTAGCAATGATGATCTAAGCCTTCCCTCTGTCGGTATTATCAACCATCAACCCCCAGTTATTACGGATTTTTTTGCAGTGACATTTGAGGAACGCTTCAGACAGCTCTATGCCGATCTCGCAAAGATCAATATCGACGACCTTAGCCAGATTTACCACCAGGACATAGAATTTGTCGATCCGGTAACAACTCACCGAGGTATTGAGGCGGTTAAAGGTTATTTCGCAAACCTGCTGGAATCGGTCGATTCATGTCAGTTTAACATTCATTTTCTGCTTAATACGCAAGGGTCCGGGCCAGGCACATACAGCCATGTCGTTGAATGGACCATGTTACTGCAGCTAAAAAACAAACCCAATATTATTTCGGTGGATGGTGTTTCGATGCTGAAAGTCCGTGATGACAAAATTCACTACCACCGCGACTATTATGACCTGGGTGAAATGGTTTACGAACATGTGCCCGTTCTCAGGTCTGTCATCGGTTTTATTAAAAAGAAACTCGACTCATGAAAACGATCCTAATTACCGGCGCAACCTCCGGCATTGGCGAAGCCCTGGCCAATCATGCCGCTTCGCGTGGTTATCAGGTGATTGCCTGTGGCCGCAATCAGGAAAAGCTCGAAAAGCTTGCAAAGCACCAGAATATTCAGCCACTGCAATTCGATGTCACCGACGAGCAAGCCACGCAGTCGGCGCTGGCAGATGTGCGCTTTGACATTGCCGTGCTCAACGCAGGCACCTGTGAATATGTGGATTTACCGGTCTTTGAGCCGGACATGTTCAGACGGGTACTGGAAGTGAATTTCTTTGGCATCATCAATTGCGTCAGTGCACTGTTGCCAAATTGTCAGGCGGGCAATCAACTGGTCATTATTGATTCCATGGCAAGATTGTTTCCTTTCACCCGTAGTCAGGCCTATGGCGCCAGCAAGGCGGCGGTTCATTATTTTACCCAAAGCATGAAAATCGACCTCAAATCGAGAGGGGTTATTGTTCAGTCGGTATCGCCGGGGTTTGTCGAAACCCCATTAACCGATAAAAATGATTTTGAAATGCCAATGAAAATAACCGCTCAGGAAGCGGCTGAATCATTGTTGAAAGGCATTATTAAACAACAGAGCACCATATACTTCCCAACCGTGTTCGGGCTTATACTCAGAACCTTGTACCGCTTACCTGGCCGTCTCCAGGTGTGGCTTTCATCAAAATTACAATAAGGGACCTGGCGGATTTCCACATGAAAAAAAATATTGCCATCATTGGCTCAGGCATTTCAGGGTTAACCTGTGCTCACCTGCTGCACCAACAGCACAACATTACTCTGTACGAAGCCAACGATTATATTGGTGGCCATACCTCCACCAAAGACGTTACGGTAAACGGGCAATCCCGGGCCATCGATACCGGGTTCATTGTATTTAACGACTGGACCTACCCCAATTTTATTAAATTACTTACCAGACTTGGTGTGGAATACCAGCCTACCGAAATGAGCTTTTCGGTTCGCCATGAAGGGACTAACATTGAATACAACGGGCATAACCTGAATACCTTGTTTGCCCAACGGCGTAATCTGTTGCGCCCACGGTTCTGGAAAATCGTAAAGGATATCGTGCGTTTTAATAATCTGTGTAAAGAGACCATCGAGCAGGAGCAGGATACCAGTTCACAAACGCTGTCGTCATTTATCAGGGAACACGGGTTTAGCGAAGCATTTAGCGAACATTATATCTATCCGATGTGCGCGGCCATCTGGTCTGCCAGTCTGGAGCAAACCAAGGCCTTTCCCCTGACCTTCTTTTTACAGTTTTTCAATAATCACGGGTTGCTCAACATTAATGATCGGCCCCAGTGGTACACCATAAAAGGCGGTTCCAGGGAGTACGTAGCGCCACTGGTAAAGCCCTTTACTGACCGTATCAGACTAAGTACCCCGGTAACACGGGTGGAAAATAGCAACGGTGGCGTTGCGGTTACTTCGATGGCCGGTCAGACAGATCAGTATGATGAAGTGATTTTTGCCTGCCACAGCGACCAGGCATTAGCCATGCTCGCCGCGCCCACCGACGACCAGCAACGGATTCTCGGAGCTATCTGCTATGCCGAAAACGATGTCGTGCTGCACTACGACACCAGACAATTACCGCAACGGAAGGCTGCGTGGGCGAGCTGGAATTATCGGTTGACCGGCGACCCGCAGGAGCAACAACGCCCTGCAGCGGTCACCTATGATATGAATATACTGCAACGGTTAGATGCTAGCGAAACCTTTTGTGTGAGCCTCAATACCCAGGGGATACAGGCCGATAAAGTACTGGGCACGTACCGCTATGCGCATCCGCAGTTCAGCCCGACAATGGTAAGTGCCCAACGACAACGGCAGACCATTTGCGGGGTGGATGGGGTGCATTTCTGTGGCGCATACTGGTATAACGGTTTTCACGAAGACGGCGTGCGCTCTGCACTGGACGTGTGCGAACGGTTTGGAGCCAGTCTGTAATGGAAAGCGCGATCTGCACCGGTGTCGTGAATCACGAGCGGTTTAAACCCACTCAGCACGCCTTTGAGTATGGCATTGCAATGATGTGGCTCAACCTTGATGAAGTCAATCACCTGGCGCACACCGTAAAGGGCTTTTCCAACACCGCAAGAGCCGCTTTCGAATTTCGCCGCAGCGACTACCTCGGTGACCCGGACCTGCCGCTCAAACAGGCGGTGATTGCCAGAATGAATGAGCTCAATAAAACCGAAGCTTCCCTGACTGGCGATATTTTCCTGCTCGGTCAGGCAAGGCACTACGGGCTGTATTTCAGCCCGGTTAACTTTTATTTTCTACGTCACAAAGCCTCCGGCCAGTTCACCCATATGCTGGCTGAAGTCAGCAACACGCCCTGGAATGAAAGACATCATTACCTGGTTGATTTAAACAAACAGGAAAATACCCCCAAAGCGTTTCACGTATCGCCGTTTAACCCGGTGGATATGGTGTACAAGTGGCATATCCAGCAACCCTCTGATGCCTTCTCCGTGGGCCTGAGTTGTTATAAGGAAAACAAACACTTCACCGCAATAATGCATTTAAAGCAAAAACCATTAAACTCATTTACAGTTAGAAACGTAATTAAATCAATACCGAATATGACACTAAGAACTGTCATCGGAATTTACTGGCAGGCGGTTAAACTATGGATAAAACGCACGCCGGTATATTCACATCCGATAAATAGTCAGGAATAACTCATGGCAAATAGTGAAACTGCGCTCGCTGCGCCCCTTACGTTTTCTTATGTTGAGCGATACAGTCGCCAAATTTTTATTAGTCTGATGCAATCTCTCCCTGAGGGGCATCTGGTGATTAAAGAAAATGGCAAACTGATTGCTCAGTGTGGTAATCCGGCGAGCGATCTGCAAGCCGAAGTCGATATGCATTGTCCAACCGTGTACAAAAAACTGTTGCTTGGCGGCAGTGTGGCCTCTGGTGAAACGTACACCGAAGGATTATGGACCAGCCCGGAGCTGACCAATGTGATCCGTATTTTTGCCCGTAATCTGCCTACGCTCGACCGCTGGGAGTCACGGTTTAAGTGGCTCAGCTTTCCATTTGATAGACTGCAGCACCTCATGCGCCGCAATACTCACGATCAGGCCAAGAAAAACATTGCTGCCCACTACGACTTAGGCAATACCCTTTACACACACTTTCTTGATGAAAGCATGATGTATTCGTCGGCTATTTATCCAGACGTTAACGCGTCTCTTGCTGACGCCCAGTTTCACAAGCTACACACCATCTGCAAAAAATTGCGTCTTACTGCCGATGACCACCTGATTGAAATTGGTACTGGCTGGGGAGGCCTCGCGGTCCATGCCGCCAGGCACTTTGGCTGTAAGGTAACCACCACCACCATTTCCGAAGAACAATTTGCTTTCGCTAATGAGTGGGTAAAACGGGAGGGCCTCGAAGACCAGATCACCCTGCTCAAAAAAGATTACCGCTTGCTGGAAGGCACCTATACTAAACTGGTATCTATCGAAATGATTGAAGCAGTAGGAAAGCCTTACCTCAACCAGTTTTTCAACAAGTGCGCCAGCCTGCTAACCCCTGACGGCCTTATGCTATTGCAGTCGATTACTATCGATGATCGCCGCTATGACAGTTACCATAAAGGTGTGGACTTTATTCAGAAGCACATCTTCCCCGGTGGTTTCCTGCCCTCTCAGTTGGTATTAAACCAGCACATTAAGCAAGCCAGCGATCTTTCAATTCGCGATATGCAGGACATTGGTCTCGACTACGCTCGTACTCTTCGAGATTGGTTTAATGCCTTTGTGGCAGCAAAAGACAAGCTGGCTGTGCACGGTTATGACGAGCGCTTTGCCAGAATGTGGGAATACTACCTTAAATATTGCGAGGGTGGCTTCCTGGAGCGTTCCATCAGCACCGTACAATTAGTGCTGGGCAAGCCACGTTACGTAGATGAGCTTACCCGCTAAGCGGGTAAGCTTGTATAGATAGCCTGATTACTGGCCTTGCTCCAGCACTGAGATAGGTTTCGAGCGAATCGGCTCACCCTGATTAATGTTAATCTCTACCCGGCGGTTGCTGGCCAGTTCTTCCGGCGTTTGCGGATCCTCAATCAGGGGATCGTTAGACGCCTTGCCCACAACCGACATTCGCGCTTCATCAAATCCCGGTGCTGAGCGCAGCGCTTCGGCAACGGCAACCGCACGTTGCGCAGATAAATCCCAGTTAGAGCTATACAGCTCATTAGAAATCTGTTGCTTATCGCTATGCCCTGACACTTCTATCTGACCCGGCATATCAGCCAGGATCTCACCAATCTGGCGAATAACCGGGCGAAATTGCGGTTGTAAAAATGCCGAACCGGCAGAGAACGAGCCATTCTCACGAATGCGAATAGTGATCTGCTGACCAAGGGACTCCATTTCAATGGAGCCATCGAGAATTTGTTTTTGTAGTTGCTGGGCGACTTTTTTCATCATCTCAGCCACCTGTTCCTGATTAGCTGCCTGCTGAGTAGAGGCCGACTGATCAGTTGAAGTTTGTTGAGATTGCCCGCCGCGCTGAGTACCGCGCTGTTTCTGGCGGCCCCCGGCTGAGTCTTCATCGCCAGCCTGAAACTCCAGCATCTGCTGGGTCATATCAATGGTTTGTTGCTGAATTGTGTCAATTGGAGTTGGGTCCGGACGGCCCGGGCGAAACTCCATGGCTATCACGCTGGTGCCCTTTGGAATGTCTTTTACTTCTATTTTGTTTTGCACACCAAAGGCAAACTTCATGGAGCCGGCTATCTGCTTAAATTTAAGCACGTCCATTTCAGAAAATGCCAGCAGCAGTACAAAAAAGCACATCAGCAGCGACATCAGATCCGCAAAGGTCCCCATCCACGCGGGCAGACCTTCGGGGGGGCATTTAGGGCACTCTTCTTCCTGCGCCATACGCTTTACTCTTCTTCCGCCGCACCACGTTTACTGGCGGCGAGATAGTTTTTCAGGATCCCTTCAATGACCCGCGGGTTCTGACCATCGGCGATGCCGACAATCCCGTCGAGAATCAATGACTGGTTGAGCTTCTCTTCATTCAGGCGGTTGCTGAGCTTAGCGGCAATAGGCAGACAGATAACGTTAGCCAGAAAGGCGCCGTACAAGGTGGTTAACAAGGCCACCGCCATAGCAGGGCCGATAGCTTTGGGATCATCCATGTTTGACAGCATGGCTACCAGACCAATGAGCGTACCAATCATACCCATGGCCGGCGCGACATCACCAAGGCCTTTAAAGATAGAAACACCAAACTCGTGGCGTTCGGTGGTCATGGAAATGTCTTTTGCCAGGGTTTCGCGCACCACGTCAATGTCGTGACCATCCACCAGCATATCAACCCCTTTTTGCATAAAAGGGTTCGCAATTTCAGCTTCTTCGAGGGCCAGAAAGCCCCCTTTCCGGGCTGCATCTGCCATTTCTACCACTTTCTCGATGAGATCTTCAGGCGTGTCGATTTTAAACATAAACGCCTTGCCGGCGATTTTACCTGCCCCAAAAAACTGGCCAAGCGTGAACTGCGACATAACAACGAAAAGACTACCGCAAAATACGATCAGTACCGAGGGAACGTCGACAAACATACTGAGATCCCCACCGAGGATCATGGCCATTACAATAAAGCCAATGCCGCCTAACATTCCAACCAGGGTTGCTAAATCCACTTGTTTCCCTCACTTCATCACTTATTCAGGGCGAAACTGAACACATGGTGTTAAATATAGCTGCGAATTTTTCACAATGCAGTGCTGAGTCTGACAAAGTCATTCACACCAGCGAAGTTGTTATAGCATTGAGCCGACTAAGAATACTTACCGTCACCCGACATCCTAGCACTCAATACACTGTAGTCATTCTATCGGCAGTTATTTTTTTTTCTACACTGATATCGTTATAGTTTTCATAACCGGTTATCACAAAACCACTGCCTGGGGCTGCCAGACGGCGCAAAACCTCGCCTCCGGCGGCTAAACTATTTGACCCTCGCGCGGGCCTCGGTTAATGTGCCATCACTACGCAAAATGAGACCATAAGAGGGATCCGTGAGCGATAAAGCCACTGCAGCCAGTCCGTCATTTGAACAAACCATCAGCGAACTGGAAACCATCGTCAGTGAAATGGAACAGGGCGATCTGCCTCTCCATGAAGCACTGAAAAAATTTGAACGCGGTATCGAGTTATCCCGCCTGAGCCAGAAGGCCCTGGTAGAAGCGGAGCAAAAAGTCAGAATACTCACCGAACAAAATGGCGAGGCCGCATTACAGAACTTCGCGGCAGACAACGAGGACTAACATGCAACTTGCTTCATTGCATCAGCACATCAAGCAACGCATTGATGCCAGCCTGCAAGACCTCATCAACGATCTGCCCGATGCTGCACCGCGCCTGAAAGCGTCCATGCTGTACGCCTTAACTAACGGTGGTAAACGGATGCGTCCGTTACTGGTTCATCTGGTGGGTAATATGCTCGACATTCCGGATAACGACCAGCGTGCCATCAGTATGGCCATCGAGTGTATTCATGCCTACTCTCTGGTTCATGACGATCTACCAGCAATGGATGATGACGACCTGCGCCGGGGCAATCCAACCTGCCATATTGCGTTTGACGAAGCGACCGCTATTCTCGCCGGTGACGCTCTGCAGACCCAGGCTTTCAGTATTGTTGCAGAACACCCTATGAGCACATTTGCCAACCATCGCCGTGCGCAACTGGTTGCGGTGCTGGCTCGCGCTGCCGGTTATTCGGGCATGTGTGGCGGCCAGGCCATTGATTTAGCCGCCACGGGTAAACAAATAACACTGGCTGAACTGCAACACCTGCATCAGCTAAAAACCGGTGCATTACTCACCGCCTGTGTCGAAATGGTATGTCTGGTAACCGAACAGCTCGATAGTAACCATCAACAATTGCTGTGCCGTTTCGCTAACCGTATCGGCCTGGCATTTCAGGTTCAGGATGACATTCTGGACGTCACGGCCAGTACCGAAACGCTCGGAAAACCGAAGGGATCAGATGAAGCCCGGGGCAAAAATACGTTTCCATCTCTGCTGGGGTTGGACGGTGCGCGTCAGGAGTTGGCAAAATTACATCAAGAGGCGCTTCAAGCCTTGGACGGTTTGCCCTACAATACCGATTACTTAGTTGCATTTACCGATTTAATGGTGAGTCGCAGTCATTAACGGCGCGACATACCCGCAAAACTATCAGAATAATAAATAATGACTCTAGATTTAGCGCACTATCCGACTCTTGCTCTGGCCCGTTCTCCCGAAGCATTACGCAAGCTTCCTCAGGACAAACTGCGACCCCTTGCTGATGAACTTCGCCAGTACCTGCTTACCTGTGTCAGTCAGAGCAGTGGTCATTTTGCCTCCGGCCTTGGCACCGTTGAACTTACCGTGGCGCTGCATTACATCTACAATACCCCTTTCGACAGGCTGATCTGGGATGTGGGTCATCAGGCCTATCCGCATAAAATTCTAACCGGCCGTGCCGAACAGATGTCGACCATCCGTAAGAAAGACGGATTACACCCTTTCCCATGGCCACCGGAAAGTGAATTCGACACCTTTGCGGTGGGCCACTCCTCTACTTCGATCAGTGCCGCTCTGGGCATGGCCATCGCCGCCGACAAAGAACAACAGGGCCGCAAGGTGGTAGCTGTGATTGGTGACGGTGCAATGACAGCCGGGATGGCTTTTGAGGCCATGAACCACGCTGGTGATATCAGCAAAGATTTAGTGGTGGTGCTGAACGATAATGAAATGTCGATCTCTGAGAACGTCGGCGCCTTAAACAGCCACCTGGCCCGCCTGCTAACCGGCAACCTGTTTAACAGTATTCGCGACGGGGGCAAAAAGCTACTGAGTAATGTGCCTCCCATCAAAGAATTTGCCAGCCGCGCCGAGGAGCATATCAAAGGCATGGTTGTACCGGGTACCATTTTTGAGGAGCTGGGTTTTAATTACATTGGACCCATTGATGGCCACGACATCAATGGTGTGGTCGATACCTTACGTAATATGCGTAAATTTAAGGGCCCGCAACTACTGCATGTGGTTACTCGCAAAGGTAAAGGTTACCCTGAAGCTGAAAAAGACCCGATTAAATTCCATGCTGTGCCGAAGTTTAATCCGGCCGATCAGGCCCTGCCTAAAGCTAAGGCTTCCAAGCCCACTTTTTCGGCTATCTTTGGCAACTGGTTGTGTGATATGGCTAAACAGGACCCCGAGCTAATGGCCATTACACCGGCGATGCGTGAAGGCTCAGGCATGGTTGCTTTTTCCCAGCAATACCCCGAACAGTATTTCGATGTAGCGATTGCCGAACAACATGCAGTAACTCTTGGCGCTGGTATGGCTAAAGATGGTCTGAACGCGGTTGTGGCCATCTACTCAACGTTTTTACAACGTGCTTATGACCAGCTTATTCACGACGTAGCTTTACAAAATCTTCCGGTATTATTTGCCATCGACCGGGCGGGTATTGTTGGCGCGGACGGCCCTACTCACCAGGGAGCCTTCGATATCGCTTTCCTGCGCTGTATTCCCAATATGATTGTGATGACCCCTGCGGATGAAAACGAGTGTCGGCAGATGCTTTATACCGGTCATATGGCCAACGCACCGGCGGCGGTGAGATACCCACGTGGAGCTGGCAAAGGCATTACCCCGGAACAATCCATGACAGCCCTGCCACTTGGAAAAAGCCGGACACTGCGAACCGGTAAAAAAGTAGCGCTGTTAAACTTTGGTACCTTACTGCCCTTTGCCGAAGCAGCAGCCGAGGAGCTGGACGCTACCCTGGTAGACATGCGTTTTGTGAAACCACTCGACACCGACGTACTCCAGGCGCTGAAAGCTGATCACGAATGCTTCGTAACACTGGAAGACGGCTGCATAATGGGCGGTGCAGGTAGCGCGGTAAGCGAATACGTGATGCAAAACCGGTTAAAAACCGATGTACTGACCCTCGGCCTGCCCGATAGCTTTATTTTGCAGGGCAGCCAGGAAGAAATGTATGCCGAACTTGGCCTGGATACCGATGGCATAATCACTGCCGTCACCGCGTATGTCGGCCATTAATTAAAGGCAACAACGGCCGGGTATGCTTAGTCTAACCCGGCACTACCGTTCAGACGAATAAGCCGTTTGCAGGTAAGTCAGTTCTTTTTCAAAATGCGCGACTGCCATCTGACCCACGACAACCTGAAAGTAGACCGCTTCTTCCCAACCAAAATACTTTCTGAGTATCACCTCATTTTTGCACACTTTGGCCAGTGGCTCTTTAAAACGGTGTTTTCTTATTAACTCCTGACTGCCAATTGCACCATTTTTAATCAACGCGATACTGTCATCCGGCGAGCCCAAAAGAGGACCTGAAGCCAGCTGATTTAAAAACCCGGTATCTTTCATCTCGGCGGTCTTACTGGCAAGTTCCTGTTCATAAAAGCGGGTGTAGTTGGCAAGCTCTGACAACCTGGTTCTAAGTTCTGTATGCTGAAAAGCGAGAAAACTGTTATTGCTTAGCAATAACTCAATGTCACGAACAGAAAGTAGTATCTGAGAGTAATTCATGACAACCGGAAACGTGGCTTCGATATTTTCTATCGAGCCGCCATTAGCCCCACAAGTACGTAAGGTTTCAATCACTCGTTGAACGGCTGGCAGACGCTTACGGTAATAGTTTTGTACCGCCCGAATGGATTTTATATTATTGCTAACTTCCTGAGTAACCCGCTTATAGGCGTCGTGATAAAGCGTTTGCTGCTTTTGTGTGTCGTTCCAGTTTGCTACCTGAACACCTATAAACACCCCGACCACTACAATGACAAAATCGAGTAATACCGCAAACCAGTTCTGTTGCCTTACGTGCAAAAGAACGCGTCTGAGTAACATAACCTATCCTTGTCTTTGAACAATATTCGTTCAATCTACAGGTTTATTCTGGTTAGTGCTATGAGGATTTGGCGTTGGAATAACTTGATAAGTAATTGGGCTGGCTAAAGCCCGAGGAGAAATAGGACTGCGTGCAGGCTGACACAGGCCATGATACCGGCCACTACATCATCCAGCATAATGCCCAGTCCACCAGCCAGGTACTTATCAATAGGTTTGATTGGCCAGGGCTTTAAAATATCGAAAAAGCGAAACAACACAAAGCCCAACAGCACAGTAACTGGCGATAGTGGCACCCATAAGAAGGTCAGTAAGATACCTGCCACCTCATCCCAGACTATAGATCCGTGGTCGTGTACCTGCATGTCATTTGCAGTTTTACCGCACAGATAAATCCCTACAACGCTAGCCAGCAGCGCAGCAATAAGCAGAGCGTAGGGGGAAAGCCAGATAAACGGGATCAGCAATGGCAATGCCGCCAGTGAGCCAAAGGTGCCAGGCATCAGGGGAATTAAACCACTGCCAAAACCTAATGCCAGAAAATGCACCGGATTTTTCATTGATATCCGCTTACGCAGCGCTTTATCCATTAAAACTCGTGCTCGTAGCCGGTGCTTTCATCGAGCACGTATTTTTCATCGTACAATCTGAGATCCAATTGACCGGCATAACCATTGATCTGGCCAATACAAGTGGCTTTCACATTGGCGTTTTTCAGTGAGGTTTCCAGATTGCCACGCTGCTCTTCATTCACCGTGAAGACCAGTTCATAATCATCTCCGGCTACCAGGGCATACCGGTAAGCCTGCTGAGCACCCACTGTATCAAACAGAGCCGATGACACGGGCAGACGGTCAACATGAACCGTGGCACCGCAGCCAGACATCTTGAGAATATGACCCAAATCAGATACCAGCCCGTCAGACACGTCAATACAGGCATTAGCTGTACGGCGCAGAGATGTCCCCGCCATCACTCTTGGGGTTGGATAATAATGACGATTAATCAGGTAATCACGGTGCTCGCCATCAACTTCGATATCGCCTTTAAGAATATCCAGACCAGCCCCTGCATCGCCGAGGTTGCCGGTCACATAGATCCAGTCGCCAGGCTTAGCATTGCTGCGGCGTAACTCAGTATCGGGCGGCACAAAGCCCTGAGCAGTAATCGTTAACGCTAATGGGCCGGTAACGGTGTCACCACCAATAAGCTGAACCGAATAGTATTCGGTTAACTCGTATAGCCCATTAACAAACTCTTCTATCCAGTTTTCATCGTAAGACGGCAAAGATAAAGACAGACTAATCCAGGCAGGCTCAGCGCCAGAGGCAGCCAGGTCACTCAGATTAACAGCAACGGCTTTGTAGGCAACAGAACGCGCGGGGGCGTCGGCAAGAAAATGTACGCCACTGATAAGCGTATCAGTAGTGACAGCGAGGTGCTGATTGTCCGGTACTTTGGTTATCGCACAATCATCACCAATACCCAGCTTTACATCCTTTCTAACATGACCACGCTGGGCAAAGTACTGTTTTATCAGATCAAACTCTTTCACAGTAATCCGGAAAGTTAATAAATTAAAACGCAGAGCTTCCTGCCCTTAAACTGACTTAGCAGAACTTAACCACGCTCGTGAGGACGCAGGGTTTTAATCGCTTTGTCTAGCGCACCGTTGACAAATTTATGGCTGTCTTCAGCCCCAAACGACTTCGCCAGTTCAATGGCTTCGTTAATAATGACCTTGTATGGGACATCAACCTGCTCGGTAAGTTCAAAGGTAGCTAACCGCAGGATCGCTTTTTCGATTGGGTCCAGTTCCTCTGGTAATCGTCCCAGGTAGGGCTTCACGGTAGCATCCAGCCCGGAAGCATTGCGAACAACACCGCGTAGCAGCAACTGAAAATAGTTCATATCTACTTTTTTCATGTCGTTGCTGGTTGCCAGCGCCAGTTCGATCTGATCAACCTGGTTTTGGGTCATTTGCCAGGAGTAGATGCCCTGTAGTGCTAGTTCGCGAGCGCGACGACGAGGAGAAACTTTCACACCAGTACCCTTATGCCAGGCCGTCTAGAGCAGACATTACATTCACCATTTCCAGCGCACCCAGAGCCGCTTCAGAGCCTTTGTTACCCGCTTTGGTACCAGAACGCTCAATGGCTTGCTCAATAGAGTCGGTAGTGATGACCCCAAAAGACACTGGCAGACCATATTCCAGGGAAACCTGAGCCAGGCCTTTGTTACATTCACCGGCAACAAAATCAAAGTGCGGAGTACCGCCGCGGATCACCGCGCCTAAGGCAATAATGGCATCAAACTTTTTAGATTCAGCTAACTTTTTCGCCGCAACCGGCAACTCATAAGCGCCAGGCACACGAACCAGTGTGACATCTTCATCGCTCACTTCACCATGACGCTCCAGCGTGTCCAGTGCGCCTTCTAACAAACTTTCTACTACAAAGCTGTTAAAACGTGAAACAACAATGGCAAATTTCTTACCTGTTGCGCGAATATTACCTTCGATAACCTGCATAGCCCAAATCCCGTATGAATCCCGTGTCTAAAACGGCGCGAAGTATACCACAACAGCGCCAAAACCCAATCGTTAGTCGTGAATATACTCAACAACTTCCAGGCCAAATCCGGAAAGCGCGTGATATTTAATGGGTTTGCTTAATAAACGCATTTTTTGCACGCCCATGGCGGCCAGAATTTGACTTCCCACACCTACAGTGCGCGAGGAACCCTGCCAGTTTTTACCTACCGGCTGCTCGCCACGATCTTCTGCGGCGAAGCGTTGTAACTGCGACTCCAGATCTTCTTCTTTACCCAGCAATACCAGTACACCACCTTCCTCAGCAATTTGCTGCATGGCATGGGGTAGTGTCATAGAACGGGAAATCCCGCGCGTGGAACCCAGCAGGTCGCTCAGGGTATTGTGCAGATGAACCCGCACCAGGGTTGGCTCTTGAGCGTGAATATCACCTTTTTTAAGGGCAAAGTGCAGCTGGTTGTCGATAACATCCTTAAAGGTATGCAGCTCAAACTCGCCGTATTGAGTGGGTAACTGGCAACTGGATACTTTCTTAATCGTGGTTTCGTTAAGATTGCGGTACTCAATTAAATCAGCAATCGTACCAATCTTAATATCATGCTCGGCGGCGAATGCTTCAAGTTGTGGACGGCGAGCCATACTGCCATCGTCGTTTAATACCTCAACAATGACAGCGGCCGGTTCACAACCCGCTAATCTAGCCAGATCAACTCCGGCTTCGGTGTGACCGGCGCGGTTTAAGACCCCCCCCTCTTTGGCAATAAGTGGAAAGATATGCCCCGGTTGCACAATGTCTTTTGCCTGAGCGTCTTTCGCTACCGCCGCCAGAATCGTTGTAGCTCGATCGGCAGCTGAAATACCGGTGGTCACCCCTTCAGCGGCTTCAATCGAAACCGTAAAGTTAGTCGAAAACTGAGCTTTATTAAGGTCGACCATCAACGGCAGGTTTAAACGCTGACAGCGTTCTGCAGTCATGGGTAAACACACCAGTCCACGGGCATGTTTTACCATAAAGTTAATGGCTTCGGGGGTGACATGCTCGGCAGCCATGATGATATCGCCTTCGTTTTCGCGATCTTCGTCATCCATCAGAATGACCATCTTGCCTTGCTTGATGTCTTCAATTATTTCAGCGGTGCTATTAAGTGCCATAAATATTAAGTCTTGTAGGGTTATTTTTTTAGATAGCCGTGTTCGGCGAGAAATTCCAGACTGATGTCATTTTTTTTGCTGGCGGCTTTGTCGCCCAGCATCAGTCGCTCCAGGTAGCGGGCGATAACGTCCACTTCCAAATTCACTCTGGTACCGGTTTTATAGGTGCCCAGCACCGTTTCCTGCAGCGTATGGGGAATTATCCATAACATAAACTCGCTGCCATTCACTTTGTTTACGGTAAGACTAACGCCATCAACCGTGATACTGCCCTTGTGAGCAATATATTTGGCCAGCTCATCCGGCGCGTCGATCCAGATTTCCACATAATCGCTGTGTTGAATAATGCGGGACACCTCACCCACACCGTCAACGTGACCGGAGACAATATGCCCGCCGAAGCGCGAGCTTACCTGCATGGCTTTCTCCAGATTCACCTGCGTGCCCGGTTTATACTGGGCAAAGCCAGTCAGGCGGATCGTTTCGGCAGAAACGTCAGCACTGTAATGATGCGGGCTGTAATCAACAACGGTAAGACAAACGCCATTGGTAGCAATGCTGTCTCCCAACGCCACGTCGGACATATCCAGCTTACCCACGCCAACTTTAAGACGAATGGATTCTCCCTGGTCGACCATGGATTCGATGGTTCCGAGCGCTTCAATAATTCCAGTGAACATAATGTCTTCTCGTGTTCTTTATTATGACTTGTCGACAGCTAATTGGTAGGTCAACCGGATGTCTTCTGCTATATGTCTGATGTCGGTTAATTTCAAGTCCGGCGCTTCACTTACCTGGGTATAATCAGGCAGAGTGAGCATCGATACGCCTTTGTCGCCAAGTAGCTTCGGCGCCTGATAAACAATCAGCTCATCCACCAGCCCATTGGCCATAAAAGCACCGGCCAGACCGGCACCGGATTCCACTAACACCTCATTAATGCCGCGCTCGGCCAACTGGGCGAGCAGCAGATACAAATCGATTTTCCCTGTTGCGGTTAGCGGTAACTGACACTGCTCAACGTCCTGACTAAAGCCAGTCCGAAAATGCCGGTTCACCAGCAGCACAGGATGGCCATCGTTAAACATCAGCCAGTTTGGCGTGAGTCTCTCCTGCGAATCAATCACCACCCGTAACGGTTGACGTATTGCACAGAGTGGATAGTTGTCGAATTCGGCCTGTTCCGGCCGTACCAGCATACTCGGGTTATCGGCAGTCACCGTGCCACTGCCGGTAATAATCGCGCAGCTTTGCGCCCGCAGTCGCTGTACATCGCGGCGCGACGCCGGCCCTGTGATCCACTTACTCGCGCCGTTAGCCAGCGCTATTTTGCCGTCCAGGCTGACACCTAATTTAACTCTTACCCAGGGCAAGCCCTTTTGCATCCGCTTAATAAACCCCGGATTAAGTGCCCTGGCCTGCTCGTGACAGACATCCTGAGTGACTTCAATACCAGCTGCTTTGATACGCTCAATGCCATTGCCGCTTACCTGCGGGTTAGGATCGGTCATCCCCACTACCACCCTGGCGACCCCGGCTTTTATCAGCGCATCAGCGCAAGGCGGTGTTCGGCCAGTATGACTACAGGGCTCGAGCGTAACATAGGCGGTAGCGCCACGGGCATTGTCCCCTGCAGCAATCAACGCATGCACTTCGGCATGAGGCGTGCCGGCCTGAATGTGATAGCCCTGGCCAATACAGATTTCATGTTTAACAATAACGCAGCCAACACGAGGGTTGGGAGAGGTGGTATAGCGGCCATTTTCTGCCAGTTGAATGGCTTTTGCCATCCAGTATTCATCGATGGCAGGGCTGGGATTGCGGCGTTGCATGGGATTTAATCCCCCAGTCTGGCTATCTCTTCACCAAACTCTTTAATATCTTCAAAAGAACGATACACCGAGGCAAAACGAACGTAAGCCACTTTGTCCAGCTCCTTTAAGGCATTCATGATGAGATTGCCCAACAATTCACTTTCGACTTCCCGTTCGCCGGTTGCCCGCAATGTTGATTTGAGTTGCAGCACACACTGCTCGATTTTTTCAGTGTTTACCGGGCGCTTTTCCAGTGCCCGTTGTAATCCTGCGCGCAGTTTGTCCTCGTTGAAAGGCTCCCGGGTGCCGTCGCGTTTTATTACTCGCGGCATTACCAGCTCAGCGCTCTCAAAGGTAGTAAAGCGTTCATGGCATTCAGCGCATTCCCGGCGCCGGCGCACCTGATGTCCTTCAGCGACTAACCTGGAATCAATCACCTTGGTTTCTTCGGCAGAACAAAAGGGACAATGCATAAACGCTCCTGCTTAGTAACCGGCTCAGCCAGTAACTACTGAGCCGTCAATCCCTGGATTAGGCGTATACCGGGAAGCGTGAGCACAGCTCAACCACTTCTTGCTGAACGCGTTCAACCACGCTCTCATCGCCCATATTATCCAGTACGTCACAAATCCAGCTGGCAACCTGTTTGGCTTCGTTTTCACCAAAACCACGACGGGTAATTGCTGGAGTACCGATACGCAGACCACTGGTCACAAACGGTGAGCGTGGATCATTCGGTACAGAGTTTTTGTTAACCGTAATGTTAGCACGACCGAGGGCTGCATCGGCATCTTTACCGGTAATATCTTTATCAATCAGATCTAACAGGAACAGGTGATTGTCGGTGCCGTTTGAAACGATTTTATAACCGCGCTCCTGCATCACGCTTACCATCGCTTTTGCATTGATAACGACCTGCTGTTGATAAGCTTTAAAGTCTGGCTGCAACGCTTCTTTAAAAGCAACCGCTTTAGCCGCAATAACATGACATAGCGGACCACCCTGGTTACCCGGAAATACTGAGCTGTTAAGCTTTTTATAGATGGTTTCATCACCACAGGCAGACAGGATCAGACCACCGCGTGGACCCGCCAGGGTTTTATGCGTTGTGGTAGTTACTACGTGCGCGTGTGGCAGTGGGTTTGGATAGACCCCGGCAGCAACCAGACCTGCTACGTGAGCCATATCGACCAGCAGGAAAGCACCTACTTTATCGGCAATGGCGCGGAAGCGCTGCCAGTCAACAATGCCAGAATAAGCAGAAAAACCACCAATGATCATTTTGGGCTTGTGCTCTTCAGCCAGCGCTTCAACCTGAGCGTAATCAATCTCGCCGGTTTCCTCGTTCAGACCATACTGCACGGCATTGTACGTTTTACCAGAGAAGTTAACGCTGGCGCCGTGAGTTAAGTGACCACCTTCTGACAGGCTCATACCCAGCACGGTATCGCCGGCGTTAAGCAACGCCATGAAGACAGCAGAGTTTGCCTGCGAACCAGAGTGCGGTTGAACGTTGGCATATTCGGCACCAAACAACTGTTTGGCACGCTCAATGGCCAGGTCTTCAACAATGTCTACGTGCTCACAGCCGCCGTAGTAACGCTTACCAGGATAACCTTCAGCGTATTTATTGGTTAACTGCGACCCCTGGGCCTCCATAACTCGAGGGCTGCAATAGTTTTCAGAGGCAATTAGCTCGATGTGGTGCTCCTGGCGTTGATTCTCTTTATCAATCGCTGCGGCTAATTCCGGATCAAAATCGGCAATGTTCATTTGGCGCGGTAACATGAAGGCTCCTTACTGCGTTTTGGGGTCGCGTAAAATCAGAGACGCATATTCTAGTCATTTTACGTGCTATGTATACTGCTTTGTGGCTGATTTATGACAAATCCGAACAGTAATAGCACAAACTGTCTGTCAACGGCAGGTTACACCGAGCGGATACAACTTGCTCAGACGCCATGGCCCGCCATGCAAAGAAAGCATGACAAGCCAATAAAGAGTAAAAATCAGCCGTTTTTTTCCAGCTGTTTTACCCGGTCAAAAAGTTGCTCTAACTGGCGGTTCCGCACCGCATTTTTGCGCCATTCACGATTGGTCATCGCCGGTTGACCGGATGAGTAGACACCCGGCTCTTTAATGTCGCTGATGACCATGGTGTATCCGGTAATTTGCACTTTATCGCAAATAGTCAGGTGCCCGCCAATGCCGCAACCACCCGCAATAATGACATATTTACCTATGGTCGCACTGCCGGCAATACCGGTCGCACCACAGATACAGCTGTGATCACCAATAATACAGTTATGGCCGATTTGTACCTGATTATCGATAATCACGTTCTTACCGATAATGGTATCGTCAAGGGCCCCGCGGTCGATGGTACTCGAGGCGCCTATCTGGCTGTCGTCGCCAATCACAACCGAGCCGGTTTGCGGAATAGGTAACCAGGTACCGGCATCGTTGGCATAACCAAAACCGTCGGCACCTATTACCGTCTGGCTGTGAATACGTACCCGCTGCCCGATACGAGCGCCATGGTACACCGTAACATTAGGATGAATTACCGTACCGTTGCCAATGTGTGAGCCACGGCTAATCACCGTGTGCGCGCCTATTACCACATTATCACCTAACACTACGTCATCTTCGACAATGCAATAAGGGCCAAGGGCAACGTTTTTGCCCAGTTTGGCCGAATCCGCTACAACAGCTGTTTTGTGCTGGCCTACCGCCACGCCGGGCGTCGTATCAAATATTTGCGCAATGCGCGCGAAGGCAGCATGGGGGTTGTTATGCAATAAGCCCGGCAGCGGACAGTTTTCCGCTTCATTAGGGTGCAGAATCACCGCACCCGCCTCAGTCGATTGCAGTTGAGAACGATACTTACCGTTAGTTAAAAATGAAATGTGGGAAGATGTTGCACTGCTCAGAGTGCTGACGCCCGAGAGCATGACAGAGCCGTCGCCATGGACATCGCCACCAACCTGCTCAGCAAGTTGAGCCAAAGACAGCGTTTGAGGTTGTGCTGGCATGAAAAATCCTTCATTAATTCTAGGCATACCCGACAGCGTACAAATAATGGCAATCAAGTTTGCCGGGCATTAAACCTGTTTCCGATTGAGGTAGTTTACAAAAAAAAACACCGGTTGGCTCACACGTGATTTAAAAAATACCACTTTGTACTACCCTATAAGCCGCAGACGCCTACCAAGTGGCGGCGTCTTTGATTACAATAGCGACTTTCTAAAAAGCCAGGACCAAGCATGTCACAATACGTATATACCATGCACCGGGTGGGCAAGATTGTGCCACCCAATCGTCAGATTCTAAAAGACATTTCACTGAGTTTTTTCCCCGGCGCAAAAATTGGCGTACTGGGCTTAAACGGCGCAGGTAAATCCACACTGCTGCGCATTATGGCCGGTGTTGACACCGAAATTGAAGGTGAAGCCCGTGCCCAGCCCGGCATCAATATTGGTTACCTGCCCCAGGAACCTCAACTGGACGAAAGCAAAGATGTGCGCGGCAACATTGAAGAAGCGGTGGCAGATGTTGCCCATGCGCTGAAACGCCTCGACGAAGTCTATGCCGCTTACGCCGATCCCGATGCCGATTTTGATGCACTTGCCAAAGAACAGGGCGAGCTGGAAGCCATTATCCAGACCAAAGACGGCCACAACCTGGAAAACGCGCTTGAACGCGCCGCCGATGCACTGCGTCTGCCGCCATGGGATGCCGATGTCAGCAAACTGTCTGGTGGTGAACGTCGCCGTGTAGCGCTGTGTCGCCTGCTACTGGAAAAGCCCGACATGCTGCTGCTCGACGAACCGACGAACCACCTGGATGCCGAATCCGTGGCCTGGTTAGAACGCTTTCTGCACGACTATGAAGGCACCGTAGTGGCCATTACCCACGATCGTTATTTCCTCGACAACGTAGCAGGCTGGATCCTGGAACTCGACCGTGGTCACGGTATTCCATGGGAAGGTAACTACTCCAGCTGGCTGGAGCAAAAAGAGGCCCGCCTTGAGCAGGAAGAACGCACTGAAAACGCGCGCCAGAAGTCCATTAAGCAGGAACTTGAGTGGGTACGTACTAACCCCAAAGGGCGCCAGGCAAAAAGCAAAGCACGTATGTCTCGGTTTGAAGAGTTATCCAGCGGTGATTACCAGAAACGGAACGAAACCAATGAGCTGTTTATTCCGCCGGGTGAGCGCTTAGGGGATAAGGTTATCGAAGTTGAGCACCTGAAAAAATCTTACGGTGATCGCGTGCTTATCGACGACATGACGTTTACCGTACCTAAGGGCGCTATTGTTGGTATTATCGGCCCTAACGGTGCCGGTAAATCGACCCTGTTCAGAATGCTTACCGACAAGGAACAACCCGACTCGGGTTCAGTAACCATTGGTGATACGGTAAAAATTGCCAGCGTTGAACAGTTCCGCGACCACATGGATGGCAACAACACTGTGTGGCAGGAACTGTCTGACGGCCAGGACATCGTGCGTATTGGCAACTTTGAACTGAACAGCCGCGCCTATTGCAGCCGCTTTAACTTCAAAGGCACCGACCAGCAAAAATTCATCAAGGATTTATCCGGTGGTGAACGCAACCGGGTACATCTGGCCAAGCTATTAAAAGCTGGCGGCAACGTATTGTTGCTCGATGAACCCACCAATGATTTGGACGTAGAAACCCTGCGTGCGCTGGAAAACGCGTTGCTTGAATTCCCGGGCTGCGCCATGGTTATCTCGCACGACCGTTGGTTCCTTGACCGTGTTGCTACCCATATTCTTGATTACCGGGACGAAGGCAAGATTAATTTCTATGAAGGTAACTACAACGACTATGAGACCTGGCTAAAAGCAAACTTTGGTCAGGACGTGGTTGAACCACACCGATTGAAATACAAACGTATCAGTAAGTAAACCGGCCAAACCTGTGGCTATGCACTACACTAAAAGAAGGGTGCATAGCCAGTTTGTCAGTAGAGGAATCAGTTCTCCCATGCAACAAGAAAAACGCCATTTTCAACGGGTCGGCATTCATCTGTCAGGGCAACTTATTACCGGACAAGGTGACGCTATTGAGGTAGAAGTGGTGGATGTATCGTTGCAGGGGCTGAGGGTAGCCCGACTGCCAGCAGGCATTCTCCTGCCTGCTGCAGACGAGGTCAGGCTAATCTTTAAAGCGAATGAAGACAGTCCGCCGATATCCCTGAGCGGTGAAATAATCCGCGTCGATCAGGCACCGGACAACAACGAGTCAAGCGAGGCCGGGCTGCGCATCACTCATATCTCGGTTGACGATTTAGGCTTATTGCGGCGTTTGTTGCTGCTGAACAGTGGTCAGGACGATCTTGACGCCACTGAGCTTGAAATCCTGGTCGACAAGATTACCGCATCACTGCCTTCAGACTAAGCGTCGAGCGCCTCCAGCGCATCACTCAGTTTAGTTACCGGGATCACCGTTAAGCCTGCTATGTTATTTTTCGGCGCATTGGCCTTTGGCACAATAGCGCGTTTAAAACCGTGTTTAACCGCCTCACTCAAACGTTCACTGCCATTCGGCACCGGGCGTATTTCGCCAGCCAGCCCCACTTCACCAAAGACTATTAGCTCACGGGGTAAAGCGCGGTTACGGAAACTGGATATCATGGCCACCAATAAGGCCAGGTCAGCAGCCGTCTCACTAACCTTCACTCCGCCCACCACATTAACGAACACATCCTGATCGTTCATCTGTACATTGCCGTGGCGATGCATCACCGCCAGTAACATGGCCAACCGGTTTTGCTCCAGGCCCACCGTAACGCGCCGGGGATTGTTGAGTTGCGAGTAATCAACCAACGCCTGGATTTCCACCAGTAAAGGCCGGGTGCCTTCCCAGATGACCATCACCACCGACCCCGGTGCCTGACTGTCACTGCGACTAAGGAATATCGCAGAGGGGTTGCCGACTTCTTTTACCCCTTTATCTGTCATGCCAAATACGCCCAGCTCATTGACTGCCCCAAAACGGTTTTTATGGCTACGCAGCGTTCTGAACCGGCCATCACTCTCCCCTTCAAGCATCATCGAGCAATCAATACAGTGCTCAAGTACCTTTGGCCCGGCCAGACTGCCGTCTTTGGTAACATGGCCAACAATAAACATGGCAATATGATGCTGCTTGGCAAAACGAGTCAGATAGGCGGCACTTTCCCTCACCTGCGATACACTGCCCGGGGCCGACTGGACATCAGAGACATGCATAACCTGAATAGAATCGATAACCATAATCTGTGGTTTTTGCTTTAACGCCAGGTCGCAAATCATTTCAACGTTGGTTTCAGCCAGCATCATCAGCTTGTCATCGGGCAGGCCGAGGCGTCTGGCGCGCATCGCTACCTGTTGCAGCGATTCTTCACCAGTCACGTAAAGCGCCGACTTAGTGGCAGCTTGCTGACACATAACCTGTAACAACAGCGTACTTTTACCGGCTCCCGGTGAGCCACCGATTAAAATGGCCGACCCCGGCACAATACCGCCGCCCAACACCCGGTCGAGTTCTTTAAGGCCGGAGCTAAAACGGGGTAAGTCCTCTACGTTAATCTCATTCAGTGTCTGGATTTGACTGTGAGTCTGGCCAGCATAACCAGCAAAGTTACCCTTAGCCGTGGATTTGGCCGGACTGACAACAAATTCAGAGATAGTATTCCAGGCTTTGCACTCACTGCACTGGCCCTGCCAGCGCGGGAATTCGGCACCGCAATCAGAGCATACAAAAGCTGTTTTTCGTTTCGCCATAAATCAATTGGTTTCTGCAAATATAAGTATTATGATTTCGATAACAAGGGTGCGCATGTATTTACACAACACATCTCTTGGGGAACAGCAGAATTACCTCCACGTTAATGTAGTCAGTTATTTTGCCGATAAGTCGTTAATATACTAAAAAGCCGTCAGGGACACAGCAAAACCTCGCATGAATCAGGATTTATCGCAATACGCGCAAATAATAGAACAACTCAAACCTATGGTGAAAGAACCTGAGTTCAATCAGGTACTTCAGCAGGTTGCTTCCCATGTTGCCAAAGAAAAGCGCTTTTTGATAAAGATGGAAGTAAAGCGTCTGGCCCGCCCCTGTATGCGAGCCATCGATTTACGCGGGCAGGTAGACGGCGAGTGTCGGCTTTACGAATATGATGGCATCAAGCATTACCTGGACGATGTGGCTATTGAGGTCTTCGAGCAACAGGTGCGGATGTTCGGTTTATACTGTTTTGGTGTTTATGAGGCGGTGCTGGCCACTGAGAACAATTTTCGGGTCATACGCGAGAAGGCAGAAGCCCGTAATGAACAGGATGTCGAAATACCGGAAAAAACCAACAACAGTCTTTCGCAGTTCGATGTACCTAATATCAATCTGTTGAGCTATGCAAAGCGCAACGAAGAGCGCATGAACTTTGCCGTGGCACTGGAAGTGTTCACCGAAACCAATAACAGCCTGCGGGCAACCAGTGTAGACATATCCTCCAAAGGCATGAAGATCAAACTCTCCAAAGAGCAACTCTTTAAGCCGGGTGAAAAAATCGGTGTATATTTCCGCGGCCTCGAAACCGAATACTCGCTGGATAAAAAAATGGCTATCAAATATCAGATAGTCAGTATTTCTCGCAAACAAGAATTCCAGTTTCTGCAGATGAAACGCTTGCAGGACGCCCCAAACGGCCACTTTGACCAGTTTATCGACAAGTTTATTCATGGCAACAAACGGCGCTACAAGGTGAATATGGATAACACCATAGACGCCATTATTAATAAATCCTGCGAGCAGTATTTTTCGCCCAGTTGCCCCACTCTGCCGGTGTTTATTGAAGTGAAGGAAGGCCGGGCGCGCGCGCGTTTCGCCATGGCCAACGATTTAAACCGCCATATTCTGAGCTACTGGAACGACGAAGAAGACGAGTTACGACTTGGTTATTTGCTAACAGCCGACCGCTTGAAACAATTGATCCAGAGTAAACATGAAGCCCCGGCGCTTTACGTTTACAGCTTTAACCATATTCAAAACGGCAAAATCTATTTTTATTCCGCTTCCAGTGATGAACTGGCCCGCCACCCGGCTCTGAGCGAACTGTTCATTGGCTTTGGCGCCAGAAAGGTAAGCTGGCGGGTATTTAAAGTCGGTATCGTAAAAATCTCCCCAAAAGATGCTTACGCGCCACTGTCACTGCCCGATGACGTAGGGACCAAAGTAAAACGGCAAAATGCCAAACCGGCTCCTCGCCTGATGGCGCGGCTACAAAACCTGGCTTACGCAGTGCAGATAACCGATATTACCTCCGACGGCGAGCAGCTAACCTTTAGCCAGGTTAAAATTGACCGTGCTCAGTTAAAAGCGTTAAAACTGTTTGGTCATGCCCGCAACCGCCCACCGGGAGAAATTAAAGCCTTTCGCTATAAGTTTCAGGAACAGCGAATGGAAACCCGCTACCTATTGCGTACAGCGGTTCAGGTGCTGGCCAGAGGGCAAACCATTAATGGCATCAGTGAAGATATCTCGATTAACGGCCTGCGCATAGAGATCGATGGTGAGTATCACGGCGATCTGAATATGCGGGTACTGGTTAGCCTGCCCAAGTTACAGGAGCTGACCAACAAGTTTGATGTCAGTAATCTGCATTACAGGGTAGTACACATCAGTGGCGATAAAAACGTGCTGCATTTACGTTCTGTTGCTGGTGAAGATGGTCTGCCGGCACGCCGCTTTTTTGCAGAACTGATCAAAAGTAATAAGTCATCGCTAAAAACCTACCCCGACGAAGAAGAAATACCGGGCATTGGTCACGCTTTACGCTGTATCAATGCCAAAACCCCATCTACTCTGGCGTTTGTGCTGTCCAAGATCGGCGGACGCTATTTGCCCCAGGTTGGGGTGTTAGGCGATGCCGCCAATCCACGTCTGAAAACCCTGTTTGGCCATTTTGCCGAACAACGAAAGATGAACCTGGAAGTATTCTTCCGTGACCGCGCGTTGGATGCCCCTTTCATTCAACAATCCATCAAACAGGTAAAAACCGAACATTCACCGGTAACCCGAGAGCTGTTTGTCGCCTTCCGGCCAGCAGAGAAAGAGCCAGCCGACGCCATTGACGCTCGCTACGAGCACCGTTTCAGCTCCGAGGAGTCGCGCCAGCAGTTTATAGAAAATGCCCTGGCCACTGGCCAATTTATTGCCATATCCGTTACCGTTACGGTCACCGGCAAACCTGATCTGGAAATGTTGCAGTCTGAAATTAACTATATTGGTGTGTATGCGATACACCGTGCTAAAGAGTTAGAGGAAAGATTGTGGAGCATTGGTGCCTGCGTGCATGCCGTGGACATCACAGACCAGGTATTATTGCGGTTTGGCTTCGATGAGCACCGCATTGCTGAAAACCATAAAACGCCCAGTCAGCACGCCATTGAGCCTGGCGGCATCAAGGCGTTACTGAAGAGCTAGGCCATTTAACCCTATTGTAAATAGGTTAACAGCGCGTCCAGACCGGAGTAGCGGATCGCCACATTGGCCTGGGCATTAACGACGGGCTTGGCTTCAAAGGCAATGCCTAACGCCGCTACCCCCATCATTTTAAGATCGTTGGCACCATCGCCCATTGCAACCGTCTGGGTCATTGGGATATCCCAGCGACGAGCGAGTTCTTCGACCGTTTCAGCCTTGACCTGGGCATCCACAATATCGCCCACTACCCGGCCCGTGAGCTTGCCATCCTCTTCTTCAAGCACATTCGCTCGCGATGCATCAAGCCCCAGGCGATTTTCCAGATAACCAGCAAAGTAGGTAAAGCCTCCCGAGGCAATAGCGATTTTCCAGCCATGCTGCTTTAGCACTTGTAGTAAGTTTTGCAATCCGGGCATTAACGGAATGCTGTCGCGGATCTGTTTAAGCTGACTAACTTCCACGCCATTCAGACAGCCTACCCGGGAGCGCAGGCTCTCAGCAAAGTCCAGCTCACCACGCATGGCTTTTTCGGTTACCGCAGCAACCTCTTCGCCCAGCTCTGCAAGTTTGGCAATTTCATCAATACACTCAATTTGGATCACCGTTGAATCCATATCCATCACCAACAGGCCCGGCTGAGTTAACACTGGCGTGTTGCCACGCAATGCCACTTCACAATGACATGCCTTAGCAGCGCCATCCAGCAGGTCATGCAGCGTCTGCGCAGAAGCATCGACCGATTCAACATCAAAGCTGATTGCAGTACCGGTAATCAAGCCGCTGTGAGCGTGCAACCTGAAGCTACCAAGCTTCACTGCGGATGCCAGCTGCCTGGCTATCATGGCGAGTTGTTCCAGGGTTAATGACTGACTGCTAACAATGAGTTGCTGAACAGTTTGCGCATGTGACTCTACAGTGAGTCCGGTGCACGATTGATCCCAGCGAAGATTCTGATATTCTGCCAACGTAGCTGAAAGAAAGGCTGCACTGGTCAATTGTTCTGTACTAAGCGTTATTATTTCCAAAGGGCGAGTTCTCATTACTTGAGTTAGCTAATAGTCCGATCCTAACGGATACGCCGCGTTTGGGAAATGCATAGTTAGACTAAGTTGCACAATTTTAATCTTAAAAAAGGCTTTGCATTGCGCCGTATTACGTTCTCTACCGCCCACCGGCTTATTCTGCTGACCTTACTGGTAACCGGACTGTTGATTGCAGTGATGGTTGCAGTGACCAGCCAGATGGGTCAGTCGTCACCCGCAGAGGATCCCCTGGGTCGTCACTACCAGAGACTTATTCGCCCGGCAGTGGCAGCGTTAAACCAGGCTGAAATCAACCGTGTACTGGCCAGTATGGCTGCAGATGACCACATTCTTCGTGCCTCAGTATTTTCAGCCTCTGGTGAACGTATCGCTCAGCAGGGCGTTACCACGTTATTGCCACAACTGATGCGGGAAGAACCGCTTCGTACCAGCTTCTTCGTACCGGTGAAAGAAGATAATCAGGTGCTTGGTTATTTACACTGGGTGCGCGAACCAAACAACGCGAAGTAATTGGCCGTAGTCTGGTCAGTTACCACCTCAGGTGCTATACCTTGCAAGTCAGCGAGGGCCGCTACCACCTCACCAATAAATTGCGGTTCATTGCGCGCCCCCTGCCGACCCGACACAGGCATATCCGGGGCATCCGTCTCCAGCAGCAAATGCTGCAATGGAATGTTCGCCACGGCTTGCCGGGTTTTCTGTGCCCGCGAATAGGTTATGGTGCCGCCGATCCCCAGCTTAAACCCCGCATCAATATATTGCCAGGCGACCCGTTCACTACCGGAAAAAGCGTGCAGTACCCCACCCTGAGTAAAGCGGCTGCGTTTTATAGACTCCAGCAATAAATGATGCGAGCGGCGATGATGCAAAATGACCGGCAAAGACTGCTCGCTGGCCACTTCAAGCTGAGCTTCAAATAGCGCCTGCTGGGCCTTTATCGGCGTGTCTATTGCACCATCGATACCAATTTCACCAATAGCTACTGGTTTTATCGTGGTTATTTGCAGTTGTTCGCTCAGAGCTTCCAGGGCGCTATCCGGATCGTCGGGAAAGAAATACGGATGCAGGCCAAACGCTACATCCAGTTGCGCGTTATCAGCCGCCATGGCTTGCTGACGCTGCCAGCCTGAGACGGTTGTGCCGGGAATTAAAATTCGCTCAACACCCTGCTTAACGGCACTGTTCAACACGTCCTGCCAGTCTGGCTCAAACTCAGGGAGATCCAGGTGGCAGTGCGAATCAATCATGGCTAACCGCGGAACTAGGGCATTAAGCGCTGGGTTAGCCAGCTGTTATCAGCCTGCTTAGTATACTCGAAGCGGTCATGCAGACGGTCTTCACCGCCCTGCCAGAATTCGATTTGATGGGGGATCACTTTAAAGCCGCCCCAGAAATCCGGCAGCGGGATTTCCTTTTTAGCAAACTTTTCTTTTATCTGATGAAACTGCGTCATCAGCAACTCGCGGCTGGAGATTGGCTGGCTCTGCTGGGAAGCCCAGGCTGCCAGTTGTGAATCTTTTGGCCGTGACAGGAAGTATTTGGCGTTTTGTGTCGTGGTGAGCTTTTGTGCAGTGCCACAGATGCGCACCTGACGCTCCATGAAAAACCAGGGAAAATGCAACGAAATACGCGGATTATCACTGAGTTCTTTGGCTTTGCGACTGCCCAGGTTAGTATAAAAAACAAACCCTTCGTGGTCGTAATCTTTAAGTAACACAATGCGCTGAGACGGCTGACCTTCGGCATTTACGGTAGCTACCGTCATGGCGGTAGGATCCGGGATCCCCGCGTCAATTGCCGCCCCCAGCCACTGTTTAAACAGGTCCACCGGGTGGTCAGTTAAATCATTATCAGATAAATGCCCCTGACTGTACTGACGACGCATATCAGCGATACTCATACTCACCACCTGCTTATTTAATCTTCACCATAGCCTAACGAACGCAGTGCCCGTTCATCATCGGCCCAACCGGATTTCACTTTCACCCACAGTTCCAGGAAAACCTTATTGTCGAACAACCGCTCCATATCCAGTCGTGCCTGCTCACCTATGGTTTTTAAGTGTTTACCGCCTTTTCCGATCACCATACGTTTTTGCGTTTCTCGCTCAACCAGGATCAGACCGTTGATCCGGTAAACGCCGTTTTCACCCAGCTTAAACTGCTCAATCTCAACCGTCGTTGAATAGGGCAACTCATCACCGGTATAACGCATCAGCTTTTCGCGAATGATTTCAGCAGCCATAAAGCGGCTTGAACGGTCAGTGATATAGTCCTCAGGAAAGTAAAACTCGCTGATTGGCTGGCGCTGGCGAACTAACTCACGCAACACCTCAACCTGCTTGCCCTGTTTGGCACTTAGCGGAATGATTTCCTCAAACGAATGCTTTTTCGCCAGCACCTGTAAATGGGCTATCAGTGCCTCAGGATCGGCCACTTTGTCCTGTTTGTTGACCACCAGAATAACCGGCAGGCCGGATTGCTGCACGCGGCTCAGCACCAGCTCATCATCACTGGTCCAGCGGGTACCTTCCACCACAAACAGGATCAGGCTCACTTCACCTAACGAACTGGTCGCTGCGCGGTTCATTAATCGGTTAATTGCTCTTTTTTCTTCACTGTGTAAACCCGGCGTGTCTACGTACACGGTCTGACAATCGGCTTCGGTATCGATACCTAAAATCCGGTGACGCGTAGTTTGTGGCTTGCGCGAGGTAATACTTACCTTTTGCCCGAGTAAGCGGTTTAACAGCGTGGATTTGCCCACGTTGGGCCGGCCAACTATGGCAACCAGACCGCAGCGGGTATTGGGTTCAGGGATGTCTGGCAACTGCTGGTCAGTCATTGTCAAGTTTCTCCAGCGCATTCCGTGCGGCTTGTTGTTCAGCTTTTCGTCGACTACTCCCGGTCCCTTTCATAGGTTTGCCCAAAGACTCTATCTGGCAATGCACTACGAAGGTCTGGTCATGATCCTTACCGCTGATATCGACCACTTCATAAACGGGTAACGGCAGCTTGCGGGACTGTAAAAATTCCTGCAATCGGGTTTTAGCATCTTTGGGATGTTCGTTCGGATCGAGCTTGTCGATGCGGCTTTGCCACAAGCGCAGGATGACTTCAGCTGTAGCATCCAGGCCAGCTTCAAGATAAATGGCGCCCAGGATGGCTTCCATAGCGTCAGCAATAATGGAACTGCGCCGCTGACCACCACTTTTAAGTTCGCCCGGACCCAGCTTTAATAATTCTCCAACATCGGCCTCGCGGCCCAGCTCGGCCAGCGTATCACCTTTCACCAGCGTCGAACGCATGCGGGTCAGTTTGCCCTCGGGCACGGCTGGAAAGCGTTTAAACAACGCCTGCGCCACCACCATACCCAACACGGCGTCGCCAAGAAACTCCAGACGTTCATTATGTTGCTTAGCTGCACTGCGGTGAGTCAACGCTTGCTGGAGTAACTCAACATTACTAAATTGATAGCCAAGACGCTGTGATAATCTGGCATAGCGATCGATTCCGATCATTATTGAATGCCACCTACCCGGCTAAAGCGAACCCCTGATGGTACCCAGGAAGGTAACCAGCTGTCAGACGCCCGATCAAATTCGAAGCTGATCCAGATAGCCACGGCTTTCCCTACCAGATTTTCATCCGGGACAAAGCCCCAGTAACGACTGTCGCGGCTGTTATCGCGGTTATCGCCGAGCACGAAATACTGATTCTCCGGCACTATCCACTCATTCATTTTAGTGCCTGGCTGTGTATAGAAGTTGGAAGCATGTGCTTCTGCAACCGGGTGTTGGAGGATCTCGTGTTCTACATCACCAAGGGTTTCGCGGATACGCTTGAGCGGAGCTAGGTTTTGGACAAAGTCACCACTGCTAACAAACTCCTGGGGCATCGCCTTAAATTCTGCACAATTCTGGCCGTTATCGCAGGCAGGTTTTATGAAGATCTGCTTATCACGATAAATGACCGTATCGCCCGGCATGCCCACTACGCGCTTAATGTAATCAACGGAAGGCTCTTCAGGGTACTTAAAGACCACTACATCGCCACGCTCAGGCGCGCCGGTTTCAATAAATTTATGGCGGAATACCGGGTCTTTTAAGCCGTAGGCATATTTTTCTACCAAAATGAAATCACCCACCAGCAGGGTTGGCATCATTGAACCTGAGGGGATCTGAAACGGTTCATACAGAAAGGAGCGCAGCACCAGTACGAATGCGATTACCGGGAAAATCTGCTGCGCCGTATCCACGATATAAGGTAATTTTTCCTCCGGCGGTAAGGCTGATTCGCCATTGGCTGCGAGCGCTACACCACGGGCCTTTCTTTTCGGCGCAAACGCGATGGCGTCTACTAACCAGATTAAACCTGACCCCAGGGTCAGCACTACCAACAAGAGTGAAAAATAATTCGCCATTACTTAGATACCTTAAGTACTGCAAGGAATGCGTCTTGTGGAAGTTCCACATTACCCACCTGCTTCATCCGTTTCTTACCTTCCTTTTGCTTCTGCAGCAGTTTCTTCTTACGGCTTACATCACCGCCATAACACTTGGCAATAACGTTTTTACGTAGCTGTTTCACTGTGCTTCGGGCAATAACATGGTTACCAATGGCAGCCTGAATAGCAATATCGAACATCTGACGCGGGATCAGCTCACGCAGCTTTTCCACCAGGTCTCGACCCCGGTACTGAGCATTATCACGGTGAGTAATCACTGCCAGGGCATCCACCCGTTCACCGTTGATCAGAATATCCAGACGAACCATGTCTGAGCAGACAAACTTCTTAAAGTTATAATCCAGCGAGGCAAAACCACGACTGGTCGACTTCAAGCGGTCAAAAAAGTCCAGCACTACCTCTGCCATCGGCAATTCGTAGGTTACCGCAACCTGTTTGCCGTGATAACTCATATTGACCTGATTCCCGCGCTTTTCAACGCACAGTGTGATTACACTGCCGAGATATTCCTGGGGTACCAGGATATTGGCTTCGACGATAGGCTCACGAATCTCTTCAATATCATTCACTGCTGGTAACTTGGACGGGTTATCCACCTGCATGACAGTGCCATCCGTTTGCAGCACTTCGTAGTTTACCGTTGGCGCGGTGGTGATAAGGTCCAGATCGTATTCACGTTCGAGACGTTCCTGGATAATTTCCATATGCAGCATGCCAAGGAAGCCAACGCGGAAACCGAAGCCCAGGGCCGCAGAACTTTCCGGCTCATAGAACAGAGAGGCATCGTTAAGGCTTAGTTTAGCCAGCGCATCACGAAAATCTTCGTAGTCGTCAGAGCTTACCGGGAACAGGCCGGCGTAAACCTGCGGCTTAACCTTTTTAAAGCCCGGTAACATCTTCTCGGCAGGTGCCTTGGCGGTGGTAATGGTATCGCCTACCGGCGCACCATGAATTTCTTTGATCCCGGCAATAATAAACCCTACCTCACCAGCTCGCAGCACTTTACGCTCCAGCGGCTTAGGGGTAAATACACCAATTTTGTCTGCCTGATGCACCTGCCCGTTTGACATGATCTGAATTTTGTCTTTCACGTTCAGCTCACCTTCAACGATTCGCACCAGTGACACAACCCCCTGGTAATTATCAAACCAGGAGTCAACGATCAACGCTTTCAGCGGTGCATCAATGGCGCCTTCTGGCGGCGGGATCTGCTTAACAATAACTTCCAGTACATCTTCAATGCCGATCCCGGTTTTTGCCGAGCAACGCACGGCTTCCACGGCGTCGATACCAATGATGTCTTCAATTTCTTCAGCTACCCGCTCTGGCTCTGCCTGTGGTAAGTCGATTTTATTCAGGATCGGTACCACTTCCATGTCCATATCGATAGCGGTGTAGCAGTTGGCGACGGTCTGGGCCTCAACACCCTGCCCGGCATCAACCACCAGCAGTGCCCCTTCACAGGCCGCCAGCGAACGGGACACCTCGTAACTGAAATCTACGTGTCCAGGTGTGTCGATAAAGTTTAGCTGGTAAGTTTCACCATCACGGGCTTTATAATCGAGCGTAACGCTCTGCGCTTTAATGGTAATTCCCCGCTCTCGTTCCAGATCCATGGAGTCCAGAACCTGTGCTGCCATTTCACGTTCGGTTAATCCACCACAATGTTGGATCAAACGGTCTGATAATGTCGACTTACCATGATCAATGTGCGCAATAATAGAGAAGTTGCGAATGTGCTTATGCTGCATAATGCTTGGAAATTACCTGCAAATTGTTACGTTTAAACGTCTGGCGGGTGATAAACGATTACAATGACGTGTTCAGCCAGACACCTTCAAGGGTGCGGATTTTACCTACTTATTGCGCTAAAAGCGAATATCACAGCAACAAATCGTCGCCGCTGCCGGTAAACAACAAGCCGCTCCGGCTACACCGCCTGTGCTTTGTCGTTGACCCGACTGACAATAACCGGCTCAATGCGGGCATTTCTGGCCCTGGCCAGATACCGTGCGACCAGCTTTACACTGCCGGCGGATAACAGTATCGCCAGCGCGAATACTGCCAGCTCGTGCCAGTTTGTGAATTGATTTAAACCAATTACGCCACCAATCAGGGTAACCAGGGGCACGATATAAACCAGCCAGGAGGCCAGCAGGACCTTTTGTTCAGGAATGCCTATCACCACCAGATCACCCGGTTTAACCGGCAATGGGCTGCGCATGGTCAGCGTTTGCTGGCGTGGTGTAAACGCTTTGGCTACCGCGCTGGTGCCGCAATCATCACTTACCTGACACTGACTGCAGCCGGTCTTCACCGACGCGCTAACTGTAATTAAGTCGTCTTCAACACCAATAACCGTCGCTGTCTCGGTAATCACTTTATTCTCCGGCTGCACCGATGGAATGGGCGATTTCGTAGGCGGTTTGCGGGGGGATTTTTCCAATGATGGTAATTTGCACCTGACCATTGGTTAACGACAAAAACGTATTGGTTGAATGGCGCAGTACTACGTCAGAATCGAGTGACTCCTGAGCCGGTTGCACATAAACCGATACGTCTATCATCCCATCGCTGAATAGCTTGTATTCTACTACCTGACCAGTCATGGCCAGTCGCCGGGTTTCACGCTTAATTTCTTCCATGCCCACTGGCAGAAATTTCACTTCCCACTGGTGCTGGCGGGGTTTTGGTGTCATGGCTACCGCACCGGGTAATGCCTGCGGGTTTATTCTGGAAAAATACGGCGACGGCTGCTCTGTTACATTTACCGCAGTGACCTGAATTTGCTCTAGCAATGAGCCCTGTAAATCCACCATATCCAGCTTTAATAGCATACCGGTTTCTTCGTCGAGCCAGACCTGATAGTTGTAGCGCTTGTTGTCGCGACTAACGATACGTAACTGTTGGGCAGCCCTGCCGGAAACCCGGGTGCGCCCGATGGTGATAAACTGGTAAGCGTCACTCAGTGCGCCAGGATTGTACAATAAATCGCTGGGCAACGGGCCACTGATGGCGCTGGCATAGATGCTGTAAGGTTGCACGTCTGGTTCGAATACGCTGACCACATTACCAAGCCGGATCATTTCCTGGCCCGGCCCGTTTTGCAGATTCAGCTGTTCTGCTTCCATCCCGTCTTCCAGTACCGCATGACGCCACAGATAAGGCGTCATTTCCTGCCCCGCTCTGGTTAACACAAAGGACACTTCAAAATTGGATGTGCGGTTTATTTGCGCTAAGCGTTCCAGCCACTCTAAACCGCTCAGGTTTTGCCGGGGGGCATCAGCGAGAGCCAGGTTTGGTTCTGTTATCCGTTCAGGCTCGCTTTGCGCGTCTTCCTGCGCATGGATAACCGCAGGCGCGGCAGAAATTAGGGTGGTTAGAAACAACAAACGCACTGCCCGGGCAGTGCGTTGCTTTACATCAAAGAGTACTTGCATAGTCATTAAGGCTGATTAGGTTCTGATTCCGCGGCCTGTTGTGATTGTTCTTCTGCCTGTTTCAGCTTTAATTGCTGTTCATGGTCAGCGAGTAATGCATTAATCTGGCGACGCTTCTGTAACAACGCATCCGAATCACCCGAGCGATTATTAGGCACAATATTGCTTTGCTCAAGACTTACTGGTGCCATGCCGGTTTGCGGCATACCCGGGATCATAGGTGTTTGGAAAGTCGTAAACGGTTCTTCCGCTGCCGGCTGTTGGTTCACCTGCTGCACACCCAGAATCACCGCGGCAGCCACGGACGCGGCCACGGCCAGCTGTCCGGATTGACGTAGTAATGGCACTACTTTGTTCACTATTGGCAGAGACTTCCATCCGGCCTTAGGTGCTAACACTGTTGGTTCCTGCTCCAGTGCTGCTGCAACCTGGGCAGTAATGTCGAATTCCGGCATCACCGACGCTTCTTTACGTAAACCACTACGAATTACATGGTAACTACGCCATTTTGCCAGTGATTCACTATCGTTTTTAATACTGTCAACAAACCCGTTGTCATCGAGTTCGCCGTCCATAAAAGCCGATAATTTTTCGTGTTGCTGCGTCATATAATACTTTTCCTGGTTACGCCCTGATTACTTGTCATCGTTATAAGGCAACCCTGTCAAATTCTACTGTACCTGATCCTGACCCTAAAGCTCAATATCAGGTTTCCAGTAATGGTTGAATGACTTTATCAATAGCTTCCCGTGCTCTGAATATCCTGGAACGTACTGTGCCAACAGGACAAGCCATTACATTTGCAATTTCTTCGTAACTCAGCCCCTCAATTTCACGCAAGGTGATTGCCATTCTCAAATCGTCTGGCAATTTCTCCATAGCGCGAAACAAAGTTGCCTCTAATTCGTCCGACAGTACACTGCGTTCAGGAGATGAATGCTCCTTGAGTGCATCACTGCCATCATAATAGTCCGCTTCTTCAGCATCGACATCATTGGCGGGCGGCTTACGCCCGATAGCAACCAGGTAATTCTTGGCGCTATTCACCGCTATGCGATACAACCAGGTGTAAAATGCACTGTCGCCCCTGAAATTAGGTAACGCACGATACGCTTTAATAAACGCATCCTGCGTGACATCTGCCACATCACCGCTGTTTTTTACATAGCGCGAAACCAAATGCATCACTTTGTGCTGATAGCGTGTTACCAGCAGATTAAACGCGTTTTTATCGCCTTGCTGAACACGTTCAACCAACTGTTGATCAGTTATTTGCTCGCTCATTCGAGCCATTTCTCCTACCGACTAATACCCAAATAGCTCATGCAAGCACTTGAGTAGACTTCGCGTTTTCTAAAAAGTTCGCAAAGAATGTGATCTTTTTTTCATTTCTCAAGCTAAACATCCCAATTATCGGTAAAATAACTGCCATAGAGGCGTTTATTCTTTTACGTTTGCGTCGAGTTTTATTAGACTTTCCGAAAATCACGCATTGTGACCCTTACATTACATGAATTCAAATGCTTCTTCATCTGTAACACCGGAGCAACCTGCTGACACCAACGTTGAGCACAGTTGTGATGTTCTAATTATCGGTTCCGGCGCGGCTGGTATGAGCCTTGCCTTATCACTGGCCAATTATTGTCGCATAATTCTGCTTAGTAAAAGTGATTGTAACGAAGGTTCAACCCGCTACGCTCAGGGGGGGATCGCCGCCGTGTTTGACGAGCGTGACTCCATTGAATCTCATGTTCAGGATACCCTTAAGGCTGGCGCCTACCTGTGCGATGAAGACGTCGTGCGATTTACGGCGCAAAATGCGAAAAGCGCTATGGAGTGGTTAATTAAACACGGTGTTCCCTTTGATCAGGAGCAATCAGACAGTGGTGAAAACCGCTATCATCTGACTCGAGAAGGCGGGCATAGCTTCCGCCGCATCCTGCATGCCGCCGATGCCACTGGCGAAGCGCTGCAAATCACCCTTAACGAAGCGGTATCCCAGCACCCCAACATTCATATTTTTGAGCGTTACAATGCCATCGATATGATCAAAAGTCAGCAAGACCCCAAGCGCTGTAAAGGGGTGTATGTATGGAACCGCAAACGAGAGCAGGTCGAAGTGATCCGCAGCCGGTTTATAACACTGGCCACCGGTGGTGCCAGCAAGGTTTACCAGTACACGTCGAATCCCGATATTGCCAGCGGTGATGGGATTGCCATGGCATGGCGGGCAGGTTGCCGGGTTGCTAATATGGAATTTAACCAGTTTCACCCTACCTGTTTGTTTCATCCCCAGGCGCGCAACTTTCTTATTACCGAAGCATTGCGTGGCGAGGGCGCCCGTCTGGTGCACGCCGACGGCACACCATTTATGGAAAAATTTGATGAACGCAAAGATCTCGCCCCGCGAGATATTGTAGCGCGCGCCATCGACTACGAAATGAAACGCCTGGGTGCTGATTGTATGTATCTGGATATCAGTCATAAACCCGCCGACTTTATCGTGAAGCACTTCCCTAACATTTACCGTAAATGTCGGTCGCTGGGCATTGATATCACCCGTGAAGCCATTCCGGTAGTTCCGGCTGCCCATTACAGTTGCGGCGGCGTGATGACCGATTTAAATGCGCGTACCGATCTGGATAATGTCTATGCGATTGGCGAAGTCGCTTACACCGGCTTACATGGTGCCAATCGTATGGCATCTAACTCGCTGCTGGAATGCATCGTTTTTGCCCGCTCAGCGGCTGAACATATTCTGTCCCGTCTGGATGAAACGCCGGCGGAGGAACCTATTCTGCCCTGGGATGAGAGTAAGGTTAGCGACTCAGACGAAGAAGTTATTATTCAGCACAACTGGCATGAGCTGCGCTTATTCATGTGGGATTATGTGGGTATCGTACGCACCAACAAACGGCTGGAAAGAGCATTCCGCCGGATTAAACTGCTGGAACAGGAGATTAGTGATTACTACTCTCACTTCAGGGTAAGTAATAATTTACTGGAACTTCGTAACCTGGTAACTGTGGCTGAGCTGATAGTACGCTGCGCCATGCAACGTCAGGAGAGCCGTGGACTGCATTACAATCAGGATTATCCGGAACTGACAGAGAATGCTACGCCTTCAATTCTAACCCCGATGCAGTCTAACAGCTCACCACAACCGGGGGATTTAACCAGTTTCGAACATTAATTCCGGCACGGGTGCTATTAGCCTACCACTCCGGTAAAGTAAGTTTCTTCCTGGTCGCGATTGGCGGAGACCGCCGCGAAGTGGGTGGTTTGTGCCTTTTGCTCGCATAAAAGTAAAGCTTTAGCGGGGACAAACATCGGCCGCTTAAAGGTTAAATGCACTGGTTTGCCGTTTAGTCCCGCTTGCTTGCCCAGCTCAGAAACGGCCTGTGCTCCGCTATACATGCCATGCACAATCGCCCGTTTAAAGCCAAATATTCTGGCTGTCAGCGTGCTTAAGTGAATTGGGTTAACATCACCAGACAGCTTTGCATAACGGCGCACCATTGTAGCACTGAATGCTAGCTCTGCAGCCGTTGATGAGGTATCACCCGGGGCCGTGATACCACTCTCGTAAGCGGGCAACGGGCCTGGTTTTAGTGGGGTTTGCATCAGGTAAGTACCGGTTGCGCTGTAGACTCGTTGACCGCGCTGATTTCCGGTAACGGTAACCTCAATGGCCAGCCCACGACGATGCTGATAAGCGGTGCCAAACCGGGCCACCAGCTCACAGGGAATGTCTGTACGGCATTCGGCATACTCTTCCACACGATTCTGCAAATGCACCAGCCCCAGTAATTTAAACGGGCTTTTACCATGAGCCAGCAAGCGTAGTTGCAAAGAAAGCCCGCGCACCTGCCAGTAAAACGGGTGCATCTGTCCGGTTTGTTCCCAGCCAACTAACTTACAGTATTTTTTATAATGACGTGCGCTGGGTAAGAAAGTCTGCCATAACACCGGGGCGCGTTGCAGGCCCTCCAGTGATGATGGCGTAATATCAGCGGCTTTCTTAAACCCAGCCTGCAAATAAAGTCCTAACATTCAGAGTTGTCCTTGCCTAAACACAATCCTGGCGAGTCGGCGGTAATCCTTGTTCTGCATCTGCCAGGGAAAAAGCCAGCAGGACTCAAACCGCTGCGATTGCTGAAAAAACCGCACCATATACAGGGCCCCGGGAAGCAGCTTTGAGCGCGGGCTGATTTGCCAGTTGCCTGGATTACCCTGTTTACTGGTGGTAACCGTGTACCCTTCGCCGCTCTCATCAACAATCCAGGTTTGAGGATGAGATTCAAAATTAAGCGGCCAGAGCATTACCAGGCACAAACTGATACACCCGGTCAAAACTGCCCACCACAAAGCAGGCGTTAACACCAGGATAATCGCGACTGCCACACTGGCCAGCATCATTCGATACACAGTCTGGCTCAGGGGCGGTTGCAGAAAAACGCTATACTTTGACCCGGCTAACAATCGTATCGACCATCCTGGCCAGCTCAGGATCCTGACAGGTCTGATGGCCCATAATCCAGGCAAACAGATCCGGGTCGTCACAGGTCAGCAATCGTTCAAAGGTTTCCTGATCCTGTTCAGACAGATCATTAAACGCTTCTTCAACAAATGGCAGTAACAGTACGTCCAGCTCCAGCATGCCGCGGCGGCAAGCCCATTTCAATCGTGCATAACGTTTCGCAGTAAACATAACCGGTTGATTGTTTGAAATAGTCATGGCGGCAAATATATCACGGTTAGATACAGGTTGATACTGGCCACAGGGCGTCACTTTTTCATGCAGTGGTTGCTCATCCAATTATCCGTTGGGGACAGTCTTTGTCAGCCTTCTAGTGACCAATGCCCCGGCCATGAGCGAAAGGCTGGCCAGACGCAAAACAACAAGCAACGCCCCCCTTGATCTTCTGGCCGGTCCCCCTCATATACACCACCAGATAAGTTTAAACATCAGGCGTTAATATGACTATGCGACCGTACTCCCCACTCCCTCCTAAACTGAATGCCTTTCCCGATAATTTAGTCGTGGCTTTGCCGTCGATGGCCTGCGTGAGTGTCAGTGGTGATGATACCAGGACCTTTTTGCACAGTCAGTTAACCATTGATGTCAATAAAATGGCTGACGCATCTGTGCGTCGCAGCGCACATTGTGACTTTAAAGGCAAAAGCTGGAGTGTGAGTCTGGTGGCCAATGGCGCCTCAGCCCTTTATCTGATTGCCGGCAAAACGGCAGTGGGGGCTTCGGTGGAGCAACTAAAAAAATACGGCGTATTTTCAAAAATTGACATCGCGTCCGAAACGGAAAATTTTGACTTTTACCTGTTAAAGGGAATGCAAACCACCGCGCTACTGGAAAGCGATTTTGCAGCGTTACCTGATAGCCCGATGGCCATGGTCGAGTCTGATTCAGGCTTTTGTATCACTTTGGATTTCCCCGTTGATGCCCTGCTGCTTGCCCTGAAAAAAGACGCTTCGCCAGCATTCATCCAGGCGGTAAACGAGGCTGAGCTCCCTCTGTTCGAAGAAACGGCAGCCACTGCACTCGACATTGCCAGCGGCATTCCCGCACTCGCCGGCGAAGAACAGATTAATAAGTATGTTCCACAGATGATGAACCTGCAGGCGCTGGACGCTATCGATTTTAACAAGGGCTGCTACATGGGCCAGGAAGTGGTTGCCCGCACCCGTTACCTGGGCAGGAACAAGCGGGCCGCAATGATATTTAAGTTGCCCGCGGCTTGTGATGAAATTGCAACGGCTCAACTGGAAAAGCAGGCTGGCGAGCACTGGCGTTCGGGCGGTTCCATTCTGCGTGCGGCGGTTCTGGGTGAGGAAACCTGGCTACTGGCCATTGTTAATAATGACACTACCCCTGAGGATAGCTTCAGACTGTCAACTAATCCGGCTTTGGAGTTGATTCATTGTGAGTTGCCGTATACGCTCTAAATAAGGCGCACGGCGTGTATTTTTATTTTTTACAACCTCCGAAAAGGCAGAGATTATGCAGATTTCGCAAAACAGTGTAGTAACCCTGCACTACACCGTAAGCACCGAAGATGGTACTGAGCTTGATTCATCCACCGGTGGAGAGCCATTATCCGCACTGCTTGGCAGTCGTTTTTTAATCAGTGGTCTTGAAGAGGCCCTGCAGGGTAAAGCCGCCGGTGAAAAATTTGATGTCACCGTTGTGCCGGAAAAAGCTTATGGTGAACGTCTTGATCATCTGGTGCAGGCTGTGCCGGCTTCAATGTTTGAGGGCATGGAAGTAGAGCCTGGCATGCAATTTCGCGCTACCACCGATGCCGGTGAGCAATCCGTTATTGTAATTGAGAAAACCGATGATGAAGTGATTATTGACGGTAACCACCCGCTGGCAGGTATCTCTTTATCGTTTGAAGTGGAAGTTCTCGATGTGCGGGAGCCAACCGAGGATGAACTGGCCCACGGCCATGTTCACGGTAAAGGCGGCTGCAATCACTAGGCATCGCTAAGCGCCTGAAAGGGTTAAAACAAAAAGGAGTGCCATAGCACTCCTTTTTTGATTGGTCAGTATTGGCGCGGGGGATTAAATCGCTTCGTCGCCCTGCTCGGAGGTACGAATACGAATAGCCTCTTCCACAGAATAGATAAAGATTTTACCGTCACCGATTTTACCGGTTTTAGCCGATTTCAGAATGGTTTCTACGGCCAGTTCCACCCGCTCATCATCCAGCACAATTTCAATTTTCACTTTTGGTAAAAAGTCGACCTGGTATTCCGCTCCCCGGTACAGCTCGGTATGGCCTTTCTGACGCCCAAAGCCTTTTACTTCGGTTACCGTCATACCGGCAATACCCACATCGGCAAGCGCTTCTCTCACGTCATCGAGTTTAAACGGCTTAACGATTGCTTCAATTTTTTTCATCGTCGTTTACTCATCGTAAATAGTAGGAATGGGTACACGTTTATGCTGTGTACGTTTATAAATATACAGTAACTTTTCAGATACTTCCGCTGCAACCGCTTTATTTTCCAGAAAATCATCAATTTGATCGTATGTCAGCCCTAATGCCTGTTCATCGGCTTTCTGTGGCGATAAGGTTTCGAGATCTGCGGTTGGCGCCTTATGAATAATTTTTGCCGGTGCGCCCAGGTGCTCAGCCACCTGACGAACCTGCCGTTTACTTAAGCCAAACAGCGGGGCTAAATCACAGGCACCATCACCGTACTTGGTGTAAAAGCCAGTAATATTTTCAGCCGAGTGGTCGGTGCCCAGCACCAGGCCGTCAACCATACCGGCAATTTCATATTGAATGACCATTCGGGTTCGGGCTTTAACATTGCCTTTTACAAAGTCCTGCTTGCTCTCATCGGTTGGTAACAAACCCGCCGCGGTTAATGCCGAGCAGGTCTCCTGATGAATGGCGTCTGCTCCGGGCTGTACGTTCACTGCAATAGACTGGGTAGGCTTAATAAAATCAATGGAGGCCTGAGCGTCTTCTTCGTCAGCCTGAACATTGTAGGGTAAGCGTACCGCTACGAACTGGTACTTTTCATGATGCTCCTGATTGAGTTCATCGATTGCCAGCTGTGCCAATCGCCCCAGAGTACAGGAGTCGATCCCACCACTAATGCCTAGCACCAGGGCATTCATGCCCGACTGCTTAAGTTGTTGCTTAATAAACCCTACCCGTCGGGTAACTTCGTACGCCACGTCAATCGCGGGCAGTACTTTCATTTCCTCAATAACCGCTTGTTTATCCATTAGATAATCCAGAGTTTTCTTTAACTTGTATACAGTCTACGTTAAAAGACGCCATGTTGTCAGCAGGCATTATACCCACCACCAGTGTTATACCATTAATCCGCACTGCGATGCAGAAACAGCCGTACAGCGATACTTAGGTGTTTATTTTCATAAACAATAGCTTTGGTTGTACGTTAAACTACAATCAGAATCAACTGTATGAAGATGCTTCCTATGCGACACTCAGGCTATACACTGATCGAACTTATGGTAACCGTTGCCGTGCTAAGTATTATTGCTGCCGTGGTAGTGCCTGGCGCCCGGGGATTCATCAACCATTCTATACTCACCAAAGAAATCAATGAACTGAGCGCTTTGGCCCGCCTTGCCCGCTTTAAAGCTATGGAAGAGCAAACCGAGGTGGTTGTATGCCCTTCACAGGATTATACAAATTGTATCAGTAACTGGACTTACCCGAGCATAGCTTTCTATGATGTGGACGGCAACGGTAAACGAGGTACTAATGAAACCTTACTCAGTGCTACAGAAAAGCTACATAGCAGTGTTAAAATTCAAGCACCTTCTCAAGCCCTTGTTTTTGATGCAAGAGGCGGTACTAATGTCACCACAACACTGACGATTTGTGATGACACCAGTCAGGCCAAAACAGCCGTTGGCCTGATTATCAATGGCTACGGTAAAATTGCCATCGCCCAGGATTCAGACAATGACGGCATAAATGAAAATCATGCGGGTGCTGCGTTATCCTGCAGTTAATGACCGCTAGCAAGACCAGCAATATTCGCTGCTGCCAATACTCCCGTCACTGTTTTGATCCCAGGCTTTTCGCCCGTCACTGAATATATATAACGTACCGTCGCCCACCTGTGTACTGCCGCTAACCGGCACCGCACGTAATTCATAACTGTTGCCATCGGCACTCACAGCATGAATAGTAAGTGTATATTTTTTCTTGGATGCGGGTTCAGTTGATGGTGAGTAGGCCGTAAAAACCTCTGGCGACCCGGTATTACCGCTACCTGTAGCCGCACCGTTATAACTGAACGTTGTTGCATAATGGCGTTCCATTGCCGAGGCGAAGCCCATCAGATCAGCCTGCGCCGCACTGCGGTTAGCACTCACCATCATTGACTGGTACGACGGATACCCCACTGCGGCAATAATGCCGACAATGACCACCGCAATCATCACTTCAACTAAGGTAAACCCCAACGATTTGCTCATAACAATTATTGCTCCACTTCAGTTGACCAGCTACCCCGCATTACCCGCTGGTAGCGGCCAAATATGTTCTGACTCAGGCATTCAAACTCTGAAGCACAGGCCTCTGGATTGCCATCCTCATCCACTGGTACTACTGCCGAGACACATTCAGTACCCAGGCAAATTGTAGGATTAGTAGCGTCTTCTATGAGGATCTTAGTATCAGGGGCAATACCGGTTTGCGTCAACGTTGCAAAGCGATCATTTTCACCCAGCTCATCATCACCGTTCAGATCGCCCACCGCATTTCCATCAACCAGATTTACCAGATATGCCCGGCTGTTTCCCGCCGGTGGTGCACATGCGCTGGTACTGCTCGACGCTGGCACGTAACTGGTAAAGAAGACCTTGTAATTAACAATTACCGGCGAAGAAAGAATTTTCTCCCCGGTGGTCTGCATTTTTAAAAACCATCCCTGTTTACTCTCATACTCAGCAATCGCAAGCTCTCTGGTAGAGTCATTACTGTGGGTCAGGCTATGACTGGTGGCATCGAACAAATCATTTTCCGTAATCGTGGTTGGAAAAGTAAAGTCACCATTGGTGTCTGGCGAAAATACGCCCGTGTCTTTAATCATGTAGAAACGATCGTTGACCACATCATCCAATGGATTTGCCCGCCAGCCACTGCCAACCACAACTGCATAAAAATTACTGCTACCAAGGGCTACCTCAGCGACATCCACACCGTAATAGAAGTGGCGGTTATCAGCATTGCCTGTGCCGGCTAAATCAGCGATCCGCTGACCTTTAATAAAGTCGCTGCCGGACTCGCCGTTATAAACATCAAAGCGGAATATCTGGCCACCCATATCCGTAGCGTATAAGTGGTCGGCATAGCCATCACTGTCACGGTCAATGGCTGCAACATGGCCGGGTATGGAGTATTGCATTTCACTCAGGTTCAGATCGGCACCACTGTCAGACGCTTGCCATAACAACGCCCCGGTATCAGCGTTAAATATCATCACGGCATTGCCTACCGCATCGGCGGTTTTGACCTGGTTAGTGTCCTGGGTTTCATCATAGCCACCACCGACTATCATTACGTTATAAGATGTTCCACCCATATTCATTTTGGTAATGATTGGTCGTGACCAGGTTTGCCCAAGTTTATCCAGCCCGGTACTGCCGCCCTCAATTTTAAACACCAAAGACGGTGATGTTTTGCTGGTGATGTCAAATACGTAATAATCCCGACCACCGCGGCGCATACCTACATACAGGTATTTCTTATTGTTAAACTCTCGCAACACCATGTGGCCATCCAGTCCGTAAATATGACGATAGCTGGAGTTGTCCTGATAAAAGTCCTTGATATTGGACAACAGCGATTTAGGGGTTATCGAGAAATATTCAGTTCCGGTTTCTGCATCAAAGGCATGCAGGAAGCCGTGGTTGGTGGCAATAAAGATAACTGAGTCATTGTTGCCATAATTAACAATCACGGGTTGCGAGTGAATCGGATCGCCCATTTGCAAGCGGGACTCGGTGATATCCCCATCACCGTCATAATCTTTAATATCCACCCCTCTTGTCCATTTAAGCAGTATCTCTCGCAGCCCCTGAGGGTCGGCTTCACCATCGGTGTCCATGGTCGATGTTGTAATGGCACTGTTATTCTCATGTACCTGATTGGCGCTGGATACAATGCTACCCGGGCCATCAAAGAAATATACATTCCGGGATAACGGCAGCAGCGAGGCTGCCCCTCCTTCCCGGACATCCGCGCCGTCCTGAAACAGCGACCAGTAGCTGTGTGAACTATCGGCAAAGAAACCGGTATTGGTGTCAATGGCAGCCAGGCCGTTCTGATCGTAGACCGTGTCCCCGGAAATCCGGTACTTTTTCAGATTACCGGGCCATAAAGTGCCTTCAGCCGGTTTAAACAGCGCATAGTAAAGCTCATCCTGGTGAGTCAGCCGGTTAAGCTGGTTTACGGCTACCCCGGGGGACACAAAGGTCGCATTAACGTCTTTCACGGCTCTTAAAATCGTTTCAAAAGCATTCAGCAGATCGGTGGAGTTATTTGCTGTATAAAAGCCCCCTCCACTTTGCAGCGCCAGTCGATACAGGAAGTTATTTGCATTATTGTTCGCCGCAAAGCCAATGGTATGCGTGGTGACCTTCGCTCCGATGACCGATGTAGACGATTTGCTGATATTTGAAACCAAATCCAAACCACAATACTCTCCGGATGAAGCATTCTGGCAATTACTGTTAAGTAACGACTGAATCTTTGACGAACTGTGGTTGTTATTCGCTTCGCCATCTGACAGCAGCACAATGTGGTTATTGGTTTGACACTGCAGGTCGGTTACCGGACTAATGTACTGTGCGCCACTGGGTATATATTCGTTAATGCAATCAGAATCGCTGAGGTTTTCCGAGTCGCAGCCATAGGGAAGAACCGAATCGGCCCCGGTGTAAGCGTCGCGATGACTTACTCGAGTACTGCGGCGCACACTGGAAGAAACCGATGAGTTGCCCCGGGTTAAGCCATAGTCCACCTGCTGGCCGCCATAATACAAGGCCGCTTCATAAAGGGTGTCAACAATAGGGGTTAAGCCATTTGCCGACAGGTCATCAACCTGACTGATTAATAAATCTCTGACCGACAAACTGTTTCCGGCTGTGGCATTGCCATTAAATTCGATATAAAGCTTAGGTGCCCGTGACGGTTTGCCACTGTAGGAATATGCACCACGTAATTCGTCAAAATCACTTAACACAAATCCCAGGGCGTTGCCCGCCTGCCAACCACTGCGACCAACAATGCTATTGATAATGCTGCTCAGGTCACCGGTCTGATAGGTCCTGTTGCGTCTGAAGTCGGGAATACTCCAGGTGATACCGCCGGTTTTAGCAATATTCTGTAAATCATTGCGATTGTGATTCTTGAAATTATCAATGTCGTCCTGATCTATCCCGCTTATCAGCATGGTGGCGCCATTTTTGGTGTCCGTATCATAAGCGGTAAATTCCAGATACGCATTGGTCACTGTCGCGCCCTGAGGGATATTAACTTCCGTGAAACGTAAACCAATATAGCTATTTGAACTATCCCGGAATGTCAGCTCACGGCCGGTGGATTCCCAGCCATTGGTGGCTTCTTCCACGTTGTCATAGGAGTCTGCAATCTGATACTGAGCTTCACCTGCCACACAGCCGGTTGCCGAGGTTTGATCGTAAGAAATAACCAGTTGTGGGGCGGTACCTGTCCCATCATCATAGGCCATTACGCGACGGTTGCTGGAAGTACTGGTGCCCTGACCATTGACCAGCACGGTCAGCGCATTGTTACCACACCAGCTACTTTGATCAATAATTTCCTGAATAACCGGTGCAATATCCGGCGAGTTAACATCGTCTCCCCCGGAAGGAAAATCATTATCCACACTCCAGTCAACCACTGCAGCAGTTTGCGTTTTGCTACTAATAGAACCATTAGAGCTGGAAAGCGCCGAGCTATCACCAGTTAGCTCACCGGCAATGGTAATATTTGTACTGGCGATATTGTACTGGGCTGAGGTAAATTTAAGGTACGCTGAGGTAATACTGGCACCGCGGGGAATATTGAGGTCTTCAAACCGAAAAGCGGATGTTACCGGCGATGTAGAAAAGCTAAGGATAATTTCATCAGTATTAGTGTATACCGAGGAGGATATTTCATAACCATCATTGGCAGACGCATTGGTTGAACTACTTAACTGAGCGTCAATGGATTGGTCAATATTCGTGGTAGGGTACAATATTGGTCCGCCATGATCGGAAAACCGCATTAAACCAGCATTGATATTGGTCGCCGAAGCCAGCGCCTCCTTCAGGGCATTCTGGACCCGCAACATTCGCGATTCGGAACCACCATCCTTGCCTCCCATACTGCCGGAGGTATCCATAATAAACAGCACATTCGGATTGTAAGTTTGCGCGGCATTCGATGTGCCCAGGAAGATATCCAGGTCATCGCCTGTAGCATGTTGTGCTACCGCACATAAAAAAAGGCTGGCTAACCAGGCGGGTGATACTCGTTTCATTATTGAGCCTCCGATGAAGGACCGAACACGGCGACTGTCAGTGAATTCGCGGTGATAGTTCGTTTACCATCAATCTGTCCACATCCGCGCACGACAAAAACGTGGCAGCGTAATCCGCCGCTGCCAATAACATTACTTGAGCCCCGGCAAGGCTTTTCCTGCACAAACGCGGTACGTGACCAACTGGTTACGTCCGGTTGGGTGTGGAAGTTGCCGGTAGCGGTATTTTGCTGACCTTTTTTTAAACCGCCGCTGGTGAGTTGGCGATTAATCCAATCGGTATCATTGACACACTCAAGCGTATCGGTTTGCGGGTTAAAGGCGAGCCCCTGACGCGCCGCTGTAAGCGGGTCATCGAGGTTTACGTCAGACAATACAATCTGGTCCTCAGATTCAAATACAACGCCGGCAATTGCCGCTTCCGCAGCGTCAAAGGTAAGCCCCTGAGCCTGTACTGAGTTGGCCATTTTGGTTTGAGATAAGCTGGTGCTGACCGCCGCCACCCCAAGCAAGGTTACGCAAAGCAGCATGATCAGCGCAAAGACCAGCACCATGCCCTGTTGTTGCTGTTTCATAGCACGGCACTCCCTACATAATTGAGACTATTTCGTAGCGCAACGGAAACCGTAAAAACCTGATAATAATGCTGTTTGTCGAGTGTCACGGGGGCCTCAGAAAGTAATCTGACTTTTTCGTTGGCGACATTTTGAAGATTAATGGGTGCGCTTTTCAGCAACAAAGCCAGGCGAATCGCTACAACCTGTTGGTTTGCCAGGCGCGCATTACTGAGTTCGCTGGCGTCCACATAGGTCACGACTCGACCATCATTATCTGTAACATCAGCCGATAGCCCGTATTCAATTTGCATATTGTCCACGCCATCAAGCAAAACCACTTCTGAACTGGGTGTGGGATTTCCGCTGAATCCACGCAGGTAGCGCCCGTTATAGCCAATACATTTTAACTGCCCGTTTTCCACAAAATAATGGTTCACGATGTGCAGATGCTCTGGGGCTGTGGCATTAAACCGGTTGCCGGTGCAATCCTGTTCTGCTAATAAATTGACCACCAGTTCATCGCTGGCACTCCCCGCCCCCTCGGTACTCGCCAATGTCGCCATGGCCGGGTAATCATTGGCAATAGCCACAGGTTGACGCAGTACAAAACTGGACTCCAGCACCAGGTCCGTTGAGTTTTCGATATTGGTGGTATTCATGTCGTAACGCCCAACTTCCCGCAGTTCGTCCTGAATCCGCAAGGTAATGTAACGCCCGTACTCCTGAATCTCTGCTATAGCCTGATTCAATGAATTTGTTGCCCGGGTGCTAACAAATACCTGTATTACACCGGATAAAATGATCAGGCCCAACACCAGGCTGATCATTAATTCGATAAGAGAAAAGCCAGACTGCTGTTTCACAGGGTAACCTCTTTAATAACACAGGCACGGTTTGAGTCGGAATCAAAAGTACACCGGCTGTCATTGGCCACCGTAGACTGCTGGTCACTCTTGACCGGCCAGCTAACCGCTATATTGACTAATGAACCACTGGAACAGGCTTTCGCATCGCCATTGTCACGATCATTACAGCTGACACTGATACGCATATTCGGATTACTGCCCACCGCCTGACAACTGGCTTCCCAGCCACTGTATTCGGCGATCTCAGCGCTTGTGCAATTACCCGTTCTGCAATTTGGAACTGAGGCAGGCAGCGCCAGGCAGTAACACTGATAGAGGTTACTGTCGTTGCAGGAAAGGGTTTCAAAATTGAAAAAATCAGTATTAAAGAAGGCGTCATCGACTTCCCAGCCATCGTCGGTCTGAGCGGGCTGCGCAGCGCTGACCATTTGTTCAGAGACATAGCGGGCAACCAGTTCTGCCTGACTTCTGCTGGCAGCCTGCACGTTATTAAAAGTACCGGTAAACTGCAGGGATGCTACGCCCAGCAAGCCAATCGTCAGCACAAACAGGCTGACCAGGATTTCGATCATGCCGACGCCAGCGACTTTTTGCTGACTATGTAATGTGGGGGGTTGCATGCTCATCATTGACTCCTACCATATGACTCTATACTAACCAACTGCCGGTTATTTTTCCGTTATTTTGGTTACTTGAGTTGGGTAATAGGTATTGTCTGCAATAACAAATTTTATCCATTCCCGCGGGTAATTCTATTTACCCTTCTTCCGATCAGGTCACCTGCCAAAGTGAGCAAGATACACTGTTATCTCACGCCAATTAATTGAAAGGAATGAAAAATGACTGCTCGCGCCCACGGATTTTCACTAATTCAATTACTCATAATCGTAGCAATCGTGGCAATCATTGCCAGCCAGAGCCTGCAAAGCTTTAGTACCATGCTAAAAGCCATCGAATTAAAAGGAGCGGTTCAGTTGGTATATTTTCAGATACAGGCAGCACGTCACCAGGCAGTCGCCAAACAACAAGATATTCAGCTAGATATTGTCGATGGTCAGTACTGGTGCATAGGTATTACTGACCAGGCGACCTGCGATTGTCAGAGCCCGCAATCATGTACCATTGATGGTGTCGAAAAGGTGACTTCATATGACGAATTCCGCTATACCCAAATGGCTGCTTCTACCTTTGCCCATAACAACCAGTCTCGCTTTTCACCTCCGCGCGGGCTTGCGCAGGGGTACGCTGGCTCAGTCACGCTGACTAACACCGAGCAGGATTTTAAAGTCATTGTGAGTAATACTGGCAGGGTAAGGATTTGTGCGCTGAGTCAGGCCATTCCTCCCTACCCAAAATGCTGAATCATGGCGCACTGGCATTGCTCTTGACCTCTAGCTGCAAGCGATCCGAAAAAAGCTGAACATATTCATCAGGCGATATAGCCAAAGTGCTGGTGATCCCTGCATTGCCACCATAGCTTGCCACTTCAATAGACGTCACACCATCCACAATGCCCGTAACACGACCTCGGCTATAAGTATTGTAGTAGTGATTCACCGGATCGATGATATTTTCCATGGTTTCGTCAGAGACTGTCGCAATGACCGGATTATCTGAGTGCCAACTGGCCAACAGGGTAAGATTAATGTCATAAAACAGCACTAATTGCTGCCATTGAGGGTCATTTGCTGACAGCAACGCTTGCACCGCCGCAAGGTGCGAGCTCGTCATCCTATCCAAATAAATGCCTCTGGCGATCAGTTGATAGTCGCCGGGAGGTACCTGTATTGCACGACTAACCAAGCTGGTAGAAACAGGCAAGGTGCTGATTTTGCTGCCGATTAAGTCTAAAGTGTAAGTGCGGTAATCGTCCAGTGCCGACTGCGAGTCCAAAAAGGAGGCTTCAAATGCAATGATGTCAACAAGTTGCCAGTCGGGATAAAGTTCGTAGAAGCCATTAACGCGTTTAAAGCGACAATTCTCGATATAAGCGTCCCCCACCTGAGTGGCTTTGGTGAAAATTCCACCTCCCACAGTATCATAGTGACTGTGAGGCAATCCTCCTTCCAGGCGGTAGTAAGCCTCATCGGAAACTGTATTCATGTTGTCATGATGGTCCCGACAACACACATCGCACCGGGCAGGTTGCTGATTATCGGCCACCACACCAGTGTCTTTTATTTCGACATAACCTGGCGAATCGACCAACTCATCCCCTTTCAGTATCGTCATTGCTGGTGTGTAACCATTACCAGTGCCAGCCAGTTTACATTTGCAATTAACTGTTAAAAAATCCTGTTGTTTGACCAATTTATGCTTCAGGCCGCTGGATTCATAACGATAAGAGGACAGTTCAACCAGGTGGTTATTGCCTTGATTAATACTCTCAGGTAACGGTTTGCTGGACTCCATACTATGGTTATTACCAAGACTGTAAGCGATAACGTCTGGCACAGTCCCCGGTGTAAAAGGCACTTTAGGCTGCTTTTTAACGTTATTTGTCTCGTTGACTGCATGGTAACTGTGACCTAACGATACCGGCGCAATTATGCCATCTACAGTAATGCTCCTATTTTTACCTTTGGTATTAACCCATTCAACGGTCACCGCCACCTGTTTTTGCGCCGGGGAAGCGGGTAACGGCAAGCCGTTACCAAGCAAAGTTGATCTGTCCAACCAGGTATCGGCAACGCCATCACCGTTCGTATCGCTAAAATATTTATCCGTTACCGTCCAGTTTCGGGCAAATGAATGAGTTTCGCCGTTGTCCCTGAGTGTTACATCTACGTGGCCGGGTTTAATCGTACCGCCGGCATCATCAGCTATGTCATCATAGGCTATCACCCCGGCAGTACTCTCAATGGCTTCAAATTGCCGCAGATCATCAACCTTATTCTGAGCCAGTTGTAAGGCAGTATGCCGGTAACCAGATTGCGCGTCGTTTCGCATATAAGCAGACTGCAGAGTCACAACCCCGGTAACGCCGAGCATAATAACCAGTGAGGCAATCAATACTTCAATCAGTGAGAAGCCGCGAGCCTGCATAAAACCTCCTAGTAATCCCGCCAGCTACCAGGCACCCTGGCAACGTGTTGAAATGCACTGTGCTTTTGTAACTGGGTTAAAACATCTCTGTGATATACCACGTATAAAGAACCATTTGCGTGGCCTAAGAAATGATTCGCAACGACGCCGCCGGTTACACTGGCGCCTGCCGTTATAAAAATGTCATAATCAGTAAGGGTTGCCGGTTTTCGAAACGACAACACTAACCCCGTAATCATGGCACCACTGTTCAAGGTTAAATCGCCATCAGCAACAATGAGTATCACCGGGTCAGTATTGTTGCCCACCTGGGCACTTGCAGCGATATAACAATGACCTTCGACCCAGATTATTCCCGATGAGACAGCCCCCAATGAGGCGCAGTTCGACAATACTTCATCGGCGTCATTACGCAATAATGTCCACTGATCTGTCGGTACATTAAAAATATACTCGATCACATCGTCAGGAAAGTTGACATCGTCATCCAGAATATCCGGCCCCTGAGCACCGGCCTGAGAATACGTGACACTACCGCAGTGACCGTCTGCAAAGGACTGTTGGTGACAGGTGACTCCACTACCGTTAAGCAAATCCACATCCGAATCACTCCAGACAGACAAGGGCACCCCCTCTCCACCGCCATCAGGGTTGGCCACCACCTCAAAGTGACCACCCGCTGCAATACCGCCTGCTACCACAAGTGGAGCATCCGGCAGATTCGCCACAATAGGATAAATCAGCGCCTGCTCTGTGATGGTCACTGTAGATAACCGGTCGGGAGACTGTCCAACCGACTCCAGTGTCACTAACCGCTGCGTAGCAGACACGCGGACGATATCTTCCCAACTCCCTGCAGTGGTAAAACTCCCCTGGCCCGGCAGGTTCTCGGTTAACTGAGTACCATCCCAGTAAGGTTCTATCGTTAAAATTCCCAGAGCCTGCATAAGGCCAGCTTCTGCACTGTTGAATGCCAGGAGACGATTTTGTGCATTTAACGTAATTTGGTTTTCAAAGGATTTGATCTGACCAGTATATAGTGTCACCAGTGTCGCTATAGTCAGTAATAACACCACCGAAGTCAGAACCATTGCACCTTTTTCGGTTGATAGTGGAGTCGTTTTAGCTTGCATAGTTTCTGACCACCACAACCGTGTGATATATTTTTGAGAGCTTAGCGTTAGCGGACAGTTCTCCGCTTAGAAAAACCGTTACTGATGTACTGGAAATCCCCTGTTGAACTGTTTGATTGATGGAAAATCTCAGTGACGTAACCCTGACTACATTACTGTCGGTTAAATCTTCCCAACCATTACTGGTGCAATCGAGGGAGTTGCGGCGAATTTCTACCGTACCGTCAAGCAGTCGGTAGCCAAAATGCTCATTAGGTGAGGCCTGGTCGAGCATACCGTTGTCGTTACTGTCATAGCTAAACACCAGGCAGCTTTGTGCAGTCTCACCGGGATACTCGCTGACTGAAATAGAATCTCTGAAAGGTGATAAGTTGGCATCCGGATCAGAAACCATAGCCACGGTATTTCCTGAATACCCCGTTCGACGCAAGTCTGCGATGATAAGCGCATAAACATTGCCTAATTCTTCATTTAGCCTGGCACTGTTTAGCAAAGTGCCATTCACACCAATACTAAAACCTACCAGCGACGACACCGCAGCCAAAGAGCCAATAGCCAGTGCCATGGCAACTATCATTTCTATTAACGAGTACCCACCCTGGTATCTAACGGTCATTTCGAGATAAACCTCCCTGGTGTACTCATCGCTCGCCAAATTCCTTACGAAAAACACACCCAGTGTATTGCCTGATTAAACATTCTGCATGCTCGTGTAGCTTATTTCTGCTGGCCTTAAGAATGGTTGTTCAATAGTCGCTAACCAGAAAGTCGTTTCAGATTCAGAGCTGTACCTGCGTTCAGTTGACGGATAGGAAGTAGATTTGGATGATTATTTAACAATGTATAAACCAGCTTAATCGGGAACACCTATTTGATGAAAACAACAGGATTTACATTAATAGAGCTGATGATTGCCGTTGTGATAATGGGTATTCTGGCGGCGATTGCTGTGCCGGCGTATCAGGCGCAGGTAAGAGAATCCAGACGTGGAGATGCCCAGACGGCACTGATGCAAATGCATATGAGCCAGGAAAACTTCAGGCTGCAAAACATTACCTACGGCGCTGCAGCGGATATCTCAATGCCAGCATCGGATTTTTACACGTTCAGTGTGAGTAACGTTAGCGCCACCACGTTTACACATACCGCCACCGCGAAAGGAAGTCAGACTAATGATACGGGTTGCACCACCCTTACGCTGGATGAGTCAATGAATCGCACGCCAGCAAGCTGCTGGTAAATCTAAAAAGGGGAGTTGCTCGCAAACAGGGTGTTGTTGCGAGCGTAAAATTTTTCACAGTTTTTAGCTTACCTGCTTAACCCGCAATTCTTTGGGTACGGCAAACTCTATACTCTCTTCACGACCGCTTCGTTCACTGGCTTTTACCGCTCCCCAGTCGAGTAAGCGCTGGATAACCCGTTTAACCAGAATCTCAGGTGCTGACGCACCAGCGGTAACACCGATATGCTCTACGCCATCGAGCCATTCGCGCTGAATGCAGTTTTCATCGGCAATCAGATGCGCCTGTGCGCCCATTTTGCCTGCCAACTCGCGCAGGCGATTGGAGTTAGAGCTGTTTTGCGCCCCAACCACCAGCAAGACTTGGCAGTCCTGAGCAAGCTCGCGTACAGCGTCCTGGCGATTTTGTGTGGCGTAACAAATATCGTCTTTTCGTGGCCCTTCGATAGCCGGAAAACGTTCTCGCAAGGCGTCGATGACTTCGGCAGTGTCATCTACCGACAAGGTTGTCTGACTGCAGTAATAAAGTGCATTGGGGTTTTTCACTTCCAGCGTTTGTACATCGTCACTGGACTCCACCAGGTAGATGCCGCCTTCAGGATTATCATACTGCCCCATGGTGCCTTCAACTTCCGGATGCCCGGCATGACCAATCAAAATACATTCGGTGCCCCGACGGCTGGCTCGGGTGACTTCCAGGTGAACCTTGGTTACCAACGGGCAGGTGGCATCGAATACTTTCAGGCCACGACGTTCCGCTTCCAGGCGCACGGCCTGCGAGACGCCGTGGGCAGAAAAAATGACGATATTATCGTCTGGCACTTCATCCAGCTCATCCACAAAAATAGCACCGCGCTCTTTCAGGCCATCTACCACAAACTTGTTATGCACCACTTCGTGGCGAACATAGATAGGTGGCTGAAAAATTTCCAGCGCCCGTTCAACAATGGTAATGGCGCGGTCTACACCGGCACAAAAGCCACGGGGATTAGCTAAATGAATTTGCATGATACGCCCTTACTCAAGTCTAAGCGTTGATAACATCGATGATTTCAACATCAAAGATCACGGTTTGTCCAGCCAGCGGATGATTAAAATCCACGGTTACGGAAGTACCGGCGATGCTGCGGATGATCCCAGGCACTTCACTGCCATCGGGTTGGGCAAAGGCCATAATCATCCCCTCTTCCAGGGTCATGTCGGCGGCAAAACGGTTTTTATCCATGTGGTGCACGTTGTCCGGGTTAGGCTGGCCAAAGGCGTCTTCCGGCGCCAGCTTAAAGGATTTCTTATCGCCAGCGGACAGCCCCAGTAAACAGGCTTCAAAATTAGCCGTTAAGCTGCCATCGCCCATCACCAGCTTAGCTGGTTTTTTGTTTACCCGAGTACTGTCGGCGGCTGAGCCGTCGGCCAGTTTAAGGTCAAAATGCATGATAACCTGGCTTTTATCGCCAATCACTTTAGATGTTTCGCTCACGGTCACTCTCTCTACGTTCGGGTTAGTTAGCGCTACTGGTTGATGTGTTGTCTTCTTTACTGGTCAGCATGTCCCAGATAAGCAGAGCTGCGCCAATAAAAATAGCGCTGTCGGCCAGATTAAATGCCGGCCAGTGCCAGTCATTTACGTAGAAATCCAGAAAATCGATGACATAACCGTGCACAATCCGATCGTACACGTTACCCAGTGCGCCACCCAGAATAAAACTAAAGGCTACCGGCAGCAGCTTTTGCTGTTTAGGCGTTTGCCTTAGCCACCACAGGATCACGCTACATACCGCCACTGCAATGGCAGTAAAAAACCACCGCTGCCAGCCGCCTGAGTCGTGCAGAAAGCTGAACGCGGCACCGTAATTATGCACATAAGTAAAGTTGAAAAACGGCGCCAGCTGCACTGACTCATACAAATCCATGCTGTCCATCACAGCGTACTTACTCCATAAGTCCAGCACCACCGTGAGCACGCTTATCCATAAAAAACGCAGGCCGCTTTCGCTAATAAACTTAGGCATAATGACGTGTTTCCCCGTCACCATCAACATTCGTCACGCAGCGGCCGCAAAGCTCAGGGTGCTCACTGTGAGAGCCCACATCCTCGCGTACGTGCCAGCAGCGAACACACTTGTCACCGCTGCTTTTCGCTACACTGACAAACAGCCCTTCCACTTCGGTTGCACTAGCATCCGCTGGCTTATCGGCCAGAGCCGCCACCTGCACACCAGAGGTAAGCAATACGAAGCGCAGTTCATCGCCCAGCTGCTCCAGTTGACCCTTAAGCGTATCGTCGGCATACAGGGTTACAGAGGCTTCCAGTGAACCGCCCAGCAGCTGTGCTTTACGCGCCTGTTCGAGCGCCTGGTTTACTGCGTCTTTAACCACCATGACCTGCTTCCAGTACGCGTCATTAAAGGTGTCATCCTGAGCAAAATCATTGAAGCCCTGGTACCAGGTTTCGGTAAACACAAATTTCGCTCTCTCACCAGGCAGTTCCTGCCAGATTTCCTGCGCGGTAAAGCTGGTGATTGGCGCCATCCAGCGCACCAGCGCCTCAACAATGTGATACAGCGCAGTCTGGCATGAACGACGCGCAACACTGTCTGCTTTCGCGGTGTACTGGCGATCTTTGATAATATCCAGATAAAAACTGCCCAGCTCAATAGAGCAGAAGTGCGACAGTTTCTGTGATACCAGCAGCATGTCGTATTTTTCGTAATCGGCAATGAGTTCGGCCTGCAACTGCTTAGCCCGTGACACTACCCAGCGATCCAGTGCAACCATCTCGGCTTCTGGTACCGCATCGGTCTCAGGGTTAAAGCCATTGAGGTTAGCCAGTAAGAAGCGGGCAGTATTACGCAGACGACGATAGTTGTCGGCCGCACGCTTGAGGATTTCATCAGATACCGCAATTTCACCGCGGTAGTCTGTTGAAGCTACCCACAGGCGCAGAATATCGGCGCCCAGCTTGTTGGTGACTTCCTGCGGTGCAACCACGTTACCCAGCGACTTGGACATTTTCTTGCCCTGAGCATCAACCGTAAAGCCGTGGGTAAGTACCTGACGGTACGGCGCATGACCGTGCATAGCGGTAGAGGTCATCAGTGACGACATAAACCAGCCGCGATGCTGATCGGACCCTTCCAGATACAAATCGGCTTTAGCCGGAATATCGTTACGGCAGTCCACCACGAAGAAGTGGGTAACACCGGAGTCAAACCAGACGTCCAGCGTATCGGTAACTTTATCGTACTGGTCGGCATCGCTGCCTAACAGTGCAGCATCATCGATATCCCACCAGGCCTGAATGCCGGTTTTCTCAATTTCTGCCGCCACCTTTTCAATCAGGCTGGCTGTTTCAGGGTGTAACTCGCCGCTGACTTTATGGATATACAGCGGGATCGGCACACCCCAGGTACGCTGACGTGAAATACACCAGTCAGGACGACCTTCTACCATTTTGGTAATGCGGTTTTCACCCCACTCCGGGATCCACTCAGTGCTACGGATTTGTTCCAGTGACTGCTCGCGCAGACCCAGTTTGTCCATGCTAATAAACCACTGCGGCGTGGCGCGGAAGATAATTGGCGTTTTATGGCGCCAGCAATGAGGGTAGCTGTGCTCAAAGTTAACATTCAGCACCAGGTTACCACTATCAGCCAGGGTATCAATGATAGGCTGATTGGCTTTAAATACATGCATTCCGGCAAACAGTGGCGTGTTTTCAAGATAAACCCCGTTGTTACCTACCGGGTTATAAACCTCGATGTCATAGTGCTTACAAACGTTAAAGTCGTCCACACCGTGAGCTGGCGCGGTATGCACACAACCGGTACCCGCGTCGGTAGTCACGTGCTCACCCAATACGATTAACGATGTTTTATCGAGGAACGGATGCTGTAATTTAGCTTTATCCAGTGCCTGACCTAAACAGGTCGCCACGGTTTTGTATTCTTCAACGCCATAGCGCTGCATACAGCTTTCTACCAGATCAGTTGCCAGCATCAGCCACTGGGCATCATCACCAAATTCGACCAGTGAATATTCTAACTCCGGATGTAAGCTCACCGCGAGGTTGGCTGGTAAGGTCCATGGTGTGGTTGTCCAGATCACCACGCCGGCTTTATGACCGGTTAGCTCATCGCTGCTCAGGCCAAAGGCTGAGGCAAAGGTATCAACATCGGCCAGCGGGAATTTTACGTCGATGGCTGGTGACATTTTGTCTTTGTATTCAACTTCGGCTTCGGCTAATGCAGAACCACAGTCGGTACACCAGTGAACCGGCTTAAAGCCTTTTTCCAGGTGGCCGGCGTCGATGATTTTGCCCAATGCGCGAACAATATTCGCCTCTGAATCAAAATCCATGGTTTTGTAGGGCTTCGCCCACTCACCCAGAATGCCCAGGCGTTTAAAGTCTGTCATCTGACCGTCGATTTGCTTTTGCGCATAGTCACGGCATTTCTGACGAAATTCTGCTGCGGTGACCTTTTTACCCGGCTTGCCGACTTTCTTTTCTACCATCAATTCGATAGGCAGTCCGTGGCAATCCCAGCCAGGAACATAAGGCGCATCAAAATCAGCTAAGGTTTTGGACTTAACAATAATATCTTTGAGGATTTTGTTAACGGCATGGCCAATGTGAATATTTCCGTTGGCGTAAGGAGGGCCGTCATGCAATACAAAAGGCGTTTTACCGGCTTTGGCCTGGCGAATCTGCTGATACAAGCCGGCTTTTTCCCAGCTTTTCAACATTTGCGGTTCGCGTTGCGCCAGGTTCCCACGCATTGGGAAGGCGGTTTCCGGCAAATTCAATGTGGCTTTGTAATCACTCATAGCTATTGTTCTATCCGTCCACGTTATCGGGAGTTATCCCGGGTTCAGACCTGCACCAGGTCGTCGTTATTCGTTAAAATTTGTTTGGCTTTGGCAACATCGAGGGCAATTTGCTCGCGAAGTGTTTCAAGACTGCTGAAGCGCCGTTCATCTCTGATTTTGGCCACCGGGACTACCGTAATATGCTGCCCATAAATGGAACCGGTAAAGTCAAAAATATGTACTTCCAGTTGCTTTCGCTGGCCGTTTACCGTGGGTCTTGAGCCAATATTGGCCACACCGGTGTAGAGCGTACCGTTGATATTCAGCTTCACTGCAAACACGCCGGTAATGGGTGTCTGGCAACGGTTCAGCAACACATTGGCGGTGGGAAAGCCTATTGTGCGCCCTTTTTTCTCGCCGTGGATCACACGACCGGAGATAAAAAACGAACGGCCGAGCATAGTATGAGCCAGGCTAAAATTCCCCTCGGCCAGTGCTTCGCGTACGGCAGTAGAGCTTATCCGGCAGTCTTCCATGCGATAACTTTGGGTGCTGACCAGCTCAAAATCGAATTGCTGTGCGGCCTGTTCGAGTCGGGAAAAATCGCCCTGACGGCCTTTACCAAAACGAAAATCATCGCCAACCACCAGAAATTTCACCCCCAGTTTATCGACCAGCAGATGCTCTATAAACTCGTCCGGCGACTGTGCAGCAAATTGAGCATTGAAACGTACGCACAGTAGACGGTCTACCCCCTGCGCTTTAAGTAGCTGATATTTTTCGGCCAGCGGGCTGATTCGGGCAGGCGCGGTATCCGGCGTAAAGACTTCTTCCGGATGCGGCTCAAACACCATCACAGTAGCGGGCAATGACAGCCTGCGGGCTTGTTCAATAACATTGGCCAGCACTGCCTGATGTCCCAGATGCACTCCATCAAACTTTCCGATGGTCAGTACACAGCCGTGATGATGATCTTTTAAATTGTTAAGGCCCCGGATTAGCTCCACGTTTTACAGCAACCTTTTGTTGAGATGAATATGCTACAAAGCCGGCGATTATAAACTACCCGGCCAGCAATACCAATCGCTAAAAGGCCTTGGATTTGAAATGACGCACGCGAATACCAAAACTAAACAGACAGCCGCCAAACACGGCAACGGCCAGTAAAATGGTTAACGTGAGGGACACGATTTTATCGTGCAACGCCAGGCCGGTAAAGTCGACGCCCTGCTGCATCCACAATATCGCGGCCACCATCGCGCAGGTGGAAAACATCACGCGAGCCACAAAGCCCAGGGTAAGACGGCTCACAACATACACTTTTTGCCGGCTTAAACCGATATACAACAAGGCAGCATTTAGTGTGGCAGATAAACTGGTGGCTATCGCCAGGCCAACATAGCCATAAGGAAGAGCAAAAATAAGATTAAACAGCATATTGGCCGCCATACACCAAATACCAATTTTAACCGGTGTTTTAGTATCCTGACGCGAGTAATAACCGGGAGCCAGCACCTTTACCAACATAAAGCTCAGCAGGCCAAACGCATAGGCCATTAAACTGTACGAGGCCATCCGCGCAGTTTCCGCCGTAAAGGCACCTCGCTGAAATATTACCGAGAGTATCGGCTCGGCCAGAAATCCGAGACCCGCCGCTGCCGGGATCCCAAGTAAGCTCACCATGCGGACTGCCCAGTCCATATTGCCGGAAAATCCCAACTCGTCTTTGCCAACATGATTGCGTGACAGCGTAGGTAAGATGACGGTGGCGATGGCAATGCCAAATAATCCTAACGGAAATTCTAATAACCGATCGGAATAGTACAACCAGCTTATCGACCCGGTGACCAGAAAGCTGGCAATAAACGTATCGAGCAGCAGGTTAATCTGCCCTACCGACACCCCAAACAACGCAGGGATCATCAGTGTTCTGACTTTTACTACGCCCGGATCGTGCCATCCCCACTTGGGCTTAACCAATAAACCGACACGAAACAAAAACGGTAGCTGAAAGCCCAGCTGCACGATACCGCCTATAAACACGCCCCACGCCAGTGCAAAAGCCGGCTCACTCATGGTGGGAGCCAGTAAATAAGCGCAGGCAATAATACATATATTCAGTAATACCGGCGTAAATGCCGCTACGGCAAATTTATTAAGCGTATTTAATATTGCACCGGATAATCCGGTCAGTGATATAAAAGCAATGTACGGAAAGGTGATTTTGAGCATGGCGCTGGCCAGTTCAAACTTTGCCCCGTCGGGCTTGTCGTTAAGATAATCAATAAACCAGCCGGCACCAAACATCGCCGTAATCACCGGCGAAATGATCACGCCAACCAGTGCAGTCACAAATACAACGGCACCAAGAGTACCCGATACATGGGCAACAAACTGCTTGAGTTTTTGTTCGTCCTGTTCGGCATGGACCTCGGTAAGTACCGGGATAAAGGCCTGGGCAAACGCCCCTTCGGCAAAGAGACGACGCAGGAAGTTAGGGATCTTGTTGGCAAAAAAGAACACATCGGCAGCGGCTTCCGCCCCCATCAGGCGGGCAATCACCATATCCCGGACTAACCCCAGCACCCGGGACAGCAGTGTCATCGTACTGACAATCAGGCCTGACTTAATTAATTTCTTCGACACGCACTTCCCTTTCGGTGCCCCGCTGACACCCCAAGCTACTTCTATGCCGTTATTGTACCTTATGTAACCACAATGAAATCAATGAATAATTGTGGGAGACAGGGATATTAGTTGTCCAATCGCTCCAGTTTATCAATCAGCATCATCGACAGGTTAACGAAATCCGTTGAGGTAACGATACCAATAACATGGTTGTCGTCGTCCACCACGGGTAAACAGCCGTGTTTATTGCGTAAAAAGAACGGCGCGACTTCCTGAATAGTCTCCTGCGCTCTAACGGTATCAAAATCACACACCGCCACTTCCATGATGTTGGTTTGCTTCTCATGTTGTTCCAGCGCTTCGTTACCGTACAGCACCATCAGGCTCATGACTTTGGCAATCAGGCTTTTTTGCGTAACCACACCGATAATTTTTTGTGTATCTTTGTTTACCACGGGCAAATGACGGATACCACGGTGACGGGTAATGTAGTGAGCATCGTGCAAGGTATTCCCTTCATGCAATTGCATTACCGGGCAGGTCATAATATCGGCAACAGTTAACATTTACCTACTCCTGTTATTTATTAGTCATCATTTCAGAGGCTTACCGTTTTTCTTTGGGTTTACTCCGATTACTGTAGACCATTATCACCGGTTACGCAGACCAGCTATTGACCTGAATCAACGACCAATGTCAGCGAATATTTACTGGAGCCAGCCCCCTCAACTCAGGTATACTAAGCGCCATGCGGAAGAAAGTTACGTTTAGCAGCGATAAATTGTTTGACAATTAGCCGATAGCTAGGCACAATCCGCACCCTCGTTTTTGACATGAATTTTTTTGGGAGTTACACCTTGGCTAACATTAAGTCTGCTAAGAAACGTGCAATTCAAGCCGAAAAGCGTCGCCAGCATAATGCCAGCCGTCGCTCCATGACTCGTACAAGTATTAAAAAAGTAGTAGCGGCTATCGCCTCTGGTGATAAAGAAGGTGCCCAGGCTGCACTGTCTGCTGCAACTCCAATTCTTGACAGAATGGCTTCTAAAGGTTTGATTCACAAGAACAAAGCTGCACGTCATAAGAGCCGTCTGGCTGCGCAAATTAAAGCGCTGGGCTAAACACCCACTGACGTTTAGTTTAAAAAAGCGCCCTCGGCGCTTTTTTTATGCCTGTCATTTAACCTTCAACAACTCGTCATCGAATAGTCAAACCACCGTCACCTAACTGTCAAGCCGCATCAGTAAAGTGCAAATCACTTTACCAGTTGCGATTCGCCGGGAAAATGTGATGGCAAAACTCCACTATAAAGCTGTATGGTTATCCGATATTCACCTTGGTAATAAAGACTGTAAAGCAGAATTCCTGCTTGAGTTTTTACATAGCATTACAGTCGATACGCTGTATCTGGTAGGTGATATTGTTGATATGTGGCAAATGGAAAAGCAGTTTCGCTGGCCCGATACCCACAACCAGGTCATGCACAAACTCATGCAAATGAGCAATACTGGCACCCGTGTGGTGTATTTACCCGGTAATCACGATGCCCCCATTCAAAAGTACTCGGGCATGGCCTTTGGTGATATTGCTATTGAGCGAGAACTGGTGCACACCACGGCCACTGGTAAACGCTATCTGGTGTTGCACGGCGATCAGTTTGATGCGGATGTTACCCTGGGCAAATTCCACGCCTGGATAGGGGATAAAGGTTACGACTTACTGTTGTTTTTAAACCGCTGGTATAACCTTTTCAGAGCCTGGCGTAACAATCACTACTGGTCGCTGGCCGGATACATTAAAAAGCATATTAAAGGTGCCAATAAAGCGATTGAACGCTACCGCGCAGCAGGATGCCGCCACGCCGCCGATAGAGGACTCGATGGGATTATCTGTGGCCATATTCATCACCCTGAATCATTAATGGTAAATGGGATCCACTACATCAATGACGGCGACTGGATAGAAAATTGCTCAGCACTGGTAGAAGACAACAGTGGCCAGCTCTCACTGATTCACTTTAACGAATATCTCAAGCACTCCGGTAATGTGTCGGTACTGGCAGACTTTATCAAAACCGGCAAAGCAGCCTGATACTGCTGTTGGTATGTGTAAAGGAACTGCAATACAACTGTGAGCATATCGTCATAATTGGTTGCTATCGTGTGGCGAAATAACCTTAAGTGTACTGAATATGTTTACTGTTGATGAATTGCTCAATGAGTACTATCCGCAGGTCGCCAAGCACAGCCTGCTAAGCAAACCCCTGCGCTTTGTACTACGTCATTTACTGCACGAAAGGGAAATCGCAGACTTCGGACGGACCTACCCTCACTATCACGACATTGATTTCGTCGAACAAGTGCTGGAATATTTTAATGTCAGCACCTCGGTGCGAGACACTGAACGGGAACGCATCCCCAGTGAGGGCCGGGTGGTGATAATTGCCAATCACCCGATAGGCTCGATTGATGGTCTGGCGTTAATCAAACTAATATCCGAAATTCGCCACGATTTAAAAGTGGTTGCTAATCAAATGCTAATGGCCATTGAACCACTTCGGGATATGCTGCTACCGGTTAATAACATGCAGGGCGGCACCCGAAAAGAGCATCTTGCCGCCATTCATGAGCACCTGGCCGGTGACGGCGCGGTATTAATATTCCCTGCCGGTGAGGTCTCCAGACTCAGGCCACAGGGCGTGCGCGATACCCACTGGCACAGCGGCTTTTTACGCATCGCCAAACAAGCCAAAGCACCGATACTGCCGATTTTTATTGATGCCAAGAACTCGCCATTATTTTATGGTGTGTCCATGGTCTATAAACCATTGGCTACCGCGCTGCTGGTGAAAGAGATGTTTAAGCAGCGGCGTAAATCACTGCCGATGCGTATTGGTGAGCTGATCCCATTTTCCAGTTACCAGTCACTGAGTATTTCAGTGCCCGATCAGGTAAAACTGTTTAAACGTCATTTATACCGTGTTGGTACTAATCGCAAAGGTATATTCGCCACCCAGGCGGCCATCGCTATGCCTGAAGACCGTAAGGAACTTTCCCGGGCTATCCGCCAGTGTGAACACTTAGGCGAAACTTCTGATGGCAAACATATCTATTTATATCTGCATCAGGGCAGTTCGGTGATCATGCGTGAAATTGGCCGTCTGCGTGAAATTGCGTTTCGCGCGGTGGGTGAAGGTACCTTGCATCGTCGTGATATCGATAAGTACGATAATCACTATTATCACCTGATTCTGTGGGATGAAAACGATTTAGAAATTGTTGGCGCCTACCGATTTGGTGATGCGCGTATACTGAGTAAACCCGATCATCCCACAGGTTTATACTCTGCCACCTTGTTTGATTACGCCCAACATAACCCACAGCTGTTTGAACAGGGCCTTGAGCTTGGCCGTAGCTTTGTACAACCCCGTTACTGGGGTAAGCGCAGTCTCGATTATCTGTGGTTTGGTATTGGCGCATTCTTAACCCGGTACCCACATTATCGCTACCTTTTCGGACCGGTGAGTCTGAGCGACAACTATCCACACCCGGCCAAGCAGCTTATTGTGCAGTTCTATGCTACCCACTTCCCGGCCAGGTTTGGTGAAGCCGAGGCGAAGATCCCTTTTTCCCTGCCCACCGATACACTGACCGAGTTTAAAGGCGAAGACTACAAGAAAGAGTTCACCCAGCTTAAACATCTGCTGGCCAATATGGGTGTGAACGTGCCCACCCTGTATAAGCAATATACCGAAGTCTGCGAGCACGACGGCGTTGCTTTTCTGGACTTTAACATCGACCCGGACTTCTGCGACTGTGTGGATGGATTAGTGGTAGTTGATACCGACAAGTTATTACCGAAGAAACGTAAACGTTATATCCAGTGTCATCAACTAGAGAGAACGGCTTAACGGGTATTGCTCAGGGCCAACGTTAATGCTAAACCGTTGGCCCTGCTAAACTGATGTTTGGCATTACGCAAAAACGACCGGCCCTGCTATAGTAACCATTCCAACCAACTAAGAAGGGTTAATGATATGGCAAGCATGGAGCAGGCTCAGGCAACCCAGATCCAAAATATTGAAAAAGCCACCGGCAAATCACTCAGTGAGTTATGTGCCCTGGTGCAAAACAGCGGCCTGACCAAACACACCGATGTGATAAAGATGCTCAAGGCCGATTTAGGATTGGGCCATGGCAATGCCAACCTGGTTGCGCATATGGCTAAACAGACTGCAAATCCCCCTGCTACTGATGCGCCGCCAATGGACCTCATCTATACGGGTAACAAAGCGCACCTGCGCCCTATTCATGAGGCGTTACTGGAAGCACTGAATACTTTTGGTGCATTCGAAACCGCCCCCAAGAAAACTTATATCAGCTACCGCAGAAGTAAACAATTCGCCATGATTGGCCCGGCAACGAAAACGGCGGTTGAAATAGGCATCAACAGTCGCTCATTAAGTGAAGGCTACAGACTGGAGAAGCTGCCACCAGGCAAAATGACGCCTTTCAGAGTGCGTGTTACGGCACCAGAGCAAATTGACGATGAGCTGATAAACTGGTTAAGCACAGCCTACAAAGAATCCGAATAGAACGTTTTTACAATCACTTACAAATTTAAAACGAAATGGTAGCTGAAATTTAGTTAGCATAGAGGTTTCAATCCTTTGACCTCTATATGCAGAACCCGGTATTCATGGAAGTGCTCCCCCAACGTTATGCAGAGCTGGACTGGCTGCGAGTGATATTGATTGTCGCGGTGTTTATGCACCACGTTTTCATGCCGTTTAACGGCGATAACTGGCATATTATGAATAACGAGTCGAGCAAATTACTCGACGATATCATGGTTTATTTTGAGCAGCTTCGGTTACCGGTGTTGTTTCTGATTGGCGGTGCGGGCAGCGTGATTCTCCTCAACCGCATCAGCAGTAAGGCATTTTTGCTGAGCAAGTCAAAGCGGCTGCTACTGCCCCTATTGCTGGCAATGATGTTTATTACGCCTCCTCAGGCTTATTTTGAAGCGCCTGAGCAGTATGCTTCACTGCTCGACGCCTACCAACAGCGATTGCTGATATTCGATAACAAGCACCTGTGGTTTATAGAGTTTCTGATCATATTTATGCTACTGGCCATCCCATTAAAAAAGGCTCTGGATACATCTCCCGGTCAATCGCTGCTAGAGACCATTGAAAAACTGTCGCATCGCCCATTTGGTCTTATGCTGTCTGGCGTGGTACTCGTATCTGTAAGGTGTTTTTTCAAGCTCTATTATCCCGAACAGGACGGGGCGATTGAAAACCTGTCGGTGTCGGTTTTCTATCTGGTATTTTTTATTTCGGGAATGCTGTTTATGTCCCGCCAGGCAATCTGGCAGTCTGTCGCCCGCCATCGTCGGGTTAATCTGTATGGGTTTATAGTCAGCAGCCTGGTGTTCTATATCTACTACCTGGGTGACTTCAGCTTTATTGGCTCACTTACCGTCAGATGGCAAATCTGGTGGGCATTAACAGCGTTACTCTCCTGGTCCGGCATGCTGGTTTTGCTGGGTTATGCCAGACACTACCTGAATAACTCCCCGGCCTGGTTGCGCCAGGCTAACGAGTTAATCTACCCGTTTTATATTTTGCATCAGACGGTCATAGTGGTGCTTGCTTACTATATCGTTCAGTGGGATGCCGGTATTGCGCTTAAATCATTGAGTGTACTGGTGTTGGCTTTTACCCTCACCGCCGGCCTGTGTTATTTTGTCATCCGGCCGGCCGCCTGGTTACGGCTTGCATTTGGTTTAAAGCAACGCGCCTGAATGGGTTAATCCTCGATTAGTGCTTGATATTATTGGTCCATCAGGAAACACTTAACGTATCGGTTTTAGATTTGTTTAGCGGGTAACATTATTATGCTAAAAATTATTGTCTTAATCCCTCTTATCCTGAGCGTGTTGTGGTTTGGGTATTTAAAGGCTAACAATTACAGTGTGGCTGACGGCAAACAGGGGTTTAAGTATATTCTGGTGATCTCTTCAGTGATCGCCGTCTTTTTCACCTTTATGTATTTCGTCACTCACTAACATCGGGTTTCGGCTAAATATAAAAAAGCAGGTCTGAGACCTGCTTTTGTTTATCTGAACAAAGCGTAACGTTTACAGATTAACCGTCACATCCGCCGCTGAGCGCAATGAATCCACAAAGCTCTGGTAGTTAGCCTGGCTGTAATTGGTCATCAGTTGCTGCTTAAGACTGGCTAATTCTTCTTCACCCAGTGCTTCAGGCTGGTTCACTGCCGTCAGGCGTACTACACCAACATCACCTGAACCGAGCTTAGCCACTTCAAGGTTGTTACCTTGTTCAGTACTCAGGGTAAATACGGTTTCTACCAGATTACGTGGTAACTCGCTACTATTACGGCCGATGGCTTCTTTACTTTGCCATTGTAGAGTGATTTCACCGATAGTCAGGTCAGGAGACTCACCAGCCAGTAATTGCTCAACGACGGTGTCAGCCCACTCTGCCGCTGCTTCCTGCGCTTTACGAGCGCGCAGTTGGGCGAGGATTTGAGTTCTTACTTCATCCAGTGCCTGGGTACGCTGTGGCTCATGACCTACTACACGGATAACAACCACTTCGTCATTACTAAGCTCGATAACGTCACTGTTCAGCCCTTCAGCAATAAAGTCAGGATCGAACATTTTGCTGGTTACAGCTGGTACGTTGAGCGCCGCGGGTACTGCTGAAGCAGTTACTAAACCGGTTTCCTTTATCTTACCGTTCACCGCACCGGCAACGTCTTCAAGAGTATCCGGCACCTCAAATGCCAGGTTAGCCATTTCTGACTGCAGGGCAAAGAACTCGTCGGTGGCTTTTTCGGTAAGCAGTTGCGCTTCAATTTCGTCGCGAACTTCTGCCAGCGGCGTAACCTCTACCGGCTTCAGTTCGGTGAGCTTGATAATGTGGTAACCAAACTCGGTTTCAATAACCTCAGAAGTGTCACCAACGTTACTGATAGCAAAGGCGGCATCGTCAAACGACGGATCCATCATTCCAGCAGTGATAAAGTCAAGATCACCGCCATTTTCAGCGGAAAAGGTATCGGCTGAGTTTGCTTCGGCCAGCGCGGCAAAATCGGCACCCTGTTCGACTTCGGCTAGCAGCGACTCGGCTTTTTCTTTAGCCGCATCCTTGTCATCACCGAACTCAATCAGGATGTGCGATACACGGCGTTCTTCAGTCGTTTTGTACAGCGCGATGTTGTCCTGGTATGCCTGCTCGATTTCCTCTTCGCTTACTGATACGTCAGCTTTCAGGTCGTCTACCGCCAGGGTTACATAGGCCAGGTTAACTCTTTCCTGGGTGTCGAAGCGCGAGATATTTTCATTATAAAATGCCTGAACCTCTTCATCGCTCAGTTCAACCGATGCAGCAAAGGGCGCAGAGTCGACAATCAGGTAATCAGCATTACGCGTTTGACCCTGTAAACGGTGCGCTAAGCTCACCTCTTCAGGCAAGCTGAAGTCACTGGCCTGAACCGCACGAGATAATTGCTCACGAGTCATTTGCTGGCGCATATAATCGCGGAAGTCACTGGGCTGGAAGCCATTTTGACGCAACAGCATTAAATAGCGTTCATTGTCGAAGCTACCTTCAGTCTGAAACTCAGGCATCGCAGTAATCGCCTCACGGATTTGCTTGTCTGACACCCGCATACCCAGCTCTTTCGCTTTCTGTTCGATTAAGGTGTCGGCAATCAGGCGATCCAGCACGTTCATGCGGAAATCACGCAGATAGTTTTCATCGCTGAATAAGGCGCTGATCCCTTCACCAAACTGCGCTTCCAGACGGGCACGTTGTGCCTGATAGGCGCGTTCAACATCCTGCTGGCTAATTGGCTCACCGTTAACTTCAGCGGCGGCAGTGCTGCCTGATGAAGACACATAGCTGCTAACCCCAGCAAATACAAAACTCAATACGATCAGGGCAATAATCGCCATCGCCCATGGGCCTTGAGAACCTTCTCTGATCCTTTCTAGCATGACTCGATTTTAACTCCGTTGCATTACAACTCTTCCGGCCGGTAGCTACCCGCAATATAGTCGGGGCCGACGGAACAAATAAGCGGGGATTATAGCTTAATACTTACCCCGATAGAATGCTGAAGAGGCATTCCTTTGCTTACAGCAATAAAAAAGGCGATGGTAAACCATCGCCTTTTCAAAAAATATCTAATGCTTAGTTACAAGCGTCTTTCAGTGCTTTACCAGCTTTGAAAGAAGGTACTTTAGCCGCAGCAATTTCGATAGTCTCACCAGTTTGAGGATTACGACCACTGCGTGCAGAGCGCTCTCTTACAGAGAAAGTGCCGAAACCAACCAGCGCTACCTGGTCGCCTTCTTTCAGCGCGTCTGTTACCGCGTCAGTGAAAGCATCCAGTGCACGGCCAGCGGCAGCTTTAGAAATATCTGCACCAGCAGCGATTTTGTCGATGAGTTGAGACTTGTTCACAATTAGATCCCCTTCGTTTGTTATTATGCTCTCGTCCGCAAAACAATAATCAGTTCATTGCTCAGACGTTATAGCAAGCTTGAACATTAACATCAAGCTTCACTTTACAATTTTTTAACTTATTGTTGAATCGCTGCCATCCCTTTAGTGACAAGGCTTCAAGCGAATACAGCAGTTAAGGTATCACAACTTTTGGGACTTTGAAGCCCCTAAAGTTAAAAAAAACGGCTTTTGTCACACCATATGAATAAAAATTAACCAAAAGGTCCAATAAAACCGCTGCTACGCAGCATTGGCGCGCGCTTCAGCGGTGTTTACTGATGATTTATTCGCCGTTCAGTGCAACCGGTTTAAAACTTTCGACCGGCTCTTGCAACGCAATATCCAGAACTTCGTCAATCCATTGTACCGGATGAATGTCCAGATCTTGTTTTACGTTATCCGGAATTTCTTCCAAATCACGTTCGTTTTCTTTTGGGATCACAACGGTTTTGATGCCGCCACGGTGAGCCGCAAGCAGCTTTTCTTTTAAGCCACCGATGGCCAGTACTTCACCACGCAGGGTGATTTCACCAGTCATCGCCACTTCACATTTCACCGGGTTACCGGTTAGCGACGAGACCAATGCAGTACACATAGCAATACCGGCGCTCGGACCATCTTTCGGAGTTGCCCCTTCCGGTACGTGCACGTGGATATCCCGTTTTTCGTAAAAGTCGCCGTTAATACGCAACTTCTCTGCACGGGAACGCACCACGGTCATCGCCGCGTGAATAGACTCCTGCATCACATCACCTAGTGAGCCGGTAGAGGTCATTTTGCCTTTACCCGGAACCGAGGTGGTTTCGATGGTTAACAGGTCGCCTCCAACCTGAGTCCAGGCAAGGCCAGTGACCTGGCCAATCTGGTTGTTTTTGTCGGCTTTACCGTAATCAAAGCGCTGCACACCAAGGTAGTCTTTAAGATTTTCCTGAGTGACCACAACCTTCTTGGTGGCTTTATTCAGCAGAATGTCTTTTACCGCTTTACGGCAAACCTTGGAGATTTCACGCTCCAGTGAACGAACCCCTGCTTCGCGGGTGTAGTAACGGATCATGCCAATAATGGCTGAGTCGTCGATCTCGAGTTCGTTTTTCTTCAGGCCATTCCGCTCGATTTGCTTACCAATTAAATGGCGGGTAGCAATATTGAGCTTTTCATCTTCCGTGTAACCAGACAGACGAATAACTTCCATCCGGTCAAGTAACGGCCCCGGGATATTCATGCTGTTTGATGTAGCAACAAACATTACGTCTGACAGGTCGTAATCCACTTCAAGGTAATGATCACTGAAGCTGCTGTTTTGTTCAGGATCGAGCACTTCGAGCAGTGCAGATGCCGGGTCGCCGCGCATGTCTGACGACATCTTGTCGATTTCATCAAGCAGGAACAGCGGGTTCTTTACTTCTACCTTGGCCATTTTCTGGATCAGCTTACCCGGCAATGAGCCAATGTAAGTCCGGCGGTGGCCGCGAATTTCGGCTTCATCACGTACGCCACCCAGGGCCATGCGCACATACTTACGTCCGGTAGCCTTGGCAACGGACTGACCGAGCGAGGTTTTCCCAACCCCTGGCGGCCCTACCAGACAAAGAATGGGGCCTTTCAGCTTGCGCACACGTTGCTGAACGGCAAGGTATTCGATAATACGTTCTTTCACTTTTTCCAGACCGTAATGGTCCGCGTTGAGGATCTCTTCCGCCTTAGCCAGGTTCTTTTTCACGGCTGAACGTTTATGCCATGGCACGCTGGTGAGCCAGTCGATATAGCTGCGTACAACGGTGGCTTCCGCTGACATCGGCGACATCATCTTCAGCTTTTGCAGCTCGGCTTTAGCTTTTTCCTCGGCCTCAGCAGGCATTTTCGCTTCTTCAATTTTTTTGCTCAGCGCTTCAAACTCATCCGGTGCATCATCCAACTCACCCAGTTCTTTTTGAATGGCTTTCATTTGCTCGTTGAGATAATACTCGCGCTGGGACTTCTCCATTTGCTTTTTAACCCGGGTACGGATTTTCTTTTCAACCTGGAGTAAATCAATCTCGCCTTCCATCAGTGCCATGAGATATTCAAGACGCTCGTTAACGCCTTTCATCTCCAGCACTTTCTGTTTTTCGACGAGCTTAAGCGGCATGTGCGCTGCCATGGTGTCGGCCAGACGAGCAGCATCGTCGATCCCATTTAATGAAGTGAGGACTTCAGGTGGGATCTTCTTGTTTAGTTTCACATAGCCTTCGAATTGCGAAACCGCCGAACGTATCAACACTTCCTGTTCACTTTCAGGCAGGTCTTCGTCGGCCGTGCGGTTAATGCCGGCGATAAAATAAGGCTCAGTTTGATTGTATTCTGCAATTTCGCCACGCACATTACCTTCTACCAGTACTTTTACCGTACCGTCGGGTAACTTGAGCAACTGCAGAATGGTGGCGATGGTGCCTACGGAATAAATATCATTGGTATCGGGTTCATCGACCCCTGCATCTTTTTGCGCAACCAGAAAGATCTGTTTGTCGCTGTCCATGGCCGCTTCCAGGCAACGAATGGATTTTTCTCGTCCAACAAATAAAGGTATGACCATATGGGGGTATACAACCACGTCCCGCAAGGCCAGTACAGGAATTTCAATGCGATTTTCTCGCTCTGACGTCATACTTCTTCTCTAACTTTTCTATTAATGAGTCTTTATATGGGGATAGGCAGACAAAGTTCAATCAGCCTAAGAATGTTTTGTACTATTTTCGGCGTTGATTTGCCGACTATTCAATACGTTGACTCTAAGATAGCGCAAAAACAAGGAGTTTTGATAAAAAAAAGGCCCTTTAATTAGGGCCTTTTGCATTTTCTTATTCACTTGCCGCTTTTTTATCAGCGTTGTCGTAAATCAGGATGGGTTTAGATTCTCCGCGGATGACCGTTTCATCGATAACCACTTTCGATACGTTGTCCATGGAGGGTAGATCGTACATGGTTTCCAGCAGCACGGCTTCCACAATCGAGCGCAGACCACGAGCACCGGTTTTACGCTGCATCGCTTTTTTGGCGATGGCAAACAGCGCATCTTCGCGGAACTCCAGTTCGGTGTCTTCCATGGCGAACAAGGCACCATACTGTTTGGTAATAGCGTTCTTCGGCTCTTTCAGAATCTGAATCAGTGCTTCTTCGTTGAGCTCTTCCAGGCTGGTCACAACCGGTAAACGGCCGATAAACTCAGGGATCAGACCGTACTTCACCAAATCTTCCGGCTCTACCTGCCTGAACAATTCAGAGACTGCCTGTTTGTTTTCTTTGGATTTCACTTCGGCACCAAAGCCCATGCCGCTGCCTTGCGCTGAACGTTGCTCAATGACTTTATCCAGACCAGCAAAGGCACCGCCACAGATAAACAGTATTTTTGAGGTGTCTACCTGCAAAAATTCTTGTTGTGGATGCTTTCGTCCGCCCTGAGGAGGCACGGAGGCAACCGTTCCTTCGATCAGTTTCAGTAGCGCTTGCTGTACGCCTTCACCAGACACGTCTCGGGTGATAGACGGGTTATCAGACTTGCGGCTAATCTTGTCGATTTCATCGATATACACAATACCACGCTGGGCTTTCTCTACATCGTAATCGCATTTCTGTAACAGCTTCTGAATGATGTTTTCAACATCCTCACCTACATAACCGGCTTCGGTAAGCGTGGTAGCATCGGCCATAGTGAATGGCACATCGAGCAGTCGCGCCAGCGTTTCTGCCAGCAATGTTTTACCACTACCGGTAGGGCCAATCAGCAATATGTTACTCTTGCCCAGTTCTACACCATCATGCACGTCGCCGTTACGCAGACGTTTATAGTGGTTGTATACCGCGACCGATAACACCTTTTTGGCGTGGTCCTGACCGATCACATAGTCATTCAAATGCTCGTGAATTTCCTGTGGTTTCGGTAACGCGTTTTGATTTTGCTTATTCGGTGAAATATCTTTAATTTCTTCGCGAATAATGTCATTACAAAGCTCAACACATTCATCACAAATGAATACAGAAGGTCCTGCAATCAGTTTTCTGACTTCGTGCTGACTCTTGCCACAAAACGAGCAATACAGAAGTTTGTTATCGCTATCGCTGCCTTGTTTATCGCTCATAAATACTTGCCTCTAGACTGCCCGGCAAACACAAAAACCAGTGCCGGGCTTATATAACTATACTACTTAGTGGCGGATGCGTCAGTTCGGTTTGTTAAAACCTGGTCTATTAAACCATACTCTTTGGCTTCACTTGCACTTAAGAAGTTGTCGCGATCGGTGTCGCGAGCCACGGTTTCGTAGTCTTGTCCGGTATGCTCAGCCATCAGACGGTTGAGTTTTTCCTTGATGCTCAGGATTTCACGGGCATGGATTTCAAAATCGGATGCCTGGCCCTGAAACCCGCCTAAAGGCTGGTGAATCATTACCCGCGCATTCGGCAAGCAGTACCGTTTGCCCTTAGCGCCACCTGACAACAGGAACGCCCCCATGCTGGCAGCCTGACCAACACACACGGTGCTAACATCAGGTTTGATAAATTTCATGGTGTCGTAAATTGCCATACCCGCAGTAACAGAACCACCGGGAGAATTAATATAAAGGAAAATGTCTTTTTCCGGATTTTCAGCTTCCAGGAATAACATTTGTGCCACGATAAGGTTGGCCATGTGGTCCTCAACCTGACCCACCAGAAAAATAACGTTTTCTTTGAGCAGACGAGAATAGATATCGTAAGAACGCTCCCCTTTCGCGGTTTGTTCAACAACCATAGGGACCAGTGCGTTCATTGGATCTAACGGGCTTTGCATTATGCGGTTACCTTAAGTACTTACAGAAATAAAAATGCTCGGACTAGACCGAGCATTTAAACAGTTGCGTGTAGGTTAAGTCAATCTGGGAGTGCAAAATTACCCCTGTTTGTTCATAACCTCGTCAAACGGCTTGTTCACTTCGGTGACTTTTGCCTGACCAACAACCCACTCGATCGCTTGTTCTTCGAGTGCAACATTTTGCATTTGTTGCATCAGTTCCTGATTATTTTTGTAGTAATCAACAACTTCTTGTGGATCTTCATACGCAGAAGCCATAGTTTCGATCAGGCTGTCTACTTTTTCCTGGTCGGCTTTCAGGTCGTTTTGCTTGATGATTTCACCCAGCAGCAGACCGATACTTACGCGACGCTGTGCGTTGTCTTTAAACAGATCCGCTGGCAGGTCTGGCAGGTTTTGACCACCGCCCTGTTGGCTGAAACGCTGTTTAGCCTGTTCACGCAGTGCGTTAACTTCCTGATCAACCAGTGCAGCTGGCAGGTCGAGTTCGTTTTTCTCAAGCAGCTTGGCAATCACTTCTTCTTTAAGCTGTGTCTTAAGCGTCTGGCCTAATTCACGCTCCATGTTTTTGCGTACTTCTGCTTTAAGTGCTTCAACGTCACCGTCTTCAATACCGAACAGTTTGGCAAACTCTTCATCTACCTTAGGCAGTGTCAGGCCTTCAACTTTCTTCACGTTAACGGTGAATTGAGCTTCTTTACCTTTCAGCGCTTCAGCGTGGTAATCTTCAGGGAAAGTTACATCAACGATAACTTCTTCACCTTTCTTGGCACCAACCAGTGGCTTTTCAAAGCCTGGGATCATGCGCTCTTTACCCAGCTCCAGCGTAAAGTCTTCTGCTTTACCGCCGTCAAACTCTTCACCGTCGATGGTGCCTACGAAGTCGATAACCATGCGGTCATCTTTACGCGCTTTACGCTTAACTTCTTTCCACTCGCCGTGCTGTTTTTGCAGCGTCTCTAGCATGTTGTCCAGATCTTCATCGGCGATTTCAACAAATGTTTTTTCGATTTCAATGTCGTCTACGCCTTTTACTTCTACTTCTGGGTAGACTTCAAACTTGGCAACAAACTCCAGGTCTTCACCGTCCTGATCTTTGGTCAGTTCAAATGAAGGCATGCCAGCAGGATTGATTTTTTCCTGCACGATTGCCTGATAAAAATTTTGTTGCATAACGTCGCCAGCCACTTCCTGACGAACCGCTTGTCCGTAACGTTTCTTGATTACGCTTACTGGTACTTTACCTGGACGGAAACCGTTAATACGCTGAGTTTTCGCTAATTGCTGTAAACGCGATTTAACGGCGTTATCTACTGACTCAGCAGGAACAGTAATAGTAAGACGGCGTTCTAAACCCTGAGTCGTCTCGACTGAAACTTGCATTGTATTACCTCAACTTTGCGCCTAATACGCTTTATTTTCCAGCCTCTCGCCCGCCACTGAGAACAGTGATTAAAACTCAGGTAAGAGGTCGTTTCATCGCGCTATAATCTACGCGCTGCCTTAAAAAGACGCAGTAGTATACAGTTTGCTAACATCAGAGTCGAGCACAAATCGGCGCTTTCTGTTTTCGCCCTGAAGAAGCGGATACAGTTGATGATTTTTGGGCACATAAAGATGGCAAAGCCATAGTAAGCTACAGACTTCTTACTGCTTTGATATTAGTAAAATGACTGCTTAGGAGAGATGGTCGGTGAGACAGGATTGACTGCGGACGCCTGTCCTACGCCCTGCGGGCCAGCGCTAAAGCGCTGTTGCACATTGTTCCCAACAATGTGCTGAACTGCTCCCCTGTTATTTTTTAAAAGCAAGGGGTCTGCGGCTTTCTTTGTAGAAAATTTACTTGAAAAGTTAAGAGAGATGGTCGGTGAGACAGGATTTGAACCTGCGACCCCTTGTACCCAAAACAAGTGCGCTACCAAGCTGCGCCACTCACCGACTTTAATCTGTGTTGCTAAAAATGGTGTAAATGGTGCGGAAGGAGAGACTTGAACTCTCACGCCGTGAAGCACTGGAACCTAAATCCAGCGTGTCTACCAATTCCACCACTTCCGCGAGAAAATGGGGTGGACGATGGGACTTGAACCCACGACAACCGGAATCACAATCCGGGGCTCTACCAACTGAGCTACGCCCACCATTGAGGTGTTGCATTATACAAATAATAGTTGTGGTATGGTAACTATTATTTTCTCTTTTGCTATCCAAGCTGCCGAATTCGCGTTGGCGCGTCCGGCAGGATTCGAACCTGCGACCCACGGCTTAGAAGGCCGTTGCTCTATCCAGCTGAGCTACGGACGCTTGGCGAATCTTCGCTAGCAAAAAAGTGGTCGGTGAGACAGGATTTGAACCTGCGACCCCTTGTACCCAAAACAAGTGCGCTACCAAGCTGCGCCACTCACCGAACCTGCGTATCGGCGTGAACTTCATCACCGCTACGGGGTGCGCATACTACCGGCTTGCCCCTACCTCGTCAAACACTTTTTTAGCCTAAAATTATCGTATGCTCACAAAGTCGACAACTCGATCTAAAATTAGTCTAATTTACGCTCATAACCAACAATTCACGTTTGTTGTTTTGCCTTAGCCGCTATACTTGTGGGAAAATATATTTCCTATCGTTTTTTTAATTAATTACTTCATTAAGCAGCCAGTAACTATGACCGCCCATTTGATTGACGGCAAACTTATTGCCAAACAAGTGCGACGAGACGTCGCTTTATATGTTGATTCACTAAAGCAAGCAGGCAAACGGGAGCCCGGTTTGGCAGTGGTGCTGGTTGGCAGCGATCCAGCTTCACAGGTTTATGTATCGAATAAACGTAAAGCCTGTGATGAAGTGGGTTTTAATTCCCGCTCTTATGATTTACCGGCAGATACGTCTCAACAACAGCTGCTTGAGCTGGTCGATGAATTAAATGAAGATCCTGCTATCGACGGTATTCTGGTTCAATTGCCACTGCCCGCAGGGCTGGATGCCGAGCAAATTCTAGAACGGATCCACCCCCACAAAGACGTTGATGGTTTCCATCCTTATAATATCGGCCGCCTGGCCCAGCGCATCCCGGCTCTGCGCCCGTGCACACCCAAAGGCATCATGACCATGATAGAAGCCACTAAGCGTCCGGTAAAAGGGTTGGATGCGGTGATTGTGGGCGCTTCTAATATTGTTGGTCGCCCGATGTCCCTGGAGCTGCTGCTGGCCGGTTGTACGGTGACTACCTGTCATAAATTTACTCAGGATTTAAAAAGCCATGTCAGCCGTGCCGATTTACTGGTAGTAGCCGTAGGTAAGCCAGCGTTTATTCCGGGTGACTGGATCAAACCCGGCGCTATCGTCATTGATGTGGGTATCAACCGTACCGCAGCCGGTTCACTGGTCGGTGACGTGGACTTTGATAAGGCGGTAGAACGCGCAGGCTGGATAACACCGGTACCCGGCGGGGTTGGACCAATGACCGTCGCCAGCCTGATTGAAAACACGCTGGAAGCCTACGTTAAATTCCACTCTTAAAGCAGAGTTATGACTTACAGCCCGCAAACGCCAGCCTGCCAACACGTGCAGCGCTGGCTTAATGATATGGTTATTGGCCATAATTTCTGCCCCTTTGCCCGCTTTGTACGCGACCAGCAGCGCATCCGCTTTATGGACATCGCCTCATCAGACATGGCCCGGGTCCTGGAAGCATTATACGATGAGTTTCTTCACCTGGACACCACCAGCCATACCTCCACGACCCTGATGGTGTTGTCTGCTGGCTGGCAGCAGTTCGATGACTATCTGATGTTAGTGGACGTCGCTCAGCAATCCCTGAGTCACTGGGGTTATGAGGGGGAATATCAGTTGGCCAGCTTTCATCCTGACTACCTGTTTGCCGGGGAAGCTGAACATGCCCCCAGTCATTTTACTAATCGTGCTCCTCACCCGGTGATCCACATCATTCGTGAATCAGAAATGGAGCAGGCACTGGCGCACCACCCTGACCCCGAATCTATCCCGCAAACCAACATCGATACTACCGAAGCACTTGGTGAGGCCACTCTACGGGCTCAGCTTAAAGCGTGTAAAGCACCTCGTTAAGATAACGCTAAGCGTAGGTTGTTATGGACCGCCCGGCTGTTGCAGTAGCTCTGCTTTAGGCGTTAACAGTCCCCGCGCCTGAAAGTCGGTTAGCCGGAACATCCACTCAGTGAGCGAAGCCGCAACCAGATCGCCGGCCAGCAACAGTGCGTAACCGCCTTCATCGTCATCCATCTGGTACAGCGTCATGGTTAACACCTTACCGTCTTCGGCCGTGATAGCGATGGTACGACGTAACTGCGTTTCAGCAGGCTTATTGAGCAGCGGTTCAACACTGTCGTATTCGAAATTAACAATGTCATTCAGGGTGTGAGCCAGAACGCCAGGATAGGCCAGCGGTAATTTATTTTCACTGAGCTGCCAGTTGCCCTCGGTGTCTTTATAAAGCGTAAAGGCCGCATCATTATCGATAACGATGGACTCAAGTGTCGTCAGTCCGGCAGCTATAACGTCGGGTAACAGCCACTCGTAAGGCGTAAGCGGTAGCGACAGGGTTTCATCTATCAGATAACTTTGTTGCTGGGACGGTTCCCGCGCGTAACGGCCCAGTCCACTCGACGCCAGATTACCAATTACTACGCGCCATTGCTGAGTATCCGTGGCAATCGTTAGCAGGGTGCTTTGTGCGCCCGGCTGAGTAACAGGCTCTACGCCAAGCAATGCATAGCGCGACGCTTTTGCAGTTTTCGGCTCAATAATATGCGCCTGGGACAAAGCACTGACGAAGCCAGCCAGTTTTTCCACATCAACCGGAAAGGTCATCACCGAATCCAGGTGGGTAGCAAGCCACTGCTCGTCTTGCCGGCGCGCTTTAAACAGTGGCCCTTCTGTATTTTCAATAGTTATTTGCGTCAGCGAATTACTTTGTGACGCCAGTCCGCCCAACAGTAAATGAGACTGAGAGGCCTGCTCTGGATGGCGTACAACCACTAAATAATAGCCGGCTCCCACAGTCACTACGACCAGTAAAAATAATATAACAATACGGGTCATGATCCGATGGCCTCCAGCGTTTTCTTCCCTGCTCTGCGGCGCAGCAAACGCGCCAGCCCCCACAGCACAGTTACCAGCAATATAGGGCTGATGGCTATATTTAACAGCTTGAGATAGTTACCCAGCTGGTCGATATCCCTTTCCAGCTGATAACGAACTTCCCGCAGCTCCCGGCGAATTTCGTTGCGCTGTGCAATAAACGTATCCAGGGCAGCCTGTTGTTCAGGAGTCAGCGTTAGCGCGCCTGACTCAGTCTGCACATTTTGCAACTGAGCTAACTGCTCTTCTGTTTGCTGAAGCTGATTTTGCAGACGCTCTTCCTGTTCGCGAAAACGCGCTTCTGCCGCTACCTGCAATGCCTGAACCTGCTCAAACGGCCGTGCGTAGGTACCCCGGCCGCGAATACTGATCAGTGCATCACTACCGGCCAGGTTTTCACTGGCGTTAATAATGGCGTCGCCATTGTTAGCAAAGGGTGTGTAAATAGTTTCACCAAAGAAATTCGCCTGCTGCACCCAAAAGCGGTCGGCCAGCAAATCGGCATCGCTAAACACTATCAGGTTTAATTTAGCAGTGCGGCTCACATGGGCCATATTAAGCTCGCTGGCAGATTCTGTTGCCGGCGCCTGGGTAAACGCCGAGGTTGCCGGACCACTAAACCGTGCTGCCAGGGTGATAAGCTGAGAGTCTGTACCGTCAAGCATCCGCTGTAATGCTTGGGGCTCCTGAGTCATAGCATACTCTGCGCCATCCACTATCACCGCATCGGCAGATGAATAAGCCAGTGGTGTGAGGGTTAAATCACTGCCTTCAGCCAGCTTAAGAGGAGCAAAAGACGAACCGTTAACCAGTTCCAGGTTGGCCGTAATCACATCCTCGCGATTAAGTTGCTCACCGGTCAGCCCGATGATGCCCGGGTGGCGGGTGACCGCACCTTCAGGCGTGCGAATATCCAGTCCCAGACGACCATCAAGTACCACCGAATCAAGTCCGGCATTAATCCCCCAGCTTTCCAGCAAGCTAAAGTCAGATTTGTTCGCTTCCAAAGCGCCCATCATGGCCATGGCATCCGACTCATAGTGAGGATCCACAAATAACAGGATCCGCCCCTGCCGCATGGCGAACTGGTCGATAGAATACAGCAATGTTTCACTCAGATTCTGTGGGTGAATAACCAGCAGCACGTCGGTATTTTCCGGAATTTGTGTGGCATCACTGCCAATGGTTGTGATGATGTATAACTGACTAAGCTGGCTGTAAAACGTCATGGCGGGGGTCATCTGGCCGCTCATGGGATTCTGCCCGCCCATCAGGTTGATGTCGGTCAGCAGAGTCAGTTGGACCGGCTCAGGTTCACTGAGCTGATAAATCAGTTTGCTGATGTCGTATTCAAGGAATCGTTCTTTCTGCGGATCGAAAAAGTTTATCGTAAACTGATTGTCTACCGCATTCGTGCCAGCCAGACCAAAGTAAATGGCATCACCTACCGGGCCAAGGGTTGCGCCGGTCAGGCCAAATTGGTTGGCCCGGTCTTCTGCTTCTGAAAAAGGCTCAGGGTCGATGACATTTAAGGTAATTTTGCCATTTGCCCGGGACTCATACTCCTCCAGTAAACTTTGCACCCGGTTGGCGTAGTTTCGTAGCGAAGTCATGCCCTTGGAGGCGGTATCAGAGAAGTAAAAATTAAGTACAATGGGCTCATCGATGTCATTTAATACCCGCTGGCTTCCCTCAGACAGGGAATACACCTGATCCTCGGTGAGGTCGATTCGATAATCACCCAGCACTTCATTGTTAATGACCACCAGCCCAAGACACAACACGGCCAGTAACAGAAGGGTTAAAAAAGCGATTAATTTCTGCATAGTCAATCCGCCTTTTTCTGTTCAATAACAATCAGGCTGGCATACAGCCAAACCACCATAATAATGAAGAAATAGCCCACGTCATTCAGTGCCAGTACACCCTTGGCCGTGGCTTCAAAATGGCTCAGAAAACTGAAGCTGGCGACGGTATCGAGGATAAGGTTTCCGGCCCAGGGCTGGAAAGCATCCAACACAATACTGCTGCCCGACACTACAAACAGGAAGCACACTACCACTGCCAGAATAAACGCCACTACCTGATTACGGGTGAAGGCCGACATACAGGTACTAATAGCCAGAAAAGCACCGGCCATAAGCCAGCTACCTATATAAGCGGCCACGATAATGCCGTGGTCGGGCTCACCAAGAAAATCAACACTGAGCCAGAGCGGAAAGGTTAGCGCTAATGCTAATCCGAGTACCAGCCAGGCCGCGATAAATTTACCCAGTACGGCTTGGGCCACACTGATCGGCAGGGTCATAAGTAACTCAATGGAGCCGGACTTGCGCTCCTCCGCCCAACTGCGCATGGCTATCGCCGGTACCAGAAATAAATACAGCCAGGGGTGGAAGTTAAAAAACGGGATCAAATCGGCCTGGCCCCGTTCATACAGATTGCCGATAAAGAAAGTAAAAATGCCTGATAGCATCAAAAAGATAGCAATAAACACGTAAGCGACCGGGGTGGCGAAAAAGCTCGCAAATTCCCTTTTAGTGACAATCCAGATATTACCCATTGGCCACCTCCGCCGTGGTGATATCCCGAAACACTTCATCGAGACGACCAGTCTCCAGCGTCAGGGTATCCACCGGTAAACGCCGCTGAGTGACATATTCATTAATGGCATGGAAAATATGTTTGCCAGGCTCCGGAAATAAGGTTACCAGACCAGTCTTGCGGTCTATTTCCATTTCATCTACGCCGTCAAGTTCGGCAAGGCCGGAAATATCAGCGGCATAGCTAAGACGCAGGCTCACGGCATTACAGTAACGCGAGCGATGTCTGAGTACTTCCGGTGTATCGTCAAAACGTAATTGTCCCTCAGCGATAATCATTACCCGGTTACATACGGCCGCAACCTCCTCCAGAATATGGGTAGAAATAATCACAATTTTTTCCCTCGACAGATCTTCAATGAGCTGTCGGACATGGTGTTTCTGGTTGGGGTCGAGTCCGTCTGTAGGCTCATCCAGAATAAGAATATCCGGATCGTGCAAAATAGCCTGGGCCAGCCCCACCCGGCGTTTAAAGCCTTTGGAAAGATTGTCGATGGGTCGGTTCAACACATCACCGAGCTCGACGCGATGAATAACATCATACAGACGCTCTTTACGATGAGCGCCTTTTAACCTTCTGACATCGGCGATGAAGTGCAAAAATTGCCACACTGTCATATCCCCATACGCCGGGGCGCCTTCTGGCAGGTAACCAATATCCCGCTGAATTGCTTTCGCATCGCTGTCGATTGACCGTTCCTTAATAAAAATTTCTCCCTCACTGGGCGGTAGAAATCCGGTCAGCATTTTCATAGTGGTAGACTTACCGGCCCCATTTGGCCCCAGAAAGCCCACAATATTACCGGGCGCAATGTCGAAAGAGAGGTTATCGACTGCTTTAAAATGGTCGTAAAATTTAGATAAATTTTTTACCGAGATCATAGCCATCCTATATACGATCTACTGTTTAACAGTGCCTTTGTGCGTTGCTGTGATTTACTGCAAAAGACCAAGGTATGTGGTTAGTGCTATATATTGGCATACGCGGGATTTTCAATCATGTAAAAAATCGGCTAATTGATGACTTATCTGTGCAGCGGGCGAAAAAAAGCCCGCATGAAGGCGGGCTGAAAAGTGTTCCAGGGACTACCAGTAATTTGATAGCGGCGCTACTATAGCGAATAAATGTTTGAACTTTGTTTCAGTCTAACTACAAAAGTGTTGCAATTTATGTCCGAACCTTCTGCCTTTGGGTTAACTCCCATCGGCCATATCGCCTCACCATTTAAACAAAAATTTGCCATTCCCCGCCAACCCGCCCTGGCGAATGCCTGCGGCAGTGTGCGCCTATCGCCTCTTTTTAACGACGCAAACTGTCTGCGTGGTATCGAAACCTATTCACATCTGTGGCTGTTATTTTTATTTCACGAAAACCTCGACCAGGGCTGGACTCCCACAGTCCGCGCGCCTCGGCTGGGCGGTAACAGTCGTATTGGGGTGTTTGCCTCTCGCAGTACGTTTCGGCCCAATGGTATAGGTATGTCAGTGGTGAAAAATCTGGGCGCAGAGCAACTGAATGGCCAGTGGCAGCTCAACGTGGGCGGCATTGATTTGCTAGATGGCACGCCTGTCATCGATATCAAACCTTACCTGCCCTACAGCGATAGCGTGGCCGATGCCGAGGCGCATTTGCTTGATGAGCATCCGCTCCCTGCCAGGGAAGTGTACTTCACCGAGCAGGCAACAGTTCAGCTAAACGCCCAGCCTCATAGTGATTTACACGCCCTGATAACCCAGTGTTTAAGCCAGGATCCCCGTCCGGCTTACCGGCAATCACAAGACAACGACCCGAAGACTTATCGGGTAATATTTTACGATCGTGACATCCAGTGGCGCGTGGAAAACGGCAAGGTACTGGTGACATCAGTGGAACAGGTCTCTTAGGGCTATTTTAGCGCCCCTAACACTGCTAGAATACGCGGGTTTTGTAATCATCCAATGGGTATATGCCATCAATGCGCACTAGTCAGTATTTATTAGCAACACAAAAAGAAACCCCTGCTGACGCTGAGGTAATTAGTCATCAGCTTATGCTTCGGGCTGGTCTCATTCGTAAACTTGCTGCCGGACTATACACCTGGCTGCCAACTGGTTTACGGGTGCTGAACAAGGTCGCCAATATTGTTCGCGAAGAAATGAACAAAGCCGGGGCGATTGAAGTGTTAATGCCGGTCGTACAACCCGCTGATCTGTGGCAGGAAACTGGCCGTTGGGAAGAATACGGCCCGGAATTACTGCGCATTAAAGACCGTCACCAACGGGACTTCGTATTAGGCCCTACTCACGAAGAAGTGATTACCGCACTGGTTCGCAACGAAATCAGCAGCTATAAACAGCTGCCCTTAAACCTGTACCAGATCCAAACCAAGTTCCGTGACGAGGTACGCCCTCGCTTCGGCATTATGCGCAGCCGTGAATTCACCATGAAAGATGCCTACTCTTTCCACATTACCCAGGCATCATTGCAGGATACTTACGACGCCATGTATAGCGCCTACTGTAAAATTTTTGAACGCATGCAGCTTGATTACCGCCCGGTAATGGCCGATACAGGCTCGATTGGTGGCAGCGTGTCCCATGAATTTCACGTATTGGCAGAGTCTGGTGAAGACAACATCGCTTTCTCTAACGGCTCAGACTATGCAGCCAACGTAGAGCTGGCACAAACGCAACAAGTCGAAAGTGCCAGCGTAGACGGCCTGCAATATGTACTGGTGCAGGCTGCCGACGAAGACGGCGAAGTCGATGCTAACAACTGGGTGCTGCTGGTTCTGGCGGCCGGCCACACGCTGAACGATATTAAAGCCGAAAAACTCAGCAGTGTTGCCGCTCCTTTAATTACTGCCAACGATGAAACCGTTTCAGCTGTGCTGGGCGCTACTGGCAATGATATCGATCTGGCTAGCGTAAACGTACCGGTATTTGCCGACTATATTGTAGCGGCGGCGTTAAAAGACCAAGCTTGCGCAGAAAAAATTACAGCTGCCGACTTGCGTAACATCGAAGCCGGCGACCCATCACCTTGTGGTAATGGCACCATCGAAATTAAACGCGGTATTGAAGTAGGCCACATCTTCCAGCTCGGAGATAAATACTCTGCAGCCATGGGCTGCGGCGTGCTCAACGAAAATGGTAAACATGAAATCCTGAGCATGGGTTGCTACGGTATTGGCGTATCACGTGTGGTTGCTGCAGCAATTGAGCAAAATCACGACGAGCACGGCATTATCTGGCCAGATCCAATCGCACCATTCAAGGTAGCTCTGATCCCCATGAATATGCATAAATCACAGCGTATTATGGAAGCCGCCGAAACGCTGTATAAAGAGCTGACCGCTGCGGGCGTGGAAGTCTTGTTTGACGATCGTAAAGAACGTCCGGGCGTTATGTTTAAAGATATGGAGCTGGTGGGAATACCTCACAGTATCGTCATTGGCGAGCGCAACCTTGATGAACAACTGGTTGAGTATAAAAATCGCCGCACCGGAGAGAAATCTTTATTACAATTAACGGAAGTGACCGCGTTTATCGGCGGATTGTAGTATAACGGGGTAAGCCATTCGGTGGATCCCGTTAGTTAAGGAGTCAGCATGCAGTTAACCTTCTATGGTGTAAGAGGTTCCATTCCAACACCGGGCGCACAGTATGTGCGTTATGGGGGAAACACTGCGTGCGTGCATATCGAACTGAGTGACGGCACCGATATTTCCCTTGATGCTGGCACCGGTATCCGCCTCCTTGGCGACAAGCTGGTTAAAAAGCAAACCCCTATTCATATTCTGCTGACCCATAATCACTGGGATCATATTCAGGGGTTTCCGTTTTTTACTCCCATTTATCAACCCGAGCGTGAAATATTTATCACCCCGGGGCAAACATCACTGCCAGAAAACGATGCCATCATTAAGCAAATGCAGGGCTCAGTGTTTCCGGTACCTTTTTCGGCATTGCGCTCGAAAATTACTATCACGCCGCAGCCAGACACTATCGACAGCTGGAAGCTTAACGGCGCAACTATTGCACGTTTGCCCATGAATCATCCGGGTAAAGGCAGTGCTTATTCGGTTTCGGAAAATGGCTTTAAAGTAGCCTACATTACCGACAATGAGCTCTACCCTCCCTATAAAAAAGAAACCGATTTTCTTACCTTTGTGGAATTTGCCAGAAACGCAGATTTAATTATCCATGATGCCCAGTACATGTTATCAGACATGCCCGCCAAAAGTGGCTGGGGGCACTCGGTAGCCGAAGAAGCGGTGAAACTGGCCATGGCATGTAACGCCAAACGACTGGCGCTTTACAGCCATGATCCGAGCCGTACAGATAAAGACATCGATGACATCATCGACCACTGCAACCAGTACATCACCATTGCAGAATCGCCTCTGCAGTTAATTGCAGCCCATGAGGGACTCACCATTGATTTTACCGCTGCACCTTAATCGCTTCGCGTTTGGCCTGGTACTGCTGATCACCTCAGTATTCGGCTATTGCAACGATAACGAACAACAAAACGAAGTGACAACCCAGGAGCAGCAAAGCGGACTGATTGCCCGGCCAAGCCTTCTCAAAAAGCGCTTCGAAGCCGATAGAAACCTGTTGAATAATGCCTTTGCGATTACCCAGTACCAACGCAACTATTTTCTGCCATTTACTTATGTGGATAATCCCAATGCGCTGGGCAATGCCGGACTAACTGAAGATAACGTCGACAGTAAGGAAGCCAAGTTTCAAATCAGTGTAAAGCTGCCCCTCTACACCCAGCCCGACTCCGTCGAGGGTGTTTATTTTGGCTTCACCCTAACCTCTTTCTGGCAGTTGTATAACAGTGAGGTGTCAAAGCCTTTTCGGGAAACCAACTATGAGCCGGAAGTATTTTATCAGTGGAATACCGATATAAAGCTCCTGGGTATCGATTTTAATGCCCTGCAGCTAGGCTTTAACCACATGTCTAATGGCCAGAGTGAGCTTCGCTCGCGCAGCTGGAACCGCATTATGCTAACCAGTTTGTTCAGCGATGCTGACGATATCTATTATCTGCGTACCTGGTATCGCATTCCGGAAGATGAAAAAACCTCAACTGACGATCCGTCCGGCGATGATAACCCCAGAATTAATCACTATTACGGCCGTATTGAACTTGGTTATGGTACGCGCATTAAAGGCTTTGGTTTGTTTGCCCGTCTGCGCAATAACCTGGAGTTTGACAACAACCGTGGTAGCCTGGAGCTATCGTTCAGTTACCCGGTTTCTCCCCGTTATGAGGTGGTACTGCAGTATTTTAATGGCTATGGTGACAGCCTGATTGATTACGATCGCCGCCAGAACCGTATTGGCCTGGGGTTCCAGTTAGCGGCATTTTAACGCTACGGAATAACCCCGGCTGCCCGGTACATCTGCAGATGTACGTCTACCAACGCATTAATATCCCGCTGGTAGCCACCGCCAATAACACAAGCCACAGGCAGGTTATGCCGCCGACACCAATCAAACACCATACAATCGCGCTGATAAACGCCTGCGGTACTGATATTTAACAGTCCTAAATCATCATTTTCATGCACATCCACACCCGCATCATAGATTATGGCATCGGGTGCATACAGTCTATCAGCGACACTCAGGGCCTCATCCAGCACGGCCAGATAAGGTTCATCCGTCATCCCTTTGGGTAATGGGAAATCCATATCTGACTGCTGCTTACGGTGGGGAAAGTTTTTCTCACCATGCAATGACAAGGTGATCACCGATGTATCATCCTGAGCGAGCAGTGCGGTGCCATCCCCCTGATGTACATCTAAATCAATGATGAGCACTGAATCTACACCAGGGTTAGTAAGCATCTGCCGGGCGGCGAGATACAAATCATTAAATAAACAAAAACCAGAGCCCCAATCTGCCCCAGCGTGATGATAACCGCCGGTCAGATTAAGCGCTATTCCATGTTGCAACGCCAGCTCGGCGGTTTTCAGAGTACCACCTACTGCGGTGAGGCTGCGTTTAATCAGTTGTTCAGACCAGGGAAAACCAATGCGACGCATTGCCTTGGTATCTAAGGTGCCACCAATCAGTGCATCAACATAACGGGGATCGTACCAGGCTGTCAGTGATTCCCTGGCCACCGGCTGTGGCGTTATAAACGCCGAATTTAATACGCCTCTCGCGCACAGTGCATCATGGATCCCCTGATATTTTTCGATGGGGAAACGATGCCGAACCGGCAACTCGAGCTGACTGTATATAGGGTGGAAAACCAGATGCTGCAAAATACCAACGTTACCATTTTGTGTTACACGAGTTGGGTATTGTACTGCATTGAGCGGTTATCGGCTCAATGCAGAAACCACAGACATCACATTTTTTGACATCATATTAATAGCTTCTGAAATATTATTGCTCTGTGATAAGGACTTGTAATCTTCTGCAGAGCTCATAACCCGGGCGATTACCCCATCCAGCTGTCGCTGAATACTGCTTTGATCGTTCGCGGCATCTTCCAACGCGCCGACCACACTCTGGGTTTCTTCGATGTAACGCACCAGCTCATTAAGTAGCGCCAGTGCCTGTTGTGCGCTTTGGGCATTCACATCAGCATGTTGCTGACCACTCGCCATGGCCGACACGGCTTTTGATGCGTCGGCTTCAAAGGCACTTAAAATAGCGTTAATTTCCTGGGTTGACTGCTGCGTTTTGGCTGCCAGTGCTCGCACTTCGTCGGCCACCACGGCAAAGCCGCGCCCATGTTCACCGGCCCGGGCCGCCTCAATAGCCGCATTAAGGGCCAACAAGTTTGTCTGATCAGCAATTTCATTGATCACATTTACCACGGTAAGAATGCTGGCACTGCGAGCCTGTAACTCATTCACGATCTGACTGGCGGATGCAACGGTTTTCGCTAGCTCGGCAAAGCCCTTATTGGCGCTATCAAAGGTGGTATAACATTCCTGAGCCTGCTGCTGGGAATGGCCCGATGCCACCGACACCTGACTGGTAATGGTAACCAGTCCTTTAACAATTTCGTCAAGTTTGTCATTCGCCTGAGCCAGTGAGTCAGACGAAGTGTGCTGATCGCTAGCCCCTTTTGCGATGGCGCTGCTGACATCTTCCAGAATGTCATGGGACTGACGAATTTGATACTGCGCATCAGACAATATCGTTACGGTATCCTGTAGCTTGTTCTGTAAGTGACGGGTAGCACTGGCTACTAAGCCGAGCTCGTGGTCGCTGCGATACTCAAGGCGATAATCGTAATCTTTTTGCTCCATTTTTTGCAGGCAGGTAGCAATTTCGCGGGTTGGTTTAACAATGTTGCGACGCAGATTCGTAATCAGATAAACAATACACAGGCCGCTCAATACTATCGACAAGCCCATAATTAGCCATAAGCGCTGGCTGGTTTGCGCTGTTACCTGCTCTTTGGCCTGACGGGTTGCCTGAGCTATCTGGTCGGTTGCCTGTTGCAACAGATCGGCCGGTTCACGGTCAATACCTCTTACAAAGGTATCGCCGGTATGAGGACTGTAACCAGCGGCAACGAATGCCTCATACCCTTCGCGGTACTTGACGCCCATCGTCTTGTGAGCCGTTAAGAAACGGTCGATTAAACTGGCCGAGTCAGTGTTTAGCTCCTCTCCTGCCATCAGCTTACGCAGAATCTCCTGAACATCTGCTTCCCGGGCCTGAAACCGTGACCAGTACTTTTCTCTGTCTTTATCCGAAGCGCCACGCAATAACACATTTTTCCATTCCTGGACCTGGGTTTTAAACTCAGTCAGCGCGTCTGAAACTAAGCGCTCGTGCACGACATTGGTTTGTTCAACCTGCTCAATATCGCTCATTAAGGAAAAAGCGATAGTCAAAGAGCCTGCATTGAGCAGGACGAGAATGGCTATGATTGCCAGAACGGGAGTCATTATCAGACGATTGATACTGGTAAATCGTATCATTTAAATCTCCGGAAAGCGCTTGTTAAAACCATGGATTCACCCTCCGTGTGAAAGGAGCCTAATTACAGCGCGGAAATATGACAGCTGTGTGAAAAACTGTTCATTAATCATACAAAACACGGTATTTAGTACAACAAAAGTAGCAGATACACCTACATTCGCCATTACAACAGGTATTATAGTTTAGTAACGGCAGCGGTGTTTATTCAAATGCCTGAATAAACCCGCCTGCTATTGGAAATACCTGCATTGCATTCAACGTCGAATAAGGCCTAATTAGTGACGTTTAGCCTAACAGAGATAATGCAGCCTGTGGACGCTGGTTGGCCTGAGCAAGAATACTCGTACTGGCTTGCTGTATGATCTGGTTTTGTGTCAGCGTAGCTGTCGCTTGGGCGTAATCAGTATCACGTATACGACTGCGTGAAGCGCTTAGGTTTTCAGAAATGTTTGACAGGTTTCTAATAGTCGATTGAAATCTATTTTGTAATGCACCGAGTTCAGCTCTGACCCCGTTGACACGGGAGAGCGCGCCGTCGATTGCACCGGTTGGGTCGCCACTACCAGTGTACGTAGGCAATGACTCGGAAGACGGATTATCCGCATTTTCGGCAATAGTAAAATCTGCACTGTCAGTAGATACATCAGCTGGCGGACCCGCGTTATAGGTTGCCGTTACACCAATATTTGCCGCATTTACGGCATCTCTGTACTTTATCAGATTGCCCGTCTCATCGCCTGCAATGAAGTCCATCGATATTTCTTTATAACTTGTGCCACCATCTCCGGAAATGGCAAATTTATATGTCCCGGTGACGGTGTCGTTACCAAAATTAATGCCGATAGTCCCCAAGGTTAAGCCATTAATTTCACTAGAATCCAAACCGCCGCTCAAAGCGTTAAATCCGGTAATTTGTAATCCACTTGTGCCAAAGCCTGAACCAGAAAATTGGGTCAATCCGACATCAATTGTCTGGATTGAATTCGCGCCTACTAAAAATGACGTACTGTAACTACCGTTTAATATATTGGTGCCCGCGAATGTCGTATCGTCCTTAATCCTATCGATTTCCGATATCAGTTCGTCGACTTCTTTCTGGATAGCTTCGTTATCTGAGTCACTGTTGATGCCATTTTGCGACTGGACCGCTAATTGCCTTATTCTTTGCAGAGACGTCGCCGTCTCGGACAGTGCGCCATCGGCGGTCTGAACCAGTGATATTGCATCATTGGCATTACGGACCGCTTGATTCAGGCCATTAATCTGTGAGGTCATTCTGTCAGATATCTGCAAACCGGCTGCGTCATCTGCCGCGCTATTGATTCTAAAGCCCGATGAGAGCTGCTCAAATGCCGTTGACAATCGATTACTGCTATCAAATAGCTGTCGCTGCGCGTTTAACGCAGACACATTGGTGTTGACAAAAAGACCCATACCTTAATTTCTACCCTGAACTTACAGCACACCGTCGCCGCCCGCAATGGTTCTCAGCAGGAGCAACATTGATTATTGTTATTCACTATACCGGCCTCTCAAAACAGGTATGTCAGTCGCTATCGGCCGTTATGGAAAAATATTTAGCTTTATTTTGAATTTATTAACTTTGCAGGGTATTAAAATCCGCCTTCATCCTTGTAGTTTGCATAGTGGCGCAATGGAATAAACCAGCGCTATTGAACAGCCTCGCACTTTCATTTTGATTGTTTAATGCCTGGCAAAAACTATTATTTGGGGCACTGTAAAGGACAATAAAAAAGCCTTGCGATGCAAGGCTTTAGGGGGTTATCTATGGATATAACAGGAATAAAAAAGAATGACTTCCTGATCAAGTAAGCAGTATCAATTTACTCCCACTCAATGGTGGCCGGTGGCTTACCTGAAATATCGTAAACCACGCGGGAGATGCCGTCGATTTCGTTGATGATGCGGTTAGACACTTTACCCAGGAAGTCATAGGGCAGGTGCGCCCAGTGTGCAGTCATAAAATCGATGGTTTCTACCGCGCGTAGCGATACAACCCAGTCGTACTTACGAGCATCGCCCATTACGCCAACCGATTTAACCGGCAGGAATACGGTAAAGGCCTGACTGACTTTGTGGTAAAGCTCAGCATTATGCAGCTCTTCGATAAAAATGGCGTCAGCCCGGCGCAGCAGATCGCAGTATTCTTTTTTGATTTCGCCCAGTACACGCACACCCAGACCTGGTCCCGGGAAAGGGTGGCGATACAGCATATCGTATGGCAGACCCAGCTCTAAACCAATCTTGCGCACTTCGTCTTTAAACAGTTCGCGCAATGGCTCTACCAGACCCAGTTTCATGTCTTCCGGCAAACCACCCACGTTGTGGTGAGATTTGATCACGTGGGCCTTACCGGTCGCGGATCCTGCAGACTCAATCACATCCGGATAAATAGTCCCCTGTGCTAACCATCTGGCGTTAACCAGCTTACCTGCTTCTTCATCAAATACCGCAACAAACTCGTTACCAATCGCTTTACGTTTTAACTCCGGATCATCAATTCCCTCAAGACGGGCAAGGAAGCGATCTTCGGCATCGATTTTAATGATGTTAAGACCAAAATGGTCACCAAACATATCCATAACCTGCTGCCCTTCGTTTAATCGCAGCAAGCCGTTATCAACGAATACACAAGTGAGTTTGTCGCCAATGGCACGGTGGATCAGCATGGCAACTACCGATGAGTCTACACCACCAGACAGCCCCAGAATTACCTCATCATCACCTACTTTTTCTTTAATGCGGGCAATGGCATCTTCGATAATCGCATCCGGCGTCCACAATTTTTCACAGCCACAGATATCCATAATAAAGTGTTGCAGCAAGCGCATGCCCTGACGGGTATGAGTCACTTCAGGATGGAACTGTACACCGTAGAATTGCTTATCGGTATTTACCATGGCCGCATGCGGGCATGAAGGCGTGAGGGCAACCGTTTCAAAGCCGTCAGGAATAGCGATAACCTTGTCACCGTGGCTCATCCATACATCCAGCAACGCATTGCCTTCGGCACTGATAGCGTCTTCGATATTGGCCAGTAAATCGTTTGACTTAACCACTTCTACCTGGGCATAGCCAAATTCACGCTTATCTGAACCCTGCACTTTCCCGCCAAGCTGCTCAGCCATGGTTTGCATGCCGTAACAAACACCCAGTACAGGAACACCCGCATTAAATACATATTCAGGTGCACGGGGCGAGTTGTCTTCGGTAACCGATTCCGGACCGCCCGAGAGGATTATACCCTGCGGGTTAAACGAGCGGATTTGTTCCTCGGTGACATCCCATGCCCAGAGTTCGCAATAGACGCCAAGCTCGCGCACACGACGGGCAATGAGCTGAGTATACTGTGAGCCAAAATCCAGAATAAGTATGCGATGATCATGGATGTTTTGTGTCATGGTGTTTGCCTTAAAATAGAAAACAAGCAGGCTGGTATTAACCAGCCTGATAAATCAATCGATTGGTGTTGGTAAAGTTTAACCTAAACGGTAGTTAGGTGCTTCTTTTGTAATGCTTACATCGTGAACGTGTGACTCACCCATTCCCGCTGAAGTCACCCGCACAAACTGTGGTTTGGTATTCAGTTCGTTAATGGTAGCACAACCGGTTAAGCCCATGGCTGAACGCAGGCCGCCCATTTGCTGATGGATAATGGTGGCAATTGGGCCTTTATAGGCCACACGACCTTCGATACCTTCTGGTACCAGCTTTTCTGCGTTGTCGCTTTCCTGGAAGTAACGATCCGATGAACCATTACGCTGATTCATAGCCCCTAACGAACCCATACCACGGTAAGACTTGTAGTAACGGCCCTGATACAACTCTACTTCACCGGGCGCTTCTTCGGTGCCAGCCAGCATAGAACCAACCATTACGCAACTTGCCCCGGCCACCAGCGCTTTGGCAATATCACCGGAGAAGCGGATACCCCCATCGGCGATAACCGGAATATCACGGTCTTTCAGCGCTTCAACTGCATCAGAAATAGCCGTAATTTGCGGTACACCACAACCAGTTACGATACGGGTGGTACAAATTGAGCCAGGGCCAATCCCTACCTTGATAGCGTCGGCACCGGCATCAGCCAGCGCCAGAGCACCCTCGGCTGTCGCCACGTTACCGGCAATAATTTGCAGCTCAGGATAGGCGTCACGAACCGTTTTCACGCGGTCGATTACGCCTTGTGAATGGCCGTGTGACGTATCGATAAGTAGTACATCAACACCTGCCTCAACCAATAGCGCGATACGCTCGTCTGTGCCCGGGCCAACACCGACCGCAGCACCAACGCGCAAGCGACCCAGCGAGTCTTTACAGGCGTTTGGCTTGCTTTCGGCTTTCTGGAAGTCTTTCACAGTGATAAGACCGGTGAGCTTAAAGTTGTCGTCTACCACCAGAATCTTTTCGATACGGTGTTCGTGCATCAGTTCCAGCACTTCTTCTGAGCTGGCACCTTCTTTAACCGTTACCAGGCGCTCTTTAGGCGTCATCACTTTATCAACCGACAAATCAAGGCGGTTTTCGAAGCGCATGTCGCGGCCGGTAATTATACCGATCAGGTTATTGTCTGCATCGGTAACCGGGAATCCCGAATAGCCCATTTTTTTACTTAACGCCTGCACGTTGCCCAGGTTATCGGTAGCACTTACCGTTACGGGATCGGATACAACGCCGCTTTCATATTTCTTCACTTCACGTACATGCTTGGCTTGCTCTTCTGGGGTCATGTTCTTATGAACAAAACCAATACCGCCTTCCTGGGCTAATGCAATGGCCAAACGCGCTTCCGTTACAGTATCCATAGAAGCTGATACCATAGGGATATTCAGATTTACCTTGCGAGTCAGACGGGTTTGTAGACTGGCTGTGTGCGGGAGCACGGTGGAATGCGCCGGAACCAATAAAACATCGTCAAAGGTTAGCGCTTCTTGAGCGATTCGTAGCATGCAAAAACACCTGTATAGTGAGGTTTAATTGCGGCGCAATTGTAGTGTTTTTTCACTTTCAGGTAAACTGTATTTGCATTAAAGCTGAGGTTTTTTCATTCAATGACAGTTTTCTCTGCCCCGGACGGGCAAAAAGTTCACAGCGTAACAACATTAAATCGCCTGGCGCGTAACATCTTAACCAGTGAGATAGGTTTGGTGTGGCTCAGCGCTGAAATTTCCAACTTCACCCGCGCATCATCCGGCCACTGGTATTTCACTCTCAAGGATAATAAAGCCCAGGTGCGGGCCGCCATGTTTCGCTCCGCCAACCGGGTAGTTCGTAATCCGCCGCGCGAGGGAGACAAAGTACTGGTCAGAGCCAGTGTTGGCATCTATGAACCACGTGGTGACTATCAACTGGTGGTGGAAAGTATGGAGCCCGAGGGCGAAGGCCAGTTAAAACTGGCTTTTGAGCAGCTAAAATACAAGCTGCAGGCCGAAGGACTTTTCGACCCGTCGAATAAACAGGCACTGCCGAGTCATGTAAAACGGATTGGTGTGATCACCTCTGCCCATGGCGCCGCGTTACACGACGTATTAAGTGTTTTAAAGCGCCGCAGCCCGGCCACTGAAGTCATTGTTTATCCCTCAATGGTGCAGGGCGAGCAAGCCGCTGCCCAGTTAGCCCGTAATATCTGGCTGGCCAATCAGCGCCAGGAAGTGGACGTGATCCTGCTCACCCGAGGCGGCGGTTCGTTGGAAGACTTGTGGTGTTTTAACAACGAGTCGCTGGCCCGGGAAATCGCCCGCTCAGCGCTGCCACTGGTTAGTGCGGTGGGACACGAAGTGGATGTGACCATCGCCGACTTTGTCGCCGATCTGCGGGCGCCAACGCCGTCGGCCGCAGCCGAACTGCTCTCAATGGACCAGCGCGAAGTCCAAGCGCAAGTCCGCCAGTTACAACAGCAGCTCACGCGCGCTTTTAATAGCGCATTGCAGCGTCGTGCTCATCAGCTAGCGGTACTCAGCCAGCGCCTGAAGTCCCGCCACCCGGAAGTGATGTTGCAACAGCAGGGCCAGCGGGTTGATCAACTGACACAGAAAATAACCAGCCTGATGACTCAGCAGATTGTGCGTGGCCAAACCGCTTCCCAGCGCCTGGAAAGCCGTCTGGAGCGACAGCATCCGGCCATTCAACTGGATAAGATAAAAACCCAGCAGGTATATTTAGATCAAAGAATGATGCAGGCAATGCAACAACAGCTAGAGACCCGCAAGCAGAAGCTTGCTACACTGGCGCACCTGCTACAGTCGGTAAGCCCTCTGGCTACCATGGCGCGCGGCTATTCCGCTACCTTAAAAGCCGGCCAGGCGATAACCAGTATTACGGCGGTAAACGAGCAGGACGAAATTATCAGCCGGGTCCGTGACGGTGAGATTGTCAGTGTGGTTACAGCAGTGGTTGCCAAACCCACTTTATGATGTCTCTCAGGTTAAGCGTGACCATGTGTAAACAAGGACAGGTGATGCATTTATTATGGGTATTGTTGTTTGATTAAAATTTTCCGCCACGTTTTGTTTTGGTCTGCGCTGTTGCTGACCACTGGCTGTGCGAGTAGTGCTATAAAACCGCCTGAACAGCCATTGTTGAGCGCCCCGGAACAAGCCCCTTTTAATCTGGCTGTTAATGTCTACTCTTCCTATATCAGTGACGAGGTGGAGCAGCAATGTAATCGGGCCGCGTTAACCAGCACGCCTTGTAAAAACGACGGCATTGCGGCTAATGACTTTTTGAGCGGCCTCGAAAAGCTCGATTTGTTTGCCGAGCTTAGTCCTTCAGTGAGCCGTCATGATTATGAATTGTTGATCGCTAATCAGGTGGCTGATATGCCAGCAAATCAAGAATCTACTGCAGATTTGCCACTGCAAAGTTATACGGAGTTTGCAGTGGAATGGCGCGGCGTTCATCTTGATAGCTTCTTAGTGCACTATTGGCATAGCGGCACTATTAGCCCGCAGGATGTTGAACAAATTATTCTGCGTTGGAGTGAGCACGCCAACCGTAACCACATTTTTTCAACACCGTTTCTTTATCAGGCCATGGGCGCAAGTGATTACTCTGCAGCACTGAACCTTCCCGAACTTCTGGGCGAATTTCAGTTAGCCCGGCAGTTTCTGTATCCGGACCCGTTTAAAGGCGTGCTGGCCAGATACCTTCACCCCTCTTTCAGCGAGGCAATTATGGATATTGCCATTTATCCGGTGTTAGCACCGTTAACCGGTGATACTGAACAACTTATCAGCCACGAACTGGAAGACGCGGTAGAACAGGCCAAGCAAATTGCCGTTGAGCGTGCCATGGCGATGGAAATAAAAAAGCATCAACAAGCTTTTAGCCAGGGCGAGTCTTCATTACAGGGCGTGATGTCAGAAATAGCCGCAGAGGGTGACAGTGGCGAAGCCCTTTATGCCACGATTTATGTCTTCCGGCTGGAAGATAAATTCGTAAAATTCAGTACCACGTTTCCATCTCGGATCGGCGACCCGCTGGTAAGTGAGGCCTTAACTCAACTGGCGGTACCCGGCGAATCCGCGCTGATGAAAGAATTGCGCAAGGCACTTTAATCTCAACCGCGCGTAAAAAAGCCCTGCTAAACAGGGCTTTATTGTGGGTTATTTCTTTTTCTTGTGAAAATCCATCATTCGACGGCGTTTTCGTTGCTGGGCAAGCGTCAGCTGATTCTTCTTGCCCTCGAACGGGTTAGCCCCTTCTCGGAATTCAATCTTAATTGGCGTGCCCATTACATCCAGCGCTTTCCTGAAATAGTTCATCAGATACCGCTTATAGGAACTGGGTAAATCCTGCACCTGGTTGCCGTGCACGACGATTACAGGCGGATTGTAGCCGCCGGCGTGGGCGTACTTCATCTTGATCCGGCGTCCTCGCACCAACGGTGGCTGATGGTCTTCCTGAGCCAGTTCCATAATCTGAGTCAGCATGGAAGTATTTATTCGTTTTGTGGCACTGCGGTAGGCTTCCTGCACCGACTCAAACAAATTGCCCACCCCCGAACCATGAAGCGCAGAAATAAAATGTAACCGGGCAAAGTCGATAAAGCCCAGGCGACGGTCCAGTTCGCGTTTGATTTCATCCTTAATATCGGTATCCAGACCGTCCCATTTATTTACGGCTATCACCAGCGAGCGGCCGGAATTAAGAATAAAGCCTAACAGACTCAAATCCTGATCGGAGATCCCTTCGCGGGCATCAATCACCAACAGTACAACGTTCGCTTCCTCAATGGCTTTAAGGGTTTTCACTATGGAGAACTTTTCTACTGCTTCTGAGACCTTTTTACGTTTACGCACACCAGCGGTGTCAATCAGTATGTATTCGCGCTCGTCGCGTTGCAGCGGAATGTATACGCTGTCCCGGGTAGTACCCGGCATATCATACACCACCACACGGTCTTCACCGAGAATACGGTTAGTAAGTGTTGACTTACCCACATTCGGTTTACCCACAATTGCCAGTTTGATGGGCAAACTCTGCAGGTGTTTCAGCTGGTCTTCGGCATCGAGCTCTTCCTCTTCGGCTGATTTGGTTACCAGCATTTCAGGGAATTGCTCACTCAGTGGCAGTAATGCTTCCTGAATCAGTTGCGACACACCGCGGCCATGGGCAGCGGCAATCTGATGTACATGGCCCAGTCCCAAAGAGAAAAACTCTGCGCTTTCGCTATCACCGTTTATGCCATCTACTTTATTGGCCAGCAAAAATACGGTTTTATCGCTTTTACGCAGATGATCGGCAATCAGTTGATCGGCAGGTAACAGCCCCGCCCGGGCATCCACTAAAAAGAACACCACGTCAGCCTCTTCGATGGCCTGTAATGATTGTTGTGCCATCAAGGTATCAATACCTTCCTCATCGCCGGTAATACCGCCGGTATCGACTACGATGAAGTGACGTTGCTCATAGCTGGCCTGACCGTATTGCCGGTCACGGGTCAGCCCCGGGAAATCAGCAACCAGTGCATCACGGGTATGAGTTAAACGATTAAACAGCGTTGACTTACCCACATTGGGCCGGCCAACTAACGCCACAACAGGCAACATATCGGTGTTCCTTTAAGTAATAAACAAGCAAACGGCCGCGCATAAAGCGCGGCCGTTAAATTATATCGGAATATCCCGCGAATTGCAGGATAAGCGTGGTTACTGAGCTGACAACGCAGCAATTTCTCCATCGCGGGTAATGGTGACCACCAGGTCATTCACCTTAACCGGCGTCGCATAGATAGCTTCATCTTCATCGTCGCCACCTAAGTCGTAGCGGGCAATGAGTTTGCCATCTTCAGCATTTAACCAGTGCATTAGTCCCCAGCGGTCGCCAAGCACCAGTTGCTCGCCCATAATCAGTGGCGTAGTCAGGTTACGCTCTTTAAGGCCGCTCTGAGACCAGATTTCAACGCCATTACGACGGTCCAGGGCATAAACGATCGAGCGCGTATCAACTACGTAAATGCGATTACCGCTAACAGCCAGATCACGGTACGAGCCGTATTCACGTTTCCACATAATGCGGCCACTGCGCAGTTCTACTGCTGCCAGGGTGCCATCATAGGAAACGATATACACAGTGTTGCCGTAAACTACCGGCGCCGAGTCAACATCGATAATGCGCTCAAGTTCAGTAGCGCCCGCCGGAGCGGTAATAGCGGTTTCCCACGCAGGAATACCACTGGTCAGAATATTCACCTGCAACTTACCGGTAGGCGTGCCAACCAGTGCACCACCATTGGTGGCAACCGGCGCTGAAATACCCCGCAAGCTCAGCGGCGGCACGTCGGTTTCACTGCGCCACAGTTGCTCACCGGTTTTGGCATCCAGTCCAAATAACACACCGGCGCCGGTATTTAATACCAGGATCCCTTCATCCATCGCCGGTGTAGCCAGAATTTCACCTGGTACCGTGGTTTCCCACAACGTTTCGCCAGATTCATGATTCAGGGCACGGATAATACCATCTTCAGTGGCGACAAATACCATGTCATAGCCTGCTGCGATAGCACTGATTTTGGCCGATGCACCACTGCGCCACAGACGAGCGATATCGTCCCAAAAGGATTCATCCGGGAAAATAGCAAAATTACGTTCCCATACCACATCGCCAGTATCCGGTGTTAATGCCACCACCTCGCCATGACGCTCTGCTGCGTAAACGGTATCGTTAGCGAACACCGGCTTTAAGCGCGAAAAGTATTCATCAACACCGTCACCAATGGTGTAGCTCCAGACTTCTTTTGGGGTTATCTGGTTTTCAATAGGCGCAATACGGCGGATTTTGATTTCGTCTTCATCAGCAAACCAGTCTGTCATGGTGGCACAACCTGACAAGCCAATGATGGCTGCGGTTAACACGACCCGTTTAAACATACGGCCACACAGAGTTGATTGCTGTGAGATGTTTCGAGTATTTAAATTCATTCACTATCCTGCGCTAACTGCAAGGTTGTCTAGCTTCATTTGCAGTAATCGATTGTTAATATTTTTCTCCAAGGCAGAGGAGTAGGCTATGCGAGCCTTGTCAAAGTTCCCTTGCGCAGCAAAAATATCACCTTTCACTTCTTCAACCTGTGCAGTAAACGCTTCATCGTTTACCGACTCGATGGTTGTCAGGGCATTGTCATACTGCTGAAGAGCTAACTGAACACGAGCCAGACGCACATTTGCCACCTGCTTCAGACTTTCGTCTGCGGCACTGCCAGCAACGCCTTTGAGGTAAGTTGCAGCGCTTTCAAGGTTACCGTCGTCTACCGCCTGCTTAGCAGCCAGTAAGCCTGCCACGTTGGCATAGCCTTCAGCGTCGGCGTTGATTACAGCTTCAATTGGCTGACTGTTTTCTTCGTTTACCAACGACTCAAGCGCGGCCTGGTAAGACTGAGAGGCGCTTTCCTTGGCAGCAATTTGTGAATCGCTGTAGTACTGCCAGCCAAATAAACCGGCTAATCCCAGTACTGCACCGACAATCAGAGACGTGCCGTGCTCTGACCAAAACCGTTTAATCGCCTCTACCTGTTGTTCTTCTGTAGCGAATTGTTCCATCTTAAAACCTCTTTATTTTGCTAACGGTTATACAGATAACACGTTATGTAAAGCAGCTGGCAGCTCACTGAGTGCCACATTAACCTGTTCGCCGTTGCCACGTAGTGGTTTCAGGGTCACCTGGTGAGCAGCCATTTCTTCCGAGCCAATCAGCAATGCAACACTGGCTCCTACTTTGTCTGCCCGTTTGAGTTGTTTCTTAAGGTTGCCACCACCACAGTGCAGCATCACCCTAAAATAACTGTCAGAATCACGTAGCGATTCTGCAACCTGGCTGGCGTAGCCGCGGGTATCATCACCCAACGCGGTAACATAAATATCGGCTGCTGGCTGGTTTTGCTCGATTTTCTCCAACGTATCGAGTAACAACACCAGACGTTCCATACCCAGAGCAAAGCCCACGCCGGGTGCTGGCTTACCACCCAGTTGTTCTACCAGGCCATCATAACGACCTCCGGCACAAACTGTACCCTGAGCGCCAAGGCTCTCGGTTACCCATTCAAAAACGGTGCGATTGTAATAATCCAGACCACGAACCAGACGGGGGTTGATTTCATATGCCACGCCCGCATTGTCGAGCAGTTCACACAACAAGGCGAAGTGGGCTTTAGAATCGTCATCGAGATAATCGAGCAAAGACGGCGCATCGGTTACCAGCGCCTGTACCTGCGGATTTTTGCTATCCAGTACACGCAGAGGATTAGACTCCAGGCGGCGCAGAGAGTCTTCATCAAGTTGCGATTCGTGCTGTTTAAGGTAAGCGACTAAGGCGTCTTTGTAATTCTGACGAGCCTGATTAGAGCCCAATGAATTGATCTGTAAGGTAACATGGTCTGATACGCCGAACAGTTTCCACAAGCGGGCTGATAACAGGATCACTTCAGCATCGATATCAGCGCTTTCCAATCCGTAGGTTTCCACCCCAAACTGGTGAAACTGGCGGTAACGACCTTTTTGCGGCCGTTCGTGGCGGAACATAGGCCCCATATACCACAAGCGTTGTTGCTGGTTGTAAATCAAACCGTGCTCATTTCCGGCGCGCACCGCACTGGCAGTACCTTCTGGGCGCAGCGTTAGACTATCGCCGTTCCGGTCGGCAAAGGTATACATTTCTTTTTCAACGATATCGGTAACTTCACCAATAGAGCGTTTAAACAGGTCGGTACTTTCGACGATTGGCGTTCTGATTTCCTGATAGCCATAACTGGCCACAACCTGCCGAATACCTGCCTCGACCTGTTGCCATTTACCCGACTCCGTCGGCAGGCAGTCATTCATACCTCGAATAGCCTGGATTGTTTTTGCCACCTGTTCTCTCTCAGCCTAATTAAAAGCCCCGCATTATAGGGGCTTTAGTGTTTAACCACAAACATTCTTAACTGCCAGCGCCCGGCCCCGGGATTACGGTTTTTCAACCACCGGGATGGCGTTGGCAGAATCGAGCATTGCCGCTTTGGCGCGGATACGTTTTTCCAGCTGTTCAACCAGATCGTCGTTAGCCAGTCGCTCTTTCTGACGCTTGCCGTCCAGATAATAGCCGCTCATATTCCGCGCACCGGTTAAGCCCAGATCTGACACTTCTGCTTCGCCCGGACCGTTCACCACGCAACCAATAATTGACACATCCATTGGCGTTAATACATCTTCTAAGCGTTGTTCAAGAGCATTCACGGTGCCAATTACATCGAACTCCTGCCGCGAACAGCTCGGGCAAGCAATAAAGTTAATGCCGCGCGAACGGATACGCAGCGATTTTAAAATATCAAAACCGACTTTAATCTCTTCCACCGGATCAGCGGCCAGCGACACACGCAGCGTATCGCCAATTCCTTCCGCCAGCAGCATGCCCAGGCCCACGGCACTTTTTACCGCACCGGCCCGTTGTCCACCAGCTTCGGTGATGCCCAGGTGCAGAGGCTGCTCTATTTGTTTAGCCAGCAACCGGTACGCGCCAACGGCCAGAAATACGTCTGACGCTTTTACCGATACCTTGAACTGGTTAAAATTCAGTTTATCGAGGATATCCACATGGCGCATGGCCGACTCAAGCAGCGCTTCTGGCGTTGGCTCGCCATATTTTTCCTGCAGATCACGCTCCAGCGACCCACCATTAACGCCAATTCGAATCGGAATATTCTTGTCTTTAGCGCAATCCACTACCGACTTAACCCGCTCCAGATTACCAATATTACCGGGGTTAATCCGCAGGCAATCCACACCATAGTCGGCGACCTTAAGCGCAATCCGGTAGTCGAAATGGATATCCGCAATCAGCGGTACACTGACTTGTTCGCGAATTTGCTTAAAGGCTTCGGCAGCGTCCATGGTGGGTACCGACACGCGCACGATCTCTCCGCCAACAGCGACGATCCGGTTGATCTGCGCTACGGTGGCCGCCACATCAGTTGTCGGCGTATTGGTCATTGATTGCACGGCAATGGGGGCACCATCACCAATGGGCACATTGCCTACATTAATCCGAATTGATTTTCTGCGTTGGATAGGGCTATCAGCAAACATTATTGTTCCTGCATGGGTAACGAAAACTTCGCGGTGCGGGTAGGTTCGAATCCAGACATATCTACCGCTTCACCGTCATAACTAATTTGTACGACATCAGGCGCGCCGAGCGTCACTTCAAATGGCGGCAGGCCGCTAACCTGCATTTCATAGCCAGCCGCTTTGATACCATAGGCAATGGCTTCGCCACTGGCATCGGTAATATTCACCCAGCAATCGGCACTAAAATTAAACACCAGCGCCACCGGCTCACCACCCTCTGAGATTGCCTGCGATGGCGCTGCATCGTTGGCCACAGGCGCTGTGTCGACGACCTCATTGCTGATGGTGTCGATTGGCGAGCTGGTCTCCTCCGGTACGTCTTGCTGCGACGACAGGTTGGCCAATTCAGTTTCATCTTTTGCCGTGACAACCGCACTGGCCGGAGATTCATCGGACTGCGTCACTACAGGCTCTGGTTGCGGCTCACGGTTTGCCAGCGTCGGTGCTGACTGCTGCTGAGCATTCTGCGTTGCAGCGGGCAGCTCATTGCTGTCATTAGCTGATTGTTGATACCACCACACCACAACCCCGGCAATCAGCACAATAGCAATACCGTAGGTTACCATCATCCAACGGTCATCATGCGCCTGTTTGGCAACACGACGCGAGAAGCTTTGTAACTTGGCCGGTGGTTTTGGCGTGGTGTGATACTGATTAAAAAGCGTTAAGACTTCTTCCGGATTAAGCCCCAGATTCTTCGCATAAAGACGAACATATCCTTTAAAAAAGGTGACAGACGTGGAATCATCGATACGATTTTGTTCCAGATCGTCGATGATACCAACTTTTAAATACAACTTATCAGCGATCGCCTGTTGAGTCAGGCCCTGCTCTTCCCGTGCTTCCCGCAATACCTGGCCGGGACTGGGTACGTCAGGCACATGCTGCTCATCAGCTTCAATGTGCTGCTCTTTGTCCATTTGTTACCTGCGTTAGTTGGTTTGTTGTGCTGGCGGCACCAGCCATAACTTCATGCCGACCTTAATAGACCCGTTTTTATCCAGGTTGTTCCACTCTTTGAGTGTATTCAGCTTAATGTTGTACTGCAGCGACAACCGGTAAAGGTTTTCCTTTGGCTGAACAACATGAAACAGCTTGTCGGCTTCATCGTTGCGGATGTCCTGCCTCATTTCAGCAACCGGCCCGTAGGCTTCGGGCTCTTCAGCCACGACGACAGGTTCCGGTGTTTCAGGTTGGGTAGATTCAACAACCTGAGCTTCAGGCTTTGTCTCTGCCTCTGCAACTTTTTCAGTTTCAGGCATTGGCGCGACCTTGGACTGCGGCTTGTTTTTCACTTTCACCACCGGCTGCGATACGGTTTTCTGACGCTCGATATACAACCGGGCTAAGGGGTTGTCTGGATACATGCGCAGGAGCATATCACCATAACCGTTGGCAGCGCGTAAGTCCCCCTGCCCTTTAGCAATCTCGATGGCCATCCATAATGAATCGGCAGATACCCGCGCAACCTTTTCATAACGACGCAAGGTTTCGGCGGCTAGCTCGTATTGTTCCGTGGCGACATACATTTCGGTCAGAATGAACAGGGTTTTAGCGCGACCGGGCTGGTGTTTCAGTGCACTATTGAGATAGTCGATGGCGTCTTCGCCTTCGCCCTGACTCTGTGCGCACAGTGCCATATTTTCGTAGGTTTCAGCGGAGTTAGCGTATTGCTTCGCATTAACGGCTTGCATGAAGAATTGTTTAGCTTCCTCGTAGCGGCCGTCCTGACATAAAAATGCACCATAACTGTTGGCTATATTGGCATCGCGCGGTGCAAGGCTCATAGCCGTTTGATAGGACTCATCGGCACGTTCGGACTCACCGACCACCTGGTAGTAATAAGCCAGACCATAATGGGTATCTGCCAGGCGTGGCGCAAAGGCCAACGCTTTATCCAGATTTTGTTTGGCTTGGGAATAATTACCATTTTTAAGGTAAGTCAGCCCCAGCGATACGCGGGTTTTCGCTGCTTCCTGTTGATCAAATTCAGAACTAAACGCCCCGGGCTGGGTTTCACTGACACAGCCTGTCAGGGCAATCATCAGACTCAAAACTATCAGTATTCTCATCGGCAGCGCTTACCTTATGTTTTTCGATATATTGTTATTGGGACATTTTTACCGAAATTGGCTCGCCCTTCATCTGTTTTTTTAACATTCTTTTGGTTCGGTCAACCACGTCACCCACCAACTGTCCACAGGCGGCATCGATATCATCGCCCCGTGTTTTACGCACAATCACTGTGTAGCCCTTTTCCATTAAAACTTTGGCAAAGCGATCAATACGCGAATTGCTTGAACAGGTATAAGGCGATCCCGGGTAAGGGTTAAACGGGATAAGGTTAATCTTACAGGGCGTTTCCTTCATCACTTTAGCCAGCTGATGGGCGTGATCGGTGGAATCATTAATTTGATTCAGCATCACGTATTCAACCGTGACCTTGCCCTGATTGGCTTTAGACTTAGCTAAATAGCGGCGCACACCAGCTAAGAAAGTTTCAATGTTGTACTTTTTGTTGATCGGTACAATTTCATCACGCAGCTCATCATTCGGTGCATGCAACGAGATGGCCAGCGCCACATCAATCTGATCACCCAGCATATCAAGGGCTGGTACCACACCAGACGTACTCAGCGTTACCCGGCGTTTGGATAAACCAAAACCATAATCATCCAGCATGATATCCATCGCGGGTACCACATTTTTAAGATTCAGTAGTGGTTCGCCCATGCCCATCATGACCACGTTGGTCACTGGTCTTGCCGACGTATCGTTAGACAAACCTAAGGTAGTGGCTACCCGCCACACCTGACCGATAATTTCGCTGACGGTCAGATTACGGTTAAAGCCTTGTTGCGCTGTAGAGCAAAACGTACATTCCAGCGCACAACCTACCTGTGAGGAAACGCACAGGGTTGCACGATCGGCTTCCGGGATCCACACGGTTTCGACTTCCTGCCCGCCGTCGAGTTTCAGGGCAAACTTAATGGTGCCGTCGGTGGCCTGCTGATGATAAGCAATTTCTGGCGCTCTGACTTCACACTGCTCGACTAACTTGGCGCGTAGCTGCTTATTGATGTTGGTCATCTGCTCGAAATCACTGACCCCGTGCTGATAAATCCACTTCATGACCTGATCAGCACGGAATGGCTTCTCGCCGATTTCAGCGAAATAGTCGCGCAATCCCTGCCGATTAAAATTAAGTAGGTTAGTCTTGGACATAAAGCGTTATCAACTCTTCAAATTAGTGGCGTCGAACCCGGATAGAGTACCACGAAACAGATATTCGATCACAGACAGAAAAGGGAGCCGAAGCTCCCTTTTGTCACGCATCAGGCTTAGCTTAGCGAGTGCGTGGGCAGATTTCTTCTTCTGAGAAGAAATACGCGATTTCACGCGCAGCAGATTCTGGTGCATCTGAACCGTGAACCGCATTCTCATCGATAGAGACAGCGTAATCAGCACGCAGGGTACCGGCAGCCGCTTCAGCCGGGTTAGTCGCACCCATGATTTCACGGTTTTTAACTACAGCGTTTTCGCCTTCCAGCACCTGAACCATTACCGGACCAGACGTCATGAAGTCAACCAGGGCGCCAAAGAAAGGACGCTCTTTGTGTTCAGCATAGAAGCCTTCAGCTTGCTCTTTGCTCATGTGAACCATTTTAGAAGCAACGATGCGCAGACCAGCAGATTCGAAGCGGTTATAGATTGCACCGATTACGTTCTTTGCAACGGCATCAGGCTTAATAATTGAAAACGTACGCTCAAGAGCCATTTTCTGTCTCCGGGTTTAATTGTAAAAATTTTGGTCGCGAATTATAGGCAATCTTTCTGCCCGTGCCTAGGGGGGAACGGGCAAATATCAAAAAATCTTCATAAAGACGCCAATAAAGACGGGTTATCCGCCGTGCTGGACGGCTAAATGCTGGATTTTACCCACGATGGCACGTAAGCCGTTGCCCCGGGTTGGCGTAATATGACGTTCCAGGTCGAGCGCTTCGAAGTACGCATCGATATCAAAGGCGGTAATCTCGGCCGGCGTTTTATCGTTATACGCTGCCATCACCAGAGCCAACAATCCGTGAACAATCACTGCATCACTGTCGACTTCAAAGTGGATTTTATCCCCTTCCATTGAGGTCACCAGCCATACACTGCTCTGGCAGCCTTTGACTAACCGCTCCGGGGTTTTCTGAGCATCATCCAGACGCGGCAGCGCTTTACCCAAATCAATGATGTACTGGTACTTTTGTTCCCAATCATCAAAGAATTCCAAATCTTCAACGATTTCCTGACTAGATGGTAACTGCATGATTTACTCTCGAATTAAAAAAACAGGCCGGCTTCCAGCTGGGCTTCTTCGCTCATTTTATCCCGCGACCAGGGCGGATCAAACACCAACTCGACTTTGACATTCTCAACAAACGGCACCAGTCCAACACGGTATTCCACATCGCCAACCAGCACCGGGCCCATACCGCAACCAGGTGCGGTGAGGGTCATGTCGATAGTGACCTGCTTAGTGTCCTGATTAATGTCGACGTTGTAAATCAGGCCCAGCGACACCAGATTAATCGGAATTTCCGGATCGTAGATGGTTTCCAGCGCGTCCCAGACCTGCTGTTTATCAATATTGCCATCGGCAGGCGCGGTAAAATTAAGGCTTTGTGGTTTACGGCCAATGGCATCGGCGTCGGTACCGTCAATACGCAACATATTTCCTTGCCACGTAACGGTATAGTTACCGCCTAAATCCTGGGTGATATTGACGAATTCGCCATCAGGAATAATTACGGTTTCGCCGGAAGGCACTTTGCGCGACTTTACTTCACGTTCAGTCACTACCATTTTTTGCTTCATAGGTACTCTTATCCGACGTTAAAGCTTTCGCCGCAACCGCATTCATCCACAACATTTGGATTGTAGTATTTGATCACGCCGTTTACGCCTTCCATTACGTAGTCAATTTCGGTGTTTTGCAACAATGATACGGCGTCTTTAGCAATGGCGACCGTTAACTTATCGGACACGTTAAGCACCTCATCACCGTCTACCGAAGCATCGGCAAAATCGAGCACATAAGCATAGCCGGTACAGCCACTGACTTTGGTCGATAAACGAATTATTTTACCCGGCTGATTTTTCAGTTTGCCCTCAAAGTGCTTTATCGCACCCGGAGTGAGGGTAACAACGTCTTTACTGGGTACAAAAGTTTCTACTGACATGGTTTCTCTCCTAGCCCAACATGGTTTGAGCTTTGCGTAGGCCCGCAAAGAATGCAGAGACTTCTTCCAGCGTGTTATACAACGAGAAAGAAGCGCGGGCAGTGCCATTAATCCCGAGACGATGCATCAGTGGTTGCGCGCAGTTATCGCCAGTACGAATAGCAATCCCCTGGCGATCCAGAATAAAGCCGATATCGGCGGGATGCGCGTTATCCATCACAAAACTCAGGATCCCAATCTTGTCAGGTGCTGTGCCGATTAAGCGCATACCCTGAATATCCGCGGCCTGTGCCATGGCTGAATCAATCAGTGCCTTTTCGTGCGCCTGGACAGCAGCAACATCCAATTGGCTGAACCACTCAAGTGCCCTGCCCAGGCCAATAGCACCGGCAATGTTTGGTGTACCGGCTTCAAGGCGGTTTGGTAATGCCCCCCAGGTCGCGTTCTGATAGGTTACATCGGCAATCATTTCACCACCGGTTAACCATACCGGCCAGTTTTCCAGTACTGCCTGTTTGCCCCACAGTACGCCAATGCCGGTTGGGCCAAACACCTTATGACCAGAAAACGCGTAAAAATCACAGCCCAGCGCCTGTACATCTACGTCGCCATGAGCAATCCCCTGAGCGCCGTCCACCAGCACTAATGCACCGTAGGCTTTCGCCATCGCGGTCAGTTCTTTTACCGGATTAACGGTTCCCAATGCATTTGATACATGAGGGAAGGCCACCATACGAGTATTCGGCCCCAGGTACGCCCTGAATGTTTCAAGATCAAGCTCGCCGTTGTCAAAAATCGGCGCAACGCGCAGCGTAGCACCGCTTTGTAAACAGGCTTGTTGCCAGGTAACCAGGTTGGCGTGGTGTTCCATTTCAGTTACCACCACTTCGTCACCGGCTTCCAGTTGTTGGGCCAGGCCCTTGGCAACCAGATTGATACCTTCAGTTGTGCCGCTGGTCCAGATAACTTCGTTACGGTTTGCCGCGTTAATAAAACGGGCTACCTGATCACGGGCGTTTTCGTAACGGCGGGTCGCTTCGTCAGATAACTGATGGGCGCCGCGGTGTACATTGGCGTTACACTGGGTATAAAAATCTACCAGTGAGTCAATCACGACCTGAGGTTTCTGCGTGGTGGCACCGTTATCCAGATACACCAACGGTTTACCATCAACCGTTTGCGATAAAATAGGGAACTCAGCACGAATTGCCGCTACGTCAAAACTCATTTGACCTCCATGCCCACAAAACGGTCATGCAACTGAGCCAGTAACCACCCAGCGATATCTTCGTTAGGGATCTGATTGATCAGTTCCTGGATAAAACCAAAGTTGAGCATAATCAACGCCTGACTGCGAGTAATGCCGCGTGTGAGCAGGTAATACAGCGCTGTATCATCAATTTCTGCTACTGTAGCGCCGTGGGCGCATTTAACGTCATCGGCATAGATTTCCAGTTCGGGTTTGGTATTAATCACCGCCCGACGTGACAACAACAGGTTGCGGTTATTCAGTTCAGCCAGTGTTTTCTGCGCGTCACGATGAATATGAATACGGCCATTGAACACTGCTTTAGCACGATCGCCAACGATACCCCGGGCATTTTCCTCGGTAGTACAGTTAGGCACGGCGTGCTCGATAGTGGTATGCAAATCAAACAGCTCGCCTTCGGCCAATAAATAAATTGCATTGATATTAGCGTTGGCAAATTCGCCGGTGTAGATAACATCCACATCGAGTCGCGAAAGCTGACTGCCATAACCAACTAATGTGCTGTTGAGCCGGGCTTTTTCCGCCACTTTAAAATGACAGCCGCCCACGTGCATAGCTTGCTGCGTGAACATGGCAAACCGATAGTGCTCAAGGTGCGCTTCGCTGTGCAGCACATACTCACTGAACGCCGTATTAACACTGCTGGCATCACCGTAACCGTCTTCCAGTACCGTGGCTCGCGCACCAGCTTCTACCTGCATGAGTACGCGAAGGTGTTGATCGCCTTCGTTACTGGCCAGTTGTGAGATACGAATCGGCGTATCAATGGTTTTGCCTGCTGCAACCCTGATGTACAGACCATCGGCCAGCAGAGCGTCGTTCACCTGACCAAACAAGTGTTTAGCCGGTTTTACGTCTGACAGCAGGCTTTCGATTTCCTGTTGTTGCTCGGCGGTAGCTGTTGAGAAACGAACGATTTGAAGCCCTTCTGGTAAAGACAATGCGCTCACGTCAGTAAGCAGCTCATTACCACTAAAGACCAGTTCAATGGCAGATAACTCGCCAATTTTCGGCGCGCTAGATTCGGTATTTTCAGGTGTAGCCAGTGACACGCTGCGTTTTTCTACCGGAATGAGCGGTGTAAAACGCCAGTCTTCCACTTTGCGTAGCGGCCAGCGAACTTTTTCCAGTTCAGCCAGAGCCGCCTGACGATGAGGAGCCAGCCAGTCCTGATGTGTTTGCGCCGTGGCGATTACTTCAGACAGCCATTGGCTCATGCATCAGCCTCCTCATAGGCTTTACCTAAAAAGGCATAACCGGATTTTTCCACTTCCAGCGCCAGTGACGCGTCGCCACTTTTAACGATCTTGCCATCAGCGAGGATGTGCACAAAGTCGGGCTTGATGTAGTCGAGCAGACGCTGATAGTGAGTCACAACAATAAAGCTGCGCTGGCCGTCGCGCTGACTGTTAACACCATCGGCAACCACTTGCAGGGCGTCAACGTCCAGGCCCGAGTCGGACTCGTCAAGAATACACAGTGACGGCTCAAGCAGGATCATCTGCATGATCTCGTTACGCTTTTTCTCACCGCCGGAGAATCCTTCGTTCACACCACGCTTTAAAAAATCCAGTGGCAGATTGACCTGTTTACAGGCCGCCTTGGCTTTCTTTAAAAACTCAGCAGCGGTCAGCGGCTCTTCACCACGGTGCTCGCGCAGCGCGTTAACAGACTCTTTTAAGAACTCCATGTTGCTAACGCCAGGGATTTCGACCGGATACTGGAAGGCCAGAAATAGCCCTTCACGGGCACGCTCTTCCACTTCCAGATCCAGTAAGTCTTTACCATTTAAGGTAGCAGCACCTTCGTTGACTTCGTAACCTTCACGGCCGGATAACACATAGCCAAGCGTACTTTTACCGGCGCCATTGGGCCCCATGATGGCATGAACTTCTCCAGGCTTAACTTCCAGATTCAGCCCTTTGATAATGGTTTTATCTTCAACACTGGCGTGTAAATTATCGATAGATAACATTAAATTCTTTACCCCACAGAACCTTCTAAACTAATTTCGAGTAACTTGCCGGCTTCCACCGCAAATTCCATTGGTAATTCTTTAAAGACTTCCTTACAGAAGCCATTAACGATCATGGATACCGCTTTCTCAGCGTCCAAACCCCGCTGCTGCGCCAGGAATAGCTGATCGTCGCTCACTTTGGATGTCGTGGCTTCGTGTTCAACGATAGCAGACGGGTTGCGGCTTTCGATGTACGGGAACGTATGCGCACCACACTGATCGCCAATCAGCAGCGAATCACACTGCGTAAAATTACGGGCGCCATCAGATTTTGGCCCCATTTGTACCAGGCCGCGGTAAGCGTTATTACTTTTGCCTGCCGAGATCCCTTTTGAAATAATGGTTGAGCGAGTGTTTTTACCCAGATGGATCATCTTGGTACCGGTATCCGCCTGCTGACGTCCACGGGTTAAGGCAACTGAGTAAAATTCACCTACGCTGTTATCCCCTTTAAGCACGCAGCTTGGGTATTTCCAGGTAACGGCTGAGCCAGTCTCTACCTGAGTCCAGCTGATCTTAGCGTCGTTATGACAAATACCGCGCTTGGTCACAAAGTTGTAAATCCCGCCTTTGCCGTTTTCGTCACCCGGGTACCAGTTTTGTACCGTTGAGTATTTGATGTTGGCTTTGTCCAGTGCTACTAGTTCAACAACAGCTGCATGCAATTGGTTTTCATCACGTTGTGGTGCCGTACACCCTTCGAGATAACTTACATGGCTGCCTTCGTCGGCAACGATCAGTGTGCGTTCAAACTGACCGGTGTTTTGCTCGTTGATACGGAAATAAGTAGACAGTTCCATTGGGCAACGTACGCCCTTAGGTATATACACAAACGAGCCGTCGGTAAATACGGCACTGTTTAGCGCCGCGAAGTAGTTATCGGTGCGAGGAACCACAGAGCCAATGTACTTTTTCACCAGCTCAGGATATTTCTGAATCGCTTCTGAAATAGGGCAGAAAATAACCCCCGCTTCGTGCAGTTTTTCGCGGAAGGTGGTAACCACAGACACCGAGTCGAATACTGCATCAACAGCAACGCCTGCCAGCATTTCCTGCTCGTGCAGCGGAATGCCCAGCTTGTTATAGACATCCAGCAGTTCCGGGTCGACTTCGTCGAGGGACTTTGGCTTGTCCTTCATACTCTTAGGCGATGAGTAGTAAGAAATGGCCTGATAATCCACCTTGGGATAATCAACATGAGCCCAGTCCGGCTCTTCCATTTCCAACCACGAATGATAGGCTTTCAGCCGCCATTCGAGCATCCATTCCGGCTCATTTTTCATGGCTGATATACGGCGGATAATGGATTCGTCCAGACCATTTTCGAAGGTATCAGACTCGATTTCAGAATAGAAACCCGCCTCGTATTGTTTCGATAGCGCCTGTTCGATTTGCTCGCTCATTGACTCATCTCACTGTTATTGAACATTTCGCCACGATTTTCACTATGTAGTGTCAACACTACGCCTGTTCAGCGTGGTTGCTGTCATCGCGACATGGGTGCCACATTATATAATACCTTAGTATTTCACTCAACTATTCCCCGGGGCTTTCCCGGGATGATCGCGCCTGCTGTCAAACCTAATCTGATATCAGTCTGGCGCGGCAACGTGGCGCTTTGTGTGCACTGCAATCTGGGGGCCGCAATCTTGCCTGAATATTGCTTCAACTGCAATCTTATCGGCTCCGACTTAGGTCTGAATAATACGCTGTCACAGGCGACAGTGTTAACCTGCCTGCCTGACCTCGCGTAATGTTTTTACTGTGTCTATTACTCTGTGCGCGGCAAAACGGATGTCTTCTTCACTGGTAAACCGACCGGCAGAAAAGCGCAAACCCGCATGAGCTAATTCTGCACTCCTACCCAGCGCCGTTAACACATAAGAGGGCGCCATACTGGCCGAGGTGCAAGCCGAGCCGGTAGAAATAGCAATATCGTGCAGTCCCATCACCAGGCTTTCGCCGTCTACGCCACCAAAACTGATATTGATAATACCAGGCACGCGTTGCGTAAGGTGGCCGTTGAGATACACGTCATCAAGTCGGCTGACCTCTTCCCATAACATTTCGGTATACCCGCGTAATCTGGAGGCTTCTTTATTCAGCAGCTGGCCCGCAAGCTCACAGGCCTCACCGAAGCCGACTATCTGATGGGTCGGCAATGTTCCCGAGCGAATACCCCGCTCATGACCACCGCCATGGATTTGCGCAACAATTTGTACTTTCGGCCGGCGGCGAACATACAACGCGCCAATGCCTTTCGGGCCATAACATTTATGAGCAGAGAAAGACATTAAATCCACCGGCAAAGCAGTCAGATCGATAGGCAACTTGCCCAAACTCTGCGCAGCATCCACATGGAAATACACCTGATGTTCGCGACACAACTCCCCAATAGCAGCGATATCCTGGATAACCCCGATTTCATTATTTACATGCATCACCGAAACCAGCACGGTGTCATCGCCAATCGCCTCAGCCACCTGCTCTACCGAAATTAATCCATGGGTATCAGGCGCTAATACAGTTACCCTGACACCTTGCCCGGCAAGAAACTCAACCGTATCGAGTACTGCTTTGTGTTCGGTAGCCACGGTAATGACGTGCTTTTGCTGTTTATCCGCCGCATCGATCACGCCTTTAATGGCCAGGTTGTCAGACTCGGTGGCGCCGGAGGTAAAAACAATTTCGCGGGGATCGCAATTCACCAGGTCTGCAATTTGATTGCGCGCTACATCAACCGCTTCTTCAGCCACCCAGCCAAAACGGTGGGAGCGCGAAGCCGGATTGCCAAAATTGCCTTGTGTAGTGAGGCAGGCAGCCATTTTCGTTGCAACCTGAGGGTCTACCGGTGTGGTAGAAGCATAATCTAAATAAACGGGAGTACGCGTCATGACTTATCTTTATAACTGAATACTGACCTGAATTTTACCGTCAACCGGCATCTTGTGCTTGTCCTGACGACCGGCGACTTCCTGCACATCGCCCTTAGCCATCAACTCACCGAGGCTGATACCATCAAGGAATTGGCTGATCCGATCGCTAAGGTCCTGCCACAAGCTATGGGTAAGACACCGTTCGCCAGCCTGACAATCGCCCTGCCCCCGGCATCGGGTGGCGTCTACGGACTCATCCACCGCACGGATCACCTCGCCAATGGCAATCAGTTCTGCCTCCCGGCCAAGCTGATAACCACCGCCTGGCCCTCGTACACTCAAAACCAGGCTTTCTTTGCGTAAACGCGAAAAAAGCTGCTCTAAGTAAGAAAGCGAAATTTCCTGCCTGGCAGAAATATCAGCCAGCGAAACCGGCCCCTGCTTGGAATGGAGTGCCACGTCTAACATTGCCGTTACTGCGTAGCGGCCTTTTGAAGTCAGTTTCATAACCAAATACGGATAGTGAACAATAGCAAAATTGTTCCATACCCGAGTAAATTGGTCAAGTATTAAACCCTACTACTTACTCAGGTATTCAGATCTGCGGATCGAATTCTTCGTGATTTTCCTGTTTAGAACTGGGCACCACCGGCGAGATTCCGGTGCTGGCGAAGTCTTCTGCGGTCATCGCACTGAGACGTTCTTTCGATACCTCGCCGCCCATGTCCTGAATAACCTGGCACAACTCCTCGATACGACCATCCATAGCGTGAATATGTTCTACCATTATGCCCATGGCATTGGCCACCGGGTCAGGGTTATCAGAGGCCACCGCGTAAGCATCAAAGCCATACTTTTTAGCAATCGCATTACGCTTTGCCTTACCGGTATCGGTTTCTATGGCTGGCTGCAGAATGTGCCCCGGTATACCAAGCACGGTAGTCCCGGGCGGTGCATCTTTTACCACCACAGAATTACTGCCGATTTTTGCTCCTTCACCAATGGTGATTGGTCCTAACACCTTAGCTCCCGCACCTACCACTACATTATTTTCCAGGGTTGGGTGGCGCTTGCCAGCATTCCAGGTGGTGCCGCCCAGAGTAACGCCGTGGTATAGAGTGACGTCGTCACCAATGTCAGCCGTTTCGCCAATCACTACGCCCATCCCGTGGTCGATAAAGAAACGCCGGCCAATGGTGGCCCCCGGATGAATCTCGATGCCGGTCAGCCAACGGCTGAAAGTCGATAGTGAGCGGGCCAGCCATTTCAATTCCAGCCGCCATAGCTTGTTGCTTATCCGGTGTAACCAAACAGCGTGCAATCCAGGGTAGTTGGTCAGTACTTCAAAAGCGTTTCGCGCCGCGGGGTCGCGGTGGAAGACCGCTCTGATATCTTCTTTCATTCGGCTGAACATGGCTATTTCCCGGCTGATTTATCCACTGATGCCAGAATACCGCGTAAGATATTCAGCTCCTGAGACTCAGGGCGGGCCCGGTTAAATAAGCGTCGCAGGCGGGTCATTACGATGCCCGGGTGATTTTCATTAATGAAACTGACTTTTTTTAACGTCGATTCCAGGTGCACATAGAAACGCTCCAGGTCGTCGTTTAACGGATATTCCGTCTCTTCGGCTGGGATGGCATCTTTATTCAGAAACGCCATGCGTATTTCATAACACAGGGTTTGCACCGCAGCCGCGAGGTTTAATGAGCTATAATCGGGATTGGCCGGGATACAGACATGAAAATGGCATTGCTGAAGCTCTTCATTAGTGAGGCCATTGTTTTCACGGCCAAACACCAGCGCCACCGGATAGTTACTCACCTCTTTTATCAGTTTTTCACCACAACTGCGAGGCTCCAGCATAGGCCAGCTTAAGGTTCTTGAGCGGGCTGATGTACCAACAACCAGGCCACAACCTGCCACCGCATCTTCCAGTTTACTGACGGTTTTGGCGTTAGCTAATACATCACCGGCACCGGCCGCCAGCGCACTGGCTTTGCCATCAGGCGGGCTAACCGGATCCACCAGATACAGGTTACTTAAGCCCATGGTTTTCATCGCCCGGGCGGTAGAACCGATATTACCGGTATGTGAAGTATTTACTAATACAATTCTGATATTTTCTAACATGCTTTAAAGAGTACGGCTGTAAATGGCGCTGAGTGTAGCATACCGCTTACACATTCTCACCGCTAAGCTGCGTATTTCGTCTGTACTGGCATTGCATTGTGAGGTGGAACTGGTACACTCCGCGGCGTTTATTTTTTGATCTTTTACAATTGGTGGTTTTGTTATGCATCCGATGCTGAACATTGCGGTGCGCGCTGCGCGCGTGGCTGGCTCTATTATTGTCCGTGGTTTCGAAAATCGTGACGACCTGGTTAAACAGGTAAAGGGCGCGAACGATTATGTTACCCAAATCGACAAAGAAGCCGAGATGGCAATTATTCACAAAATTAAGCAGTCGTATCCCGAGCATAGCTTTTTAGGTGAAGAAAGTGGCGAAACCGTAGGCGAAAGCACCGAATTCCAGTGGATCATTGATCCCCTCGACGGCACCACCAATTTTATTAAAGGCATTCCACACTTTGCCGTGTCGATTGCACTGCTGCATAAAGGTCGTCTTGACCAGGGTGTAGTCTTCGATCCTATCCGTGGTGAGTTATTCACCGCCTCGCGGGGCCAGGGCGCCCAGTTAAATGGTTATCGCATTCGCGCCAGCAAGGCTCGTGATTTATCAGAAACCGTTTTAGCTACCGGCCTACCGTTTAAAAACAAAACCCAGTATGCAGACTACGCGATTCGTTTAAATAAAATCTTCCATGACTGCGGTGACATTCGTCGTGCCGGTAGTGCAGCGTTAGACTTAGCCTACGTTGCGGCAGGCCGACATGACGGTTATTGGGAGCGTGGCATTAAGCCCTGGGATATCGCAGCCGGTGAACTCCTGGTTCGTGAAGCCGGTGGTCTGGTAACCGATTTCAGTGGCAATAACGATCCACTTTATAAAGGTGAGATTGTCGCCGGCAATGTAAAAGTAGTGCAAGGTTTGGTTAAACACTTAAAATAAACCAATACGATAGCTGAATAACAAAAAGGCCACTTCATTTGAAGTGGCCTTTTTAATAGCTATAAATATCACTAGCCGTTTAGCGAAGCCAGATACTCTTTGAATTCATCACCCAGACCTGGATGGCGCAACGCGTATTCAACGTTGGCTTTCATGTAGCCCAGTTTACTACCACAGTCATGACTCTTACCTTTCATGTAGTAAGCATCAACCTGTTCAACCTTCATCAGTGAAGTGATGGCATCCGTTAACTGAATTTCACCCCCTGCGCCCGGCGGAGTGTACTCAAGCAGCGGCCAGATTTCATGTGACAACACGTAACGACCCACTACGGCCAGATCAGAGGGCGCTTCTTCCAGTGGCGGCTTTTCAACCATGTCATGGATCTTGGCAGATTCACCAGGCTTAATGGTCGCGCCTTCCAAGTCAACAATACCAAACTTGGAAATATTCTCTTGAGGTACCTGCTCCACCATTACCTGGCTTACCCGGCTGGTATTGAAGCGCGCGACCATATCTGCCAGGTTATCTTTTTTCAGATTACTGGCGTAATCGTCGATGATGACATCGGGCAGAACTACCGCAAAGGGTGCATCACCCACCATAGGGTGCGCGCACATGATTGCGTGTCCCAAACCTTTAGCAGCGCCCTGGCGAACGTGCATGATTGTTACGTCTTTCGGGCAAATAGCCTGTACTTCTTCAAGCAACTGACGTTTAACCCGCTGTTCCAGCGTGGTTTCAAGTTCGAAAGAGGTATCAAAGTGGTTTTCGATGCTGTTTTTACTGGCGTGGGTGACCAGAATAATTTCTTTTAAACCCGCCTGCACACACTCGTTAACCACGTACTGAATTAGTGGTTTATCCACAACCGGCAGCATTTCCTTTGGAATAGCCTTGGTTGCTGGCAGCATACGCGTACCTAGGCCGGCTACAGGAATAACCGCTTTTTTTACCTGACTCATAGTTTATGTCCTTTTATTGATAGTCCTCGACCAATGGCGTAGTAATGCAATCCGTATTCCGACATGATTTTCGGATCATACAAATTCCGGCCATCGAAAATTAACGGTATACTCAGTTTCTCTTTGATAAGATCAAAATCCGGTGCCCGGAATGACTGCCATTCAGTACAAATCACCAGGAAATCAGCGCTATCAAGGGCAGCTTCTTTGGTTCCGGTTAACTTAAGATCCGGGCGACTGCCATAGATACGTTGGGTTTCTTCCATTGCTTCCGGGTCGTATGCCTGAACCGTAGCGCCTTGTTCCCATAACAACTCCATCAGCACGCGACTGGAAGCTTCACGCATATCATCGGTATTCGGCTTAAATGAAAGTCCCCATAAAGCGACAGTCTTGCCTTTAAGGTCACAATCGAAATGACCAGAAATATATTCAAACAGTTTTTCTTTCTGGGTGTAGTTAACTGCTTCCACTGACTCCAGTACTTTTGCCTGGTAGCCTACCTGGTTTGCACTACGAATGAGCGCTTGCACATCTTTGGGGAAGCATGAACCACCGTATCCACAACCTGGATAGATAAACTGATAACCGATTCTGGGGTCAGAACCGATACCCCGGCGTACATTCTCAATGTCGGCGCCAAATCGTTCTGCCAGGTTTGCCATTTCATTCATAAAGCTGATCTTGGTGGCCAGCATACAGTTAGCGGCATACTTGGTAAGCTCCGCTGAACGAATATCCATCACGATAACTTTGTCATGATTACGGTTAAAAGGCGCATAGAGTTCGCGTAGCTTTTTCTCCGCTTTCTCACTTTGGGTGCCGATAATGATCCGGTCAGGTCGCATGCAATCGTTGACTGCTGCACCTTCCTTTAAGAATTCAGGGTTAGATACCACATCAAAAGTGACTGCTTTACCCAGTGTTTCCAGCGTTTCGGCTACCTTTGCGGTAACTCTGTCTGCAGTACCTACCGGGACGGTAGATTTATTAATGATGATTTTATGGTTCTGCATATGGGTAGCCACTGTTTCTGCCACCGCCAGCACGTATTTCAGATCGGCTGAGCCGTCTTCATCCGGAGGTGTGCCCACAGCAATAAAAATCAGCTCACCATGCTCGACCCCCATTTTGGCATCAGTGGTAAAGTCTACCCGGCCGCCCTCATAATTACTGGTGACCAGAGGCGTTAAGCCCGGCTCGTAAATGGGGATAATGCCATTTTTGAGGTTATCAACCTTGGCCTGATCCACATCCACACATACAACGTCGTGGCCCACTTCAGCTAACACTGCAGCCTGCACCAGGCCCACATAGCCAATTCCAAAGACTGTTACCTTCACTTGTTCCCTTCCTTCTAAAACTCAGCGGCGCCTGGGTTAATCAGGCAAATCGAATAATAAAACTAAAACATTAAAGCATCATGACGTAACAGGCTCAACAGAAAACTTATTGGTCGGCCTTGTAACGTCCGGTCCGTTTACACAGGCCATCCTTCAACCCTTGCATCATATACTGGCGACGAGCCTTGCGCTGCTCCAAACACCAGCCGTTCACTATCCACCTGACTGGCAGGGCGATACAATTCCTGACTTTCCAGTACAGTGGAACATAAGAGCGGCGCAATAATATGAGGATATTGCGAAATTGATAATATAGCCGCACAGGACTACCCACCTTAAACGTGAACCCGAGGATACGCTTGCGGGATTCTCCTTGTTTATGGCGCAATAAGGCGTTTGTATCAGTGATGATCCGATACCCCTTTTGGCTGGCCCGCCAACACCATTCATGATCCACGCCATCTATAAATAAAGCATCTTCCATCAAGCCAATGTCAGCAAGCACGGATATCGGAATGACCTTGCCGGACGCGATAATCTGCCTGCTATGCAGGAAACCATGTTCATCGGGTACAGCGCGTTGCACTTTTGCTCGGACAACCTGTCCGTCAAATTCGCTGACGATAGAGGGGCCATAAGCCGCAAGATTTGTATAAAAAGACTGTGCTTCAACCACACGCTGCTGCACCGTTTGCAGTAACTGCTCAGTAAGGTGACTATCCTGATCAAGTAACATGGCATAGTCATGTCCGAGCTGTTTGGCCAGTAACAAACCGATATTTTGCGCACAGGCAATCCCTGCATTGTCAGGGCAGTGCCTGAACTCAACTGCAGACGACAGCCAGTGTTGGTGGCTTTGCGGAGAATTATCCACAATAATCACCTGCCAGCCACTCTGCTCCAGTAACCTGATGTTAGTGAGCAAAATATGCTGCTCAGGATGAAAGAGAATGATAATGGCCGAAAATTTCAATGCTTTATAATTTTTTCAAGTAAGTGTCTGTCGAGCTTATAGGCCATTTTGACCACCCACGACGGCATCATCCGCAGGCCCAAAACCATGCAGGCATACAAAAGATTGTAAGGGGTCAGGCGTTTAAGCCAACGCATTGCCCGGAAACGGGCCCGGAACTCATTTAATGACTTTATCAGCCCGCGACGCTTGTAAAAATCATTGACCCGCCGAAACCGCAGCAACTTATCCTTTAGATTACAAAAAATGTAACCGGCCGCGGCAAGTTCTATCCAGAGAAAATAGTCCTGGGTATTTTGCAGTGCATCGTCATAGCGATAGCCATCGGTGAACACTTTGTAGCGAATACAGACCGTGGGGTGATTTATGGTACACCGGCGCGGTAAAAGACGAGTTATTTGACGATTGGTCTGTGGCATTACCCGCGCCCCCACCTGATTGTTTTGTTCATTTATTTCAACCAGGCCCGTACCTAAAATAGCAACGTGCGCATGTTTGGTCAGATAGGCTATTTGCTTTTCCAGACGGTTCAGTTCTGAAATGTCGTCGGCATCCATACGAAAAAAATACTGCGGTTTTAATGACAAAGACCAGTCGATAGCAAAGTTCATACAGGTTGCCAACCCCCTGTTGGCGCTACCTTCTATAATCACCAAACGGTCGTCATCCTCAGCATGATGCATGATAATCGCCAGTAGTTCAGGTGATATATGCCCATCGATAACAATAACGTAAAGAAAGTCGCTGTAGGTTTGCTGACGGATACTGGCTATTGCCTGGTCGACCCAGTCTGCACAGTCCTTTTCGTAAACGGCCATAGCAACAATGGCGGGGATTTCATGCACCCGGTAGTTGCTGTGTTTTATAGAAAAGTTGGGGGTCAAGATAAAATCCGGCTAGCCACAGTAACCCGAAGTGTACCGGATTTTTTCCAAAATATGCACCATTGTGATGCAGTTATGCGGGCAACAGGCGGCGTTTTAGCGCCCGGAATACCCGTATAATTTTCCAGATATTCATAATTGCCGCACTGTAAATGACTAGCAACGCCATGAATCCCCAGAACATGATGTAAGCCGGCACCTGGTAAACCTCACCGAGTATACCGATCAGGCAATATCCTGCGCCCATCAGAAGAATCGCAACTAACGAACGACGGGGGCTAAAGCCTGCGCGCATGAAAATATTGTGCAGGTGCTTGCGATCAGGTCTTAGCACCGACTGCCCTTTTCTCGCCCGTCTGAACATAATCGCCGCCATATCCATAAGCGGTAATCCAATCAGCCAAACGCCGGTGATCGGGCGAAGTGAAGCACCTGGCCCCTGGGTGTGATCGACCAGTAACCAGACAATAGTGAGGCCAACAAACATGCTACCGGCATCACCCATAAATATTTTATTGCCTTTAAAACCTTTGAGACTAAGGTTGAACGCTAAAAACGGCACAATCGCAGCAATAATAACCAGCGGTTCCATAATCGCAGCGCCGTTATCAGACAATAATAACAAACTCACCACGCTTAACAGCACAACCAGACTCATGCCGCCTGCCAGACCATCGATACCGTCAATCATATTGATGGCATTGATTACCCCAACAACACACACCAAGGTGAAAAAATAGCCAGCAAGGCCGAGGTACACTGAACCAAAGCCAAAAATATCACCAAGGGAGGTAATGTAATTCTGAGCGCTCCAGGCCATTATTGAGGCTACACCAAACTGGCATACCAGACGCCCTTTGGCGCTCAGGTCAAAGCGGTCGTCGAGCATACCAAGCAGCACAATAAAAGCCGACGCGGTAAAAAACAGCGGGTTATTTTTCATCCACACGTCAGTCAATACACTGGCTACCAGTACTGCAACAAAAATAGCTACACCGCCCGTCAATGGCACTATGCCATTGTGGCGTTTTCTGTATGACGGCTGATCAACGAGCCCAAACTGATGGGCCAGAGGTGTCATCACCACCAGCAATATCAATGCAACAAAAAATGCTGTAAATAACGGAATAAACTGCAGATAGTCCATCATGCCTTACTTTTCTCCACAGAATCCTTACCCACCTGTGTTATCACGCCCACACTACTACCAGGAAAATCCATTTATTCACTAACTCCATTGAGAATATCATCGAACCTATACATGGCTACACCAGCCACCAGAGGCTTCGTGGAGAGGTCACTATAATCACCCGACATAATAGTAAACATTAGTATAACTGACTACCCCCCCGATAAAATTTAAATTTAAACGAACATTTTTTACTCAGTTAAATTCGTTTCTGTTCAGAGATTATGCAGGCTGATAATCAGTGCATGCCTTTTCGCTTGGTTATGTTATGCTACGAACACTTTTTTAAATGGACGTATTACAGTCAGGCAATGAGAAGACAAGTTATATTATCCGCTCTACTTTTCAGCACTATGACAATAATGGGATGTGTCTCACAACCTCAGAATGTCAAAGCAAATCTGCCGCTGGTCAATCCAAGCTTCACGCACCATCTCAGCGATGCAAGCTCTGGTACCCTCAATGGTAAAGCAAAAGCTATTCCAGAGTTAAATATCAAAGCTCACCAAACCATTGTGATCGACGGAAATAGCTACGCAGTTTCCGATAGTTATATATCAGCCATGGGTAACCAGTGTTACCGGCTGAAACGTCAGGGGCGTTCCGGATCTACGGAAATTCGCCCGGTTTGTAACAATCAGACGTACTGGCTGCTTTATCCGGCGTTGGTTTTTAGTAACACCCTTTAAAGGCTTAATTCGCTTATGCGTATATCTATTTGGTTAACGCTGGCTGCTTTATCGCTATCCTGTTCGGTTGGCGTACAAGCTCAAACAGCAGAACAAATTCAACAGATTCAACAACAACTCAGTCAGCGCGGCACCAGCAGTTCAGTTGCGGCCAACGCTGGCAATTCAGGCGTTAGCCCGGTACAGTTATCTGCCTCCCCGACCTTACAAGGCAACAGTCAGACCGGTACCCGTCCAAGCTCTGGTCAGTATAGTACGCAGCCTCGCAATGGTCTGGTGTTACCAGGTGAGCCGACTATGGAGATGGTTTTTCCCCTCCAGGAAGCCATGGAAAATCCCCCGTTCGCGGCAAACCTGTTTGTCGGTGGCTTTGAATCAGAGCGCACTAACTCGGTAAACCCCAACTATCTGGTAGCCCCCGGCGATCAGATCTCGATTTGGCTGTGGGGCGCGGTTGATTATTCTGACGTCGCCACCGTCGACAGCCAGGGTAATATCTTCATCCCGAATATCGGGCCGGTTAATTTGTTAAATGTACCGTCCAGCCAGGTGAATGCCACCGTCACCAGTAGCATCAAACAGGTATATACCAATGATGTGAATGTTTACGTAAACTTACTAACGGCCACTCCGGTATCCGTTTACGTCTCGGGGCCGGTGTTACGGCCAGGGCAATATGCTGGTCAGGCAACTGATAGTCCGCTTTATTTTCTGAAGCGGGCAGGCGGCGTTGATTTTCTGCGAGGCAGCTTCCGCAATATTGATATTTTACGCGCCGGAAAGATTGTTCATTCCATTGATTTGTATAACTTTGTTACCGATGGCGAGTTACCGGCCATTTCGTTTCAGGATAAAGACGTCATTCTGGTTCGCCCTATAGGCCCCACTATCACAGTCAGCGAAGGGGCACGAAACAGCTTCACCTTTGAGTTGAAACCGTCAGATTTAACCGGTGAAGCGCTGGTCGATTACGCAAAACCCGGCGACTTTATTAGTCATGTATCGGTTAGCGGTCTGCGTGACGGCGCCCAGTTTGCTCGCTATGCCACATTGGACAACTTTAGCCAGTTCAGTCTGCGCCCGGGCGATCATGTTGAATTCAAAAACGACTATGAAGTACAAATTTACCCGATTAATGTCGCTGGCAGTTTCCGCGGCGCATCACGGATTATGGTTTCCAAAGGCGCTCGTTTGCATCAGGTGTTGAGCAATATTGAAATCGATCCGAACCTGGCAGATTTTAATAATGTTTATTTGCTCCGTGAAAGTGTCGCCGATCAGCAACAATTAATTATAAACCAGGCATTGGATCGTCTTGAGCGGAGTATTTACACGGCACCTGTCCGCTCTACCGGTGAAGGTTCTATCCGGGTACAGGAAGCACAATTGGTCACTGACTTTATCGCCAGAGCCCGACAGGTTAAACCGCTCGGTAAAGTGATTATTGCTGAAAACGACAATGTGGCCGATATCCTGCTGGAAGAAAACGATACCATCGTAGTGCCAGCCAAAACCGATCTGGTCCACGTTGGCGGTGAGGTTTTAATGCCTCAGTCGGTTGTCTTTAATCCGGATGCACAGCTTTCTGATTACGTGGCCTGGGCAGGCGGTTTTAGCGAACGCGCTAATGACGCCCGTATTCTGGTTATCCGTGCTAATGGCATGGTCGATTTCTATGACGTTGATGATAACACTGACGTGGCCGCCGGCGATCAGGTGATTGTATTACCCCGGGTTGATGCGAAAACGCTTCAGGCAGTCAAAGATATCACTCAGATCATATACCAGATTGCAGTGGCGGCCAACGTAGCGCTGAACTAATGTCAGATCTTGTAAACGTCTCATTTCGTGCTCAACTTAAAGTATGGAAAAATGTCTGTTTCGCGCTTTTCCTGCGTGAGTTACGTGCGCAATTTAGTGACCGACTGGGTTTAGCCTGGGGCTTTCTGGAACCCTTTGCCTTTATCTTTGGCTTATCGTATATGAGAAGCTTAATCCGTGACGGAGACGCACACGGTATACCTATTTTTATTTTTATGCTGATTGGTATGGTTACCATTCAGTCTTTTTTGCAACCCTTTACGAAAATTGCCAGTGCATTTAGCAAAAGTAAGCCTTTGTATGCGTTCAGGCAAGTGCAACCCGTCTCTGCGCTTCTGGTAGCGGCTTTCGTTGAATATACAATAAAAATTATCGTCATCCTGTTAGCATTATTAACAATCTATTTGCTCGGAGTGACATTTCCCGTTCATGATCCTTTGTTACTATTCCTGCTATTCCACCTTCTGTGGATTATGACAATCAGTATGAGCTGTATTCTGGGTATTGCTTCTTCATATCTGCCTGAAGTAAAAAAAATAGTTGGTGTATTTACCCGTCCACTATTTTTCATATCCTGCGTGTTCTTCAGTCTGCAAGACATTCCGGTTGAATACTGGCATTGGTTTACCTGGAATCCGCTGGTGCATTTTATTGAACTAGGCCGATATGCCTGTTTCGAGTCCTATGGTGATCGGGGCGTGAGCCTCCAGTACGCTTTCGAATTTACGCTGGTTGTATTTTTCTTTGCCGTATCATTGTATCACCTGACCTGGAAAGGATTGTTATCCCGATGACTATCCGTTTAATTAATTTAACCAAATCATACCCCAGCCGGCTCGGGCCCCAATATATTTTTCGAAATCTCAATTTTGACTTCCCGACTGAGAATAACGTTGCCATTCTGGGCAAAAACGGAGCAGGTAAGTCAACGCTTTTTCGCATGCTGGCGAAAAGTGAATATCCTGATAAAGGCCAGATCTATACCAATAAATCCATGTCCTGGCCGGTTGCGCTTGCTACAGGGGTACACCCCCAGATGACCGGACGCGAGAATGCCAGGTTCATTGCGCGCATTAATGATGTCAGGGATCTACCAAAATACGAAGAAGCGGTTCAGGACTTTGCCGAAATTGGTAAACGCTTTGACTTACCGGTAAAGACTTATTCCTCGGGAATGCGTGCCAGATTAGTATTCGCCTGTTGCATTAATATTCATTTCGATATTTACCTGATAGACGAAGCGACATCAGTGGGCGACCCTAAATTTCGCCGTAAAGCCCGGGAAGCTTTGGAAGTCAAAGCCAAAGAAGCCGGCCTGATTATGGTCAGCCACGAAATGGATCAGGTTAGGGAATTTTGTACTTCAGCGATTATCATTGAAGATGGCCAACTTAACTATTACGGTGACCTTGAAGAAGGTATCGCAGCCTACATGGAATAAACGAGCAAAAAAATGAAACAAGTGCTAAACCAAATCACCGCTCAATTAAAAAAACGCCCCATCCTGTTAGTCGTAATTCCCTGGCTGCTTTACGCCGTTTATCTGACTCTCATTGCCGCCCCAAAATATGAAAGTACCAGTCAGTTAGTGGTTAAATCTGCCGATGGTGCTAACAGTTTCGATCCGACATCAATGTTAATGAGCGGCGTAACAGGTGTCGCCAGTGCCAACGATAGTCAGTTGGTAGTTGCGTTTGTCAGATCGGCAGATATGCTGCGCTACCTCGATGCAACTATAGGGCTGCGAGAGCACTATACCTCATCAACTGGGGATTTTATTAGTCGGCTCGCTGCGAATCACAGTGAAGAGGATTTTCTGGAATACTATCTGGCCAATACAGAAGTCATTATCGATTCAAATACCAGTGTAATCGAACTCTCCGCCAGAGCTTATGATGCTGCTTATGCGCAGTTGATCAGCCAAACTATTGTGCAGCGAGCTGAGCAGTTTATTAATGAGATCAGTAATAACCTGGCTAAATCCCGACTGGCTTTTGCTCAAAGCGAACACGATATTGTTGAAGAAAAACTACAAAACGCTAAGTTGGCTTTAATTGATTTCCAAACCAAATATAACGTGTTGGACCCTAATGCTGAAGGTGTTGCCATCCAGCAGATTGCCTTTTCATTAGAGGCGACACTGGCACAGAAAGAGGCGGAGCTGAACACGTTAAAAAGCATTATGTCTGACTCCGCGCCGGAAATAATTTCACTAAAACGCCAAATAAGAGCACTCAACGAACAAATTAATAGCCAGAAAACGAAAATCAGCGATGCGCAAAATGGTGAAGCGAAATTATCAATTAACCAACTAATGGCGCAGTATTCTAATTTACAGGTGCAAGCTGAGCTTGCCATGCAGGCATACGGCTCATCTCTGATGACGCTGGAAAATGCTCGCGTCGATACTTACCAACAAATACAGCACCTGGTGACTATCGAGTCACCTACACTGCCAGATTCAGCGGCCTACCCAAAAACGGTTTACAACCTGGTACTGATTGGTGTCATGCTAATCATGGCCTTTATTGCAGGTCGCATTATTATTGCCACCATTAAAGAGTTGTAAGTCAAACGCTACAATCAGTTGATAGGCGATTCCCCGCCACGAGCCGTGCTTTAACTAAGGTAGCTTGTGTCGGGAATCATCCTCTAGTATAAGAGAGATAGCCTGTGTACGTGCAGCTCTTACCTGCAGACCGTACACTCGGACGACAAAAAATTTAAATAAGAACTATATGGAACTCTGTTGTGACAACAAAAACTTCTAACGACACCAGCTTTTTCGGCCACCCGGGTGGTTTGTTAACGCTATTCTTTACTGAAATGTGGGAACGCATGAGTTATTACGGTATGCGCGCCCTGCTGGTAATATTCATGACCATGACCCTGCAGGAAGGCGGTCTGGACTTTACTAAAGACAATGCCTATGCCATCTATGGTTTATACACTGGCGCCGTTTATTTTATGGGATTATCCGGCGGCTGGATTGCCGACCGTCTGTTAGGTGGCCAGAATGCTGTCTGGTATGGCGGTATTACCATCATGATTGGCCATATCATTCTGGCTATCCCAAGCACCAACACATTCTTTATCGGTTTAATTTTTGTGGTGCTGGGTACCGGCCTATTAAAACCGAATATCAGCGCTATGGTTGGCCAGCTGTATGGCGATCAGGATACCCGTCGTGATAGTGGCTATACCATTTATTATATGGGGATTAACCTGGGTTCCGTAATTGGTAACCTGGTTTGTGGTTACCTTGCAACTAACTGGGGCTATCACTATGCCTTTGGCGCCGCGGCGATTGGTATGGCAATTGGCCTAATTCAATACCGCATGACCCAGTACAAACTGGGTACCATTGCCACCGGCCCGACCGTGAGCATGTCTGCGTCAGGTATTCGCAATAGTTGGGTAGGCGTACTTATCTTTTTAGTCAGCCTGGCAGTGGTCACATTCCTGATGAGCACCGGCGCACTGGTAATTGATGTGGTGAGTGTAGCAACTTCTGTTGCTTATATTTTCACCGCCATTTTTGTTATTTACTACGCTGCAATTTTCTTTTTCGGCAATCTCGACAGCGCCGAAAAGAAACGCATGATCTCACTGTTGCTTATCTGTATTGCATCTGCTTGTTTCTGGGCAGGTTTCGAACAAGCCGGATCCTCACTGAATATTTTTGCTCACGAAAATACCGACCGTCTGCTGGGAAGTTTTGAAATCCCAACCGCCTGGTTCCAGTCATTAAATGCCATTTTTATTATCACCCTGTCTCCTTTCTTCGCGGCGCTGTGGATTAATCTTGGTAAGCGGATGCTCGACCCGTCCTACGGCATCAAGTGTGCAATTGGTATTCTAATTATGGCCAGTGGCTTTATCGTGATGTTTTTTGCAGCACAGGCGGCCGCCAGCGGCCTTAAAGTTGCGCCATACTGGCTAGTTGCCACTTACTTCCTGCACACCGTGGGTGAACTATGCCTGAGCCCGGTTGCGTTAAGTGCGGTAAGCAAGCTGTCGCCGAAACGCTTTGCCGGTCAGATGATGGGCTTATTTGTATTAACTTATTCCATTGGTAACGTCATTGCCGGCGTACTGGCAGGTAGCTTTGGTGGCGAAGAGTCTGGCGACTTAAGCGGATTATTCTCATTTATCGTTCAGTTCACCGTAAGTATCGGCGTTATTGTCTTCTTGGTGGCTCTGTTTACCCGTAAATGGGAAAAGCCGGAGCAAAAGAACGCCTGAGATGATGTAAAAATCAGCAGCTAATTGTTAGCCACAAAAACGCCACTGGTGGTAAGCTAGTGGCGTTTTTTTATGAGTATGACAGGTAGAGATGAAGTTTTATCTTACAACGAGAAGTATACCGGGCCTAGCTGGCCTGCCCCTGGCAGAGCGTATGCGCCGGCTGGAGCGGGCGGCAAAAAAACTCACGGTTCCGGAAAAAACCGTACTGAACCTCCTTAAACTGCTGGTGATTGTACCGGCGTTTGCACTGCTTCTGCGTGTTGCGGCAGACTGGACGTCACTTTTGTGGGCACTGTTGGTTTTCCTGCTGTATCCCATTATCGTGAAACCTGTACAATACTCATTAAGCGCCAAATATTTAGAATCGTTGTCACACAAGGATAAGCAATGAAAACAATACTCGTCACCGGTGGAGCTGGCTATATCGGCAGTCATACCGTACTGCAACTACTGGAAGCGGATTACCAGGTAGTGGTATTTGATAATCTCAGCAATGCCTCAGAGGAATCCCTCAAGCGCGTGTCAGCCTTAACCGGTAAAGCCGTGACCTTTGTGCAGGGTGATATCCGTAATACCGAGCAGCTCGATGAGGTGTTCTCAAATCATGACATCGATGCTGTCATTCATTTCGCCGGCTTAAAAGCGGTTGGTGAGTCGGTTCAGAAGCCGCTGGAATACTATGAAAACAACGTCTACGGCTCTGTTGCGTTATGTGACGTAATGCGCAAGCACAACGTTAAGAACATTGTTTTCAGCTCCTCTGCCACTGTTTATGGCGATCCGGCTTCGTTACCGTTACGTGAAGACATGGCCACTGGTCAGCCAACCAACCCTTACGGTATGTCCAAACTGATGGTAGAGACTATTCTGACCGATCTGTATCACTCAGACGAAGCCTGGAATATTGTGTTACTGCGTTACTTCAATCCTGTGGGAGCACACCCTTCCGGTCAGATTGGCGAAGACCCTAACGGTATCCCCAATAATCTGATGCCCTACATTTCACAGGTCGCGTCCGGCAAACTCGAGCAATTAGCAGTTTTTGGTGATGATTACGACACCCCGGATGGTACGGGTGTGCGGGATTATATTCATGTAGAAGATCTGGCCAATGGCCACCTGAAAGCCATTGAACGCCTTGACCTGAACATGGGACTGGATATTTATAACCTCGGTACCGGCCAGGGTTATTCCGTATTGGAAATGATCAAGGCTTTTGAGAAGGCTTGCGGCAAACCTATCAATTATAAAATTGCTCCGCGTCGGTCTGGCGACGTAGCAGCCTGCTATGCCGATCCAACCAAAGCAGCTACCGAGCTAAACTGGAACGCTCAGAAAACCCTCGAGGATATGTGTGAAAATGCCTGGCACTGGCAATCACAAAACCCCCAGGGCTATTAACCCTTTAAATAACAAAGGCGCTTGAAGCGCCTTTGGTTTAGTTGTCTAGTTGTCGACGGTGTCATCGAGTGGCTCACTTTCCAAGTCCACATCGTCAAATAAGGCCTCAAATTCGTCAAACTCTTCAGCTTCTTCCGCATCGGGCTGTGAATCGAGGTTTTTACCATCGGTTACCCGAAATTCAAGGTTTTGAAAATAGATATTTTTCACCTGCTCATATGGGTCTCTGGCGTTTTCAATCTGGCCTTCCTGACCCAGCAGCTGAGCACGGGCTTCAAGTGCGCCAATAGTGAATCTCAAAACGTTAAGATTACCAGTCATCAGCGTCATCGGAAAATAAAGGTTATCCACGATATCCCCGGTAAAACTGCGCGGATCGCTTGGGCCCTGGGCGGGTAACATTAAAAACGGCCCGCTTCCCACGCCCCACTTACCGAGAGTTTCGCCAAATTCTTCCTCCTGACGCTGCAAGCCCATTGCCCCTGCAACATCGAAGAAGCCCGCAACACCCACAGTCGAATTAATCACGAAACGGGTAAAGCTGTCGAAAGACGGACCAACTTTACCTTGCAGAAGGTTATTTAACATATTGGCCGGTTCAGACAGGTTCCCCACTGCATTGGCGAGGCCGGTGCGGGCAAATCCCGGTATCACGGTAACATAGGTGGTTGCGGCAGGACGCAACAGATATTTATCGAGGATTTCCCAGTTAAAGTCCCACATTACGCGGTTAACACTTTCCAGCGGGTCGCGCGGATCAGAATAATCCGCTGGCGTGCTGGCAACATTAGCCGACACATCGGCCTGAGCCTGCTGCTGAGCATTATTGCTGGCGCAGCCTGAAAGAAGCAAAACGCCTGAAAAGAGGAGAAATAACGAAAAGCGACGCAGAGATATTGTCACATTAGTTCCTTGTTGATTACGATGGTTTGATCGATAACTTTGCCGTTTTCCACTGCAGCCTCCATCGTGCCTTCAAGATCGCCAGGTTGAGCAGGCGCTTCCTGATCCTTTGAAATACGGGCAATCAGGCGGGCTGTGGAAAGCTGATCCAGTGAATAATTAGGCGCCATGGCATTCTCGCTGGTTAACGTCACAGTTAACGGTAAATTGTCTAAGGGTAACCTTAATACCGCAGCGGGCATCCGGTTATCACTGTTAGCATCCTGGGCAAATACAAATAAAAACCCATTATCCGGCAGATTGGTCGCCAGCTCTTCACTGATCTCTACAGTCAGGTTAAAGCCGGTAACAGTCGCTTTCGCTGGTTGCTCACCATTTAAACTAGCCAGCCGTTCGGTCAACTGCATGGCGATAGTACTGTCAGCAGGTAGCTTACCCTCCAGCCTGGCAAGACTATCCGCTAATAATTGCTTATCGCCTAACCGACCCGCCACAACGGCCTGCATCAGTACCAGATTATCATTTTGTGGTTGCCCATCAATCAGTGAGGCTAATAACCGCCGGGCGTTATCAAGCTGAGTCTTATCATCGCTCATCATCAGCGCACGGGCATAGGTCATACGTACATTTTCGTCATCAGGCGAGAAATGCAGCGCTTTCTCCAGCGCGGCGTAAGCTTCTTCGGTCTGACTCAGAGCCATCCAGATACGGCCCAGATACATCCAGCCCTGACCATCTTCAGGGTTTTCCTGCAAACGTTTTCGGATAGCCAGCGTCAACTGTTGAAAATCCTGCGGAGTAAAGTTTTCGCCCTGCCCTTCGGCCAACTTGGCACTGAGTTTAGGTAACGCATCAAGTGCTGCCTGGGCATCCTGCAAATGATCAATATTACTGGCTTTAAAATAGGCAAAACCACCAACGAGCAAGGCCAACAACGCCCCACAAGCCAATACGAAAGAAGCATTGGCGGCTCCTTTAGACTCTTCCTGTTGCTCCTCTACCAGCGAAATTTTAATTTCATCACTGGCCTGGCGCATATCCTGTTCACTTAGCAAGCCTTCATCGACTTCGCGCTGTAATTCCTTCAGGCGCTCTTTGACCACGGCAATGTTAGCCTGGGTCAGATTTTCCTGTTCCGGACGCTGCTGCAACCAGGGTAAAACCACCAGCAGAACCAACACGGCTATCAGTACAACAACAGCCCCAATAAACATCCACGACATTACTTATCACCCTGCTTTAACATCGCCTCTGCTTTGGCCAGCTTGGCAGCCATATCTTCCGGCGGTGTCGACTTCCGTCGCACAATAACTATCACAAACGCCAGCACGGCGAATAACACCGGCGCCAGCCATAACCACAGAGTCACCGGCGTTACCGGTGGCTTATAGCTGATAAAATCGCCGTAGCGGGTTTTCATGTAGTCAATAACTTCATCACCGGTTTTGCCCTGTTTTACGAGGTTATATACCTTGCGGCGCATGTCATGGGCAATCATTGCGTCAGAATCGGCAATATTCTGGTTCTGACACATAGGGCAACGAAGCTCCTCGGTGAGTGACAAAAACAGCTGACGCTGCTGCGGCGTATCAAACTCATAGCTATCTTCAGTCGCCAAAACCGAGGCAGAGATTAGTAATAAGATCGTCAGAATTACTGGTTTCATTCAGTTGTATTCTCCTGCGCAAGTTCCTTTAATAACTGCGCGTATAGCGGACCAACTTTTTTGTTCCATACCCGTTCGTTAATATCCCCGATATGATGCATGCGTATCACACCGTTGTGATCAATAAGGAAATGCTCAGGCGCTCCGGTAACGCCCAGATCCAATGCGGTATCACGGTACACATCGAAAATATGAAACTGATAAGGATTACCAAAGCGGCTGGTGATCTCTACTACTTCCTGCTGAACCCGGTTTAAGGTTTTGGTGCCGAATTCCGGGTCAAGATCCTGATCGAAATATAAACCAACGATGCTTATCCCTTCCTGTTCAGTGAGTTCGGTCAGATAGGGCAATTCCACCGCGCAGGTCACGCACCACACCCCCCAAACATTCAGCAAGGTCACCTTCCCTTTAAACACTTCTGGCGTATAGGTCGTTTCAGGGTTCATCAGATCCGGCAGCGAAAATGCTGGCATGAGTTTACCTTTAACCTGGGAATCAAGCTGCCTGGGATCAGAAAACAACCCACTGAACAAAAATACCACCAGTACCAGAAAGGCCAGCAGCGGCACACCAAAAATCATAATCTTTTTCATGCTTTAGCCTCCTCGCCGGTTGCTAAGCTATTCACCGCAGCACGCACTTTAGCAACTTTAGCCATGCGATAACGTTTGTCACTCATCGAGCATATCCCACCAATAGCCATGATGACTGCCCCGGCCCAAATCCAGGTTACAAAGGGTTTGATATAAACGCGTATCGCCCAAGCGCCATCGTCCAGAGGTTCCCCCATAGCGATAAACAGATCCCTGAAAATAGTCGAATAAATTCCGGCTTCTGTCATCGGCATACGCTGCACCAGATAGAGGCGTTTTTCGGGCTCAAGGTGTACCAGCTTATCACCCGACTCGTATACATCAAAAATGCCCACATCGGCGGTATAGTTCGGTCCGTTGCGTTTTTCTACTTTGCGAAAGGCAAATTCATAACCCGATAAAGAGACGGACTCGCCCGGCATCATACGAACGTCTCTTTCCACTTCATAATTGCTCACCAGCGTAATACCAATCAGTGTTACCGCAAACCCCAGGTGACCAAGGATCATGCCCCAATGACTGGGCGTAAGCTTACGTAACCGTTCAAAAGCACTCAGACTGGTATCCATGGCAGACACTCGTTGTACTACTTCCAGGATTGTCGTAATCAGGATCCAGGCGCTTAGCACCAGTCCCAGCGCTGCCATGTAAGTAGCCGCATCATAAGTAAAGTTGATTAACACACCGGCGCTTACGCTTAGGCCAAAGGCAAATAATAACGTTTTTTGTACCTGGGAGGCCGGTTGGTGTTTCCAGCGAGTGAGTGGCCCAAGGCCCAAAAACAACACAAAGGGGACAATCAACAGCGTAAACATCTGATTAAAAAACGGGGCACCGATGGAGATAGACCCCAGGCCAAGTTCCTTATGCACCAGTGGCAACAAGGTTCCCAGCAAGACAACCAGCGTTGCGGCACATAAGAACACATTATTTCCCATTAGCAATACTTCACGGGAAAACAGCTGGTATCGGCCCGGGCTTTTTAACTGCTGCGCACGCAATGTATACAGCACTAAACTGAAGCCGGTTAATAACACCAGAATACCGAGAATAAAGAGGCCGCGTGCCGGATCGCTGGCAAAGGAGTGTACCGATACAATGACCCCGGAACGCACCAAAAAAGTACCCAGTAAACTTAACGAGAAGGTGGCGATAGCCAACAACACCGTCCAGGATTTAAACGCTTTACGTTTTTCGGTCACTGCCAGGGAGTGCATTAAAGCAGTGCCCACCAGCCAAGGCATAAAGGACGCATTTTCAACCGGATCCCAGAACCACCAGCCGCCCCAGCCAAGCTCGTAATAAGCCCACCAGCTACCGAGCGCAATGCCTACCGAGAGGAAACTCCAGGCGGCAATCACCCAGGGGCGTGACCATCTTGCCCAGGTTGAATCAAGCTGTCCGGAAAGCAATGCAGATACCGCAAACGCAAACGCCACCGAAAACCCGACATAGCCCATATACAACATGGGCGGGTGAATGATCATCCCAAAGTCCTGCAGCAGCGGATTCAAATCCCGGCCATCCACCGGGAAATAGGGCAACATGCTATCGAAAGGATTGGAAGTGAGCAGAATAAACAAATAAAAACCCACAGAAACCATGCCAAGCACGGCCAGTACCCGGGCGATCATAATTTGCGGAATGCCGCGGCTGAACAAGGCGACAGCCACTGTCCACAGCGACAACATCAGCACCCAGAGTAAAAACGAACCTTCGTGCCCGCCCCAAACGGCAGTGACTTTATAGTACACCGGCAAACGGCTGTTAGAATTCTGCGCAACGTAATTAAGCGAAAAGTCATCCGTAACGAATGCATAAACTAGACAACCAAATGCCAGGGCAGTAAAACCGAACATGGCAATGGCCAGAGGCCGGGCAGTGCCAATCATGGCATTGTGCCCTTTAAATGCGCCCCATAGCGGGTAGACCGACAGTAAAATGGAAGTAACCAACGCCAGGGCGACGGCAATATTACCTATTTCGGGGATCACGAGCCTGTATTTCCTTGGTTGGGGTTAACATGCTTAATGCCTTTCATTTTCTCGGCGAGCTCTGGTGGCATATATTCTTCGTCGTGTTTAGCCAGTACTTCCTCGGCTTCAATTACACCGGATTCCAGTAACACGCCGGTCGCTACGATGCCCTGCCCTTCACGGAACAAATCAGGCAGAATACCAGCATAACGTACGGTTACCTGCGGGCCGGTATCGATAAGATTAAAGCTCACCGCCAATGATTCTGAATCCCGACTCACAGTGCCAGGTACCACCATGCCACCAATTCTCAGGCGCTGACCGACTGTAGGTTTTACCCCTTCCTTGCCTTCAACGATTTCGGAGGGCGTATAGAATAAATCAATATTGTCGGTTAACGCGAATAGCATAAGCGTGATCGCACCAACAATCAGTAAACCAATGCCACCAACGGCAGCGAGTCGTTTTTGTCGTCTTGGATTCATACTGCTTAACTACCTGTTTGTTGTGATTCAGAGTGCACTGCCTGAGCTTTTCTCGCCGCCGCGATTCGGGCTTGCCGCGCTTGTTCTTCGCGGGCATTGCGCAACAACTTCTTATGAGTACTTGCACTGTCGAGCACGACCCAGACCAGCGCCAGCAAAGACACACCAAATGACAGCCACACATAAAGGGCATAGCCGCCCATGGCGAGGAAGTCGTGTAAGCTATCAAACTGCATGGTCACCTCCGAGCGCTCGCGCCGCCAGATCTTTCACCCAGGGGCGGTGATATTCTCGCCGAATGATTTCATTTTTCATACGCATTACGGTCACTGCAGCAATAAATAAGGCCAACCCCACCAAAGCGATTAATAATGGCCATAGCATCTCAGGCGCTATGGAAGGTTTATCAAACTTACTGATTGTCGCGCCCTGATGCAGGGTATTCCACCACTCAACCGAATAATGAATGATGGGCACATTTACCACACCAACCAGGGCCATTACCCCGGCTGCTTTACCCGCCTGCTGTTTATCTTCAAACGCGCCGTACAGAGCAATCACGCCAAGGTAAAGAAATAGCAGAATGAGTTCAGACGTAAGCCTGGCATCCCACACCCACCATGTGCCCCACATGGGTTTGCCCCAGGCTGCACCTGTAAACAGCGCAATGAAAGTGACCACCGCCCCAATTGGCGCCATCGCAATCATGGCCATAAATGCGGTTCGCCATTGCCATACAATGCCAACCAGCGCGGCAACGGCCATAGCAACATAGGTACTCATCGACAAAATGGCGCTGGGTACATGAATATAAATAATCCGAAACGAATCACCCTGCTGATAGTCCTGAGGGGCAAAGGCCAGCCCCCATATGCTGCCAGCGACCAAGCACAGAATGCCGGGCCAGAGAAAATAGGGCTGAAGCGTTACGCACAGTTGATACGCTCGCTCAGGTTTTGCATACGGATGTAACCACTTCCACATCAGTTTTGACTCACTTTAAGTGCATAAGCAATTGCAAAGGGGGCTGATGCCATCGCCAGCATAAGCATGGCGCCAATAATAGCAAGTTGTGCCCGGTAAGGTAATTGGAGTGCAGCAGAATCTACCGCCGAGGTGGCAAATATCAACAACGGAATAAACACCGGTATTAACAACAGCGCCAACAAGACGCCGCCACGTTGTAAACCTACCGTTAACCCTACAGCAATTGCCCCAACCAGCGACAACAATGGCGTGCCCAGCACCAGGGTTAGCATTAAGGCGATATACATATCGACCGTCAGGTTTAAAAATAGTGCCAGTAGCGGTGAAAAAAGTGCCAGCGGTAAGAAGCTCACCAACCAGTGCACCAGCACCTTAACTGCTGCAATGGCCGCCACCGACTGACCACTTAGCATGTACTGCTCCAGCGAACCATCCCAAAAATCATCACGAAACAGGCGCTCCATGGCCAGCAACGAGGAAAGAATCGCTGCAATCCAGATAACGCCCGGTCCAATCTTTTGCAGGGTAACCGGCCCGGGTCCAATACCGAGCGGAAAAAGCGTGATCACCATTAACAAAAACATCAGCGGCTGGGCGAGCTCAGAACGCTGGCGAAAAGCCAGGGCCATATCCCGCTTAAAGATACCGTTTATCAGGGTATTCATAACCGATACTCCAACACTAACTCGGTAAATGGGCCTGCCTGCTTGCTTAGCGGTTGGTGCGAGGTAGTAATAATCGCGCCCAGATTAGCAACATGCTCACGCATATGGGTTTCGAGCAATTCAATGCCATCGGTATCCAGCGCTGTAAAGGGCTCGTCAAGGATCCAATAGGCCGCTTGTTTTAGCCATAAACGGGAAAGCGCGACCCGGCGCTGTTGTCCGGCCGAAAGCATTCTTACCGGCACATCCTCAAGCCCTACCAATCCTAACCTTGCAAGGACTTCATAGGCCTGTTGCGCTTTAAAATCTGTGCTGTGTTGTGCGCACCAGAAGCGCAGATTTTCCATGGCAGTCAGCGCTCCATTAATACCTGCCTTGTGGCCTACATAGATCAGTTGTTGATTAAATCTGTCCCGCACTTTATCCAGCGGCTCATCATTGAACTGTAACTGGCCGCTCTCTGGAGCCGACAATCCGGTTAAGATCCTTAGTAAACTGGTTTTACCCGCGCCGTTGGGACCCCGCAGGTAGATGAGCTGGCCGGGCGATAAGCAAAATGACAGGTCAGTAAACAATACTCTGTCACGCTTAATACAGGTTAAATTGTCTGCAGCAAGTCCTGCCAAGATGCATCCCGTTCTATTCGCAAAAAAATCCGCCGCATTCTATCATAAACCAGCCGCTTCGCATCTTACCCAAAGGGTGGATCGGCAAATTTCTGATCTATTTCAATCTTTGGCACGATTGACATTATACTTAACTGTTGAAACTGACTGCCGATAAAGACTTATGCAATCATCCAATCTGCCCCCACAAGCGAGCCCCGAAAGCAGTCGAGTCAACGCTGCAGAGTCGACGAATGCGGCAACCAAAAGCCAGGCAATTGCAAGAATTGCTCAGGTTTTACAGCCTGTGCAAACTAATGTCTCTGCCGCAGCTCAGGTATCTGTGTCCTCAGCCGGACAGGGAAAAACCAACAAGGCGCTACCCGCTAGTAACACCAGTGTGTTTATGGCTACCAATCAGCAACTGCTGCAGATTACCCCAGCGGTACGGGTTGCCAGTGCCGAGAACCTGTTGCTGGTGCGATTACCTACTGAAGCGCCGATTCAGCCACCCAGGGGGTCGGCTGTCCCTTTTAAGACTTTATTACCGCCGGATGCCATTACGGCCTCAATACCAACGTTATTAAAACTAACGCCACAAACCATTCGTCAGCAGGTCTCCCAGGCCCAGTTTCAGTCGCTAATGACGGCATTATCCCGCTCGATGACTACGCCGGTCTCCCTGCAGGCCACGGTTATTCAGCAAAACAGTTCGTCAATAAGGGTGAATGCCGGTGCGGAGCGGCCATTGATAATCGATATTCCGTTAGCAAAAGTAGCCAGGCATAGCGACACCTCACTCTCAGGTCCCTCAGCCAGCAAACCATCTTTACCGTCGACAGTAACGCTAACCCTTACATTGCGGCAAAATCAGCTACAGGTGCAAATTACTCCGCCTGCGTCTTCTTCACAAACACCACAAACAGCACAAACACCGCAAACACGGCAAACACGGCAAACAGCGCAACCCAGTGTGCAAGCTCCGGTCAATAATACACCGGTAAGTTCATCGCATAGTGTTAACGTGCCGCTGAATTCGCCACTGGCCATTAAACTCACCCAGGCGGTTACCCAACAAACACCGCTTAACGTGGAGCCGCCTAAACTGGCCAGCTGGGTAACTCAGTCGCTGCCGCCCGCCGCAGCAAAATCATTTCAGCAACTAAGTCCCGTGCTACCTGCAACAGTGTTTATCAAAGGCAGTGAAGTGACCATTACGGGAAACAAGACTCAGCTTTTAGCCGTCAGCGCAACATCAGCCGCCCCCTTACCGCAATTGGCGCCCAAAGTCAGTTCACAGCAAATGAGGCAGCTAAATATCCAAAGCGCGACTACCAGGAACATCCCTCAGGTTACTATTGCGCCTGTAGTTACTCAGTCTGAGACAACCGCCGGACAACCAATACAACAAACAAAGCCTTCACCGATAATGTCTGCAGCGGTAAAAGCGGAGATCAGCCCGCCTGCGCAGGCAGTGATTCGTTCAGGTGCCCAGGACAATGAAATAGGCAAGCCCATGATACCGGCAGACGTGGAAAGTATCGCGAAGCACAAACTGGAGCAGCTTCCCGCCGAGGTAAAGACTGCGCTTACGCAATTCATCCGCTCTGCGAATCGAATAAATGTCAGTAACACTGACTCGTTGCAATCGAGTCTAAATGTGCTCACCACTGCTTTGCAAAAGTTCGCTGGTGCTAACCCAGCACTGGCAAAAACCATTAACTCAGTGATTGAACAGTTGCAGCTTAATTTGTCAGCGGGCACCCATTTCCTATCCCAGGAATCGTCTGCGCTCAAGCCCGAGGTCACGGGCTCAACCGAGCCGGTGACTGCTAAAGCCGGCACCGACTCAGCTCAACAAAGCACAGCGCTTAAACACCTTCTCACGTCGCCGGCATGGCTTCAGTCTCCGTTAACGCTGTCGTCACCGCCTGCCGGGCAGAGTTTTTTAAGCGGGCTTATTCAGTTATTACAGGTGTCATTGCTGGGCAGACACTTTAAAACCCATGAAGATATCGATCAGGCGCTTAACCGGCAGCGCACCTCTGCGCCAAATGGCAACGCACCAAACAGTTTGCTAGGTTCGATAACCGGGCGACAGGTCAGAGAATTTGCCCAGCTCGATAGTCAGCAAAATCTGCTTAAACAGCTTAAGGGCTTACTTGCCGGTCATCAGAATGCCAAGCTTGGCAATATGGAGCAAACGCTGCAAGGCAATGACAGCTTTTATTATGTGCTGCCCGGACTATTACCCCAGCAAAAGCCGGCTGAGCTACTTATCCGTCGAGAGCGGGAACGCCAGCCAGAACAACAAGACAACACCACTCAAACGCAATGGCACCTCACTATGAAGCTGGATATCGGAGAACAGGGAGAGCTGCTCACTAAAGCGAAGATCCGTGATGAGCAGCTTTATCTTGATATATATTCGTCGAATCAGGCGTTGCTGGAGAAAGTTGGCGTAACCCTGCCTTTTTTACTTAAGCGTTTCACACAGCTTGGTTTAACCGTTGAAGAGCATAAGCTACAACTGGGCAAAATTCCGGATAGCCTGGCCACTCGCCCCTATCAGATACTGGAGACGCAGGCATGACCCGTAAAAGCAAACGCGCGGTGGGCATTAAATATAATGAAGCCGAACCGTCACAAGCACCAACGGTTGTCGCCAAGGGCTATGATGATCTCGCCGAAGCGATTATTGCCAGTGCGAAAGCTAATGGCGTGCTGGTGCATGAAGATCCCTACCTTAGCGAATTTTTGACCACCCTGGATCTCGGCCAGTCGATTCCCGAACCTTTATATTATGTTATCGCCGAATTACTGGCTTACTCGTACGTATTACAGGGCAAAGTGCCAGAGAATTGGAAACAGGCATTTCCCGGCATCGAAGAAAAAATTTAGGTACCGAAGATAAAATTTAAAGGGTGATATCGACAGACACTTCGCCGGTATTCGAGTCATAGAATATTGAATAGCCAGGCTGCGCTACCAAATAATAGGTGCACGTATTAGCGTTATAGGTAGCCTGATAATCAGCAGACGTATCCTGCGCAACGGTTGGAGATCCGTCTAACAATACTGCGCTCCAAACGGATGTGCAATCCCAGGCATTATCCAGCATTGGACTCGCCTCATAAGGCAGGTAGCTTTGTGCAGGCCAGCCATTGGCATTGATATCCATGAGGTTTTCACCGTTACCGTACAAATCAAGGTTATCGACGGGGCCTGAATTACCGCTAACAGCCCATTTAAGATGCGCAAGTTTAATCGCCGATTCAAAGGCCGTACCGGTTCCCTGCACAGACGCAGCATAAGCATCACTTTGAAAATCGACAAAACGCGGTAGCGCGGTCACAGAAAGCACGCCAAGTAAAATAATCACCGTGATCAACTCAATCAGTGTAAAGCCTGACTGTCGGAGACTACTGGAGAACATCGAAATAAACCAACCAGTTACAACTTGCTAAATAGGGTTCTACTGTAAACCTATGATTGACGAATGCCAATATTTAATTTGTCACATAAAAAAGCCCATCCAAAGGGATGGGCAAAACTATAAGTTAGGCTTATAGGGGGAGTTTCCAACGGGTGTTGAAAAAGTTTACTGCTATATTAAAGCGCGTCCTCAGGCTCTACATCGTCGGCTTTAATATTTTTCGATAACAGTAATTCTGCCCGGATCTTGGTTTCAATATCGTTAGCGATATCCGGGTTTTGCTTAAGGAATTTCACCACGTTCGCTTTACCCTGACCAATTCTGTCACCGTTATAGCTGTACCAGGCACCGGCTTTATCAACCAGCTTTTGCTTCACGCCCAAATCAATCAGTTCAGCTTCTTTGCTGATACCAGCACCATACATAATTTGGAATTCAGCCTGTTTAAACGGTGGCGCCACTTTGTTTTTAACGACTTTCACGCGGGTTTCGTTACCCACCACTTCGTCACCCTCTTTTACTGAGCCGATGCGACGAATATCCAGTCGAACAGAGGAGTAAAACTTAAGCGCATTACCACCGGTAGTCGTTTCCGGGTTACCAAACATCACACCAATCTTCATCCGGATCTGGTTGATGAAGATACACAGTGTATTAGAACGCTTAATATTACCGGTCAGTTTACGCAGCGCCTGCGACATCAGACGTGCCTGAAGACCCACGTGGGAATCACCCATGTCACCTTCAATTTCTGCTTTTGGCGTCAACGCAGCAACCGAGTCCACAATGACTACATCAACTGCACCGGAACGAACCAGCATGTCACAAATTTCCAGCGCCTGCTCACCCGTATCCGGCTGAGAAACCAGTAGATCGTCAATGTTGACACCGAGCTTTTCTGCATACACCGGATCCAACGCATGCTCAGCATCTACGAACGCACAGGTTTTACCTTTTTTCTGTGCTTCAGCAATAACTTGCAGGGTCAGGGTTGTTTTACCCGATGACTCAGGACCGTAGATTTCTACTACCCGGCCACAAGGTAAACCGCCAATGCCTAATGCAATATCAATACTCAGTGAGCCGGTAGAAATAGACTCAATATCCATTGCCTGGTTGTCGCCCAGACGCATGATCGCGCCTTTACCAAATTGCTTTTCAATCTGACCGACCGCAGCCGATAGTGCTTTAGATTTGTTGTCGTCCACCGAAAACCCCTCGTTATTCTGTTCTGATTGCGTTATCCGCAGTTGCTTTTACTGATGTAGCCGGTAGGCTGATCATCACTAAAATAATGACTGCATAATATACTGTATGATTATACAGTGCAATATGCTTTTTGCCTTTTCTTTATTTCATCACGCCTGGTTTATTTCGCAACTAGTCTGTGGTGCAGTGTTGCAATAACAAACTCAATGGCCTGGGTTCTGACCGCTTCCCGGTCCCCCTCAAACTGGCGGCGGATTGTATCGGTTACACCGTTTAAGTAAAAGCCAAACCATACTGTCCCTACCGGTTTTTCTTCGCTGCCGCCGCCCGGCCCAGCAATACCACTGATCGCTGCGGCACACTGTGCACCGGTTTGCTGTGCGGTGCCTGCGGCCATTTCGCGTACAGTTTCAGCAGACACCGCACCAAATTTTTCAAGGGTATCACTACTAACGTTAACCAACGCCTGTTTAGCCTGGTTAGAATAAGTAACATAGCTTTGGTTAAACCAATCCGAGCTGCCAGCCACCGATGTTAACGCATAGGCCACTCCGCCACCGGTACAGGATTCCGCACAGGAAACCCACCAGCCCTTTTGCCGTAGCGCCTCACCAACGGCTAAAATCTGGTCAGCTAACGTATTTATATCCAGTTGCTGTCTCGAAAAAGTTGAAAATGACTGGCTCATAGGAATAATACACTCATAACATTGAGACCGTATTATTGGTCAAAACTACAATCGCAAGCAACCAGCAAGCCGAGGCATTCTTGGAATCACACACGCCAATGATGCGCCAATACCTGAATATAAAGGCGCAGCACCCTAACATTTTACTTTTTTACCGCATGGGCGATTTTTATGAGTTGTTCTATGACGACGCCAAGCGTGCGGCCGAGCTGCTGGATATCTCCCTCACCGCCCGGGGTAAATCCGGCGGCGAGCCAATCCCCATGGCCGGGGTGCCCTATCATGCGGTAGAGAGCTATTTGGCGCGGCTGGTAAAAATGGGCGAGTCGGTGGCGATTTGCGAACAGGTAGGCGACCCGGCTACCAGCAAAGGGCCGGTAGAGCGCCAGGTCCAGCGTATCGTTACGCCAGGCACGGTTACCGATGAAGCATTGCTTGACGAACGCCAGGATAATGTACTGGCAGCGGTTTACAGCGTTAAAGATCAATTCGGCCTGGCTTGGCTGGATATCACCAGTGGCCGCTTTTTAGTCAGTGAATTTAGTGGCACCGACATGCTCACAGCCGAGTTACAGCGTCTCAACCCGGCGGAATTACTCTACCCCGAAGGCTTCGATTGGCTATCGAAGATTGATCACATTAAAGGCCTGCGCCGCCGCCCCGAATGGGAATTCGATCAGCAAACCGCAGAGCAACAGCTCAACAATCAGTTTGGCACCCGGGAACTTACCGGTTTTGGCTTAACCAATATTACCCTGGCCATCAGCGCCGCTGGCTGTATTCTGCAGTATGTTAAAGACACCCAGCGCACCGCCCTACCACATATTCGTGCTATCACCCTTGAACAACAGTCAACCCGGGTGCAACTGGATGCGGCCACGCGCAAAAACCTTGAACTAACCCGGAATTTATCCGGTGGCACCGAACATACGCTGTTTGCCGTACTCGACAACACGGCCACGGCAATGGGCAGTCGCTTACTACAGCGCTTCCTGCATGCGCCGATTACCGATCGGGAAGAGCTGAACGCCCGTCAGCAGGCCATCGGCGATTTTCTTAACGGCGATTACCCGGCACTTACCGGCCAGTTGAAACACATTGGCGATATTGAGCGGATCATGGCTCGCCTGGCGTTGCGCTCAGCACGACCACGGGATTTCGCCCGCCTGCGTAATGCCCTGGCCAGTCTGCCTGAGCTTCAACATGGGCTGAGTTTATTTAGCGCGCCACTCATTAAAAGTATAAGCGAACAGATCAGCGAATTCCCCGAACTGTCGGAATTACTCGATAACGCCATTATCGATAACCCACCGGTGGTTATTCGTGATGGGGGTGTAATCGCCCCTGGCTACAACGCTGAACTTGACGAACTGCGTGATTTATCGGAAGGCGCCACCGAACTGCTGCGCCAGATAGAAACCCGGGAGCGGGAACAAACTGGCATCAGCACGCTAAAAGTGGGCTACAACAAGGTGCATGGTTTCTTTATCGAAGTATCTCGTGCTAATAGTCATCTGGTGCCGGCCAGTTATATTCGCCGCCAGACCTTAAAAAATAACGAGCGCTATATCACGCCGGAGCTGAAGGAGCATGAGGATAAGGTGCTTACCTCGCAAAGTCGTGCGCTGGCGCTGGAAAAGCGCCTTTATGAGGAGCTGTTCGACTTAATCAACCCGCAGCTTGATGCCCTGATCACCAGTGCCGCCGCGCTGGCGAAGCTGGATGTATTGATCACCCTGGCAGAACGTGCAGAAACCCTGGAGTATCACTGCCCTACTTTGTCGGATGTACCCGGTGTAACCTACCAGCAGGGCCGGCACCCTGTAGTTGAATACGTTATGGATTCGCCATTTATTCCCAACCCGCTCAATATGGATAAAGACTCCCGGATTAAAATCATTACCGGCCCCAACATGGGCGGTAAATCGACCTTTATGCGCCAGACCGCACTGATTGTGTTGCTGGCCTATATTGGCAGCTACGTGCCGGCAGCGGGCGCCGAAATTGGCCCTGTGGATAAAATATTCACCCGTATCGGCGCCTCAGACGATCTGGCCTCCGGCCGCTCTACCTTTATGGTAGAAATGACAGAAACCGCCAATATCCTGCACAATGCCACGCCTTATTCACTGGTATTAATGGACGAAATTGGCCGCGGCACCAGTACTTACGACGGCTTGTCGCTGGCCTGGGCCTGCGCCGAGTATCTTGCCACTCAGTTACAGGCCTTTACCTTATTTGCCACCCATTATTTTGAGCTGACGGAGCTTACTCATACTTTACCAGGCGTACAGAACTTACACCTCGATGCCGTTGAACACGACGACACCATTCGATTTATGCACTCAGTGGAAACAGGCGCCGCCAGCAAAAGTTATGGCTTACAGGTAGCGCAGCTGGCCGGTGTGCCCAAAGCCGTGATCAGTGCGGCAAAAAACCGACTCCGGACCCTTGAAAGTCAGCATACGGTATCGGCCAGCGAGCAAACACTCGCCGCAGCCCCTGCCCAGCAGAGCCTGTTACCCGAAGAACCCGTTCAATTACCGGCCAGAAAAAGCGCCCTTGAGCAGGCTTTTGCAGAGGTGGATCCCGATGAACTTACGCCAAAACAGGCTTTAGCGCTGATTTATGAACTAAAACAATTAAAATAGTAAAATTACCAAAAAGCCCATATTAATAATCCCAGTTAAACGGCTTCCCAAAAACGGCAGTCGTTAATACCCATGCCACCTCAAGTTACGTGTTTCAGCACTATCACAACAATTGCACTACAAGGCATGTTGATGCAGGAATGCAGATACCTTTCAAACCAATAGAAAACGAAAGTTGAATTGCTGTGATGCGCCCAAAGGGCCGGGCTAAAAATGCCTGATGCTGCGCCAAATCGTTTTGCTGTAGAATAACTAAACCTGCAACAATTTGACTTGCCTCAGACATTTTTTTCTCCGGCTGAAATCAAGTAACTTGAGGTAGCACGGGTATAAAATCAGTCCCCTTGTATAAAACACCAGGAAACAGTATCTTTTAGAGCTGTTATAATTGTTTGAAAGCGCCATATTGGGTATACTGTTGCGCCGTCTACAGTGTTGTTTAAAAACAACGTTTTACCCAAATATATAACCCAACGTCTTAGGTTTCGCATGACAAACTATATTTTCGTCACCGGTGGTGTTGTTTCATCGCTTGGTAAAGGCATTGCTGCTGCATCCCTTGCCGCTATCCTTGAAGCACGCGGTCTCACCGTGACCATGCTTAAGCTGGATCCGTATATTAACGTTGATCCAGGTACCATGAGCCCCATTCAGCACGGCGAGGTTTTTGTTACTGATGATGGAGCAGAAACAGATCTCGACTTAGGTCACTACGAGCGTTTTATTCGCACCCGTATGACCAAACGTAACAACTTTACCACCGGACGGGTTTACGAAGAGGTATTACGTCGCGAACGTCGCGGTGATTACCTGGGTGCCACCATTCAGGTTATTCCGCACATTACCAACGAAATTAAACGCCGTGTTATCGAAGGCGCACAGGGCCATGACGTGGCTATTGTGGAAGTCGGTGGTACGGTTGGTGACATCGAGTCACAGCCGTTTATCGAAGCCATTCGTCAGTTGGGTACCGAAGTGGGCCGCGACCACGCCATGTTTATGCACTTAACCCTGGTGCCTTACATGCCAGCTTCCGGCGAGCTTAAAACCAAGCCTACTCAGCACAGTGTAAAAGAACTGCGCTCCATTGGTATTCAGCCAGACATTCTGGTTTGTCGCTCGGTAGGCGCTATGCCCGCCTCTGAACGCTCCAAGATTGCGCTGTTCACTAACGTTGCTGAAAAAGCGGTTATCTCATTAAAAGACGTTGATAGTATTTATCGCATCCCGGCAGCGCTCAAAGCGCAGGGGCTTGATCAACTGGTAGTTGATCGTTTCCGTCTGGAATGCCCGGAAGCCGACCTGACCGAATGGGAACAGGTGCTTTACGCAGAATCTAACCCGGTTGGTGAAGTTAACATCGGTATGGTGGGTAAATACGTTGAGTTACCGGATGCCTACAAGTCGGTTAACGAAGCACTGAAACACGCCGGCCTGAAAAACCGCCTGACGGTAAATATCCATTACGTGGACTCACAGGACATCGAATCCAAAGGCACGCAGATTCTTGAAAATCTGGATGCCATTTTAGTCCCTGGCGGCTTTGGCGAACGTGGTATCGAAGGCAAGATTGCGGCAGCCCGTTATGCCCGCGAAAACAAAGTGCCCTACTTAGGCATTTGTTTAGGTATGCAGGTAGCGCTTATCGAATTTGCCCGTAATGTTGTGGGCATGGAAAAAGCCAACAGTACCGAGTTTGATCCGAGCTCACCGTATCCGGTAGTGGGTTTGATCACCGAATGGCTCGACTCAGACGGCAGCACGGAAACCCGTGACGAAACCTCCGATCTCGGCGGTACTATGCGTCTGGGCAGTCAGTTATGCCATTTGATCCCCGGCAGTAAAGTACACGCAGCCTACGGCAGTGAAGAAATTTACGAACGTCACCGTCACCGCTACGAGGTTAACAATAACCTGCGTGACCAAATCGAAGAGGCAGGCCTGAAAGTGAGTGGTTTGTCCACCGATAAACGTCTTGTCGAGGTCATTGAAATCCCGGATCATCCCTGGTTTGTAGCCGGCCAGTTCCACCCGGAGTTTACTTCGACTCCCCGTGACGGCCATCCACTGTTTACCGGTTTCGTAGCAGCGGCGCAAACCTATCAGAAAGAGAATCATTAATTTATAAAACCCGGCACTGACTACTCCCGCAGTGCCATTATTATTGTTGAGGAAGAAAAAATGGCGAAGATCTCGCGTATCATTGGACGTGAAATTCTGGACTCTCGTGGTAACCCCACGGTAGAAGCAGACGTATATTTAGACTCAGGTGTTATGGGTCGCGCCTGTGCACCATCTGGTGCTTCTACCGGTTCACGCGAAGCCCTGGAATTACGCGACGGCGATAAAAGCCGCTACATGGGTAAAGGTGTAGAAAAAGCCGTAGCAGCAGTAAACGAGAAAATCGCACCGGCGCTGATTGGCATGGATCCAGTCGCTCAGACTGACATCGACAAAACCATGATCGATCTGGACGGCACCGAAAACAAAGAAACCCTGGGTGCTAATGCCATCCTGGCCGTTTCACTGGCCGTTGCCAAAGCCGCTGCCACCGAGAAAGGCGTTGCCCTTTACGAGCATATTGCCGATCTGAACGGCACTGCTGGCCAGTACTCAATGCCTGTACCTATGATGAACATCATTAACGGTGGTGAGCACGCCGACAACAACGTGGATATTCAGGAATTTATGGTGCAGCCGGTTGGCGCGAAAAGCTTCAAAGAAGCCTTGCGCATGGGTGCTGAAATCTTTCACAACCTGAAAAAAGTACTGAGCGCCAAAGGCCTGAATACCGCTGTTGGTGATGAAGGTGGTTTTGCCCCTAACCTGAGTTCAAACGCAGAAGCGCTGGCAGTTATCGTTGAAGCGGTAGAAAAAGCCGGCTACAAAATGAACGAAGACGTCACCCTGGCACTCGACTGTGCGGCCTCTGAATTCTACAAAGACGGCAAGTACGTACTGTCTGGTGAAGACAAGTCATTTGATTCAGAAGCCTTCGGTGACTACCTGGCAGAGCTGTGTGAACAGTACCCAATCGTGTCTATCGAAGACGGTCTTGACGAAAGCGACTGGGACGGCTGGGCCAGCCTGACCAAGAAAATTGGTGACAAAGTGCAACTGGTTGGTGACGACCTGTTCGTAACCAATACCAAGATCCTGAAGCGTGGTACTGAAAACGGTATCGGTAACTCTATCCTGATCAAATTCAACCAAATCGGTTCATTAACCGAAACCTTAGAAGCGATCAAGATGGCCAAAGATGCCGGCTTTACTGCGGTTATCTCGCACCGTTCAGGTGAAACCGAAGATGCCACGATTGCCGACCTGGCAGTCGGTACCGCAGCAGGCCAAATCAAAACCGGTTCACTGTGTCGTTCAGACCGTGTAGCTAAGTACAACCAGTTACTGCGCATCGAAGAAGCGCTGGCTGGTAAAGTTGCTTACAACGGCCGTAGCGAAATTAAAGGCCAGTAATCTTAAGCTGGCGGGCAGCATTGCCCGCCAGCTTATTGATGCTGTCCCCACAATCACAACGCTAATGGCGCATTCCTCCGACCCAGCGTCACATCAATCCGACTTCTTTAATGCGGTCGAGTCAGACACATCCCAACGTATTATCGCTGAGTTGTGCAACGCGTTATATGAGCGCGAACTGGCGCTTATCGCCCAACAAGGGCCTAATCAAACCAGCTTACTACGTCGTCGCATTGCCGGCCTGAGTCACCATGTCCGACGCACTGCCCGTTTCCTGGCAGCCAAAGCCGTGCCATTAGAACTGGATGAACACAATGCCAGCTGGCAGGCCAGACAGGCAGCCAAAAATCCCGCTCAGAGTAACGACAGCGATAAAACCAACGCCTGGTTCACCGAACATGCCAAAGTCGGCCTGGTAGTGCCTGTATGGGTTCAGGAATTCGATAATGAGCATATAGAACTCGACTCTATCGATCGGGTTCAACCGGAAAACCAAACGCTGCATGTGAATAAATTTGGCTGGTTTGATTTTAGCGGTACACCGGTAGAAAGCCCTGCCCGCTACACGGACAAAGATCACATCACCCTGTCGCTGGTAAAGCCATCAAAAGCCATTATGACAGCAGGGTGCTGCGGCCATACCTGGAATCACAAAGGGCGCACTTCGCCCCGTACACTCACCCTACGTGAGATCTTACTGGTCAGTACCCTTAACTGGCGCAAGTTCAGCGAACCACAACGCTTCGATAATAAATAACCTGTCGTCTTTCGTTCATCTGTTACCTGTCAGCTTGATACGCTGAAAGCGAAATGAATAACCTAATTTCCGGCATGACAGGAAATTTCATCCTAAATTTTTTGTTATGCAGTAATTTATAACTAAAACTTATACCGAAAATCAGAATCAGTGGTTGACCTGCTGCGGTTCAGGCTGTAAATTGTCGGGCATCGGAAAGGTCGCACATGCAGCAACCAAAAGGTTTTACTAATGCCGCGTACGTTTATTCTATCTCTTCTACTCCTTATGGCAGCCAGATTGCACGGGTAGATTGCGACCATCGAATCAATACACAAAACCCGTGCAGAGCACGGGTTTTTTTTTAACTAAAATCAACGAGAGACAGCCATGACGAATCAGGTAAAAATATTTGATACGACCTTGCGTGACGGCGAACAAGCTTTGCCTGCCAGTTTAAGTGTTAAAGAAAAACTGCAGATCGCGCTGGCTCTCGAGCGTCTTGGCGTTGATATTATCGAAGCAGGCTTTCCGGTATCATCACCGGGCGATTTCAAATCTGTACAAATGATTGCCAAAGAAATCAAGAACTCAACAGTCGCTGGTTTAGCCCGTGCGGTACCGGCCGATATTGATGCCTGCGGCGAAGCTCTGAAAGTAGCAGACCAGTTCCGTATTCATACCTTTATTGCCACATCCGAAATTCACGTCAATAATAAGTTACGTAAATCTCAGGATGACGTTGTTGAAATGGCTATTGCCGCGGTTAAGCGCGCGCGCAATTATACCGACGACGTAGAGTTTTCGTGTGAGGATGCCGGACGTACCGAAATCGGTTACTTAGCCCGTATGGTCGAGGCAGTAATTACCGCCGGCGCCACTACGGTCAATATTCCGGATACCGTAGGCTATACTACACCAACCGAGTTCGGCGGCATTATCCGCCAGTTATTCGAGCGTGTACCTAACATTGATAAAGCCACGATTTCTGTGCACTGTCACAATGATTTGGGACTGGCAGTAGCTAACTCACTGGCGGCGATTGAAAATGGAGCCCGTCAGGTAGAAGCCACAATTAACGGTATTGGTGAGCGCGCGGGTAACAGCTCGCTGGAAGAAATCGCGATGATCCTGCAAACCCGCCACGCCTTGTATGGTTTAAACACCAACATTAACAGTAAAGAGATAAGCCGTACCTCAAAGCTGGTCAGCCAGTTGTGTAATATGCCGGTGCAGGCAAACAAAGCCATCGTAGGAGCCAACGCCTTTAGTCATTCTTCAGGTATCCATCAGGACGGTGTCTTAAAAGCGCAAAACACCTATGAGATCATGACACCTGAGAGTGTGGGTATTAACAAAAATAACCTTAACATGACCTCTCGTTCCGGACGTCACGTTATCAAGCACCGTTTACAGGAGCTGGGTTATAAAGATACCGATTACGATTTAGAAGCCATTTATTCGGCATTTTTGAATCTGGCCGACAAAAAAGGCCAGGTTTACGACTATGATTTAGAAGCGCTGCTGTTTTTCGATCAGCAAAAACACGATCAGGCGCACTATCAGTTAACCTATTTGCACGCCACGTCAGGGAAAGAAATAATCCCCAGCGCTACCGTGCAGTTAAAAATTGGCGATGAACTGGTGACCCGTTGTGAGACCGGTAACGGTCCGGTAGATGCCTCGTACAAAGCCATTATGTCGATGCTGGGTCACAATGACCTGGAAGTGGTCGACTTTAAATTAGATTCTAAAGGCGAAGGTGCTGATGCGCTGGCATCGGTTAGCGTTATCACTGAATACAAAGGCCGCCGTTTCCATGGTCTGGGTCTGGCCACAGATATCGTTGAAGCCGGTGTTAAAGCATTGATTTTCGTTTTAAACAACACTTACCTTGCTGATAAGATTGATCAGCAGAAGAACCAACAAGAACGCGTAGCAGGAGTATAAATGAGCCAGTTTAACATTGCCGTGCTTGCCGGTGACGGCATCGGCCCGGAAGTGATGCAGGAAGCCAATAAAGTATTGGATGCCATCGAACAGAAGTTTGCCATCACCTTTAACCGTACTGCTTATCCTGTTGGTGGTTACGCCATTGATACCGAAGGTGAAGCGCTGCCAGCCAAAACCCTGCTTGGCTGCGAACAGGCCGATGCCATTCTGTTTGGCTCTATTGGCGGCCCTAAATGGGATACCCTGCCACTGGAACAGCGTCCTGAGCGTGCGGCACTGTTAACCCTGCGCAGCCATTTTGATTTGTTCAGTAACCTTCGCCCGGCCAAAATTTATGCGGGCCTGGAAGACTTATCCCCACTGCGCAAAGACATCGCCGCCAGCGGTGTGGACGTACTGGTTATCCGCGAACTCACCAGTGGTATTTACTTCGGTCAGCCGAAAGGCCGCGACGGCGAAGGTGAAGAAGAATACGCCTTTGATACCATGCGCTATTCCAAGCGTGAAATCCGTCGTATTGCCGTGAGCGCTTTTGAAGCGGCTATGAAGCGTGATAAGCGGGTGACTTCCGTCGATAAAGCAAATGTACTGGTGTGCAGTCGCTTGTGGCGCGAAGTCACAGAAGAAGTGGCCAAAGACTACCCCGAAGTCGCCCTCGACCACATCTATATCGATAACGCCACCATGCAGCTGGTCAAAAATCCGGCCCAGTTTGATGTAATGCTGTGTTCTAACCTGTTTGGTGACATCATCTCCGATGAATGCGCCATGATCACCGGCTCCATGGGTCTGCTGCCCTCTGCCAGCCTGAACGAAGAAGGCTTCGGTATGTACGAACCAGCGGGCGGCTCAGCACCGGATATCGCTGGTCAGGGCATTGCTAACCCTATCGCACAGATCCTGTCTGCTTCGATGATGCTGCGCTTTAGTCTTAATCAGGCAGCCGCAGCGGACGCAATCGATAAAGCGGTAGTAGAGGTACTGGAAGCCGGCATTTTAACCGGCGAGCTGTTGCCCGCCGACAAGCGCGACCAGGCCGCCTCCACCTCACAGGTTGGCGACGCCATTGTTAAATCTATTTTAGGTCAGGAGTAATTATTCATGGCTAAAACATTATACGACAAGGTGTGGCAGGCCCACATCATCAGCCAGTTGGGTGATGACAGCCTGATTTACATCGACCGTCATCTGATCCACGAAGTCACCAGTCCGCAGGCTTTTGCCGGACTGAACGAAAAAGGCCGTAAGGTACGCCGACCGGACCGTACTTTTGCCACGATGGATCACTCGATTTCTACCCGTAGCCTGGCGCTGGATGCCTGTGGTCCGCAAAACAAACTACAACTGCAAACCCTGGCCGAAAACTGCGAAGAGCATGGCGTAAAACTCTTCCCTGTGGGTCACCAGAAGCAAGGGATCGTCCACGTAATGGGTCCTGAGCTGGGCTTAATCCTGCCGGGCATGACCGTCGTGTGCGGTGATTCACATACCGCTACCCACGGCGCGTTTGGCGCCTTGGCATTCGGTATCGGTACCTCGCAGGTAGAACACGTTCTGGCTACGCAAACGCTTAAGCAAAGCCGTGGCAAAACCATGCAGATCAAAGTCAATGGTAAACTGGCAGTAGGCATTACCGCCAAAGACATCATTCTGGCCATCATTGGTAAGATTGGTCACGCCGGTGCCACCGCTCATGTTATTGAATACTGCGGAGAAGCTATCGAAGCCTTATCAATGGAAGAGCGTATGACCATCTGTAACATGAGCATCGAAGCAGGTGCCAAGGCAGGTATGATTGCGCCAGACCAAACTACCTTTGATTATCTTAAAGGCCGTGAGTTTGCCCCACAGGGTGCCGACTGGGACGCTGCTGTTGAATACTGGCAAACACTGTATTCAGACGATGATGCCGCCTTTGATACCGTGGTAGAGCTTGAAGCCAAAGATATCACACCACAGGTTACCTGGGGCACCAACCCCGGCCAGGTTATTGGCGTTAACGATCCGGTCCCCGGCCCGGACGATTTCACCGACAGCGTTGAACAGGAATCAGCTCGCAAAGCCCTGCAATACATGGGCCTGAAAGCCGGTGAGAAATTAGGTGATGTGCCGGTTTCTCATGTGTTCATCGGTTCGTGTACTAACAGCCGCATCGAAGATTTACGCGCTGCGGCGCACATTGCCAAACAAGGCAAGGTAGCCCCAAACGTTACCGCTATGGTGGTGCCGGGTTCAGCGGCGGTTAAACGCCAGGCTGAAGAAGAAAAGCTCGACGTTATATTTAAAGACGCCGGTTTTGAATGGCGCTTACCGGGCTGTTCAATGTGTCTGGGTATGAACGACGACCTGTTAACTGCGGGTGATCGCTGTGCATCTACCAGTAACCGTAACTTTGAAGGCCGCCAGGGCCGTGGCGCCCGCACCCATCTGGTGAGCCCCGCCATGGCCGCTGCTGCCGCGTTACGCGGTAAGTTTGCCGACGTCAGAGATTTTCAGGAGTAATTTATGAGCCAGACTACCACAGGCATTACCACCCTGACCGGCACCGCCTGCCCGCTTGACCAGGCCAATGTCGATACCGATCAGATTATTCCCAAGCAATTTTTAACCAGTGTCAGCCGCGCCGGCTTTGGTAAGCACCTGTTTCACGACTGGCGTTATCTGGATCTGGAAGAAAAAGAGCCTAATCCTGAGTTCGTGCTGAATAAACCGGAACATCAGGGCGCCGCTATTTTGCTGGCCCGGGAAAACTTCGGTTGTGGTTCAAGCCGTGAACACGCGCCCTGGGCATTAACCGACTTTGGCTTTAAAGCGGTTATCGCGACCAGCTTTGCTGACATCTTTTACGGAAACTGCATGAACAACCAGCTACTGCCCATCGCCCTGAGCAGCAGTGAAATGGACGTGCTGTTTACGGCCGTGGCCAAAGATGCCAGTGCTGTCATCAGCATCGACCTGCCAGCACAAACCGTTTCAGTAGGTGATACCAGCATGACATTTGACATTGCTGAACACCACAAAAACAACTTGGTAAAAGGCCTGGATGCTATCGGCCAGACCCTTGAACTGACCGACGACATTGAGTCCTTCGAAGCCAAACAACCAGCCTGGCTTTAAACTCTGCTAAACGCCGCTTATTTGATCCAGATGAGCGGCATTTTCATTTTTTTCATTTCATCTTTATACAGTTAGGCTATAGTTAGCAAAACGCACATTTACGTAATAAGCTTGGCCTGGAGAGGAAATGCTACAACGAATTGCCATCGATGATTTAGCCCCGGGCATGTACGTTAATCGGGTACTCGATGAATCCGGCAAGGTTAAAGTACGCTCCAAAGGTATCGTCCGTTCAGACGCCGTGATTACACAGTTGCGCAACAAAGGTGTTGAATTTGTCGAAATTGACACCGACAAAGGCAAAGCACCAACCGCTGAGCCCTGTTCCTCAGAAGCACCCGAACCATCCACCGAAGTGAAGCCAGTCAGCGATGTTAGCCATGAAGTCAGCATTAAGCCGCTAACCAGCGAGGGCCTGATGGCCGCTGAGCAGCTGTTCCAGAAAGCCATGGCAATTCAACAAAACTTCCTCAACCAGTTAAAGTCTGGTAAAGGGGCTGACGTTAATAAACTCACCACACTGACTCAGGATATTCTGGAATGCGTATTTGAAAACCAGGCGGCGATGATCTGTTTATCCATAGTTCAACGGGGCAATGATTGCCTGCTGGAGCACTCGCTAAATTGCAGTATTCATATGGCCATTCTGGCCGACGCCGCCGGGTTTGATCAGCAATCTGTGGAGTATGCCAGCCTGGCCGGGCTGTTAATGGATACCGGTATGGTGAAGTTGCCAGCCGAGCTCTGCGTGCCAGAAGAGCAACTCAGCGGCACCGATTTAATGATGTATAAGACCCACGTCGATGAGTCCCTGGCGGCCATAGAACATAGCGATGATCTGCCTGAAGTAGTCAAAGACATCGTCAGCCAGCACCATGAACGAATTGATGGCTCGGGCTATCCTAAAGGTCTCAGCGGTCAGGATATAGAGCCGCTGGCGCAGCTCGCAGCCGTGGTTGATGAATTTTCCCAACTGGGCATGTCCGCACCATTTGGCAGTGCGCTGCCGACCAGTAAAGTAATCAAAGCACTGGCTAACAACAAAGGCCTTGAGCAATCGCTGGTAAACCGCCTGATTGGCGTGCTTGGCATCTACCCGATTGGTTCACTGGTTAAGCTGAAAAGTGGCAAGCTGGGTATTGTCAGCCGACGCAACCCGTCTAACCTGTTACAACCGCAGGTGATGACGTTTTACAGTATCAACAGCGGCCATTTTCAGGAAATAAAACGGCTGGATCTGGCCAAAAGCAGCGATGAGATAGAAAGCAGTATTGGCCCCGATGAATTTGCTATTAATCTACCTAAATTTTTCACAGAGGTGTTCATTCCACAGGTAAGTGAATAATATTCTGCTGTATAGAAATTACCAGTCGGTGAGCGCTGTCATGCTAAACACTTCCCCCTCAAAGCGCAAAATCACTCGTTGCGCTTCAATATTAACAATCTGAACACGGTCTGCAATCCAATCACCTTCCCCTTTATCACTGCCATTCACTCTGACCCAACGGTCAGCCGGTGCAGAGGCATACATATGGGCACTGAAATCCATAGCCGGTAAACGGGTAAGTAAACGCGCCGGCAATTGATCCACCCGCTGAATATCATCATGAACCGTCACCACGGTTTCGGAAGCGGACGGCTCTACCCCGCGGGCTTCTTCTTGTTCCAGATCGGTGAGGACTTTGTTAAAGCGGGCCATTAACTCGGCCGACACTGCTACTTTATCGCTTTCACTGGCAGTTGACTCAATGCTTTGTGCTACCTCTACCGGGGTAATATCCGGCTCTGTCGCGGCGGTCTCGGTTGTCGCTTCAGCCAACCGGTTTGACGCAGGCAACTCTGACGAATTGCTTTCTTCTAATCTAGCTTCCGTATCGACAGAAGCCTTTGCATCCTCGACTTGTGCTGCAGGTGAGCCTGGTACCGCAGGCGGCGCAGCGACGACCGCCTGACTCACAACCCGTTCACTTATATTATCCGGCGCCTCTAACAGCTGCGCAAGCATCGCAGGCCCGACAGCCAGTAAATAACCAGAGGCGCCGCCCCCCACTAATAGCAGTAAGCCGGTGATAAGGGGCTTAAACACGCGCTGCCATTGCCCGGGCAAACCATTTACCGTAGGCAAAAACAAGCTGCGGTTAAACTGATCGCTAATGGCACTGTCGGTCTTTTGCGCACGGGTGTCGTATTGCCCGCGCAATAACGCCTGAGTGGGTGTTCGTTCGGTACTCACCAGCGTTTCATCGGTACAGATTTCAACAGTTTGCTCGGGATCATATTCAATTTCCTGAACGCCCATTTCAATTAATCCCTGGACCATGGCGTCACTGGTAATAAGGCCCGACTTTTTAATTTTTACCGGGCCATTTTGCGCTGTCACCTGCACAATCATCATGCCAGGCGTAGCTTGTTCAATGGGGATGATCTGGTTCATGCCATGCCCCATAAATAACCGCCCACCAAGGCACTTAAGAAAATCCCCGCGTATATCAACGTTTGTCGTCCGCGCAGGCGCTGCTGTACAACATCTTCACCTAAAATTTGTTCTGCTGCCGCCAAAAACAGATGTTTTTTCACCACTGGTTTTTGCTGAGTAAATGCCAGGGTCATTGCCCTGTCGCAAAGCAGATTGATCACCCGCGGGATCCCGGCTGTTACCCGGTACATGGTGCGCACCGTGGCGGCACTGAATACCGAAATATCGCCGTTAGCCACACTCAGACGGTGATTCACGTAAGCCTTCACCTCCTCAGCATTGAGTGGTAACAAATGATAGCGTGCAGTGATCCGCTGTGCTAATTGGCGTAGTTCATTACGTTTTAACAATTGCTGTAGTTCAGGCTGACCAATCAGCACCACCTTAAGCAGCTTTTCGCGGTTGGTTTCCAGGTTAGTCAACAATCGCAGTTGCTCAAGCACTTCCGGTAACAGGTGTTGCGCTTCATCTATCATCAGCACGGTGTTTTTACCGGCGTTATGGTTATCTGCCAGTTTTTGCAAAATCTTATCGGTAAAATATTTCAGGCTGGCCTGGTTAGGGTCGGTTTCGATATTGAGCTCATCGCAAACCGTTGCCAGCAGTTCAATGGCTGATAAAGTGGGATTCAGGATCATCGCGACCTGTGTTGAGTCGGGCAACTGTTGCAGCAACTTTCGTGAAACGGTAGTTTTGCCGGTGCCCACTTCGCCGGTCAGCATTACAAAGCCGCCACTTTCCCGTAATCCAAAGGTCAGATGCGCCAGCGCTTCCTTGTGGCGTGGGCTCATATACAGGTAATCCGGATTGGGCGCGATGGAAAACGGATTATCAGTTAATCCGAAATATTGTAAAAACATGTTTTATCAACTGAACTGTCCATATGTCCGGTAAACTATCAGACTGTCGGTTGAAGTCAACAACACCGTGTTTTCAGGCGCTTACTCAGGCATAATAAGCCCATCTTTTAACGGTACATTTTTCAACAGCAGATTGTGAGCATGCAGGTATATCTGGTTGGCGGCGCAGTACGCGACAAATTACTTCATCGCAAAGTCACCGAGCGTGACTGGGTAGTAGTGGGCGCAACGCCGGCGCAGTTACTGGCAGAGGGCTATACGCAGGTAGGCAAGGACTTCCCGGTGTTCCTGCACCCGCAAACTCAGGAAGAATATGCCCTCGCCCGCACCGAAAGAAAAACCGGCGGCGGCTATACTGGTTTTAGCTGCCATGCTACGCCCGATGTGACTCTTGAAGAAGACCTGCTGCGCCGGGATCTCACTATTAATGCCATGGCACAATCCGCCAGCGGTGAACTCATTGACCCCTACAATGGTCAGGCAGATTTGCAGCAGCGTATACTGCGCCACGTCTCTGCGGCATTCAGCGAGGATCCACTGCGTATATTCCGGGTTGCACGGTTTGCAGCCCGCTACGCTTACCTGGGGTTTTCCGTGGCACACGAAACCATAACTCTAATGCAAACCATGGCCGCCTCAGACGATATCCGCCAATTAAGTGCTGAACGCGTATGGCAGGAGACACGCCGCGCGCTTATGGAAGATAACCCCGAAGTGTATTTTAGAGTTTTACAGCAATGCGGCGCACTGAAAGCCTGGATGCCGGAAATTGAAGCGGTAATATCTGATGAGTCAAAATCAGCGTCACTGCAGCATGCAGCAGCATCTGAACAGCCCTTATCCGTTCGCTGGGCCTCAGTATGTTGGCCCCTTGAGCAGCCGGCTTTAGAAGCACTGCAAAAAAGACTCAAGGTGCCAAATCAGCAAGCCGACTGTGCGCAACTGGCAGCAAAAATACTGCCTTCACTGGCCGAATCTATTCACCAGAGCGAATGGCTACTTCAGGCGCTCAATACCTGCGATGCCTGGCGCCGTCCCGAACGGCTTGAGCGCCTGATGCCGTTGTTTACTGTTGTCTACCCCGAGCACGGGCAGCATTTTAATACGGTATTTACGAGTGCCCTTACAGCGGCTAATCAGGTAGATGTCAAAGCCATTATTACTGCCGGGTATCAAGGCCCCGACATCAAACAGCAACTCAGCCAGCAACGGCTAGACCTGATTGAACAGAGCATCACAAATCACGGCGTTTAGCAGATTTAATGCTACAATAGCGCCATTCATGCGACAGACGTATTTTTATGACATTCGAACAACTAGAATTAGACGATGACCTGTGCCGGGCACTGGCCGACATGGGCCTGAGCCGCCCCACCACCATCCAGTCCATGGTGGTACCGGTAGCCATGGAAGGTAAGGACATTCTGGCCTCTGCCCCAACCGGCACAGGTAAAACCCTGGGCTTTTTACTACCGGCCTGCCAGTTTCTGCTGGATTTTCCGCGCAAGCAGCCAGGCGCTACCCGTATTCTGGTATTGACCCCAACCCGCGAACTGGCATTGCAGGTTTACGAGCAAGCCGTTGCGGTAACCCGCCACACCGATCTGATCTGCGGTGTGATCACCGGCGGTATTAACTACGGCACCGACCGGGAAACCCTGTCCCAAAATCTCGATATTCTGGTTGCTACGCCCGGCCGTCTATTTGAACACATCGAACAGGAATCGGCAGATTGCCGTGATATTGAATGTTTAATTCTGGATGAAGCCGACCGCATGCTGGATATGGGCTTTTCCGGGATCGTCAATCAAATCGCTGCTGAAGCCCGCTGGCGTAAACAGAATATGTTGTTCTCGGCCACGCTGGAAGGGGCTGGCGTGCGTCACTTCGCTAATGATCTGCTTAATGAGCCTGCAATCATCGAAGCCGATCCACCGCGTCGCGAGAAAGCCAAGATTCACCAGTGGTATCACCTGGCCGATAACCTTGAGCATAAACTTGCCTTACTGGAAAAAATTCTCAAGGAACAAATCACCAGCGCCGTGGTGTTCGTGAAAACCCGCGAGCGTCTGCAATGGCTGCGTGAAAACCTCCAGCGACTGGGCGTCAACGTGTGTTATCTGCAGGGTGAAATGCCCCAGGACAAACGTAACGCCGCCCTGGCCAGCTTTAAATCAGGAAAACTGAATATTCTGCTGGCCACCGATGTGGCCGCCCGCGGTATTGATGTCCCCAATGTCAGCCATGTGATTAACTTTGATATGCCTCGCAAAGCCGATATCTATGTACATCGTATAGGTCGTACCGGGCGCGCCGGCGCTAAGGGCACCGCCATTTCGTTAATCGAGGCCCATGATTTTGAGATGGTCGGCAAAGTCTCGCGTTATATGGATGAGCCGTTTAAAGCCCGCTTTGTTGAAGGCCTGCGCCCTAAACACAAAGCGCCGGAAAATAAGACTAAGAAAAAGAAATCCAAAACGTCCAAAACCGCCAAAAAGAAAAAGAGATAATGATTATGTCACTGCCTGCTAAAGTGGTTCTGGCTACCGGCAACGCCGGGAAAGTCAAAGAATTTGCCAGCTTGTTCGCACCACTCAATATTGAAGTGCTGCCGCAAAGTGAATTTAACGTCAGCAGTGTGCCGGAAACCGGCACTACATTTGTGGAAAATGCCATTATTAAAGCCCGCCATGCGGCGCAGCAAACTGGCTTACCCGCGATCGCCGATGACTCTGGCCTGGTGGTTGATGCACTTAAGGGCGCACCGGGCATTTACTCGGCACGCTACGCCGGTGAAGACGCCTCCGACAGCGATAATATTACCCGATTGCTTACCGCTTTAGGCGAAGATAACGCAAACCGTGCCGCGCACTTTCAGTGTGTACTGGTAATGATGCGCCACGCTGACGACCCCATCCCGTTTATCAGTGAAGGGCAGTGGCATGGCAGCATTACCCGCCATCCTCATGGTGAAGGCGGTTTTGGCTACGATCCGGTATTTTATGTGGATGAGTTTAAGTGCACGGCTGCGGAACTTGAAAAAGCCCAGAAGAACGCAGTGAGTCATCGTGGTGTTGCCATGCAGCAATTACTGGCACGTATCAAAGGTCTGTAATGCAGTTTCCCCCTCTGGGCCTGTACATTCACATTCCCTGGTGTGTGCAAAAATGCCCCTACTGTGACTTTAATTCCCATGCGCTGAAAAGCGGGCTACCAGAACAGGAATATATCGCCCATTTACTGGCCGATTTAGAGCAGGACGCCCGATTCACGGCTGAGCGGCCGGTGGAAACCATTTTTATCGGCGGCGGCACGCCAAGTTTGTTTAGTCCCGAAAGCATAGGCCACTTGCTGACTGAGGCGCAAAAGCGCGTGCCTTTCGCAAAAGATATCGAGATAACGCTGGAGGCCAACCCGGGCACCATAGAGGCAGCCCGGTTTGAAGGTTACGTGGCGGCGGGGGTAAACCGTTTTTCTATTGGTATTCAGAGCTTTCAGGCCCGGCATTTAACCGCGCTGGGGCGTATTCACGATCCGGCTCAGGCCTTGTTCGCTATTACCCAAGCCGAACAAAGCGGCGTAAAAAGCTTTAATGTGGATCTGATGCACGGCTTGCCAGACCAAACCCTGCAAAACGCACTGGATGACTTAAACCAGGCTATAAATCAACAGCCAAAGCATTTATCCTGGTATCAACTCACTATTGAACCCAATACGCCATTTTATTCCAGGCCGCCGGCATTACCCGACGATGATATTCTGTGGGATATCCAGGCTGAAGGTCACAAATTACTGGCGGCATCTGATTACGAGCAATACGAAATATCCGGCTACAGTCAACCCGGATACCAATGTCGGCATAACCTCAACTACTGGCGATTTGGCGATTATATAGGCATTGGCTGCGGCGCCCATGGCAAAATAACCAACATCGAAAATCGCGCAATCATCCGCACGGTAAAAGTAAAACATCCCCGTGGTTATATGACACTTAACCGGCCTTACCTCGATCATCAGAACCAGGTTGAGGAAGAAGATCTGGCCTTTGAGTTTTTTATGAACCGCTTTAGACTGGTGGAGCCTTGCCCAAAGGCCGATTTTGCGGCACTCACCGGTGCATCACTCACCACCGAGCAGCAAGACGCTATTGGTCAGGCAATCAGTAATGGCTTGCTGGCTGACACAGCAAATAACTGGCAGGTCACCCCGATGGGCCGTCGATACCTCAATACCTTACTTAGCGCCTTTGTTTGAAAACGCTGCTGACAATCAGATTCATTTTAAAAAATTAGCTGAATCACAAATTTACTCTACTATTAGCAGGTAATACTAAAGCAACCTGATAGTTGCTGCATTTTTGCACAACAGGGACGTCAGCAAAACCCGATAATTGCCGGAGTAAGTATGTCCATTCAGCGCAAATTTCTTATTGCTATCACTGTGGTCATTGCCGCTTTTGCGGTGGTGATTGCGATTATTACTTCTGTTTCAGCTTCATCAGAGGCTGAAAATAAAATTAGTCAGCAAAAAGACCAGTTGTCGGCCCGGCTGACGAATATCCTCACCGTCACAGACTCATTAATGCATGAGCGCGTGGTAAGCAGCATGAAGCTGTTAAAGAAACGCGGAGAGGCCATAGGAGTTCCCTCGCAGGGCGGCCAGGTAATGGTTAAACAAACCCCGGCAACCCAGTTGTTGATTGGTAGCGAAGCACAGGCCAATAACTTCGCCTTGGTTGATGGACTCACCGCCGTCATGGGCGGCACGGCCACATTGTTCAGCAAAACCGGCGAGGATTTTATCCGGGTCAGTACCAATGTTATCAAAGACGGTGAACGGGCTATTGGTACCAAGCTGGCACCGCAGGGTAAGGCCATGGCGCAAATCAAGCAACGCAAAGCCTATTATGGTGCCGTGGATATTCTCGGCAGCCCTTACCTCACCGCCTACGAACCTATGTTTGACGCGGCCCGGGAAGTCATCGGCATTTGGTATGTAGGCTATTCTGCCGACCTCATGGTACTTGAAGAAGCCATTACCAATAGCAAATTACTTGAGGAAGGTTTTGTCGCGCTGAAAGACAGCAAGGGTAACCTGCGTATGTATTCATCCCACGTAAATGAAGCGACGGTGAATAACGCATTGGCTAACAGCAACGATAACTGGGATATCAGCATTATTCCCTTTGAAAAATGGGGTTATGAACTTATTCTGGCAGCATCAAACGACGAAAAGTCATCAATGGTGGCTGGTGCTGTATTTTCGGTGTTACTTAAAATTATACTCGGCAGTACCGCCCTCCTGGCAACGATATTCTTTTTAATCAGTCACCTGGTAGGTAAACCGTTGGATGAGTTTATTGGCGTTGTAAACGATCTCGCCTCTGGAGAAGGCGACTTAACATTCCGTTTTAACGCCGACACCAGCGACGAATTCGGCCAGATGGCAAAAGGATTTAATCATTTGTTAGCACAATTACAAAGCACACTGAGGAGTGTAAATCAGGCCACTGATACCATGCTAACCCAATCCCGACAACTTAACGACACCGCGGTGAAGTCCAGTTCGACAGTGACAGAATTAACCAGTGAAACCAGTGCTATTAGCGACGCTTTAGCAACATTACAGAAAAATGCCGTGGCCGTCTCCACTAACATTAATCGTTCCAATGAAGCCGCCAGTGCCGCGGATAGCGACACCCGTAATAGTGTCAGTGTACTGTCTGCAACCATTGAAGACATTGAGGCCCAGGCGCAGAATATCGATACGTCGGTACAGGTTATTAATGAACTGGCTGCTGCCAGTGAACAAATCAGTGGCGTAATGGATGTTATCCGCAATATCGCCGAGCAAACCAATTTACTGGCACTCAATGCGGCGATCGAAGCCGCCCGGGCCGGAGAACAAGGCCGCGGATTTGCCGTAGTCGCAGACGAAGTCCGCTCACTGGCCAGCCGCACTCAGTCCTCGACCGAAGAAATCCGCGTGATGATTGAACGCTTACAACAAGGCAGTCGCGAGGCAGCAAACAAAATGCAGCAAAACAAAGACAATGCATTCGCTACCGTACAAGTGACACAAAACGCTGGCGAGTCTCTGGAGAAATCGCTGCATGCCGTGGCCACCATTACCGGGCTAAATCAGGAAGCGGCGAGTATGGCATCACGTCAAACCAGCATTACCGAGGATGTGGCGAAACGTCTGAGCAGCATTCAGAATGTGGGCAATCAAAACAGCGATTACGCCCGTCAGGTCGCGCAAAATTGTGCGCAGTTAGTCGACGAAATCAGCCGCATGCAGCAACAACTTAAACGCTACCGGTTTTAACCTGCTGTTTTCGCCTGTTGAGCTATCAGAGCATCGATGATTTCCCGATTTGCCGCCGGGAAGTCGTCGTAACTCAATTTTTCCAGTGCCAGCCACTTTCCCGGTTGACCTTCTGCACCGGTAGGTTCGCCATTAAATCCTGCCACTGTATATACATGCAACCGTACACATTTATCACCGTAATCGTGTTCTATAAGCACTAACGGTTCACAGTGCGTAATAACAATAGCCACTTCTTCCTGTAGTTCTCTGCCCAGCGCGGCATCTGGCGCTTCGCCCGCCTCGACTTTACCCCCCGGAAATTCCCACTTACCGCCCTGGTGCTTATCACTGGCGCGCAAACAGACATAGGTTTTATTATCGCGCAGGATCACCCCTACGGCGACGTCAATGTAATTCATATCTCATTACCTGTTGTACTTATAAAAAAGGCCGGTAACCTGCTCACAGATAACCAGCCTCTTGTTTTCAGCGTTAACGGTTTAGCTTAACTTACCGTGACACTGCTTGTATTTTTTGCCTGAGCCACATGGACAAGGATCGTTGCGACCTACCTTCGGGCCCTGACGCATGGCAGCCTGAGGGCCGCTAACATCTTCTGATGGCTTACCGCCGGCTTCGGCGTGCTGGAAGTTCTTGGGTACATCGTCGGCCTGACGACGTTGCTCTTCCACTTTTTCGACATCTGACTCAGCACGCACCTGCACCCGGCTTAAAATAGTAATCACCTCAAGCTTAAGGCCTTCCAGCATATTAGAGAATAACTCAAAGGCCTCACGTTTATATTCCTGCTTAGGATTTTTTTGTGCATAGCCGCGCAGATGAATCCCCTGACGCAGATGATCCATGGCGGCCAGATGTTCTTTCCAATTACTATCGAGGTTCTGCAGCATCACCGCTTTTTCAAACTGACGCAGTACCTGCTCACCCACCATTTCTTCTTTGGCTTTGTAGGCTGCGTTTAACTCATTCAGAATTTTCTCACGCAGTTTTTCTTCATACAGTTTGTCGTCCGCATCCAGCCATTGCTGAATTGGCGCGTCCAGCGCGAAGTCTGCCTTGAGGCGCTGCTCCAGTCCGGGCACATCCCACATTTCTTCCAGCGACTGCGGTGGAATGTACTCATCTACCACGCCACTGATAACGTCTTCGCGAATTGCCTGCACTGTTTCACTGATGTCCGACTCATCGAGCAGTTCATTACGCTGCTCGTAAATCACCTTACGCTGATCGTTAGCAACATCATCGTATTCCAGCAACTGCTTACGAATATCAAAGTTGCGTCCTTCTACCTTGCGCTGGGCATTTTCAATAGCACGGGTCACCCATGGATGCTCAATCGCCTCGCCTTTCTCCATGCCCAGACGTTTCATCATGCTGGCCATTTTTTCTGAGGCGAAAATACGCATCAGGGCATCATCCAGTGACAGGTAAAAACGTGATGAACCCGGGTCGCCCTGACGACCAGCACGACCACGTAACTGGTTATCGATCCGACGTGACTCATGGCGCTCGGTACCAATAATGTGCAGGCCACCGGCTGCCAGTACGGTTTCGTGGTCTTTTTCCCACAGCTCTTTGATCTTCTGGATCTGGGCTTCGCTGGGGTTTTCCAGCTTATCAACTTCCGCCTGCCAGTTACCACCGAGAACAATATCGGTACCACGGCCTGCCATGTTAGTCGCAATCGTTACCGCCCCGGGACGACCGGCCTGCGCAACAATATCGGCTTCCTGAGCATGGAACTTGGCATTCAGTACCTTATGGGGGATCTTTTCTTTCTTCAGAATTCGCGACAGTAATTCAGAGTTTTCGATGGACACCGTACCAACCAGCGTCGGCTGACCGCGCTTCACGCAGCGGCGAATATCTTCGACGATGGCGTCGTATTTTTCCTGTGCCGTCAAGTAGATTAAATCTGCCTTGTCATCACGCACCATGGCGCGGTTGGTAGGAATAACCACCGTTTCGAGGCTGTAGATATGATTAAATTCAAAGGCTTCGGTATCTGCAGTACCTGTCATTCCCGACAGTTTTTCGTATAAACGGAAATAGTTCTGGAAAGTAATGGATGCCAAAGTCTGGTTTTCGTTTTGAATCTTCACGCCTTCTTTGGCTTCTACCGCCTGGTGTAAACCTTCTGACCAGCGTCTGCCTTCCATTGTACGGCCGGTATGTTCATCAACAATAACGATGTTATCGTCCTTCACGATGTAGTCGACGTCTTTGGTAAACAGCTTATGGGCGCGTAAGGCCGCATTTACGTGGTGCAATAATGAAATATTACCGGCATCAAATAACGATTCTTCTTCGTTGAGCAGACCTTCACGTTTCATGATTTCTTCAACGTGGATTTGGCCATGCTCTGTCAGATGGATTTGCTTGGCTTTTTCATCAATGGTGAAGTCACCATCGCCATGCTTACCTTCTTCGTCTTCTTTATCCTGTCTGGTCAGTTCAGGAATAATCTGGTTGATCCGTAAGTACAGTTCTGAACTGTCTTCGGCGGCACCTGAGATAATCAGTGGCGTACGGGCTTCATCAATCAGAATGGAGTCCACCTCATCGATTACCGCATAATAGAGTTCACGTTGTACCCTATCCTGAGGGCTGAAGGCCATGTTATCGCGCAGGTAATCAAAACCAAATTCGTTGTTGGTACCGTAGGTAATATCTGCCTGATAAGCTTCGCGCTTCTGCTCCGGGGCTAGCCCTGGCACGTTACATCCCACGGTTAAGCCCAGATATTCAAATAAACTGCGGCTCCAGTTTGCATCCCGTTTGGCCAAATAATCGTTCACGGTAATCACGTGTACACCTCGGCCAGTGAGCGCATTTAAATAGGTGGGTAAGGTAGAGGTCAGGGTTTTACCTTCACCGGTACGCATCTCGGCAATTTTTCCGGAGTGCAGTACCTGTCCACCAAGCATCTGTACGTCAAAGTGGCGCATGCCATACACACGTTTACTTGCCTCGCGTACAGTTGCGAATGCTTCGATAAGAATATCATCGAGACTCGCGCCGTCTTTCAGGCGTTGCTGAAACTCTGCCGTCTTCTGCTTTAGCGCAGCATCATCAAGGGCTTCGTATTCTGCTTCCAGCGCATTAATGGCATTGACGTGCTTTTGTAATTTTTTTAATAGTCGATCGTTACGACTGCCAAATACTTTCCTGAGCATGCTTGCAAACATTGTGTTGGTATTTCCACTTCTGTGATTTATCAAAAACAAAAAAATCTGACCGGCAGATTAATCTGTCGCGTTACAATAGATTGATTGGCGTGTAATAGAGGCTTACGCTACTTTTTGTAAACGTAAGGGAGTGGATCGACTTTTTGACCTGCTTTAATGACTTCGTAATGGACATGAGCGCCGGTAGAACGTCCGGTACTTCCCATTAGCGCGATAACCTGGCCTTTCGTAACCAAATCACCCTTATTAACCAGCAGAGTCTGATTGTGACCATAGCGCGTCACTAACCCATCGCCGTGTTCTATTTCCACGAGATGTCCGTAACCATACCGATCGCCTGACCAGGTCACTATGCCCGCCGCAGTGGCAACAACATCGTCACCCACTTCACCGGCAAAGTCTAATCCGTTGTGCATGGCCGGTTGTCCGCTAAAGGGATCCGTGCGCATGCCGTAGTAGGATGATAACCATCCTGTCTCTATCGGGCGTCCCGACAAACTAATCTGTTCATCTATATGGTGCCCGGTAACCAATCTTTCAAGGGCGGCCAGTTGCTGCTGCTTATGCTTTAACTGACTGCTCAATTCTTTTATCGGCGATAATAACCGCTGTTCTTCGTCTTCCAACTGACTGCTTATGGTTGCTGATGCCAGTCCGAAATCGCCTACCGACTGCTCATCCACACCCATTGCTTTAGCCAGTACCTGGGTTTTCGCGTCTATTTTATCCAGCGAATTCTGCATTGCCATCAGTTGCGCCGCCAATGCCTTAACCTGTTCGTCGGTCGCGGCGGCAAGGGAATCCACCTGCTGCTGTTCGGCTTCTAAAATATTCTGGGCAACTTTTACGCGGGCAAGGTTTTCAAAGGAAGAGTCTGTAGAACGGCTGGATACAAGAACAAACAGTGACGATAACACGGTAAGGCTCACGATCGAGCGCACACTGATGCTGCGCCTGATGCGTTTATGCTTACCAATAAATGTCACTGTTAGTTTCATTATGAAGTCTTTTTTATCGTTCTGCTCTGAGCCAGCGGTGCACTAGATGCCAGCTTAATTGTTATAGTTCGCTATTCTAGCGACATTCGCCCCTATTAAACAACAAAAAAGCCGCCACAAGGGCGGCTTTTTCAGCATAAAGTATTAGGCCAGAGCGGGCTGCGCGTAGCGAATAGGCGCTTCGTCCTGCGACTCATAGGTGATGTATTCCCAACAATCACGCTGAGCGAGTACCGCATTAAGCAATTTGTTGTTGAGACCATGGCCGGTTTTATACGCCGCCAGCTCTCCAATGATGCTGTGACCACCTAAATACAGGTCACCAATGGCATCAAGAATTTTATGCTTCAGGAATTCATCATCATAACGCAGACCTTCCGGGTTCAGTACCCGGTAGTCATCCAGCGCAACGGCATTTTCCATGCTGCCACCGAGGGCCAGATTATTGGCGTTCATGTATTCCAGATCGCGCATAAAACCAAAAGTACGGGCACGGCTTACTTCGCTAACATAGGAGCAGGAGTCAAAATCCATTACCATGTGCTGGCGAGTCTGGCTGATAACCGGATGTTCAAAGTCAATTTTAAAATCAACCCGGAAACCATCGTACGGACGTAGCTCTGCCCATTTGTCGCCGTCTTCCACACGAACTGGCTTAGTAATGCGAATAAAGCGCTTAGGCGCGTTTAATTCTTCAATACCAGCCGACTGGAGCAGGAACACAAACGGACTTGCACTGCCATCCATAATCGGTAGCTCATTGCTGTTTACTTCAACAATGATGTTATCGATACCCAGTCCGGCTAATGCTGACGCTAAGTGTTCCACGGTATGAATGCTCACACCGTCGTCATTATTCAGACAGGTACACAACATGGTATTCCCTACCGCGTTAGCGCGGGAGTGAATGTCCACATGCGGTTCAAGGTCAATACGCCGAAACACGATTCCCGTGTTCGCAGGCGCAGGCCGGAGAGTCATCGTGACCTTGTCCCCTTTGTGCAAACCTATGCCAGTTTCCTGGACTGCATGTTTAATTGTACGTTGTCTAATCATGGCTTTTAAAAACACCTAACCTAAAGCGGCCGAACATTATAGTTAGCCATCACTTACTTGTCAAAATTATCGGTCATTTTATGAACAACCTTAACCTTCTGACTAAGTACCCTGTAAATTTTTGTTTACCGTTCTAGTCCGCTTGCTTACGCAGGAAAGCCGGAATATCCAGGTATTCAAGGTCATTGCCAGGCTGCGCATTCTCATCCGCTTTGAGCGCCTGGTTGCCTTCAGTGCCACCTACCGCACGGGATTCACCGCTGGACTGGAACTCACGGGCTGAAGCACTCAGGCGAGAACCTTCAGAGCTTACCAGTGAGATGTCTGGCTTACGCTCGGCACCAATCCCGGTTGCTACTACGGTAACCCGCAGTTCTTCGGTCATTTCCATGTCGATAACGGTACCCACTACTACTGTAGCGTTTTCGGAGGCAAAGGCTTTAACCGCATTACCCACCGTTTCGAATTCGTCGATGGCAAAATCAGGACCCGCCGTGATATTCACCAGAATACCGCGTGCACCAGACAGATCGATGTCTTCCAGCAGCGGGCTGGCAATCGCGGCTTCCGCGGCTTCTTCAGCACGGTCCGGGCCTGAGGCTGCACCGCTGCCCATCATGGCTTTACCCATTTCAGACATTACCGTACGTACGTCGGCGAAATCCACGTTAATCAAACCAGGGCGGGTAATCAGTTCAGCAATGCCCTGCACCGCGCCACGTAATACGTCATTGGCGGCACTAAACGCTTGTAACAGCGGCGTACCCGGGCCCATCACTTTTAGCAGCTTCTCATTTGGAATGGTGATCAGCGAGTCAACATTGCGAGCCAGTTCGTCAGTACCCTGGTTAGCAAAATCAGTCCGCTTTTTACCTTCAAATGGAAACGGCTTGGTGACCACCGCAACCGTCAGGATGCCCATTTCACGGGCAATTTTTGCTACTTCCGGCGCAGCCCCGGTACCGGTACCACCGCCCATACCTGCGGTGATAAATACCATATCAGCACCATCCAGCGCCTGGCGGATAGTTTCGCGATCTTCCTGTGCGGCTTCACGACCCTTGTTAGGATCAGCACCGGCACCCAGACCTTTGGTCACATTTGAGCCAATCTGCAGAGTGACATCTGCAGAAGAGCTACGTAACACCTGTGCATCGGTATTTACTGCAATAAACTCTACGCCTTCAATGCTCTGAGACACCATGTGCTCAACCGCATTGCCACCGCCGCCACCGACACCGATGACTTTGATTACGGCTTCTTCGCCGTGGCTATCCATTAATTCAAACATACTTACTCTCCGGTTCTGTACGTCTTTCTAACACTTGAGTTCACCTGCATATTGAGCATTCCATGACTCTCGCTGATAAACCTAAGCGCCCCCTAAAATTTAAAATTCACCTTTAAACCAGCTTTGCACGCGCTTGAATAAACCATCTGCCACGCGTTGCTTGCTCGTTTTTTTATTATCTGCTTGCATTTTTCCATAGTGGAGTAGCCCCACTGCCGTTGCGAAGCTGGCATCATCAGTATATTCAGATAAGCCAACCATATTCAGCGGACTACCCACCCGCACCGGCATTTGGAAAATTTCTTCAGCGATTTCTACAGCCCCTTCCATCTTTGCGGTACCACCGGTTAACACCAGTCCCGCAGCGATCTGCTCTTCAAAACCACTGTTTTTAATTTCTTTATGTATCAGTTCAAACAATTCCTGATACCGAGGTTCTATGACCTCTGCAAGAGTATGACGAGACATGACCCGCGCCGGACGACCGCCAACGCTGGGCACCTCAATACTCTCTTCCATGCTAACCATGTCCTTTAGCGCGCAGGCATAGTTAACTTTTATTTCTTCAGCATTGCTAATTGGCGTTCTGAAGATTTTTGCAATATCGCTGGTAATCTGATTACCGGCTAATGGCACCACCGCGGTATAACGAATCGCACCATCGGTGTAGATCACAATATCCATTGTGCCGGCGCCGATGTCCACCACACAGACGCCGAGCTCCCGCTCATCATCGGTGAGTACGGCATAGCTGGATGCCAGCGCCGAGAAAATGATTTGATCGGCCTGCAACTCGCAGCGCTCAATACATTTCACCAGGTTTTTCGCCATATCGTCTGCACAGGTAATGATATGGGCCTCGGCTTCCATCCTTACCCCGGACATGCCAATCGGGTTTTTAATGCCCTCCTGCACATCAATGGTAAACTCCTGTGGCAATACGTGCAGTAACCGACGCTCTGCCGCAATGGGTACCGAGCGTGCTGCATGAACCACGTTATCAACGTCTTCCTGAGTCACTTCCTGATTATTAATCGGCACCATGCCACTTTCGTTCTGGCATTTCACGTGCCGTCCGGAAATTGACATAAACACAGAAGAGACCTGACAATCAGCCATCAGTTCCATTTCGTTTACTGCACTTTGAACAGACTTAACCACCAGGTTTAAGTCGTTCACGCCACCCTTGTCCATACCACGGGCAGGATGGGTACCGACACCTACGATACTGATTTGCTCATCGTCGAGTAACTCGCCGAGGACCGCCTTTACACGGCTGGTGCCGATATCCAGTCCTACAATCAAATTACGTTCTGCCGGTTTAGACATATGCCGCTTATCTCTTATTAACTTTTCGTCTGATTGTTATCAGTTTCATTTTGCCAGCCTACGGCCAGCCCTGTGTCGTAACGTAAATCCACGTAACTAACACCCTTAGGTTGCTCACTCAGTAACGGGTAAACATCCACAAATCGTTGTAAACGGTCGATAAACTCCTGTCGACCAAGGTTTATCTCAATGCCGTTTACCAGTTGTACCTGCCACGCGAAGCGCTCTGATAACGACAACTCTTCAATATCCAGTTGCCGGCTGCGCAGTAACCGCTGCATGGCGTTAAACCCTTCTAATGCCGTTTTCTCACTGCCTCCCGGGCCAAAAAGACGCGGTAAGCCTAAATTTTTACCCTCAGCGTTAAAGCTTTCGCCATAAGGGTTGAGCATTAAATCGTCGTTCCATCTGGCAACCGGGGTTTGCTCCACCAGGTAGACCTTTAGCCGGTTAGGCCACTGTTTACGTACCGATGCCCGGTACACCCAGGCCTGTTGTTCCAGGAGCCGGTGAATGTCGTTAACATCCAGCGCAAAAAAGCTGCCTGGCTGAGACTGACGGATAAGCCGCTCCAGTTTCAGCACATCAAGTTGTTCAAACTGCCCGGAGAAGTCAATGACCTGCACCGGTGCCTGTTGCTCGTCCTGCATCCAGTTATAAGTATGAATGCCACCGCTTATCAGCAACACCACCAACACGGCTAAAAAAGCAATGCCGCCCCAGGGCGCCTGGCGTTGTTCTGCGGACATTCTCGGGTTACTCCATACTGGTTGCCAGAATAGCTAAAACTAAGTCTGTAAAACTAATTCCGGCCGCAGCCGCAGCCTTGGGTACCAGACTTTTCTCCGTCATTCCCGGTACCGTATTGGCCTCAAGCAAATAAAACTCACCAGATTGTTTGTCCTGCATTACATCCACACGCCCCCAGCCAGTGGCCGATAGGGCTTCAAATGCAGATGCACACAGCGTTGCCAGATTTCGTTCGTCTTCATCAGACAAACCACTCGGGCAAAAATATTCGGTCGTATTATCCTGATACTTGGCCGAATAATCGTAAAATATATGCGGGGTTGACATGCGGATCGAAGGTAAAGCCTGCCCTTGCACAACGGCAACGGTGTATTCAGGTCCTTCAATATACTGCTCCAACAAGACTGTATTATCGTATTTGAATGCGTCTTGTATGGCAGTCGCGAGTTGTTTAGCGCTAGTCACTTTGGCCATCCCGATGCTCGAACCTTCCCGAGCCGGTTTAACCATGACTTTTCCCCCTAATTTACTCATTATAGCGCCGCATGATCCAGCTTCAAAGCGACTTTTTACAGCAATTTCATATTTTGCCGTGGGAATATTCAGGCACTGCCAGATTTGTTTGCTATGGATCTTATCCATCGCCAGTGCAGAGCCCAGTACAGAGCTACCTGTATAAGGTATTCTGAGCTGCTGTAACGCCCCTTGCATGCTGCCATCTTCGCCACCACGCCCATGTAACATTATTAGTACGCGGTCGACTTTTTCATCAATTAATTCAATTAGTTGGCGCTCAGCCGTATCAAAAGCAATGGCCTCTACACCGGCCCCTTTCAGGGCTTTTAAAACAGCCTCGCCGGAGCGCAACGAAACTTCTCTCTCAGCGGAGTCTCCGCCGTACATTACAGCAACACGCCCGAAGTCCTGCGGGGGATAAGTTTTAAAGTCCATTACTGCTCCTCCTGCTGCATCACCTGCGGGTTTAACTGCATTGCCGCCAGTTTTCTGGCCAGCTGGCCAACATTACCAGCGCCCTGAGTCATCACAATATCGCCATCCTGCAACTGATTAGCAAGAATTGCAGGCAGTTCACTGTGTTCACTGACATAAACCGGCTCTAACTGTCCGCGGGCCCGAATGGAGCGCGCCAGCGAGCGACTGTCTGCGCCATCGATTGGTTGTTCGCTGGCCGCATAAACATCCAGCAGTAATAAACAATCCACCTGAGACAGTACTTCCACGAAATCCTCATAAAGATCCCGGGTCCGGGTGTATCGGTGCGGTTGATAAATCATTACCAGTCGTTGATCCGGCCAGTTGTTACGGGCCGCTTCAATGGTCGCCGCCACTTCCGTTGGGTGGTGGCCATAATCATCCACCAGGGTCACATCTCCGACACTGGTATCAAACTGTCCCAGCACCTCAAAACGGCGACCAATGCCACCAAAACCGGCCAGCGCAGCTTTAACAGACTGATCGTCTATCCCTTCTTCCGTGGCCACCGCAATAGCAGCCAGGGCATTTAATACATTGTGCTTACCGGTCTGATTTAACTTCACCGGTAGTGGCTCGCGGTCCGGGCGATGAACGGTAAAATTCGCCGAGCCAAAACTATAATGAATGTCGGTGGCGTACACATCGTTGTCTTCAGCCACACCGTAGGTGATTACGCTGCGACCAATTTGCGGCAACAGCGAACGGATAACCTGATCATCACCACATACTACGGCCTGCCCGTAAAACGGCAGGTTATGCAAAAACTCAATATAGGTGTCGGTCATTTTACTGAAGTCACCACCATAGGTTTCCATATGGTCTGCTTCAATATTGGTCACCACACTCATCATCGGCTGAAGGTGCAGGAACGAAGCATCACTCTCATCCGCTTCGGCGATTAAAAAGCGACTGCTGCCGAGTCGTGCATTGGTACCGGCGCTGTTTAGCAAGCCGCCAATCACAAAAGTGGGATCGCGTTCGGCTTCGGCAAAAATAGTCGCAATTAGGCTGGTAGTAGTGGTTTTACCATGGGTGCCAGCCACCGCGATGCCATGCCGGAAACGCATTAATTCAGCCAGCATTTCAGCGCGGCGGATAATCGGGATACGTTTTTCCCGGGCATACTGAATCTCGGGATTGGCCTCGTTAATGGCACTGGATACCACCACAACGTTAGCATCCACCACATTTTCAGCGCGATGGCCAATGGCAATATCCGCGCCCAGCGCAGTCAGGCGTTCGGTCATGGCACCGGTCTGGATGTCAGAACCAGCAATATCGTAGCCTTCATTCAACAGCACTTCGGCGATCCCGCCCATGCCGGCACCGCCAATCCCAACAAAAAATATGCGCGTGATCTTTCGCATCTGGGGGCTTTGAAAAGGCGTTTCCAATACCATCTGCCGCTATCTCTCTCTGGTTAAAGCTTCACAGGCATCTGCTACCTGCTGAGCTGCATTGTAAGGTGCAAACTGTTTCGCGTTGGCCGCCATCCTGACACAGTCATCAGGATTTTCCAGCCAGTCACGCAGAATCACCGGTAATTCCTGGCTAAGTGTCGATTGTGCCACCACTTTGGCGGCATTCTGGTCGGCCAGAAAGCGCGCATTGACGGTTTGATGATCGTCTACAGCATGGGGCAGCGGCACAAAAATGGCCGGTTTACCGGCACCGGCAACCTCTGCCACGGTTAATGCCCCGGCCCGACAGACAACAAAATCAGCCCACTGATAAGCCTCGGCCATGTCGGTAATAAATTCAGTCACGGTAACCGGCCTGTTGCCATAAGCACTGCGCACGGCTTGTTCGTTGCCTTTACCACACTGGTGGCGAACCTCCAGTTCAGGAAAAGACTGGCAGATCACCGGCAACTGTTCGTTCAGTGGCCGCGCGCCCAGACTGCCGCCCACCACCAGCATTCGCATGGGCTGTGAGGTTTGCCGCTTAGGCTCAATGGCGAGAATCTCATCCCGCACCGGGTTGCCCACGGCCTGACATTTTTTCTTAGCACCGGCAAAGTACGGGGCCGCCGAAGCAAATCCAAGCATGACTTTATTAGCAATTCGAGCTAGTAACTTGTTAGTCATGCCAGGCACCGCATTTTGCTCGTGGATGACAATCGGGATGCCAAGGCTTTTCGCTGCAACGCCGCCTGGCCCGCTGGCATAACCGCCCATCCCGATAACCACATCCGGTTTCAGCTGTTGTAGCACTTTGCGGGCGTTAAACAACGATTTTACCAGCGCCAATAAGCCGGCTACCCGGGCAGCAAGGCCTTTACCGCGTAGCCCTTTCACCGGGATAAAGTGGATCGGGAAGCCATGGGCCGGTACCACCTGGGCTTCCATGCGCTCTGCTGTGCCCAGCCAGTCGATGTGCCAGCCGCGACGCTGTAATTCATTGGCCACCGCAATCCCGGGAAATACATGCCCGCCGGTACCACCAGCCATCACCAGACAACGCTTACTCATCATTCGGCTCCTGCGGTAAATCCTGAACGTTATCATGTAGCGGTTTCATGGCTGCCTTCACTTTAGCTTTACCTTCCCGCTTGCGGCCTTTATCCAGTGCCTGAACGCCTGCCACCCGTAATTCAAAATCAATTCTTAGCAGCACAGCCACTGTCACTGACATTATGATTAAACTTGAGCCTCCGTAACTCACCAGTGGCAGCGTTAATCCTTTGGTGGGTAAAATGCCGGCACTGGCCCCAATATTTACGGCGGTCTGGAAGCTGAACCAAATGCCAATGGCATAGGCCAGAAAGCCTTCAAATGCCCGTTCACTGGCCAGCGCCTGATTACCAATTTGTAGCGCGCGGATAACCAGCCACAGCATCAGTAGCAGCACTACCATTACCCCGGTGAATCCCAGCTCTTCGGCTAAAATGGCCATAACAAAGTCAGTGTGCGCCTCGGGCAGGAATTCGAGTTTTTGTAAACTGTTGCCCAGTCCCTGACCAAACCAGTTACCCCGACCGTAAGCCATTAAAGACTGGGTCAGCTGATAACCGCTGCCAAAGGGATCGGCCCAGGGATCCCAGAATGAGGTAACCCTTGCCAAGCGGTATTCTGAGTCCACAATCAGCGCAACTACGGCTAATACCCCGGCAAACAGTAAAGCGAAAAACTGCCATAGTTTGGCACCGGCTAAAAACAACAGCCCCATGGTGGTGGCCAGCATTACCACTACGGTGCCCAGATCGGGCTGTGCCAGTAACAACAACGCCAGAATAAAGAACACGACCAGCGGTTTAATAAAACCTTTCAGATTCTCTGTCACTTCATCGTAACGCCGGACCATATAGCCCGCCAGATAACAGAAGAAAAACAGTTTTGCCGGTTCCGCGGCCTGTACCGTAATGGGCCCGATTACCAGCCAGCGGGTAGAACCATTAACGTTTCTGCCAATCAGCAGTACCGCCACCAGCAAGCCTATGGCAGCCAGTAACATATAGGGGTTGGTCACCCGCCAGAACTGCATGGGTAACTGCACCGTAATCATGGCAGCGATAATGGCGCCAATCAGGTAAATACCGTGACGAATAGAGAAATAAAACGGGTTGCCATGAAGCCGGTCGGCTACCGGCATGGAGGCAGAGGTCACAATAATCAGACCAATCGCCATCAGAGCAAACGCTACTAACACAATGCCACCGTCAAACGCCGGAGCACTGGTGTGTGACTTATCGTGGCGCGCAGCGAAAAGACCGGCCAGCTGGGAAGTTACGGCATTCATGCTGATAACTCCTCTACCGCCTGCTGGAAAACCTCGGCCCGGTGGTGGTAATTTTTAAACATATCCAGGCTGGCACAGGCCGGCGACAATAGTACTGTATCGCCGGGCTCCGCCAATGAAAACGCTTGCTGAACAGCCTGCTCAAGACTTTCAACATAAAAGCCGTGCGCAGCTATATCACTTAGCACCCGTCCATCTTTGCCAAGGGCAATGACTACATCCACATAAGCTGATAATACCGGGGCCAGCTCGCTTAAATCTGCGCCTTTCGCATCGCCGCCGGCAATGAGAATCAATTTACCATTTATGCTGCCAGCCAGCCCTTGCAGGGCCGCTTCGGTGGCGCCGATGTTGGTTGCTTTTGAATCGTCGATAAAACTCACGCCCGCGACTTCGGCAATCTTCGTGCAGCGATGGGGGGCACTCTTAAAAGACTTCACTGCCTCGGCGGCTGCGTTCAAATCCTGACTAAAGACACTGACCAGCGCCAGCGCCGATTGTATATTAAGTGCATTATGCAAGCCCACCAGCGCGGTATCCGCCAAAGCCAGTAACGGCTTGCCATTATAAGTTATGGTTTGGCTGGCCGCATCCCAGCCAAAGTCTTCGCTGGCCGGGGTCAGGCCGGTAGCTAATTTAGTCTCGACGGCCGTCATCGGCATGGTATTGCTATCATCGCGGTTAACCACAGCGACCCGGCAATGGTTATAAATACGTTGCTTGGCTTCACTGTACGCCGCCAATGTATGGTGACGGTCGAGATGGTCGGCTGAAATGTTAAGTATCACTCCTGCAGAAAGCGCTAAACTTCGGGTGGTTTCCAACTGAAAACTGGATAATTCAAGCACTGAGATATCGGCTTTGTGCTGCAGTGAGTCCAGTGCCGGTAAACCCACATTACCGGCAGCAATGGCGTTAAAGCCCAGCTTTTTAAGAATGTGTGTAGTTAACAAGGTAACGGTAGTCTTGCCGTTTGAGCCTGTGATACCAATGACCGCCTGATTAACCGCCTGGGCAAATAATTCAATATCACCAATCACGCTCACCCCCATCTGCCTGGCCCGGGCGACTTCAGGTAAATCGGTGGCGATACCGGGGCTCAGTACCAGATGGGTGACGCCTTGCCAGTAATTTTGCGGCAAATCACCACAGCTGATGTCGGCGTTTACCTGGGCAGCCAGCTCCTTGCTGACACTGAAGCCAGCACGGGTGTCCCACACTTTAAACGCTACCGATTGTTGCTGCAGATAGCGCACACAGGAAAGACCGGTCTGTCCCAGACCGGCAATAACATACTGTGGTGAACGCACTGTTTCAGTCATAACCTAGCGTAATTTCAACGTTGCCAAACCAATCAATACCAGAATCAACGAGATGATCCAGAATCGCACAATCACCCGGGGTTCCGGCCAGCCCTTTAATTCGTAATGATGATGAATAGGTGCCATACGGAAAATGCGTTGTCCGCGTAGCTTGTAAGAGCCTACCTGCATGATCACCGAGACGGTCTCCATCACGAACACGCCGCCCATAATAATGAGCACGATTTCCTGACGCACCAGCACCGCCAGTACACCCAAGGTACCGCCAAGTGCCAGCGAGCCAACATCGCCCATAAAGACCATTGCCGGATAGGTGTTAAACCATAAAAAGCCCAGCCCGGCGCCCACAATCGCGGTACACACAATCACCAGTTCACTGGTTAGCGGGATATGCGGGATATTCAGATAGCCGGAAAAGTTGGCGTTACCGGTGACGTAAGCAAAAATAGCAAAAGCTCCGGCAACCAGGATTGTCGGCACAATGGCCAGGCCATCGAGCCCGTCAGTCAGGTTAACCGCGTTACTCGTGCCTACCAGTGCAAAGTACACAATGGCAATATACAAAATACCCAGTTGTGGGAGTACCTCTTTAAAGAACGGCACCAATAAGGCCGTTTCTTCCATGGTTTGCGCAGAGGAATACAGATAAAACGCGACACACAGGGCGATTACCGATTGCCAGAAATACTTCCAGCGGGCTATCAGGCCTTTCGAGTCCTTGCGCACCACTTTTCGGTAATCATCGACAAACCCGATAATGCCAAAGGTCACCACCACGAATAAGGTCACCAGCACATAGGTATTGGTTAAATCTGCCCATAACAGCACACTGATGACAATTGCCGCCAGTATAAGTAAACCGCCCATGGTTGGGGTACCAGATTTGGATAAGTGCGATTCGGGGCCATCGGTGCGCACCGTCTGGCCAATCTGCATCCGTTGTAACCAGCGGATCATCTTCGGCCCGATAATGATGGCTATCAACAACGCCGTCAGGGTACTCAGGATCGCTCTTAGCGTGAGGTACGAGAAGACGTTAAAGCCAGATTCAAATTGTGTCAGCCAGTCGGCGAGCCATATTAACATGCTATTTTCTCCCGCCGACGACTAAGCTTTCCCAGCGGCGATTTCTCCAACGCCGCTATGACATTTTCCATCCTCGCGCTGCGCGAACCTTTCACCAGAATCGTTAAGTCTCTTTGCTCATGACCTAAATCCTGCTCCAGTGCCTCAATCAGGGCGGTTTGCTCGCCGAAATGGTATCCGTTCTCGCCAAAGGCGGTAGAGGCACTCTGACTCAGCACCCCGGAGGTATACAAACAGTCGATAAATTTCTCCTTGGCATATTCACCAACCTGTTCATGGTAATAACGGGCTTTTTCGCCCAGTTCCGCCATATCACCAAGGACCAGTACCCGCCGACCAGAAAAACTGGCCAGGGTATCGATAGCCGCTTTAACGGATCCCACATTGGCATTATATGTATCGTCCAGAATGCGCACCTGCTCAGTGAGCGGCACCACTTTTAACCGTCCGCCAACCGCCAGCATATCCTGCAAGCCATACTTAACGTCTTCCAACGTAGCACCAACGGCCATAGTCAGCGCCGCAGCAACCAGGGCATTGCCGACATTGTGCATGCCCGGCACAGCCATGCGGATATCCGTATTCCCCTGCGCCGAGTGCATTTCAAATTCCGCACAGCCATTCAAATCAATGATTATGTCGGTCGCATAAAAGTCGGCCTGCGCATTATGGTTATCCGGCGAGAAGGTTTGCACCGGCTGATATTTCAGTTTTCCCAACCAGAATTCAGCAAACTGACTGTCCTGATTGACAATGGCCAGGCCTTTTTCGCCCAGCCCCTTAAAGATTTCGCTTTTGGCCCGGGCTACACCAAGTAAACTGCCAAAGCCTTCTAAGTGGGCCGCTGCTGCATTTACGATGGTTGCCACATCCGGTTTCACCAGATCAGTGGTATAGGCAATTTCACCGAGATGGTTAGCGCCCATTTCCACCACCGCGTACTCATGCTCCGGAGTCAGACGCAGTAAGGTAAGTGGCACGCCGATTTCGTTGTTAAAGTTGCCGGCAGTAGCCAGCACATTGCCGCGCCGCGATAAGATTGCCGCGCACATTTCCTTAACGGTGGTTTTACCACTGCTGCCCGTAATACCAATGGTTTTAGGTTTAACTTCGGCTTTAACAGCCGCGCCAAGCTGGCCGAGCGCCAGTTTGGTATCTTCAACATAAATCACCGGCAGTGCGGTAGTGACCGGTTGACTGGCAATAACGGCCACAGCGCCGGCTTTTTCGGCGGCCTCAACAAATTGGTGGCCGTCAAAATTCTCGCCCTTAAGCGCCAGATAGACGGCCCCCTGCGTGAGGGTTCGGGTATCCGTGCTCACGGCAGAAACAGTGCAGTCTTCGCCGCTCAGACGACCTTTTATTTGCTCTGCTATCCACATCAAAGACCTGGTAATCATTTGCTGCACTCCTGCTGCAAACGGGTAATGGCTTCCCGTTCGTTATAGTTTATTTTTTGTTCGCCAATAATTTGATAACTCTCGTGCCCTTTGCCTGCTGCCAGAATAAGGTCGTTCCGACCGGCGTTAGTCAGGCAATAACGGATAGCCTGCTCACGGTCGGGAATATCCTGCACTTTTTCAGGGTGATTTAGACCCGCGCGAATATCCTCGGCAATGGCCGAAGGTGACTCTGAGCGACTGTTATCGGTGGTGATCACCAGCTCATCGGCACCTTGTTCGGCAGCTTGCGCCATTAACGGCCGCTTACCTTTGTCACGGTCACCACCACAGCCAAATACACACCAGAGCTTACCATCGGTATGCAGGCGCAGGGCTTTAAGTGCCTGACTCAATGCATCCGGGGTGTGGGCATAATCGACGACCACATTGGCATGATCAGGAAATTCAAAAACTTCCAGGCGACCGGCGACTGCCTGTACCTGCTCAATGGTTTTCACCACATTGTCAAAACGCTCACCCTGACAAAGAAGAGCCGCAGTGGCGCTCATCAGGTTGGCAATATTAAAGTGCCCCAGCAAATCGGTTTGTACCACGGTCGTCCCCCAGGATGTTGCGAGCCTGAACTGGCATCCATTGGGATGGTATTGCACATTTGTGGCAAAACAATAGCGACCTTCTGGCATATCCCGGGCAGGTTCTGGCAACACGGCGGTCCAGACCTTCTGAATCGACTTATTAGCTTTTTTGGCCCAGGCTATACTTGCCTCGTCATTATAATTAAGCACCACCGAATGCAGGCCGGGCAAATCCAGTAAGCCAAGCTTTGCTTCTGCATAAGCCTCCATGGTGCCATGATAATCAAGGTGATCACGGGTCAGATTGGTAAACACCGCAATGTCGGTATTTACCTGTTTAAGGCGATTTTGCACCAGCGCATGAGATGATGCTTCATAAGCCACCTGATGGACTTCCTGCTGCACAAATTCGGCCAGTAAATACTGCATAGAAATAGCATCAGGTGTGGTATTACCGTTAGCTGGTGGCTTAAAGTCGGCATCGTCCCGGTAAATACCACTGCCCAGCGTCCCAATTGACGCGGCGCGGTGACCCAACAGATGTTTCATCTGGGTAATCAGTTGCACCACGGACGTTTTACCGTTGGTGCCGGTCACTGCGATGGTCGCCAGCTTATTGGCCGGATAGTCGTAAAATGCGGCTGCCAGTGAGGAAAGCAGGTCAGCCAGCCCCCACACCTTCACAATAACCGTATGTTCGCGCATCATTACCTGGCCGTGTTCACCGGCTTCTTCTGCTTCCGCGAGAATAGCGCGCGCCCCTAGACTGATGGCTTGTGGGATAAAGTCACGTCCATCACGGCTATGCCCTTTAACCGCAACAAATGCCAGTTTCGGTGTCACCTCACGGCTATCCAGCGTGAGTCCGTGAACGCGGATATCCGGTGCATTAATACCAAATTTAATCAACAGTGCATGCAGACTTTGCATAAACGCGTTAACCACCATTGGTCGACCTCTCTACCACTTGTGTGGCACTTACCTGACGATCATCCGGTGCAATATTCAGTAGTTGTAACGCACCCCCCATAATTTCAGAGAACACCGGCGCTGCGGTATCCCCGGCATGATAGAGATCGCCACCAGGTTCGTTGATCAGCACTACCGTGACCAGTTGCGGACCGTTAAGCGGGGCAATGCCGGCAAAGATATTAACGTACTCTTCACCGTAACCACCGGCCACGGCTTTGCGGCTGGTACCGGTTTTACCTGCTACCCGGTAACCCGGGATCCGGGCTTTAACGCCAGAACCATCTTCCTGCGTAACGGTTTCCATCATGGCCATAATGGCTTTGGCATTTTGCTCGCTGATCACCCGCTCGGCACCGGGCTTATAAGCCTGATTATCAGTATTTTTGACAATGTTAAGTGGCCGCTTAATGCCACCCGATGCAATGGTTGAGTACATTCTGGCTAACTGGGCGGTAGTGACCGAAATGCCGTAGCCGAAAGATAAGGTGGCCAGTTCAAACTCAGACCAGCGGCTGCGTTCATGAAAGATCCCGCTGCTTTCTCCAGGCATATTGATGCCGGTGTCTGACATCAGTCCCATGTTGTAATAGGTATCCAGCAGAAATGGTTTGGGTACCGACAAAGCCAGCTTCGAGGTGCCCATATTACTGGAATGCTGAATGATCTCTGCCAGGCTCAGTTTGCCGTAATTGCGGAAATCCTTTACCAGACTGCCACCAAGGCGCATCCAGCCAGGCGAGGTATCTACAATATCGCCAACTTTTACGGCGCCAAACTCCAGCGCGCTGAGCACCGCCAGTGGCTTTAATGAACTGCCGGGTTCAAAGGCATCCGTAATCACCCGGTTACGCATCCGCCGCGGGGAGATATCGCTGCGATCGTTAGGATTAAACGAAGGCGCGTTGACCATCGCCAGAATATCACCGCTATGCACATCAATTACAATGGCCGAGGCTGAGCTGGCCTGATAATAAAGCATGGCTTCTTTGATTTCCCGGTAGGCCAGCGCCTGAATGCGCTGATCGATAGTCAGCGCCAGGTTACCTGCGGCTTCGCCATCTTTGCTCTCCAACACTTCCACCTGACGCCCCTTGGCATCACGGCGAATTTTACGGGTACCCGGCGAACCGGTCAGCCAGTCGTCGTATAACCGTTCGAGTCCCTCAATACCTTTGTCGTCCACATTGGTGATACCAATTAACTGCGCAGCGACTTCACCGGTCGGGTAATAACGGCGTGATTCCTTACGCAAATAAACGCCCGGGATTTCCAGTTTTTCGACATAATCGGCCATCGCCGGCGACACCTGACGCTGCAGATACACAAAGCGGCGTTTCGGGTTGCCGACCTTGCCCACCAGCTCATCAACGTCCTGCCCCAGCACTTCGGCCAGCGCCAGCCAGCGGCGGGTTTGATTGAGCCCGTTTTGCTCATGAATAATTTTTGGATCGGCCCAGATCGCCCTCACCGGCACGCTTACGGCCAGTTCTACACCATTGCGGTCGGTAATGAGTCCACGGTATGTCGGGGTATTGCGGGTTCGCAGGGTACGACTGTCACCCTGTTCTATCAGTGCATCCGGGGCGATGACCTGAATAAAAGCGGTACGTAGCGCCAGGATCAGGAAAACCAGAACGATAATGCCCACGACCAGCACGAAGCGCCACTGCATAGGACCTGGACGGGTGTTGATTTTTGCCCCGCCAGCCCTGGTTTTGGAATTTTTTAATGTGATAGCTGTCATTTGATCCGCACCACAACCTCGTCATCCACATCAGGACGATGCATGTCGAGTTCCTTCTGAACCATGGCTTCAATTCGGTTGTGCTCGGTTAGTGCACGTTGTTCCAGCACCAGGTTACGCCATTCCACGTCGAGCTGATCTTTCTCTCGCATCAGCTCTTCCAGGGCGATATTTTGCTGGCGGTTATGGTGCGTGCTGAGGATCACCGCCAGGGCGCTGGCGATAACCGCTATAAACAACAAAACCCGCAGCTTATGGCGGGTCAATTCGGTAACCAGGATGAGGAGGAAATTAAAGTTGGTCGTCGAACCGGTCATCGTTTTTCCGCCACCCTGAGTACCGCGCTACGGGATCGCACGTTGTGTTTGAGTTCTTCCTCGCCAGGCTTAATGGCCTTGCCAATAAGGGTTAACACTTTGTCGGCATCGATTTCTGCCTGGGTTACCGGTAGCCCTGGTGGCAATGCCTTGCCCTTGCTCTGCTCCTTCATAAAACGTTTCACCAGGCGGTCTTCCAGTGAGTGAAAAGAAATCACTGCCAGACGCCCGCCCGGACGTAAAATACCGGTTGCGGCTTTAAGCCCCACCCTCAGTTGCTCCAGCTCCGCGTTGATGTAAATTCGAATGCCCTGAAAAGTGCGGGTAGCCGGGTGCTTGAATTTATCTTTAACCGGCATAGCCTGGTCGATAATAGTCACTAACTCACTGGTGCGGGCCAACGGTTGCTGCTGACGGTAATTGACGATCGCATGAGCAATACGCTTACCGAACTTTTCTTCGCCAAACTCTTTAATTACCTGGGTAATATCCTGCTCATCAGCACTGTTCAGCCAGTCGGCGGCACTCATTCCCCGTGACGTATCCATGCGCATATCCAGTGGTCCGTCGCGCAAGAAGCTAAAACCACGCTCGGCATCGTCTAATTGTGGTGACGACACGCCCAGATCCATCAATACACCATCGATTTGCTGCGTCAGGCCCATCTGCTCAATCACTTCCGCCATGTCGCCAAACGCCGAATGCACAATCTCAAACCGCTTGTCGTCAGCAAACCGGGCGGCGGCTTCGATGGCCTGGGGATCGCGATCGAACGCAATTAAGCGGCCATCACTGTCCAGCTGTTTGAGGATCTCGCCAGAGTGACCGCCACGACCAAAGGTCGCATCGATATAAATACCGTCTGGTTTGATGGCCAGGCCGTCCAGGCATTCCTGTAGGAGTACAGAGGTATGCGAAAACGATACGGTCATAGTGAGAAGTCCTGTAAACGCTCAGTGAGCTCAAAGTTACCAGAACGCTCAACTTCCATATCTTCTTCGATACGTTTAGCCCAGATTTCTGAATTCCAGATTTCGAATTTATTTAATTGGCCAACCAGCAGAATTTCTTTGTCTAATTTGGCATGATTACGCAGGGGTACAGGAATGAGCACACGACCGCTCTTATCCATTTCGCAGTCGATGGCATAACCGAGTAACAATCGAATCTTTCGTCTTTCCTGCTCAATATTGCTGGAAAATTTACTCAGCTTGAGTTCTATTTCTTCCCATTCGGGAAGCGGGTAAAGCAGCAAACAGCTTTGTTGTGTGTCAATGGTGCAGATCAGTTGTCCGGCACAATCATCCAGAAGGGGCTGCCGATGCTTTGTCGGAATAGCCAGTCTCCCTTTGGAATCCAGATTGATTGCGTTAGCGCCGCGGAACATTCCCCTAGCCTTTTGTGTATTGATCTTATTATTCGTGTTTTATGAGATCTGATCTGCAAAACGTTGATTATATGATCCACTATTTGCCACTTTTACCCACTTTTGACAGTTTAGGTATCATTCCTCCCCACTGTCAAGCAAAAACGCGCCTTACAGGACGAGTGACAAAATGGGGAAAAATCCCTTATTTTCGGGCTTTGCGCTGAAGTGGCTGATTAGAAAGAAGGAAAAAGGGGGAAAAGTGGGAAAAACCGCCCCCCTTAGAAGCAAAGCTAAGGGGAAGTGGGTATTTAATTCTAAAAAGGTCTGAGATCAGTGGCGAAAAAAAGTTTATCGCGGCTGGTAATCACGCATATTCAGCGTGTTTTTGATCGCCGGGATCTTATCTTCGCTGTGATGATTAACATACAGTAGTGTGGTATTGCCTTCCCGTGCCAGTAAATCAAGCATGGCCAGCACCTTGGTGCGGTTGATCTCATCCAGGCCATTGCAAGGCTCATCAAGAATCAACAGGCTCGGATGTTTTACCATAGCCCGCACGATCAGCAGTAAACGCTGGTCGCCAAAGGATAAAGACTGAAACGGCGTTTTCGCTGCCTGCTCCAGGCCAACCGCAACCAGCCATTCCCGGCACAGCATGCGCTGCCTGTCGGTGGGTGTTTTGTACAGGCCAATACTGTCGTAAAAGCCAGAGCACACCACATCTGCAACTGAGCAATTGACCCGGTACTGCAAGTGCAAACTGTTAGAAATAATGCCGAGATGTTGTTTTATGTCCCAGATGCTTTCACCACTGCCGCGCTGATAACCAAACACGTTCAAATCGTTGCTGTAACAAAGCGGGTTGTCACCGGTGATCAGCGTCAGTAAGCAGGTTTTCCCCGAACCATTAGGGCCAATTACCTGCCAGTGCTCACCGGGTACGATAGTCCAGTTAAGCTGCTCAAACACTACATTGTCACCCCAGGCAACCCGGCCGTCATTCAGTCTGACCAGCGGCGCATTAGGATCGTTGCGCTGGGGCGCATGGCAATCGCTGTCGCGTTCGGGCAGCTTTTCGACATTATGCTGAATATGCATAATTTGTCTGAGCGGCCGCAGCGCGGCGTCATCAAGCGTGTCTCCTTCGATTTGCCAGGCGATGCGACCATTTTGTAAGAACAACAAGCGTTGCGCCCAAACCGGAATTTCGCTCACCCGGTTTACCACCATAATTAGCGTACAGCGGGTGCTGAGCTTATCAAGATACCGGGCAAACCTGTCTACGGTTTCGACATCAAGGCCATCGAAGGGCTCATCCAATACCAGCCAGTCAGGCTCTCTTAGCAGCTCTCTGGTTAATAACACTTTACGCGTCTCACCGGTGGACAGGGCCAGAAACTCCCTTTCAAGGAGGCTGCTAATACCCAGTAACTCCGCTAATTCGTTTAGAGTTTCTGTAACGCTTTGTTCGTCGGTGAGGCCATCCAAGATAACCTCTTTAGCCGTGCTTGGTACCGGTACCACATCAAGAATATCGGCATCGTCTTTGCGACGCTCAGCTTCAATCACTGCCTGTTGTTGTCCCACACTCACCCAGCCGCAACGACCACCTGATTGCCGTTCGCCACCTAGCACTTTTCCTTCTCCGGCCAGCACCGCTGCCAGTACCGATTTACCACTGCCATTCAGTCCACTGATAATGGTGTGCTGCCCCTCTGCGATAGTCAGAGTCGGAGCTTCAACTGTTAAGGTCGCCGATAATTTTACGCTGGGATTAACTAGAGTGAGTGACATGAAAGGTGTTCCACAGGATGGTTCTGGTTAACTGAATATCAATAAAAAAGGCGGGCTATTGCCCACCCTCTTTTCGTCTTGCCGCGCAGTGGCTTACTGCTGTGGCGCTGCCTCGGCTTGTTCTGCCGGCGCGGGTTCCATTTGCATGGCTTTGATTGGGCTTTCAGCATTGGTAGAAAGCTCGATAAGGCGATTGAGCTGACCTAAAGACAGCATCATGGCGTACAGTGCGCCCATGAAACCGGCTCTGTGCAGTTCTACCACTTGCTCATCTGCCAGCTCTACCAGTTTCTTTTCATCGATGGTCAGGATACCACCAACGTTACGGCCCTGGCCGTTGCTGTACTGAACGCGCAGTTGCATTGGGTTTAACAAGTCCAGTTCAACCACTTTAGACACAAACTGCTGGGTCAGCATTTCGCTGTTAGCCAGATCGCCCAGCAATTGCTGGCGGTTGTTCAGGAAGTCAGATGGGTTACCATCTTCTTTAAACAACGGCTGACCTTCATCTTTGATCAGATCGCTGTTTTCATCAATGTAAACGCCCAGCTTGTCGCCGTCAGGACGCACGTCGAACGGGTAACGAACAATGTTCATTGGAATATGCGGTGCATTCCATTTGCCATCCTGTAAAAACAGGTTCTGGCCTGGCTCAATGCCCAGCATTGCAACAACGTGATGTTTACTGGTTTTAGGATCCTGGATGAACACCAGTGGCATAGCGCCGGCTAATTGTGCAAATTCACGAATTGAAGCCGCGGCCAGGTGGGTGTTTTTCGCGTATGGAAAAGCAGGATCTACCGCTACTTTCAGATCTTTATGTGTATTTTTATCCAGCGGTACGAAATTCATTGCCATAAGTACTTTCTCGATTCAATTGTAATGTGTGGTCTGGTATCCGTATCAGACACCAACACCTGTTATTTTTTAGTTAATGAGGGTCTGGCGGCATTATTCAAGGGACGCATACCAACAAGTTGATATTTTATTTACGATACCCGCTATGGCGCCGGTTTTATAAGTGGATCATCACAGGTAGTCCATCCTGTGCAGACCACACTTGCCGTCACCTGTTGCAGCTCAGATGCCAGACAACCGCGGGGCAGTATGGCGTATTTGAACTTGCGCGTCCAGCCACCCAACCGTAAGACCGATAAGAGGGTAACCACACAAGATGAATAAAATATTAAAGCAAACAAACACCTTTATGAATAAACCACCATGTGAGTAAATCAAAAAATCATGGTAGGTTTATAAAAAATACAATCTAACGTCATTTACAGGGATTTACACCATGAAGCACGCTTTCTTGCTGGGTACTGTTACTGCACTCGCACTACTAACCGGCTGTCAGTCGACGTCTGCACCCGGTCAGCCGCCCAAAGGGTTGTCCACCGCACAGGATATTGCACAGCGCTATATCATTGTGGATGGCCACATTGACGTACCTTACCGCGTTCATAATAAATGGGTGGATGTCACCAAGGCCACCGAGGACGGCGATTTCGATTATCCCCGAGCCGTCAGCGGCGGTCTGAATGCCCCGTTTATGTCGATTTACGTTCCAGCCAGTCTCGATGACTCAGATGAGTCGACGCAACTTGCCCATATGCTCATCGACAACGTCGAGGCCATCACAGCACGTGCTCCGGATAAGTTTGCGATTGCCATGAGCCCGCAGGACGTCCGTGAACAATTTGCTAAAGGATTGATTTCCCTGCCTATGGGGATGGAAAATGGCTCGCCAATCCAGGGCGACCTGAAAAACCTCGAAATTTTTCATCAGCGCGGCATCCGCTATATCACGCTGGCTCACTCAAGAGCCAACCATATCAGTGACTCGTCTTACGACATTCGCCGCAAGTGGAACGGGTTAAGCCCCTTCGGTAAAGAACTCGTGACTGCAATGAACAACATCGGGGTGATGGTGGATATCTCACACGTATCAGATGACGCCTTTTATCAGGCTATCGAAGTCAGTAAGGCACCGGTGATTGCCTCTCACTCTTCGTTACGTACCTTCACACCGGGCTTTGAACGCAATATGACCGACGAAATGCTGGTCAGGCTGGGCGAAAACGGCGGTGTGGTAATGATTAACTTTGGCTCCGGTTTTGTCACCAAAGAAGCGCGCATGTGGAGTGATAATCGCACTAAACAACGCAATGCCCTGATCAAAGAGTTTGGCGCTGACAGTGAAGAGGTCGCGAATTTTGCGGATAATTACAGTAAGGAAAATCCTTATCCTTACTCCACATTAGCCGATGTACTCGACCACATTGACCATGTAGTGGGCCTTATTGGTATTGACCATGTGGGCATTGGCTCTGACTACGATGGCGTTGGCGATTCACTGCCGATTGGGCTTAAGGATGTGGCGTCTTATCCGTCACTGGTGCAGGGTTTACTGGATCGCGGTTACTCCGAAGCCGACATTGCCAAGCTGTTAGGCGAAAACCTGCTGCGGGTATGGTCTGAAGTCGAAGCCTACGCTATCGCGCATTAGCCCGGCACATAACGCTATTTCACCGGGTTAAATCAGCAATAAATGGGTTTACCCGGTGAAAGCAAAATCAATATTTCCCTGTCTGATATGAATATCGTATACTCATATGCGTACAGTTACCGGATTATTCAGTGCAACGACTACTTTGTTACTTTCTGCTAAGCATGCTGATTATGCTGCCGACTTCAGGTCAGGCAGAAAGCTTTAGTGTGCCAGAAACGCAGGTAGCGCATACAATGCAGGCAGAAAATACTGATTGCATGATGCACCAATCGGGTAATGATATGGTTCATGCTGCCCACGCTGAACAGGCAGTCGCCTCTCCAGCAGCAGATTGTTGCCAGAACGCTGCCGAGCATAGCTGCGGCCAGCAAGCTACGCCCTGTGCAAAAAGTGGCTGCCAGTGCGAGCATGCCGGTTCCCACTTAGTCAGTTATCTGGCCGGATTATCGGCTCCCTTTATTGCCAAAACCGCTGCAAGCCAAATCGTCGGTAAACCGGTAGTGGCGTTTTCCGGATTTCCAACCTCGCTGTTTCGTCCTCCAATACGCCTGAGTTAACCAAACCTCTTTTCAGTGCAATGCCTGAGGCATTGTGACCGGGTGCCTATACCCGCTTTTTAAGGTTAACCATTGAGGCAAGTATGAAACTTCCTTCTTTATATGTCGTGTCAGCAGGCATTTTACTCAGTTGCTGGCAATGTGTCGCCACTGCGCAGCAAGTCCAACAGCCACAGTTACCGCAATTACTGTCGCAAGCGTTAAGTGAGGATTATGCGCTGGCCGGCAGCCGACAGAGCGAGCATGCTCTGACAGCTCAGGGCAATGCAGTGCAAGCCATGCCCGATCCACGTATATCAGTGGGAATGCTCAATGTCCCTACAGACGGATTCGCGCTTAACGAACAGGCTATGACCCAGCTTAAAATGGGCGTCAGCCAGATGTTGCCCCGTGGCAACTCTGTAGCGTTGCAACGGGATGCGCTGGCGGCCAAAGCAGCCGAACATCCAGCCCGACGAGCCCTACGCAAAGCTGAAGTCACCCGGGCTATTACACTGGCCTGGATTGATATTATTATTCTGTACAACAGTAAGGAACTGGTTACCGAACAGTTACACCTGCTGGACCAGCTGACCACTGCCATGGAAAATAACTATGCCAGCTCCTCTGGTGCCAGTCAGTATGATGTGCTGAGCATGGAGGTGTTGCATACGGCACTGGAAGACCGACTGGAATCTCTGACCTCTGCCCAGCAAACCGCTATTGCCGGTTTATCTAACTGGCTGACCCCAATGCAACAGGCCACGTTAACCAACATCACCCCGAATCAGGCCGACCAGCGTTGGTTGACCAGCCTTATCGAGCAATCACTGTTGCCTGTGGAGACGCCAACACTACTGGAACGTTTACAGCAACACCCGCTGGTGATCAGTCGCAATGCCGTGATTAATGTACAAAAAATAAAACAGCAGCAGGTAGCAACCAGTTTCGACCCGCAATGGGAGTTTAATGCCAGCTATGCCTATCGCCAGGATGCGACGAATAATTCGTCCCGGGCTGACTTTGTGTCGGTTGGAATGAGTGTTGATGTACCGCTATTTTCCCGCAAGGTAAAACAAGCCGCTTTGGCGGCCACCGTGGCCGAAACAGAAAGCCTGGAAACCGAAAAACGCCTGGTTATCCAACAACAGCTCAGTGCGGTGAATCAGCTCTATGCCCGTTACCCAACTCTGCACTCGCGCATTAAACGGTATGAACAAGCCTTATTACCGCTGCGTCAGCAGCATTACGAAGCCGCGCTTAACGCTTACACCACCGCCAGTGGCAACTTTTCCGATGTGATGCAAAGTCACCTGGCGCTGATAGATGATCAGATGAAGTTACTTAATCTGCAGGGTGACATGGCCGCGCTGATGACCCGGCTTGACTATTTTCTTAATCCCATTTCACCGCTTTGAGGGAGTTTTCTATGAACCGTTTTATTGTTCCAGTTATTGCCCTGATAGCCGGTGTGGGTATTGGCTATACATTGTTACCGGCTAACGCCCCGCAAGGTGAAGGTAGCACCATCGCGCCAAACGAAGGGGAACAGGATATTCTTTACTGGGTAGCACCAATGGACAGCAGTTACCGCCGGGATAAGCCCGGTAAATCGCCCATGGGCATGGATTTGGTACCGGTTTATGCCGGTGAAGCAAACACCACACCGGGGACGGTGAGTATTGCTCCACAAATTGTCCAGAGCCTGGGAGTGACAACCGCTAAAGCCCGTACTCGGTCTTTATCCGAAGCGGTTGCCGCCAGCGGCATTGTGGAAGTCGCCGAAGACAGGATCATTCACGTCCATCCTCGGGTGAGTGGCTGGGTTGAACGCCTTACCGTCACCACAGATGGCCAACCGGTTACACAGGGCAATACTTTATACACTCTGTATTCACCGGAGCTGGTGAATGCCCAGGAGGAATATCTGCTGGCCCGCAGTCGTAATAATCAATCACTGATCAACGCTGCCAGAGACAGACTAACGGCCCTGCAATTACCGCCAAAGGTTATTCAGAATCTGGATAAAACCGGTAACGTACAACAGCAAATCGCCTTTGAGGTGCCACAGGACGGCTATGTTACTAACCTCAATATCCGACCTGGTTTTTATGTTACACCGGGCACTACCATGCTGGCCATTGCCAGTCTGCAGACGGTGTGGATCACCGCCAGCATTCCCCAGCGCTATGCCGACATGCTCAGTACGGAGCAAGATCTGAACATAACCTTACCGGCATTGCCGGGAGAGACGTTTTCAGCCCGGGTAGACTTTATCTATCCGGAGCTCGACAACAAGACCCGCACGCTGAAAGTGCGCCTGGTACTGGATAACCCGGACGGCCGGTTAAAACCCAATATGTTTGCCACCGTATCATTCGATACACCGCGTAACGAAAGCCTGAGTATTCCACGCTCCGCACTGATAAGAACTGCCGCCAACGACCGTGTGGTACTGGCACTTGGCAACGGTGAATTCCGTTCAACGGCCGTGGCGGTGGGTCGCATCACTGCAGACTATGCCGAAATCACAGCAGGCCTTGAGGAAGGGGATGAAGTGGTGATGAACGGCTTATTCCTGATTGATTCAGAAAGTGCCGTAGATGCTGACCTCTCGAGGATCTCTGGCGAGGAGGATAGCCAGAGTAATGACACTCAATGGGTCACCTTAACTATCGATGCTATTGATAGCGAGACAGGCACCGTGACCGCAAGTCACGGGCCGGTAGCAGCCTGGGACTGGCCAGCCATGACGATGGACTTCGCCATTGGCGAGCAGGTCAATCTGGCTGAAATTAACAGCGGGATTCGTCTTGATGCCGAACTGAACCGTAATACCGATGGCATGGTAGAGATTATTGCGATTGATACCGACAGCATTGAATCGAGTGTTCCCTCGGCTACCGTTGATGGCACGATTAACAGTATTGATGAGCAAAACCACGTCATGAATATCTCCCGTGGCGCCATTGAAAAGTGGGGGCGCGATCCTGCCACCATGGATTTCACCCTCAGCAACCATATGGCCACGACTGATTGGCAGCCCGGGCAGACTATCCGCTTTACGTTTGAAATCAGAGACGGCGAATTTGTTATCACCCATATAGAACCCGCCATGGCCATGTCGCATGACATGGACCATGCCGGTCACTAGCAGGAGCCAGCCATGATAGCAGTGATAATTAACTGGTCGCTTAATAATCGCGTACTGGTCTTGCTCGCAGCACTGATGCTCACCGCGGCAGGCATCTGGTCGGTAAAACAAACCCCGGTGGATGCCATTCCGGATTTATCCGATGTGCAGGTGATCATTCAGACCAACTACCCCGGGCAAGCCCCTTCCGTGGTAGAACAACAGGTTACCTATCCGCTCACTTCAGCCATGTTATCGGTACCGGGTGCGCATACGGTTCGCGGGTTTTCTTTCTTTGGTGACTCCTATGTGTATATCCTGTTTGATGATGACACCGATATGTACTGGGCCCGCTCCCGGGTACTGGAGTACCTTTCTCAGGTAGCGCCTACCCTGCCAGCCTCGGCAAAACCGAGACTCGGCCCGGATGCAACCGGCGTAGGCTGGGTGTATATGTATGCATTGAGCGATCCGAGCGGCCAGCATGATATCGATGAGCTTACCAGCCTGCAGGACTGGTACCTGAAATTTGCCCTGCAATCGGTGCCCGGAGTATCTGAAGTAGCCACGGTAGGCGGCATGAAAAAGCAGTATCAGATTGTTGCCGATCCCTACAAACTGGACGCCTACAATTTAACCATGGCGCAGTTGGAAATGGCGGTGAGTCAGAACAATCAGGAAGTGGGCGCCTCGGTAATTGAGATGGCCGAAGCGGAATATATGGTCACGGTCAGTGGTTACATTGAGACCCTGCGCGATATCAGGCAGATCACCCTGACCGTCTCGGCATCCGGCACACCAATAACGCTGGCGGATGTGGCCGAAGTCAGAGAAGGGCCGGCACCGCGGCGCGGCATCGCCGAGCTTAATGGCGAGGGCGAAACAGTAGGCGGCATTATTGTCATGCGCTATAACGAAAACGCTCAGCAAACCATTGATGGCGTAAAAGCTAAACTGCAGGAATTAAAGGCTGGCCTGCCTGACGGTGTAGAGATCACCACGGTTTATGACCGTTCAAACCTGATTGCCAGTGCCATCGATAACCTGTGGGATAAACTGCTCGAAGAGCTGCTTATCGTAGCCCTTATCTGTGGCTTGTTTTTACTGCATTTACGCAGCGCGCTGGTTGCGCTGGTAACTCTGCCACTGGGCATACTCAGCGCGTTTTTACTGATGCACTGGCAGGGCATCAATGCCAACATTATGTCGCTGGGCGGTATTGCCATTGCCATTGGAGCAATGACCGACGGTGCCATTGTGATGATTGAAAACTTTCACAAACACCTGGAAAAAGCACCACCGGAGGCTAATCGCTGGGAGCTGGTAAGTAAAGCCGCTACCGAAGTAGGTCCGGCACTGTTTTTCAGTTTGCTGATTATCACGGTGAGCTTTTTGCCAGTATTTATTCTGGAAGCTCAGGAAGGGCGAATGTTTGCGCCCCTGGCTTACACCAAAACCTTTGCCATGGCCGCGGCGGCAGGCCTTGCCATTACCCTGATCCCGGTGCTTATGGGCTACCTGATCCGCGGTAACATTGCGCCAGAGGAACGAAACCCGATTAATCGCATGGCTCAGGCAGCCTACAAGCCGGTACTCAAAGTCGTATTACGCTTCCCTAAAGTGACTTTACTGGTGGCGATTCTGATCACGCTTGCCGGTTACTACCCATTATCAAAACTGGGCAGCGAATTTATGCCGCCGCTCGACGAAGGTGACCTGATGTATATGCCCACCACTTACGCTGGCGTATCTATTGCTGAGGCCCGGGAAATTCTGCAACAAACCGACAAACTGATCCGCACCGTGCCGGAAGTTAAAACCGTATTTGGAAAAGTAGGCCGGGCAGAGACGGCTACCGACCCTGCCCCGCTGACGATGATTGAAACCTTTATTCAGCTAAAACCCAAATCGCAGTGGCGGGAGGGTCTGACCAGCCAGGATTTACGCGATGAGCTTAACAGCATTGTTGCTTTCCCCGGTCTGACTAACGCCTGGGTGATGCCCATCCAAACCCGTATCGACATGCTGGCCACCGGCATTAAAACGCCGCTGGGCATTAAAATCTCTGGTCCGGATGTTAAGCAAATCGAGGCCATTGGCACTAACCTTGAAAAATTGCTGGGCGACCTTGAGGGTACTGAATCGGTCTACGCCGAACGGGTTGCCGGCGCCCGCTATATTCATATTGATATTGACCGCCTTGCTATCAGCCGGTATGGCCTGACGGTAGCCCAGGTACAGCAACTCATCAGCACTGCCGTAGGCGGCAAAACCATTACCACAACGGTGGAGGATATTGCCCGGTATTCGGTTAATTTGCGTTATCCCCAGCAATACCGGAACAGCCCGGAAGCGCTGGCCGGTTTACCCATAGTGACACCTGGCCAGCAGCGCATAACACTGGGGGATATTACGCATATTCGTATTGCTGAAGGGCCGCCTGCGCTGAAAAGCGAGAATGCCCGGCTCACTGGTTATGCTTTTATTGATGTATCTGGCATTGATATTGAAAGTTACGTTAAACAAGCCAAACGCGTTCTGGACAAAGAGCTTTCTCTTCCTGCTGGCTACACGTTACAGTGGGCCGGTCAGTATGAGTACCTGGAACGGGCCATGCAGAAGCTTACCTTTGTTGTGCCGATGACGCTGGCAGTGATAGTGATCTTACTGTTTATGAGCTTTCGCCGTATGAGCGATGTGATACTGGTACTCGGTACCCTGCCCATGGCACTCATCGGCGGTATCTGGTTGCTCTATGCGCTGGATTATCACCTTTCTGTTGCGGTCGGCGTTGGTTTTATTGCCTTAGCCGGTGTGGCTGTTGAAATTGGCGTTATTATGGTGATTTACCTTAACAGCACCTGTGCGCATATTCAGCCAGCGGATAACGTGGATATTAGCGCCAGCTTGCGTGAGGCAGTTGAGGAAGGCGCACTTAAACGCGTGCGTCCGGTATTGATGACAGTACTAACGGTAATGATAGGTTTATTGCCGGTGATTAGTGGTACCGGCACCGGCTCAGAGGTAATGAGTCGGATTGCAGCGCCCATGGTGGGCGGAATGGCCAGTGCGCTGGTGCTGTCTTTACTGGTGGTGCCGGCGGGCTTTTTCCTCATCCAGCGGGCTAAACTCCGCTAGCCCTCTCGGTGTAAATAACTCAGTGTGGACTAAGCCCTGTCATTTCGGCAGGGCAAACTCTACGAATCCGCGCAGGGCTCTCGCCATAGGAAAAAACTGCGGGTTAACCTGAGGGATAGCGCAGGTTTCGCTTAAATCGGCGCGACTTTTATCAAAGTTCATTTTTTCCAACAGCAAACGGTTAACCACCAGATCGGCATGACACAGCTGATACTGCTCATCGATGATATAAAAGGTGTTATCTGCATCGACATACGTCAACAGGTTTTGTACGCCCTCAATAGGCGTAGTCTGGTCAGCCTGGGAGTGGGCCACAAAAACCGGAACCTCCACCCGAGCGCCATCCTCTAAACGATCGCGGATACTACGAATAAGCTCCATTAACTCAAGACCAGCGAAGCTGGCGACTTTAGGGTATTTTTGTGGATTGGGTCCGTTAGTCTGATAATCACCATCAAGTAACTTTGCCAGCGTCTTCATGCCCCACAGCTTCGAAAGTGACTCCACGTTACCATTGAGCGCCAGTGCGCCAGAAAATAACAGAATGCCCTGCACATTATCGGGATTAGACAGGTAGTAATCCACCGATAGCGCACCGCCGGTAGAAAAGCCGCCTAACACCACTTTATCGGTAGATTGCAACGCCAGCTCCACTACTTCTGCCAGGTGAGCCTGCCAGCGTTCGGCCAGTTGATCATCTTCCATAGCCGCATCGGCGTCTTTCAGACCATGCCCTGGCAACAACGGTGCAATAACAGTATAACCGGAATGATAAAGCTCATCGGCAATCGCTGAGACGAAAAAGGGCGAGTCACTGAGCCCGTGGGTGAGCACAACAATGGGGCTGTCTGCTTGCTGAAACAAAATAAACGGCGCATTTCCATCGCCTCTCAGGGCCGGTGAACACACTGCATAACGATTAGCTGAAGAACTCAGACACTTTTGCGTACTACCGAGCTCCTGCTCGTATAAGGCGGCAAAAGACTGATTCAGGGCAAACTGAGATTGCCCTGTCGCCAGCGCAGAAAAACACAAAGTAGTGGTCAGACAGACCAGATGTAACAACGACTTCACTGGTTGACTCCATTAAAATCAGCTAGGGCGCCTACTATGGCGGCCTTGCCTGTGAATTGCAATCGTTGGCTGGAAAACAATAGCGGGCTACCGCTCACTCAGACGTAACATCAAAACAGCTGCGCGTTTGGCCTGATCAGGCAAGGCACTGACCAGCGCCGTTTCATTTACCGTGTGACCTCCTGAGCCACTCATACCCAAACCATCCAGGGCCATTTCCACATACTCTGAAGTAAAGGAGACATCGGCGGCGCCGGCATTAAGCGGATTCACTGCGGTGACACTGCCCTGGCCGAGATCCTGACTGACTTTGCTGTAGATCCCCAGCAACTCGTGATTCCCCGGCTTTGGCGATAAAGGGGGGTAGCCCTCGCCAAACTCGATGACGGCACTGGTTTTAGGCAGACTCTGTTTTACAATGGCCTGCATTTTATGCTGAACCCGAATTAACTGCTCCTGGGAAACCGCGCGGATATCACCGGTAACAATGGCATGTTCAGCGACCACATTGTTTTTACCAAATGTGCTGCCACTATTGTTCAGTTTATCGTGAGAAACTTCCGTACCACCCATTATTCTGCCGGGGTTAAAAGTAAGTAATTGTTCACTTCTTAGTTTATCGTAAAAGTTGGTTAGGATACGTGAGGCTTCATAAATCGCGCCGGCGCCCACGGTGGGTTTAAATACCTGGGAAGAATGCGCCGGCGTGCCTTTAACCGTTAACACCCAGTCTACCGAGCCGCGCCGTGAGACATTGGCGGTGGCCGGATTACCGTCGCCATTTTCAAAGCCCAGTGAAATATCGGCCCATTTAGCACCGTCGATTAAGGCTTTCTTAGACAAGGCTAACGGCCGGCCACTGAGTTCTTCGTCCCCGGTCATGACCACCATTATATTCATCGCCGATAACTTACCAGCCGCATGCAGCGCCCGCAGTGCTTCGAGCATAATAATGTTGCCGCCTTTCATATCGGCAACGCCCGGCCCTTTAATCTGCTTGTCGTCCAGCGGGGTAAAAGTCTGAAACGGACTGCCAGGTTCAAACACCGTATCCAGGTGGCCAATCAACAGCATCTTCGGCCCTTTACCGCCTTCAATTCTGGCAATCAGATGCCCGGCCCGATTGAATGCCTCCCCGTCCTCAAACCAAACGTCAAAACCCAACGCCTTAAATTCTGGCATTAAATGGTCTGCCACCTTTCTGACCCCGGCAAAGTTCATGGTGCCGCTGTTTATATTGACACTTGTTTCCAGCAGGCTCATCGCCGCCGCTTTACGGCTATCAATATAATCGGCCATCTGCTGCTCATCGCCGGATAGCGCTGCGCTGGTTGTCAGCGAGAACAACAGACTGGTAGCGCAGGTAAGTGTTTTCAGAAAAGAAGGTTTCAAAGTGTTTGCCCCTGAATTGTTGTGTTTTTTCTACTATGGCAAAAACGCTTGACGATAACGAGGGGAATAACGATAAAAGGTCAGTAAAAACAGATTGCAGGTAAGCTTTTGACTTCAGGACCAGAATCGCCATACTGAGACTTTTAAAATAACAAAGTCCATGCCTGTTAAGGATTACTCATGTCAAAGAAAGTGTATTGTAGCGCCCAGTTTTTACCCAAACCCGGAAAAGAAAAAGCCCTGTTCAAAGTACTCCAGAGCCTGGAGCCCAACACCCTCAGAGAAGATGGCTGTATTCAGTATATCGTTACCCGTCATATCACCAGCCCGTTTGCTGAAGGTAACAGTTTTCCTATCGCGTTTAATGAAATCTGGGCCGATATGGCCAGCTTCGAAGCACACTGCCAGCGGCAGGAGATCAGTGATTTCTTTGCTACGTATTGTCAGGCAGAGGATGGCCTGGCTGAAGACTGGAATGTATGTATTTACACTGATGAGCCAGAGGATTGCGACGCTCCCAAATAAACGCTCCGGTTAGATTGTTGCTTCTACAAGCACAATACAATTAAAGCCTGCTTTTTGAGCGCTGATTTATTATCCCTTATTGTTATCCTGAAGCTGAGGTTATAACCTGTACTTCAGGTTGCTCTCACGTGGTAAGCCGCCTCATCGTCATAACCACTATCATTGCACCGCGATCAGGGAGGAAGTGCTTTGCGACTGCTGAGTCTTACACGTCATCTTAAAGAGCAAAACTGGCTAGCTGTTTTATTAGATTTTCTCATCGTGGTGGTGGGTGTGTTTATTGGTCTGCAGGTGTCCAACTGGAACCAGGAATGGATGAAGGCAGAACGTGAAAGCATGCTACTGCATGATATTGTTGAAGATTTACAGGCCGATCTGGAAGAACTGGATATTGTTATTGAATTTGCCAGATTGCGCTATTCAGCTCAGACTACCCTACTTAAACGGGCAACTGGATGGAAAATTCCAGACAGTTATCCCAATGGTCTGAATAATTTAGAGAGTTACCCCACTCCCCCTTACTCTGAACCCGATCTGGCGACAGAAGCTTTGTACCTTTCAGTGCGTTTTGCCTCTTTTGACATGGAAACCCGGACTTATTCAATGCTGTTGGCCAGCGGCGAGATGAAGTTTAACCGCTACCCCGAATTAGGCGAGCAGTTGCGCAAACACTACAACGAAGCGAATGAATGGACTACCGGCGAAACAGCACATCATGCGCCGCTTTACGTTAAAATTCTTGAGCAACTGGCGCAGCACGGGCTGGGGCCATTAGACAATATTGATTGGGCTGAATTAGACAAAATCATAGCCAGTGATCCCACCCTTCAAGGCCAGCTAAAACAGGCTATATGGTTGAGTAACGTACAGTACATATTTCTGAATATGTTTAAAGGGAATATTGAAGCGCTTATCAAAGCGATTGAATCAGACCAGGACTGACAACAAAAAACTCGCCAAGCGGCGAGTTTTATTATCAGATTACTACGACACTATTCGGCAAAATAGGCTTCCAGATCGTCGCTGCCGCCAATATGCTTACCGCCAATAAATACCTGTGGCACGGTATCACGCCCGCTGATTGCTTTTAATGTCGTCAACGTAGCGCCCTGCCCCATGACGATTTCTTCGTATTTAAAACCTTTATGCTGTAACAGTGCCTTCGCTTTTGCGCAGTAAGGGCAGCCAGGCTTGGTAATAATAGACACCGGCTCCAGTTTCACTGCATTGGGCGCAATGTAGGCCAGCATGGTATCAGCGTCTGATACCTCAAACGGGTCGCCCGGTTTGTTCGGCTCAATAAACATTTTTTCCACTACGCCATCTTTTACCAGCATCGAGTAACGCCAGCTGCGCTTGCCAAAGCCTAAATCGGCTTTGTCTACCAGCATACCCATGCCGTCGGTAAATTCACCGTTACCATCGGGCACCAATGAGACATTGTCTGACTCCTGATCCGCAGCCCAGGCATTCATTACAAAAGTATCATTCACTGAAATACAAACGATTTCGTCCACCCCGTGATCTTTGAATGTATCGGCCAGCTCGTTATAGCGTGGCAGGTGAGTCGACGAACAGGTTGGCGTAAAAGCGCCTGGCAGGGAGAAAACCACTACGGTCTTGCCGCCGAAAATATCGTTGGTAGTCCGTTCAATCCACTGCTCACCTTCCCGAATGGCAAAGGTCACTTCAGGTACTTGTTTTCCTTCAAAAGAAGGTTTATCAATGGGGTGTGTCATTACATTCTCCTTAACAGTTTTAAGCAGTATAACCTTAACCCCCCAGAGAACCAGTAGTAAATATCAATCATGATCATCAAATTTAACGATTTAAATTGGCATTTAAATTCTTAATAAACGAACTAAACAAGGGTTAGGGTATAGACATCAATCCCCTAATATAAATTTCAATGCCCGGTTCCAATAGATGCTGACATTTCAATACTCTATTATCTATTCAGGAGTTCACGGTTGCTAAACCGGCATTCCCGCAGTATATGAAAAAGGCAAAACACATCGAAAGGGTGTGACGCAAAACCTCCGGTCTACGTCAAAAGATAAGATAGCGGGGTTACCGAACACTGTTAGGTGGCGTCGGCTTGCTTCCCCCGGCAAACCAACGACACAAACAGTCGGTTCACTTTTTTATTACGTAATTGCGATTACTTAATGAGGACTGAACAATGATGATTTTAGTAGGTGGTGAAAAAGGTGGCAGCGGCAAAAGCTGCCTTGCACAGAACATCGCTGTTTATTTACGCTGTGAGAAAAAAGCCAGTGTGCTGATGGTGGATTGTGACCCCCAGCGGACCACATCAGACTGGGCGCAGGAGCGCAGCAGCAATGACGAGTTGCCTTCCATTACCTGCATTCAACTTTACGGTAAAATTCGCAACGAACTGTTGAGCCTCAAAGAACGTTACGACTACGTAGTTATCGACTGTGGTGGTCAGGATAATCTGGCACTGCGTTCGTCGATGGCGGTGGCCGACCATATTTTAATCCCGCTGCGTCCGAAACGGCGTGACCTTAAAACGGTTCCCCATATGGAAGACATTTTGTCGACCTGTAAGATGGTAAACCCGCGCATGAATGCTGCATTCGTTATCACACAGTGCCCTTCTCTGCCATCGCTCGCATCAAGGATCCTTGAAGCCAAAGAGGTGTGTCGCTCGTTCGAGGTGCCGGTGTTAAATTCTGTGACCTTTAGTCGCAATATGTACGACGATTCAGAGGAGTCCGGGCGTTCGGTGCTGGAAAGTGAAGCGGATGGTAAAGCTGCGGTGGAAATTCGCAGTATCATTGAAGAGTTACTGGCCCGACGTAAAGGGGAACAACATGAGTCTGATAAACCTGTCTCGCTCTACGCCGCTAGCTAGTCGCACCACAACAAAAAAGGTCAGTGCAGAAGAATTTATTCAGGACGCACTGCATTATGCCAGCGGTACGGTAGTGCCCCTTGCCGCTGTTACAGACCGGCAAGTTAACGACTCGCACCACGAGCCAATGCGCAGAGCAACCTTTACACTGACGCCGGAATGTATAGATCAACTTCAGCAACTGTCAGAGCAAAGCGGTATAGCAAAATCAAAACTGATCAGGCTGTGGATCCAGCGCTACGCCAGTCTTAATTTTGATTAAGCCGAAGAAAACTGGTTGGCACTATTGATTATTTTTTAAACGAACCTCAGAATAACAACATAATAAAGAGTAAACTTAAGTATAAATACGACATGATTGCGCAGTAATGGAGTCGCGTATCTTACGTCACAGGGCGGTGTAGAAAGTAATGATGTTAAACCGTGTAGGCCTGTTGCTGTCTTTGCTGTGCTGCTCTGTTACCGGACTTGCGCATTCAGTACGCCACGTATCGATGAACGGTCATGCGTTCTATGCCAGTGGATTCAACGTAGAACAATTGGTGAATCAGGGCGACATCCAGCAAGCCGAACGGCAAATCCGCGACCAGTTAGCGCTATCTCAGGCAGAACAGAACCAGCGAGCAGTGGCGACCGGCTCCCATGTTTTGGGACAGATATCACTTATCAAAAACAATTATCCGCTGGCGCTAAGGCAGTTTCAGAGTGCGCTGGATTTTTTTAAAGCCGTCAGAGAACCATTAGGCATGGCCGATTTATATACTGATATCGGCAGAACTTATCGGGTGATGGGGCTTTATCAGTCTGCTCTGGGCTACTTTAATCTCGCCAAAGACATTTATCATCAGCAGGGACGTTACGACGGTATCGCCCTGCAACAATTGGAAGTGGGCATATCTCTGCGTTTGTTAGGTCAGTTTGAAAGTGCACTGAGTCAGTTAGAGCGTGCGTTGCCCTTGTTACGGCAGGAGAACGATAGTCAGGCTACTGCCTCCACCCTGATGCAAATCGCACGGGTTTACAGTGAAATTGACAAAAATGACGAAGCTATGTTGTATCTTCAGGATGCAGCTGCCCTGATTGACACATTACAAATAAAAACATTGCAAGCGGAGCTCGATTACCATCTGGGCCAGGTGAATATTCAAATGGGTCATTATGACAATGCCCGCCGCCACCTCGAGCAGAGTAAAGTGCATTTCAGCCAATTGGAAGCGCAGTGCGATGTCGCCAAAATTGACTCCACACTTGGCGTCATTCTGATCAATCAGGATCAGGTGGAGGCTGGCATTAGTCTGCTGGAATCAAAACTCATGCAGGCGGTTGACAATAATTGTACTACCCTGCTCACTGAACTCCATTTAAGTCTGGCTCAAGCCAATCTCAACAGGGATCAACAGGCGCTAACTGAGCACATCAATCAGGGAATGCAACAAGCTATCGAACGGGGCGAGTTGCTTACTCAGGCTCGTTTTGAAGCGGTAAAAATGCAGAAGCACGAGCAAACCGGCGATTACGCTGCAGCGTTGAATGCCCTTAAGCGCCAGCAACGGCTGGAACAACAGAGCCGGGAACAGCGTCGCTCGCTGGCTTTATTGTATCTGCAATCACAACTGGATGTTGAACGTCAGGCGCAATCGCTGGAGCTGCTGAACAAAAATCAGGCCATTCAGCTAGCCAGGGCTGAACAGCAGGAGCTGGAAGTGCGGATGCTATACGCGTCATTATTTGCTGTCACCCTGCTGGTGTTCTTAATCTGGAGTCGGTTTAACCACAGTCAGCGTTCGCGCTTTTTGAAACGTGAGGTACGCCGTCGTACTCAGGAACTTGAGTCGAAAAACGCGGAACTGGAGAATGCCTATATCGCGCTGGAACGAGCCAGTCTGATGGATCCGCTGACCGGTTTGTACAATCGTCAGTACCTGAATAATCAGTTACCACAGGAAATCAATCGCGCACAGCAGGCGTATCTGCTATCCCGTGAGGGCACGCTTACCAACAGCCCCTCGGACATGCTTTGCTTTCTACTCGACATTGATAACTTTAAACACGTTAATGACACCTACGGTCACATGGCAGGAGACCGCATTTTAACCGATTTAGCGAAAGTGATGCGTTCAGCCGACATTCCGCATCAAATTCAGGAATAAATCTCTTGGTATAATGTGCCAAGTACATCAATGATCACCTGCTGGCGCTCCTGTTTGTCTGTGATTACGGGGGGAGAGTCACTAATGCTGACTTCGTG